>Ga0208018_100003_pt1 | contig 656090 bp, 752 predicted proteins | sample 31_taG_FD_184105 | JGI IMG/M metagenome (GOLD analysis project Ga0208018, IMG submission 184105) | Marine viral communities from the Gulf of Mexico - 31_GoM_OMZ_CsCl metaG (SPAdes) (version 2) | ecosystem: Environmental > Aquatic > Marine > Oceanic | place: Gulf of Mexico | collected 2015-07-12 | reverse complement strand
GGCGTCGAGATATTCGAGAACCTGCTGCGCCTGTCCTTGTTGTACAAGTTGCATCGCAGTTTGGCCATCAAACCCGGGGAGGGGCTCGGAGCGGTACCAGGCGTAGGCCATCAGTTCAGATCCGAAGCGCGGCTCAACCTTGTTAATCACCTCGACCAGTTCCCGCAGCCGCCGCTGTGTCTTGTCAGAATTGATGCGGGCCCGTCGTTGCAAAGCGTCTTTGCCAAGACCAACTGTCATAGCAATCTCTTCAGCGGATGTGCGCAAGGCGACGGCAATCTTCTTTGGCTCGAATTGCCCACCCTCAGCAAAATTTGCGATATGCATAACACCCTCCTGTCGGCTTATATGACTGTATATAGCGTCAGTATTGCTGGTTATCAATTGTTTCGTAGATATGAATGACCGACCTGGGGTTCAGGTTGCAACGGCCCGCCTTAGATAAGCCGGGCGACGATTTTGACCGAAGCTTTCCCGCCCAATCGTTGGTCCGGTTTGTTAAGCCGTTTCGGTAGCGGTCGTTTACGGCATCAACCCAAGGTCCGGTGTGCGGACAAACCCGACCTACGCTGCAGCCAGCCGAACGACGGCTTTCGAACGATTGGAGGGAACCGGCAATTTTGATCGAGCGATCAGATCATGTGCGAAAAGACATCAGGCCTAGCGCCGCAACGCTTAGGCCAGTGCGTCGTTGGAGGAGTCAGCTTAATGGCTTTCAGTCTTTCGATATCCGGTAGCGATTGCCGTAGTCATCCCGTAGCACGACGGCCGTACTGCCTCCAGCTCCTAGCACCAGCAGGGCAATTGCGACTGGCCAGAAACCAGCAAAAAAAATCAACGTCATAAGCGCATGTGGCGCCACGAAGATAACAGTTTGAAGGATGGCGCACAGCACCAACGACCATGGCATAATATAGAAGATCATGAAGCGCAGGATGCTCGGCCTCATCCGCATGCGCTGCCATCTAGTGCTGGAGAAGCCCCAGATCAGAAGCAAGAGAGCCAATACTAATAATCCTACCCCCACCAATGCGAATGTTGACAAGGCACCCGGAACGAGCGTCTGCGCTACCGACCATGACCACGGCAAAGAAGGCAAGAATTCTGACCAATAATCACGTCCACTTGGTATGCTGAATACCGTTGGATTCTGCCAGACTGCACCAAACTGATAAGCCCAAACGAGTCGGGAAATTCCAGCGGGTACAAGAAAAAGGCCTGCAGCGGCGATGACGAGGGTGCCCAAGGTAGTCTGCCAAGGATGGGGATCAGACAGGTAATCGCCATCGGTGGAAAGCAGCCATAGGGGCACTAGGAAGCTGATGGCAGCAAGCGTAACGCTTATCGTGAGAAGTGTGAAAATGAAGCTCATCGGATATCTCTCTGCTTGAGCATCTAGAAGTCAGACAGACCTGAACCTTGAGGTTCGAGCTTTGTCAAATCATTGCGGGTCACGTCAAAGAACCGACCGAGTTCTTGGATGGCGAAGCTGGGTGAGTAAAGTGTAAGCTCCGAAAACGTCACCAGCCCGTCAGTGTTGAAATCAACATACATCGCCAGCGTCACGCCTGACACCTTAGCAGGGTTAGCCTCGCGGTCGACGTTTAAGAGAACTTCTCTATAGGTCATTGGCGTGTGGCAATTCACGCCAGCAGGCAAGTAGACTTCTGGGCCACCCGCTGCCGCAGCGCCGTGGACAGACTGACGAAGAGTACCACTCTGTTCGAATGCCTTGGAGCAATCGACTTCGGTGAAGTTAAATTTCTCTTGCAAGGTTTCCATGACCTGATCGTAGGATGAGGGTGTTTCGAGGTACTCTCGACGTCGGATACTCCAGATTCGGCCATCCTCCTCAAATCGGCGATAAGATCCCAATCCTTCTGGATCGACGCCAAGCCAGCTGATATGTAGCTGTACACCACCGGGCGCGGGGTTATGGCCATCCATCTTCTCGTTAATGTAGCCCTGTTCGGAAATGTAGCCAATTGTCTGCGTTGCGCCATTCCCTGTGGAGACCTGAGTGGTAAAGGTTCGGGAATTACCATTTATGCGTGGGGTATCGAACCCCGCCTGGACCAGAATCTCGCGCGCTTCAGAAATAGTCATTTCTAGCTCTAGGCCATGTATCGGCGCGGCGGCTAGCGTGCGAGGTTTCGGAGCATCTTCCGCCAAAGCACCGAGCGGCATCAGCATTGCAACGAGAAAGGAAGACAATTTCATCATTTTGGCACAACTCCAGCTTGTTCTTCGCCAAATTTGAACCGAAACTACGGAGAATAACAGACGATATCATGGCATCTTTGTGTAAGTGTGGGAAGGCTCGAAATTCCGCCAACAATCTGTCGTCTAGAAACTCTTCTGCCCCCCAATGTTTCTGCAGCAGGACGAGCCACATTTAGTTCCTTTTGAGAACTACCCTGTGACAGCCCCCTCCAGTTGGAGAGCCGCAACGAATCTCAGACCTGGCGACACATTCTCTGACGTTGCATTGACAGAGCAGACATTCGGGCGTCTTGCAGCAATTGTAGAAACGGGCTCTAAGGAGACATTCTCCGCGTCGCAGCGCAAAGCTGGGCAGCATATGGCTGTTATGCGAGACGTTGCTGATGTCGGAACTGTCGGTTCATATATCCGCTTTAGACACCTCGACATCACATTTCCCTAAGACACACACAAGATTTATGCACCGCCAGTTTTTCATGTATCGTGTGGTACCTGACGCCTGCGAAAGGAAGTATTGGGGTATGGAAATAGAAGGTTCAAATACGATGCGTTTTATTTTGCTGACAGGCCTGTTGTGTGCTGCACAAGTTTCAAATGCCCAGTCCATCGAGCGTCCGGACAACCTGCCACCAGGTTTTGAACAGCTCATTGAGCGAGGTGCATCAAGGTGCGGTAGTGAGGACACTGCTGTGTTTGGTCCTGGTGGTTTTACCACGCCGTTCGATCTGAACGACGACGGCGTGAAGGACTACATCGTCAACAGTGATTATTTCAGATGCCATCCGGCCCGTCATCTGATCTACGGGGGAACCGCCGGGACACACTATTCTTTCTTCGTTTCACAGCAGGACGGCAGCTTTGAAGAAGCTATGAACCTTGCAGCTCACAATATGCAGGTCGTGTACTTTAGTAGAAAACCGACCTTTGTGTTCGCGCACCACGGCGGATCATGTGGGTATTCAGGGGCGACAGGATGTGTCAGCGCAATGTTCTGGAGCACTTTCGAGAACAAGTTCATTGGCAAAGGGTATTGAGCTGAGGCATCGCGGTGATGACGCAGATTGAATCAATGAGTGGTGCATCAGGCAGGATCTTTGTTGCTCAACCTGAGCATTTCGAACGGCACCCCGATCACACGCCCGGCTTGGTGTGGCGCTAGAAGACCAGTCACGGGTAGCTCGTTCTCCCATCCAAACATCGATGACCCACCAAATTGCGCGAGATCTCCGAAGCTCACCTGGCCCTTCATCCCCTTAGAGAGCTTGACCCCGTAGATCTCGCCATCCCGAACTATTTCAACGAAGGCACGCCAGAGGCCTGCACTTTGCGCATCCTTGCGGCCATCTGTGAGACGCCCCTTATAGGCTGCGAGTGTCGGCGCGTATGGGTTCAAGTCGCCAAATTTGGCCTGCGCCTTTAGCGTTTCAAATACCCATGGCAAATCATGACGAAGGTATGCATCTCTACGCTCCTCGTCAGTCTTCCGCGTCCCAAATGCGGGATGTCTGCTCGGGCGTGCAGTTTCGGGCATCTCAAAGGTTTTGCACGGATCGAATGCGAGCGTACCGTTTTCATCAAAGACATGGTGGCGATCTTGCGTGTCTGTAAAGATAAGGCAATCGCTTTGGAGCGTGACATCTTCGTAGGCGACAAATTCGAAGGGGATCAGGTCGCGGCCGGTCTCAGGGCATATCGCCCCCCAAAGCAGGGCACCTGTATCCATGTGCTTTATCGGCGCAATCAAGGATTTCAGCTGCGGTCCAAGCTGGGGCGACTTTGAGAACGTCGAACTTGCAAAATCACAAGTTGACCGCAGCACGGCGCACCATTGTTCATCAAGATCATCCCGTGCATCCATCCTTTTACGAACTGCAAACCCCCACCACGGACATTCGACTTCCTCAAGAGCTGGACCCTTCGTTGAAGCACCGTCTTCCGAGATATGCCAGGGCCCGTTCAGGGTGCTTCCATCATTGGCAGTCAACGCAATCATATGATCGGAATTTATAACAGCCTTGCTGCTGCCAGGAACCAAGCTCTCGCCTTGCGGTGTGATGCGGACGAGAGAGCCTTTTTGAGATCCTGGCCCATATGCGTAGGTGCCGGTTATGCGTGGCGCTGCAATGCTGCAATCATATGATCCAGGCTCCGATGATATATGCAGCTTCTCCTCATGCGGGTTTTGCGAGAGGTCTTCCAAATCAGTATCTCGGATGCCCTCAAAGCTCGCCCTGGCGCGGACTGAAGTTGGCAATGCCTTCAACCAGACGAAATCGTCAGGGCCAATGAAACCTTCGCTGGTATCAAATGCGCGCATGAACCCGCTGGCCAATGTCAGTGCAAGGCGTGCGGGAAGGTTCAATTCGCCATGTGACACTTGGTGGGGGATGCAATCGCTATCTTGGAAGGGGAGCTCGAGCCATGCGTCACCTTTACTCGTGAACCGAGAGTATTTCTGACAGAGATAGTGCAATTTACCGGCAATGATCGGGTAAGGTTTCTCTTCGATCCATACCCAGGTTTCGGCTGTGCTGACATCCTTGTCCTTCAAATGGCCAAAGCGATCCAGAAGATCACGCAGGAGGTCATTTCCAAGGCCCTCCTGCACATTGATGGGGCGCGGGTCAGGCTCTTCACAGATCTCGTCGATCGAAATAGAGCGCGTTTCGATTTCTACGTCTAAAATACGAAATGGGGATCTGTGGATGCTGGGCGGCTTGCGAAACTTTGCCATCATAGGGGAAATTTCTTCGTCGCACAGGGCGACACACTTTCGAACCGTGCCACCCTGAAATCGCCCTGTGACAAGTGTCATCGGCGCATCAAATGCATTGGAAAAGGCTAAGCTGCGCTCACGCCATGGGGCGTCCAGCACTCTCTGCATCCTACGAATAGATCCCCTGTAATTGTTCACTCGCACGCCTAACTGTTGTGGTACACACCCCTTCAGGACTATGGAGTTATCTACGTGTGCATGTCTACAGGGATGACCGCTCGCCGGATATCACGACCGACGGACTTGATCTGGGTTCAACGTTAAACCTCTATCGTCACATTTCAGGCGTGCTGCTATGCTCCGCCTCTTGCTGCACGAGAACCCCGAGTTCCCCGCTTGCTGCATTCCAGAACAACAGGAAGGTCGCAGTCATATCGCGTAGCTCATCTGCAGCATCATCTTCCAGCATTTGATCAAGCTCATCAGCGTGCTCATTGAGCTTGCGGGCGAAGATTGCCGCATCGCAACCCATGAAACCATCTGTATCAGCCTCACCGTGGCCTTCGGCGACACGGAGTGCGATCTCCTCGCTGGCTGCCAGCTCAACAAGCGCATCCATGTGCTTGTCAAAGACCTGCTCCATATTATCGAGAGCAACTAGATCGAAGTGGCCGTCGATGCCGACGTCCTGTGCGGTTTTGCGGAGGAGGTCGAAGCCCTCTTTGGTAATCATGTCTATTCTCCGGTTTAGCGTTTCCTTGTTAGGTCGATCTTACCTGAGTCTAATGAAAAGCCTGAGGGGTTGTCTGCTGGTCCTGTTTGGCGCTTTCGTAGTTTTCGCTGATCTTGTGAGAGATCACAGGAGAGACCCAATGAGCGAAGCACGGCAAATCAAAGTTAACGTATTCGTCTTCGAGGATGCGCTTCCGAAAGACTTTGTGGAGGGCTACGACCTCGGCCGCGCCTGGGTGACGCCCGCCATGGTCGACTGGTGGCAGCAGGTTATGTCGGAGTTGGAGAAGACTACAGCATTGACGCAGCCGAAGCTGAACCCGTATCTGGTCCATGAAGACACACCTGACGAGATCACGATCGAGTTTATGCTCTGTTCGCGCAACTCTCTAGAAGAGGTGACAGGGACGACTCGCGCTTTAGGATGCCATCTGGTCTCGACCATGGATGGCGATCCGTTCAATGAAGAAACCAATCTCGCGACCAAATACCGTGTGCTCATGGTCTCGGATCGCGAGGAGTTCCTGGGACGCATGGCGAATTTGGCCGACGACCACATTATCCAGGGCAGCTGTGATCAACTCTTCCTGCAGTCCTGGCTGAACACCGCTTTTCATGAAATCGCTCACGCCGTTCTTTTTGCCGAGAACGCGGGTTTCATGAGCCCTCATGAGATCGAAAGCCTCTCAGACGCCGGGGACATCGACAATGACGTCTTTGACTGCGCCACGGGCTACGGGATCCGGCCGCTTGATATCCAGGGCGACGAGCGTTGGTCAGATGATGTGGAGAGCGCCCGCGAAAACATGGAGGTCTATGTCGAAGCCCTCGGCTCTCACCTTCAGGATCAGGTCCTGGTGGGAGACCTGCATCCGATGAGCTTTCTCAAAGCAGCCGAGATCGAGGATGAGTTCCACCACCTGATGCAAGGGGGTGAGCCGGACGGCGGCGATGATACCCCGGAACCGCAGCCCTAAGCGTTAATTTTGGAGAGCCGCCGGGAGAGCCGCAGCGGGCCCCGAAGGGCCCGCTGCGGGGTCTTACCGCTCTTGGCCGGCGTCGCGCTCTACGGCCTTGCGGAGGCGGTCTTTCGCGCGCTTCTCACGCTGAGCAATCAGGTTGGCTGCTTTGATCTCAACAGCTGTGCCGCGGGGTAGGGGGGCTTCGCGCTGCATCATTCCGAGCAGGGCTTCGCGATCGGCTTCGGAGATCATCTTGATCGCGCGGCCGAGCTGCCGGCCCATCAAGGTACGCTCAGCGTGGCGTAGAAGCTGCTGTTCTGCATTTGCGGTGGCTGCGTCAAACTCTGCGGCCGGTGTCGCGAGGGTAACATCTGCGCCGGAGCGGCGTTTGGCGTATTGCCCGGGTCGGCGGTAGGTGTCGACCGCGACGCGGTAGGCGATTGCATAGGCAAGGGAGCTGAGCTTGCCGGTGAGTGTCTTGCCCCGGGCGAAGTAGCGGGTCAGGTGGTAGTAGACATCTGCGATGACCTCCTGACGCTGCTGTTGCGGGGCGCGCTCGAGACCAGCACGCTTCATGCCGCCGGCAATCGCTTTGTCGAGCTCTGCTTTTTTGATTTTGTGTTCCGCGGTGAACTTTACGTAAATCACACGTTTTTTGGACGTAGCAAATGGGTCCGACATCGGCCTCTCCTAAGATTTTTTTGAAGGATGAGAGGCTTTGTCTCGGGAGGGGTCTTGACCCCCTTTTGCGCGCGTAGTAGGCTCGAGGAGACCTCTCGCAAAAGAGGTCGAGGAGAGGCTACGGAGCGCGCTGCGCGCGTAGGCCGCGCGCGAGAAAAATTCCATAAAATTTTGACAGTGAACGCATGTCGTTTTGGCGCGCGGATCTTATGTGCTCAGTCAGCCCCGGGTCGACTACTCGAGTAACCTCAGAGCGGGCCAAATTGGGTGGAAAACGCAGCTAGATACGTTTTGCGCCGAGGTCTGATCTGCGGACCTTTCTGCCAATTGCTGCGGGCGCTCGGCCCCGGTTGCAGCTGGTAAGACCTCTTGGAGTAAAGTCGCTTTGGTGTGCAGCAGGGTAAGAGGGGAAGGTGACGGATCGTGTCGGCCGAAGCCCCACGCGGCATCACCCAGATGATGCGGGCACAGGCCGTGCTCCAAGCGGGGCGGTGATCGGACCGTCTCTTATAGACAAAAAATGTCTCTAAGCCACCGCGTCCGGGCGCTCTCTCAAGAATGAAGAGGGCCGGCCTTTTCTCATAGACGCAGGAAGACGGGCTCTTCTCTTTCCGCCCGCGGCGATCGTTCAATTGTCGCGGGATCAATTTCGCACATCGTCAGCTGTGCATTCACCTTTCGTGCGGCCATTCCAGCCCGGAACCACTTCGACGCGGCAACAAAGTTCATCCGTGGTCGCCTCTGGCCTTTTTTCGGCTTCGAGGCCTCCATCACGGCGGCGAGCATCTCATCGATGCGGTAGAGCCCACCAGAGACCGGCAGCGGCATCTTGCGTTGTTGCAGGGCTTGACGCTTGACCTCCAGCTTCTCCGCCACGTCGGCCAAGCTGACCAGGTCAGGGCGAACCTCGCGCAGGACAGTGCCTTGCGGCAGCGCATTGATCAGTGCCCGCGCAGCATCGAGGATTACGACCTCTGCGTCGTCCCCTTCAACTTCCAACTCCACGCCGACCAGGCCAGCTTGGCCCGTGCCTACAAGGGCATCTTTAAAACCAGCCTCGAAGACGGCGTCGGACAGGCCAAATGCGTCATGCTCTCCTTCGGGGAGCGCGAAAACCAGTTCGAATTCGAATTCTTCAGCCATAGGCTTTTCCTTCTTCTTTTTTCTCAAGCCTCACGCAGGACAGGACCTCTGCCTGACCTTTTTCGCGTGCTGCTGTGGGTTCTTGGGTGTGGACCACACCGACATGTTGCAGAACGTGCAGCATCGGCACTCCTTATCGTTGGCAGGACAGCGGAGAATTCCCCATACGTGCCCTTTGCCTTCAATCAGATCCCGTCCGAGAGCTTCCAGCTCTTGGACGACAGCCTCGACTTCCTTCGACATGTGTTTCTTCCTTGGCACCGAAGGTACTCCCTTCATTTAAGTTGTCAGCCGACAAGATAGTGTTTCGACAAAAACATCATTCCAGATCGCAGCCAAACTCTAGCACGCCCCACATCAGGTTCTGGTCGGTGACTTGCATCCGATGAGCTTTCTCGAAGCAGCCGAAGTGCGAGAGGCTGGGACCGGCGCACCCCGGGGTTCGGAACTTCCACCCGCCTGCCGCGTTCCAGCCCTATACAGTTTTTCAGAAACCGGCTCGGCCGGAGGGGAGTTTCGCGTGGCGGAGAACAAAAGCTCAACTTGGGATGTAAAGACAATCGGGATCGCGGCGGCGGCGGTCGTTGGGTGGGGGGCTGCCATATATGCATTCACCGACACTGCAGAACTTCAGAAGCAGACCGACCGCACCATCTCGCGCTTGCAGAGCGATATCAGCACGCAGCAGGAAGCAGTCGGAAGCGTCGAGGAATTGCAGGCGGAGCTCGCATCGCTGGAACCGGAGATCCAGTCCCTGCAGGAACAGCGCGACGGAATTCAGTCAGACATCGACACATTGCAGCCGAAGCTCGACGAATTGAATGTACAGCAGACCTCCATCGAGGAAACGGTGGCGGAGAAGCAGCAGCAAAACAATGAGCTGGAGCAGCAGATCTCGTCGATGCGCGAAGATATGGCCAGCTTTGAATCCCGCAAGGCAGACATCCAAAGTCAAATTGACTCCCAGACGCAGGAGTTGACCGACATAAATACCCGGGTCGAAGAAGCTCGGGCGCGTGAGGCCGAAGTTCAGGAAAGCCTCGCAACACTTAGTGAGGACAACGCGCGGCTCGCCGAAGAAGTCTCCACCGGCGAAAGCGAGCTCCAGTCTCTGACGGCGCAGGAAACGAATTTGAGAGACGAGGTCGCAACCCTGGAAAGCAGCCTGAACGACATGCAGGCCCGGCAAGCGGAGCTTGAGCATAGTTTCGCCAGCATGACCGAACGGAAGACCGCCCTGGAAACCGATGTCGCTGACGCCCAAGAGCAGCGAAACGAAATCCAGAAAATTGTAACGGACCTTACCAGCAATGTAGAGGAACGCTCCAACAAGCTGTTGGAGATTGAAGAGCGGATCTCAGCCGCGGAAAACGGTCAGGGGTCTTCTGCGGGCGGCAACAACAGCAACGGGTCGGAAGACAGTCATTCGGAGGCCGAATCAACCGCCACGCGCGAGATGCAAGGCGCGCAGGAAAATACTGGCAACGGCGATGATCCGGCCGCTTCCCAAGCGGAAACTTCAAATTCAAACTCCTCCGGGCAGCCCGCCGAAGAGAATGAACGAGGCGACATGTCGTCCGACGCCGAAGGTGAGGGCGTAACCGAGATCGACAGCGACATTAACGACAGCGCCGACTTGGTGGATTCGTTGCAGGAATCTGGCGGCCTCCCGCCCGAAGACCTGTCAGAAGCGGGTAGTCAGAATGCCGGATCCTCCGGCACATCATCGAAAGATGAGATGCAGAGCCCGACATCGAGCAGCGATCAGAAGACTGACACAGTGACCGATGGCGCATCGGGTGATACGTCCTTGATCGAGGGCAACGCGTCTGACACGTCATCGTCGGCGGAGGCGGAAAACCAGAACGCCGAAGGCGAATTTGCTGGTTCTGATACCGAACCCGAGAGTGAGAACGCCGCCGGAACAAATCAGAAGCCAAGGAAAGCTGATAACTAAACACGGATACTCACGCGCTCGGCGATCTGGGCTTGTGACGCGATACTTGCGTTAATCTACAAGCGAGATGCTGCCTGCCAAGCAAAAAAGATGCCGATGGATATGCGCAGCAAATATTGCGAAGATATAAGGTTTAGGCAAATAACCAACTGCGGCCCAACGGGCCGCAGTTGGTTATTTCATTCAATTGATGTCAATTAAGACTACAGAGCAACCTCCCTCCGCGCGGAATGCGTCAACCATGCACCAACGGCCGCTTCGACGAGCCGCACCGCAGCATCCGGGGTGGTTGCTGGAAGTCGGCTCTGGGCCGTTCGTACAAGATCAGCATATGCTGCAAATGCTCCTCACGTGATCAGTTTGGGCTCAAACCGGGATTTCGCCGCAAGCTGGACGAACGGCCGGTTTGGGCCGAGAGTGACCTTGCTATGGTGTGGAAGGCCTTATGATGTGGAGAATGACCACTGTGAGCCCAAAGCTACCTCTTCATCGGGGCGGGATAAGACAACCTTGAGCCAGGGAAAAATGCTGCTGAGCAATCTTTTATGTTGAATCGCCTGACATCGAACTGCAAAGGACATGCATTGCAGGAGATTTTGATTGCTCAATCATTTGGGAACCACGGTTAAAGTAGGAGGAACGGACTACGACATCTCCCACCTCGCGCCTTTCATCTATACTCTGACCGCGGCTGGCCCTGATGGCATAGACATCAGGGTACGCGTCAGCTTCTCTTGCCATGTCTTCAGCGAAAAGGCCGCGCGCAATGCTACCTTCGATTTTCCAGATCAGAACGGAAACCATCGGATCTTCTGCGCAAACCGCTACGCCAAATGCCTTGCTCTTCCACAAGGCGTGCGAAACCTGTTCGATCAGAACGGCATCACTTGGGAAATGAAGGACCACAATCAGATCGAAAACATGGCCGCATTGGCGCACAATCCGGCTGTGCGGATCGTCAGAGGCACACACGACGTGATCCTCTACTACTTCTATCCGAGTAATTCCGAACATTTCGAGATCGAGATGAACGTGCTGACCTGCCATGAGCGGGCGGTAAACACGAACGACAAGCACAAGTTGGATATGAAGCAAGCTGTGCGCACCTGCTATTTTAGCAAGGAGCGAATGCCGATGACCGGAGATAAGCGCCGAGAGCTTGCCCAGATCAAGGCCAACAAAGAGCGGGCTAAGAGTGCTGCTAAGCGCGAGAAACGAAAGGCATCGAAAGCGAAGAAGTCCTAAATGACAAAAGGCTCCCGTCGGGGAGCCTTTTGAGAATAGTGAAGCGGGTGCGCCTTACCGTGGTTTACCGAACCTCAAGAGAGGTGCGCAGCTACAGCATCAAGGCTTTCACCAAGAAGTCCCGCCACCTGAAGCTGCCGCAGTAATTACAACAAACAGTCAGGGTCAGCAACAAAAAAGTGCATAAAAGTCTTCACAAACATGCGAGGTCAGCCATATTCAAGAGCCTGTTCGAAGTTAAGACGCTGAATCTACTTATGTTCTTGCATTGTGATAGGAGAGAATGCCCTCTATCCGCCCGTTGCGTCGTGAACGCTCATCTTAGCCTCGGACAAAGTGAGTGTCTGCAAGAGACCGAGGCCGCGGTCCCTATGATGCACTACTGACAGAGTTCATGGAGAATCTCAAGATGAGTGCGACAGCTTTGTCCCGCGAACCGGATCTTGTTGCCGTCTGCGGCAAAAGTCCGGATCGAGCCCATTTTACCAGATGCTGCATGTTGGACCAACGACCGCTTCAAAGATTAAGGTCTGTGCCAAGCTGTGCCAGCGCACGTTCTAGCCGGTCGCGATTAGGCTTGTAGAAGACCCAGTTCTTGATCTGTTTAGACGCCACCAACTCAGCTTCAGCCAGCACTTTCATGTGGGAGGTCACTGTGGGTTGGGTCAACCCGATCTTCTGGGTGATAAACCCGACACACACGCCGTCTTCGACCAAATCGCCGTCTCGTTGCGCCGGAAAATGGTCTGTAGGTGACAAAATCCACTTCAAGATTTGAAGCCGGTTTTCATTTCCGAGTGCTTTCAGGACGGCAATGGTTGACGGGTCAGCAGCCATATTGATAACTAACTATATTGATTCTTGTCTATGGAGATATATCGTGTCTGACCTATTATCGCAATCGCAACAGGCCCTTCTAATGTCTTCGGATATGGCAAACAGCTATTTGAAGTCGATTGGCGAAAGAGACGTGATCGCGTCAGAGCAGGCGGTTGCTGCGCTTAGCGGATTTGAAATGGATATTCCGAACGGCCCCAGTGATCCCAAAGACACTCTCAATATGCTTGATAGCCTTGGGTCGCCTGCCACTACCGCTACGACAGGCGGACGGTTTTTCGGTCTCGTTGTAGGGGGTACACTACCGGCCACCTTAGGGGCGCGGGTTTTGTCAACGGCATGGGATCAAGTGGTGTTCAACGATGCAACTAGCCCAATTGGAGTTAAGCTGGAACAGGTCGCCGCAAAGTGGCTTCTAGATGTTCTCGGCCTTCCAGAACATAGCTCGGTTGGATTCGTTACCGGGGCCACGATGGCCAACTTCACATGTCTTGCTGGTGCGCGACACGCATTGCTTGAGAAACAAGGTTGGGACGTTCAAAAACAAGGCCTTTGGAACGCTCCGCGCTTGCGCTTAGTCGCGGGTGAACAAAGTCATGTGACCGTCCTTAAAGCGCTCACAATGTTGGGCGTTGGCACGGATGCTATCGAATGGGTGCCTTGCGACGATCAAGGTCGGATGGACATTTCACAGATGCCCATACTGGATGAGAACACGATCATTCTTTGCCAATCTGGCAACGTCAATTCGGGGGCAAGCGATCCAATCGCGCAGATCTCAGCACAGGCCAACGGAGCTTGGGTGCATGTTGATGGTGCTTTCGGCCTTTGGGCCGCTGCAAGTGACGCAACTCGTGATCAGTTAACTGGTTTTGAAGAAGCTGATAGCTGGGTCGTGGACGGTCATAAATGGCTCAACACCCCCTACGAATGTGGGTTGGCGATCTGCAAGCACCCCACAACGATCCATGCCGCAATGGCTACACAAGCGCCGTATTTAAAGGTTGGCGGAGCAGCAGCGCCGAAGGACATGGTGCCTGAATTTTCTCGTGCAGCAAGAGGTGTCGAAGTTTGGGCAGCTTTGCATTCGCTCGGTCGTGAAGGACTTGCGGACCTTATCGACCGCACGTGCAAACATGCACGTTCCTTAGCTGATGGGCTACGTGGGCAAGGCTTTGAAATTCTGAATGACGTAGTGCTCAATCAAGTCGTTGCGACTCTACCAATCTCTGAAGGTTGGTCTTCAAAGTTGGCTGCACATGTTCAACGCAGTGGAGAGGCATGGTTCGGACCGACCAATTGGCAGGGACGTGAAGCGATCCGATTTTCCGTTTCGTCATGGATTACCTCCAAAGATGATATTCAGCGGACTCTTGACGCGGTTTCCAATGCAAGATTGAGCGTCGAAAAGACGTAGAGCAGGCATTGGCGCAATCGCAGCGAAAGCCCGCTTCGTCCGCATAGCTGCCATCGAACGGCTTGATGATTACGTTGTTGCGGCGAATGTCCGGTTCGACGGCTGCACCGCAGCATGACCGTCTTCTGATGAATAACCGCTAAGGGCCGTTCGTACAAGATCAGCATATGCTGCAAATGCGAAAGTCTCCGCTCCTCAGGTGATCAGTTTGGGCTCGTTGTGGACATTCGCCGCAGGCTGGAAGAACGGCCGGTTTCGGCTTTTCATGACGATGTGCTGGATTGGCTGTCTTGAGCCCGGCAGCGCAGCTTCAACTTAGGGGCCGCGCGAATGTTGCGCCCCCCCCTCGCTCAGTGGATTTTGTTGGGATTAGGGTCAAACCCCGCAGGGAAGGATGGTCCTTCACCCTCGCTGCTCATCGCGACATCGATATCGTCGTCATCCTCATCATCGAACAGTATTTCCCCGAGGGGAATGTCCTGCTCTTCGTCTCCATCGGTATTGGATGAGGTATGATGAACGGCAATATCCCCGTACCCCACCGCGGTGCCGACTGGCTTGCCATCGGGGAATTTGACCGTCTCGGAATTATGTCCTGCAAGTTTCCAAACGGTGGAGACAAACGCCTTGCTGTGTTTGAGCTGCCGCGCGGAATGAAGGAAACGCTGAAGTGTCGTACGATCGTCCTTTGATCCTGCAATTCTCATCTTCCAGAGTTCGCAATGAATTTCGACCCACTCTTCCGGTGTATAGTCATCTCCCTCCTCCGCGGGGTCTCGTGGCACTGTGAGCTTGTTCGCGGCCCAACGCCGGGAGGCCTCATCCTCAAAGTGGTATTTATTGGCTGTGGGCGCGCAGATTTCACAGTCCCCATCACATAGAATACCGCAAATTTCATCTTCGTGCCGCCTGCGTATATTGGCCGCAAGAGATGACAGTCCGCGGGCTGTAAGTACGGTATCGCTCATGCTGCAATCTCCATTCCGCGAGACTTCGCCTGCGGGCGCGCGTAGAACGGATTGGGATCAAAGCGCCCCTGATACGCAGGATCCGTGAGATAGTTCAACTTCACAGCGCGCTGTGCTTCATTGCCCTGCCGGCAAATCACTTGCTGATCGCGCTCCATGCCCAGGATCTGTCCCTCATATCCCGTCAAGGTTTTCAGGTTATTGGCCGCAGCTGCATTGGAGGTACCGAACATCGAAAGCGTGCCAGCGTTGTCGAGAAACTCCGAGGCGCGTGTGCCATAGAGTGTCTCGATCTGGCCGATGCTTTGCCAGAATGTCCAGGTCCGTAGCCCGTACCCGCGCAGCAGCGACGCCGCGGTCAGCAGTTCGTCGAGGTGGCCGAGTGTTGCGGCCTCATCGACCAAAAACAGGTCGGGGATTTCGGGGCGCTGCTCGCGCTGCGCTACCGTATTCAGGATCGTCCCCAACCAGATTCGCAGCAACTGTCCATGGCTCGACAATAGATGCGGCGGTACGCGAAGATAGATCGTCATTGGTACACCATCACGAATGCGTTTGAGAAGCCCCCAGCCTCCCGACAAGCTGGCCTGGGAGCGCGCGGATGCCAGAAACCCGATATGATTTCTGATGGTGGTCAGAATGGACCCGGCCGTCTTGTCGGGGGCGTTGGTATAGGCTCGAGAAGCCGCTGCCATGGCACCACCGTGCAGATCGCAAGCCTGCATGCATGCCAGCATTTCCTCAAGGTGATCACTGACACCCCACATGCGGTGCAGGAGAGCCATGCTGCGCTCTGCGCGCGGAATATGTGTTGCGAGGAACAACAGTGTGCCGCTGATGATGGATTGGGACATATCATCCCAGAAGGGATCCTCCTCAAGGCCCTTGGTATTCATCATCCGAGCCAGACGGTTACAGTGATCCGGCGCGTCGATCGAGGCAGGGTCGATCATTTCCATCGGATTCAAGGCATCAGTGCTTTTACCGAAAGGATCAAGGATCACCACCTCCTGGCCCATCTCGCGCCGGGCCCGAGCGGTCACGGCTGCGATCTCGCCTTTGGTGTCCATGATCACCATGGAGCCAGGGTAGGTCAGGGCTGTTGGGATCACCTGGCTCACGCCCTTGCCAGTGCCCGTGCCAGCGATGGTCACCAGCCCTGCGTCACTGTCATCCCGGAGCAGCGCGCCCCCGGCGCTATGCGGGGTAGGGGCCGCACCAAAGCCCATAGGGGTGCGCGTCTCTTCGAGGGTGTAACCGAGATTGATTGCATGGGTCATTTGCACGTTCCTTGATTTGCTGCTGTTGAAACAGAGATCGCGGGAGCTGGGGCTCCATGACAGGCAAGCCGTAGAAAAATGATGGCGGGCATACCTTACCCTTGTCTCAATTCTCTTCTTGGGACACCTTGATGCGAAAAAAGAAAGGCATATCCTTATTCGTAAGTCGTTTTGAAATAGGGGAATTCATATGATCAATAAAATGAAATGGGCGCGCGAGTGCAGTGCTCTGGCGACAGTCCTCCCTGAACTGAAAGAACATCTCGATCTCTTCGAAGCCCGCTTCATGAAGGACACGGTTGTGGCCCATGAAGGCGAAAGCCACGCGCGCAGCATCGAGCTGCGTCGGTTGCAGATCGGCGCCTGGCCCGATCTACTTCGTGACATCCGCATTGCTGCGCGCAACCGCGAGACAGGACGCGCCCCTGACACGGAAGGTTTGAACGCGCGTCTGCAGGACCTGCATGAAGCATTTTGCGCAGCCGAGGCAGGAGAGCCCGCAATTGCATCTCGGGTCAACCTGCGGCGCAGTGCCATCCTGGGCGAAAAGCCAGACGCATCAGAATCTGAGTTCCCTTCTTGGGTAAAGCTGCTCGGGCGCCGCAACCCGGAGACCTGGGAGCCTAAGCGTCTCGCGCGTATCAAAAAGCAAATCTCACAGAGTGATCGGCACAGCGATCGGAAACTTGACGAGATCCTATTGGTGGAACTCATCGGGGACTCTTTCGGACGTCACGGCGACCTGATGGAGCTGGTGTGCTCGGCGGCCTATTACTACACCTCGCCCTGGGCCTGGAAAGGAACCGATGGGAGCCGAGAATACTATTCGAAAATTATCTACAATGCGATTTCTCGCATGCACTTGGCGGCATTCCCGATCGGGGCCCTGGCCTGGAGCCACCAACGTCTTTGGCGCAACTTGCCATCCGCCAATGAGGCTGCGACCTGCGCTATCGAGGCCGTGATGGCTGTCACCGAGACAGTCTTGTTGCTGGGCCGTGAAGAGGTCATCGTTGAGACCGACAATCAGACCTTTCTCGCGATGGAGGTTGCAGCCAAGCGGCTCGAAGATGTCTCGGCAAGATTGGTTGAGGAGGCGCAAGCCTACTCCCCAACCGTGGGCGGTTTGAAGGAAAGATGGAACTACGATTTGACCGGGGTGACGATGTGTCTGCAGCATGGCGGAGTATACATCGACAAGAAGGTGGGCTTCTTCGGCTATATCGCTGCTGATATCCGCGGCATGTTCAAATGGCTCTGCGGTTACCGGCGCCCGCATCGGTTTTGCTGGGTCAACTACCTGCCCAAGGCGTGGGACCTGAACCATACTGGCAAGCTACTGCCGGGCGCATGAACTAACGACAAAACCGGCAGGGCCATAATGGCCTGCCGGTCTTCGGTTCAAATCTTCAAGGGTCGGTTAAAGACCGCCCGGGGTGGCTTAGTCCCAGAAGCCCTCATCCACGCTCGGCAGCGCTTCCAGTTCCTCTTCGCTCAGGCGGGTCACATAGGCATAGGTCTGATCATCGACCGCCACGAGGTTCACATCCGGCGTCGAAATCATGACATGCTTGTCACCGATATCGAGAAAGCCCCCGACTTCGGCCACGATGCCGACCATCTGGCCATCTTTGGACAGAACGATGTCTTCGATCTCACCGATCTCGTTCCAGCCCTCATCCACCGCGTTATATGCGGTGTTAGAATGCCATTCGCCATCAGGATCATTGACGGTGAAGACCACACCACCTGTAATGTCGCGCGAGCGGATCAGATCGCCCTTCATCTCATTCATCTGCATGCTGTCGACCTTGGCGGGGTCGGTCATATGCGCCTCGGCGAAGGCAGTTGTCCCTGCGAGGGTAAGGGCGAGTGTGCTTGCTGTGAGCATCTTCATGGTGCGTCTCCTTTTTCGCATTTCGTTGATGTGACAACGGATGCCTCAAGGGATGGTTCCAAATTCCTTTTGATAACCGATAGATATATCCTGTCCTGTCACTTATTTGAAAAAACTTGGTGCCCAGCTGTCATAGGAATGGGGGCGCCGCGATCTCTTCTGTATCAACAGCTTCAACAGGAGAGACATCATGTCCGAGAACACCACCACGATCGTCATCGCCCAGCAGCCCAAAAGTGCTTGGGCTGCCTTCTTCCTCACCTTTCTCTTCGGCCCGCTGGGTCTGCTCTATGCCACCATCCCGGGCGGGATCATTCTCTTCGTCATCGCCTTGATTATCGTGCCACTCACCGCGGGTCTCGCTGCTGTGGTGATTTGGCCCATCTCGATGATCTGGGGTGTGCTGGCCGCGCTCGCCTCCAAGCCGGCGTCGAAAACCACAGTTTGATAAGGCGTTGCCTGGCACATGCCGGGCGCCCATTCCATACAAGAATTTAGGAGAACCACATGTCCAATGAACGCGCATCCATGCAGGCACGCCTTGCAAGTATCAACGCTGTTGCCAACCCGACCCCGGCTCAGTCCCGCGCGGCCGCCAACATCAGCGCCGCTCTGGCGAAGATGGACGCTTATGAGGCCGGGAAAGCGGCCCGTAACAAACCAGCACGTTTGATGACCATTTACGATCGGGAGGTCTTGATGAAGCTTGCGAGTGACGGCAGCCGGCACCAGTCAGCGCGCGATCGGGCGAACCGCATTCTTGATGGCGGCGCCCGACTCTCGGAGGGAGATGCGGACTTCATCAATCGCTCGGGAGGATGATTTCTTGGGACCCGGCCCGCTTCGGGCAGGTCTCCATTCCCGCGCTTCAAGCTGTCCCGCACGTCTTTTTGCATGTTTTCCCAAGATGAATGTCAGAGCACTTCTGCACTTGGGTCACATCATCCTGTGAATTCATCCCGGGCTGGGTGTCTCATCCAGCTCGATCTGAACTTCATCCTCTGGGTCGTAGACCGAGTAATTATCATTCCGTAGGTCACGCAGGTCACCGTCTTCCATCCGCGCAAAATACTGTGGCAGCACCGCATGCGTCGATGTCATCTCAAACAGCTCCCCGATCGGCGTACCCGCAGCGCTGTGGATTTTGACGTGGCAGCCCTGCGAGACGAAGTCTTTCCCGGCTACAGTGATTTTCTCAGGTGTAGGTTCGACTGGCTCACAGGTCCCGAGATATTCCATATGCTGAATAGCAAGCCAGACGTCTTCAGGCTTCACGCCAAGGAAGCTAGGCAGCTCGTCATGAAACTTCATCCAGACCTCACCTTGGATTTCTGCCAGGATGAATGCAGGATCTCTGTTGATTATGTCCTCGGCAAGATTGTCGAATGACAGCTTGTCTGATGCCCTGCGTACGCCAGAAGTCACCGGCAAGAGAGTATCGATGGCCTGCACCACTTCCTGTGCGGTGACATTGCCAACCACAATCTTATCGTGGTCCATGCCGCGCGCTGCTGCATACATTCTATCGAAGACCGCCACAGTCGCTTCTGCCCCAAACTCGATGCCCGGCATCATTGTTTCGAGGCCGATACCTGAGAGGGAGCGTTTGCGGCTGTATGGCATGGTTTGGGACCTATCGTTTGGCGTGATCTATTCAAGTAAAACCTACCACCCTGATATGAAAATCGAGATAGCAATACGTTTGGCTCTTTCTTTGTTTACGTCGAACTTGTCAGGAGCAGGTAAACGGAGAGACCGACAGATGATAGAACAGATACTGGCCCAGGTCAGAGCCTTGATGACCAGCAAGCCGGCCAAGTCGTCTCCAATCACGACGCTTCTGATGGATGACACCTTCTGTACATTGTTGATGGCACACCGATCGGAGCAGGGCATGGTTCTTCCCGAGCAGAGCGCTCTGGTGGATGCCTCAGATCGTTTGGCCTATTTGCATGCACTCAGGGACGGCACAGCCGTCGCCGAGGCGCGCGAAAACTGCGACAGAACCAATATTCTGCGCAAAAAGAGAGCTGAAGCAAAAGCCCATCACAGTATCGATATCCGCGCAGCGCTGAACAAAATGTTCACTGCGGAACTGAGCCCGGAAAACCAGCCAAGTTTCTTCGCCGGGCAGTACATCCTCTATGGCGAGGAGCGCATCGCGCAAAGCACTATTCCGCTACATCAGCCTGAAACAGGTCTGGATGACGTCATCTTAATCGTATCGGATATGCTGCGCCGATTTCCTGACCCTTGCATCACGATGTCGGACAGGAACCCTGATACGACGCAGACGAGTTTCATACGTGTCGGCACAGAGGCTGCACACTTCACCTTCCCCGAAACCGGAGATCCAAAAACAGGGTCGAGAGCTGCTATTCTGCATTACGAGATCGACCACCCGGGTGGGGATATGGTCTTCTTTACCACACCAGGGAATTTTGGCCCGCTGTCGGAAATGATGCTCGACATTGAAGACCGCAACCCGCTTTTCATTAACGAGATGCCACAGCTCATGGCCGTCAACAGCCTTTATCTTCAGGAGATCGGGGCGTTTTGTGTGCCATGTGGCGATACCTGCATCACGATGCTCTTGCGCGATGGCGTGCTGACGGCTGCCGAACGGCCTGATCTCTCAGGTGAGGTCGAGGAGATACTGAACGCCCTCGAGCAACGCGGGGTCTCGGCAGCAGAACGCGCATCGCTTTCCGATTTTCTCCGCAACGTGGAAGTTGAGGATGATTACGATTGGCAGACCATCGAGCGCCTGTCGGCACAGCATCCTGACCTTCTTGGGAGCCAGGAAATGGACATTGAGATGAGCAACGTCTTTGGTATTCCGAAAGCTGAGCTATTGAAGCACGCGCTCAGGCTGTGTGCCGGTGACGAAAAAACGGCAGAGGCCGAAGTTGAGGGCTTCATAGAAGGGGCAGCATGTATTGAGCTCCCATCGGGCCGTCATCACCTCTATGTTGCAAATCTCGCGTCTCAATCGCTTTATGACGCGTTGCCAGCTTTCAACAAAGCGTCCGGGCGGGAGGATCAGGATCTCATCTTCGTTTTGGCGGACCACCCACTTGATCTGGGTGATGATCACGACATGGTATCGACGATGCGAGAGCTTGCCCCCATGCCAGAAGAAGAGATGCCAACGCTCTAGGGTTATATATGGCTCTTGAATTCGGAGAAAGGGTTTGCGGCGACCCCTCTGGGGAAGGGGTGAGGTGGGGTCGCCGCATAAACCAAGGTCATGAGGAAAGCCTTGGTCTGGGAAGTATCGCAACCTCCTGAAAGGGCATATACCCGCTGTTTTTCGCAAAGCAAGTGCGACGAACTTCTTTTTTATCGCTCGTAAAATCTGATCGTTAACACTCAATGTCGGCAAGTACGGACGGTTACTTGAAGTTACTTGAAGGTATTTGACCTTATAGTAACTCACCCCTATCTTACTTTTATCAGAATAACTTTGGATACTCATGGCCCGCTCATTTATCCCCCGCCCCGAAATGGCATCTAAGATTGCTGATATGCTCTCCCCCGATCCTTTGTTTGGGGAGATCTCCGGTCTCTTCCTGGCGGCTCCGCGTCGCACTGGGAAGTCCACCTTTCTGCGTCGCGACCTTAAGCCGATGCTGGAAGAGCGGGGACAGGTAGTTCTCTATGTTGATCTATGGGCCGATCGCAGCGTTGATCCTGCAGAACTGATCCGAGGGTGTCTCACACAGGCCCTTGCGCATAATGCAAAGCCGATCGCACGTCTGAAAAAGAAAGTCGGCATCGACAGGGTTGGCGCGCTAGGGTTCAACCTGGGCTTCAAAGATGACATTGACCCAGGCTTTACATCCACAGAAGCGCTCGCTTTGCTGATCGAGGCGACACAAAGCGATGTCGTGTTGATCGTCGATGAAGCCCAGCAAGCCTTGGAGACCGAAGCCGGACGCAACGCAATGTACGCTCTGAAGGCAGCACGGGACGCGATCAACCAAACACCAGGCGACCATCACTTGTACCTGGTTATGACGGGATCTCACCGGGATAAGCTGGCTGCCCTTGTCTACGATCAGAAGGCGCCATTCTACGGGGCGCGGGTCCGCGACTTCCCAAAGCTGGGTCCGGACTACACAAAAACCATGTCGGAGATGATCAACGAAAAACTTGCTCCAAAGGCGCATATTTCACCGCAGGCGATGGAGGAGGCTTTTGAAATTCTTGGCAGACGCCCCGAGACACTCAATGAATGCCTTCGCGATTGGATACTCCAAGACGGTCACAGTGAAGAAGTCTGGAAGGCTCTCGTCCAACAAAAGAGCGAGAACATGGATGCCGCCCGACGCTCAACCATTGAAGCATTGAGCGAGATGCAGCTCGCCCTTCTGAAGATGATCGCTTTGGATGGCAATGAATTTGCACCGTATGCCGAGCAAACGCGCGAACGGCTTAAGGCAACAAACAAGGGCCGATTGCCCTCCAAGGGAACAATACAGAATGCCATGACAGAGCTTCGGGAGAAGCAATTCATCTGGCGGCCCGGCTATGGAAGCTATGCGCTTGAGAATTCCGAGATCCGGCGGCTCTTGCTTGATGAGTAAGGTTCCATGCCTGACCTCGGACAGCATGCTGCTGCCGGCTGCCCTAAATGACGTATTGCGAGAAACACTATGACTGATCTGTTCGACAAAGCGCCCCGCGAAGGTCACCAGCCGCTGGCGGCAGCCCTACGCCCCGAAACCCTGGATGACATTATCGGACAGCGAGAAATCGTGGCCCCGGGGTCGATCCTGCAACGCCGGATCAAAGCGCGCGCTCTGGGCAGCATCATCCTATATGGTCCGCCCGGGATCGGAAAGACAACGATCGCGCGCGCCATTGGCAATATGCTGGGAAAGGAATTCCGGCCACTGCATGCGACGCGTGATGGGGTAAAGGAGCTGCGCAAGATCGCCGATGAGGCGCGGATCAAGCCCCTCCTTATCTTCGTAGACGAAGTGCATAGATTTAGTGCGACGCAGGCCGATGACCTTCTGTCGATCTGTGAGGAGGGCACGGCGGATTTTGTCGGCGCCACCACCGGCAACCCTTATCATGCTTTGCCGCCTGCGCTGGTATCGCGCTCGACAATCCTGAAGCTTGAGCCCATGAGCATCGAGGAGATGAGCCTTGTTGTTCGGCGGGGGATTGAGCACCTGCAGAGGTCTGGGCATGACATCGAGATCTCGGACGCACATATCCGCTTGATTGCCGGCCGTTCGGGCGGCGATGCGCGCCGGGCGCTGACAACATTGGAAAGCCTGGTGCTTGGCCACGATGGTGGTCAGATCATCATCACGGAAGCCATGTTGGAAGAGGCATACGCGGCCGCGCCGGTAAACCACGACCGGCAGTCCGATGCCCACTACGATACGATTTCAGCCTGGATCAAGGCGATGCGCGGCTCCGACCCGGACGCAGCACTGCATTATCTGGCCCATCTCATCCATGCCGGGGAAGACCCGCGCTTCCTGGCGCGGCGGTTGATGATCCACGCTTCTGAAGATGTGGGATTGGCCGACAACACCGCGTTGCAGACGGCTGTGGCCGCTGCGACCGCTGTAGAGAAGATTGGCTATCCGGAGGCGCAGATCGTGCTGGCCCATGCGTGCCTGCATATCGCCCGGGCGCCCAAGTCGAACTCCGCCTGCCGGGGTATCTCGGCCGCCATGGCCGCAGTGCAATCGCAGCCTCAAGTGGTGATCCCGAAACATCTGCGTGATGCCCATTACAAAGGTGCCGAGGCGCTGGGGCATGTGGGCTACAAGTTCCCTCACAATGATCCGCGCGGCTGGGTCGAGCAGGAGTATGTGCCCGGGCTGCGTCGCGGCACCTATTACCAGAGCGATGCGCGCGGTGGGGCATCGTTTGAGAACCGCGCCGATGAGTTCTGGAAGCAGGTCACGGGTAAAGTTCAGCCGAAGACATTCGGCTGAACCACTCTCTTCAGAAGCCGGTGCTTCTACAGCTCCGGGAAAACCCCCCTCAGGGAACGCCGCAGCCCGGCCACGCCCCTCTCAAAGAGTTGCCTGTCCTGCTCTGGCGTATGAGGCCTCCCATTGATAACTTTTTGAACATCAAAGTCCGTAAACATGGCTGTAGCCCTTTGGAGATGCTGACGACCGTTAGACGTGCCGTACCCTGCCTCATGCAGGATCACCAACTCCATAAAACCTGGGTTTCTGGAGATTTCGACCAAGACCTCACGGGGCACCTCGGTGACGTCACTGAAGCCACCCTCAGGCACCAGGCTGGGCTTGATACCCCACCCAAACAGCTGGGCATTACTGATGCGCTCCATGATGTTTGGATCGTCTTCACCAAAAAAGCTACGCACCCCCTCCACGATAGCCCATGCAATGGTCGCGTTACTCTTATCCGATGAGGCTTTGCCTTCACCTGACAGGCGGAAGTCTTCGTAACGGTCTTGGAGCTTGGAGGATCTGATTGGAGGAGGGCATTTGCGGTTGCCCTCGCCATGCAGTTTCACGGCATCGAGATACTTCAGACCATAAGAGCGCTCGAACATCTGCAGCAGGGACCAGCGTGCAGTGACCGTGTTGCGAGATTCAAAGCCAATCTGTGCCTCATGGAGGCGCGCCCTCAATGTGTTCCAGTTCTTGAGGCCCTCCAGATGTGCAAGACGCTCGAGTGCTTCTGAGTGCGTGATCTCGACACCCTCAGATTTGAGCATGCCGCGAAGACGCGTGGCGCGCAGTTTATGGGCTTCGATAGCGCAAACTGAGTGTGCGGGTCCGCCCTTAAGCTGCCGACGCTTCCAGAAATGATCCAGATACTCCTGTTGTGATATCGTGGCCAAACTACCAACCCGCGCATTTGAAACGGCGGATTTTGCGTCACGCAGATCACGATAGACCCCGTCACGCAGGAGAAGCTCCACGGCGAGCACAGCCGATCTTTCCTGGCCGTGACGTCCGATGATTAGAAGTCGACGGCCCGGCGTGTTCATGAAGGGGGGCAGGGCATCAATGTCTCGGGTCAGATAGTCCTTGGGCCGTGGCCAGTTGGACTCCGGCGCCTGATAAAGGTCGGCATAAACACCGTTTTCGATGAGCATGTCTTTTGTGAGGGTCACGCCAAGATTTCCCTGTTCCTCAAGGGTCGGCATCAAAATGATGTCAGAAGGCCGCCAAGCCCGGACAATGTCGAGGTCAGCCTCCAGGTCGCGCTCCCAGCTTCCCCTCGGCGAGAATTCGGTCTTCCCCGGCAGGAAAGTGATGGCGATGTGACGATCTGAGCAAACATCCGGCAGCCCAATCTCTGAGATCAGCAGTGGATGCGTTTCCGATGTCCGGGCTTTTGGTGTGTCAGTCATAATGAAGTCTCCGCAGTAAAGACCCGGCGCAGCGGGCTCATAAGGTTGTTGAAAGAGGCTTGCGCCGTGAGGTTAACCGGGTCCGGGCGCGACATTGCATCGTGCAGATCGAAGCGCTCTAGGAGAGAGGCAATGATTTCCAGGCCTTCGCGACCTTCTTGGGTGCCTGCGCCAGACTGGTGCAGCAACAAAAGTTCAGCAAAGCCAGCTTCTTCGCACATGACGCGCAGCGTGCTGTCCGGGATTTCCAAAGCTGTCCAAAAACCCGTCTCCGGCGCTAAGTCGCGCGGGACGCCGCGGCCAAAGGTCAGGGCATCGCTCAGTCTTTGGACGAGATCGGGAGCATCAGCCCCAAAGATGCCAGTTACAGCCGCAACAAGTCGCGCGGCATGGCGGGCCTGTTCTCGACTGCAACTTTCCCGGACAAGCCTGGGAAAGAGGTTTACGTCAAAGGCCGATCTGCGGGTTTTCCCGGACAATCTTGTTGTTGGATTGGAGGTGTCGTGAGGTGCGTCGTTCGACAGCACAGATTTCGCTCGTGCAAGCATGATAAAGCATCCTTCGATGAAGGGGATCTGGATGGCGATGGACCCGTTGCCGCGCAGATCCCGGACAAAGAAGAGGGCATGACTGCTGACGAAGAAGAGCTTTGTATCGACCTGGTTCGCCATGCCCTTGAAGGGGCGGGTCCGGCAGGCGGGTCAAGCCGTACCGGCAGCATAACGCACTCTGCTTTTTTCGCAAAGTCTATTTTCAGGAAAATCAGCGGATGGCTCTATGGAGTATGAGGAGCTGACCGCAATGTGAGAAGCAGCCCCTCATCTATGAGGGCCTTAAGCGCTCTCTTTAAGGATGCGGGCCTTCTGGCGGCCCCAGTCACGCTTCGCGCTCGTCTCGCGCTTGTCGGCTTTGTTCTTGCCGCGCGCCACTGCCAGGGCGAGTTTCATCATGCCGCGGTCATTGGCATAAAGGCGCAGGGGCACCAGGGTCATGCCCTCGCGCTCGGTCTTCATCCGCAGTTTTGCGATCTCGCGGCGTGACGCCAGAAGCTTACGCCGGCGTTTCGGCTCATGGGCAAATGTGGTGACATTGCTCAGCGGCGCCACATAGCTGTTTACGAGCCAAAGCTCACCATCCTCGATCGTGGCATAGCTGTCGGCGATGCGAGAGCCGCCCAGGCGCAGGCTTTTGACCTCGGAGCCTTCCAGAATGATGCCGACCTCGAGATCCTCTTTGATCTCATAGTCAAAACGCGCGCGCCGATTTTCGGCAATCGACTTATGTTTACAGTCTGTCTTGGTCATGGCGCGGCCCTTCGGGAAAATTCTTGGTGTTCGTTATTTCTTAAATCAGGTGTGTCTTTTGTAAGATCAAGTCATTCTATTAATTTTACTTTTCGCAAACCTATCCCTATTAGGCAAGAGCACATCGCTCGACATCTTTTTGTCGTGCATAACTGTGTTTTTCGCAACACGGAACATTGCCGGTCACATGCCTGGCGCTTAGTATGATGGTATAGATATTTCAGCGCATTGGAGACCTTATGACGACCGCCGAGACCAGGATGTATATCCTAACCGACGCCAATGCGAATAATAACAAGTTCTGGGAAGTCAGCATTGACGAAGCGGAGCAAGTGGTCACGAGGAACGGCAGGGTGGGGGCCAAAGGCCAAACCCGGAAGCTTGGGCAGGGCATGACGCTCTTCAATCGTAAGGTCCGTGAGAAAGAGCGCAAAGGCTATAAGCAGATCGATGTTGTTGGAAAAGCTCCTTCAGGTGCTGCCAACAGTGAGGTCTTGGCGACGGCGGCCGAAGAACAGATCGCCCGCGGCAATCCAGTCATCGCCGAGCTGGTGCGCGAGCTCGCCAAGATCAACAAACACCAGATCCTGGCCGCATCCGGTGGTCAGATGGACGTTGATCTTGGCACCGGTATCATCTCGACGCCCCTTGGGGTGGTGACTTCGCAGAACATCGATAAGGCACGGGATCTGTTGCAGGGCTTTGAGCGCTATGTGCTGAAGGAAGACTTCGACGCCCCCGGCTTCATTGACCCGCTCGAGCAGTACCTCATGCTGGTGCCGCAGAAGGTAGGATCGCGCCGCGGCTGGCACCGTGACTTCCTGACGGATGCCGACAGCCTCATTCAGCAGTCGTCGCTTCTTGACCAGCTGGAATCGTCGATCGAGATCGCCACGCAGCGCATCAGGGATGCAAGTAAAGAGGCACCCGACGCACCCAAAGACATCTTCAATGTGACCATGTCGGTCTGTGAGGATGAGAAGGCGCGCCGCCATATCGAGAAGATTTATGAGAGCGGCCGCAAGCGCATGCATGCCTCTCATAAGCTGCAGATGGCCAGGATCTTCGATGTCTCTCTTGGCAGTATGGATAAGGACTATGAAGCAGATGGGGCCACAGTCGGCGGCATCTCGGAACTCTGGCATGGCACCCGTGCGCACAACCTCATGTCGATCCTCAAGGGTGGCTTGATCATCCCGAAATCCAACGGCTCGATCCGTGTCACAGGACGCATGTTCGGTGATGGCCTCTACTTCAGCGACCAATCCACCAAGTCCCTCAATTACGCCTATGGGTACTGGGATGGCGGCCGGCGCGATGACAAGTGCTATATGTTTCTCGCAGATGTGGCGATGGGCAAGCCCTGGCATCCGGACCGGACCGGCTCATCGGTCAAACCGCCCAAAGGGTACGATTCAGTTTTTGCCCGCGGCGGCAAGGATCTGGTCCAGAACAATGAAATGATCGTCTACCGGACGTCTCAAGCGCGGTTGAAATACCTCGTAGAATTCCAGCACTAACAAAGGATGCGAAAAACGATGAATATTGAACAGATGAACGAGCAGTTCTCGGCTGAGGTTGCCCCCTCGATGGTACTCCTCGATGTTGCAGGCCGGAAGAACAAGGTCTTCAACGTCGAGCGTGCAAGTGCAGCGCTCGAGGTGGCAGATGACATGCAGGGCATGGGAGGCGCTGGGAAGATCACCGACTACCTTGACGGCTTTGACCACATCGAGAACCTGTTTTCGTTGAACGAAGCTGAGCTTGAGGAACCTGCAGATCAGATCTTGGTCTATTACAAGTCCCATAGCGGTCGGCCGAAGAAGTCCGAGATTGCACGGGTTGCGCGGGCCATTGCCAGCAGCAATGTGCGGCAGCCCTATTACGCAAACCCGCGCACCAATGAGGAGGGTGATCTCTATGTGACCGGCAGCCGTGCAGTGGTCTATTCCGAGACAGCGCCGCGGGACGCCACTTACGTGGCCTTCCTGGTGTCGACCTCGGTTTGGTACAACCACAACCGCGCCGTCGCCTACTGGCCCTTCCATGAGGATCAGGTTGAGCTGTTCTTGAAGGACATCAACGATCGCCTGGCCGAGGGCAAGGTCTCGATCGCGCGGTAATACCGCCCCGGGCGGCCCCTTGAGGTCGCCCGTCCCATATCTCAAGACACGGAGCATTTCATGCCGACAAAATCCTTTCCGACATTCGTAGAGTGGCAGCAGCGCCCGGATAAATCTGCCTGGATCTCCGTGGGTGACCCGGACAAAGGTCCTCACTTCCAATGCGACTTCCTCGGCGACATGGAGAAGGGGCCGGTGAAGTCGGAAGATTTTGCCGCGCAGCCGCCGCGCTGGGTTCAAAAGGCTCTGTCTTTGGACGCGCCGGCTGAAGCCCCGCTGCCGATGAAAGAAACCTTTTCGATGGATGAGATCACCCGCAAGCGCTGGGCGCAACTGCAGGACATGCACCGCGCCGCGTGCTTCGAGGCTGGAGATCACCCCGATGAAGTCGACACGGCGTTCTCTGCGGGAGCGGATGCCATTCAACGTCTGGCAGCGATCGACGCCCGTGCGGAGGCAGACAAAGAGGTCGAAGAGGATTTACCCGACCTGGCGTAGTGCGAAAATTGTCGGTATCGTGGAAAACGAATCACCTCCGATCATCTCAGTAGGAGTTCCCCATGGACCTGACATTCGACGCCAAACATGCCCGCGCGCTCCTCGAGATTTCAAAAAACTCCGAGCAGCGTGGCCCGAACTTCGAGCAGTTGCATGACCCTGCCTTCTGGCGTGATGATCTTGATCCAGATCGCCGAGCGACCTTTGAAAAGGATCTCAAAGAGAAGGGCTTCGCCATGGACGTGGGGATCGATGACATTGATACAGATAAGATCCCAGCGGGTCTTTGGCTGGTCGGTGACCAGGGCGTCTATCTCATGAGCAATGTAACCTCAGAGGAGGCCAAAGCCGCCGATGTGGCACATATCTGCTATGCCGATGAGGTCAATCCCGAGAAGATGCCCGTTGATGAATGGTATGATGCAAAGGTTGCTATTTTTGGCGGCGACGACGGGGTCGAATTCCTTTCTGCCGAAGCGCTGGATGGGGCGCTGGAGGGCGACAAGCTGCGCTTGGATATGACCCCGTCGCAGCTGTCCATCTACAAGCGGACGACACCAGACGATCCCGCAGGAGATGGCCCATCAGCCTAATCACCCCACCCCCATCTCTACTTCTAAAGAAGGTCCGGATAACCCCGGACCTTTTCTCGTTTCGGAAACGGAATTACAAAGAATCAACCATTTTCGCATTGCACTCAGTCCGGCGCTATGCAAATCTAAGCTCAGGAGTGACGATCCCGCTGGGTCCGGCCGCAAGGCTACGGTGAATTCGTTGTTTGTTAGCCAGGAGGTTCTTCGCTCTTTTGGCATTCATACTGAACCGACTGTGTTTCTTCTTTTCACAGGATCAACGCGTAATGGACCGAACGCCCATATCTGATCCGTTTTGAAAGGACGACATATGTCGACGAACAACGCCAAACAATACGACCCTCTGCTGAGCTATAAGGCCCAGGCCAAGCTCTTGCGCAATATGCTTTCCGAGGACGGCATTGCCATTACCCATGGCGAAGCGCTTGAGCGTACGGCACGCCTGCATGGGGCAGCTGACTGGAACGTGCTCTGTGCTTTGGTCAAAACCGACCGCCCGGTATTGGGTAAAGACCTCGGCACCTATACCGTCGCTGACTGGCAGCCTGAGCAAGAGGTTGCTAAAGATGCCCCGCGCGAGATGGACTTCACCATCTCCACACAGGCGGATGGGATCAATATCGGCAATACGACAGATGAGGGCGACTACCGCGGCCTCAAGCTCGAATTGCAGGACGGCATGATCCGCGTGATGGCCTATGATGAGCGGGTGGGGGAGTCCCCGGCCATTCTCAACATCTCCGCGGATGGCAAGGCGCCGATCAAGGCGGATCTGCATGACCATTTGATCTCAGCCGAACATCTCTTTGCCGACTCGTCCTTGATGGATATGCCGGATGAGTTGCTGGACAGCGCCGAAGCCAAGGCGCGCACCAGCGATACGCCTGAACCCTAAACAGCACAGCACCGGGTGAGGATATCCTGACCCGGTGCTTCCTTGGGTGCCAAGCGCGCATGGCATAGGCCAGTGGGGAAATCTTGGCTGATTTTGGGTATCCTACCTTGCAGCTTACGTTCAGGCCAAGCTTTACTTTGCCTTGCGCGCGGCGCGCTTTTCCCGCCGAACATCTCGCTCTTCGATGCGACGCATGATGCAATAAAACACGGACATCACCATGCTCAGCGCCAAGGCAGAATAGAGCATCAGCATCCCGATGGAGGCGAAGAAGCCACCTGGCCAAAAGATGCCTGCATGAAAACCGGCTTTCAAGATATCGAAAGGGCGATGCATCAAAACGCGCAAAACTTCGCTGCGTGTCAGTTCAGCCCCGACCCAAAAGCCGTTCTCGCCAAACATACCAGACCAGAGAATAACCGGCACAAAAATGATCAACGGCACAAGGCATGTGATCGCCATCATGATCGAAACGGGCATGTAGACAGAGAGCCCACGGGCGTCGCGGACGACGTAATTTTCATCAATGAAAAAGGGCGGGGGTACGACCCTACACACGACTAGAACCATGTTGATAACCATAATCAATGGTGCAGCTGCGACGGGCGCAAGGGCCCAGGTTCCCGGCCCATTCCACATCGGCAAATCACGGGACACAATAGGTCCGATCTCTAGCCATAGAAATTTGATTTCGGCCGTGCCACCGATGCCATAGATCAGACCTGCCATTGTAAGCACTGTGAGCAGGGTAGATGCATACCGCGGCCACCAAAACATCATCGTCGCCCAGGCAAAGGCTCCTGCGGCTAGGGTGAGGTAGAGACCGATGACAGGCAGGAAGTAAATCAGCAAGAATGGGATCAATATTACTCCCAGGAGGCCGCCAATGGCAGAGCCAGCTTCCATCATATCTTCCGTGTCACGTCGTGCAAGATCATCATACCGTCCCAAATATTCCGGTCGGATGGCGTTTCGTCCGTATTTATGGCGTGCTTCCCTCAGCTGGTAATCTGAAACCATGTTCTGTCCTTCTTAAATATTCCCGAGGGGTGCCTGAAAAATACGGTCAAACTTTGATGCAAATCGCGTCTTTCAGGGGCAGGGGGCTTCCTCTGGTGCCTTGGCCGCTCTAAGCACCGCGCGCAGCCCGATCGCCGCCTTCATGACCGCAGTGCCCATCTTCTTGTCCTGGCCAAAGTATTTGATATCGCCATTCAGATTATTGTCACTCATCGCCGCCGCGTGTTCTGCGTCGACAGTGACCGAAGCCAACCAATTCCCCTCAAAGCGGCGCAAGGTGATTTCAGGCTCCCAGTCCGGCTTGTCCCAGACGAAGTCACGGAACATTGAAATGCAAGCCTCGCCAGCGATGTCGGCATTGTCGAGGTAGGCGTATTGGCCCGCGTTGTGCTCGTAGTCGTTCTCGGCCGCACCGTAGAGGGGCCAATCCCACCCGTGAAGCATCGCAAAGAGCATCTCGTTGACCTCATAGGAGTCCTGATTTTTATCCAGTGCCTCAGAGACTTTTTTCCAGGTAATCTTACGGACCATAATCTGACTTTCTTAATAATACTGAGAGGCCGCCCGCTTTGCGGGCGGCTCAAGTGTTAAACGAGCGTGACGCCCGCGGCGGCCATCTTGGCTTTCATCTCATCGACGCTGTCCTGCGCAATGCCGCGGCAGCCTGCCTCGATCACCACAGCCTCAAAGCCCAGCTTGCGGGCATCCAGAGCCGAGAAACCGACACAGAAATCCAGCGCCAGTCCGATGAAGACCGCCCGCTCAAAGCCGCGCTCGCGCATGTAGCCGCCGAGGCCAGTGGGGGTCTTCTGGTCGTTCTCCATGAAGGCCGAATAGCTGTCGATCTCCGGGCGGTATCCCTTGCGGATCACAGCTTCCGCGCGCTGCTGAAGTGTGTCGGGCAGCATCAGCTCCGCGCCGGGGGTGCCCTGCATGCAGTGGTCAGGCCAAAGCACCTGAATGCCGTAGGCCATATTCGTGGTCTGAAAGGGCGCCTTGCCGGCATGGGTCGAAGCAAAGCTCGAGTGTCCGGCGGGGTGCCAGTCTTGGGCCATCACCAGGTTGTCGAACTTTGCGGCAACTTCATCGATCACCGGCAGGATTGCGTTGGCATCCGGCACCGCCAGAGCGCCGCCCTCCATGAAGTCGCGCTGCACGTCGATGATGACCAGAAGGTCGGTTTTCTTTGGTGTGAAATCCATCATGGATCTTCTCCTCTTTGCCCTCATGTCTGTGTGACACGGGGTGGTTGAACCGGCTGCGCAACCGCCCTCACGGCGCCTCGCAACTCGGCAATACTTTAAGCGTATCGCGGTGTTTTCGCATGGCTTCGACGCCACCGCGATCAGGATGCCGACAGATGACCGGCGCCCCGGCCCACTCCTTGGCAAACCGCTTTGCCACCTTGTCCTGCTCGTCCAGGATGGTGGTGAAATGCAGTTCGGATTCTCCCTGTGGCGTCTTGTGGTCCACAAAATGGATCCAGTCATGCGCCGCGGTCCAGGCGTAGATGTCGTCATAGGTCGTGCTGCGCTCGCCCCATTTTGCGCCGCCCTCGGAGATAGGAAAATGCAGTACATCCCCTTCAGGCAGCCCCTCCATGCAGCCATTCTTGATCGCGGTCAGGTGCTGACAGCGCGCGCAGAAGAAGACCTCGCCGGTCACAGCATTGAGAAAGCCGTTGATGCCGGTCCGGGCCAGAACCTCGCCGGTGATGTCGCCATACTGGAATTCAATCATGGGCCTTCTCCTTAAAGCTCAATCACGTCGTGGTTCGTGTTCGCTTTACAGTTCGAGTTCCGCTGGGACTTCCACTTCAGGCGGAAAGGTGAGGGGGCGATCCATCATGTGTTCGCAGACATCCTTCCCATCCTCCGTCAAACGGACATGCTGCAACCCGTCATCGCGCAGATCAATCATCACGAGGCCGCGCCCTTCAAGAGCCTTATAGGTCGCGCGATCGAAGTGAACTTCATGGGGGCGACCCTTCTCCTGTGACTGGGCGGTCTGGCACATCCGCGACGCCATGGCCGCGGAGAGATCCTGCTTCTTCACCGTGATCGGATCTGTGGCAAAGGCCGCGCGCCCCTCGGATGTGAGCTCGAAGCCCGGTCCCTTGTCCGAGATCGGCGCAAGACGGCGCACAAGCCCGCGCTCTTCCAGTGCCTGCAAGACAGTTTCCACCCAGGCCGCGCGCGAGGCTTGATCCGCTTCCGGATCCACGAACTTTCGAGAGATGTTCTCAAATTCGCAAGATGGTAGGGGCGCGCCCGTGGCCTCCAATGTGTTCAGCATCAAATACTGCTCTTTGGGCATTTTCGCAGGCATGTCTGTCTCCTTAACAATTTTAGGCATCCGTGTAGACTCAGTCAGCTGATCTTAATCGTAATCTGATCAGTCACCCAAGCTCTTTGCATTGTCAGCGTCTGTCCGCGGCCGCCATTTACCGTCGGCGCGCAGGATGTAGACGGTATCCTCATCTCCATCCCGAATGCCTTTGGTCCCAATTGGGAAGTCCTTGGTGTCTGGCCAGAATTCCTCAGTGTCTGAGAGGTCAATCGCATCACGCAGATGGGGCGGATATTCCCATTCGTAGAAGTCCCAGAGCTTCGCCGGCACCATGTCGCGCCAATCCCGATCGCGCCGCTCGATCAACGTACGGACCTCGGAGGAGGAAATCGCGATATGCAGCTTGCGGTCGAGGATATGGATGCGCTTGCCGGTCTCAAAGCTTTCCCAGACATCAAAGAGACCCCGGCGGTAAGTCGGGCTGCCCTTCAGAGGTGCAAAATGATCTTCATACCAGCGCGCCTCATGCACGGAGCCTGCGTAGAGATCCGTGGGTTCGGGCAACTGGTGGCTTGCGATGCGGTCAAAGACATAGTCCGCCCAGTCCGAGGACCGGTCCGTGGCGCCGATGTCCTGCAGGAAGACCATGGAAAAGACATCGCCCCAAGCACCTTGCTGGGCGCGTTTCTTCTGGTCCTGGGTCAGCGGGTTGCCGAACTCGCCGGACTTCTGGCTGGAGCCAAAGCCGATCACGTTGCGGGAGTTGTCGAGCATCATTTGCGCTTTCAGTGCGCCGTGGCCGAGGTGTTCGACCTGGCCTCTGGTGATCATCAACCCGGTGCGGTCATTGCCGATACGGGGATCTACCTCAATCTTCTTGCGGGCCATTTGGCTTCTCCTTTTCCATCGCGTCGCGCGACGAATTGGGTTGTGGGGTCGCGACGCCGCCGAAGCAGTGCCCGATGAGGGTAAACTATGGTCTTTTTCGCAGGGGGTCAATTCATAATTTGCATGATGCAAGTTAATTGGGCTGCGAGGCGACCTAAGGTTTCGCCAGTGCATGTTAGCTTACAGCATCTTAGACAATTTGGAGGACTATATGACGTCAAAGCAAACAGATTGGACTGCTGTGAAGGTCCGTTCTGCATTGGTAGGCTGTTTCAATAAGCATCCCAGTACGATGATGGTAATCTCGCAGACCGATATCGGCATGCCTCTTGGCTGCCTTCACCAGAATATTTTCGAGCTCGGCGTGAGTTTATTTGCGAATCTCGATAAGATTTCCGATGTCGTGGTCCATAATGATCGAATGGGATATTCCCACGTATCGTTCTGCGTCTGCACCAGTGCTCTGCCGAAGAAGCGCCGCCGTGTGAAGAAGGTCTCCCGAAGGCCCCCCACTGGCAAAACTGGCTGGTAGCTTTTCACGAAGCCTCCAGAAAGAAAAAAACACCGCGGCGGGAGATATATCTGCCGCGGCCAAGTTTGCTTTCTGATTCCAAAGAGCATACCGAACCTTTCGGATTTCGCACACCTATGTGATCATCAAATGAACAGTAGCGAGCGCCCCATGATCCTTTACCACGCCACCCGGAAATCCTCCCTGGACAGCATCATGTCCGAGGGCCTTTCACCATCCCACTATGGCGCCATCCACGGCTCTATGGAGTATCCGCTCCCGAAGCCCTGCGTCTTTCTCAGCAGTCAAATGAACAGTGAAAACCTGAACACCGCGCTGTTCGACGAGGGTGAGGAGGAGGTTGTCGTCCTGACGATCGACGCCGCGGGTCTGGATGAGGAAGCGTTTCACTGCGACGACTCCCTCTACAGTATCGTGGACGGCGAGCATCTCGAGTTCGTGGAGGATGCTTCGGATCTGCGCGAGGCCGTCGCGGAGTTCTCCGAAGCCTACAACCTCCCAAAGGCCGCGGTGCGCAAAGCCTTTAAAACGCTCATCGAGGGGGAAGATGACAGCCTCTACCAACCGGTGCTGCGCGGCTTCTGGCGGGAAGCGCTCGAAGTCGACAAGGTCGTATCCTATGCGGCTGTGATCTCACCTGAACGCATCCTGGCCGTGACACCGTATGCTGAGGCAAACAGGCTCGCGATGGAAAGTGCTGAACGGCAAGAGGGCGATCTATCACCGGAGCTTTGATGATCGCCGGGCGCCTAATATTGCCCGCCTTTCGTTCTGATATCAGTAGAGCGGCGTTTCCGTTCTCGACGGTGCTGGAACCGCATCCTGAAGCCGCAGGATCTCCAACTTCATCATCAACGCCGACAGGTGACCTGTCATTGGCTGGGTCTCAACCAGCTGCATGACCTCTTCGCGCGGCAGGATGCGGCGCCAAGTCTGCTCGGCTTCATCATCCATGCCGAATACACCATTCCCCAGACCGCTGAGATCAGCTGTCGCCAGAAGCATGGTTACGGTCTCGCTGGATCCGCCGGGCGAGGGCAGGGTGGTGAACTCGGCGATGATGTCGCTCTCGGAAATCTCGACGCCGGCCTCTTCGCGCGCTTCGCGGATGGCCGCATCAACGGGATACTCATCCTCATCGATCATCCCGGCAATCGGGCCCAGGCTAAAGCTCTGCTCACCTTCCATCCCGGCCGCCAGGTTGCCGATGCGGAATTCCTCGACGCAAAGCACTGTATCGCGCTCGGGATCAAAGAGCAGCACCGCGGCGGCATGGCCGCGCTCGAAGTTCAGGCGCTTGAACGCGAAGTCGCGCCCTTCGGCCTCCTGGCGCAGGCTGTATTCGTCAATCTTGAAGAACCCGTCATAGACGCGTTTGACTTCATTGACGGTGACTTTCCGGTTCTGGGTCATGGGGTTCTTTCCGCTGCTCAGTTTGGCTCAAATGTATAGTGGTTTGCCTGATGTTTATATTTTACGCCCTAATGGGGAAAAACATCTCAGGCTTTTGATCCGTAGGGATGCGCATCAGAGCGCGTATGCCAATCATCATCCGCAGCATAGCGCTTCTTCTGATGCTCCAGGTTCTGGTTCAGCATCACATTGGACTGCCAGAACAGCCATTCCTCGAAATCGCTCATTTTGCTCTTTTGCTGTGCGGCCTCAGTCAGCTGCATATCCCGCCCGGCGGCCTGCATCGGCGCGATCATTGGGCGGCCTGCATATCTTCCGGGACGGGCACGCTTCCCATCTCGCCGGTCAGGTTTACCACAACGCCGGGCAGGCGTGTCCCAGCGGTATTGCCCAGCCGGGCATTCAGCTTGGCGCGCGCCTCGGCGCGGTGATCGTGGTCCTTCGTATTCTCGAAGGTGAGCTTCGTCACTTCACACACGCGGCGCACAACGGTGACATAGACGTCGACTCCACCCAGTGTGGCGATGGCCAGCGCGGCCTGGGCCGCAACAGGGTGGGGTGTATCGCAATGGATGCAGGGAAAGGTATGCATGGTCTCTCCTTATGGTTTCAGAGCGTGCTGCCGCCGAGGCTCTTGATGTAGGCTTTGAACTCCGCCTCTTTCTCCTTCGGAACCGCAACGGAGAATACCGTCTTTCCGGTTACCTTCCGCCAGCGGCGCATTTGCTTGGCGAGGTCGATCCCCTCGCCACCTGTCGGGTCTTCATCATGGCCCTGATAAAGCAGCGGCCCGAGATCGTCAGTGTCGTAGGTCCGCTCGAGGTCGGGTGCTTCATCAAAAAGATCATGGTCCCAGTAGAAATCATCCCCGGGCCAATCCTCATCCATCCAGAGCTTCAGCTCACCGCCTTTGATCTTCATGGCTGCAAATCCTCTTCTTTGTTTTCCGCCGCGGCTTCCGCAGCGGCCTGTGCCTCAGCGTGCCAGCGCATGAGCGTGGTGTTCGCCGCCGATCGGGGTAGGGCGTTGGTCGACCGGTCGGTCATACCTGGCATGGTGCAGGTAATGTTCCAGCCTTGCACGGGATCTTTCTCCCAGCTCGCTACTTCGACCTCGGGTGAACCGGTAATGATCACGCGTCCGTCTTTCTTGAACTTGATGCGTCCGAAATCAGGCATCAGGCGGCTTCCTGTTTCTTCTCGATGCGACCTGTCAGGATCATATTCTCCAACCAAATGAGGCAAGTGGCGGTGAGACCATTGGCGATGCCGCCCATGACCCTCTCCTCAGCCTCCTCGCGCGACATCAGCCGTACGGTGGTGAACTCATGTTCCCCCGCCTCGCCGAATGTCTGTCCATCCTCGATCTCGGAAAGATCAGCGATAGCCAGATAATGGTGAATGATCTCGCTCGACCCGCCGGGGGAGGGCAGGGTGCGACGTGGGCCGTAGAAGATATGCCCGGAAAGGTCGATGCCAGCCTCCTCATAGCCTTCACGGATCACGGCATCGAAGGGCTTCTCCCCTTCATCGACCATGCCGGCAATCGGGGAGAGCGCATAGCAGTCTTCCGGGGGCAGGCCGGCGGCAATGTTGCCAGCGCGCAGCTCTTCGATCAGCAGAACCTTGTCGAGACCTGGGTCAAAGACCAGCACACAGGCCGAATGGCCGCGCATGAAGACCTCACGGGTATAGCTGCCCTCAATACCGGATGAGCTGAGCGTCAGAATATCAAGCTGATAGAAACCATCGAATTTGGTTTCCTGGCCCTCGAGGGTAAAGCTTTTGGTCATGAGTTTCTTTCCCAGAAGTGAGTATCAGTTTGTGTTGAGATGGTCGCATTTTACGTTTTTCGCAAGACCTAGCCATGTGATTAGATCATCTGTGGCTATTTCGCCGCGGCGTATTTTTCTGGCCGTTTGATTGCATCGCAATCCGCACCACCGAACTCACAGCGGCAGCCCTCGCAGCGTTGCGGCTCCCAATCTGAAGCCGCCGATAGGTATCCCACCCGAAAAGCGTCGCTCAGCATGCTTGGCGTGTCGACCTCCATGCCGTGGGCTTTGAGGCGCGCCACGATCTCTGGAGTATTATACGCAGGTTTGTTGTGCAGCGTCATTCTTCCATCCATTCGTCTTCGACAAGCGCCAAAGGCGCCGTCGGATAATCCGCCGGGCGACCGAGCCAGGCGTTCCCCTTGCGCAGGCCTTCCTTGCGGTGATCGTGATCGTCCGGGTGATGATTCATGGCGCCGCAGGAGGCGCATTTACGAAAGACGTGATGAACGGAGACAAACATGTTGTCCACCGCCATGAGCCGCGGCTCAGAGAAACGCCCCACCATGGCAGGCTCCCCGCAGATCTCGCAGCCGAGGTTCTCGAAATCCATGTCCTCGACGGGCGGCTGAATGACGCGCAGACGCTCTACGAGTTCCTGGTCGATACGGCCACCCGGCCAGCGGACGCGCGCTTTGCCAGTGTTGTCGACCGAGGTCACCTCACCGCGCCGACCGGGATCCACGACGCGCTCGACGGTGCTGCCTTTGGTGATCTCGTAGATGATCGGATCGTCAGGGTATTCAAGGACCCGCAAGCCCGAGATGGAGCAGGCATAGGCCAGCGAAGGCGAGAAACGCACGAAGACGCCGCCCTCATATTCTGAGGGCCCCTCTACGACGCCGGTCTGGAGTGGCTCGCTGATGCAGGACACCTTGGTGCCCTGCGGGAGTGTTTTTTCTGCGACGATGCTATTCATGGGATCACCGCTGCGCCTGATCATGGGCGCAAGTCCGGCAGGGCTGTGACTCGGCTACCGCGCGTTGCGCATCCGTCATGGCATTCCACGCATTTGCAGTGAAGGCCCGTGCGCCACAGCGGCAGGAACGCGCGGACTTATCCTGAGTGAACTCAAGGTTTGGCATTGGTTTCTTCCTTTTTTCGTTCAGACGATTACCGGGGCATTCGTGAGCCCCTCAGAGCCGAAGGTCTCGCGGTAGAAGTCCACCGCATCGGCGTCGCCGGTGGCTTTCTCGTAGTTATCCGAGAGCTTCACCGCTGAGGTGGTTTTGCCGGTGAGATGATCGGTCACATAGCGGACCTTGCAGACCACCGAGATCGGATCGAGCGCGGTCCCGCCGCGCGGATCGCAATCGCGGAAGTCATTGGTGGCCAAGGTGCCCCAGCCATAGCCTTCCTGAATGCGGCCTTTGAACTGCGCGTGCAGCGCGATCATCTGATCGACATCAAGGCCGTCGGAGAAAAGCTGCAGCTTGTCGCGGGGGTCGGCACAGATGCTCTCCCAGAAGGCGATCTTCTCTTCGCCGCCCTCGAAGGGATCCTTGCTGTCCTCGCGGAAGCCGCGCCAGGCTTTGATTTCGGGGAATTCCTCAGCCGCCCCTTTCAGGAACTGGGTCGTGCCGAAAGTGTCGGGCAGGGCCACCAGAAGGTTGCCACCAAATGTCTTCTCCCAAAGGCGCAGCACATCGTATTGTGCGCGGAACAGGTGCTCTTTGTTGCCCGGCGCGCGCAATGTGGTCAGAGCGGCGATCACCATGGGAAGCTCGTGGGCATTGGTGCCGATCGCAGGCAGGCCGCGGCGCATGGCGTGCAGCGCATTGGAGGTGCCGATGAAGTTCTCGCCCAGCTCTTCGGTCATCGCCTCGAGTACGAAGTCCTGCCACAGAAAGCCGTGACGGCGGCGGGTGCCGAACTCGGCGATGCCGGGCACGTCCGCCTCTTTCAGGCGCTTGAGCTTATCGACCAGCTTGGCGGTGGCATTGGCATAGAGCACCTTCAGCTCATAGCGCGACATGCCTGCCATACCGGCGCGCGAGCGGGCTTCATTGAGGATCGAGAGCGCGTAGATCTCCCAGAGCATGACTTCAGCCCAGGTGCCGGTGAACGACAGGGCGAAGTCGCCATCTGCGCCAATGCCGAGCTCATATTCGGGCAGCTGCAGGTTGCGCAGAAAGTCGATGAACTCACCGGGGAAAATGCCGGTCTGGCCGTAGAAGGTGTTGCCCGCGAGCCAGATCAGCTCGCTTTCGGTGAAGCGCAGCGTGCGGACATTGTCCAGCTGGGCGCGCAGATCCTCTTCGGCAATGACGTCACGCAGCTTCGTGGTTTTCGCAGAGCGGTTTTTCACCTCGAAGGTCACAACAGTCTTGGGGAATTCTTTCCATGCGAAATAGCACATCAGAATCTTGTAGAAATCGGTGTCCAAAAGAGAACGGACATAGGGATCCATGCGGTAATTATGATTGTGGACGCGGTTGGCCAGATCTTCCATGGCGGTCTCCTTCTTCCATCCCACGAGGGACGAATGGGGGTTATGGGGACGCGATCACCTTTCTTTGGGTGACCCGATGAACGTAATCTAGGGGCATATTCGCAGAATGGCAAGGCATAACTTGCATAATGCAATTTAATCATGATGAGCGGCCTTCAGAACGTGACCGTATGGACAAAGGGATTGTCGTAGAGGCTTGATATCTTGTTTGATTTTCGCAAAGACCTGGTCTATACTCAACCTACTCGCTCTGCGGTGGCACGGGGGTGCTACAAGACTTGGGGAATTGCCCAGGCGCTTTGAGAGTCTAAACTTCGTAGTTGGTCGTGGGGAGGAGGCGTAGCTTAGGCTACGTCTTCTTCTTTTTGACGTCATACATTTTGGTTTTCGCAGGCCCCACATATGATCGGGATAACATTTATAAGGAAGTCAGCATGACTGTAAAAGACAGCCGCCCTCGCGATCTGAACCAGATCAAATACCTTGTGACGCATTCAGGGTGGTTCCATGCCGATGATGTCTGCGCGGCAGCTGTCCTACAGTCACTTTTGCCGGATGCCGGTGTCGTTCGGACCCGCGATGCATCCCTGCTCCGCGCTTATGAAGATCAGGCAATTACCTTTGATGTGGGCGGACGGTGTGATCCAGCGGCCGGCTATTTCGATCACCACATGTCAGGCGCCCGTGAGCGCGCGGATGGGACGATCTACTCCTCCTTTGGGCTCATCTGGCAGGCATATGGGCGCGAGTACCTCACGAGGCAGGGGGTCGAGGAAGATTTCATCGAAGACATGTTCGCAGCATTCGACGCGGACGTCGTGCTACCGATCGACAAGATCGATACTGGTTCCCTGTCTCCTGCGCAGATCGGTGAAACGGCCGCAATCAGTCTTCCAGCGATGGTTGACGCGTTCAACGCGGCGGAACCGGACCAGGCCAATGCGCAATTCATCAAGATCGTCAATATGACCATGAAGATGCTGGAAGCCAAAACCATGCAGTATCTGGGCATTGCCAAAGACCATCAGATGGTGGCCGATGCGGTCGCCGAGCAGGGGGGATCACAGGTTCTCGAACTTCCGAAATCAGCAGATTTCCAGCCCAGCCTCGACAAGCTTGGTGCCGACCAAGTTCTCTATGTCATCCAGCCCAGCTCCTCGGGTGGGTTTGGATTGAGCTGCGCGCGCCCGCACGCAGGCACCTATGAGAACCTACGGGATCTGCCTGCGGAATGGGGTGGGCTCACGGGCGCAGACCTCGAAGAGGCGACCGGTGTTAAAGGGGCCACCTTCTGTCACACTGCGCTATTCTTTGCGGCCTGTGACACGCTGGAAGCCGCACGCGAACTGGCTCAGCTTGCCCTTCCGGGTGATCCCGAGCCGAGCCCGTAAAATCCCTTAACGTATCATTTTGGATAGTATAGGTCTTTCCACGCGGGATTTTGGATATTCGATCTCTCTGTCACACTGCGCTTTGATAGCGCTGTGTGACAACCACCCCAAAAGCTCTCCGGGTCTTGAACTTGGACAGAAGTTTCAGACCTGACCGTTCAGCCTTTCCAAGAGTGGCTTGCCGGTCTTGAACCTCGGCAGGCATTTTGCCTCAACCTCCACGGACTCGCCTGTGCGCGGATTTCTCCCAATGCGCGCGTCGTATTTCTTGGGAGTAAAGACACCAAATCCGCGCAACTCTACGCGTTGCCCTGCAGCCATGCCCTCGATGATCTCGTTGAACACCGTGGCAACCAGGCGTTCTACATCCTCAAGAACGAGATGCGGATTATCATCCGCGATCTTCCTTACGATTTCCGATCGAACCATAAATACCTCCAAAAAATACGCGAATATGAAACTACACGACAATATGGACCGTCATACGTAAAGGGCAAATCTGTCCTGAACGGTGGTGCATATGACACTCAGTACCCCTTAAGACTCTATTTTTTCTCACGGCTTCAGTAAAATCAAACTCCCGACCTTTGATTTACTGGAGGTTCAAATGTCATCAGGTCTCGAATGCGACATTGTCGGTCTAAACGATGGTCGATGGTTCTACATCCTTGAGAGCTATAATTCGCCCAAGAATGCCTTCGATTGGCGTGCGGAAGACCCTTCCGTGGGAGGCCCCTTTGCGAGCGAAGAGGCGGCCATGAAGGGCCTGATGCGCAAACACCAAAACCCGGGCGGCTATAACTCCTACGAGATCACAGTCGAAGAGGCGATCGCTGATCCCGACTTGAAGCATAACATCGAAAAGGCCCTGGGACAGGAGCTGGAGTTTCCGCCCTTGCCCGATGAGCCGGTTGAGATTGCATCGATCCTCTATGGCAGCGGCCAGCGGCGCAGGCCGGACGGGGCAATCCTGCGGTTTACCCAAAACAAAGACGGGACGGCCTCTGTCAAAAGCACAGCAAGCTTCAGCCTAAGCGCCGAGGTGCTGGGCAAGGCGCGGATCTCAGCGAAGCGCGATGCTGCCAGCATCGTTGTGACGCCAGAAGGGGATCTGCCGGAAGACTTCATGCCGATGCTGCAAGAGATCGCCGCAGCGCGCTGCAGGGCAGTCTATCCAGGCGAGATGCTCTTTATCCACGAGATTGAGGATCCAGAAGCAAACCCAACACCCGACATCTAAGATTACAAAGGACTGAACTATGAACAAGCTAGGCTTCTGGGAAGAGTATTTTCATCGCAAATCTGACGGGATCGGCATGACTGATCGTTTCCCGAAAACGGCTGCAATCCTCAACACGCTTGCTGACCTCATCCCGGATGGCGTCGCGGAGTTCGACGATGCGGCAGCCGCGCGCGTTGCGGGCAACGCCGCCATGAAAGGTCTTAACGTCGCGGATATGGCAAATAGCCTTTCTTCGGATGGTCCCACCAAGTTTCTGGCTGAACAGGCGCGCGATAGGATCATCAAAAGTGAATATGGCGAAACAGCCTCGACCGCGGTTAAAGAGGTCATGAAGCCTGGGACCTTTGCTCTCGATACGCTCAAAAACAGCATAAAAACAGCCCTTAGCGTTGCCGTGACCCTTGGGGTCTATGACCTGATGACGAAGGCCGGCGATTACCTGAATATGAAGGACTATCACTGGCATGAGAAGAACGACGTCGAAATGATGAAGGGATCAGACCTTCATGATGCCGTCGGCGGCCCGCCGCGCGAGCCGAAAGCTGCGCTTTACCCCTCGCAGATCACCAACAACCCCTTTGCCGATTTGGCGCGACTGCAAAAGGTTGAAGATCCCTTTCACCCCGACGAGCCGGATACGCCGGAACTGGATGATCCTAATCGAGAGCATGCCAATGAACCGGTGCCGGATTGGATCATTCCGCCGAACGCATAAAGAGTAGCTAACTCATTGCATGTATTTAGTCTTATTCGCCTTGATAATTAGGCGAGGTAAATCCTTAGGATGTGGCATGGTATTTCCTAAGGAGTCTTTGAAGTCTTCCCATGGAACGAGATATGTAATGCTTGCACTAGAGCCTCGGGGCCGTTTATTTACAGTTGCAGTGTAGGACTGGTAACCTAATAAATCCTTTGATCGAGCAACGAAGTTACCAATGCCCGTACCATTGTTTGGAGCTAGTACCTGGACTTGAAATCCACGTAATAGCTCCCTCGCTCTGTTGAAAACAATCAAACCTTCGGTAGAATACTGCCCGACAAAAACGTCGCTCAAGATTTCCCGTTTATAAATAACCAGTTCGCTCTCGCTGATATCTTTCAGGGCTGCCATGTCGGAAAAGAAATCACATGCGTTACCACGGTCCAAGATATCTGTGTTGTCGCATAAATCAATCGTGAGATTCTTCACTTCATCGATAAATTGGTATGGCTCAATCTCACCTGTTTTGATCTTTGTCAGAATTTCGCGCGCGGAAGACACAGACGGCTCATAACTCTTCATCACATTATCACGGCTGACATGCCAGCTATGTCGCCCATCTGAATCGTCGATCAGACACAGAACAGCCGCCGCCTTTGTGAGCTCAGGTGATAGATCAGAGATCAATGACTTCATATCCTTCACTTGAGGATGTTGGTTACCCTGATTTGCGATGTTTAAGAGAGCACCCAGAACAAGTTGCTCATTGGTGTAGTGAACTGCAAAATCTACATTGGATAATGTCATATTGAGCCCGTTAGACGGATCCGTCTTGACGGACATCGGCGTGACGATGCTCATACATAAGCTCTGCGTGCTGTTGGGTCTTGGACCTAGGTCAAACGTGGTCGCATGGGAATATTGTGTTCCAAGAATGATGGCGAACAAGGCCAAAGCTGATTTCATCTTATACATTTCTTTCCTAACTCCCAAAATTTTTAGATATCATCCCAGAACAAATTCATGTCTATCCATCACGATCAATTAAAAGACTATCCGGATCTTTTTCAAAAGTCATAGTTCACAATCGTACGTTATTTGCTCTTGTGAAGCGCGCGGCAATGCCGAGCTCCAGATCATCCGTCAACAACAGAGCCTGCTCCTTGTTCAGGGTCAGGGTGACCCCACCCATGGTTTCTGCATAGAGACGCAGCCGGGCCGGCAGGCCCGCCACACCGCGCTCGCAACCTTCGACATCCATACCGCGCCGCGCAAGCTCAGGCGTCCAGGTGCCCCAATTTCCCTCCACGGGGTGATCTCGGTGGCGCCATCCACCGCAGTGGATACACTGCGCCTCAGATGCGCTAGAGGCTTCATCCTCACCAGAGACCTCGCACCGGCCGCTGTACTCGCAGCCGGGCGTGGTGTTATCGCTCATACCGTTCACAGGGTGTAACGCCCGGCGATCGGCATGCGCCAGCCAAGGCCGAAGTCGGTGAGGTTGAGCTTCACCCCAGGGCAGGACTGATCGCGCTTGTACTGCGCGCCGCGGACCAGTTTGGCAATCTTCTCGGCATAGGGTTCGGGGTTGAACCCGCCGGTGCGTTTCCAGACTGCATCTTTGCCGAATTTTGCCGTGATGATCCGTGCCGCCATGGCTGCGTCAGCCTTTTGCTCGATCAGCGTATAGAGGACCGCATCGAGAATGTCGTAATCCCCCAGAGACGCCTGATCGGTCTGTCCTTCTGCAAGCTCCGCGCTGGGCGGCCGGGTGATGATACCCGACGGAATCGGATCTGCGATCACAGGCCCTTGGGCCAGATCGGTGATGGTATTGCGCCATTCAGCCATGCGGAAGGCGTCGCTCTTGTAGACGCTCTTCAGGGGATTGAAGCCGCCGTTCATGTCGCCATAGAGGGTGGCATAGCCCACCGACATCTCGGATTTATTGCCAGTCGACAAAACGATCCCGCCAAGCGCGTTGGTCACGCCCATGAGGGTCAGGCCGCGCAGGCGCGCCTGGTAGTTCTCCTGAGTGGTGCTGGGGTCCGAGGTGCGGCCAAGCTTTGAGCCCATCTCAGCGAAGGTATCGAGAGTGGCACCGCGCACCGCGTCGAACATCCCGCCGATGGGCAGGACCTGCTTGTGAACACCAAGGCGGTCCATGAGATCATCTGCAAGGCCAAGGCTTTCATCGCCGGTATATTCTGACGGCATCATGATCCCGATAACACGGTCCGCCCCGAGTGCATCTACGGCCATGGTCAGCACCAAGGCGCTGTCGAGACCGCCGGAGACGCCGACGACAACATGGGGTGTGCCGGTCTTCAAGACGTAGTCCTGAAGGCCGAGAACGCAGGCATTGTAGTCTGCCTCGATGGTATCTTCAGGATAGTCCTTCATCTTGAAGTCGTTCTCGAAGCTGAGGCTAACAGTACCTTCGTTCTGCCGTTTCATCCGCAGATGGATCACGTCAGGAATAAAGGCTGCCGCACCAATGTGACCGCCTTCGGCGTTCATCACAAAGGAGGCTCCGTCAAAAACCAGCTCATCCTGGCCGCCGACGAGATTGGCGTAGATCAGGGGCAGGCCGGTGGCTTTGACACGGGCACGGGCAACCTTGGTGCGGGTGTCTTGCTTGCCATGTTGGTAGGGCGAGCCATTCAGGACGACCAAGACATCAGCCAGCTCATCGGCGAGGCCCCGCGAGACATCCGCATGCCACATATCTTCACAGATCTGGATGCCGAGGTTAAAGCCGCGGAAGCTGAGCGGGGTCGGGCGCTCATCGCTCATCGAAAAGGTACGGCGCTCATCAAAGACATCATTGTTGGGCAGTTCGCGTTTGCGCACAACGCGCATCGAGCCGCTGGGCTCAATCAGGAATGCCGCATTATAGGGAAGGTTCGCGCCCGCCATGGGGGCACCGACCAGAACAGCAGCGCCGCCGGTCTCAGCCACGGCCTTACGGATATTGGCGATGCCGCGCTCGACGCTGGCGATGAAGCCAGGACGGGTGACGAGATCGCCAAGGGGGTAGCCGGTGAGAAAACATTCAGGGAAGATGACCAGATCGGCGTCTTTTTCGCGGGCGAGGTGATCAAGCACCATCTGGGTGTTGCCGTCGATATCGCCGACGGTGGCGTTGTCCTGCACAATGGTCAGGTTGAGATGTTCAGGGGTCATGTTCGTGCTCCTATTCCACCCGATGCGGGCGAACTTGCGAAATCAACAACGCGATCCTGTTTCCAAGACCCGTTGATCAGACTTTAGTGCTGAGTTGGACGGCAGTCAATAACAAGTTGTACTATACAATTTAATAAGCAGTCAGAATGCTCTTCAGGCGAAGCATGTTTATGTGGATAACCAGCTCCCTTGGCATGACCCTCTTTGTTTGACCCGTTAGAACAGGGGATCAGCGAAGGACAACAATATGAAAAGCACAGGCGATACATTCTCAATTTTGGGCATCAGGTCTGTTGCGCATGCCTTTGATGCGCCTCGCGGTCATTCAAATGTCCACCGCGAGGCGGTCCGAGCGGGATTGAGGCAGGATGCTTATATCCCTTTCCCTTTCGCTCCTCCCGTCGTTGAGACCAACCCTATCCTTTGGGTCTCAGGCTGGGGTGGATCGGGCGCATGCTATATGGCCAATACCCTTCAGCGCGATGCCGTGAGGACGGGGCGGCGTGTTTTGACGCTCTCGACATATGACGATCGTGATTATCGGATTTCAATGGATGACAGTGTCGCTCTGAAAATTACGGAAGCGATGATGGAAGAAAAGCGAGACGCCGATGAGATTGCTGCGCTCCTGAATCAAGGAGCAGCCTTTTCGCATGTTGAGATGGCTACGCATATGCATATCGATGACCTCTCGTTCTGGCCTCGGGTGGTCGATACACTCTCGGAATTGGTCCCCGCGCACACGATGCTATGTTTGAACGTCAAATCCCGCCCGTGGATGCTGGACTTTGAACGCATACGTGAGATCGCGGAAAATCTTCATGAAATCGGCGGATGCCTGATTATCAATTCAGGGCTATCCATTGAAAAGTTGCCCGATGAGGTCTTGCGTCAAGACATCGTCTATCAAGGCAAGTTCTGCCCTCAATCGCCAAGCATTCTGGGTGTCGATGCTTCAGGGTTCGAACACCTACGGGCAGGTGAGTTTTACCGACACTGGAATGGCACAATGAAGAAAGTCCATGTCCCACTTGAGCCGGTAAGGACATGGGAGCCTGCGATCGGATCGAATGCTGTGACAATTCAAAGCAGGCTCAACATGCTTTCATCCATGACGTGGCGCTATGAGCCCGAAATGGCTTGGGACTTTACTGCGAAGGCGGCCGGGTTCAAAGACTGGGCTGCGGTCGAAAAACACGCCGCGCGAAAAGCATCTCCCCTTGGCGCATTCTGGACGATACCAATAAAACCAGCGCGGCACGCAACCTTCAAAGAGATGGAGGAGTTGTACGGTCCGGTCATCAAGAAATGGGGTAAGTTCTACCGACGTGACAGATGGGGGCATGCAGAGCACGAGATTTGTGACTTCCGAGATCTGAGAGCCTAGTTTTTGGAAGCGCTGGGCATTGCCGCCATCGCACTGGGCGGCGCGGGCTATGTCTGGAAAGAGCTAAAGGGGGTGATCAGCCTTGAGTCTCACGCTGATACTGGCCCAGGAGCGTGACCAACCTGCGACCTGAGATAACCTTTTTCCGCTTGAGCGAGACGAGAACTTCTTCCGTACGATCGAGCGTCACCTCATCACCGGAAAGCTCGGTGATCTTTTCTGCGATGACATCGCCATAGGTCCTCACCGGTGCGAAGTTCTTTTGTCGGCAGAAACGCGCGACGATGTCGGCGACCCGGGGGCGCTGTTTGACGGCCTCTCGCCGGATTGTGGTTGGCATCGTCAGATCGTTCTCCATGTTGCGAAAATATAGCAGACCGGATGCTTCCGTCCCATAGTAATGCTCTCGGAGCACGAAACTTTCGCAGATCGGCCATAGACTATGCCCAAACGAGGAGCTCCGCATGACCGATCACACCAATGAACATCCAGAAGACCTGCTGACTTGGGCCGATGGCGAGACCGCTGAGCGGTCCGAGTACGACCGGGGAGACTGGAACCACAAATCCGACGACTTCGAGATCACGCCGGTAGATCAGCGCGTCGACCATTTCGATGAGGATATGACCATCCCTGAGCTTTACGAGCAGCTCAATATCGCGCTGGGATCTATGAAGACCCACGCCGTCATTAAATACGACAATGATGACATGAGTTTGGAATTGGATGTGATGAACGCCAGCTTTGCGCCGGGTTTCGAAGCCGCACTGAAGAAGGTGGCGACAGCCGTGATCCTCAAAGAGATCCCGGATGCCTCCAGCGGGGTTCGGTCCTTTGGAGATGTGCTTTTGGATCCGTCGAGCGGCATTACTTTCTGGGGCTGGAAGGTGGGCCCCAATACCAATGAAGAGATCACTGATGAGGATGGACGCTGGATCAAGCCGTCTTCCCTGGCCGACGCAAGCTTAGGTGCAGAGATCGAGCCGTGAGCGAAGATGTCAATCAACACCGCGGGGATTTGCTGACATTTGAAGACGGCACGCAGATCACCCGCTGGGAATTCCTGATGGAATTCTATACCGATCTTCCCGAGACCTATACCGTAATCCCCTTTGCGGATAGGACAGACCTTGTCGAGGAAACCGCTGATGACGTCGACCCTGCGGCCGAGATCTTCGAAGACGATCCTGAGGGGGAGGCGGAAGAGGACGAGAGATATGAAGATTATGAGATCGACTTTTGAATGACTGATGACGCGCTGACCCAGGCACAGAATGCCACCTTCCTGCATTGGCTCGAGAACGAGGCGAATTATTTAGACGCGCGCGATCTTGGCGACGGCCGGTATGCCGCGATCATGCCCCTGATGTTTACCCATGCGATCATTACCGGGCGCATCGGCAACAAAGACATGTATGAGGATCGCTGGTGCTACGCGGGATACGATAAAGCCGCCGCGGCGCTCGAAGCCTGGGACGGAACGGGCGAGCCGGACGGCTGGCATCGGCATCCCGGCACCGGGCGCCGGCGGGAAGAGGGTAACCCAGAGCTGGAAGAGTTTGCGCCGTAGGCCTTTCAGGCGATGAGAGTGTTGCTGCAGGACATTCTCGCCCCGCCATAGCACGCGATCATATCAATACGCACCAGCGTGTCAGCACAGGCATCGCTCTCCCCCCGGTAGAGACGAAGTCCGTCTGGGTTGTGGATCTCGATGACGCGCCCATCGGGGTTGCGCGCATCATCAACGAAATATGTATAGCGCAGCCACCGCCGTCCGGCGAACAGGACGCTTTCAGGCCAACTGAGCAGATCACCGGTCTGCCACGGCAATTCGGCGGGGAGATCAATGCGCGGAAAAGTCACGCGATCATCTCCAGCCAAGCCGCCTCATCGATCACTTTGACGCCCAAAGCCGCAGCCTTGTCGGCCTTTGAACCCGCGCCAGGGCCGGCGACGAGAATATCGGTGTTCTTCGAGACGGAGCCTGCAACCTTTGCCCCAAGATCTTCGGCCTGCTTCTTGGCCTCCGAGCGCGTCATCTGGGTCAAGGTGCCAGTGAAGACCACCGTGAGCCCGGCAACAGAGCTGCCTGCCGTGTCAGGCGCTGCGATCGACTGAATGTCGAGTTCAGCTGCAAGGGCCTCGATCGCTTCACGCTCAGGGCCGGGCATGAAAGTCTCGCGCAAAGCGCCAATTACCGCATCGCCAATGCCGTCGATGGCCCGGAAGAGGGCAGCCTGGGATGATGACCCTTCAGCCACGGCGATGGCGGCCGTGAGAAAGCTGTCCCAATCAAGGAAGGTCCGGGCAATGAGGCTCGCCGTGGTCGACCCGATATGCCGAATGCCTAGACCAAAGATCATCCGGTCAAGTGGCACAGAGCGCGCCGCCTCGATCCCGGAGAAGAGTTTGTTCGCTGAAGATGGACCCCAGCCCGAGCGTGTGGCCAGGGAATTGTTGATGCCCGCTGCCTCATTGCGCGCCAGCTCCGCATCCCGAGAAGGTAGAGTGAAGATATCTACCGGCTGCCGCAGCGGCAGGAAGTCATCGGCCCAGAACATGTCGACCATGGTGTCGCCAAAGCCATCGATATCGAAAGCCTCGCGGGACACGAGATGCTTCAAACGCTCCTTGCCCTGTGCCGGGCAGGCAAGGCCGCCGGTGCAGCGAAGACTAGAGCCATCCCGCACAACGGGGGAGGCGCATTCCGGACAGGTGGTCGGGAAGGTAAAGGGGAGGGTGTCCTCAGGACGCGCAGAGACATCAACATCACCCACTTTCGGGATCACATCACCGGCGCGGTAGATCTCAACCCGGTCCCCGACGCGCAGGTCGTTGCCGCCGCGGATCGCGTTGCCTGTGCTGTCACGACCAGAGATGTAATCGAGGTTGTGCAGCGTCGCATTGGAGACGACCACACCGCCCACTGTGATAGGCGTGAGGCGTGCTACGGGCGATAGGACGCCGGTACGGCCGACCTGGAGCTCGATGGCCTCCAGCCGCGTCCAGGCGCGCTCTGCGGCGAATTTATGGGCTACGGCCCAACGGGGTGTGGTGGAGCGGAACCCCAAGGCGATCTGAGTGGCGATATCATCAACTTTGTAGACGATGCCGTCGATATCATAGCCCAGTTCAGCGCGCGCCAAGGCAACCTCTTCATGGTATTCGACCAGCTGGGCGACTAATGACTTTCCAGCCTCGCCCACAGGTCGCGTGCAGCGCATCAGGGGGTTCACCCGGAAGCCCAACTCAGAGAGACGCGCAATGCTCTGGGACTGCGTCGCCGCCAGCGGTTCGGACATGTCGCCCCAGGCATAGGCAAAGAAGGACAGCTTGCGCTCCGCGGTGATGCTGGCATCGAGCTGGCGCATGGAACCGGCCGCCGCATTACGTGGATTGGCGAAGACCTTTGTGCCATTTTTCGCAGCGCGCTCATTAAGTGCTTTGAAATCCTCATGGCTCATGAAGACCTCGCCGCGTACCTCGAGCACCTCCGGCGCGCCGGAGATCTGCTGCGGGATATCTTCGATCGTACGCGCATTGGCTGTCACATCTTCGCCGACAGCACCATCACCGCGGGTGGCGGCATAGATCAATTCACCTGCTTCATAGCGCAGGCTCAAAGAAAGCCCGTCGATCTTCGGCTCCGCCGTTACCATTGCGGCGCGCGACACCGCGCGGACCTGAGACACGAAACGGGAGACGTCTGCTTCCTCGAACGCATTGCCAAGGCTCAGCATCGGGACCTTATGGGTGATCTTGCCAAAGCCAGCCGCCAGAGGCGCGCCTACCTTCTCGGTGGGGCTGTCGGCATCCTTCAAATCAGGATGCGCTGCTTCGAGATCCAGAAGACGTGCCTTCAGAGCATCGTATTCCGCGTCATCCATCTCGGGTGTATCATCGCGGTGGTAGGCCAGGTTGGCCGCCTCAAGGCGCTGGGCAATCTCTTTCATCTCATGGGAAGCGGTTTTGGTCATGGGGTTATCTTTCATTGAAATGCTCTACTCAGCTGGACTGGATCGCCGCAGCGAGATTCCGCAGATTGTTGGCAGTTTTGATGCGACACTGACGGAACATGGCCGCCCCGGCGAAATCTTTGGGGTGCCGCTTTACGCGGTCGAGAAAGTTGGTCAGGACTTCAGCACCAAAGTCCGGGTCAGCCTCCATCGCTGCTGCAAGGGCTTCCGCGCTGATATCTACTTTCATCTGCATCATGGCCTCCTATTCGGAACCGATATTTGGGGCGCGGGGGAACTCCCCGCGCGGGTCCCACCATTCTCGATCGACGGTCGCTGTTTCCAACGGAAGCGCGCGGCCAGCCACGCGCTCCAGCTCTATATGGGCCGCGCGCTCCTGCAGAAACCGAGAGAATGTGCGCAATTCTCTGGTGTCGTTCTCGGACGCTGTGATCAGGGGCGACGTCACGCGATCATGACCTTTTTGAGATACTCGAGGGCTTTGTCGTTCTGTCCATCCATGACAGCCTCCATTGCAAGGCCCAGATGCGGACCCGCGCGCAGCAGCTCGAGGCTTCTCCACTCGCCGGGGCCAACCCGTAGCTTTTCTCCATCGATCTCTACAATGCGCGATTTTGGGCCGTGCTCATCGATCGGGCCGGCGGCGCTGGGTGTGGATTTGACCGGTTGCGGCACGGGTGTCGTTTCCACCGGCTCGGCATCCCGGGGTGCCGAGCCCGGCGCCGGGGCCGCAGACGCGCCGCGGGGCGGAACGCCAAAGAGGGTCGAGAGCTCGTCTACATTGTCGTAAAGGCTGTCCACGATTTCACAGGCTTGCTCAGGGGTGTAATCGTAGTCCCGGGCATTCGTCGTATTGGCCAGAATTCGGATCCCGTCGAGCACCTTTTGCAGCCGCATCGAGCTTAAGCGAATAAATTTCTCGGCCTTGGTTTCCTGAGTGTCACTCATGATCATTCCCCTGCGTTCTTCACTCTCTTCAGATACGGCAGGTGTTTGCGAATTCCAATGGTGGACATAAATATTTTCGCAGAATTTCAGCCTATGTCAGGTAATAGACACAGGCAAAGATGAACCCGGAAAATGTACATGTGAGGATAGCATGTCCGAGCTGGTCCCGAATTGTCTCCTCGCAAAGGTTGCGAATGAAGATATAGGAGAACATGGAAAAGCTGATGATAAGGATCAGGAATCCCGGCATGTCGAAACGCAGAGCAAGAACAGGTTCGATCTGACCGAAAGTGACCGTCGACAATATGCCCGCGACCACCGCGACCCAGATCCTGAAGATGAAGAAGACGACCGAGTTCTCGCCCCAAAAGATCGTCTTCATAATGTCTTCGGGACCCATATGGGAGAAATCGTGAGACAGAATGGTGGTGAAGGTATGCTTGATCGTATGCCTGTCCTCCGCCCCCATAAACCCGCTGACCCATATGGCGAAAGGTATTTCGAGAGCAAGGATCAGTGGGATAATCAGATCCGGACGATTGACATTGAGCATCTCGAATGTGATGGCGCTTGCCATCCCGGGCAGGATCGACAGGATTATCAAAAGCAGGAAGGACTGCGGGCTGAGGAACCTCAACCGCCCGACTTTCAGCCGGCGATCATTCATGAATTCTAATTGCAACCCGGAGGTCTGAGTGAGTGTCGTCATCTTCGCTTTCAATGCTCCAGGGGGCTTTACGTCTCTTCACTGTTGCGCTTGACGACACCGGTGCCCGGAACCATCTGTTTTATTCAGCCTCATACGGCAGGTAGATAAGATCGTATCAAATGCGTTGCGAAAATGCTTTACTGATTCATTATGACCCGTTCTAACTTTTGTTTTCAAGCCCATGATCTATGATGACGTCAAAGCAGAAAGGGAACGCCATGGACGATGTGAAGGATGCCGATGTGATTGCGAAAAGAGCTGCGGATTTTATCTCAGATTACCCCATCGATGACGATGCCTCGGAGGCTCTTGATGAAATGGTCTATGACATGGCCAATCACACTGCCTCAGACAGAGCCAATGAGATGGAAGATGATGCTCAAGACGAAGCGTTGCATGACGCCGGGGATGCCGCGGCCTGCGAGATCAACAACGGCGGCCATGAGGCTCAAATTGCCTATCTAATCCAGGAGGGGTGCTCAGAGGACAATATCCGTCAAACTATTTTCGGTGGCGCTGAGAGCGCGCCTGAGGGCCCGTAGGCTCAAAATGAAGTAAAGGAGAGACCAGATGACAAAACCAGTGACCCTTCAAATGATGGACTGTTCTACCGGGCATCTCAGCGTATCGACGCGGGATTGGCTGGAGCACGCCGAAAACCGCGAGAAGCGCGGTTTCATGGCGCGCGACACTGGCTATGCGTTGAGCACCTATCTTGGTGCAGAGGGCGAATGGAAGCATGTACCGGAGCTGCCTGCGGATCTGGTGCATGTCCTGCGTTTTGCCTATGCGAATAAGATGGATTGGGTTCTCTTTGATGTGGACGCCCAAAAGGATCTAAACCTTCCTTGGTATGGCGATACTTACGGCAAGCCAGAGATGCCTAAGGGTCTCGATGCGGAACTTCTAAAATTGCATGTTGGCCCGCGGCTTTGGGCAGTTGATCCCGCGAAGATCAGCGATAGCGATCTGGAGATCTCGGAAAAAGGAGATGCACCGGTCCGTACGCTGGACGATGAGAACTATCAAATTCCGCACGGGCAGGGCGCCTGGATCGAGATCGGCGGGGCGTCTGTCCGTCTTTACGAGCAGGATTGGGGTGTGCAAATCACTAGCTTTGTCTCAGGTTATGAGACCGATGACCCTTTGGGCTCAATCGAGCTGCATGCAGAGGAAATCAAAGAGGCCCGCGAGGAATGCGCGCGCGCCCATGGTGAACTGGAGCCCTAAAGATGGCACGCTTTCTGGTCTGGACAGACCTGCATGATGAGTTTTGGAACAAGATCCCTGAGGTTCCAGACGAAGCTCTTGGCGTTGACGCGCTTTTGTTGGCTGGCGACGTTTCAACGAAGGGGCGGCATGTAGATGCGGCGCTTCTTTTGTGGAACCAGTTGCGCAAGCCAGTGGTCATGGTGCGGGGCAATCATGAGTTCTATGGCTCGGTGATGCCTGACCTGATCGAGGAAGAGCAAGAGCGCATCGGGGAAATGAATGCGGCCGGAGCTGACATTCGTATGCTTGATGGCGACGTGACCGAGGTAGCGGGCACGCGGATTATCGGTGCTACGCTATGGACTGATCTGGACCTTTACCCAGGTATGTCTGCTCCAACCCGCACTTCTGTCTATCAAGGCATGAATGATTTCTCCCAAATTCGCATGACCTCGAAACGTCACCTGGAAATTGATGATTGGCTGGAAATGCATTGGCGGGACCGCAGTGCAATTCTCGAACACCTTGAAGCCCCCTATGATGGCCCGACCCTGGTCATGACCCATCACATCCCGGTGCGCGAGATGGTTCATCCGTTGCGCGAGGTCGGCGCGCCGGCGCGCTATCTCACCAATGCAGGCTTCGCATCGGATATGGCTTGGCAACTTAGGGACAAGAAGATTGACCACTGGGTCTGTGGACACTCTCATGACAACCGCTCGGCGGTCATCGAGGGGTACTATGGGGATATTCCATTCATGAGTAATGCCCGTGGTTACCCGAAGGAGGGCTGCGCCTTCGATCCGGGTCGGATCATCGAAGCGGTGCGAGACCCCTCTCCCGAGGTTGATGGGGCGTCCAGATAGAAAAAGGGGTCTGGAGGGACGCTACTACCCTGCTCATTATGCTGCTTGATTAGAACGGCACAGGGGTGCCGTATCTGATCGCTTATTCCATCAATGCGCAGGCGGGTAGAGGTGATAATACATGCCGGCAGTCAGGGGGGTTCTAGGATCGTTCTTGAAGGAGGCCCTGAAGCCCCGTATCGGCTTCGCAGCCTTGGCCATTTCCATCAAGGATTTTCCAGATTGCCGCGTATTCACTTTGCTCGCGCGTGGTAGATTTGGGCAGTGGACAGAAGCTTCGGACGGGAACTCATTCTGAAACCAGCCATACTCAATCTCCCATTCGTCGCCATTCAGATAATACCGCCCGATCTCGCCAGTGTCAGGATCAGCGATGATCGACCAACCCCAGTTATCATCCACAGGTGGGCGAGGCGGCCTGTTCCCGGATGAATCCCAATACCGGATGCCGCCCAGACCAACGCTTGCTTGGGTGATGTAGCGGTCCAATACCCATTCACGATATATTCCCTCTCGGGGTTCGCAAAAGTATGTTTTTCCATTTACTTCATGATAGCGAACCCCCCAGTATTCAGCGGTTGAACCGGCGAAAATAAAGTACCGCCCCATCGTCAACCTGGATAGCTCTGAAACCGATAGATTTGAGATCGGCATGCTCAGCATGACGTAGTCCTTTGCCCAATTAATCTCCTCTGGGGGGAGGCCAAAGCCGCCGGACTTGAGGCTGCCCTGTATTCTCTGGGCGCTTTCTGCAAAAGCGATGTGGTCTTCCGTCATTGATGTCGGCGCCTGCGTCTTCCAAGGCGCAGCAATCACGGGTGTCGCCAATGAAAGGGAGGCTAGGATCGATGTCATCAAACGTTTCATAAAATATGGCCATGTTTTATCACACCACTCAACATCGAGTGGAAGGTGGTGAAGTTGATATTTTGCGAAAAGTATAACATGTTTCGTAAATCTGTTTCATAGGGATGTGATTTGCAGATGCCGAAATCACTGATGGTTATTGGCCAAAAAAAACGGCGCCCAGAGGCGCCGTTCGTTCATTCATACTGGATCAGCGCGCCGGTGGGTTGAAGTGGTAATACATACCAGCTGTCAAAGGATTGCGGCTGCTGCTGGCGAAGGCAGGCTGGATTTTGACCGGGCGAGCCCCGCGGGCCAAGTCCTGCAGTGTATCACCAGATTGGTTGGATACCGCATTCACACGGGGAAGCTTCGGGCAGTGCTCCGCAAATGCGGGTGCATAATCGCTCTGAACCCAACCCAAATGGGGTTTCCATTTGCCATTCGTCGTCGCCCAAACAGCAAGTTCACCGGTATTCGAATCCACGACCATTGGCCATGCATAGGAATTCTTTCCCGTAGGAGTGGGCTTGGTCAATCCCCACAGAAGAACAGCAGAAAGTCCGACCTCAGTTCTCGTAACCATGTAATGGTCGCGATACTCTTTGTGTTTGTTGCGGCCGCGGGCGAGACACATGTAAACATCACCATTCGGATGATAGTAACGAACGCTGAACTTCGTTTGGCCTGGATCTTGATAGACTTGATAACGGCCCGTGATTGCCGACTTCAGTGTGCTTGCCTGAACATTCGAGACCGGGAAGCTAAAGTTGCGCCCTCCATCCTTGCCCCATTTGATGGACTTTGGATCCAGACCAAAACCTTTTACACCCACTTGGGCATATACTTTTGCTGCTTGCGCAGCCATCTGTTGATGTGCCGAAGTAGTGCCACGAGGTGCAGCACCGGTCCAGGGTGCATTTGCGGCTGACGCAGCCGTTGCTGTAAGGGCTAAGATGATAACAGCATTCTTCAGGGTCTTAATCATTTCGGGTCTCCCGTCCCATTCCAGCATTTACTGCACTTTTCGCACAACCTGTCATTCACAATCAGCAAAGTTTGTGCCGACTACAATAGATTTGGTAATACTTTTTCCTAGTTCAAGTGCGAAAAATGAAAATGATTGGTAATCTGCGGCACAGTAAGCGCGGAAGAATGGTTGCCGGAACCAAGATACCGGCAACCTTGGGTTCTTACGGTGGTGAGCCTGCACTTCCGCCGCCGCCACCGCCGTGACCGCCTCCGGAGCCACCTCCGCCGTTGCCACCACCGCCATAGTTATCCTGAGCGTCTGAACCGAACCCTTCTTCGCTCATACCGTTGCGCTCTCTGTCATTCCCACTGGAAATCGTAGTGCAGTTGGTCGTCCCGCCGTTGTTGGTCCAGTCCGGATCATAGGAGGTTACAGTATTACTTCCACCAGTCTGGTATTCGGTCCGGGTATCCACCCTGGTTCGTTGCTGGGGTTGGTCGCAGCGCTGATTGCCGGAGGTCGTCTGGATGGTACGGCTCTCATTGGTCCGTGTAACAGATGTACGCGAGCAGCTGTTGCCAGTTTCGTACCAGGGATCCCAGGTGATGTTGAACAAGGTGGGCCCGTTGGCCGCAGGATTGTCCGGCGTGGTTTGGCGGTAATCACCGATGCCGTCGCGGCGATCACTTGCGTTTCCGTTCGGGAAGGCGGGATATCTCGCAGAGCACGGGACCTGACGGGTTTCCGATTCAGGATGGGTCAAATCACGGCTGCAGGTCTCAGTGTATTTGTACCATCCATCACCGCCGGGTACAGCGGTCCCGTTCGGAGAGGCGATCGGAGCTCGACCTTTTGATGGATGACCATAAGAGTTCGGGTCCCGCACAATGTCGTAGTTAAGGATGTACTCGACAGGATCGTCCGAGAAGTATGTTTCTCGCCGATTGTAGTCCCGGAAGTATGACACGCTGCCTGTGTAGCTGTCAGGGCCTGTATATCCGCTAGGAGGTGCAATTGGCGCATATTCAGCAACACAGCTGCGGGTGAACTGGAATTCAGACACCGAGTTCGGTGTGAAGGGGATGCCATCTACAGGGCGCGTGCTGCCGTTCCCAGGGTCGACCGCGGCCGGAACCCTGTTTGCCCCATTGCCAATGTCGCTGTTCGAGGTATTGCTCTTCAGCGCAAGTTCGGCGGTGGCCTGGGTGCGGCCGTTGATCAGAAAATCCCGTGCATCCGAGATCCGGTCTCCCGCCAGGCATTCCGCATCATCGATGCGCACAGCATTGGCGCGGTCGACCCAGATATCTGTCTCGAATGGGTTCGTGCTGCTCTGCCGCACATATTGATCCGCTTCAAAGAGGGCCTGACCTGTGCTGCCGTCCGTAGTCGTACATGTATCAAAGAACCTGGTGCGCTGCGTATACTCCGGGGCGCAGTTCTCCGAGATCAACGTGCGGGAAGCATCCGCTTCGGTGATATCAATGGTATCGCCACCCAGATTTGTCGTCCGGGAGATGTCATACTCGTAGACACGACCGGTACCGTAAAAGCCAGCCTCACAAGCAATCACACGCACCTCTTTCGATCCAATGCCACTCGAGGTGATTTTGTCTTTGCCGCTGATGCCCATATAGGCCCCAATGGCCGCAATCGGGGCGCCGCCCGGCATGTCGCCTGGCAGGTCGAAACGCCCTTCGGCACCAATCACTGTCCCGTTCTGGATCCGCATGATGCCATTGTATTCATTGCGTTTCGCCTCGGCCTCAATGTCCGCGCGCTTGATGTTCTGGCGCATATCGTCGTCGGTGACATAGACCATGATGCGCTCATCCTCGACACCGGGTGCCGGATCGACATCAACAACAATACCTTGAATGTTGAGAGACTGGATCAGCGCATAGGTATTCGGGTTCATGGAGGGAAGCTGATCGATGCGCCCCGTGCGCATGGCAGCAATCACCGAAGTGCCGGGATCGGCACTGATGTCGTTTTCGATGGTTTGCAAAAGATATGCAAGTGCGCTCGCATAGAGCTCTGCGGTCTCAGAGGCAGTCCGTACGGCGCCATCGCTGATGATCCCATTCGTGGTCATTGCTTGCGTCTGAGCGCCGACGCCATGCGCAGCACCCATGGCAAGGGCGCAGACCGTGGACGTCATCAGGAATTTCTTACTGATCATGCGGTGATCCTTTTCGTGTTAATTACCCCAGGGTAGCGCGAAACGAAGTTTTGGATCATCTGATTTAACGGGATACACGGTTATTTTCGCAAACACTTGAAGTTTTCTTTTGCCTGTCTTTAAAGCATGCAGTTCCGCACTTTAAAAATACGCAGAAATTCAGGGGGCGAAAGATTAAGCCGCGAGGGACGCCACTCTACTGCGCCCATAAAAAAAGGGCGCCGACAGCGCCCTTTTTGGGTTACCGCATTCTCTTACTCAGGCGGGTAGAGATGGTAGTACATCCCTGCAGTAAGGGGCGCGATCGGATCGTTCTTGAAGTCGACTTTAAACCCTTTGATCGGTTTTGCGAACTTCGACAGTTGTTCAACGGTAGCGCCCTCTTGCTTGAAGTTGATCTTGGCCGCACGTGGCAGGTTGGGGCAATGCTCGGAGAAGACCGTCGCATATTCATCCTGGAACCAACCGGTCTGCGCTTGCCAGCCATAAGAGACGCGGCGTGGACTGGAGACAATACCCGTATTTGGGTCGGCAACGAAGGGATATCCTTTGGTAGCAAGGACCGGAGGCTTCTCCGTCTCTGCCCGCTTCGGGTCCCAATGCAGCATCCCGGCAAGGCCGAACGGCGTGGAAGTGACATATCGATCCGCTTTCCACTCGTTATAGGTGTTGTCGGGGGCATTCGAGCAGAAATGTGTTTCACCGTTCGGCGCGAAATACATCACACTCCAACCTGGGTTCTGGTTGTCATATATGAAGTAACGGCCGTTCATCAACGATGTCAGCTTTGCGGTGGACATGTTGGAGACCGGCATCGTGGGCAAGCGATTTTCCTGGTAGTCCCACTCGGCTTTGAGAGGGTCAAAGCCGAACTTATCGAGGCCCACAGAAAGATGCGTCTCCCGGGCTTCACGCGCGTAGGAGACATGTTTCTCCGTCAGGTTCTGCGGTCGGTCTTCTTTCCAGGGTTCGTTTTGCGCTGATGCCGATCCCGCTGCGGCGATGGCAAGCCCCAGAGAGAGCATGATATGCTTCGTGATCATTTGGTGTCCTTTGACGTTATCAGGATTTTCTGCATTTTCGCATGAATCGAGCATCTATGCCAGCGGCATTATTCGCAAACTGATAAACCAGAAGCCCAATACAATCATAATGAATGACCGGCAGGCTCCTGCACTTTTGGCCTACGTATATAAATGGGATATTTCCACAGAAAAAACGATCATATTCGCAAGTCACCATAGATTTCCGAACTGGAGCGACTACACTTTTCGCAAGTTGCCAAGGAGATGCAATATGGACTTCCTCGATCTACTCGAAGCCGTTGTGCGCGAGACCAAGCCGGACTTTTCCAAGTTCAAGAAACCCAAATCCCTATCTTCCGATCTGTCGGAAGAACGTACGGGGCTCGACAGCCTCGATATGGCCCTGGTTATCACCGTGATGGGGGAGGTCTACCAGGTGCCGATGGATGTTCTTGATAAGGCCAGTGATATGCGCACCGTGCGGGACATGAAGGAGTTCATGGAAAAGCACGGCAAACGCATCCCCGAAACCCTTGAGGAAGCCGAAGGGTATATCGAATGATCTACCTCACCCACGCCCGCACCATCTCGGGGGGGGATCTGCATGAATTTCATGACATCAATGTCCCCCAGCGCGCGCATTTCTTCCCTGACACCTATAAACGGGCCAGGCTCGGCATCTCCTATCCGCCGCATAACCTGATGGAAAAATGCCTCGATGAGCCGTTCTGCGAAATGATCGCTGAAAGCAACCGCGGCAAGACTGCGCTGATCTTGTCGACCGGCAGCCAGATCTGGATCCACGATTCAGGGCGCTTCCCTCAAAAGGATCCGAAACTCGAGTACAAGCTCAAGCTACCCTATATCTCGATGACCCAGATCTACGCGGGACGCATGGCGTCGCGCTTTGGGGCCACGGCCCATGTCTCTACAGATGGCTCGGCCTGCGCGTCCTCTCTGAAAGTGATGATGGATGTTGCCAATCTGATCGAGAACTATGGGTTCGACCGCGTGGTCGTGGTGGCTGTGGATGATGTGGTCTGCAACACTCAGCTCAACATCTTCGGCGAAGCCGGCGCAAGCGTGACGATCGAGGATGAGGCGAAAGGTCTACTTCCCTCCGCCTTCGATGGTGTGAATGGCGGCTTTCGCCTGGGGCAGGGGGCAGCTCTTGCCGTCTTCGACCGCGGCCACGACAACATGGCAGACCCCATGGCGCAGATGCTTGGCCAGTTTACGGCCTCCGAGATGCTGGATAATTCGATCGGCCAGCGGCTGGACGGTCAGGGCTTCACCGATGCGATCGAGGGGGCTCTTTATAAAGCGCAGATTTCCAAACGCGAAATCTCCGTGATCAAAACCCATGGCACCGGGACCGATCTGAACAACCAGTCCGAGAAGGCAGGCATCGAAGCCGCAGGTCTCACCGATTTTGTGGCGACATCCTATAAGCCCGAGATTGGGCATACGATGGGTCCCAGCGGTCTGCTTGAAACGATCCTGCTGCTCGAGGATATGAAGCGCGGCACTGTACCTGCCATTGCCAACCGGACCAGTGATGATGCGGTCTATCTCTCTAAACCGGTGGATGCCCCGGCGGGAAATATCCTGTCGCTCGCCGCGGGTATGGGCAACATCTACTCTGCCGCCGTCTTCAAGCCGTTTTAGGCTTGGAGGGGTGGATTGGTGACCCCCAGCCGCCGGATCTTCTGTTCGCCAACTTGCAAATCCGCCGCACCCAGGTGTTGGCGGATTTCGTCATATGGGGTGTGAAGCATGATCGCCCGCAGCGCGTGACGCTTCTTGAGATCGCGCATCCCCTCAATCAGGGCACCCAGGATGGCAACCATATCTTTCTCTTCGCGTCCCTCCTCGATCGCGCACCAATCTACGGCGCCGATGACCACATCATCGAGACGGTAAAGTGCTGCGAAGCCGACGATCCTTCCATCTTCCTCGACCACCAGACGGTCGTCGGGAAAGATCTTGTCGCCGGGACGTTTATTATAGACCGCCTCAATCAAGTCGAGGACCTCGGAGCGATCCTGAGGGGTGTCTTCGCGGCAGATCAGGGTTCCAGCCATGGGATGATGTCCTCGCTAAGATAGATGTTGTTGTATTGCTTATCGTCATGACGATATCCGGCCAGCTCGAATGATTTGACCACGGCCGGCGTATGGACGTAGCTGACGATCTCTTCGACACCCACCTCTCGGCAGTGCTCGAGCGATGCCTTGGCAGCCAGGGCGATCCCTCGGAAGCAGGCATGATATGACGTCGTAACATCACAGATCGCAGAATAGATTGCCGCATAGCGTGCCGAGGGCGGGAAGTAGAGGAAGACACAGGCCACCGGGCGGCCCTCGAGCTCGGCGAGAAAGCCAATCCGGCCGATCTCGTCGATCGCAGGACCGTCACCCCAATCGCCATATCCAGCCTCTTTCATCTTCCCCCACCAGGGCCGGACGATGTCGAGCTCTTCACGGCGCCACATCCGGGTGGTCCAGCCCGCTTTGTCATCATCCTCCTGCATCGCATTCATGATGGAGACAGCCTGGTCGGAGAAGTCCGAAAGCTCCTTGTATCGCGTGATGGTCTCATAGAAATCAGAGAACATCTCACCATTCACCATCAGGCGGTGATTGACCGTGCCGATTGTGTAGCCTTCCATACCGTCGCGAAACCAGACTGGCACCGCATCAGGATGATCCCGTGCGCGGACCCAACGGCCGTCGTAAAAGATTCCGGAGCCTGATCCACAGCGAATGCTGCCGATATCGGTAATGCTGCGCTGACGTCCCCTGAGGATCGTGGTGACGATGCCGCCTGCGGCAACTTCATTGCCAACTTCGAGTTCGGAAACGGGAATTTCTCTGCCATCGGCCATTTTGATCTTCGCATCAGCGGCAAAGGCGCTACCCGACATGCTGTCGAATGTCGCCGCGGCAAGATTGGCTTTTTTGGTCAATGCTTCATCGCCGATGCGTTTGATCATCAAGCCATCAACAAGCGCGTAACCGAAGCGCGCCAGCAGCATGCGATATCCGCTGCGCGTGACATCGAAGCGAATTTCCTTTGCGCCACCGCTTTCCACAAAAACGAGAAACTCTTTGAAGGCCGGGAGATAGTGTTCCTCACCGAATGCCATGAGCAGGCCTTCCTCAATCTCGAAATCTTTGACGGTAACGCCCGCCTCAGACCGCTCGATGGATGCGAAAATGCCTTCTTTTTCATGTTCCATGGCAGATGCCCCCTTTCAAAATCGAAAGGCGCCCAGGGGCGCCTTTCGTTCATCTATGCGTCGAGGTGGATTATGCTACCTGGCGCTGAACAGTTTCTGCATTCATCTGGTCGAGACGTTTATCCTCATCCATTGCCATCATGTCTTCCAGGAAGACACCGCCGAACTCGGTCTGGTCAGCAAAGAGGATGCCACCGCAGATCATGCGGTTGTTCGACGTGATCAGGTTGCAGGTCCGCTGCCAGCGCGGCAGTTCGGCAATCGCCCGCGGGTCGTCCTTGACGCGCGTCCAACCATTGTCGTTCTTCACGACGTGTGAAGCGGTAACCCGAACACCTTCGAGGTGATAGACGTCATTGACGTAGAAATCGCCAAGAACCAGAACGATTCCGCCTTCTGCAATCTCATCACCGATTTCAACCTCACAGATCGGCTTAGTTGTGCCATCTGCCATTGTGACCGGTGTGTCTGGCGCAAAGCAGCCGCCACCTCCACCGCCACCGCCACCACCACTATTCCCGCTGCTGGCGCCGGTTGTACCGCCGCCGTAGCCGGGCGTGCCGGGTCCATCATTGGCGTCCGAACAACCACAGGAGGCATCAGCACTCTGACCACCACCCCCTCCTCCTGAAGTTGGAGGAGGGGGTGGTGCCACACAGTTGGTCGGGCCGCCGTTGTTGGTCCAGTTCGGATCGTAGTTCGTCGAGCTGTTGCTGCCCCCGGAATAAAAATAATCCGTGGTGACGACCCGCGTCCTGGTCTGCGGCTGATCACAATCCTGCCCGCCGGACGTTGTTGGCACGGTACGGCTCTCCGTGGTGCGCTCTACATCTGTGTAATAGCAGCTGTTGCCGGTCTCATACCAAGGCTGCCAGACAATCGTGTCAAGCGAAGGCGATCCGCCTGGACGTTGCGTATAGAACCCTTCACCGTCCCGGCCCTGGCTGTAGGAACCATTGGGGTGACTTGGGTATCCAGACGCGCAAGCCAGGGTGCGGTCTTCACGCTCATCGTGCGTCAGTTCCCGTTCGCAATTCTCAAACCCTTTGTACCAACCATCACCACTTGGCGCGCTGCCGTAAGCGGTATCGATTGTGCCACGGCCTTTTGACGGGTGGCCATAGGGGTTTGGATCCCGAACGAGATCATAGTTCAGAATGTATTCGGCGGGGTTATCCGAAAAGTAGGTCTCGCGACGATTGTAGTCCCGGAAGTAATTGGTGTCTCCGATGAATACATCTGCCCCCCGAAAGCCGCCCGGGATAGTCACAGAACCATACTCGGCAGCGCAGCTGCGGGTATACTGGAATTCAGACTCCGAATTCGGAAGGAACGGTATGGTGTATTCCGCTTTGCCGCTCAGATCTGCAGGAACAGTGTTGGGACCGGACCCGATATCCGAGGCATCCGCCGCAGTCTTCAAGTCCAGTTCGCGTGGTGCTGTACCACCCCCTGTAACCAGAAAGTCCTGCGCATCTGAGATGCGGTCACCAGTCAGACATTCACTTTCACCGATGGGGCCAGTACGATTTGCCTTATCTATCCAAACCTCGGTCTCAAACGGGTTCGAAGCGCTCTGACGGACATATTGGTCCGCCTCGTAAAGCGCTTGGCCTGCGCTGCCATCATCTGCTGTGCAGATATCGAAATACCGTGTGGGCTGAACATATTCAGGCGAGCAGTTCTCCGAAATCAGCGTACGGTTGGCATCTGATTCAGTCACATCCGTGGTGTTCCCACCAAGATCAGTTGTTCGGGAGATGTCGTATTCGTAGACACGGCCGGTGCCATAGTAGCCAGCCTCACAGGCGAGCGTGCGCACCTCTTTGGAGCCATTGCCACCTGAGGTAACCTTGTCATTACCACTGATTCCCATGAAGGCACCGACAGCCGCGGTCGGCACGCCGCCCGGCATATCGGCTGGAAGGTCGAACTGACCTTCAGGACCAATCACGCGCCCATTCTGGATGCGCATGATGCCATTATACTCGTTGCGCTTGGCCTCGGCCTCGATGTCGGACCGCGCGATGTTCTGGCGCATATTCTCGTCGGTCACATAGACGACGATCCGCTCATCCTCGACATCAGGTGCGGGATCAGCATCGACGACAATGGCCCGAATACCCAGAGCTTCAATGAGGCTCAGGGTCGTGCTGTCCATGGAGGGCAGCTGGCTGATCTGACCACTGCGCATTGCAGTGATAACTGCAAGACCGGCATCATCGCTGATGTCCTTCTCGATGGTATCCATCAGATAGGCGATGGTGCTCGTATAGAGCTCGGCGGTCTCGGAAGCTGTGCGTTCCTTGCCGCTGTTTGTGAATGCATCGGTTTTCATCGCCGCTGTCTGCGCATTCGCAGCAAAAGCACCACTCACAGCAATGGCACCTACAGAAGCAGTCAAGAGGAGGTTTTTCCTGATCATAGTGTTCAGCCTTTCAGTTCTTAGTTCAGACAAGCTTAATCTATCATCGAGACAGACTCATGGGAAAACGATGCGTTAATGGTTTTCGCAGGCCATAGAGTACGCACGGAAGCCGTGGATGGCCTCAAGCAGGGGGTCCGTTACGAATATATTACGCATAAATTTGAGCACCGGGACCAACGATGCGCGGTAGATCGGCAGGGGGGAGTACTGCGGTTTTATGTGGATTACTGAAATTCGCATAGAGAAATGCCGAGATTTATCCTCTAGTCTTTGCTGTGAAAACTCGCGGATTAAGGTCTTATACATGAAAATGAAAACATACACGCTGGCAGCGATCACAGCTTTTCTGCCTGTACTGGCTGCCGCGCAGGATGCGTCCGACAGTGAAGCAGTTGCTGCCGAGCCGGTCGTCATCTCCTCCATCGCTACCTCCCAGCTTGAACAGGACGAAGGCTTCGTTCCATTCAAATGCCCGATTGAGAAAATCCGGAATGCATATTCCAATCTCGTGAACCCAGAAGACACGCTCGTTGCCTTGGCAATCGAGAAGCAGACTCTCGCGATCTGTCGTCAAAGCCAAAGGGCACTGATCACAATCGCCGAGAACGAGATGCGCCTCAACGAGCTGTTCCAGCCTATCATCGCGCCTGTTCAGCTCCCGGCACCCGCACAGGAGGGTGTCGACCAGATCGCGTCACTTCCCGATGCTGGTATTGTACCGCGCACGCTGCCTGCCACGGATCCTATCGCGATGCCTGAGCCGATCGAAGAGCTCGAAATCCCGGAGATCGACATTGAGGTCGTTGAAGAGGTCGAGCCCGAGCCGGTGATCGTGCCGCCACCCTACACCCTTGCCGCAGTCATGAAGGACCCAATGGGTTGGAAAGCCATGCTGGTTGACGGCAATGCGATCTTCACGGTCCGCCCAGGGGACAAAATGGACGATGGCAGCCGCGTGGTCAGCATCGAGCGGGGCGTTGTCGAGCTCCTGAAGGCCGGCAACACACATTTCCTGGAGTAATCACATGTCGATTTTTGGTTCTTCCAGAAAAGTCTATAAGAACGGTCTGATCGATGCACCTCAGGAACGGCGTGAGATTGTCGCTGTTTATGAGAACGGTGACATCTTCTTCGCCAGCGGCAAGAAGTTCCACACCTTTGTGCGTGACGCCCAGACCTATGTGCGCAAAGACCTGAACCTCGACCCGAAGCTGGAAGAAGTTTCCGGTAAAGACGTCATGGCGCATTACGACTCTGTCGTATCGCATGGGTCGGGGGATAAATCTGAAAGTCACGAGCGGATCGCCGACCGTATCTTGCGGGACGCTGCCAACTCCAAGGCCGCGGATATCAAGATCATTCGTACGCCGGAGCGGACTGTTGTGCGCTTCATCATTGCGGGCCAGGAAATTGATTACGGCGCTTCTGTCACATCGCTCGAGGGCAACGCTCTCATCTCATATATTTTCGACGCGCGCGATGAGGGGGCGGGTCACTCGACAAAAACCATGGGCGAATTCCAGGGTTTCTCGGTCTCCACATCCAAAAATAAGTCTCAAGGCCTGATGTTGCCGGAGAACGTACTGAAGCTCCGGTGCCAGAAGGGTTTCCACGAAACAAGCTCGGACATCATGGACCACCTGGCAATCCGTGTGTTCTATCGTGAGACCGAGGAGATGGCATCGTTGGAGTCTCTTGGCCTTGACCCGGCTGCTCTCGAAGCGCTGCAACGCGCCCGCGACGGAATGAAGGGCGCTGTGATGATCGGGGGTGAAACCGGCGACGGTAAATCAACGACAATTATCTCTGCAATCAAGCGCCAATACGCGGAACACGACGGTCAGATCTCGATCGTAACCGTTGAAGACCCGGTGGAATACAAACTCGACGAGCCTGGCATCATTCAGATCCCGATCCAATCGTCGGGGGATGCGGCGCAGCGTACCAAAAACTACCGTTCGGCGCTCATGCACTTCGTGCGGATCAACCCACACGTCGGTGTGGTCTCGGAGGTCCGGGATGCGGAAGCTGCACGCCAAGTGCTGCAGTTCATCGAAACCGGTCACCAGGTTTGGACCACGATCCACATCAACTCCGTGAACTCGATCCCATTCCGTCTCATCGATATGGGCATTGAACCGACAGAACTTTCCAAGCCGGACTCGTTGAAGCTGATGATGAAGCAGACGCTTGTGCCTTTGCTTTGCACCTGCGCGGTGAAAGGGGACGATGGCTATATGCACCGTAACCTTGAGGGATGCGGAATCTGTAAATCGAAGGTCAAAGGCGCCGAAGCCGAGAAAGCCTGGTCGGGCTTCCAACGTCTCGTCGCGCTGGCGGAGTTCATCGAGCCCGATGATAATTACCTTGAGAAGATCCGTGCCAACGATGCGATTGGTGCCAAAAACTATTGGGAAAAACCGATTGATCAGGGCGGCATGGGTGGTGTGACCTTGAAGCAGAAGCTCTCCTACATGGTGAACATGGGGGCAATCGACCCCAAGAGCGCCATCAAGAAGGGCGCGCCGATCAAAAAGACAATCCAGCACGATCTTCACATTGATCCGGTTTACGTTGGTTGGATCCAGAACCTCTTGGATAAAAGGAAGTCCTCATGAACATCAAAGGTCTCTTCTTCAACCGGCGTATGCGGGCTGAAGTCTGGTTGATGCTTGCCGACCTGACTGGTACCGGTATGGAGCTTGGTCGTGCGCTCGATCTCGTTGGCAAGACGTTTGAGAAACGCGGACCCGGGATTAAGTCAATTCTCGAAGAGTTGCGAAAAAGTTTATCCTCGGATCGCTTCAAAGAGGTTGTCCGCAAATATACGCCTGAATCCGAGTCCCTGATCTTTGCAAAGTTCGGACATGGCTCTGACGCGGACCTGTTCCGTGCGGCGGGGCGGATTGCGGAGGTTGAAGCGGAGATCCATTCGGCGATCATGTCCGCCATCTTCCGTCCGGTCTTCATTTTGGTCATGATGACAGTCTTGCTCTTCTTCCTTGGCAAGGACTTTTATCCGACCCTGATGTTGGTTTCGCCCATGGAGGAGTGGCCCGGGACATGGCAAACGGTGGCTTCCGCCGCCCTTTATGTTGCCGACAACCCCTTCATGATCTTCATCTACCTGGGGATCGCATATGCCGTCTATAAGGTGGTTCAGTTGAACTATGTGGGACCGTTCCGGACACGTTTGGACCGGATCCCGCCTTTCTCCCTGTATCGCCTGAAAGTCGGCGCGACATTCACCTTTGTCGTGCTCGAAAACGCTGCCGTCGGGAACTCTATCAACAGTAATCTAATGCGGACACTGTCAAAAGACTCCTCTCGTTATGCGAAAAGCCGTATTATGGCTATTGAGAAAAACATCAGCTCCATGAACATCGGTGCTGCTGCAATCGAAGCCGGAATGGATTTTCCGGACCCTGAACTTAATGCGGTGCTGGAGGCATATGCAGAACAAAAGAACTGGGTATCAAGTTTCCGTGCCTACGCGGAATCCTGGCTGCGCCGCTTGGAAGCAAAGGTGAAAACCGCTGTTTCTGCGCTGAACATCGTCTTGATGATGATCACAGCCGCTTTCATCGCCGTGGTGGGTCAAACCATTTTCGGTATCGTCAACGTCATCAACTAACCAACTGCAAAGATGCAAAACAAGGAAATGCGAAAAATGAAGTCACTTGAGAAAACACAGGCAAAGCTGAACGCGCGTCTGGATGCCCCCCGCCGCAAGCGCCGCGGTCTTGGTATCGTTGAGCTGGGTCTGTACCTGATCATCGTCGCCCTGCTGATTGCCGCCGTCATCGTGGCATTCTACCAGCTGCAGACAAACTCGCAGCAGACCCAGACCACCAACCTCGTGAACGAGACCTATTCGGGTATTCAGGATCTTCACCGCTCGGCGACCTCCTACGGTGCTGACGGTACTGATCTTCTGCCGATCCTCGAAGGTGCTGAAATGATCCCGCCGATCGGTCGTCGTGACCCCGATGGTGTTCCGGATACAGGCGACGAGCAGTTGTTCACACCCTTCGGTGAAGAAGTCACTGTTGTGGCCGGCGGTGCAACCGGTGTTGCGGGTCAGTCGTTCACTATTGCTCTGACCAACTACACCCGCGCCAACTGCATCGACTTCATGTCGAGCTATGTTGACCGCACCTTGGAACAGTCCGGCCTGCTGGGCGCCCGTTCCAACGGCACTCCCTTCGCGATCCCGGCCACCGTCGCTTCGATCAACGGCACATGTGCCGCGGGCGATCTTGAGCTCGAGTTCCGCTAATGTGGGCGCGGGTCATGAAGACGATCCGCAATAATAATGGCCGTAACCCTCGTGGTTACGGCCTCCCCTCCCTCGTCGTCATCCTGTTCTTCGTGTCCATCCTGATCCAGGCAGTGATCGGTGAGATGGTGCGTCAGACGACCGAAGCGAAAGCCGAAGCCGCTTTCAGCATCGCCAAAGAGAACCTCGACACTTTCAAGATTACAAGCGATCTGCCAAATGCAGCTGATATGCCGCATCTGTCTGCAGGTAGCCGGTATGTTTCTGTCTCCCGGACCGGTGGTCTGGTAAACGTTCAATTCGACGATCCTGATGAACGGGCGTCCCGCCTCTTCGATCAGAAGCTTCGTGGCTATGTGAACATCGAGAACTCGCAAAACATCGGCACGCTCTCTCCATCGGAGATCCGCCGCGAATACCCTGAACGTATCCTGCGCTCGGGTGACCGCATGGCAACAAACCTGACCAGTGACACAATCGGCAATGCTAACACGTTGCGCACCGGTACAGGCGACGCGGACTATACCGATACAAACCGCTTCACAGGCATCGAGACGACCCTGATCGAAACCAACAGGTTTCGGGTCGCCCGCCTGCGTACCGACAAAACCGTTGTCGAGAATGCGACCACAACAAACAACATGACGGCCAATGAGTCCGTTGTATCAGATATCGTCAATGTATCTGGCGGATCCGGCCACGGCACATATGGCAGCGGCGAACTGCTGGTGAACCATACTTCCTACCCTACATTGACGCCCGCACAGCGCGTATCGCGCATCAACAGCATCACGCTCTCCGGTCAGTTGGCCTCCGCCAACGGTCTGGACGGGTTTAACGGTGCAAGCTCCAGTATCACCTTCGAAAACCTGATAGCCAGCGGTGTTCGTGTGGCTGACCTCTATACGGATACGCCGATCAATGGTGTGACAGGCGAACCTACAAATCCCGATACCGGCGGCGGCACCGGCGGCACCGGCGATCCTGGCACTGGCGACCCCGGCACTGGCGGCACCGGAACAGGCGATGGTGGCACAGGTGGAACCGGCGGCGGCGGCACTGGTACAGGCGGCGGCGACACAGGTGGGCCTTTCGTGCCCGAATTCCTCACGCCTGGCGAGACCTACGAGATGTGTCGGGAAGCCAATGGCACGGAGTTTGAATGCCAAGGCATCGCATATGGTTACGAACCAGACAGAACATCGGGCACACCACCCTATTTCCAATGTATCGATCAAGGGGGCACACCGCTGTTTTGCGAATATGTCACCTCCGGAGAGGGCAGCTCTACGATCTATGATGAATGCATGTTCGACGGCCGCGATGAGGTCTACTGCATCCTTCTGGAGCGGTATGAGCCGGAAGTCTATGAGCCTGCAAAGCCCGTAGAGCCTGGAAGCTATACCGCGCTTGAAACCTGCACAATGAATGGTCGCGAGGATTTCTTCTGCGGATTGATGAGCCGCGGCTACGCCGGGACAACACAGGAGTGCTCCAACCAGGTCACGAGCGGGAACTTTTTGGAGAACCCGAACTGGTTCTTCGATCTTCAAGCCTGCCAATTCGTCGATGGTGGTGGTGGGGCCTATGACGCTCGCGGCATCACGGGAGATCTATATCAGGCTTGTATTGCCGATGGTGGAAACGCTTACATGTGTACCGGGTTGGTTCAGCCTCGCATCATGCTGACCGACTGGAATACCTCCGCCTCCGCATTCAATACCTGCGTCGACTACGGCAAGGATCGAAAGATCTGCAAACTCTTGTCGGAAGGCTTCTCGGCGAATGCCAGCCAAGTGCCAGCTTATGACCAATGCGTCGATCATATGGGGGGTCTTCAGGAAGGCTATAAGTATTGCCGATTTGTCGTCGACGAGAACATTCAAGGCTACGATCCCGGCACTGTTGGATCCGCGTATCAGCAATGTATCGCAGATGGTGGTGGTAATCTTTGCGCCCCGGTACTGCCGCGCATTTTCTACGACAACACCCAAGACTGCCAAGCGGATGGGAACGATCTGGATCCATGCCTCTTCGGCGGGCTGACTAAAAAATAAAATGGGGAATACAGGAATGAAACAGCTAGTCCGAAAACTGGGAAAGCTCTTCGATGGAAATGAAACCGGAGTTCTCCCGCGTCGCGCGCGCCGGGGTTTCTCGATGGCGGAAATGACGCTGGTTCTCATCGTATCGGCTTTCATCCTGCAAACCGGGATCGAGGTTGCGACGTCACACACAAAACGGCAGATCACACAGCGTACAGCTGCCAATATGAGCCGGATGGCGGATGACGTGCAGACCTATATGGACCGCAACTACTTCACCATCCTGGCCGATCTTAACGCAGCACCAAACAATGTGGTCGAGCGTGATTGGAATGATCTGATCGCTGCAAACCTGATCTCGATGAACGATATCCCGGTCTCTCCCGATGGGGGCGATCTGCGCCTGTTCTTTACCCTGCGCGGCGACACAGTCTATTCGGTCATCATGTCCTTTGACGGGGCTGCATCGACCTATGCGCCGAAACCAGACCCAAACACCAAGTTTGCCGGGCGCATCCAGCGCAATGCGCCAAACAGTTTGAACGGTTGGGACTTCAGTTTGAATGTGCCTGAGATTGCCGCTTTGACCGGTGAAGACCTCAACGGCAATATTGGTGTCATGCGCTATATCTCGATGGATGCGAACGTCGATCCTTATCTGCACAGGATCGCCATCCCCGGACGTCCGGACCTGAACCAGATGGAAGCAAACCTCGATATGGGTGGCTTCGATATCAACAACGCCCGCAACATCGATACCCGCAACTTCAACGTGGCCGATGAGATGGCCGTCAATGGACGTCTGACGGCGAATGGTATCGATTCTACCGGTTCGGCGGTTGTCTCTGAAGTCGACACTGATGAGCTCAACAGCGACGAGATCGCGACGCGCAACCTCACGGCCAGTGGTACCGTTCAATCCGTGAACGCTGTGTCGCGAACCTTTGCGACCGGCAGTTTCACCGGACGTGACGCATCTTTTAACCAGCTTTCCACAGATGTTCTCTCGGGGGGATCTATCTTTCTGACCACAGGCAATTATGTTGAGATCAACGCCGCACGGATCGACGCTGAACAGGTCATTGCGGATAGAGTTTTTGTCGGAGACAACTAATGAAAAGCCTTGTTATATCTATTTTCGCACTCACCCTGTCTGCCGGCGTCGCGCTCGCGCAGGAAGACCTTTCAAAGCAATTGCCTGAAGGGGCAATGAAGCCCACGAACCTCAACGCCTTGGGGTCCCAGATGAAGGACCGAATGACGGACATCGTTCTGGGTGATGAGGAAGTGCAAAATGAGGATGGCTCTTCAAGTGAGGGTTTGAGCCTTTTTGCAGGGGATGAGGGCGAGTCCGCTGATATCCTCGAAATCAAGAAGATCGCGCGGGAGCTTGATACCCAGCGCGCCTTGATGCTTCAGATTGCGAGCCTGCAGAAAGATCTGATCAGCTTCGCTCAGGATGATCCGGCTGCAGCTTACAAGTCGCGTCTCCCCACATCTGTTTGCGAATATGCCATCGAAAGTCGTTTTTGCGACGCGATGACAAATTCCTTCCAGAAGCGCACGATCGTCACTCAGGAAAACTGATCAATCATGTCGCTTACTGCTGCCGCAGGTCTGCACGATGTCCTCACTGCTGGCATCGTTCTGACGGCAATCCGTCTGATATGGGTAGACTATCGGCGCCTGGAGATCGAACTTGAAACTCTGGCATTGATGGCCGGCATCGCCGTCCTGCAATCTGCGCTTTATGTTGATCTGTTCGAAACCGGGATCCGTGTTTTTGCCGGGGTCGCTTTCTGGGGTGTTCTGGTATTTTCAAGCGCGCGGTTTGCAGGGCTTGCCCGCTTCGGTGCAGGCGACCCACCCCTGATCGGGGTCATTTCCTTCCTGGTCGCGCCGCATGTTCTCTACTGGGCCCTCCTGGCCGCTGTCATGATGCTTCTGACCTGCGCCTGGTACTCGATACGCCGCGGCAAGCGTCTTTTCAAATCCATGTACCCAGCAGCTCCACCCTTGCTGGCCTCCGGACTACTTGTTTACCTGACCGCCTGGGCGTGATCCTGCGCTCCATGCGCGGGTGAGAAGGGTGATACTCTGCGCGCTACTGGTAAGACGCGTTGGGCTGCGCTGCGGTATTCCTCAGGTGCTGTACGCGCCTGCCGCAGGGGTCACCGCTGAAGATATGGCCAGCTATCACATTCCCGCACAGAGATCCTCTCATGTGGCAGCCATTCGGGTGACCCATGGGGCTGAAGGTAATACCGACTTATAGGGAGAATGGGCTATAACCGGATAGAAGTCCCTATACGTCACTAAAGCTGATCTCTTCCTATGCACGAGCTACCTTTATCATCGCGACAGTCGATCTTTCTCGTTTTTCTGCTCAGCACAAACAAATGCCCTGCGAAACGAAAAAGGCCCCGGCATTGCCGGGGCCTTTGATGTCTTGATGTGGTGCCGTTACTCGACGCGCACCTGGCGTGTCTCAATCCGCTCCGGGCCGATCTCCATGCCGGTCTGCTGGTTGTCGAGAACACGGAAGACATGGTTGGGTGTGACGCGTGTCTCCGAAAGGCGCTTCAAGACCCGCGAGAGTTCCAGGTCGGTATAGGCCGCAATACCGCCCACGCCCGCATTACCACTCAGCTTCACGGCACCGACGAAATTGCGCCGCACGATTGTGATCGGGTCGGTGTCGGGAAGATAGGCATCATCGATCAGGTCGCGCTCGATGTCGTAAGGCATATAGAGCACAAACTGGTTGTCTCCCTCGAGCAGCTGGCCCGGGAACCGTTCAGCCATCTTGAGGAATGCCGCACGCGACAGGTAATCATCCCACTCAGATGTGTTCAGATCATAGAAACGGTAGGCGTAGGGGCGTTGATCTGTTGGCTTAGGGAAGGCGATCTTGGCAAGTTCCGGAGCGCCGACACAGCCTTCTTGGCGCAGTGTCCATTCCGGCGGTGCCGGCCATGGCTCATTCAGGTCTTCTTTACACTGCGCCAGGACCTTGGTGTAATTGGGCTTGATCTTCTCAACCACGAACTGGACTTCTGTGGTGGCTTTCTCGAAAGGTTTGGCAATGAAGATCCATGCGCCGATCGGGATCGCGGCCAGGACGAGCACCATCAAGAGCACGATGACGATTGTCCCTGCATTGGAGCTGCTTGTCAGCTTGGGCAGGGATTTCTCATCCACCTCGGAGGTGATTTCATATGTGCTGTGCTTGTCGCTGGCGATCTCCGTTGTCCCAATAGGGAAGTAGACCTTGTCGATGTTGCTATCCTGCGTAGTCCGCTTAAGCGCAAGGATCCAGTCGTCCGATGTCTCGTAGACGGTTTCGGAAAGCGGGGCGACCTGACCAGCTGAGTAGATAATAGAGGCAAAGATCTCACCCTCATCATCATGGTAGAATACCGCATAGGCAGCCATCTTGTCTTCGTGCTCAATCATCTCATTGATCACGGCAGGCGCGGGCACATGTTTCTTGGTGACATCCTTGCTATCGTAATACCCGACGGTATCACTGTATTTGGTTTTCAGGCGGGCGGAGTCCTTGGCGTCGTCCCAGCGCGCGCCAAACGCACAGGAGATGCCGGCGATAGTCCCGGTATAATTCATGTATTCCTCCAGGAATTTAAATGGATCCCGTAGGTCGGGAAATCTCATTGAAAACTACCACTACGTTGCTTTGCGAATAAACAAGCAAAGAGGTTTCTCGGTGCGAAACATGTGGAAAATCGCGATCTCTTGGTTCCGCCAGAAAACATCCCGGGGCGCTCAATTGTCTTGGTTGTCCACATAAAACACCCTGAACCCCTTAATCTGTGTAATGAAAAACTGGAATTCATCAGCTAGTGTACCTTGAGAAAAGCAACATCACATGACTTCTTGGAAGGCACGAACCCACATGAGGAATAACCCCTTTAAAAAATTCGCAGTCGGCATTCTGGCTCTTGCCGCCGGCTTCAGCGCGACCACTGCGATGGCGGGGGAGGGCGGTAATATGGGCGCTTATGCCAACGTCGAACCCTGCGAAGCATATACAGTTAAGACCGGCGATACCCTCGGGTCCATCGCCAAGCGCGCCCATGGCACAACTGCGGCAGCCACGGCAATCTACAGCCTGAATGCGGATCACCTGCCCAGCCCGGACAAGATCGTACCTGGCATGGTCTTGCAGATGCCCTGCGGTCTGATTGCCGACAAGGTGGTCGACAAACCCGTCGCACTGTCCGGATGGTCGGCCCTGCCCGGCGAGTTCCTTGTTCCTGTGCTTGTGCGCTGGGGTGAGAAGGCCGGCTACGACGTGATCGTGAATGACAACTCGGACTGGCGGTTTGGCGTGGGCTACTCCCATGACGGCGCATTCCGGGGTGCCGTGGACGAGGTTATCGCAGGCTTCTCGACAGCGGCCGTTCCCCCGGTGGTCGTGTTTTACACCAACAACGTTATGACAATCGGAGTCCACTGATGAAAACCTTTAAAAAGACATTGTTCCTCGGCCTGGCATCGTCCTTGGCCCTGACTGCCTGCGCCGAAAGGGAAGTTGGCTTCGAGAACGGGACCAATAAGGCCATCACGGCTCAGACTGAAGCGCTGGGTGCGAAAAGCGAAGTTATGCGCCGCGGTGGTGCCGTTGACGCGGGCCGTTCCTTCCTGGGCCGCAACCTCGATGGTACGCCCAACCAGTATAGCGAAGACCATGGCCAGCCCTTCCCGGCCGCCCTCGAGCGCCCTGATGCGCTGGAAATCGTCACGCCGGAGCCTGCAAGCGTAAAGCAGATCGAACTGCTCCTGCAGGAGCTGACCGGTCTGAACGTTGTGATCCGGACGCGTTACCAGTCCGGCGACGAGCAGCTCGACATTCCGATCAACAGCAAGATCCGCATCAACCACAAAGGCCCGCTTTCTGAGCTCGTGCGTACAATCGCATCGCGCTACGATCTGGCCTGGTCGTTCAATGGCGAGACCATCACCTTCGACCGCATGGCGACACGGACCTATGATTTGCCACTGCCGTCTTCCAAAGGTGCTCTGTCGACCTCCCTGGGTGGGGTGAACGTGGCTGGGAACTCGGTTTCCTCGACCAAGAGCGTGACCATGGACCCTTGGGAAGAGCTGAAAGCCTCTCTCGAGGCTGTGCTTGATGATACGGCCACGGTCACAACCTCCGCCAATAGCGGCCAGGTGACCGTCTTTGCCTCCGCCTCGGGGCAGGTGGAAGCCGCAAAGGTCATCAAAGGTTTCGATGATCTCTTCTCGAAACGTATCGGCCTCGAGATTGCCACCTTCTACGTGGACACAGCCAAGACCGCAGAATTGAATGCCGATCTCGGCGTATCGGTGAATTCAGGCCGCCTCTCGGCTGATCTTGGCCAAAGCCTTGCCTCTGCTATGCAGGGCGGTATCGGGGTTATCTCCGGGTCCGATGTGACTGCGTCCTTCAACCTGCGCAACCTGTCGGGGAACCAGGCTGTGGCCGACTATCAGATGTCGAACACCGTGGCTCAAAACGGTGTTGTGGCACCGGTCGTCCTGACCAACTCCAAGGCCTATGTTTCGAAAATCTCGCTGGAATCCGAAGATGCGGCGCCATCGATCGAAACAGATGACATCAACTCCGGGATCGCCATCTATGCTCTGCCGCGGTTGATGAAAAACGGGAAGATCCACCTCTCCGTTTGGGTAACGCAGTCCGAGCTGAACTCGCTGGAGACATTTGACACCGGCCAGGGCTTCGTACAGCTGCCAGATGCCGATCAGCGTGCTGTTGAATACACACTGACCATGTCCCCGGGCGAGACCCTGGTCATGGGTGGTTACGAGCAGGAACGCGCCTCGAGCGAAAGCAAGAAGGGTGTCGGCATTCTTGGCTCGATGGGTGTCCGTGACAGCCGTGAGGGCGGTACGACCCGGACACGTATGGTTTTGATGGTGCGCCCCTCCATCATCGGGAACTGATACCGGCAAGCCCCCCTTGTCAGTGTCAGGAGCAAAGGCGGCCCTCCCCCGGGGTCGCCTTTGTGTTTTTCTGCAAAGGCGCTCATAGGCTTACGCGACTATTCTCACAAATAAAGCACTTTTCGCTCAATTGTCCTGAAATTCGAAACAGCGTGGCATAGCTGTGTGAAAAGCATCAAAGGAGACAGCAGATGTTCGAGAGCCAGGGCCGCATCCATGTGCATTTTTCCATTCCCTTCTACGCGGGTGACCAGCTCATCAGGTCGCTGAGAGAGATCGCACCGAAGATGCGAAAAACGGGAGTGTCTATCCCCGACCCCAAAGACTACAGGGATGTTTTTGGTCGCAAGATGCGCGGTGCGGAGGGAGGCGTTTTCATGCCCCTTGAGGCCGAACGCATGAGTGAGGTTCTGGATGAAAGCGCCGAGCTTCTCATCCTGTCCTTCAATGATTTCATGGCCCCTGCGGCAGAGGTATTCTCGGGCGGTGTAATTTATGCTGATGCGCATCACCGTATCGAATACCTGCGCAACCTGTTCCCCAACAGGGAAATGACCCTGTTCTTCAGCGCCGCAAATCCCGGGGCTGTTATGGCAGCCATGCTAAATTCCGGTGCCATGGATAGCGACCGGGCGGAGAAACTGGCGCAGATCCGTCCGCTTTGGTCTGAATTGTCGGAGCGGATCGACACCTTCCATCCTGATCTTCCAGTCATCCTTTGGGCCAATGAAGATACCCCGGTTACCTGGCCTGCGGTGTTGCGTGAGGTCTTGGACCTTCCAGAGAATTCAGCCGTACCAGGAGGGCTTCATATGGCCGGCGCCGTGCTCGACGGACGCGCGCGCGAGGAGCTTGGTGTAAAGATCAGGAAGACATTGCCCAAGTCCGAGCTGCAGATGATGAACCTTCTGTCCGACTTCTTGTGGGACCACGTTGACAGGTCACGTACAGAGTTCGAGGTGGATCACACTGGCTGGGATCAGGAAGTGATCGACGATTTTGCCCTGATCTACGAGCAAGACCTGGATTCCTGCCTCGACTTCGAGCAGGTGACGCTCATCACGCTTGAGACAATGATCGAAGACCGTAGAGATGACATGGCCGCGTGATCGGCTTTGAATGCGATCAGAGTCCGATGAAAGCAAAGTGGGCCCGCAAGAGCGGGCCCCATTAATCTCGTAAGACTTACATCGACAGGTCAATAATATCGCCACCATCAAGGGCGATCATCGTCGCTTTGAGCTCGATATTCCCGGTTTTGTTGGTCACCAGTGTCAGCAGTTTGTCGTAGGTCTCGCCCGGGATGAAGGGGTTGTCCTCGATCACATAGAAAAGCTTGTGAGTGGACGTCGCTCCAGGCGCAAGCTGTTCATCGCTGTCGCCCTTGAAGGTCACAATTTCCTCGCCGAAGGAGTTCTGAAACTCCGCGATGAACTTCATCCCGATGATCTTCTTGTCACTGAGGTTCTTGAAGACGGGCATAAAACGGATCGACTTCTGATCATATTCACTGGTGTGGTGGGTAAAGAAGCTCTCTTGAAACTCAATATAGGCATCGGCACGCGGCGTCTTGGCCTCAATGAAGGCGTAGGTGCCATCCTCCTTCAAGTCGACGGAGCGCCCATCTTGGAGCTGTACCACTTCAGCAATGGCGGGGAGGGTGAATACACCAAGGGCGCAAGTCAGCGCGATGAAAATCTTCATGATATCTCCGAAATAATAAAACGGCTTCAGCTGTCCTGAAGTCGATATCAACTTGCAGTGGAAATCAATCTTGAATGCTAAAAAGGCCCCCGAGGGGGGCCTTCTTATCGCATCTGTAGCTTTGAAGCCCTACTTGAGGATCAGACGCAGGCGCCGTCCTGGTAGGGCTTCATCATGATCTCGATGCGATCGTTGTACTGGTTGCGACGCTCGGTGATCGGGGCTGCCACATGGTCATCCGCGGACTTGCCAATGACGCCGATACGGCATTCATCAATACCGCGCGACATAAGCACTGACTTCACAGCAACCGCACGGCGCTCCGAGAGGATCTGGTCGGCATAATCGGATTTCGACCCCTGAACGTGGCCAGCAATGGCGATGCGTGTGTGGGGAAACTCGATCATCGAGGCGGCCACGCGGGCCACGGCATCAATACCGCTGTCGGTGAGGTTTGCGGTGCGCGCATCAAAGGCACCGGCGCCGGGGATAGTGACCAACAGACTATCCTGCATATCAAGGATATAGGAGCGGTCTTCGCCCAGATGGGAGCGCAAATAGGCGATATTGCCGGTCACTTCAGAACGCAGGTCGCGCACGCGTTTGCGCGCGCTGGCCTCTGCCATCATTTGCGAACCGCTGGGCTCGGCAACATAGGGGTGGTTGGCAGGATCAGGGAAAGCCGTCCGTGCTGTCAGGTCAGCATTGTCGCAGGCCGCGAGCACGGCCGGCGCCGCGGCCATCAGAAGAAGTGTGCGCATATTCAGTTTCATCGGGGTCCTCGCGTTGCGAATTTAAGTTCCATTATAGGAATACGATTTGGCTCTTTGGATAACAAAACAAAAGCTCAGGCTATCCACAGTTTTATATTACTGAACGTCTTGGTTATCGGGACGGAGCTCTGGGGAGGGAGAGCGCCGTGGCGCCAGTCGGCTGGGCCCATCTAGGTCAGCTGCGCGCCTGACACGCGCCAGTCGCACTGCCTTGCCGTTTGCCCCGTACACCTGTCCGGAAACCTTGAAGCCTGCCTGCGCGGGCCGCACCTCGGTTGCCTGCAGCACGTCGCGCACCGAGCGGGCGCGCAGGATTGCCTCCATGACTTCCGGGGAAGTGCGCGCAGAGTTGATCCCGGTCTCCACATAGCGTGATTTGCCCCGGTTCTTGCCGGTAAGAAGTGGGAGTGCCGCCCATGTATGGGCAAGACAATCACCCACTTCCCGCACATCCAGCGTGCGATCGTAAAAGCCGCAGCGTGCCATTTCGAGCCGGGCGAGATGGTCCTGCATCCGCTTGTCGAACAGCTGATTGGTATCCATGTCATGCAGCTTCACGAGATAGTCGAGGGTTTTGTAGATGAACTGGTACCGCCCCATGGCCGATGACTTCGCGCCCTTCTGGCGCAGCATCATCTGGAAATCGAGCACCTCGCGTATGGTCATCTGGGAGACCGGACGGACCGGGCGAAGGTGAGTGAAGCCAGTGATGTCATTATACCCCTTTGGCCCCTCGAGATATCCCAGCAACTCCAGAAACGGACGATCAAGATAACGATATGTCACACCGCCGGGCGTGCCGGCCGAAGCAGGCAGCGCGGCGCAAAGCACTGCGCTCAGACAGATGGCATTCATTATTTTTCGCATGGCTATATCTATGGCTCGTGGCAGTTGCCATCAGTCTACCCAAGGCCAATTTTCGAAACAAACTGTTGTCCGCCTCTATCCACATGATTGTCTGGATCAGTAATCGAATGCCGGAGTTTCTTCGTAAAGCGCGTCATAGGCTTCGGAAAGAATTTCGCTGACAGTATCGCCAAGATACTCAAAGAAGCCAGGCTTGTCCAAGGTTCGCGCTCGTGACGCCGGCTCGATGAAACGGATCATTTCATTCCTGAAGGTGTCTGACAACGCGATCTGACGCACGTCGTCGCGCATTTCGCCCAGGCAAGTCTTGAAATCATCCGACTGATAGTCGCCGATCTTTGTCTCGATCAAACCCGGATCCAATACCGCCTTACTGCGCTTTAGGAACTGCAGATCCCATATGTCGCGGTATCTGATGTAATGGCGGCAGGCAGAGAGCGACACGACCTTGTCTGCCATAATCTCGTTCTTGGTCTCGCTTGGCACCAAGAGGTCTTGATAGCTCGGCGGCAGGAATTCATAGTTCCTGTTCATGGGGCGCAATGTGCTGGTGTGGGCCGGCACATTGGCCACCTCGAGCTTTATCTTTTGGCGGGGCAAGTCCGCACGGCCGGCATTGGTTGTAACCGCCACTTGCCACCGATCGGTTTTGAGACCCCAGTAGGTGACCTCTTCACTCATTTGCTTGGGGTTCTTCACGTCGACCTCAAGACCATAGCGCGCACCTATGTGGTCCATGACACATTCACGTATCTTCATCAGGCGTTCTTGGGTGAAATCGAAGCCACCGACGAAGTCCAAGTCTTCGGAGAAACGCGGGGACTCGTAGCAAAGGCGCAGGCAGGTGCCACCTTGAAAGGTCAAATCTCCCAGCAAGTTCTCGCGGTCGAGAGCGAAAAGAATGTCATAGTGAAGGATCTCCTTTTCTATAACAGGACGCAGACCTTCCGAGCCTGGGGTCATCGCGAGATCGACGAGCTTAGCAAAATTCTGCATCGGTACTCACCATTGCCTTTGCGCGCGCGATCTCATCTTCAACCTCGTCCATCTGCACGAGATGGAGGTTCCGGCCGACACGTTTGAGGTCTACATAAGCCCGCTCACATGAGGCGATCGGCAGGGGGCGCCCGTTGTCACGCAGATCGGCTACAAAGTCCGCCGGGTCCCGTTTGGTATGGGTGAATTCGATGTTGCCGTATGGCGTTTTGAACTCGCCGCGTCGCCCCGTCGTCATGAAGGTAATATGGCCCGAGGGCACTTGTGAGATGGCGCCATATTCAGACAGGGCGCTTTCCATCGACAGGTAGGTATGAAACCCGCGGCGCAGCGTGCGCGCCACTTCATAGATCAGATGTGTGCGCGGATGGATTGTATTTGCATAGACGTAGAGGCCCTTGGCGGGTCGCTCCAGGTCACCAGAGGCAATCAAGCGGGCGATGCCGTCCGCAATAGCCTTGTCGCTATCCTGAGGGTAAAATTTGCGCAGATCGCCGGATGTGAAAACGCGGCGGTGTTGCCGGTCCATGTCCTTAAATCTTCTTCGAGCTTCTTGCACGCGCATCAATACGGCCTCCGACAGGTGGTGTTCTGTCAACATACCGAGAGGCTGCGAAAAATCGAAATGCGGAAAGGTTTAAGGCTCTATGTCGAGATCATGATCAATACCGTATTTGAGAGATGCTTTCTCCAGCTGGGCTACCTTGCGCTGATCCAGCTCGTCTTGCACAAGCGGCATGAAGCTCGCAAGGGCGGGATTATCCTCCGGAACGGCACCGTGCTGTTTAACGAGCGCGAACCCGATCATCGCCAGACTTACGAGGTCCGCAAGATGACCCGCCTGATCTCTGGATAGTGTGAGGGTATTTCTCTCTGACATCCCAAAGCTCCTTTATCTACGTCTTTGTCGTATCGTGCATGCCGTTGAACTCGGCCAGACAGACGGTTTTATCGCCGACCTTAGCTTCTCCTTTGAAAGTCCAGATGCGCGCCCCTGGGCCGCCTCTGACCGTCTCCAGATGGAGCTCCAGGCGATCCCCGCCATATACCGGATGTTTGAGCCTGACTTTGTCGATCGTCATCAAGGCCACCCGACCCGCGGGGCCGTCTGAACCGAGCGCGCGCATGCCCAGCCCCGCCACCAGACCCGCGGTTTGTCCCATAGCCTCGATAATGAGAACGCCGGGGAACACCGGATCCGTGGGGAAGTGCCCAGCGAGGATAGGATCGTCTACCTGAACGTTCTTGATCCCAACACCGGATTTGTACCCGTCGATTTCGATCACTTCGTCAATCAATAGAAAAGGGTAGCGATGGGGAATGATTTGCTTGATCAAATCAAGGTCGGCGGAGCATGGCGTATCCCGCATCAAAATAGATCCAGTCCTGGTACCTTGTCCAAATCCAATTCTGCGAGCTCAGCAATCGACGCCGTAAACTTGCGCGGGCCAACGCTATAGGGCGTACCCACAACAGGCGCTACGGTTTTTCCCACAGCAGTAAGACAGGCGTTACGCTCGGCCAAGGCGATCTTTTTCGCAAGATTGCGGACCTCTGCATTCAGTCCTTCCCGCGTCTCCGGCATAAAGCCCGCGATGAATGTCTCCACGCCGGCCGCAGATGCCTCTGAGATTACCTTGAAGAACTGAACCTGAGAGCTTTCCATTCCGTCAAACACAGCTTCTGCGGGACCGTGACCCTCGAGGCTACGTGTCGCGGCTGCTGCTGCGCTGGCGCATTCGGCATGAAGGCTCTGCAGGGCGCTCATACCAGCCGCCGCAACCACCTTCATAGGCGCCGATGCTTTATCCAGTGCAGGATGGCCGGGATAATTGAGTTCGGCCCATGTCACTGCGCCTCGTGATACTGCCACCTCGATTGCCGCATCCAGATCCGCGGTCAGCCCTTCGATCTTATCCATCAGGTCCTCGACCAGAACCTGATCTGCGGTCTTCTCTTCCACTTCGGGTGAGAGGGGGGCGATGTCGTTCATGTCAGAATTCCTTTTGCGTCAACAACGGCGGTCTTTCCTGTCAGATATGGCACGCATATTTTCTATTCAACGATGATTTTCGCATCAGTCAAATGCCGGGTCACTGTTATCCAAGGCCTCGGTCTCAGGATTGTCGATCGCTTCTCGCAGGATCAGTGCAAGGTCTTCAGGCGAAGGCAGGCCTTGCATCCTAACCACATCCGGTGCCGTGCGGCGCATGAGTTGGACGGAGAAATCTTCGAGTGTCTTTGTGAAGGCCAGGGCCTGACTGCGCATGTCATGATCTACGATCGTGCGGGATGCGATTTTCCCTTGCTCATGGAAATAGCGCATATTCGAGGTGCTCAAACTGTTGTCGCTCTCGAATTCCTGATCATGTGACCTTTGGAGCATGATCATCGGCCTGCTTTCCTTGAGCACATGTGTTTCCCCTTGGTTTCCTACTGGCTTTGTAGGATCTGTGAAGAGGTCTGTGATGCTCACCTCAAGCTGAACGCGCATGGCGTCTTTATGGCTGCGGTTATAGAGATTTACCTCAACAGCCACGGCCGGCGCCCAAGCTGTTTCGAAATAGCGCTTGGCGGCCTTCTCGACATCCTCCATGACCGTCTGGCGCATCACAGCAAGATCACTTCCCTGCCACTCGAGCCCGTCAAGGCAGGGATGTTTTCCCTTGGCAACGAAATGAATACCGTCATGGCAGGAATGCATGGCAACTGTGATATCATCATGGCCATCGGGCAATTCGACACGCCAGCTGTCGATTTTCTTTCCATCAGTCGTGCGGGTGACGGATGGCTTCATGGTCGAAATACGGTTTTCAGGCATTGAGGGGCTCCGATTGTGTGCAGGCCGCATGCAGCGAGGCCTTGGTCTTGAAAATGCCTTGGCAAATCTGGCTATGGATATTCAAATGGCGCCTTTCAAGGAGTTCTGTGCCCGGTTTGAACCGCTTCAAGAGGCCTTCGAGATATCCGGTGCATCCCATAGCAAAAATCTCCGGTTTAACACCATGGAGGTCACGCGCCTCGAGGCGTAGAAGCTCGGTGTTCGTGGCACTGACTTCCGGATCGATAAAATCTGCAAGATCGAGGAGAGCCATCTCAGGTGATGGCGTGAGCACGTGATCGATCGTCGTCAGAATATAGTGTTTCGCTGCCATGAAGTCCGGATCATCACTCCCCTGTGGCAGGTGCTGTTCGAGCCAGTCAATCGAGCGCATCTCGCGCGCATCGCGGCAGTCAAAGATAACATCATGGCAAACTATGGCCAGATCCAGAGCCCGAGAATAGGGGTAGTCGAAGGTTGAGGCCGCATGCTGATAGAGGCGCATAACATGATCGGTATTGTGATAGTGGCGCCGCCTGTTCGAGGATTGATGCTGTATCGCAGCCTCGAAAAGGGGCGTGCCCTGAAGGCGTGTCCAGGGGATGGTCATAGGCACGGGTTTCATTGGGCTCATCCTTTCTCTACCGGAGTTCGTTTTCGCACTCGTCCGGCGTCACTGTATCCTCAAGCGCAGGGTCGAATGGCACCTCATGCGTCACTGTGATCCTGTAGCGGTCACTCGAAAATTCCAACAACGCGACCTGATCCATGCCGGCAGCTCCTGCATCGACGCAGATACGGTGGTGCGTATCAACGCGGTCGAGATACTGATCCGCGATTGCTGGATCAATACGTTGATGCATGTTGTGAGGGGTGTGACCATGGACAACGACCAGATTGCCATCCGTATCCCAGCCGCCCTCATGGTAGAGGAATTCATCACGGATCCACGCCCAGTGTTCGCTCATCTTCGATGGCATTTCCCGACCTTGATTGAGGAAAGCGTCCATATCCTCATGCGGAGAAATTCCGCCATGCACGAAAAGGATATCGGCCAAACGCAGATAGTCCGGTGCGGCGTCGATCAAGGAGATGAAAGGCGCCAATTCGACCTCTAGCGCACGGGCAATCTCATCGAGGCGCTGAAGTTCGCGTCGCGGATCAACCTCGTTGATCACGGCCATGCCCCCGTTCTGCGCCCAGAGGTTCATCCCCCAATGCGGTTGGCGCACAGCTTCAAGCAACATGAGCTCATGGTTGCCAGGAAGGAAGGTCACTTTATCAACTTTCGCAAGACCCTCTGCAGCGCGCAGGGCCGCAATGCAGTCGAGGTTTTCCGGACCTCGGTCGATGATGTCCCCGGTGAAAATCAAATGGGATTGCATACCATTACGAGGGGTATCTTTGATTTTCGCCAAGGCGCGCCGCAGTGCTTTGGCTTGCCCATGCACATCACCGATCGCGAAAACCTGCTCTTCCAAGGGCGCACCGGGTAGCCTTTTCCAATTACTCATGATTGGTCCTTACAATGTGTGGGCAGGGGCCTGTTCGGCATCAAAAATGCTGCGGATTTCAGTCCAGTCTTTCACCCTGCGGAAAGATTCAGCGTCTGTTTTTGTCGCATTGTGCTCATATTCGATCAACAAGGTGTCGTGCCCGGTCGCAGCACCCAGGTGGGCATTGGCGATGTTATCCTCGATGAACCATGAGTGTGGCATCTTCTCGAGAAACGGCTTTTTGGATTCGATCAAACCGACATACTGAATATTTTCGAAACCGCCAAAAACACGATCAAGGTTGGCAGCCCGACCGGCCATAATCTTCGCATCTCTGCCGGCCGCAGTAAGAACGGAGTCTCCATAGCCACGTGCGCGCATGGATTTTACAAATTCCACCGCACCCGGAAGGGGTTCGAGATTGGAGAAATACTCGCCTTCCCCGGAATTGAAACGCTGGATGCGGTCAATAACGAAGGCTTGATCATCGACACCCATCCAGTCTTTCAGATCATAGGAGAGAGGCACTAGACCATTGGTCTTGATGCCGTCGATTTCCCACAGCGCTTTTCTCAACCCTCCGATGATGTCGAGGAGTACGCCATCGCAATCATAGATAATCGGCTTTTTCATCATGTACGTCCTGAGTTTTATGTTTCCCCAGGTAGGCTATGTCAGTTTTGCGAAAATATAACCGCGAATCATTAAGTTTTTGGCAAATCGGAACTTAGACCTGCGTAAAACCCTTATGGATGTGGGAATTAGCGATTTGGTGAGCTTTTTGTATAGACATATTAATGGTTCTTGTTGCGAAAAAGACACTTAGATAGCCGAACATGTCTTAAATTTGGCATCTGTTTAAACTTGAAGCAAAAATTGGGTTGCTATGCGAAAAAGAATAATAACTACTAATCGCATTATAGAGGCATTTCTAGGGGTGCCGCAGCGTAATCGTATAAGTATTTGGAGAATATCATGCGTTCCGAGAACACTCAGAAAGCACTACCCATTAACCTCGACGCACATCGTGTATCGCGCGATCTTACGTCTCCTGCGAAAACTGGCCTCAGCTATGAGGTCCGAAATATCACACCAGACTGTGCTGCTTTGATCTTGAGCTCGAACACGAGCCGCGAGGAGATCGATGCGAAATCCGTAAAGCCATATGTAGATGCAATGTCTGCACGGGCCTGGATCTACAACGCGCAGCCGATCCTGTTCGATACCGATGGCAAGCTTTTGGATGGCCGCAAGCGCCTTATGGCTTCCGTTATGTCCGGCGAAAGCTTCCGTACCCTGGTTGTGAATGGCATTCAGCGCGATACGGTTCACACGATTGACCAGCATCGCCGCCGTTCTTATGCGGGTGTTCTCGAAGCCCGCGGCATCGCCCACGCTGGCTCCTTGATCCGTACCATGGCAAAGCTTATCCGCATTGAACGGGGATCCTTTGGTAAGCCTGCTTCCCCGGTAAGCTGGGCGCGCTATGATCAGGTTCTCGAGTTGAACCCGGGCCTGATCGAAGCGGTCGAGATGTCTGAAGAGACCCGCGGCTGCCCCCTGCATTCCACCGCCCGTCCGGTGGTCGCCTTTATGGCGCTTGAAGCGGGAAAGTCGCACCTCGCGCTCGAACTCTTCAAGCACATGCGTGATCATGAGCTCCTGTCCCGGGGCCATCCGGCCAAAGAGCTGGCCTTGCAAATGGCTCACGACCGCGCCCGTGGCATGAAGCCGGAAGTGGATGAGATGATCGTTATGGGCATCCAGGCGATGAATGATCTGGAAGCAGGTGTCTCCCCTGAGGTGCCATATGGATGGACCCGCGACTTCGGTGATTGCCATCTGGACGCCGATGGCGCCCCGGCGTCGCGCAAGGCCTTCATGGAGGACACCCCGCCAAACCTCGGCATGCCTATGCTTGTGGGCTATAGCGGGCTCGACTTGGGCACCGAAATCATCGATGCGAGCAGCGTGATGATCGATGCTCTGCGCTCGAAGGGCAATGCCGTTCCGGTCAATGCGGACCTGCGCCTGGTCTATCTGACCCCCGACGTTGCTGCACAGTGGCTGGAGCGGTTCAACACGTCGAACCGCAAAATCCAAACGACCCACGTCAATTCCATTGCGCGTGACATTCGGGCGGGCAACTGGATGATGAACGCTCAGCCGATCGCATTTGCCGGGGACCCGTCCACTGGGGACGCAACACTTCTGAATGGTCAGCACCGGTTGGAAGCTGTGGTCAAAGCGGATGCAGGCATCGAGGTCATGATCGCCACAGGTATCGCGCAGGAAGCCTTTGCAACATTCGACATGCATGCGCGTCACACGCACCGCAAGTATATCGCTAAGGGCGACGAGCGGGTGTTGGCAGCGGCAGCCAAGCTGCAATGGCGGGTGGACAACGAAATGGCGCCCGGCGATCGCAGCGCACCTTCTGCGACTGAAATCGAAGTGACCATCAAAGCACACCCTGAGCTCATGGATGCTTTCCCGGTGTCGCGTAAGAAAGAAATGCAGGAGATCGGTTCGGCCGGCATCTTGACCTTCTTCATTGCGCATATTCGTCGCCAGGACGATCAGCTCTCGGAAGTTTTCCTTCAGCAGATGATGAATGGCGAGGGCCTCATGCGGGGCAACCCGTTGATCAAGATCCGCGCGAAGCTGATTGGCAAGCGCGGACAGCTGACGCGTCGCCAGGTTCTGGCTCAGCTGCTCGACACATGGGATGAATACCGGGCCTATGTCGATGTCCACGGCGTGGAATCGGTAACCGGTTTCAAACCAGTCAAAGCGGCAGCGCCCGCAGAGCTGCGCTACTCCTGAAGTTGCGGGAGAAGTGTTTAACAATGAAGGGGGCAAATGCCCCCTTCATCCTCATTGAGCTTCATTCGCCTGCGTTTCTCTAGCAAAAACAGTGCGGACCGCATATATTGATATGAAGGATCAGGATATGTGTAAGTCGACCGATATCATTCAAAGCAGAGCCGCCAGCCGACATGAGGTGGCGCTATCAGCATGGTTTGTAATCAAATCTGAGCTTGAAACGGCGGGGCTGGAGGCAAAGCTGTTCGGCTCTCTGGCCCGAGGCGACTTCAGAGCTCATTCCGATATCGATCTGATGGTTAAATTGGGCAGCAGCGGGATCTCCAGGTCGTCCGTCGATCGTATCGTGAACAAGGCTTCACCCGAGATTCCTGTAGATCTATTCTTCGAAGAGGACTTAACAGATTCAGATCTGGAGGCCTTCATTGGTACCTGAGTTCCGCTCGCCCCTTCTTTTGCCTGTTGGAGCAAAGCTTAAAAGTGCTTTCAAAGAATGGGGAAGGCTCGAGGATTTTCTGGCAAGATCGCCTCTGGTGGGCGCCGACGCGACCCAAGTCTGGGTGGCCCTTACCACCACAGCCTCTGCTATTCATAATGTCTACAATGGCATTGAAGATGCATTGAAGGTTATCTGTAAGAACGTAGATGGACATCTTCCGGAAGGCAGCTCCTCCCACCAAGACATCCTGGATCAACTCGTTTCGGCGCGCAGAGATGTAAGGGAGGCCGTCCTAAGTGAGAGGCTCCATGAGGACCTCTCAGAGCTGAAGCGCTTTAGACATGTCGTAAACCACAACTACGCTTTCGATCTGAGAGAAGATCGCGTTATGGAAAATTACGCCATGATGGCGCGCGTGGTGCCTGAACTGGTGTCCTCTCTCCAGTCTCTTGATGAAGAGCTCTCGAAAGAGGATGGGATATCCCCCAAACCGCTAGATCCATTCGATCCAAGTGAGAGCCGCTAGGCTCCCTCATCAAAGTATCACGGCAATCGATACTGTGAAAAAGATCAACATGATGAAATATCCGATCAGCATCAAGCCGAGCTCGCCCACGACACCGTCGCCGGCGATAGAGGCGAATACGATCATGAAAATGAAGGAAATCGCCAGGCTTGTCAGGAATGCACTGCGCAAGCCGATCCCGTCCGACATGCCCTCGGTGGCATAGCCGAAAAGAGCGAGACCTGCCTGGATCAGCAAGAGACCACCGATGAAGAGCAAGCTCAATACCGCGATGATGACCGACAGGACGATCTTGTCCTCGCGCGCCATCTCTTTCTTATGATCGACATATGGGACCTGGTCTTCAGTCTCGATATGTTTGAAATCATCTACAGCCATCAGTCGCGATCCCTCATACATTCGTCGACCGGGCGCCCGGAGGGCCGGCAAGCTCTGAGAGACCATCTGGAGAGGCCAATTGCTTGTAGACACCCTGTGTGGGCGCGATCCAAACGGTTCCAGTCCCCTTAAACGTCTGAAGCAGACCTTCACCGGATACGGAGGTTGCCACCCAACTTTTCGAGGATTTCTCAACAGAGAAGTCGATGCCTTTGGTGCGCATCAAAGCAAAGTTGCCATCCACAGAGAGCTTGGAGTTGTTGAGCTCAAAGACCTGGACTTCGTTCATTGGGACGGGTGAGAACAACACAACGGTGCCCGTGCCGGTGATTTTGGCTTGAAACCAACCCTCTCCACCGGCCAGACCTGCAATCGTTCGGTTGAGCGCTGCCGATACGGTCAGCTCACCAAGCCCCGCGTAGAACATCGTTTTATCCACGATGATTTCATCGTCATCGAGGTCGACCAGAAGGAAGTGCCCGAATGTGGGCTCGAGGTAGACTTCCCCCTTGCCGTGAATCTCGTTGACGAAAAGCGTTTCTCCCGTCAGCGCCTTGCGCGCGAGCCCCCGAATGAGACCGCCACCGGTGGAGGCTTTCATCTCTAGGGCACCATGCATGTAATACAGCGCGCCGGGCTCGACACGGATCTTCGACTTCAAGCTCGGCAGCGTGATCCGTACTTTTTTCAGTCGCATGCCCGCCTGGGTCACGAAGAACAGACTTTGTGCAGAGCGTGCATCTGAAGAGCCCGCCAACTGGGCATATTGAAGGACCTCGACTGTACCGAAGGGCCCTGAAGAGCTGTCGATGATTTCGTGATCCATGTCACACCTCGCACTTTGGCGCGGAGAATTGCCGTGCCGGACTTGAGGGGTAGCATAGTGCCAAATACCGTGTTTTTCGCAACCTCTCTCGAGTTATCCACGATTTTCGACTTTCGCCCGGTGGTGGTACCATGACTGGTCGACGCAAACCCGCCTTAAAGGGGGGTGTTTTGTCCAGATGCACCCGGGAGCGGCAAACATCCTGGCAATCCCGCGGGCAAGACAAGACGTGCGCCTGCGCTATACAGTTTGCGCCCGAGCCGCCCATTGTCCGAACGCAGGGCAATCCAGTTCGGGCCTGCACCAACCAGGGCGATCTCCTGCGGCATGGCCGATATAAAACCTTCGGGTGGAAACAGTACGATGGCGCCGGGTGCCTCATCGCTGAAATACATGACCAAGAGCTGGAGGAGAAAAGCGGACAGGATCACACTGAGAAATGCCATGGTCCATCCCTTAATAGTCATGGATATGCTCCAGGGTAAGGCCGCGTGCCTTGAGTGTCCTTAGCTCTTGCGCAAGCGCGCTGACCGTCACCAACAAGAGATGCCTTCGATCGTCGAAGCCTTGGCGATCTGTGCTGTAGAGCGCCTCGGGAAGGTCGTCTCGCGAAAGGGCTGTGAACAGAATGTCGTCGTTGCCTGCAATCTCGACAAAGGTGGCGCCGGCCATCGCCAGACGTTCGAGTAAGACAGTCAGGGCGCGGTACCGCGGGGTCTCGATTTCGATCCCCTCAGGGCGACGTTGAATAACCTCAATCTCTTCAAAAGCACCGAGATCCATAACATTGATGTCCCGCACGACCAGGCGCAGCTTTAGCGCATCAGGCTCCATATTGGCGACGGCCGCAGAGATGACTTTGGCGTATTGCGCCTTGGCTTTATACTCCAGACCCAATGCGATGTTGCGCTCTGCATCGCGAAAGGCAGGGCTTGCTTGATCGGAGAGAGCCACAGCATCTTTCTCGAAGTCCCATTTGTACCAGGGCACCTGACGCAGGAAATGACTGTAGGTGCGCGACTGAGCGGCAGACAGATCATCCAGTGGGGCGCGCTCATCGCCCCGTACCCATGTTGCGACGCGGCCCAGTGTTTCCTCATAGGCGGCCTTGGCCAGCATCTCGGCCGTGAAACTCACACCAATCGTATAGATGGTTTGTTTGAACAAAGCTGGAAACCCACCATGGCGGCCGGAGGCCTCTGAGAGGCTACACAGTGATCCCCAAAAGCCACCGATTGTACCGATGTAGTCGAAGTCGTGCGGGTCTTCTGTTCGGATGACCTCCGCATATTCCTCATAGGCATGAACGATGTGCCATTCAGGATATGTGAGCAGGGTCCGACCTTCATCGCGGTGTTGTGCCTCAGACAGGATGGGCTGATAGGGGCTGGGGTGTCCATATGGCCTGCAGGAAGTCTCGATATAGGCCACCGGTGCCGCGAGGCATGTGACAACCACCAACAGTGACATGATGATCCGCTTGAGGAGCTTGATCACAATCCACGACCCAGTTTCAGCCCTGCGCCAAGAGCAATACCGCCCAAGGCGATGTGGGGAAGATTGGCAAGCATCCTGAAGAGCGTGAAGGAAAGCCCATCCGAGCCATTGGTGAAGATCCCCAGATCGAGATATCCATATCCGGTGAAGAAGCCAAAGACACCGTCCCCGAGGTAGAGGGTCCCGAAGATCACCAAGAAGGTTTTGCTGGCGCGTGCGCTCGTCAAAGCAGCGGCAAGAGCCCAAAGGGCCGAGGCCAGGTGCAGCGCATCATCAAAAATGTCCAAAGCAAAGATGCCGAAAGCCAATCCTTCGTCATCGGTGAGCCCCGGAATGTAGTTGAGTGATGTGGCTCCAAGAAGAACCACGAAATAGCCCAGAGCGATTTTCTGAATAAGGGTCATAGGCTTTCCAAATATTGGTCCCAAAGGTTGTTCCGCAAAAGCAGGTCCGGGTCGAGCCTCCGCTTGGCGGCTGCGAACTCTTCCGCGCGGGGATAGGCGCGCGCGAGCTGGTCCTGGCGGGCGTGCGGCCGGTATGGCAGGTAGTAGGTGCCGCCGATGCCGATCACGCCGTCAATGAGGGCCTTCGTCATGCGCTGCATATCCGCCTCTGCCCGGACTGTCATTTCCTGACTGAAGGACATCACCGCGGCAATGCGCGGGGCAGGTGCAAAGGAAAGCCAGCTCTGTGGGTCGGTGTCGACATATCTCAAAGTTACATTCAAGAACTCCTGATAGGAACTCGGGATGACCTCTCGGCAAATGTTTAAGAACTCCCCAAATCGTTCAGGGGGGACAAAATATTCATGTAGGATGTCTGTTCTGTTAGGGTCTCTGTCCTCGAGGGTCGCCACGGGCTCATTGATCAATGAGTTGCGTGTTACTGCGCCGCCACCGATGCGCGGCGCAAGGCCGGTCTCGAACCACCAGCGCAGGCGCTTCATCCGCTCATTACCAAGCTGCGCGCGGTAGATGCGGCTGGCGACACGCGCGGACGCGCCCGATCCCACGGCCGCAGGCAAATCACTTTGATCTTCCGCGGCTCGGTAGGTGATCATCAGGGCTTCAGACATGAAAGCCGCGCGATCGACCGAAAGACGGCCGTAAGCCATCGTGACGGCCGGATCCGCCAAAGCATCAATGAAACGGATGCCGAACTCTTCCGCGCGCATGGGATCGAAGCTCGGAACGAGTCTTTGGTTGGGCCGCAGATCAACATCCATCTGTGTGATGATACCGGTGAGGCCGTAACCGCCCATCGTCATGTTGAACAGATCTGTATTCTGGGTTGGGCTGCAGGTGACAAGCTCCCCATCCGGCAGAAGCATGTCGAAGGCCCGCACCGTGCTCCCCATAGGCCCTTCCTTGACCGGCCAGCCGTGAGCGTTCACGCAGAAGGTCGCTGCAATGCCGAAGTCGTTGTTCGACTGCATGACGCGTGGTCCAAGCCCCAGGGGGTCTGCCGCAGAAATAACATGGCTCCAACGGGCACCGGCGTGAGCACGCATCAAAGACCGATCCTGGTCCACTTCAACACTGCCATTGTCGAATGTCACCGCATGGCCGTCGCGCGGAATCGCCTGACCCCCCATCGAATGCCGCGCCGCACCGACATTGACACAGCGCCCTTCTCTGCGCGCTTGGGTGAGCTCTGCGCGGATAGCCTCGATCAACGTCTTGCCGGGATCATCCTGAACAACAACATGCCGGAAGATAGGCGTCTCACTCAGCCCGCTGGCGTCATTCAAAAGGTTTGCACTCTCGCGGGGCTGAATAATCTGTATCCCATCAAGGCTCGGATTGCTCGACACACTGTGCCGCATCGCAAAGCCGCCGAGCAGCGCGCCGCTGCCAAAAAGGGCAGCGCGACGGGTCAATTCAATCATGTCACCAACTCCAGAGTGGTGTGGCTGCCAATATGGCTCAGTCCGATCATATCCTTGATCTGATTGAATTTCGCCAGATCTAGTTCTGCCAGAAGGGCCTTTCGATCCCAGCCCAGGCCTTGTGCCGCGCGGTCCATATCCGCCACTTCAGAATCGAGCACGGCCCCCACGGCACGGGCCTGAGTGATGCTCCAACTTGAACAGACCCTATTCACAGTCCGAAATGCGCTCCGTGACAGGACTGGGTCCGCGTGATCGATGCGGCGATGTTTCTTGGCATCCAGCAACCTTCCCGAAGTGGTAAAGGCAGTACCGGATGCGTGATTGATATTCCCGCTATCGGGAATGGCCGCATCTCCATTTCCGACGCAAAGACGAAGGCCCAGGTCTGATCCAGCCGCGGATATAGCGCCTGCGAATAACATCACGGACTCGCGAAGACCATCAACCTGGATCGGTAAGAACATCTGCCAGCCCCCGAGCAAGAAGCGGGTCTGTAGGACGGGGACTGCGTGGGTCTCGGCGATATGAGCTGCTGTATGGTCAAGCGATGAAAGCGCACGCGTAACGGCCTCGCGATCGTCCGCGCGATCCATACACAACTGGCCCACGATGACGGTTGCTCTCCCGTAGTGTTTTATGGGCATGGGTTCTCGACTTCGGGTTCTGGGCGTCCGATCTCATAGACCTTCAATTTGTCGAATTCGGGATTATCGCCGGGATACCCCTTTGGATTGGCTAAGATCCTTGTATCCCCAATCTGGTAATTTTCAGGGTTATGGGTGTGGCCATGAACCCAAAAATCAGGCTGCAAATCCAGGATCAGGTTATCAAGGTTCGACGCATAGGCGTGATCGTGCAGCTCTTCACTGCTGCGGTATTTCACAGATTGCTCAGATGGCGCATGATGCGTCATGACCAGGGTGGGTCCATCATGGGGCTGAGCCAACTTGTCGTTGATATAGGTCTTGTGCTCCAGATGGATACTGGCCAGATCATCCGCGCTGACAGGGCGGAAGCTCCCATATCCCCAGCGAATGCGCTTGTGGTCGTTCATCACCGATTGGCATGCATTGCGCACAACCCAGTTGTCGCCTGTAGGGCAGCGCAGGCGGTAATCGGTCCACAGCGTGGCGCCGATGATGCGCACATCATTAACCTGGGTGGTGCCGGGGTTCAGAAACCGAATATCGAAATCGCTTTCTTGCGCCATGCGCGCAATGCGCTGGTCAGACTTCATGATGCTGTCGCCGTAGTAGTCGTGATTGCCAGCCGTAGCGATCACGGGGACACCGGCCCAGGCCGCGATACGCTCAAGTTTCTTCACCGATCTGCCTTTTGTCCAGATATCTCCGGCGATCAGCAGGGCGTCGACACCCTCAGGCGAGGGGCCTGACAGGTCAAAATCCTCGAACTCTTCATGGATATCGCTCCAGATCAGAAACTTGCTCGTGGTCATGTATTTTGCCTTTCGGCTCTAAGGTTGAGAAGCTCATAGAGCACCATCATCGTTGTATTCGCAATCAGGTAGAGACTGACACAGGTCATCGCAAAAATGAATGACACCAAGACCTCATAGGCCCGATCTCCCGACAATCGGACGATGCTGGAAAACAGAAGGTTGAGCAGCGTCGTCGCGATATCCCAATAGTTCATGTGCGCGCTCCATCATCGCGCTGCGCAGACCGCCGATGTTGCGCGGGGTCAATGATACCACCGGTTCTCCAAAGCCCACATTGCTGCCGCTCTGCGCGTTTCTGCGTGCTTTTATAGTCATCGTGGAACGATGCGACGGCATAGCCACGAGCCACCATGATTTTGCAGATATCACCTTCATGGGTATGGAGGCGCGCGACAAGGCGGCCGTACTGATCTTCGCCCGTTTGCACGACAGTGATTTTCTCACCGCTGAGCAAGTGATCCAGTAAAGCTTTCGCTGCGGCGCCACCGTCCTGATCCATCTCGGGCGCATCGATGCCATGCAGTCTGATCTTTCGCCCATCCGAGAAAATGGTGTCACCATCGATGACCAATGGTGATGTGATCAGCCAGCTTTTTTTCTTCCCTGAAGGGAGGAGGGGCTGCACGATGAAAAGGAATGCAAAGAAGCCCAGGATCAGGCCGAAATATTCGATGCTCACACCAGACCCCCCTGCGATGTCTCAAGCAGCTCAGTTTGATAGGACTGCTCCGCCTCAACCAGCCGGTCCATGGTGCGTTGCTCAAAGGCATCGAAGAAGCCTTGCATCGCCCGCCCTGGCTTTTTCGCAAACGCATCGCGGTTCTCGATATACCAAGCAACGACAGCCTTTCGACACGCGACATTATACGGATCCAGGTTCGGATCATCGAAGATAGATAGCTTCGATGGGGTGTCGGGTGTCTGGGGTAGATCAACACCTGCCAGCCGCAACCTCAGCTCTGACTTGCGGCTCCATTTGGCCAGGTCTTTGCTCTGATATAAGGGGCTGAGTGGGCGCAGACCACCTTCAGCGATAGTGGTCAGGTCGTGAATGGAAGGACCTTCTTTGCAGCTGCCAAGTTTATGCACGGGTTCAAACATTGTGGCGAAGGCTTTGCATTTTTTGCAGATCGCGCCGCCATTCGTGTAATTCGTCTTGCCGCGCAGCTTCGGACGCATGCGACCATTCTTGAATTTGACACCACGGCTCTGGACGATGAAACCACGGCCCCATTGATGATCGCAGAGCGAGAATGCAACCCATTTCACATAGCAGGCAGCTTCAGCCTCTTGCACGGATTTTCCTTCTCCGCGAAAGAAACCTTTACCTGCCGGGAATGCCTCAAAAAAGGCAGTGCCACGCACCGAGTCTTCCGAAATCACGATCCCGCGGCCGCCCCATTGAACGGTGCAATCATCCGGCCAGGCACAGGCAGGCGTGTAGTCGTTCTGGGTCGAAAGCGGTGTTCCTCGGCGATGGTGCGACGCGATGATCGGCATGTCTTCCCCCTTCAAAGTTATAAAGTTATTCGCATATACTTACTATAGATGAAAGTCTGTTTTTCGCAATGCGGAGCTAAACTGTGTGAAAGAGGTTCTGATACAACATGGAGGGGTAGGAATGGCAGCGCAGGCGGGTAGCATCACTGTTTGGCATGTGACCGGGCAGGCGGTAGCCCAGATCATCCTGGATGAAGGCTTCATTGGAGGCTGGGGGGATGATGGCTATGGCGTCTACGTCTTCGATGATCTTTCCTCTGCAGAGGACTATCTGGCCAGTGGGGGGTGGGAAGGCGAAGGTGATCCAGCTCAGATGTGTATCCTGGAAATTGAAGCCCCCGCCAGCGCCTTATGGGAGATTGAGGTCCATCCTGAATGGGAGAACCCTGAGTTTTACGATCATGTCATGCGTTATCCAATAGACCCAGATTCAGAGGACCTTTGGACACCACTGCGTCAGATCCTGCCAGCTAACCCCAACCCCGAATTTATCTGAGGCCTTGTGGTATGTTCAGGCGAACATAAATAAGCACCATAAGAGAAAATTTTCGCAAACCGTCAGGACCATCTATGCGCACCAAAGATCCGGATCTGTTCCGCTTCCACCTGTTGGTGGGGTTTCCAGTTATGCGCTATTTGATTTGCAATACGCCAGGACGACAAGATGGCGCGGAGAAGGCTCATGTCCATAAAACGCTCTGCGAAAATTTCATCGCATTCACAAAGCTCGTCGAGCCTGACGATGCATGGGATTATAAACGTCGCACCAGCAAGAAATACTCAGGCACACCGGGGCAGGCGGGATTCCTGATCGGAGACGGACTCTATGATTTCGTCCATGACCACACCCAAAAGCTCACCAGCCATCTCAACACCATCGGTATGCCTTTGGATACGGGGAAACAGCCAGACTATGATGCCATGGCGGAGGCATTCACCCGTGAGTTCTTTCGGTTGGGAAATGAGGCAGTGACCCTTTGGGATAATGCACGCGACACAGTGAAGGAACCTGAAGACATGTCGGGTCCCAGCTGAAGCCGAATGATCAGCCCTCGAATGCAGGGGTTTCCCCGGCATTCGAAGGTTCCTTAAGCTCCTCAATCTTATCCTCAAGCTTTTCGATCTGGTGACGCATGCTGTTGATGCGCTGGGCGGCCGTGGGGTTTTCGCCCGAGCGATACCCATTGGCCGTGATCTGAAAGAAGGCTTTTTGCACCTCTTCCGGAACCATGTCGCTCTTGATCATCTTGTACATCTCCGCGTAGCGCGCCGCGTCGCGGTCACTCCGATCGGCCAGAGTGCGCACGAGGTTCCGACAACGTTTACGCAAGATGCCCGCGTGTAAGGCCAGTGCGTCATAGTCCCCGTCATTGGGCTGTACCGCATCCAAGGCGACAGATCTCTCAAGCGCCTCCTCGGGGAGGTCTTCCGTCATCGCGCTGCTCTGCATGCACCGTGCCAAAAGATCTTTGAAAGCATCGTCGGCATCCGAGAAAGTAGGCACGCCGGGGAGTAGCTCTTCCTCTCCAATCAGGACCATTTTTACATCACGGGCCTTTGCCTCGCCCGCCAGCATGATCTCCGCGGTGCTCAGAGGGGCCTCGAAGATCAAGGCCCGCGCGCGATCTAGCCCGCCCTCATAGTTATGCTCATGACATGAAATACTATGATTGCGTCTCAACTCGCCCGCGCGCCAGGAGGCTGACATCTTCTCATAGGGAAAGCTTTCCTCGATCGGACCGACCACATGATAGGCATAGCCGGGTGCTTCATAAGCAAAACCGGTAGTAACGATATCGCGCAGGTGCCGCAGTTGCAGGCTGATCCTAAGACGCAGATCATCCGCGGCTTCGGAGGTTTCAATCTCCTTGAGCATTTGAGCGAAGACCTTGTCGACCTTGATGTCGAGACCGGCGTGCGTGTTGCCATCGTACTTAGGCCGAGAGGTGTGCTGCATCTCAAAAAGAATTTTCTCGGCGACTTCATCAAGATCATCGCCGAAAGCGCGGGCCTCGAGATAGTCGTAGAGGGTCTCGAGTACATCTCGAAACGTATCCGGATCAGCGCGGGACATATTATAGACAAATGTGGATTTCGACATTACAGCCTCACGGGGTTCTGATTTCTACAGGAATAAGCTCAGCTGGGCTAACCGCCAGGGCTTGGAAGCTGGCGAGCGACATCTGAATGATGTCGCTTTGCGGACCTGCTTTTGCCAGTACCGCCTTCCCGGTCTCAGGGGAGAAAATCTCCACCTTCTGTCCTTCGGTAGTAAAAGGTGATCGCACCCAAAGACCGGTTACTGCGGGGGTGCCCAAAGATGCGACGCCATCGCCCAGAGGAGACTGCGAAGCCTTCTCGTTGTAGCCTTCTTCCGAACCCTGCTGGACTTCCATGATATGTGATGGGGCTGGATGGCTGGCTCTGTGGGTGGTCGAAGACCCGATAGCTGTCGTCTTGTCCATCAAGCCCTCCTGAGGCGCACAAGCGGCTAAACTAAGCCCGATCAGGAGAGTAAGTGCGCGATGGATCATGACGTTCCCCTGTAGATGATCCGGTTACCACTTCCGGAGGCACTCTAACGCGGTGCCGGGTTCACAATATGTCGTCCACACAAGCAGCCATCGGGGGGCTGTACCCCATACACCATCACGACGGCGCGGATCGCCGGACGGCAGGGTAGGGGCATTGATCTCCCTACCGGTTACAACGATCAAACCCAGGTGGGCTTGGAAACCCGTCAATATGTTGTTTTTCGCACAACGTGAGCCAACGCGCAAGCGCGTGAAACAGTTATGCACAACATATTCTGTTTCATTTAGGCAGACCTATGCTTCGTATTCGTATTCCTTAGCCTCAGCCCGCTCGCTGAGCTGCAGAGGAAGTTGCGGTTCAAAGTGATTTTCTTCGGCGTCGATGTCCAGTAGATCCAGATCATCATCCCCCTCGAACATCTCGTCGATCTGATCCGAGACAAAGGTCTGCATTTCGGTGCCAAGGATATATGCGGCAAAATCCGGATGCCATTTACCGTCTTCGCATGAAACGCCCCGCAGGGTGCCTGCAAACTTCACAACACCTGCAAGGCGGTCAATATTCTCTGCAGAGGGGGGAGCAAGGCGGTCCAGCCCGAGAACAACGATATTGCCGTTCACAGCGGGGGAGGTGATCAGGTCATATTCCCGTACTTCGTCCCGGGACAATCGGTCTTCATGCAGCAAGTTAAGGTAGGACCTGAAGGAGTCGGACTGGAAGGCTTCAATGAATGCGGTGCGCAATTCACTTGATGGCTGATCCTTAAGGGCCGAACTCTTCCGGCTTAGAGTGATGCCATCGCGCGCATATAGGCGCGCAGAGACCTCCGGAAGGATATCTTCCAGCATGTGCAACGCAGCTTCGGTGCAGAGCTTGGCATTATCGTTGGCGGCAGACTTTTTAAGATGTGCCAGAGAGGCTGATGCCATCCGGGATAGCAGCGAACCCATTTCTGCATCGCTCATCTCATATGCTTCACATGCGGCACGTGTAATATCGATCGTCTGCTTGTTTTCCAACATCTATGGGCCTCCTATAAGCCCACCCTTGCTGGTATTGGGCAGGTCTGAAAAAAAGACAGGAACTTTCATCGGGTGATAACAGTTACCTTCAGAATGAGCATAACAATCCTGTTTCTCGCATCAATATAAATTATGCTGAGTTCCGTGGGTATGTTACGGTTTCGGGGTTCTTGTTGTGTTCTTGCAACATGCGAAGTTTATAAAAATTACTCGGGACCCAGGACGCTCTCAGGCGCATTGAGTACCTCAGCTTCGGATTGTTCAAACGTTTCATGGTCATAGTTTGGAAGATCGGGGGACCACACGGGCATTTGTCTTGAAATGCCTTGTTTTGCGAGCCAATGCTCAAGGTTCAGGGCGAAAAAATCTGATCCAGCACTGTTCATATCTGGCTGACATACACGGGACAAACCGATCTCCACTATATTGCCGGAACGACAGTCCCGTTGGATCGCTTCACACGCGAAAAATGTTCCGGTGTTGTTGAAATCAGGGTCGATCCGGTCTCGTACCTTCTCAGCTACGATATCAAACGCACTTTTCGCAACGCAGTCACCGGCCTGTCTGCGTAGGCGGCCTCCGGGGATATTCGTTACATCTGCTCCTGGCCGCTCTCCTTCGAGCAGCAAGAGACGGGCACCCCCTTTACGAATCAAGCGTCTCGAAATCTCCGGGATGATGCGATAGAGAAGCACGCCTTCATAGCTATCGAGTGGAACGGAGCTGTAACCACCCTTCATCCCGATCACCTCGATTTCTTTTCGTGCTCTGCGCGACAGGTCAATGAGCCCGTGACCCAGAGATTGATCGTCCAGGTTATAGGCAAGGGTAGAGGCGTGCCTCAGGAGGTATTGTATCTGATGATATCTCTCGACATGCGACATGGTCTCTATCCTCAACTTCTGAGAATACCCTAGAGCCCGACTGCGAAAACGGCAAAAGCGCTATGTTTGCGGGGTGACCGCCATATCATTTGTCTGAGCGTGCAGGGGTTTTGTCATCCGAAAGGACATGGGCGGATTTGGCGGCCAAAGGCTTGGTTCCGAGGTATTCTTTGAACCCCCCAAAGCGCTTTTGCTCGATTTGCCACCGGCTGAAGTCGTGATTGATGCCGATCGTGACAAACAGCAGAGACATGAAGGCTGTCACAAACCCAAACAGGACCTGGTTGAACCCCTGGGCGCCGATGATCATCCACGCGCCGAGGAATAGAAATCCGCCGGCTGCGGCAAACATCATGAGACCGGCACGACGACGATATTTAGCAAGCCCAGGAAGGCTCTCGTCATCAACGCCGGATGCCTCCATCACAGCTTTGAAGCGCGCAACACCACCATCGGCATAGCGCCCCTCGAGACCAGCGCGGAAATCTTCTGGATCAACTTCTCTCGGGGTAAGCGTGTGTTTGGCATGCTGAGCACCCTTGGTCAGAGAATCCCGCCCGACCTTGTTGATGAACTGGTTGCCAAAGCGCCGGCCGACATAGCGCGCTGTTCCTTCAGCCCGGCGGGCGAGGAAGCCTTTTTTCTTCTCGGACATATACTGAGTTCTCCATGCTTAGCACAACATTATGTATTATGCCGTTTTTCGCAACCTGTAATGCCTCAGTTTCATGCCATCCCGAAGGTAATCTGTGGACGAAGGGGAGGAGGAGATTCCTGTTCAAAAGGACTGACGAACCTTTGGGACAACATCAAACATTCCAGCGAGGTCGCGCGCGACAGGTCTGGTGCGCCCCCAGTATAGGGCACCACCGCCATATCGCAGAGCATTCGCCCATAGACATCCACCTCTCCAGTCGGTTCGACCAGAAGCGCACGCCCATCCATATAGGCTTTGAGTTGTGTGGTGGCTTGATGACCCGCACTGTCCCAATAGGGGTCGATGCCATTCTTCTTCAGGATGTCATCGGTATGGCGCCGATTGGGCCGCTCCGGCGCGGCAATCGACCTAAACCGCATGCTGAAGGATTGCCCGTTTCTTTTCTCACCCTTGTTGTTCGACAGGGCCCATATCGTGTCCCCATCGATGACACTGAAATGTCCCGGACGCAGCAGGAACGGTCGCTCTCCTAAGAGGAGAGGGTCCATCCCGCGCGGGCGATCATGAAAACTGAGGTCTAGAACTGTCATCTTCCCTCCGTGGGGCATAGCCGTTTTGCAAATGGCGCTCGCGGTAAAGGGTTTCGAGGGCCTCCGCCGTATTGATGCGCTCAAACCCGGCATGCACGAAAGCGGGCATATCCGGAGTGGCGATATCATTGCCACTGCCCATCAACATGCGCAAATCACCATGCGCGTCCAGAAGCGTCATTCCGAGGTCTTCGACGATATCTGTGAGGTCTGCCTTGAAGGCTGGGTAGCTGTCCGTATCGACGTAGAGCTTCATTGACACCGCATCTCCGACAAAAAAGACGGGGTCTCCGCCGGCGTCGGGTCGATCGGCACCGACGCCTAGCCCGGACAAGAGATCGGTGGGGAGTTTACAGAGATCGTCCATGCTGAGAACTGCAAAAACCACCGGATCGCCATCTGCATCAATGCCTGCGTCATAATGCAGGGTGATTGCATCGCGTTGTGGCGGATGAAGCGCGTGGGACTTCGCCAGTCCGGAAAGGCTCGTTGTGTGGTTCATGTCCATACCTCTTGGTCGCCCACTATCAAATCACGTCAGGGGTGTCGCCTGAACGAGAATACTGGATGTCGATAATCAGAATCGGTGTGTATCGTGAAAATTCAAAGGGATTTCAGTTCGGAAATAACTGGTCGCCCAAACAGTCCCCGTAAAAAAGTTCCAAGCCAGTTGCGAAAAATGTGAAATTTATGGTATGGGTACGCCATAAAAATGGAGAGTAACCAATGAGATTGAACCGACGCGATCTTTTGCTGGGTGCAAGCGCTGCCGGGGCAAGCTGTGCGCTGCCAGGTACAGTGTTTGCGAAAAGCAGATCAAAGATAGATTCGCTCAAGCCCATCATCAATCCTGAGCTGAGGATGTGGAACGCCAACACCAATGAGCGTATCTCGACAGTCTTCTGGCGTGACGGGAACTATGATGTCCAGGAGCTGCGCAGGATCGACTGGTTCATGCGTGACTGGCGGCAGGCCGAAGTCAAACCCTGTAGTCGTGATCTCCTGTGGAGCCTTGCCGCCATTTCCGAAGCGGCCATCCGCGATGGCCATTCCGGTGAAATCAGGTTCCTGTCTGGCTACCGGAGCAGGAAAACCAACAACTATCTGCGCGAAATCGGTCGCAATGCCGCGCGCAACTCGCTTCACATCGAAGCCAAGGCAGTCGACTTTTCATTCCCCGGCATCCCCGTTGAGCCGATCTTCAAATACGCCAAATGGCTCGAAGTCGGTGGGTGCGGTCATTACCCGGGGTCCTTTGTTCATATGGACACGGGCACTGTCCGCGAGTGGATTGGCTCATAATACCATATCAATGGTTTCGGGCTCTTCATCGGCGAAGGCATCGAGATCGGGATCGACATCAACGGGACGTATCTTCTCTGCAGCCTTCGCCGGCGCGCGGCCGCCGTCGCTTTCTGATTTAAGCATCTCCACGAGAGCCGCGCGCACTTCCTGAGATATCCCGGAGAACCAGACATCGACGCGGGACCGCATGCGGTGCGTAATATCGGAGCCCAGATTCTCATCAGACGCGACCACAGACATGGTATGCTCGATCATCCTGCAGGTGTCTGGGTTCCAGATACCGCGCGGCAATGCTTTCAGGATGCGCAGCCCTTGAGGGCTCGGCTCTGGAAGGGCGCCAAGCGCGGGTATGGTAATCTGCCCGGATTGCTCGACCTGATCCGCGTGGCTTGCCCAAGTCGACGGTCGGCCGATCTGCTCGATCATCATGCCCTCGACCAATACAGAAGCCAAAGGCCAGATGCGGAGTCCTGTCGCCTGGGCGCGCCCCCAGGGGAGGCTCTGACCAGCAGGGCGCTGCCATTCGAGATCCGCGAGCGCATCGCGCTCCGCTTGGGTGAGATCACTGTCATCCCTGGCGTGGAAAACACCCGGTGCCATCTCTCCATCACGGAGAGCTTCAAAAATACGGCGCGCCACTAGAATGACCATAAGGTCTTCGACCTCCTGTGCATCTGTGGGATCGATCTCCTTGATCGGACGCTTTACCAGCGTCCGGAAGCGGTCCATTTCCTCTTTGGTCATCCGTGGTGTCGGGTAGATGCCTTCATGCGCCGTGATCCCGTCATTCTCATCCGTATGGGCATGTTTCGATGCATGCCGCATATCTACATCCCGCAGGCCGCAAATGCGGGCCGCTTGCACCACCTGGGCGGCAGAGGCCGGAGATATCGTCCGGTTGTCTGTGCGCGGATAGGATATTCGCCCCTTCATATAGGCACTTTGCAAGCCACCCATCGCAGCACGGGTGCCTACATTGTGAAAACGCGCTGCGTAGGCCAGAGCATCACCTGTGTTGAACGGTGTGATATCTTGCAAGCGGGGTGCCACTGCGGCCCCGACTGAGCGCATCGGGTTCACATGGCCGGGGATCAATCGCCCGGCATATCGGCGCGCAACAGAGGCCAAAGCTTCGGGTATCGTACCCTTGAGAGACACCTGAGCCGTGAATGGCAGTCCGCCTGCGCCCGAGCGGCATTGAAAGGTCATCTCACCGGTTTCCGGTAACCCGCGGACCAATTCCGGTGATCTACTCCAGCACAACGCAGCCCCCAGCATGCCCGCTCTTACGCGGCCACAGCCGGCGTTCACCATGCGTGAGAGCGTAGCCCCCATCCAGCGATCGGTCAGTGCCCTGGTGCGGCCGCTGACGGCGCGCGAGACCAGATCATCAATCCCACCGCCCCCGGTGCGTGCCTTGGCGATAGAAGCTTCGACGCCTTCCCGGGTTATGGCGCCTGGGCGTATGCGAATGCAGCTCTCAATAAGGGTGGGGTCAACGTCGACGATCACACGCATGACATCGAGGGCGATGACATCTCCCTCAGGATCATCATCGGTGGCAATGATGATTTCAGTCTCGCGCGCACGACCATGAAGGGCCTTGCGGATACGCCTGTCAATTTCGGGGCGCGGCACCCGGGTGACATCGATCGCCTGGCCTTTGGATACTTTGATACCCAGAGGGTAAAGACTGTCGGGAAAGCGACACAGGTGACCGGAGGTCGCTACGATCTCAGCCTTCATTCCAAGCGCATGCGAGATCCGCGACCAAGCCGGGACCTTGCCAAATGCTTCAATGAAGATGAGCGCCTGCACCAATCGATTTCCTTTTTCACATCATCGGTCAAAGCCATGAAAAAAGGAAGTTTCTCGGGAGATAGAGTTGTGGGTTGTCAGGATTTAACGCAGAGGACGGCGCATCAGTTTGCGCCGTCCTGGCTTGTCAGTGTTTGCCTTCAAGAGTTGCAATCCGGGCTTTCAGATTATCAATTTCCTGGAACAGGTAGGTCACGTTGCCGCTCATGCCGGAGATGTTAGACTGGTTTCGGTCGACGCGGCTTTTAAGGTTCCAGAACTCGCCTTCGACATAGGCCAGTTGGTTGCTCGTGTTGGCGATGTTCTGCTTGTTCTTATCGACATCGGCCTGGCTGGCGCCGCCAGCAGACGAGATCTTGCTGTTGAGCGTGCGCAGGTTCACAGCATCAAAGTCGTTGACCGGATCGGGAAGATTAATCATCGACTTCCAGTTCATGTCCACAGTCTTCGAGGCCTTGTGATCGCCCATATTGTCGCCTGCACCGCCACCCCCGGATACCATATCGACGTACCACTTCGGCGTGGCGTCTCCTGGCTGCAGGGGCTCAGCGAGGTTGACGAGCTTGAAGCCGGCCATATCAACCGTTTGAGAGGCTTTGTGGTCACCAAGGTTGTCGCCATCCGGGATCGGGCTGCGGTTAAAATATTCCGGTGCATCAAGCGTTTCGCTGAGATTTTCGCTTGTCGCAAGAGGCAGGTGCTCCCTCAGAGCGCCACCCTGATCTTGAGCAATAGCCTGCGGGCCAATGGCCATCAGGCACAGTGTGAGTACGCTTGCGCTGCTCATTTTAAACATCGCGGTATCCTTCGATCCAGCTCTCCCCGGGCCTTCGGTTATGTATGCGGACGCCCTGAAGCGTCCGCATTTCTTTATTTTGCAGGTGAAATCTGCGCTTCGAGCTCTGTGATCCGTGCATCCATCGACTGGATTGCCGAAATCATCGGAGCGATCATCTGAACGTAGTCGATGCTTTTGTTTTTCGCATCACCTGCGTCAGCGCCGCCCTTCATAACAAAGCTCATCTCGGCAGGAATAGTTCCAGGATCAATACCCATCGCCAGATCACCATCGGGGAGATTATACACGATGGTCGCGATATCAGAAAGCGCAGAGGTTGCATCGGCACCATCCAAGAGCCCGAGCGACGCCATGCGGTCTGGGGTTGGCCGGTACATTGCGGCGATGCCATCCAGAGTACCCTCGACAGTAAGGTTACCGCTGACGTTAAGGTCGCCTGCCACATTGGCACCGCTGTCTGTCGCCGTTACGCGCGCGACGCCTGCATTGAAAAGCCCGCCCATCGACTGTGCAAGCTCCATGGCCGCAGGATCAGCTGCGGCAGGGATCTCGATGCTGGACATATATGTCTCGACGATCGACAGGACCCGCTCTTCATCGACGACATCGGCCGTGTCGACAGGGACTTCCACCACGGGTTCATCCGCGGGAGCGTCTTCCACGGTAAGCTCGTCGGACTGCGTAGCCTCCATACCGGCCATGAACTCTTCGATCAGCGCCTTGGTGCTGCGCAAGTTCATCACATCGGTGTCTTCAGCGGCGTCGCCTGCACCTGTGATGCGGTTGTCGCTGAGGTTAACCTGACCTTCGATCATGGTTTCGCCCTGAAATGTGCTGTTCTTATGGGTCGCATCGACGGTGGCGGTTTCGGACAAAACGCCGCCATTGATGGTGGGGTATTGCAAGATGGGCGCATCGAGTGTCGCATCGATCAACTCACTGCCGGTGAGCACGCCATTCGAGAAGGTGGGGTTCTCGATGGTGACATCAGAAAGGGTGAGACCCCGCGCCGTGCCGCCGGAGATCTCGGGGTTGCTCAGTACAAAGTCTTCCGCTTTACCGCCGACCACTTGCAGGTTCGTCAGTTCGGAATTGTCGATGGTCGATTTGGTGATAATCGTATTGGTCAGCGTGGAGTTGACGATTTTCGCATCATCCAGAGCGCTGTCCAGGATCAGTCCGCCATCCATATCCACAGAACCGAGGTTCTTCAGGGTGAACCCCGACATATCGATATCGCCGGTCGCCTTCTGGTCCCAGCCGTTGTTCTTGTTGAAATAGTCCAGCGTCACCGCGTCGCCCTCAAAGAAGGGGTCTTTCAGGTTGGTGATATTATACCCGTTCATGTTCAGAACGCGGGTGGCGATGTGATCGCCGAGATTGTCACCGGCCGGTGCAGCAGCGCGCTGTGCGGGCTGCGCATCAGGTGTGATCGCCTTGAAGGGGTTATTGCCGACATTCTGGGCTTGGAGCGGCCCGGCGGCAATCGCCAGCGCAACCATGCTGACTGTGAATGTGAGTTTCGGATGATTCATCATGATGTCCTTATATTCCATAATGGTTTTCTCAGACTGCGTAGAGGAGAGCCCCCTCGACGACTTGAATTGCTATGGCTGTAGCCTTGTGCTGAAATACGTCAAAAAGAAAGGTTTTTCGCATGGATATCCCCAGATATCCACCGAAAAAATAATGCGCGTATATCCGTTTTCGCATTGGGCGGTTAAGTTGAGTGCAACCAATAAAGGATGCGAGAAATGAAACTAACCGACGAACAGGCCGAGATCAAGGAAGGTGTCGCCGAGCTGAAACCTGGTGAGAACCTCAAGGTCATTGCCTTCGCCGGCGCGGGTAAGACCACCACTCTGAAAGCATGTGCTGAAGGGCGAAATGACCGTGGGATCTATCTCGCCTTCAACAGCTCGATCGCCAAAGAGGCCAAAGAGAAACTTGGACACACCAAGTGCCTTGCGAAAACCATGCACGGATTGGCTTTTGGGGTAATGCGGGACTATATGGAGGCACCCGCGCAGATCAACGCACGCAGCTTCATGTCATCGCAGATCATGTCGCGCTTTCATGTTCCGGATGTGAAGGGCTGGGGGGACTACCGCATCGCCGCCGCGGTTTCGAGTACCATGTCTAAATATGCAGCCTCCGCGGACCCTTCCTTCTCCACGCGCCATGCAGAAGCCGCTCTTATGGAGGTTCTCGGTGATCCCGACTTCATCGTGTCGGAAGAGAAGGCGGAGTTCGTACGCGACACGATCAGCAAACTCTCCGAGCCGCTGAAGTTGATGGCCTATGAGTATTGGGGGGAATGTATGGAGAACCAGCTCTACAGCCATGACATGTACCTCAAGATGCTGGACGGCATTCCCGATCTGCGCGAAAACGCTTTTGCGCGGTACAAATATGTGATGATCGATGAAGCGCAGGACATCAACCCGGTGCAGCGGTCTATCCTGACCAAGACAGGTCTGCCACTGGTGGCCGTAGGCGATCCCTTCCAGCAGATCTATTCCTGGCGCGGCGCCGAGAACGCGTTGCAGCAGCTTCCCGGCCGTGAACTTTTCCTGACCCAGAGCTTCCGGTTTGGAGAGAACATTGCCGTGGTTGCACGAAAGATCCTCGATTCAATTCCTGACGGCGGTCCTGAAAAGCGCCTTGAAGGTGCGGGTCCGGGCGAAAGCGGCTCGGGGCCCAAGGGCGCCGTGATTTGCAGGACCAATATTGGCATGCTCGATGAGGCGATCAAATACCTCAATAAGGGCTATAAGGTCCATGTTGACAATGTCGACGGGCTGCTTGCCGATGCGCGGTCAGCCCAGGCTCTGAAAGAAGGCCGTCTTGGCGACGTGAAGTCAACGGAGCTCAAGCAGTTCGACAGCTGGGAAGAGATGGAGATGACCGCTGAGGAGGGGTCCGATCCAGGTCTTTCCAAACTCGTCAGCCTGGTCAGGACCAACCGCATCTCCGATGTCGAACGCCTGGCGAAAGCCCAGATCCCAGATGCCAATAAAGTGCATCTTGTGGTCTATACCGCACACCGTTCAAAGGGTCTCGAGTTCGACGCTGTGCAGCTGGGTGAGGACTGGCCGGATATCTCCGTCATGGAGAGCCGCTTTAAAGGTGCCGAGCTGAAATCCGAGAAGCACGTCACCCAAGCACGTGAGGCATATAACACCCTCTACGTGGCCGCTACGCGTGCCAAGCTGCGCTGTAAGGGCTATGGGCGGATCCTGGAGCCCGTGCCTGAAGCGACCGGCCCGATGACGCAGGAAGAGGCGCTCAAACATACCCAAGGCATGCGCCGGGGCGACGATTCATTCGAGCCCTCCTGACGGCTTGCGAAAACGCAGGTAACAAAGAAACGCCCGCTACATGTAGCGGGCGTTTTCATTTCTCAATCGTGCTTTGCCGGTTCAGGGTTATGCAGGCGCCGAGATCAGTGCCTCCATGACACCCACAAAGATCGGGAAGTTGGTGGCTGCAATGCCGGAGAGCACGAAGGTCAACCCCGGCCCGAAGGTTTTAGGACCTTGTCCACCCTGTGCAGATTGGTTCAGCAAGTAAAGACCGCGGCCAACTGCGATCAGCCCCATGAACTGGACAATCAAGACCAGCCCACTGATCATTTCCCGTGCCTCACTGCCTTTGATCTGTCCAATCGTGCTGTCAGCATGCGCAAAGATCGTGGAGGCTGACTGTGATTTGACATCAAACAGGGATACGTTCAGCACATCGACCAAGGTCGGGAGACCAAGAAACATGCCCGCGATGAGAAAGGTCGCGATCGGTGCGTTCCATCCGCCTTGCCCGGGTCCAAGCTCCTGACGTTTCTGGGCCATCTTCAGGGCGGTGATCGTCATCACGATACCGATCATGAAGCAGATGCCCGAGAAGAGCGCTGTGAAAGGCCCGATGGCCTCAACGATATTCCTGATAATTTGCAGAAGGTCTGTCATGTGGCTCTGTCTCTCAGGGTTAGATGTGGCTAAGGCGGGCCGGTTGGCCCGCCTTATTTATCATTGTAACGCCGTTTTTCGCATTACGGTAGGTTTTACTTCGGGACCAGTACCGAGCCATTCTCCATCACAACCAAGTTCTGATTGCCTGAGGCGGGGACCACGTCGAGCACATAGCCATAGCCCTCAACGAAGTCACCGTTCTCAACATCCGATGGCACGGCGCCTGCAGGGGGCGTGGTGGCGCGGAAGGTCTTTGTGTCGTCAGCAAAGACAGTATCGTTGCCAGCACCGGGTGCTTTGGAATTACTGGTCTGCACACCGTTATTGCCTGCCGAGGCGTTCGGAGCTTCAAGGGCGCTCACGCCGTTTACGGTCATCCGTGCCAGAATGGCCATATTGGCAGTCAGGCGCTTCAGCTCACCGTTGATCTCCTTGATCGCGGTGCCAACTTCCTGCTTGTCTGCCGGATTGGAGGCTTCCAGAGACCCCACACGCGCTGCGATATCGAGCAAGACGATCTGGGTCTGATCCAGGCTTTCACGCACATCGGTGAATTCGGTCAGGATCGCGGTGACGGTGCGCAGCGAACGCTCGTTGGACTCGACCCGTGTCGCAATCGTCGAGTTGCGCTCCATGGTCTGGACCATCAAAGTGTTCATCTTGCTGACTTCTTCCGCCAGAGCTTCGATGTTCTTGCTGATGTCGGCAACGTCTGCCTCGACGTCAGCGACGCGCTCCTCACCAACGAATACGGAAGATTTGACTTCAGCGACATCCGCCACTTCGGCTTCCTCATCCAAGGCGGCACTGTCGACAGCACCGGTTGCATTATTGATCTCTGCCGCAAGTGCGGAGATCGCATCCAGCTCGTCCGATGCATCTTCTTCGACGACGATGAGATCAGGCTGACCTTCGATTTCGGTATCTACGGAAACCTCGCCATCAACACCGCCTTCAATGTCATCCACCTCAGCAACAACAATGTCGTCGCCATTAATGGCATCATCATCCAACGTCACTGATGCATCACCCTCACCTGCTGCAATGGCGATCTCATCTTCGAAAGGCGTATCGTCGACGGTCAGAACATCCAGCTCCTCATCCACGACATCCGTTGAAGGATCATCCATAAGATCGGTGATGTCTGTAGGCGCCATGGGCTCATCAGAAGTGTCTTCAGTCTTGGTGCCCATCAGGTCAGCCAGACGCACGGTGCCCTTGTTGTCCGAGACTTCAGTCTTGGGGGCGATAGGGGCGATAGGGTCAACCTTATCAATATCGACGCTTGCGACCTGACCTGGCGTGTCGATTTCTTCACCGGTGTCGGTAACCTGTACCGCATTCGGCGGATAGTCGGCCGCCGGGTTCAAATCGACACCGGGGATGGCGCCATTCCAGGCTGCCAAACCGATACCGCCGAGGATGGCAAAGGACGCCGCAGCAAGCAGAGCAGCTTTAACGGGTTTCTTTTTCGCAGGTTCCGCCTGTGCTTCATCGCGCGCGCCCTCGGCGGACTCATCTTCTTGCATCTCGACCTGAGGGTGATGTGCTGTGTCTGCCACCAGAACCGGAGCGACCGGGGTCACAGCTTCAGCTTCATCGTCATCGCCAAAGATCGCATCAGCCGCATCATCTTCTGCGCGATCTTCCTGGTCGAGGTCGGTGTCAGAACCTTCATCGTCGGCGTGGCCCTCATCATCGTTCAGAAGATCATCGAGGTCTTCACCTTCGAAGGTACCATCTTTACGGTCGGACGTTTCATCATCGGAGAATGCGTCGATGTCATCTGCGTCAAACGTGTTTTCATCCTGACCATCTTCAAGAGTGTCCAGGTCGTCGAGATTCTTTTGATCCTCATCGGACCCGTATTCTGAGGTGGCCATACCATCTTCCTTTTTCATCATCTTATCAGCTTCTGCAGGGGTCTCTTCACTGCCGTAGCTGTCTGCGAAATCCCTATCTTCCGACGTATGCGCAACTTCATCGTCTGCATAGTCTGTACCGGGAGCATAAAAGTCATCATCCCCACCCATGGTGAGCTGCGGAAGACCGGAGGACGGATCTTCATCATCCGCGCTGCCATCTGCATCCTTATTCTGATCTTCAAAAATTGCTTCATCCTCCTCATCGGCGAAAGAACCGGCGCCAGGCAATGTGACGGCTTCGTGAACCCTGCCTTCGTTAGATACCTGAATATCAATTTCATCATCGAAAAACAGGGAATCATCATCGAAATCCACAGTTTCCTGATCAAGATCAGCCTCATGCGAAACCTCTGTCTCGGCGACGCCGGGATCATAGAAGTCTTCATCGGTGTCGACTGGGGTGAAAAGGGCGGCGAAGGGGGATTGCTCGCTCGCCTCGGCCCCGAACTGCGCATCAACCATATCGTCGATCGGATCGCTTTCCTCGTCCCAAAGGCCCTCTTCATCAACCTCTGACAGAAGATCATCGACCGCTGCCGAGTAATCGTCATCTTCCATCGCCGCCAGTTCATTGTTCATGAAAGGCGTTGTTTCGATAAGATCATCGTCATCTTCAAGTTCGGCAAGATCGCCGGCCGCGACATCTGCCGGCGTATCGGTCACGCTGTTGCCAAGGATGTCATCCAGCGAGACCTCTCCCTCATCATCCTTTTTCTCGGCGGATGGTGATTTGGCAGGTGCGACATCATCGAGAAGAGATGAGACCCGTCCCGCTTTAAAATCAATATCGTCGTCATTGCCAAATGGGCCTGAGGACTTGTCCAGCTGCTCCATGCGCGCCGAAAGGTCGTCAATCGACAACACAGCCTTGGAAAGCTTATCCTTGTCGGAAACCTGAGGGCGGTCAGCTTTGACCTTAGGGTCAGACCGCTTCCCAAGGGCGCGTGTTTCGTCGGAGCCTACGCTCTGACCACCCTTGCTATCTACTTTGTTTGTCATGTTTTCCCCCTTGAAAACGATTCAGTAAGGCGGGTTGCCGGCTCAGTTGCCGGCAACCACTGTCTCTGTAAACATCACCGCAATCGGCCAGCCGTCGCGCAATGTTACCTTCGGGCCCTTAGGCGCATAGGCCTCCAGATCAGAGCCAATCGCCCCGGCTGCCGCGCTCAGACCTGCGTAGAGCGACTGAGTGGTGTCGCGCTGACCTTGGACGACAACGGTATCGTCGCCAACGGAGGTCAGTGTCTGGTCCGGCTCGGAACGCGCTTCGGCATAGGATGTGATGAAGGCCGAGGCCAAGATCGGTCCATAGCGCTTGAGGTACCGGCGCTCGACATCGGAGGCGACTGCTGCTTCAGCGGTCATACCGTCGACAGCGTAGGCATTCACACCTACGGTAGAACCATCCGGAAGGGTCATGCTGGAGAACTGGATAACCATGCTGTCCGAGCTCTGGTTGACCGCGAAGGAACCGATCAGGCGCGCGCCGCGATACTCACCTGTGGTCAACTCCACAAGAACCGGGCTGCCCTGAATGTCCGAGTTGGTGCTGGTGAGCGTCTCGGCGTAGATAATCTCACCTGCCGGGACGAGCACTGTTTCAGAGGCATTTTCCGCCGCCTGAAGAGCTGCGATCTCAACAGCCTCTGCGGACAGGTCTGCAGTCTCTTCTTGATCCTCAAGCTCTCCAACTGAGACAACGTTCAAAGAAGCGCTGCCGCCCCGGTTGGCGAGAGAGCCCATCTGCGACAGCATAGCCGCGGCATAGGGGTTTTCTTCCTGCTGTGTGCTGCTGGCCCGAGCCGCAGAAGGCCGGGCCGCGGGCTTTGGTGGTGCAGGCGGTGCCTGGACAACACGCGGTGCGGGCTCTTTCACAACAGGGGCAACTACCGGTTCCGGCTCTGCCACGATGATCTCTTCTTCTTCGATACGATTGCCAGCTTCCAGGTCATCGATTGGCTGAAGAATGCGCTCGGGCGTCGGGATGAATGTCTTACCCGTACGCTTCGCCTCATCAGCGGCTTCATCGTTGGATTCTTCAAGGATTTGCTGGTACCGCGGGCTTTCGGACTGGATGACACCACCCGGGGTACTGTCGAGGCGGCCGCCAGCACTTGCAACGGTGGAACCGGTCTCGGCAATCTCGTTGCCGCTCATGATCATCGAGCCGCCGATGATGGCGAATACGCCGCCAATCACGATCCCGAATTTCACGGCAGGGCTCAGGCCCTTCTTGACCCGCTGAGAGCCATAATCCTCGGCTTCGGCTTCAGGGATTTCGACGTTTTCGTCTTTATTGTTCACTTCGCTCATGTCTTTTCCCTTACTTACGGAAGCTTGATGTCAGCGCGGACGATCTGACCGCCAACGCTAAAAAGGGCCACTGAGGCCGGATTGATCTTGTAAACGCGGATGCCGTCCGGGCCTGACATAGATCCTGTCCAGCTCGGGCTCAGCAGCGCATGACGTGAGCGCAGGTACAGGTCGCCATCCACGACCCAGCCTTTGGCATCAACACCCATGACGTTCACTGCGCGCGCCGATTTCGGCAGATCGACACCCGTGATTGCCGCGAGCAGAAGGCCATCGCCTGCTTCCGACACGGTGGTCGTCATGCCACCTGCAGATGCGTTATTGACCTCGGCATTGGGGCCCATGCGCATGACCTGAAGGTCACGACGGTAATCTGCAACATCTTCGGAGATCTTGATGCGCACCGTGACAGGCTTGTCGAAGCCCTGCAGCTTGGCCACCATGTTGGTATAGCCGATACGACCCTGGGGGGTGAGAATGATGTTGTTGGAGTTCTCACCAAGGTGAACGGCAGAGAAGTTCTCGTTATTACCCAGAACGTACTGCTCGATAGGCCAGGCGGCGCCGGTCGCATCGTAAAAACCAATCACGGAAGCGATCGAAGGCGAAACGGTCAGCAGGGGCGCAGGCTCGCCGGGCTCGAGGGAAATCAGGCTGGTCGTGATTTCTTCATCCGGGGCAGGGCGCTCTTGGGCCGCTCGCTCGTTTTCCTCGAGGATCTTGCGGTAGCGCCGGATCATTTCGGGTGTCATCGGGAAGGCGCTGTCGATTGCTTCATTGAAGCCCTCGATCTTCTCCTCGGACATTTCATTGCCGGTCGCAAGAAAGTCCGCCATTGCTCGAGCCGGTGCCCCGTCAGGGGCACCGGCCTTATCCCCGGCAGTGCTGGCAGGGGGAGAACCAGCCTCGACGGGAAGCATGCCGCCCTGGGCGCGATATTTCGAAAGAATATCGTCTTCCTGGGCGTATCCGGTTGTTGCGCTGAGCGCCAAGGTCATGAGGGCCAAGGTCGCTGTATTGATTTTCATTTTTGCCACTTTACTGAAACTCCGTTTTTCGCAATGACGCTTTTCGTCTTTTTGCATCTTGTTATTCTGATCAGCGCATGTTGATCCGGGTGATGCCAACCGCCTTGGAACTCTCCCAGGTCGGTAGACGCGATACGATGACCTCGGCCATCATGTCCTCCACGCTGCGTTCGTTCGCAGACTCAAAGGTCACCTTCAGCGGGATCTGTACGGTCCAGCTATAGCGCCCGCGGGCATCCACACCGTCATCGATGATGGTCGCGCCATTTGCGACTGCGTTGGAGATCAGGCGCTTGTTGCGCACGAAGTCCAATGTGCCGGAGCTGTCGATCGCTGTCAGGAAGTTATTCCAGCCTTCGGGGCGCTGGAAATACTCAGATGCCTGAGCGAGGTCCTCACGCCAGTTTTTGAAGTCCATCGTCAATGCACGGGTCACAGCCTCAACTGCGAAATTCGTTACTTGACCGTTATTCAAGAACGGAGAAGAGACCGCGACGAGAGGAATGATCCCCCCGTCTTCGCGGGTGGCGAAGTACCGTGGCTCGGGCTGGCTGCTGTAGGCCCCCCAAGCCATGGCAATCGACGTTACGGTCGCAACGGCCATGATGACATTGGCGATCGCAGAAAACCTGAATGCTTTCTGATAGGTCTCATACCGGGCCAATGGCGACTCTGCTGCGCCCGATCTGTCTTTTATCGCCATTGTCTTCCTCTTTTCTGATCACATTCCGAAGTGCTTGATCGGCACACAGACGGACCGATAAATACCAAGACCTCCAAAACGAACAGGTGGCCCGTTTTTCACATCCTCTGCCTGTTGAATAACATCAACATAGGAGGTTGCGTAAGGCGTTCTCGCGAGGATCTCACTCAGACGGGGCGAATTCTTGTGGATAAACACACAGTCAACCTCATCCCCGTCTTTCGCCAGTTCGCCCTGATGGCCCAAACGGATCCCCATATCGGCAAGGCGTTTGCTTGCCTGGCTACGATCAAGGACCTCGTCGCCTTCGGTGTCGTCCTTGATGGCCATGTTGAGAACCGAGCCAAGCGTGAAGTTACGCGCCCCCAGGTTCAGGGTTTCACAACGCACCTCATGAGAAATGATAGCGCGGAAGAGACGCGAGTGGTCTTTGTCCTCACCGATCTCAGCGGCGAATTCCTGCATCTGAGAGTTGATCTTGAAGGTATCCTCGATCCACTCCATGGCAGCGTCGTGGTCTTCAGGAATGCCATCTTCCAGCAAGAGCCATGCACCGGCAGCAAAGGTGCCCCAGACATCGGCAAGGCGACGTTCGATGCCGCAGGCTGTCAGCCCACGCACCATCATGGCCTGGACATTGATCATCGAAGATGCGCGCGTAACCATACGGGCAATCATCCGCGACGAGAATTCAGGCGTCAGCAGGTTGAGAGCAGGCTGCTCGATTTCCCGTGAGAAATACGCAGAGTTATGGCCCGGCCCCAGTTTCGCACGTGCAAAGCGCGTCTTATCCGCAGAGGATTCAATCTGCGGCGTGATCGAAGCCAGCAAGAATGTGGAAGCGATGGAGAAGAACTTCTGACCATTACCCCCGGGCACACCCTGTGCCACCACGGAATCCCCAGGTGTTGAAGAGTGACGGGCCAGGCGCATGATAGCCCCCATACGATTGCGATCGCCGTCCTGCTCGCCTTCTGCTTCATCGAAAACCAGCGGGAATGCACGGCCATGCAGCATGTTGCGCAGGCCAGACTCGGTTGAGTTTGACTTCACGCTCATTGCATAATCGCCCAGACACGGCGCGATAAGTTTCTCGATGATCCAGGATTTACCCGCAGCCCGCTGGCCATCCAACCACAGGTGGGGACGCCATGGCAGAACACCACAGATCGGTCCGATGCAAAGCCAGCCGAACAAAGCCATAACAGACAAATGGCTGGTCTCTTCGCGCCAGTTGATCTTCCTGATCAGCTCCAGCAGCTGCAGGGGTTCTTCATCCCCTGCCTGGAAAATATTGTCGAAGGCCGGCAGGCGGCAGGAGTCGCCCACCGTATACTGATAATCGCCGTTGAAGTTCGCAGCGATGTCGACGACGCCAGGACCATCGGGTTCTTTCTGGATCCAAAGGCGATCCCCTGAGTTGAAAACAACCCGGCCGCCATCAATGCGTGCGCCTTGACCGGCTTCACGCGTCGGATCCCAGTAACCGCAGTCATAGCAAACGTCGATCAGGGCGCTGATCGCATTGTCCCATTCGATCGTAGCCTTTCCGCCGCGGTCGATATTGGTGAAATGCGCTGCCCAAAAATCGATCGGAGCGATACTGAACAGAGCCTGTTTGCGCATCGCAGCATAGTTGATCGCGAAAATCTGACCGGAGCGAAGTGACATGATGTAATTGGTCCCGTCACGGTAACCAAGACAGCGGAAGTTGGTGTTCCTCATCACCGCGTATTTTGCAACAAAGAGGCCATCATCATTGCCATCATCATCACCTTCGCCACCGGCATCGGCCTTGATGTCTTCAGCGTCGTTCTCAACCAGATCATTCGCCTGAATAGGCCGATCGAGAATTTCGGCCGCATCCGAACTGGTGGCTTCTTCCTTGAGGAGTTTCGAAGCGATCACATAGGTCTCTGCGACCTCAGAAGCCATAGCCTCAGACTTCCCGGATGGGGTTTCCTCATCCAAGCCCAGGAGCTCAGCAATCTCATCCGCATCAGGGACGAAGCTTTCTTCGGAGACTTCGGTGTCTCCCACTACTGAGAAACCGTTATCCTCGTCTTCATGGTCCGAAAGCTCGAGGTCGTATATTGCTTCCGGACCATCCTCAAAAGGGGCGGGATCATCCGCATCGTTGATATCGACTTCCAAATCCAAGAAACGTTTCTCAATCGGCATTTTCGCACCCCTTTCATCGATCTCCAGGCGAACACGTTCGCCATCCCACCCTTCGGTCTCGGCATCTGCCAAGTCCCAGCCGTTCTCCCGGGTAAATCCGGGCAGGGCGCGGCTGAAGCTTACTTTTGTTGGATCAAGGCCTGCTTTGCGCGCGGCGGTGACAAAGGCGCCGATTGTGTCGCGCACATAAAGCTTCTGTGCATCGATCTTGGTGCTATCGGGGCGGGTCTTGATGTGATCCGCGTCCGGCCAGACTGCGAAGCTCAGTTTATCAAGCTTTGCTTGATCCATATGCGACATGAACTCCGTCCAATCCGCATAGAGGCTGGCGTTATGACCGCCCATAGGCGAGAGGGTCAGCCAGTTGTCGGCATCCTCCAGGCCGGAAATCATGCGCTTGGTCGCTTCGCAGGTCTTTTCCCCCTCGACGATCAAAACGCGCGTGCCGCCTGTCTTCATCCAGGGCATTGCTGCTTCCATGCCGTAGATTGGCTTGCGGTGACCTGCACTTGTCCCCTTAACAAGCCAGCCCCGGCGGTTTTCCTTATCGTCCACGACGAAACCGGGCGCCTCTTTAGGGAGCGTGCCGATGCGGATGGGCATGAAGTATTTACCACCCTCGCGGTGCAGGCAGCGCAGCACAGCCATGATCGGCTGGCGAGACATGTTGCGATAGACGTGAACCATCTCGGCTTTGTACTTCTTGACACATGGGGTGATGGTGCGGCCGCCACCAGGGTGCCAGACCGGAAAAAATGCACCGGGCTTTGGGGGGCGGATGCCTTTGAATGCCGGAGATAGGTCCGATTCAAAAAGCTTGGCCGGGTTCATCTGGTTCTCGAAGCTGGATCGGGGCTTGGATGGGGTGTTATTCGCACCCTTCCAGCGCTTGTCTGCGGCCCCGTTCGGAGGCTCAATGCCAACCTTCTCGGCTGCCAGAAGCACAGCTTGCTTGAAGCTCACACCCAAGTATTCGGAGATGAACTTGAAAACGTCACCTTTTGCTTCACAGCCAGCCGTCTGGCATTTGAAGTAACCCTCACCGGCGCGGACGCTCATGGAGGGATTCGTATCATTATGAAAGGGGCATTTACCCTTACGATCACCGCCAGGACGTCCGTCGAGACGGGTACCAGAGAATTCCTCAATGGCAGTATCGATCCGGTAGCGGTCTTTGACTTGCTCCTTGAACTCGTGCCATGCCGCGAAGGCCGCCTGCCTGCGCTCTTCCGAAGTTTCCGCCTTTTTCGCAACGCTCGTCATTGATCAGTAGCCCCCAGCAGTCGAGTAGTGGTCATTGCCATTTTTCCAGTCCGAGCTGTCTTTGCAAGGATCACAGAAGCGGTTGCCCGGTCCGGCAGAGTAAAATGGTGTGGTGCAGCGAAGGCAGGGCCGCACGCGGGCCTTTGAATTCGACGACTTCATCTGTTTGCGACGGGGCAGGTTGATCCGAGACGCCTTAACAGCTACCGCCGATTCCTCCCTTTTAAGAATTTTCGCAATCTGAGCATTGGAAAGATCGGTGCTCCACAGCTCGATGAGCTTCGCGACATCGGTTTCGGACCACCTGATGGAGGTTGTTTTGGGCTTGGTCTGCGCAGCGGCGCGAGAGTGTGACGCTTCCATTAGGGTTCCCTTGCGAAAAATGGCGGCGGAAATGCTTGGGCAATATCACAGATCGCCTGGAGCATCTCAAGCGAAAAACGTAACGTACTATGAAATGATTTTCGCATCGTCGCAAGGTATTGATCTTGTTGCGAAAAACAGGATCGTTTCCGGTATTTCCTATGCTTTTTCACCTCTGAACGGGAAGGGCGTGATCGAAGGAAATCCAAGAATAATGTAAAATATGCTTAAAAATCAACGATGTAACAGCGTAACAGATACGTTACGTATTTTGTTACGGGGTTAAGTGTCTGATTTCTCTAAGATAATATATATATATGTTACATGTAACAGAAATATAGAAAGAGTGTATATGCGTTATGACATGTACGTGCGCAATACTTTTGGTCCTGTTACGCGTTACGCGAGCTAAGTCATTGAAAACAAACAATACCGACGTAACGGGGTGTTTCGAGCGTTTCACCTGTAATGGAAAGAAACGAGATATATCAGTATCTTACAGGATTTTTTGGCAAAACTGAAACCTGTTACAGCCCGTTACGGATCATAGAGATTGGTCGGAAAACAGCCCGGAAGAGCCTGCGTTACGGTGAGAATTCAAATTCAATATGTGATCTGAAGGTTTTCCACACAGAAGTTAGGCATATTGCGAAAAACAGCGTGGTTTCGTTAGGCTGTTTGCGAATGCTTGCGTTATGATGGCCGTCATAGAGTGTTGAAGCCTGTCTGCCGGGGTCGGTTGAGAAAAATGGCTTCTGTGACAGAAAGGGGCCATAGGCGCCCAATGAGGAAAATGCGATGAACAAAACGATGATCCATATTGCGGGCGCCGCTGCTGTGCTCGCGCTGACTGCTTCCGGTGCCTTGGCGCAGGTCGCTGATGTGAAGGAGGTCTCTGAAAAGGTCGGGACACAGTTGGAGGCATTGGGGAGTCTGGCCGGTATTGTTGCTTTCCTCGCGGGCTTTGTTTTCGGCATCATGGGCTTCATGAAGCTTAAGGCGAATGCTGCGAACCCCAATGACCCTTCCAATAAGGTATCCACCGGATTCATCCTGATTTTCGTAGGTGCTGCGTTGATTGCTGTTCCGACGGTTATGGGTGTTGGTGTTGGTTCGCTGTTTGGCGATGGCGGTCAGAACACCGATTTGGAAGGTAACAACCCCTTCACAGCCATCAAATAACGTACTGACTGGGCGCTTTCATGAAAAGCGCCCAGTTGCCCCCGGGAGTGACGTTTCGAAAAACGTCAATCTGAATACCAACATCTGACTATGAGGTTAAGCTGATGAAAAAACTCAAATCTATTATCTCTGTGGCGGCACTTTCCGCCACAGCAACTTTGGCGGCCGGAGCCGCCCATGCCCAGGCAACGAAAGATATCGCAGGCGTGTCAGGCCAGATCGGTGGGCAGCTGATCGCTTTGGGCGAACTTGCAGGGATCGTGGCATTCCTTGCCGGTTTCGTTTTCGGCATCATGGGCTTCATGAAGCTCAAGGCGAATGCTGCAAACCCGAACGATCCGTCGAATAAGGTCTCGACCGGCTTCATCCTGATTTTCGTTGGCGCCGCCTTGATCGCGGTACCGACCGTCATGGGTGTTGGTGTTGGCTCGCTCTTCGGTACTGGCGGCGACAATACATCCCTTACCAAGAACGGCGGCGGTTTCATTGCCATCAAGTAAGACGACGTCTTGCGAAAAATGCTAAATCGGGCCGGCCGTCTTCGGCTGGCCCTTTTCATATCAAAAGACCAGAATTCCATCGCAGGAGAAAACGATGTTCTCGAACCTCATCCAGATGCACTTGACGACTTTGACGCTGAGCGCACAGGCGCATAACAAGCTCAATGCCACGATGATTGACGAGATCGTGACGGCAATGCAGTCCCATGACTGGACGTGCAATGTATGTGGCGTCAGACTGCCTGAGATGATGGAGGTCGACCACCTCAAGGGGCACAATCCTTCAGCCAAGGAGGCGCTCGCGCCGATCTGTCAGTTCTGCCATGACCGAAAACACATGCTTTGGGCGGCGTCACGCAAACGGCTGAGCCTGATTCATGCGCCTGACCTCACCTATGAAGAGATCTCCCAGATCTCCTGGGCCTTGATTGCCAATCAAGGGCAGGAAGGGTTTGACATCGATGAGAAGAAACTGCGGCGTGATCTGGCTGGCCGGCAAGAAGATGCATTCGATGCCGTTGGACATCACAATTTAGAGGCGATCTTTGAGGCTGCCTACGCCTTGATGGATGCCAAGGGCGAAGAGGCGGCGATCGATCGCCTTCAGGCTATGGACTTGCATATCAAAATTGCGCCCGCGGCACTCTTCATGGAAACCCCTGTCATCGGCGGCTGGTCCCCAGGAGGATTCCGGTCAATCGATGAAGATTGGGCCGAGAAAACAACCCCGGCCAACTTCCCGGGGTACGCTGCATTGCGATCCGCAGGAGACAGCCTCAAAGCCAGGCTATGACCCTTTTGGTAGGGGTTGCGACCGGTGATCAAACCATGAGGTCTATAGTTATCTGAATTGCATGTGGAAAAGCCCCGATTGCATCTATGTGGCGAGAGCTTACTCCTCTAGTCTTGGAGCGAAAAACAACGTTTCCTGGAAAGCTGAGCAGAACCAGATGCCAATTGAGCTGACTGATATCGAAGAAGATGACGACATCGCCCCGGAGCCGGCGCGCAGCCGCGTGGGCTGTCTGATCATGGATGATGACGGTGGCTGGACAGCCGTTTGCCCAGGCCTTGATCACAGGTCCGAAGGGCAGGGGCCTTTTGACAGCCTTCCAACCGAGGCGCTTTGGTTGATCAACCGAGATTACAAGACCGTCCGTCCCCTTCAGGATGCCCACCGCGATGCCAAGCTGAAGCTCAGCGGCTGGATGCGGGTAGCATTGGAGGATATGCCGCGCGAATGGGGCATCGATGACATCACGGCACCTGCAAATGCCGAAGCTGCCGCTTCCATCCTGGACCGGGTTCTGAAGATGTCCTTCGAGACCGCGCGCAAAAGTGCGGCATCCACCCTGCGCCAGGACGCAGACATCCACGCCTCGATCGAGCGCAGCCCCTCGCTCGCAACAGGTCTACGCAATCTGTTCAATTCAGAAATGGAGGCAAGCGTTCCAGAGGACGCCAAGGTCCGTAAACGGATTGCGGAAGCCTTGGGCTACGGCGTTTCCCGCCTGGAGGAATTCACGGTCCGCGAAGGCGAGTTCATGTTGCATTGCCGGGTGCCACGGCTGAGCCACGCTCTGCGTGTCACAGCCCATGAGGTGCCCTCCGCGGGCAAGTGGCAAAAAGCCAGCATCCCGGAAGGCGAGCCCCTGGATGACAAGATTGCAGACCTGCGGGCCTTGGGTAAGCCGGTCATGGTGGTGGCCAACGTCAAAGAACGTCCAGGCATGAGCCATGAGTATTTCAGCTCCTGGGTGCGGCCGAACAATAAGGCGATCCGGCGGATCTCCTACACCCTGGATGAGGTAGTTGCTTTGCTGCCCTGGTTCACATTTGAGGATTACTCGATCATCGTCGGACCCGGCTGGCGCAAATCTGTAACTGGTCGCATGGTTTCAAGCCTTATCGACGTGGCCGGCGGGCGCGACGTGGCCTCATCCAGCTGGTCGGTAAATGCTGCCGCCGAAAACGTGCTGTGTGGCGGTTTTCGCAAACTGAGCGGTTCCGAGAATCTGTCACCCGAATGTGTGTGGCTGACAGCCTGGGACCGGATGGAGATGATCAATCCCATTCAGAGCCTCATGGATTGCGGTGCGACCCTGGTCTCGGCCTACGCCGGCGGCCTGACGGTGAAGGTTCCAGAAGACCCCGAGATGATCGCCATGGCCGTAAACGCGGCCTGGGAGGCAGGGCTCCATTTGCCGATCGGTACGGTGCGGCAACTGATGGGCATGGGGATCGAGCCGCCCTTTGACCCCACCGCCTATGGGGGCGCGCCGGAAGACCTCATCCTGGGACAGATCTCAAACCGCGGACAGCGCAACGCGATGTGGCGGCTCGATGAGATTATGGATGAACACATGGACAGCAGAGCGGCAACCTTTGCTGCCATTCTCGGATAACGGAGTTTTTGAATGAGTTTTTCCCAGCAATATGCGCGGATTGTCGGTAGTTTTCTTCAAGAAAGCCTTTCTGACATGATCCGGATCGAAACCATGGAAGACGATCAGACGATCGTCACCAAGGATGGGGCGATGATGTCCATGATCGCGCTTGAGGGAGCATTACGAACGCCTGACGAAGAAGAAGTTGGGAAGATGATCGAGCGACTGCGCATTGCCCTGTCGCCTTATCTGTCGAGCCCGGGGCATATGATCGAATTCAGTTTCATTCGCGACGCAAACTCAGCCCGCGAGAAGCTCAGCACCCTGATCAACAAAACTGAACGGGCCTCTGCCTCACTGGGCCTCGACATCTCCGACGTTCTGGATGAACGGCGCCGGGTCTTTTCGTCCACCATGGTGGCCGAAACGCTGTTGATCACCATCTACACCAGCCCTGACGTTCTCTCCAAAGAAGAGATGAAGGAAGAACAGGCCAACGTCGGCAAGCGCATTGCAGAAGTGCCCGTCATGGTGCGGGCCGGCAACCCCGCCAATGCGATGGACATGGTTCATAACCGTCATGTGGCGATGGTCGATGCAATCTCGCGCAACTTCACGCTGGTGGGGCAGCTGAACCATGTTCTGGACGTCTCCGCGATCCTCCAGGAGGTCCGCGCCTCGCTCTACCCGACAACTGCGCCATTCAAGACCGAATGGCACCCGCGGCTGCCGGAGTGGGCGCGCAAAGAAAAGACCATGAAGAAGTTCGTCAACATGCCCGAAACTTCAGCTGAGTTTGCTGCGCGCGACTTCAGCCACCTTTTTGAGCCTAAGTTTGATCGTCAGCTCGCGACCGAGGACGCGATGATCGAGAACTCGCGTACGGTGCGCATCGGTGATCGTCTGTTCTCCTCGTTTGATATGACAGTCCCCCCGGAAACTTTGCCGAACTTCAATGATCTGGTCATGGATGTCACATCCAAATCCAAAGAAATTCCCTGGCGCTGTACCATCAAGATCGAAGCTGGCGGAATGCATTCCCAGTCTTTGAAGGCCACTTTCCTGAGCATTTTTACCTTCGCCTCTCCGACCCACAATCGCCGTGTCAAAGATGCCATTGATCTGCTGCGAGAGATCGATGGGCAGATCGACACTGTGGTCAAATTCCGGATGAGTTTCGCGACCTGGTCGCCGATCTCTGACGCGGATCAGCTGCGGCGCAATGCGCAGACCCTGACAGGTGCCGTGCAACGCTGGGGGAACAGCCGAGCGGATGGTATTTCCGGCGATCAGCTCGCCACGGTCCTTTCTACCGTGCCAGGCGCCACCATGGCATCGACGGCACCGGTGGCTGCGGCACCGCTCGAACACGCTCTGGCGATGGCCCCTATCGCGCGACAGGCCTCCCCATGGGAGTATGGTTCAGTCCTCTACCGCACGGATGACGGCAAGCCCTGGCCCTATCAGCCCGGCAGCTCAAAGCAGAACACCTGGGTTACCCTGATGGTAGGCACACCGGGGTCGGGTAAATCGGTGATGATGAACTCGATCAACTTTGCATCGGCGATTTCGCCGTCCTCCGCTGGTGGACGTGAGCCGCTTTTGCCCCGGATGGCAATCATCGACATCGGCACCTCCTCATCGGGCGTGATCTCGCTGTTGCAGGAAGCTCTTCCGGCCGATCGGCGTCATGAGGTTGCCTTCCGCAAGCTGAAAATGAGCCGCGAGAACTCGATCAACGTCTTTGATACCCAGCTCGGCATGCGTGAGCCGACGCCGAACGAACGTCAGTTCCTCGTAAACTTTCTGTCAATGATCTGCGGCAACGGCACCGAAGCGCCATCGAACGCGATGCGGGGCTTGATCAACGCCTGTGTGGAGCGGGTCTATTATGACTTCGCAGATAGCCAGACACCGCGGCGTTACATGCGCAACGAAGAGCCGAGCATTGACCGGCTGCTTGATGAATTGGAGTTTGACGCTGACTTTGAGACTGCCTGGTGGGAGGTTGTCGACTTCCTGATGATCCACAAGCGCGAGCATGAAGCCAGCGTAGCGCAACGCCATGCCGTGCCGACCCTGGCGGACCTCGTGACCGCGTCGCAGGCAGATCAGGTGGCCTCGCTCTACGAGTCCGCTACGGACGGCGACACTGGTCAGCCAATCATGAACTCCTTCCAGCGGATGATCTCCGAAGTTGTTCGCGATTATCCGATCCTGTCTACCCATACCCGTTTCTCGGTGGGGTCTGCACGCATCGTCTCGCTCGACTTGATGGATGTAACTGTCGGCGGCGCCTCTGCTGCGGCCAAGAAACAGACCGCCCTGATGTACATGCTGGCACGGCAGGTTCTGACCCGCGACTTCTTCATCGATGAGGCTGATTTCCGTACGGCCGAGACCAAAGGGACCTTGCCACCTGAGTTTCTGGAGTATCACGTCAAGCGTGCGCGGGTGAACCTGCAGCTCCCAAAACTGATCTGTATGGACGAATTCCACCGGACCGGCAAAATTGACATGATCGTCGAGCAGGTGATCCAGGACGCGCGTGAGGGGCGTAAGTTCAACATCGACATCAAGATCGCGTCCCAACTTATCGAAGATTTCCCGCCCTCCATGATCGAGGTTGCCACAACCCTTATCGTTTGCAACGCGGGGTCGGAGAATTCGATCGACTACATGGATGGCCAGTTCCGCCTGACAGAGGGCGAAAAGCATGTGATGCGTTACCAGCTCACCGGCCCTTCATCGCGCGGCGCACCAATTTGGGCAATGTTCAAGCTCAAGGATGGGGCTGTGCGTCAAAAGCTGAACTTGACCCTTGGTCCCGCAGAGATCTGGGCCTTTTCGACCACCGCTGAGGATGTGGCCCTGCGGGGCCGCCTGTATGAAAGCATCGGCCCGCGCCTCACCCGTCAGGTCCTCGCCCGCCGCTTCCCTGGTGGCTCTGCCAAGTCTGAAATCGAGAACCGAATTTCCAGGATGGAAGAGGCCGGCAGTGATCTTACCACCGAACAGCGCGGTGATGTTGTCGGTGACCTGGTTGAAGAGCTGAAACGCGCGGCATACCTCATCAATGATGATGTTTGAGGTCAGGCCAATATAGGTCGTCTCCAAGGGGTGCGAAAATGATTGCGTTGAACAAAATGGTTTTGGCGGCCGGTGTCGGCCTCCTGGCTGGACCGGCTCTGTCTCAAGTGGCACCCAGAGGCCCGCAAGATGCCCTCAAGGCCTATATGCGCGACGTAGGCCTCAGTATCAGCTGGGGGCAGAGCAGTGCGACAGGGTCGCAGTCTTTCAAGCTCTCGGATGTGACCATTAAGGCTGAAGACTGGCAGCTGACGACGAGCGCTCTTTTGTACAACGGGCGAGAGATTGACCTGATGTCCGTGCGTGTGACAGGCAATCACGGAGATGGCGATATTGCAGCGGACCGGATCGCCCTGTCTGAGCTCCAGGCATTTTCAGGCCTTCTCAATTGGCTCGACAAGGACGGGCATCTGACAGGTGATCTGGCGGGCGATCAGGGCTGCGAAGCGATGGGTACGGGCACAGAGCGCGCGCGCACTATCTTTGTTCAAAACCTGAGCCTCACCGGCGATCGTGATGCCTTGCCTGACGGATTTCTCGAGGCTGAGAACATCACTGCGGGGCTTGTCGCACTCAAGCAGAGCAGCCTTCTCGAGGAAGGGGATTGTACGCTGGTAGAGACCACGCGCGCATCAGATATCCGCATCACCGCGGCGGACGGGGCGCATGTGGATGTGGGCGCGGGTATGATCACGAACCAGTTCACCTATGATTTTGCTGATGGCGATGCTGGCCAGGAGGCCCTGGTGCGCGACACTTACGAGTTCGAGGATATCTCAGTCAGTAATGCGGTGGGCGAGATCTCCGCAAGACTGGACCGGGCAAGCTCGGAAACCGTTATGGATGCGTCCTTCCTGGAAATCGGGTTTACCATGAATGCGCGTGATCTGGTCGATCCTCTGTCCAAATCCACCGCATCTCAATCTCTCACGTTAGAGGGCATTCTGATCGAAGTGCCGTGGTTCTTCCCGGACTACATGATCGAAGCGCTTGCTTTGCAGGACACACCCCGGATCGTCGGGGACGCCGCGTTCAAGGCAAGCACGGCAAAGGGGGATGTCACAACAAGTGTGAACATGACCCTGCCTGGTCTCGGTGCATTGGTAGGTGGTGCGAAATTTGGTCTCCCAAAATCGATGGATGTCACCTTGCCGGGCTTTATTGCCGATAAGCTGCCAATCCCTGGCGCCGTTCTCGACGTAACCATCCATGAACTCGACATTGCCTACCAAGATGATGGCATTGGCGAAATCATCCGCGCCACGACCGGCCTGTTGCCAGATGCACATTTCGATCGGGGTTTCGAGCTTGCAAAGGTCCGCCTGGATGACAAGCTTCCTGCCTTCGTCGCGACCAAGATCGATGGGGCGGCAAAGGTGCTGTCCCTGTTTTTGAAGGGCGGCGGAAGCATCAAGATCCAACCCGAAACCCCTGTGACGGTCATGGCGATTGCCATGCAGGGCATGATGAATGCGGATGCGCTATCTGAAAATATGGGTCTCGATGTGGTTCTGAACGCCCAGGAATGATGGGCGCGCAAAAGTCTTCGAAGAAATCAAACAAGCGTCTGCTTCATCAAGGAAATTCGCTGCCATCTACAGGAGGAAGGCCATGGGATACAAACCTACCAGAGTGCGATACCAGTCAATCATTGAAGCCCGACAGGCCGCTGAGGAAAAGCAAGACAATGTTCGCGTAGCCGTGGCGCGTGGCTTGCAGATGCGTAGAGATCTCAATGAACGTAAAGAGGCACATCGAAAGAAGTACGCAAACCTGGCAAGTCCGAAAGGTTCTGATCCCACACCATAGGACATTCTCGACATATTCAGGTTTTGCGAAAAGCAATATCTAGTGTCTTTACTGCAATCTGTGCAGATATGTATTGATCCTATCTACGGCGGGCCATATTATATTTGAAAATACAAACAGTGGATTTATTCGCATGTCAGGTACAATGGTCCAGAACGACGCAGATTTGAACAAGGCGGCTCTCTGGGCTGAGGTATTTGTCAAAGGGGGTGAGGATGATCTTGCTTCCGAGATCATGCGCGAGCGCCTTCAGGTTCGTCGCGATGATATTCTTACTGCAAAACTCCAGACCACCATCGGCTTTTACAAGGCCGTTGAGGCTAAGGCCTTTCCGGTTCTGCCAGGTGGCATCGAGGATCTCGGGCGGGTTCTGGATATCTTCTGCGTGCTTTGCACCTTCGACAATCTGGCGCAGGCCGGCTATGCGGACCTGGCAAAACCTGCCTTTTGGGTGCGCAGCGGCCCCACGCGCCGTGACATCACACCAGCAATCCCGGTTGAAGCTGCGGCCAAGATCTGCGGGATCTCAAACTCATTTCTGCGCGCCAGCCTTGTGCCGATGATCAAGGACGGGGCGGTTGAATTCGTCCGCTCGCCATCGGATGTTACAGCCATCCTAGTAAAGCCCGGCTTCGTGAACGATATGGGCTTCCGTCGATATCTGCGAAGCTGATCTTCCTGTATCAGGAAGCCTCTACCAGCTTGGTTGCATGATCAACGATTTCTGAACGTGAGATGCCAATCTTTTCAAGTTGCATATCACTCATTTGTGACAGCACCGAGATCATCCGGGCCAACATAATGGCTTGGTAAGCCCCCCGTGCCAGAGACGAAAGCTTTCCCAGCCACAGGTGAATGCGGGGATCGCCTGTGCGATCCAGTTCAACGGTACGCATGCTACTTGCCATAGGCCACCTCCATTGCGCGAGATTTGATGCTGGAGCGTGACAGCCCAAGTCCATAAGACCCCGCTCGGAGAGCTGCGAAAGGGCGTGGTAGCTCTCTTTGTAGACCTTCCGACGCGCGCGCGATTTTCGCATTTGAGCGAGCTTGCTATGCACATAGCTGAGACTCGCATGCAGCAGCCCATCAAACACCGTGTAATTGACCGTAATTGCCATGATTGCGCTCTCCTTTTGCCGCACCGCAGCGTCTATGCTGCAATGCAGAAATACGCCTATATGCACGTAAAACAAATGCAGAAAACGCAGCGCGCATCGACAGAAATCGAAATGCCTAAAGAATGTCAGGGGCTATGTGCCAGCGCCCAAATCCTGTGCGGTTTACCAAGGGTTCTTGAACACCGGGTTTCCAGTTGGTGCGGGAGGCGTGATCTGTCTTGAGGGTCTTGTGAAGATGGCATTGGGATCATCGTTCCCGTCAAGATACCCGCCAGCTGACTGAGGTTGATCGAACCAGGCTTCCTCACCAGCCTGCGTGATCGGTGCGGCCTGCTCCTGTGCGTTCAGAATTGCATCGAGACCATCCACGGGGCGAAGATCTTCCACGGCTGTTGAGCCGGTGTCTCGCTGAATGAAAACAGCGCCCGCCTCGGGCCGTTTGAATGGATCGTCGACGACATAGCCATCGGCCACATATCCGCCACGCGCGGTCCCGCGCCGGCCGTTCATATCGAGAAGGGCCGGCGGCCAGTCGATCCTTTGATCTTGATCGGCCCGGTGCCCGGTTTCATTCAAAAGGCCTTCCTTCAATGCGCTGGCGTAGATGGCCTTGGCGATCGGTGCTGCAGCACGCGACCCCGAGAGATTTCCGGGGATCGGCTTAAAGTCATCCCGCCCAACCCAGACCGCCACAACAACGCCCGGTGTGTATGACATGAACCAGGCATCCCGGTAATCCTGCGTGGTGCCGGTTTTGCCTGCCACAGGCAGTTTGAGGTCTCTGAATGCCGAGTAGGCGGTGCCGCGCGCCGTAACCCCATAGAGCATCGAGGAGATGTCATCGGTGGTGTATTGCGTGGCGATTGCATAACCGTCGGGCCCGCGGGGTGTCCAAAGCGCCCTGCCATTCTTTGCGATCTTGGAAATATGATGGGGGGACACGACAAGCCCCCCATTGGCGAAGGCCGCATATCCTGCCGCCATGCGGGTCAATGTTGTTTCGGATGCTCCCAAGGCAGAAGACGGATGACGGCGCATGCCTCCCCAATCATAGACCCCGGCAATCTCAGTGATCTGTCCGAGTGCATCTACGCCCAAGCGATCAACCAGGCTGGCGGCCACCAGGTTGGAGCTTTCCTCGAGGGCCACAAAGAGTGGGATTAAACCGGATTGGGACCCATCATAGTTGCGGGGGCGCCAAACCTCACCGGTATTGGTCGGATAGCTGCGTTCGATATCCTCGACCATGTCGCTGTAGCGAAGACCTTCCTCCATTGCGCGGGCCCAGAGAAACGGCTTGAGGGACGAACCCGGCTGGCGCATCGCGCGGCTACGGTCGAAAGGATAGAGATCCGGGTCTGTGCCCCCCACCGAGGCCAATACAGCACCACTCCAGGGGTCCATAACCACCACGGCGCCTTGAACCTGTGGGGAGGGCAGCAGGACAATTCCATCCTCAACCCGTCGGTATGCCAATACGTCACCCTTTCGAGGGGTAAAGCCGAGCTTGCCTTCGTCAAAGTCGATCTTTTCCCATTCCAGGTCACCGTATCCACGATCCACGATGGCTGAAACACTTCCCCCGGTGGTTGATGCGACGATGATCCGGCCGGTTTTGCGCGTGGTGGCAAGGCCGCTGGCGGCCTCTTTGCGCAGTGCCGCCACAGCTTCACCGGTAAGGGCGTTGCCGTAATCTGGGATGGGGCCGTCGACGCGATAGGCGGGCCCCGACCCGCCAATCCGACCGATGCCCGCACTCAAAGCATCTTGCGCAAGTGTCTGCCAGTCCGGAGAGATCGTCGTGGTGATGTCCAAGATGCCTGAGGCGATGTCAGACCGGCTGGTCAATCCATAGCGTGACATGTCTTCGTGGATTCCTGAAGCCGTCCAGCGCGGCAGGGACCCCATGATCGTATCCGAGCGCTCCGTGGAGATCACATCGAGAGGCATTGAGATGGCCACGGCCATTTCCTCGTCCGTGATCATGTCCCTGGCCCGCATCATGCGCAGAACCGTATCGCGTCGCCCGCGTGCGCGATCGGGGTATTTCACCGGATCGTAATAGGCAGGACCCTTCAGGAGGCCTGCCAAAAAGGCAGCTTCATGCAATTCGATATCGGCCCACTCTTTACCGAACCAGGCACGCGCCGCACCCATGGCGCCATCCTGACCTCGGCCAAACCAGGCATTGGCGAGATAGCCTTGAATGATCCGCTCCGGGGGAAGGCTGTCTTGTACACGCACAGCCAGGATGGCCTCACGTACCTTGCGGTCCATTGTCTGATCTGAGCCGGTGATGGCGTTTTTAACGACCTGCTGGGTCAGTGTTGATCCGCCGCGTCGATTGCCACGCAGCGTGTCCACTGCCGCTGCCGCTACAGCAACAGGATCAACCCCGGGATGCGAGCCAAAACGCGCGTCCTCAACGGAAAGGAGAGCCTGAATAAAGCGATCGGGGAGGTCCATCACCGATGGGCTGGCACCAGAACCCTGGCCAGCAAAGCCTAAAGAGGTGCCGTCAGGACCATAGACCTGAGCGGAATATCCAGTCGTGTTGCCTGAAATGGCGGCGCTCAGATCCACATCCGGCAGGTCAGTGGAGCCCAGTGGGCCGGTCATGACCGCCGAAAGGGCACCGGCGAATACCTTCGTCAGCGCATAGAGCCCGATATCAGACATTGCGTATCCCTTTCAGGGTGAAAGTCAGAATAGTTTAGTTTTTCGCATTCTCGGTGGCGTAGACCACAACACCACGCAGGAATTCGGAGACACGCAGGTCGTTCGGTTTTCCCAAACGTTCGATTTCTCGCAACATCGTTTCCGGGATCCAGACGATGGCTTTTTCCCACTTCATACCCGCTTCTTCATCTTCCCTGCGCTGGCGCGGGGAGGTTGCGTCGACGCGATCCTTGATGACGCCAATGACCCATTCATGGCCTTTTGCGTAAGCACGGATCACCACCTCGGCGGCATCACGTACCGCGGAAGAGCGCGAGTCGGGCGCGCCGCTCTCCAGGGCTTCAACGATTTGGGGTGTCATGAGGATATTGACGGAGCGCATGATGGGGCGGCTACCGCCAGCTGCGCTTGCTTGTTTAACGGAAGACGGGATCTTCATCTATGCATCTCCAATGCGGGTGATGCAGGGGCTCGAAAGCCCCTGCGTTGAAATCACAGGTTCAGCGCGGTGGACGCCTTGAACTTGAGGACTTTTTTGGCCGGTACGGTGATGGCCTCACCTGTCGACGGGTTGCGGGCCTGACGCTCGTCGCGCATCTTGCCTTCAAAGGTCCCCAGGCCGGGCAAGTTGATCTTGTCTTCGGCCGAGCCCACTTCGATGACCGTGTCGATGATTGCTTTCAGAGCAGCATCCGCATCAGAGGCAGACAGACCGGATTTCTCGGCAACGCTCGCAACGAAGTCTTTCTTGTTCATGTAAAATCTCTCTTGTTTCAGGTTTGGATCGTTTTCATAGCAGAAAACAATATGTAATCCTTATAACAAAAGGCGGACGGTGTCGCGGGTCTGCGGGACTCCGCCGTTCTGATAATTGGGGATAACCTCTCAGCAAGAAGGAACTCGAAAAATAATCTGTCATTCGTAATTTTCGCAACAGAGGTTTACTGTCAGGATATAGGAATAACTTGATCAGGGGCCTCTCATGGCAATTCGCGATTTCATTGATGGCCTTTCGGATGAACAGGCAGCCGCAGCCCGGTTCACATCGGATCCTGTTCTGGCGCTCGCCGGTGCCGGTTCCGGGAAAACCCGGATGCTGATGGGGCGGTTTGCGCATCTCGTAGCACCGGCAGATCAGGGCGGCCTTGGCGCTGATCCCGGCTCCATCATGATGGTGACCTTCACAAATAAGGCCGCGCGCGAGATGCGCGAGCGGATCGAGCCTCTGCTCGAGGAATTGCGCGAGCTCAACAATGGCGCGTTCCAGGGTGAGCCGTGGATTGGCACATTCCACGGCCTGTCGCTGCGCATCCTGCGCATTGAAGCCGACAAAGCTGGCCTGGGACGCAATTTCTCGATCTTCGATGAGGCAGACTCGCGTTCGCTCGCCAATGATGTGGTTGAAGAAATGGGTGTCGACAGCTTCGACATCGATGAGTTCTTCCGCGACATCGAAACAGCTAAGGCCCGCATGCTTGATCCAGCTTTCTTGCAGGCCGGCAAGAAGAAGGTCGACGCTGCGAAAGATACACCGAATGCGAGTTCTCCGGACATTCTTCGCTGGAAGAAGATCCTCTCCCACTTCACTTCCGAGAACTTCATCGAGATCTATGGTCGCTACCAGGGGGCTCTTCAGGAGCAGAACGCTGTCGATTTCAACGATCTCTTGAACCGCACCACGCGCCTCATGCAGCAATCCGAAGAGGTTCGGAATTCCTGGCGGTCGTCGTTCCGCCATTTCATGGTAGATGAGGTCCAAGATATCAACCGTGCCCAGGTTGCCTGGTTGACGGCAATGACTGACGGCGGGCGTGAGTTCGAAATCCCCGAAGGGGCGCGCACCAGCGAACACAGCGAAGCGGCCAATGGCGGCCATGAGATCAACACTTACCGTCTGCGCAAATTCCCGCGGCCAAGCATTGCGTTTGTCGGGGATGACGATCAGTCGATCTATGCCTTCCGCGGATCCGAGGTTGAGGTCATGCGTGGCCTGGAGCAGCGTTTCCCGGGTCTTGAGAAGCGGTTTCTCAAAACCTCCTATCGGTGTCAGCCCGCGATCCTCGCGGCATCCAATGGTCTGGTCGCGAACAACCAGAACCGCTACGGCAAGGATCTTGTGCCTACAGACTCCGCGCAGCACATGGGTCCGATCCGCATGTTCCATGCGAAAAACCCCGAAGAAGAGATTGTGCGCATCCGTACAGAGGCAGAGGCCTATATGGCCGACGGGGGTAACCCATCTGAATTCGCCGTTCTGACCCGAACCCGCGATCTCGCGAAAGCCGTGGCCAAATCATTTCGCGCTGCAGGCCTTCCGGTAGTGGAGGGCAAATCTTCTGATCTGCGCAAAACCGCCGAAGTCAAAGACGTGATGGGCTTTGTGACCTATCTGTCGAACCCTGAAGCCGAGGTACCGCTGCGCCGCATCATCAACAAGCCTTCCCGCGGGCTGGGGCCAACGTCGCTGCGCAAAGTCATCCAGAACGCACGCGTGAAGAACACGACCTTCCTGGAAGAACTGAACACGGTCATTCGTGATCGCATCGATGTGCCCGACGACGGCGAGGCCTATAAACCCGCCTTCATCAAATCGGCCAAGGCATTCGGTCACATGATGTCCGAGCTTTCGAGCTCGGTTCGGGCGGCCCCTGACGCCAAGGCTGGCCTTATGGAGGTCCTGCGTCAGACCGGCTATCTCGACGACATGTATCACAACGCCCTGAAGTCGGCCGGTCTGGGCCGGCACGAAGGGGAGGTGAGGCATCTCGACCCGAAAGAATTCCTGAAATGGGTTTTGCAGAACAACAACGATTCATCCACCCATGACAAGCAGCAAGACAGCCTTCTGGAAGGCGAGGACCTTGCCGATCGTGCAAGCCAGGTTTCGCAGGCCGCGCGCCGCATCGGCAACATGGCTTTGCTGCTGGACGAATGTGAAGGCTTTGACAGTCTGGATGCCTTTGCTCAGGAAAGCGTGCTTGAAATGAGCCCCGGTCAGGCGCCGGCAGGCATTCAGATCATGACCATTCACGGCTCTAAGGGGCTCGAGTTTGATCACGTCCGCTTGCCGTTCTGGGTTGAAGGTGTGATGCCGCATGGCCGCGCTGTGGATGCAGGCGATTTCGAGGTCGAGGAAGAGCGCCGTCTTGGCTATGTGGCCATCACCCGCGCGCGCAAGACTGTAGAGATCTCGCGCCCCAAGGAGGTGGCGGCATGCCCGTTCATCCGTCAGAGGTTTGCGAAAATCAGTCGCTTTGTGGAAGAGCTGTCGGCCGCCGGCAAGCAGCATGCACGCCACGCAGCCTTGGCTGAGGACTTTGGGTATCTGGCAGCACCAATCGCCAAACAGGAAGACGCGCCGGTGCGCCGTGCAATGCCTGTTCAGTTCCCGCAGAATGATGCGCCCTATGGGGAGGGCGTCTCCTACGAGGAGCGTTTCCAGGATGCACCACCGCCGTTGCCGGATGACTATACCAATATGATGCCCGATGACCCCCGTGCGGATGGAGACCTCGGGTACGACCCGCGGATGGACGATATGCCGCCCATGGAGGCATATGAGCAGGATATGTTCGACGGCTTTGACCGCGAACCGGTTGAGGATGATAGCCCGGCGCCCTTTTAAGGGTGCCGAGCGCAGAGTCCTTTCGAGATAACGAACAACAATATGAACAGGTGAGACATGGGTATATTTCCGACATTCCAAGACGCAAACGATGATGATCCGCGCTTCGATACTTCTGGTAAATCTGAGGCACTTGATACTGCGGACCTGCCTGATGAGGTAGATCACAAGCCCGCTGTTCAAACAGCAGACACCAAACCGGACGGGGCGCCGTCCCAGAGCCCGGCGGCGGGCAGCAAGGTGGCGACCCCTGAGGTCGAGCAGGATGGATTGGTAACAAACAGCGATCAACAGTCCACGGCGCAAGCTGTAAGCCCAAAGGGGAAAGTGATGACTGACCAGACAGAGAAACCCACAGCAGCTGCTCGTGAAGATGTACCTGCGCAAACGGCAGGGGCAGCGCCCACTGCCGCGCCAGATGATGCGCAAGCTGACGGCATGCCACTGGTCCACCCGAACTACTTTGATCTGCCAAAAGGCAAACCGGTCAAGCAAGACTATACCGAGCGTCGCATCTCGAAGATCGATGGGGGTGAAGACCTGAACTCGGTCACGCCGATCATGGATGCTGAGGCTTTCAAGAAAGAGGCCGAAGCTCACCTGGCCTTGCATCAAGGTGTTTCAGACAGCAATACACCTGACTGGATCGTCAAACCGGATGTCTGGCCATCGTTCATCAAATTCCCGAGCCAACGCGACCTTGAGGCAATCCGTGTGGCCGAGGAAAATGGCCTGCTGGATGACGAACGCAAGCAGAAATTCAACGAGGACTTCCAGAAGCGAAGCTTGTTGATGCAGTCGCGCGCGGCACAGATAGACACTTGGATCTACCAGGAAAACGATGCCCATGTGCAGGACGAGCACAAGCGCGGGTTCCTCTTCCGCCCGCTTATCCTCAAGAACCTCGAAGATCTCAAGGCGCAGCGCCAGAAATCTCTTGAGGAGCACGAGAAGGCTCTTAGCGGAAACAGCGGGAAACAGAATTTCCAGGACCCATTTTGGGACATCAAATGGGCTGTGCTGCTCGATCCTACAGCGTCGCCCAACGATCAGAAATTCAAGAATGTCGCGCGCTGGGGGCACAACTCGGCCGTCATGCTCGACGGTGGGCAGCTTTGTGTCGATGAGGATGGTATGCATGTACCTCGGGGCTGCATGGGGACAAAAATGGCGGCTGAAGCTGCCGTTATGGAGGCCCTTGAGCGCGGCTGGAAATCGATCAACATCGCAGGCAGCGAGGAGTTCGTGCAGGCGGCGAAGGAAGCTGCTGTGGCCGCAGGTCTCGGCGCGAAGCTCACGACCTATTATGGTTTTGCGGGTAAATCGAAACCTGAATACATCATGCCTAAGCCGCCAAAGCTTTCCGGGGTCCCTAATGCGGAGGATGATACCTTGGCAGCCCATGACCAGCTGATGTCCGGGGCCGGTAAGGAGGGCTCGGGCAAAGACATGGCGCCGCCGCAAGGCAGTGCCAATGACCAGCGTCCTGCGCTGAAAAAGCCTGACGTTGAGCCGTCCGAGAAACCCGAAGCTCAGCAGGGTGCGCCGATCGCAGATCCCTTTGAGGGTGATGATGTGAGCGATATCGAGGCGGCACGCAAACTCAAAGAGGCCGAGACGCAGAGCGCACCTGAGCCCGCATGATGTAGTCAGCTCGCTTTGTGTTTTCGCAAGGCGGGCTTACAAAACTAAGAAAATAACAAGCGGGTCGCATAGACCCCCAAGGGAGCAGAGCCCGATGAAGGTAAGCGTTAAGGCACTTTTCGAGAGTGGTGGCATAAGGTGCATACGCAAAGACGAGCAGGGCGCATCACACCCTGCGCGCATAGCCTATGTAACCGGGAAAACAGTAAATGCGGCCCGCGCTCTGGCTGCGTCGAATGAGACAATGAAGCCTGGCGACGGCGATCCCGACGTGACCTATGGCTCGATCGTCTCGGTTTCACGCACGACCGATGGCAGCTCCATGGGGCGCGTCTACAATCCGGGCGAGATGGCCCCGTTCTATCTCACCGTGACTGATAAGGATCTCTGTCTCTCCGGTGCCAACATGCTTCCGCTTCGCGAACATATGGTCGCCATGACCCGCGATGGCGGGACACTTACCAAAGATCAAAGCAATGCGCTTGAAGGGATACAGGAAATTTTTGAAATGGTTGCCTCGGCGCCCGATACGGATCGCTTTCCAGCGTCGCTGATTGCGCAGTCCTATCTGGCATCGATGGTCGATGCTTTTGGCGAGGTTGATATTCCGATCGATGAGGACCGGTTTGTCCGGAAATCCCGCGCGGACCTTCTCCGGGCGCGTATCGGCATGCTTGATGCGCGCCATCCCGATGGCATTGCCAGCGCGCGCCCCTTGCGAGACCTTCTCGCAACCGCCGGGATAGAGGTGGGCGAAAGCGGCATAGGGGCCGAGATACGCAGCCCTGCCATGGCCCAGATCAATGAAGAAGCAATCCGTCGCATCGTACTGGCCAATGAGCACATGTGCCGTGAGGTCTTCGGGGCAATGACAGCGACGCCCGTGTCCGAGCTTTCGGCCGCGATGATCCCGCTCAACAGCCTGGATCAGCTTCGCACGAATAAATCTAACAGGCGTTTGTCCGGGGAATGGATAGACCAGGTGGGTGCGCGTGCGCGGCGTATCACCCAAGGAAGCACTCCGGGGTACCGTTTCGAGATGGATGTCTTTTCCGAAGACGGACGTGACTTCCTGACAATCTCGGACAATGTCGGCCAGAAGAACAATGTGGCTTTCGTCTATTCCTGGCCTACCGCGGAACGTATTCCGGTGATGGATATCGAAATCGGCCGGGTGCTGAATGTCTCCCCCGAAGAAGACCCGGGCGAGGAGGAAATTGAACGGCTCAGTCAGGTTCTGGGTCAGCTCGAAGCCGTGAACCTCACGGATATGGATCAGGATATCGAACGCGTCCGCTTCGACTGATCGTGGTAAAATTGCAAAAGAAGAGGGGCTGCGTCTTGCAGCCCCTTTTTCCGTCTTTACGTTTTTCGCAAGGCTTGTTAAATCACGCGGCGAATGGTGGACTGGTTCAGGAGAATCGAGTGATGGCGGCGCAGGGAGATCACATCGGACTCGTCACAGATGTTGTCGATCTCATGACGACGGCCGACATCGCCTGCGCGGATGGCAACAATACGGTTCACCCCATTGAGAACGGAAGTGTGGTCACGGTTGCCCAGCTGTTCACCAATGTAGGTCAGGGAATGTCCGCAGACGTAGCGCATTACCCAGATGGCAATGAAGCGGGCGTCGACGATGTCACGAGAGCGTGCCGCGGACTGGATCTGATCGAGGGAAATCCTGCGGTAGTTTTCGACAACCCTGGAGATCTCGGCAATGGTCGGCAGGGTGCCTGCAGGCTTGGCTTCACGGATGGAGAGACCGTTGGTGACCAGACCTTTAATGGAGAGATGCTCGAATACGGTCCTGCGGTTGAACCTTTTTTCTTCAGCCTGTTCAAAGCTGTCCTTGGGAAAGGTCGCAGCAAGTTCACCAAAGGCAGCCAGCTCATCACGGATATGCCCACGGTCAGCCAATTTCGCAATCATCGAGCCCACGCCATAAGCCATCAGATCGTCTGTATCGCGCGCGACTGCGACAAGTTCTTTGCCACTCTGGATGTCGAGACAGACATCACGCGCTTCTTCCAAGCGGGCGTTTTTGCGCAGGTTAAAGCCGGTGCGCGTTGATATCATCGTGTCCGCGTTTCCGAAGGGACCGTCTTTGTAAATTTGTGCGAGGGCTGGCATTAAATTCTCCATGGTGGGTTTTATCGGTTCTTTTCGCAAAGCTACGGGCCGGGATCCCACTATTCAACGCTGCGAATAATAATTTGAACAATCTTTCCATCTGCGCGTTGTGCTATTCATGATATATTGGATTTTGGGGATAAAGCCTCTCAGCTGGGGATAGTTGGCTCAGCGGAATCTTGTCCGGACTTCATATTTTATTACGGTTTTTTTTTGAAGTAACGACAGACATAGCAGTTTTCGCAAATCAGGCCTATCTTCCCTTCAACAGTTTAGAGAAGTGGAAACCTCATGCCCGACATCAAAGTCTTCAACCGGTTCGATGCTGCTGCGATCGCGGAAGCCGAACGGCCAGCGCCCGCGAATTTCACCGAGTCCATCCGCCGTTTGAGTGCGTTGATTGACCTGCTGCCCCAGCGTCCGGTCATCGAGGACAAACATGCAGAGCGGTGGGTGAACCGCTGCATCGAAATGGCGATCACCCGCATGGAACTTGAGCATGGGGAAGGCAAAGCCACCATTGCATCAGTGCATGAACACGTTTTGTGGCATGTCCGCAGGGCATCGGCCATCGGTGGTTCCGAGATCGGCACAGTGGTGCGGCACTTCCGCGGCGAGAAGGGCGGCTTTTCGAACGCGCGCAATCTGACCCTCGAGAAACTGCTCATCATGGCCCCACAGGCTGGCGATGAGGCGATGAACCGGGGCGTGCGCGCAGAGCCTTGGTTGCAGCGCATGTATCTCGAAGAGCATGACTGTGTATCTGATGAAGGTGCTTTGGATGTTCTGAAGGGTTTTCGCTGGGAGAAAGCCCCGCAAATCGTGGGCACCCCTGATGACCTCATCCTTTACAAGAACGGCCGCCGCCGGATCATTGACTACAAATGTCCGTCGGCCGCGGTGAACGAAGAGTATGAGAAAAAGGGCATGGTCTCTTTCGACTACGTCTGCCAGGTCCACCAGTATGGCATTTTCTCACGCGAGTCCGGGATCGAGTTCGACGGCATGGATATCGAATGTTTCGATCCACGCTACTTCAAGCTGGTGACCTATGAGATCGTCTACGATCCGGCTCTTGAGGAAGAGATGATCGCGGGCGCCGACACGCTGTGGAATGAATTCGTGATGAAGGGTGTCGTTCCGGACGTACCCGGTTTGGGCACGCTCGACACGGAAGATGAAGAAACCAAGTCCTTGATGGAAAACCTGACCCTCCAGGCATCCGTTCTCAAGGTGATCGGTGATGAGGTTATGGTCCGCCAAAAGGAGATCCTGTCTCGCGTCCAGACCATCGGGAATAATTCCCATGCTCTCAACGAAGGTAAGATCGATCTTGGCTTTGCCGCCTTCGACCGCAAGCGCAGCTGGGATGAGGAAATCCTCGGTCAGCTGGCGACAGCTGCTGGCCTCGAAATTGAGGATTTCATGCAGGGCAATGGTAAGTTCGATGCAGAGGCGGGCGAGGCCTTGCTGAGCTCGATCCTCGAAGCCTATGGCGAGGGCGCAGATGCGGTTCCGGCATTGTTGAACGACATCGTCGATGCAGGTGGTGTTCCGCAAAAGAAGGCCATGAATGTCGAAGGGTTGCTCGAGGCTCTTGAGGAAATCGGTGTGGATGTTTCGCCTGCGGCCGGTATCTCTGAGAAGTTCAGCCTCTCCCGTGCGAAAAAGAATGCCGAGAAAGTCATGCAGATCAAGAATGAAGCAATTCGCCTGTCTGACACCATCGAAGAGGTGGTAGAGCAGGGTGCGGCGGACCTTCTGCGTGATCCAGCCGAGGTTGCCGAAGACGAACTGATGATGGAGCCCTGATCCAGTGACTACGATCTTGCCACTCTCGCGCGCAACCCTTCAGGACGCTGCTCTCCTGATCCGCAATCTGCGCACCGCGATGAATGGCAAGGTCGTCTGTTCGGTCGAGGAGGTTTCACAGGTACTCACTGAGGCACTTCAACACGGGCCGTACCGCGGTTTTCTAGCCTATGGCGAAGCCGGTGGCCTGCAAGGCTATATCGGTGTGGACGCACGTTTCGCGATCTATGCGGGTGGGCATTTCTTGCAAGTCACCGAGCTCTTCGTGCAACCCGAGGCCCGCCGCAAGGGTGTCGCGAAGTCTCTTTTGTCTTCCATTGAGCGTATGGCCCGATGGGAAGGTGGCAGTGCGATCGAGATCGGAGCGCCCAATGCGGACAGGCACCCCGGCACGGCGGCTTTCTATGAAAATCAGGGGTACCGCATTGTAGGCCCAAGGTTCTCCAAGTCCCTTAAATAGGATTGTGCCGTCCGCGGCACCTAACCGATAGGGCCTTCAGCTGCGCTTCCGGATTATCCTGCGTGATGTTGTGAGGGTTGAACCTTCCGTGGAGCGAAGCCCGTAGATGATCAGTCCGCAAAGCAGAATGGTACCCAGTACCACATAGCTGTCCCGGCTGCTTAACGCATGCGGGATAAGCCGGGCCGGATTCAGCACAACATTCAAACCGGTGTTGGAGACCTCGATATTGGACAGAACTGCAGCCATGGCGCGGTGCTTCCACGTCTCCTGAGGTAGAGCTCCGAGGGGTCTATCTTGCATCCGATCCAGGGCCGAACGCGTGATAGAAGGCAGCATGTAGGTCACCAATGCATTGGCTCCACTGCCCGTATCTGCTTGGGATGAGACATTCACGCTTGGAAACTCGTAGTCCAGATTTTCGATCTTGGGATCCTGAAAGAATACCTGAAACTCTTTATATTTTGGGGTGCCCGAGGTTGTGATGGCGACCTTCCCCGGCATGCCGATCAGATTGACATCTGCCAGAAGAGCCACATTCAGCCTGCCTTCACCAGCTGAGGAGATCTTTGCCTCATTGATGATGATTTGTGCCCCCGACATCATTTCGTCGCGGGGCAGCTGCTTGGCCAGCTCTGCGTTGATACGAGTATGGCTAAGCGCGATCGTCACCGATGGATCGGTCGCAACCAAAGCTGATGCGAGCCCAGCCAGGCAAAGGGCGCCGGCACCCAGGGCATACTTGATCTTCATTGGATCACATCTTCCAGAGAGGGGTACAGCTCCGCTCCATGATGGAGGCAATCTTTTCGAGACGCTGAAGCTCCTCCCGCCAGACAACGGTATAGCTCTCAACGCAGTTGAACTGGCGGCGCTTGTAGACCGCATGACGCTCCACGGGGTTCACGGTGAATTCCAGATCGCTGAAATACGCCCGCACAATGCTGGCTTCAGCCCTGGGCGCGAAGACACGCTCCACCCGACCCTGCATGACATGGGAGGCATCGATCTCGTTTTTAGGCAGTTCCGTGAGGATATCGGGTAGGGGGCGGTGTGGCTCAAACAGGAACATGAACAGCAAAAGGCCGGGCCCGAGGGCCAGACCAACAATCAGACCGATGAATTTTACGACGGTCTTATATATCAGCTTGATGAGGTTCTTGAGCAGTTTGAAGATCATCTTTGCTCCAGTTCCGATCAGCTGTTGGGGGTTTGAATGCCAGGGTTTGGATTGGGCATCGGGGCAATCGGCGCGAGGGTGAGCCTATCGACCATCAAGGCGCCGTCGACCATTTCACCAATGGCGATGCAGACGCCGCGGGCCGGTACATCGCCCGGTTTGACGTCAAACCCCATACGGACAGGAACTTCCTTGCCGCCCTTTGCATCCACGATGATCCCCTCGGTCATGCTGCCGGGTACTCGGGTAAAGGTACCTTGCACCTTGCGGAACCGACCATTGAGGCCGGCCAGACCATGGTTCATCTGGTCGTTCAGCGCGGCTACGACGTTTTTCGCAATCTTGGGTGTGTTGATCTGAACTTCTTTCACATCCGACGCATCGGATGCATTGATGAAGGAGATCACACCTTCAGTCTCTCCAACCTTGAGGCTGTCTGGGTCGTAATATCCGATCATCGGGGTCTCCTGGATGTCATTTTGTTGTGTTTTGCATCGGTCACTTGAAGGAGATACTACCAGCATCCGTGTTTTTCACAACGACACTGATCACCTTCCTTACGATGAGGATATACTTCCCTGTGGAAAACGAATTGCTTTTTCTTGATCAGTCGAGCTTTGGAAAGGGTGTATGATCTGGCAGATCGAGCCCCAGAGCAGTGGCCAATTCCTGGCGGGCATCCACGACCGGTGCGCCATCCGGCGAGGCACCCCATTTCTCTCGGATCGCTTCTGCGAACTCGCAGTCATGAATAGGCATCCAGCCACCGCTACCTGAACCCGATTTCTTTCGGGTGTTTCGTTTGCCGTAGGCATAGGTCGACGCCCGGGCGGTGTGGCCCATCAGCGCCGCGACCTCCCAGACCTGCAACAGGCGGCGCGCGCGTGTCGCAAAGTCATGGCGGAAGGAATATAGGTTCAGCGTATCTTTGCGCTGCGGCAGGGCAAGCTCTGCAGATGCAGTCAGGTTGCGCGTCATAGTGGTGATGAGGTTCGAATACTTCTTTTTGTCCATCTTGAAGTGGTGCAGATGGGCTGCGAGGCAGAGCACCTCGAGATCATCATCCTCAATCCCGGTCAAAATCTGAGCGCGGAACGGGCGCAAGAGGTCGGGATTTGCATTGGTGGTCTTTGCCGCTTCGATCATGAGAATGGGCGGCACGCCAGTGATGGTCGTGGCATTTTGCACCATGGCCGCCATCGACCCCCAGGGCTGTGGATCCAGCGCATCGATCGGCATCAAGATACCCTTGAGTGCCATTCGGTAGGGGGCTCTCTTGATTTCATCGATCATCTCAGGCGAATACTCGGTGTTCTCATCACCCACGAGGATGCGGCACGTAAAGACCTCGATCGGCCGCATACCGGTCAATCGGATCGAGCGCATGAAGATCCTCAGGAGCGCCTTACTATCTGTGCGTTTCATGCGCAGCGTTTTCAGCGCGTTCTGATGTGGGTGGTCCGAGAGCTGCAACTCGAGCTCCATGAAATCGCGGTCCGTGATGGGCTGCATGTACTTCTTATCACGGGCTTTGCGGCGCGACCGCTCGGGGCTCATCCCCGATAGCGCCCGGGCGGCATCTTCCTCCGAGCCGGGGAAGTTCATCTGCATCGCGCGCTCGACAAGCTTCTCTGAAACATCATGTCCCAGCGTGACAAATTCTTTGGCTGTGCGGACCAGACCTGAGTGGAGCTGCCCGACGATTTCCATATCGGCTGACATAATCCAATCACGTTCTTCGATCCCTTCAGGCCAGGTTTCCTCTTCAAGGAAATAGGTCACCACCGCGCGGATCGAGGTGAGCTCGCGCCGCAGGGACGCGATTTTCATGATTGAGGCGCGCAGGGCGATCTGGGTTTCCATCTCACCGGGGGAGGGGTGTTCTCCGGTGAGTTCGCAGCGCACATCTACGCTTTTCGCAATCCTGTTGAAGTCGTTGACGTATGTCTCATTGATCTCGCGGACATCGTAAGTTGCTGCGTCGTTCATATTATATTCGTTTCCCTTTTACCTTATTAAACGACACGCCATAACGATCGCTCTCAAAGGGCTGTCCTCTGGTCACCTCCGAAGCACATGAGAGCTTCGGGGCCGCTTTTTGCATTTTCCAGAGGCGCGCGAAAGACTCTTTATGAGAAATTCGCACATACCCCCAATACGGTTTTTCTAGCCTCACGGTGAAGATAGTCATGAATTATGAAACAGGCAAACCTGATTATGAATCAGTCCACACTGATTATGTTTCCAGCCAAAGCTGTGATGCGCGGGTGTTTTGGGGGCGGTCAGGTCAAAAGCGTAACCCTATCCACCGGCAGGCGCTTATCCACATAAAACGCTCAGCTCCTCAAAAGGTTTTCTTTTTCGCAACGGCTTAGGTTGATAGTGTCTGACTGGAACGAGACCCATTCAAACGAGCAAGCGGAAAAAAGCGATGTCAAAAAAATCCATCTTCCTATCCCTTATGGCAGCCGCGGCCGTGTCCGCCTGTGCAACGACCCCGAAGACCGAAGATATCCCGCAGATCATCGAAGTCGAAGAGAAGATCGCAGAGGCCGTCGACAAGGCGTCGAATGCCAACACTGCGATCTCTGAAGTAGAGGTTGCAACGGCAGCACCTGTCCGGGCGGCCCCGGCCGCTGAGATCCCAGCCAATGTTGTGCTCCCACCGGAATCCATTCAGCCGATCACTGTCGATTGGAATGGCCCGGTCGAAAGCTTCCTGGAGGATATCTCTCAGCGTGCTGGCTATGATCTGGTTGTCACCGGACGGGCGCCTGCCAACCAGGTGATGATTTCGATCAGTGCAAATAACGAGCCACTTTTCGGCGTCGTGCGCCGCGCCGGCAATATGGTCCACGGCTACGCTGACATCGGCTTCAACCCGGGTTCAAAGAAAATCGAACTCCGCTACGGGGGCTAAGAAATGAATTCCACCAAAATGCTTCTCATGATGTCTGTTGCAGGCATCACTCTACTGGCTGGTTGCGCGCAGTACCCTGGTGCGGATGTCGCTCCGGCAGCGCCAGCACCTGCCAAGATCGGCGAGATCGATGATCTTCGCGTCGGTGCGGAGCCTGTGGCTTCCCCCGATGACGTGAAGATCGGCCTGTATGATCCGGATGATGAAGACAGCGAGATTACCGAAATCCGCCGCCGCGCCCTGCTTGAAGCGGCTCAGGGGTACGGATCTCAGATGGGCTATGCGCGCCGCGGATGGGAAATCGAGAAACTCCTCGAGAAACGCTCCATGCAGCTCAGCCAGGTTTTCGACTTCTCTCGTGTGGTCAGCGAAGCGCCGGTCAAAGCCGGGTATGTGCTTCCTCCAATCGTTTCGCGTTCCTTTGACGCTTTCGAGGGTGATGCCGATGGTCGCGAGGCCTCCGTCGCGGATGAATATCTGACCATCATCGAGCCAGGCAAAATTCGCCCGGTTCAACCGACATGGCGTGATTATTTGCTCTTTGCGCCGGGTGCTCCGGAAGAGCCGGCCAAATCACTCTTCCCACGCAGTAAAGCTGAAAAAGAGCTCTTCGAGACATCGTTCAAGGATGGTTGGACCGCAGGTATGAAGCTTGCCGATGCAGAGATCGGCTCGCGGCTGGATCGCCTGCGTCGGGATTACGAGGGAATGCTTCAGTACCGTCGCCTTGTCTCCATGGGCATGATGGACCGCATGGTTCTTCAGGACGCCGACTTTGGTGTGACCGGCAGCGGTGATGAAATGCGCATCGGTTCGCGGACCGTCAAGGTTGTCTCGGATGCTGAATTCGAAACCAATCCGAAGCGGTGGTCTGTCCGCACTGTCTCCGAGCGCGACAAGCTCATCGTGCAATCTGGGAAAATTCCGCCGCTCTCGCTGGCAGATGATCTCCTGAAGTAAAATCGGGGACCATATCATGGAAGAAAGCACACGCAGGCTTTCAGCCACCTCCCGCAGGGTCTCCAAAGGCGTCGAGAACAGCAAGCCCGCTGTTCTCGACCGGGAACGGCTTGAAGCATTCATGCTCGATCAAGAGCCCTCCCGGATCACCGATACTGATTTCCGTGAATTTCTGATGTCTGCTGTTCTTTCGGGCGCATCGGATGTCACCATTCAGTCCGATCAGCAGCCCCGTGCAGAAATCCACGGCGTGCTTTACCGTGCCACCCGCAAGCCCTGGTCTCCTTCGGAGGTCGATCAGGTCTTGATGGAGGTCTATAATGGGGCTAACGCGCGCACAGAGATCAACGGCCAGCGTGTTTTGGACTTCTCCTATGAGCTCAACCTCGTCAACGGAACGCGTCAGCGTTTCCGGGTGAATGCCACTGGCATCTACGGCCGAGACGGGCAGGGTGTTGAGATCACGATGCGTGCGCTGCCCTCCAAGACGCCTGACCTCAAGCTCGTTCAGCTTGATGGCTCTGAAGGTAAGGTGAAACGGGAAGTTGGGCATGTCTCGGCGAAGAAAGACGACGCGGCAGAAGATATCGCCAAGCTTGGCAGCAGCCTGCTTGGGGCTATGAAGCCCCAGAACGGGATCGTCATCGTCGGCGGCGGCACCGGTTCGGGTAAGTCGACAACCCTCGCTGCTGTGACGAACTCGCATCTTCAGGATGTCATGAAGCCCGTGAAGATCGTCGATATCCAAGCGCCGATCGAATATACCTTCCGGGATGTCATGAGCGGGATGGAAGGCTCATCTTCGATCATTGGTCAGTCCGAGGTCGGCAAGCACATCAAAAGCTTTGCGGTCGGGGTCCACTCAGCCTTGAGGCGCAAACCCAACATTATCATCGTGGGTGAGGCGCGTGACTATGAGACCATCTCGGCGTCGCTTGAAGCCTCCCTGACCGGCCACCTGGTGTATACGACGACCCACGCGAACGATGTTTCCGACACCATCCGGCGGCTTCTGTCTACCTTCCCTGCAAATGAGCGCGGAGCCCGGGCCTTCGACCTGATCTCAGCACTACGGTTCTGCATGGTTCAGTATCTTGCCAAGCGCATCGATAAGCCAGGTGTCGTTCCGGTTCGCGAATACATCAAGTTTACCCCGCGGCTCAAAGAGAAGCTTGCCAACATGCCGGTAAACGACTGGCCGGCCGTGCTTGGTGAAGAGGTCAAAGGCAAAGCTGAAGGCCGCGGCCCTGAGGACATGTGCCAGTCCCTGCTTGAAGTGGTGAAACCTCTTTACGTGGAGGGGATCATCTCACGCGAAGAGGCTTTCTCTCTGGCTGGGTTGGAAGCAATCGAAACACCCCCGCGGGAGGATGACTGATGTACGGTGGTTCAGTATTCTGGCGCGAGACCATGAAGCCCGCCAAGTTCCTCATCTTTGATGGGCGGGTGGTTCTGGTGCTGTTGCCGACATTCATCCATATGCGGATCTGGACCGTATCGATCGCCCTGATCACCATGATGGTCTTTTGGTGGTTTGATCGCAAAGGGATCTCGGCGAGTTCGATCGTACGCTTTGTGCGCGCGCGCTTCATCGGCAAAAAACGCACCGCCAGAGGTGTGTTTGAAGAGCGTACCGCCGTGCATTTCGGGTATGAGTGCAAGCCCTATCTGCGAATGAAAATGGCCGAGGCCGCCCGGCTTGAGCTTGAAGCTCAAGGGCAAAAGAAGTCTGGCTTGCTGGCGATGTTTGGTCTGGGCGGAAAATCCGCGCCGGTAGCGCCGCCGGCCAAGGCGATGCCCTCGGCAAACGGCAGCCTCTCCTTAACGAAGGAGGATGATGCGTGAGCGATGAAACTATCCAGTTTCCGAGTGCGACGTCCAAGCTTGGATTTCATGTCGTAAAAGAGAAGATCAATATCTTCTCGGACGTGTCCCGCCAGGATGTTGTCGAGGGGATCGAGGACGATCAAAAAGTGGTCTATATCAGCATCGGACCGGGCGAGACCCGGGTGAATGTGCTCGATGACGATGGCCGCTCATTGAGCTCTTGGACTGCGGTATTCGGATGGTCGTCACTTTGCGACATTGAAATCCGCCATGGCGGTGACAGCCTGTGTATGGCGACACTGCCTATGATCACAAAGGCTCTGCGGTCTTCCTTGCGTCTTTACGGCAAGGATGTGGATACGGCAGGTTTCATCGGAAGCGCGCGCAGTCATCTGCATGGTGCTCTTTCCCACATCATCGACCAGACCATTGGAGACGCCAAGGAGTATGACCGGATCATTCTGGCGGCCCCGGTCTGGCTGCATGAGGTTCTCAAACAATGCGTTGAGATCCGCCCCCACATCGACCCGGTTATACAAGAGCTTTGAAGGAGCCAAAAATGAAACAGACGATGATCCTCGCGGCTCTCGCCGCATCCTTTTTCGGGGCATCAGCCCCCGCGCAGGCTGGCTTCTATTTTGAGGGTTTGATGCCCTATACAGAGGCCCCCAACTGCAATGACCCCTACGCGACGACCTGCGGTCGCTACGGCCAGGTACCCCATCAGGGGACCAAGCTTGAAAAGCCACGCCATCTTGGTGATACGGCAACACGCCCTGCGCGCGTGCATGAGATCAAACCTGCAAAACCTGCTGTGCGGTATAAAACCCGGGAAGGTCTGAGCAAATGAGTAACGCGGGGGAGCGTGAAAAGACGGTCGAGATCATGATTTCGGACGTGGGCGAAATGCACATCGTGCTGCGCCCACGACTGCCTTTCCTGGTCGAGGGATACCGTATCCATGAAAAACAGATCGAGCTCTTCGGTGAAGGCGAGAGGCTCGGCCTGGATATCCCGGAGGAGCTGGTTTCGGAAGCCAATGAGGCAGAGCAAGCCCTGGTTACAGAATTCGGCCGGACCGGTGCTGTGCCGGTGCGTGAAACGGATATTCTAAAGCAGTAAACCTTGTTGTTTTCGCAAGCTGCGCACATTCTTCCCTTAACCGGGGGCGTGACCCTCTGAACAGTATATAAAGGGGGCATCATGTCCAACGACAAGGCGGCCGAACGCCAGGCCAAGATCGACAGTATCATCAAAAACCTCTCAAGCTCAGCAATGGGCATGGATATCTTGATGAAATCCCTGCGGGCTTCGGGTCTTTCGCTGATGAACATCATCGATTCTGGCAAGTTCCCTACCGTGACCGATCCTGAGCGATTGGCGAATGCGAAAAAGGGTGTTGTGCTTGATACTGAAACGACCGGCTTGGATCATAAAACCGATGAGGTGATTGAGCTTGCAATGGTCGAATTCACCTATGACGAACATGGTATTCTGGCGCTGGGCAGGGTCTATGACGAATTCAATGAGCCCAAGAAGGGGCCGATCCCGGATGAAGTCGTTTCTCTCACGGGCATCACCAACGAGATGGTCAAAGGCCACCGCATCGATCCGGCAGAGGTAAAGGAGATCGTCGGGAGTATCTCGATCGTCCTGGCTCATAACGCGGCTTTCGATCGCAAAATGTGTGAAGCCAACTTCCCTGATTGTGGTTTTGATAATGTCGACTGGCATTGCACGGCAAACCAGGTCGAGTGGATCATGCGCGGCAAGAACGGGCGCTCGCTTGAGGTTCTCGCCCTGTCAGAGGGTCTGGTTTACGGCTCACACCGCGCAAACTCCGACTGCCTTGCAACGGCTTTTGTTTTGAACAGCAAGGATGAGAACGGCCGGTCTGCTTTCGCCGAGATGTTGGAGCGCGGCAACGTGCCCTCGATCTTCCTTATCGCCGAGAACGCGCCCTTTGATCGGAAGGATCTTCTGAAAGACCGTGGGTATCGCTGGGCGGCCGATGGCTCGGAAGCCTACGGCTACAAGGCTTGGCATAAGGAGATCCCTGGGGATGAGGCCTCTATCGCTGCCGAAGCCGAGTTCATGCGCACTGAGGTCTACAAGCGCGAGGTCGCTCTTCCATGCTATCACGTAGCGGCTGTGAGCCGTTACACAGACCGCAAGCCGGGCAAGAAGGAGTTCTTCCGCACAGCAGAGGTCAAGTCACTGGAAGAGGCCTCCCAGCAGCGCAATCTGGAAGCTGAGCCAACGTTCGATCTGTAATCGATCTTTGGGTCCGGAGCTAAGTGGTCCCGGGCCCAAAAGTATGACCTCAATTCAAAATCCAAAATCCATCATGCGCGAGGCGTGCCTCTGAACGAGGCAACCTTTATCATTGCCACAGCGATCCCGACTAGCAAGCCAGGCCCGTTGAGAGGACAAGAACTCCGCGCCGCGATGGGCGGCTTCATTGTTGCGGAAATACCGGAAGAGCGTCGAGATAGCACGATCCATAACCCAAAGATCCGGCGATGCGCAGATGGTGTACTCTGTGGGCGTTGAGGCTTTGGTGCAATCGTAGCTCGGGCCGTAGACACCAGTGGGAAGGCCGTCCCCGCGCAGGTTCTGCTCAGCTGAAAGGCACCATCTTATGGCCCCCTGCTGATTGATGTCCACTTTCGTGGTTGAAGCGAATTCCGCAACCAAGGGCACAAAGGTTTCTGGCCCAAACAGATCATGCCCTTCGCGCAGTACGGCCCGGCCTTGCTCTTTCAGAAAGTCTTCATTGAGATCGAGTATTGCAGAACAATGTGTTGCAAGACCTGCATATTCCGAGGTTTGCCTGGTGATGCGACGCGGTGTCGGGCGGGCTGAAGCAGGGGTGATCCCATCCCGGTGCTGAAGTGCCACATCGATACTTAAGGACTGGGCGATCTCTGGAGTGATCTCCAGTAAATTTTCGCGGGGACCCGCAAAGGTGAAGTATTGGATCGCTTCGTAGCTGAGGCCGACCTCATTTAAAAAGGCGCCGATTTGTGCATTTGCCACGCCGGATTCAGAGGGCCCGGCGGTGCCATCAGCATCATTGCGCATACGGTATGCGGCATGAACGCTGATGCTGGCATCCGGGGACATGTAGCGCCGTTCTCCTGCGACCCAGATGACAGCACAGATCGAATGGCAACCGGTGCCATCAAGCACCAGGGTGGTATAACCGCGGATCGCGATCTCTGCCCCGATTGAGAGACCTGTGGTCACCAGACCACCTGGGGATTCCAGATACACAATGGCGCGCGGTGCTTGCTCGGCGGCATCGTAGAACCGAGCGTCGTCACCGGATTCGATCGGGCCTCGAATAATGATGGCCTTCTGATCCGGGGAAAGCCCCGGTGCGATGTTGATTTCGGCCGCAACCAAAGCGTCAATCTGCGCGGCCAAAGATAGTCCCAGACAAGTTAAAAAAGTGAGCGATCTAGGCATGAATAGCTCCAATATCATTTTTTCAATGAATGCGAGCTACCACTGGAAGGTGGCCAAATGAAGGAAATTTACCGGAAGTTAAACCAGCTCCTGTTCTACCTCGAGCACCTGTTTGACGTCATCATCAGAAGCATCACAGCCGGGGCCTTTGAGGAAGTACCAACGTGCCATCAAACAGGCCTCAGCCATGCCATGGTTCTTTTTGACGCGGAAGATGTCCTTATGCTGCGGGAAAAGCTGGGTCGCATAGGCGCGCGCGAGGGTTTTTACATCTTCGTCAGACTTTGCCGAAATCCTGGTCGACCGCTTCCACTGCGCTGGGGTGACAGTTTCGAGTTGAATGCCGCAGGATCCGATGGTGTTGAGAATTGCGCCAAAGCACATTCCAAAGGTGAACATGGAAGATACACCCTGACCTTTCATGGCGCCGACTTCTTCAACAAGACCGACATCGGCCCCGCTAAGGACCTCGCGGATATGTTGACCGCAAGGGCGCAGCAGCCGGCCCACACCAATGACGTCGATCTCTCCGATCTCGATGAGATGTGGCGCCTTGGTGTCGTAGATAGCGTAGGAGGCAACCTTGCCTGGGTCAAAAGTAGCGATTTTCATGATAATTCCTCTCGCATCACACCAATGCCATTTTTCGCAAATCACAATGTCGGGAATAGAGTTTTCCACAATCGACTATGAAGTAGGCCATAAAAAAGCCCGGCACCGATCGGATGACAGGGGCCGGGCCGGGATGAGGCTGTTCAGCTTATTCCTCGTTGAACTGTTCCTCGAGGCTTTGCAGGCGGCTCTTGATATAGTCCTCCGCCTCGGTGCCGGGCAGGGGCATCGGATTGATAGAGATCGCCCGTTGCATGATTTCGGCGCCGATGTTGCCCTCGGATAGTTCGGAGACCAGCATGCGCTCCATCCGGTTCATCTGATTGGACATGGCGGTGAACATTGAGCCCAGGGTCTCTTTCTTGATGTTGGGCTTGTCGCTGTCGAGGTCCGTGATGCTGCCTGAAGATTTGGCCTCATCGACAGCCTTCTTCTCCTGGGCAAGCAGGCCCACCAGAGCGCCGTGGCGGCCCCGTACGGTCTCCGAGGTCGTGGCCTTGTCCAGGCCATCTGAAACGGTCGGAGAGACGGTCTGAGGCGCATTCTTAAGCGCGGGGCGCTCCCGGTCACCGGCACCCATTGGTCGGCGCTGTTCGCCGAGCTGTGGACGTCCCCGCGGCATATCGCCGGGTCGGCGGCCCGATGGGATAACATCATCATCCAATTCCGGGATGTGGTTCATGCGGCGGCGCGCCATATCGGCAAGATCTGGACGGATTGGCTCGTCATCATCCTTTTCGGTATCCCAATCTGGATCTTCATCATCGTCATCAACCTCGATATCGCTTAGATCGACGTTCTCATCGACGCCTACGATGCCGAGTATGCCAGCCAACCAGGCCGCTTGCGTTTTTTCCGACGTGATCTTCTTGGATTTCGACAGGGCGAGATCGTGCAGGCGCTTGATCTGCGTGATGCTGTCAAGCGGGTCGTCCGCCACATCCGACATCCGGAATTCCTGGCCAAGCTTCTTAGCGACGCGGACGTAGCCTTCAAGAAAGTCCTCTTCGACCGACTGGTCGAGGCCCGGTACCCGATCGGTTGGTCCGCGTACTTTCAAGAATTTATTGACCGAGAAGTTTTCGGCGAAGTTGTCGCCGATGAAGAAGGTCGCCGCGCGCACGGTCTTACCGTTGAACAGCAAATAGAACTGACCTTCAGACAGGTTCTGGAATTCAGCGACCGTTACCTTGTCGACCTCCTGGAAGGAAGCATCCATGCGGTCTTCCCAGTTGGTGCCGCCCATGGCGCCGGTTTTTGCCTGATACCCGCCCGTCACGGAAACCGTGGCTTTGCCGATCAGCTGCTGTACGAATTGAATGGTTTTGTTGCCATCCACAGTCTTGCCGACAGCCAGGATCGATGCGTTGGCGGCTGCGGTTTCGGCGATCTGCGGGTCGATGGCCTGCATGGCCGCCATATCCTGACCGGCGACGATGATCATGAAGCCCAAGGATCGTGCCTGGGCCATCATAACATCGATACCTTTGACCATGTAGTAGCCCGCTTCGTCGAGCACCACGATGAACGGAGAAGGCGCGCGGGTCTGCTTGGCCTCAACGATTTCCTGACGGGTACCCTGCAGGGAGAAGCCCGAGGCGTTACCCATCATGATCTTGGCCATGGTGACGACGATCTTGCCGCAGTTTTGCATTTCTTCAGGCGCTTTCTGAAGAGCTGGGAGCAAAACAACGAGGATCCGACGGTTGAGAACAACGTCATCCATATCAATTTCGCCAAGCGGGGTCCGGAAGATGTGACCGTAGCCATCTGCCAATGATCCCAATGGCTTAGTCAATTGCATGCTCAAGAACCCGTATTGTTCATTAGCCTTGGTTTCTTGATTATCGCCATTCATCGCCTTGTCGATTGAGAAGCCCGGAAGCGTGTCGAAAAAGCCTTTCATCGCCAGTTTTGTTGCCGTCGATAGATCACCTTTCAGGGCCCGCATGTAGAGTTCGATCAAACCGGCCCGTCCGCGCAGCTCGTCCCAGGCCTCTTCTGGAGCATCTTCGAGCTTCTTGATTTTGCGTCCGCCAAGCTTGTCCTTCTCGAAACCCTTGCCCAAAAACAGGAAGTCCCGGATGGTTTGAACGTTCAGCAGAATTTCCCCGCTGTCGCGCAATTCGCAAAGCCCCATCATCATCGCCGTCACCAGCGATACGGCGCGGGATTTCCACATGTCGTTGCCGCCGCCGGCATCACCCATCAGCGAGACCACGATGTTCATCAGCTGGTCTGGAGAGCCTTTGGCGAAGGGGTTCAGTGTATTTGACTGCGTCGCCGGGCCACCGGCTGGGGCATCGGGATCCCCGCCGGGGTCGGTGAAGTTCAAAACCCGCAGGTCGTCTTCCCTGCCGAAACGCTTACACAGGGTCCAGGAACGCGCGTAGAATTCTGTGGTGCCCTTACCGTCGATAAACAGGAAGCCCGAGGACCACATGAGGGTCTGGCTCACCACGCCGAGCAGAAGCTCGGTGTTATGGGTAACGATGTGGTTCTCCATGACATAGAGACCGTCTTCCCGGTCGACCTTGATACAAGACATCTCCACATCATCGCTCTCATCCAGCGGTTCTACCTCGGTGATCTCGAGCCCGAGATCATTGGGGAATACGCATGATCCCGCATCTGGATGGAAATCAGTGAGATCCTTCACCATGAAGAGCACATCCATCTTGGCGCCGGCCCCGATGAAGGTCGTGGCCACGCCGCCCAGGGACCATGCAATTTGCTTGATGCTGATGGCGTCTGCCCGCGGCAGCCCGCAAACACGCAGGCCGTAGTCTGTCACGAGACAGGTAGGTGATTTGGCGCGCAGGTAGTCTGCGAGAAAGCGACGACGCTCATTCGGAGTGCCCATGATGGACGGCATGTAGTCCAATGCATTCATGCCTTGCTCGGCCGCGTAACGCGCATCTGCGCCGGTCATCTGTTCACCGGTGATCTCTTGACCGGTATGCGGTTGCGGCAGCGGGGTGCAGATCTCCATGCTGTCTTTGTAAAGACCATGCAGGATGCCCAAGTCACAGGCTTCCATGATCTTGCCCTCAAAAGACGTCTCCACAGGCGCTGTGGCGCCGGGTTTGGAGCGCGTACGGATGTGCCAGAGGTGATCACGGGAACAATCTGCCGTGCGCCCATCCGAGAAGTGAAAACGTACGGCGGGAATTGCGCCTTGCCTGTGGATCGAGTGAACTTTGGAGGTTCCCCCGTCCGGGTGGCAGACTTCCATGCCCGGCAGAATATCCTCGTTTTTCATCCAGCCATGGGGTGTAAGGATGAGGGCGTCCAGCGGCAGGGATTTACCTGAGCCGGTGGTGCCGATGAAGAAACCATGGCGGCGCGCGTCGCCGTTCTCAATCCAGAGCTCTTCGAGAGACTGCTCATCGCGGCCAAAGTAGAGAATGCCGGAGGCGGTTGCATATTGTCCGGGGCGGCCCGGCTTTGGCGCGCCATAATCGATACCTCCCCAGTTCATTGGGGACTTGAAGGGCAGGCGGTATTTGCGAGACGCAGCCCAGAGGTAATACCCTGTGGCCAGAAGGCCGGAGATAATGAAGGTCCAAGGGAAAAGCAGCATCACCATCGCTGACAGCAGCATGACCACGAGCACCGTATCGGGATGTGTCATCGTATCTGCGATTTGCGCACTCACACCTTTGACAGGCCGACGCATGAAGCGGGAATCTACGGATTCCGCATCTGTTGGAAGACTGGGTTGGGATGCTGTAAATTTGGCCATCTTATGCCTCCGTCAGAGACGACGATGTCTCGTGAAATTTTTTATAATGGGATGCCCTATATCGCGACCATATGGAGGCGCGGGTTAGGCCTGCCGTCCAAAACGAGGACTGAGAAGGGTTCTGGCGAGAAGCTAAGGGCACAGCTGCTTGTCCGGTGTGACAGGACTGTTCAGGTGCTGGCGGTGCAAGGCACCGGGCGGGGGGCGTGACAAAACGCGCAGCCCTTCCGCCCGGCAAGATATTCAGCCCCCCGTCAGACATACCTGGATCAGTCGTCGTCGTTCAGGGTGGCGAGGATCATGGAGTTGACGATCGCATCGCGGTTTGCGAGCTCAAGCTGCATGTAGTTGATGCGGGCATTGATCGACATCACGCGGTGAATTTCCTGCAGCCAGGCAACCTGGTTCATTTCACCTGGGGTGGTCATCTTATCAAGACGCTCGCCCTTTGGTGCGTAATGCCAGACGGTCATGATATCGACCTGCTGAAGCTCCGAGAGCTTGTCACGAACAGGGCGGTTGTAGGCAGAGCCTTCAGCGTATTTGCGGAAGACTTCAACCGGCTCACCTTCCATGACGGCGGTACGCATATTGAGGGCCATCTCTACGGACTCGGATGCCGCATTCAGGCGCGAGCTCAGCTCTTCTACTTTTGCAAGCCTGTCCAGTCCTACGGGGGTCAAAACCTCTTCGGGCTTCATTGCTGCGCGGGGCGTCGAGTCCAGACCGTTGCGGATGATCAACCCAGCGACTTCCGCGGTCTGCGGATCATCGAGATCGATGGTCGGCTCCTCAAGCATGAGGCCCCAATCCGTTGTTGCGTTCGGGCGCCCCTGGAAGCCAGCAAACTCGTACTTCTTGTCGGCGACATGCTTGGAAAGGGCGACACCATTTTCCTGGACGACCGGGTCATTGCCGTTCACCCAGTTCGAGACGTTATCGGCCACCGTGCTACCGCTGCTGCCCGGGGCTGGCCCGCTGGAACCTTCCCCGCCAAAGATATCGACAAGCATACAGGCGAAGGGGTTTGGATCGAACTCACCGCTTTCGGCTTTGGCGCGAAACTCATCTTTGAGACGGTTCGTGTTGTTGATCTGGGCGGCATCTTCGATCCGCTGAGCGCCTTCTACCTGCATCTGCTGGTAGTTGGAGTTCTCACGGGCCTGGCCTTTGAGGGCTTCGATCAGCAGTTCAGTTTGCAGCTCGATTGAGGTTCTAACCTGTTCGCGCACCTGTTCGTTTTGTTCGGTGACGTGACTGCGGGTCTGGTTGTGCTGGTACCTCACGTAGGCAGAGCTCACAGCATGTGCTGGTGTATAGAACACAACGCTGCCAACGACACCGACCAGGGCTGTGGTTGTGAATTTCTTCAGGAAAGTTTTCATATCAGTTTCCTCCACCGATCGAATTCCAGATGTTCATGATGTCGCTCTCGGTCGACGTGCCGCCGGTGCTTGTCGTGGGAGACGCTGTGCCGCCGCCTGCGTCGCTTGTGCCACCAGACCCGCCACCAGCTGTGCCGCCAGTGGTACCGCCTGTTGTTCCACCAGTTGAGCTGCCGTTGTAACCGATGTTCAAAAGGCCAAACCCATCCCCGAAATCGGGCATCGTGACGCCGCTTGTGATATCATCCAGAGAACCGGTCAGACCTTCGGTCACGCCCTCGAACTTCTCTCGCGCGAAATCGCAAATCGCCCGCTCAACACCGGAGGACAGGGTTTGAACTTCGAGGCCTGATTTAAGGCCGCCGACAACGTCATTGATCATGCCATCGATGCTGAAACCTCCGAGGTTGCCCCAGTCTTGCGAGAAAACGTCCACATCCGCGCCAAGCAGGTCGCTCATGCAGGACAGATCCATGACAGAAGCCGGCGCCTGAATGCTCGATTCAGCACGGCGCACACTCTCTTCAATGTTCTCGCGGGTCGCGTCCGCGATCTTGTCACGGGACGCTGCCGAACATTGATCAGACATTTTGTCTTTGATCCATTGTGTCTGCGCACCTGCTGTCGTGCCCATGAGAGCGACGGTGGCAGCAGCAGCGATCCCGAGGATATGTGTCTTCTTCATGAGTTTGCTTTCCTGCAGAATTTACGAGTTTGGCCGAAGCCAGGGTCAGTTTTGGGGTCGCGCAAGGACTTACGCCTGTTGCGAATAATATACATGCGGCCATATCTTCGGGCAAACGCCAAGCGCCCTGATATCGGTGAAACGCGCCCTGAGGGCGCGTTTCTTGTGGACAAGACTGAAGCCCCGCAAAATATGCCCAAAAGAATTACCTTCTGACCTTTCCGCCAGAGGGTTGGGCGGAGGCATTGTTCCGGCGGATCCTTTGGGTGTCGAAGTCTTCGTAGATCAAGTCGTACCGCCCTGACCTGATCTTTGATTGAATGCCGAAATCATCATCTTTGATCTCAAGAAGCTTCGCCTGAACAACGCCATTGGTCATTTCCTGATGGACAATGAGCGAGATACAGCGCGCCGCCAGCTGACGGGCCATATCAGGCTCCATGGCAGATGACGCAAAGAGGATCAGCGACGTCAGCGCCTGGATCGGGTCGGCGGCGTGAATGGTGCAAAGCACAAGCGGGCCCGATGCAGACATATGCAGCAGCTCGCGTGCCGTTTCCGGTGTCCGGATCTCCCCCAGGAAAACATAGCGGGGTGCATGACGGCGCATGTGTTTGATTGCTTCAGCCGGGTCGCGGTCCGAGATGTTGATCTGGTAGATCATCCCTTTCCCTTCAGGAACGGCCAAAGGAAACTCCGGCGGATCTTCCAAGGTGATACCCACCTCATTGGCGTCCTCGACCCAGGTCTGGATACAGGCGGCCGAGGTGGTGGTCTTCCCCGAACCGAAAGACCCGGAAATCAACACCAACCCTCGGTTGGTAACGCTCTCCTTCAAAGCCTTATACAAGAACTTGGGAAGCATCAGATCACCGAGCTTGGGTGGGGTATTCCCGATCCGACGCAGGCACCAGGTCTGAAACTCTGGTGCAACCACCTCATAGGGGTTCACATCCGGTGCGTCGGGTTCTGCAATAAGGGCCCCACGATAGGCCACATTGTCATACATGATCTGAATTTCGCGCTCGAAATATCCGCGCGCGGTGGAGGCATCATGAATGGCCTGCCTGAGGCCTTCGAGGTCCTTGTAAACAGCCCTCGGCACAGGGTGTACGCCGTTCACGACACGCTGGTCCGAGCCAGATAGTACGAGCCTTCGGGCGATGGGTGTCACGGTCCGATCGGTGCTGATGTAGAGGTCGTTGAAGTGGTAGTGCGCCAGGCGCTCTCCGGGTACCTCATCAGATTTTACAGCATTCCCTGAATTCCACATGTAAAGCTTGCCTCATATTTAGTTTTGTTATTCTTTTTCGCAGGTCAGTAGCACCGGGTCATGGCCATCACGCGGCCGGCGTTCTCCGAGACTTCGTAGACATCTGCCAACCCATCCGCGCTTGTGCATTTGGATGCATTCTCAGCGCGGTAATCTGATGTGTTGGTGGTGAGCGGATCAGAGATCGAGCTCGTGCAACGGTCTTCGTCGACAAAATTGTAGAGCCGAACGCGCCAGTCACTGCTGCTTGCATCCTCTGCATAGGCACGAACACCCACGGTCGGAAGGCCGCCAGGGTGAGAGTAGGCTGCAGGCACAACGAAGATCCGCGGCTCCATCTGGAAATTTCCATCTGCGGTTACGGGCGGGCAAATGGGTTTAGGGATTGTACTGCCTGAAGCAAGTAGCAGAGCATTGTATATACCTTCCGAAAGGTCCTGATCACCCATATCAGCGGAGATAAATCTATCCCCCGTAACATCGCCGCCAGTTATAAGGTCCCCACTGATAATCATATCGCCGTTGGCTACAACGTTATCGCAATCGATTACCAGTGTGCCGTCAATAACGGTATCTGAGGCACCACCGCATGCGATACGCGCAAGGTTGGTAATCGAAGAGTATCGATCCGCGGTGCCATCCCCATTCGTATCAACCGGCGAACCCATTTGGATATTATAGACATCGGAGATCTTCGCGAAACGATCTGGCAGTCCGTCGCCATCAGTATCTTGTGAGCCAGACATGTCGATATTGTTTACGCCTGAGATACCTGGATAGATATCATTTATACCATCACCATCTGTGTCGTATGAATTAAAGACGATCTCGTTGTACATATCATTTGTGGAGAGGCAGGCGAGGTAATCAGGCGAGGTAACTGTCATCCCGGGGTTCTCGATAATTTCAGAACACCTTTGCATCGGATCAGGCACGCTCTGCCCAGTATTGGTCGCTGTAAAATCCACCGTCGAGAAGCGCGACAGGGAAATAATATTCGCGAAATGACCTGGGGTAGGGTAATCAGGAAAGTCAGAAAACCCGCTGATATCGAAGGTAAATGAGCCATATGATCCGCGAGAAATTCCTTCCTCTGAGACAAAGCCAGCTGTCAATTTTTGTGTTCGAACTGCAATTGCCGGACCGCGCGCCGCAGGGACTTCCTCTCCACCTGAAGTCACAAGAAGAGCCTCAATAGTCATTTCGTCATTGGAATTATCCTGATCGACAAGGTGGTTGTCGATACGGTTGTCGTTATCGGCATCCATATCCTCTAGGAGCATGGTTGCCTGAGGTACAGATATATCAAGTGCCGAAACTGCGCGCATAAGCAGTACATATTGCTGCCCGAAGAGGTTCTCGCCATTTGAGGTGAATGAATCTGGTAGATAGCCCATTGAGGATAGCTCCTGCATGGGAACTGACATACTCGCGGTTTCGCCAAGATCAGCACGAGCCAGAAGCTCATCACGGATCGCATCGTACTCAGCGGCCACATAGCGCTGTGAGGAGTTGATCATCATGTTCATGCTCTGCGCCATGGAAATGTCCTCCTGGCGCTTGGACTCTGTATTCATCAGGTCCGCAAACATGACGATCACCGAGGTGGCTACCGTAAGGTAGAGGATAGCCTCGAGAAGGCTGATACCCCGTTTCCGGCTTTTCCGGCAGATCGTCACAGTCTTTTTCAGGTCGCGCATAGCATATCCCATTCAGGAAATCATTGTAGTTACGTTTTTCGCAACGAGTGCCACGAAAAGCACCGGGAACATTACTGTGAGAAAGGTAACGGCCTGTTTCTCACTGAACTCAACATCGCGCGCGCCATCCGCAACTGCTTCGGGGCGAGACAACAGCGCGGCGAAGCGCGACGACTTGAGTGCCAACACCAGCAAGAGCGATGTTACCATGAAAATGAACGTTGTTTCTATGGAAATGCCAAAAAGCATGAAGGGGGCCGCGATAGCCATGAGGTCTGCGGGAGGTGCGAACTTCATATCGAACAGCTCCTGAGGGACCCAAAGTGCAATGCAGCCCAGAAAGAGAGCGGTTCCCAGGCCAACTGCGATGCCAGCGTCGGTCCAGGAGGTGATCTGGGGGGAAACCAGGAAAATCAGGAAGCAGAACGGCATCATCAGAATGTCAGGGGCCCAAGCCGAGATGCGATCGAGCCATGCCCCGAGCACAAGAATAGACCCGATGATGACCATGATGAATCTGCTGTGCATCGGAAGATCGGCGAAGATGGTGCTGAAAGAGAGCCCCAAAGCGCCAACTGCCACCGCAATGGTCATATGGCCAAAGTCATACTCAAAGGTATCTGTTGCGCCATCCCTGTTGAGTTCGAACAATGCCAAATGTGGCATCGCCAGGATGCAGCACCAGGCGATCAGAAGTGTCATGATGATCATCGGGTTATTCCTTTACAAAAACTTTGAGCAGTACCGGCGCGCCGGTCTCGGGCTCGCGATCCAGGCCGACGAACTCGAAGCCTGCAAGCGTGCCACCGGGCCCTGGTGAATAGGGTTTGAAGATGCCGGCGTATTGTCCGCGCCCCAGGCGACCGTCAAACTGGGCGAGCACTTCATGAGGTGCGGTGTCCGAAAGGTCGATCGAACTGTTCTCGCCATCTGGCCAGGTCAGTACCGCGATGAACCTGTCTGTCTCATGCACTTCTGTGTAATAGGTGTAGAAATGCTCGAAAGGATAGCCTGGATAGCTGGTGATGGCGCCGTCTGTGGTGCTGTCACGATCAGCTTCAGAAATGCGGTATTCATGGACCATCATGAAATCGTTGGACACGGTCATGTCCATTGCGAGCTCACCGTAGCTCAAGCTCATGACGAAGAAGATCGTCATGAGGATCGTTGTAATGAACATGACCGGAACGAGCGGCAGCATCAGATGTCCTTCCCGTCGAAGAGACGGTCGATCTTCTGACCAGCTGTCCAGCCACGGACTTCTTTGTCGTGGCGCGCGATAACACGCTCAGGGGTCATATCAAGGTAATCTTCCAAAAGCGCACGTGCGGCCTGGTAGACTGCAGGACGCCTGATCGGCTTGCCAATCTGATGCTCGGCCCTGAAGTGCGCCATGGCACCTGAGGACTCGATCATGACGGCTTCAGAGCCAACATTATCAAGGATGTACCAAAGCGCGCGGTCCTCCGCCTTGAGCCAAAGGAATGCAGCTGCAGGCAGCACGCCGCGGTCTTTTCGGGCGTATGTCAGCATGGCGGGAAACGCACTTTCAAGCCATGCATGCCGGTTGGCGATCTTGAGCATCTGCGCGCCAGGCTTGCCTTGAAGGATCCCATCCAGGCGTGCCATGAGACCGTCTTCGGCCACAATGGCCGCATCCATTTTGCCAGATGCGCCCCGTGTGCTGTCATTGATCCCTCCAAGATCGTTGAGCAAGGCATTGCCGCCCTTGATGTCATAGTCATAGAACAGGCACATCACAGCGCAGACAGCCTTATGGCTTGGACGCATGTTGGTATATCCGGACCAGGGCGTTCTCAGCTGGCTGGCCAGTGCTTCCATCAAAGTCTCGAGGGTCAATTCCTTCCAGGCATGACGCGACTCCAGCAGACCGTCTGGATACTTCCAGCCGTTCTCGCGCGCGGCATTGATGTGGGTCATGTCAAGGCAAAGGCCATTGGCCACCAGCCACTCTTCCGGGCGCATGGCACGATTCCAGGGCGCCGGGGTGACGACAGCCGGCGCCAGCTTCACCAGATTGCCGCAGGCTTCATGTTTGGATTTACGTTTTTCGGTGGCTTCAATGACTTTACGCGCCAGGCTGCCGGCAGAAACCTCCGGCATCTTCAGCGGGTTCACATGTCGTGCATTGCGCGACGTCAGCCAGTATTCCGATTGGGTCCAGATCATCTGGTCCAGGCTGTATGCTGTCTTATAGACCACATCGGGGCGGAAACTGCGTCCGGCCGTTCCCGCATAGATCATGAACGGCAGGTAGATCGGCATCGCGCACATACCTGCAGCTGTAAGGACGGCGCGGCGCTGGCCGGGATCCATATAGGCGAAGTTGCCCTGCTCCAGGAACAGCTTGGCCAATTCCACACGGGCAAAGAAAAACGGTCCGATGATGGGCATCTCCCGCAGTGCCGGAACCCATTCAACGAGTTTGGCGAAAGGATAGACGTGCAAGAACGATACTGCGCCCGCGAACGCGCTGATTTCCTCTTGGAGCATGGCCCATACGATGAAGGCCAAGGCAATGAGGACGACGGAAATGACCAGCATTCGGCCCGTTTCCTGATCCGGCGTTGGAGCGTTGGGGTTTTGAGACATCAGCCGGCCTCGCCGTTTGCGGCGGGTTCATTGCGCGCTGCAAGATCTTGCAGGTTGATGTGCATCTGAGCGAACTGTCCAATGCGCTGGATGAACTCCGGCTCAACAGAGATATCGCCAAATGTGTCGCGCATGTAATTGGTGTGCGCACTCAGGGCGGCAACATCGATGACGTTGTCTTGTCCGTCAATCCTTGGCGCAACCTCAAGTGCGTAGTCGAAGATGATGGCCGCAAGAAATTCTGCATCCCTTCGGTCCATCCCGTCCGGGGCCGCGCTGAACAGGAGTTCGCTCAGGTTTTCTTCACCTAAGGTGGCGTCTTCATCCAGGATTCCGGGGCTCGCAATATTGAGCGTGATGCCGGAAAGGCTGACAATATCGGAGCTTACATCGGCGCTGCGAAGGGCGGAAATACCGGGTGCCACGATATCTCCGAGCTTGAAAGAGACCCCGGCGCTATCTGCGATTTTAAGAAGAATTTGTTGCATCTGTTGTTACCTTCCGGATTTCCCTGTTGTCTATGGATACTATTATATGACGGTTTTTCGCAAACGCTCTGAGCTAAATTTCCGGGCCATTCTGCCGGGCAGGGGGGTTTTTCCACATAAATCAGGTAACCCATGGCTCATCATGAGACCCAGAACAGGATAGAGTGTAGCGTGAGATGCCGGATCAGGTTATCTTTTCGCATATCGGTTTTGCCGTAATTCCATACTGCCAGGAGCTTCCATGTCGAACTTTCCACCCAGCGTAAGCCGCGCCCTCGTCTCGACCAGCGAATGGCTGAAGGGGCGTGAGCATTGGGTGGTGAAGGGTGCTGTGCAGCCTCTTTCCATGCGGCTTCAGCAGATTTCGGTCAAAGCCTTCGAGGCCAGCCTGAAGACTGATGAGTTTCCCAAGCGCGCCCGCCGGGACATCATCCAAATCGTTGCCTACCTGCCGCCGGACGTCCGCATGGGATTCTTGTTGGCGATGGCGCGCAGCAACGGTGAGGTTCTCGATGAGATCGTCGCCGGCAAATACGACAACCGCTCCGAGCCATCCCGTTATAACATCTATGCGACGATTGGCTCCTTCGCCCGGCGAGCGCTGCTCGCCGATGTATTCTCGGAAGAACGCATCGAACGCATCGAGAAAATCCTGAACGACAGGGGTCCAGAATGAAACACATCCGCACTTTAACGCTTGCGATGACCGCGACAACGCTTTGGGCCGGCGCTGCCATTCCCGAAGGGGGTGGTGAGGCTTCGGCAGTGCGCTTTGAAGAGAATCGCCAGGGCCGGGCCGTCATGGCAAACCCTTATGATGATGTCGTGAAGATCCAGCGGGCACAGGCTGTCGGTGAGAATGAATTGAAAATTCGTGAGCTCTACCAGCAGAGCGCCAAGGCGAGCTACGATTCATCTGCGAAAATCAAGGCGCAGCTGGCTTCGATCAAGGCAAGCTATGTCGATCCTGATGCGCGCAACAATCTTTTGAATCTTGATGTGCCGCCAATCGAGGTCGAGCGTATCTCAAGAGATGAGGTTGTGCGCGAAAGGTTGGTCCCCTCGCTTTCCATGATCGAGCGTGGTGACGAGACCTTCGGGGAGCCTAAAAACCTCTTTCTGAATGACTGGGAACTGACACGCAGCGCTGATGGCGAGACATATGTGGGCCGCACAGGCGACCCCTTGTCGCGCCTGAATGTTCGGGTTGGCATGATCTTGGGGGAGTTCGGCAGGATCATGGCTGTGCGTGACACTGGCGATGCATTCTACCTTATCCTTGAAAGCGGTGACCGCATTCAGGGGAAACAGGAAAGCTGGCGCGGATGAACACTTGCTTGCGAAAAACGAAGGCATATACCGAAATGAAGAAAAGGCTCACAATCATGAAAGGCGTACGCAAGCTCACACTCTCGCTTCTTGCCGCGGCAGTATTCTCGACCGGCATCACGGTATCTCCCGTTTTGGCAGGGGAAGGCGATATGGCAAAGGTGCAGGGGCTTGAATCAGATGCCTGGGCCGCCCTTGCTGGTTCAACCCTGAAATCCACTCTCGAAGGGTGGGCGCGCATCTCGGAGCCGGAGTGGAGCGTCATCTGGGATAACCCCACAGACTACCGGATCCGTGCTTCAGCCACATTCTACGGGTCCTTCGAAGATACGGTCGGTCGTCTCGTTGATGCTGTCCATCAAAGCAATCCGGAGCTTTCCGTCACACTCTACCGCGGCAATCGCGTCATCCATGTGGATGCTCTTACGATCTCCAGCGAATAATTTTGATAGGTGTTTAAAATGACCATTAAGACTTCGGCCAAAGGCCTTGTAATGTTTACGACTTGCCTGGCCCTCACTGCCTGTTCGCTGCCGGGGGAAAACATCGACCGCATTGAGAGCAATGCGGATCGCACGATCGCAAAATCTGGGGGTGCAATGGTATCCTTCAACGATACAGCTTCGCTCCGTGGCGGCGGCGCCCAGGTTTCCAACGGCGTCTTCGTTGCTCCATTGAAAGAGCGCAGTAACGCTTCTGCACTGCTGCCATCACGGGTTCAGACACCTAATGCGGTGGTTATGTCATCGCGGGACCCGCTGTCTCTGACCCAGGTCGCCGAACGTTTGACTTCGATCACCGGCATTGAGCATATCGCCTCCCTTGGTCCGGCGGCCGAGGACGGCGTGAACGTGTCCAAGGGCAATAACAACCGCATGCTGCGCCCCAACTACACCGGCAAACTTTCCGAGGTGCTGAGCGAAATCTCCACAAGCTTTGGTGTTGAATGGAGCTATTCCGATGGCAAGGTCATCTTCCGTGACTATGTGACACGTCAGTATCAAATCCCGGTTATCCCATCGACAACCAGCGGTGGTTCCAGCGTAGGTTCTGCCTCGAGCGGATATTCGACAGATTTCTGGGGTGAGTTTGAAGAGTCGGTGAAAGGCATCCTTGGGGACGACGTTGTCTACAATGTCAGCCGCTCCAGCGGGTTGCTGACAGTTACGGCGAAAGTCGACGCGCATTCTGATCTGCGCAGTTTTGTTGACGAAATCTCCAAGAATATGACCCAACAGATCGCCTTCGATGTGAATGTGATTTCGGTCGTCACGAAAGAGACGGATGGTGCCGGCTTTGACCTGGAGATGGCGATCAACCGCGCCGGCAATTCCTTCGGCGCAACCACAAGCACGCGCGATGGCGGCGGCACCGGCGGGATGAACCTGTCGATTGTCGAAGGCTCGATTAGCTTTGATGCTTTCGTCGAAGCTGTATCCCAGCAGGGTAAAGTTGCCGTGGACACCCGCACCGGTGTGACGACGGTCAACAACCGGCCTGTTCCCGTGGAAGTTGTGGATTCGATCTCCTACATCGCTTCGTATACGTCGGAGACCGACAGCGACACAGATACCGAAACCCTGATCCCGCAGCCGGCCACTCAGGAAGTCGGCTTCACGTTGCAGCTCTACCCCCGCATTATGAACACCAATGACATTATGGTGGAATACTCGCTGAGCCTGTCCGAGCTGCAGTCCCTGGAAGCATTCGGCACCGGCGAAGCGCAGGTACAGCTGCCAGAAGTGTCGAGCACGAAGTTCTCTCAGCAGACTGTTCTGCAAAACGGCAGCACTCTGGTGCTTTCAGGCTTCGAGCGTGACCGTACGACCGTTGACCGCCGCACAGGGGCCTCCGGTGGCTTCCTGGGTCTGGGGCGCGCAAAACGTGGTGAGACCGAGCGTGTGACCACCGTCGTGATGATCCAGCCACGGATTCTCAAGTCGAACCGTGCAATCAAAAACGGCAGGTTCTGAGGCTGACATGAAGTTCTGGAACAAAAAGAGCAAGAAGGACAAGGATCTGGATGAGATCGCAAGGGATACCTCTGCAGTCCATCCGGAAGATCTGTCCGACATGCCTCCTTTCGAGGAGGCGCCGAGCGACAGTGATGATCTGCAAGATCACCAACTTGCGGATGAAGCTTCCAAGGGGTTCATGACGCGTATTTTGTCGCGTGTGAAGAAGCGCAAGCCTGGCGAGGCCGGCTTGGATGAAGCCGATGCAGATGGGCTCAGCCTGGATAAGGGTAAAGGTGAAGCTGAAAAGAATACTGAAAGCCTGAAGGACAAAATCGCAGTCCTGTTTGGGAAAAAGGGAGCCTCGGACAAAAGTTCAGCTGCGCGGGGACCTCTCGATGCCTCCGGCCTTGCCGAAATCGCAACTGGCAACGAGGCAGACTATGAGTTCGACACACAGCAAACTCTGAAAATCTGGAAGAAGAAAGTCGTTCTCGGGATGTTGTGGGATTCCACACGTCCCGGCGAGTCCGTCAAGCAGCAAGCCAAGGCAGTCTCAAGTGAGGATGTCTATTACTCGCTGGCGGCACAGTTCAAAGACGCGAACCAGATCGGCTTCTCCGATGGGTCAAATGGTATCAAGCCGGGCTTCAAGGCCGGTGTGACATGTTTCAATCCAGACCAAATGGGCGACAGCTGGGTTGCCGCGTTCCGCATTGGTGAGAATGCCGATGTCTGGTGGGTCGTGGCTCTTCGGAATGGCCAGGTCTACGAAGACCAGATCCTCCGTGATGCCGATGAAGCAAGAATGCTGTTTCTTGAAAACATGCAGGCGCCTGATTGGCAGCGCCGTATTGCGCCAGACTACTGGGAAATCGGCGGCACCGAGGATTACCGTATTCAGGATGTGCTTGCGCCGTCCTTTGGGATCGGCCTCAAGGCAGTCAACCCGTTCAAAACCTATTTGCCGCGGATCATCGCAGCAGGTGTTCTGGTTGTTTTGGGTGTGGTCGCCTACATGATGTATCAATCCCACCTTGAGGACCTCAAGCAGCAGGAGCGCGAGCTGAAAGCGCAACGGGATGCGTCCATTCGTATTTCGCCTGCAGATTACCCTTGGTTCGACGCTCCAGCAGTATTCGACTTCATTGACGCCTGCACACCTGCAATCGAAAACGCGATGCGTTTCATCCCAGGCTGGCGCCAGGATGTCATCTCCTGCAAGTTTGACGGCAAAAGGGAGGCTGGCATCATCATGACCAGCTGGACCAATGTCGGTGGCACAGTGCCTTGGTTTACGGCGTCATTCGCACCTGATGAAATGCCGAGCATCAGCGCGGATGGGCAATCGGGGACTTTAGCCGACTCTGTCGCCTTCGATGTAGAGACCGAGGTCCTTGCCGAGCCCTGGGAAGGGGATCGCATCGAAAGGGTCATGCGTCGCCGGCTCCAAACCACAGGCGCGCGTCTCGAAATGACTGCAGCCGTACAGCGGATCACCCCTGAACAGCGGGTTAAGATGCGTGAACCGGTCTTCAATTTCCATCAGGTCAGCTTTCAAACAAGCGGTGCCATTGAGGATTACCTGAGGCTCTTCGGGGATATTCCGGCGATCGTGCCCGTTGAGGCGATCTATGACCTGAGGACTTACTCCTGGAATATTTCCTTCCGCATCTATCACCCCGCAGTTCTGCCCATCTGATAGCTCCATCCAACTGAGGACTTAAAGAAATGACATCTAAAAAAACAATCAGCCTTGCTTTGGCGGCCGCTATCCTTGGTCAGTTTGCACTTCCGGTATTTGCGCAGGAGGGCAATGTCCTCACCCGTACCGTGGACAGCCTTCCGGTGAACAGCGGCGGTAATGCAGCAAATGCGGTAACAGGCGAGACCACTTTCAGCACGAACGCCACCACGAAGGCAAATGCAGATGCGGTTGTCGCCGGTGAGCCCGGGTCCGTCGTCACCTTGAGCGTGGAAGACATCGAAGCGGCCATCGATCGCGCGCCTGAGGGCCAGGAAGAAATGGCACGCGTCTACGAAGCCGAGGGAGATCCGATCACCAATGCTGCGACCATGCTTCTGGATGACAGTGGCGTGATCGGACGCCAGCGCGCTGTCGCGGAATCGATCCTGATGATGGACCAGCAAATCAAGCATCAAAGGAAGATCGAAGAGGCCCTGACTGCGCTGGGGCCCAATACCCCCATTGAGGTTTCCCCCGGTGTCTTCAAGACATTCGAAGACACGCCTGCGGCCATTCGGGCTCAGATTGCCTATATCAAACTTCAGCAGCAGCTCGCCGAGACATTGAACAGTGGTGCCACGGTAGATACGACCGGTGGCGTCAGCGTGGACGTTGACCCCATCGAAAGCCTTCCGGTACGCGATGATGGCACCGGGTTCCAGGACCCCAATTCGGCCGTAGCTGCCCTTGAGCCAGAAGAAACGCCCGATGTTGAAGGCCGTCTGGACAAACTCCTGATGGAAGCTGAGCAGCGCCTTGGCCGACGCGAAGCCGAGATCCTTCAGAACGTGGAGCAAAGCGGCGCCAAGCTGGCAGCTGAGGCCGAAGCAGAGGCGCAGGCTAAGGTGGAGGCTGCACCACGTATTGAGACGGTATCGGTTCGTGAAATCTTCGGATCCCACGGCGTCTACACTTCCATTGTCGAGATTGAAGGGGAGCGTAAGGAAATCAGGATCGGTGATGAAGTTATCGACGGATATACGGTTAAGCGTATCTCCATGGACCATGTCGAAGTCACAAAAGACGGACAATCCACAAGACTTTCATTCTGACCCCCTCTGAGATCGGCCTGCACTGGCATAGTGTGACCATAAGTTGAATAGAGGATATCAGAAGATGGCAGTGATCAAGGACGCCCAGGGCAATGTAAAGGCTGGCTCCGGGGTTAGGGGGAAGAAACCAGGTCAATCTGGCGTTGGTATCAAACCCGGCGGAGAGGACAGCTTTTTTACCGGCATGATTGAGGATGACCGCAAGGAATACCTCATGAACATGACGGATGCCGCGCTTTTGACCGGTGAGGTTGGCGAGATCGATGTCACCGAGAATGATCGTCGCCGTATTGCAGTCTTTTCAAATGGTGTCTGCGCCATCGCGACAAACTCCCGGTGGTCACCGGACGTCAAAGCCGTCCTGGTGAAAGCCAAACGGGCCAATGTCGAACCGCGCTATTTCCTGGAAGTCGACACAGCATTCATGGTCGACCTCTATGAGCATTTCGACAAATCCTACGGCATGGATGATGTTGACAATGACGTTCCTGAAGTAGAGCGCCAGCGTAAACTGAAAGATCTTATTTCTTTGGCCGCCAGCCGCAAAGCATCCGATATCCACATGCGCGTCCTCCGGCGCTACACGGAAGTTAAGATCCGTGTCTTCGGCCGGGTACAGGAAGTGGGCTCCATGCCGCCCGATGAAGGGATGGCTGTCATGCAGGCCGCCTTCTCGGTCGCCTCTGACGTTGGCGAAAACTCTTCCGTGATGTCTTTTCAGCAGGGCGCTTTGAACATGAAGTCCGGCGTCCTGCCGCCGGGCGTCGATATGTTGCGTCTGCAATACTCCCCGACATCCGAAAACCGAGGTGCTCTGGTCGCGCGCTTGAAATTCTCGACGCCGGCAAACGAAGTCGAAATCGATACGCTGGGCTATAACGATGACCAGATCAGGGACATCATCTCCTTCCGGCGCCGGACCAACGGGCTGTATATCCTTGCCGGGAAGGTGTCATCGGGAAAGACAACAACACTTCAGCGTACGTTGAATAAGATGTACCTTGAGAAAAACAAAGAAATCTCGATGTTCACGATTGAAGAACCTGTTGAGCTTGAGCTGCCGGGTGCGATCCAATGCCCTGTGAAAAAGAAGCCTGATGGCACCGATGGTTTTGTTGAGGCAATGAAGTCTGCGCTTCGCTCGGACCCCAACATCATTGTTGTGGGTGAAATCCGCTCGAAGGAAACAGCCTATCTGGCCATTCAGGCGGTGATGACCGGGCACGCTTTGTGGTCCACCGTTCACGCAGGCTATGCGCTGGGTATTCTCGACCGTCTGACCGACCTTGGCGTGGAAAGCTGGAAGCTGGAAGACCCCGGCATCGTTCGAGGCCTGATCTATCAGCGTCTCTGCGGGGTCATTTGCAAGAACTGTCGCACGACGATGAATGAAGCATTGGAGAAGGGACGCGTTTCCAGCGAGCTGGTCGAGCAGATGACCCATATCTTCGGTAAGGATGCTGATCATCTCTACGCCCGTGGTAAAGGCTGCAGCGAATGCAAGCTTGGCCTCGCAAGCCGGACAGTTGTGGCGGAGACGGTTCCCACAGATCCGGAACTGCTGAGCCTTTATTCAAAAGGCATGCGTCGCGAGATGTTCCAATACTGGGTGAAGCCGGTGGAAGAGGGGGGTCTCGGCGGCCGCCCGGTTATGCATCACGCTTTGACGAAGGTCGGGGCCGGATTGCTGGACATCGATGAGGTCGAGGAAGAAGTCGACCTGGTTTCTGAATACATCAAGAACTTCTCCAACCTCATTCCGCGCCTGCGGGAGGATGTGGCTGAACTTGAAGCGGCCATGGCCTAAGGAGAGCGATAATGGCAAAATACGGTCACAGCGCGTTTGAGAAAAAGTTCGCAAAGTTCTTCTTTGGCTTCGATAAACGTCTCAAGTTTTATCAGCAGATGGGGGCGTTGACCCGGACGGGCATGCCAAAGACTGACGCGCTGCATATGATTTATGTGGTTGCATCGAAGGAAGGCAAGAAGAAGAACGAAACCCTGGCAGTTGTCGTGGCCGATATCATTGCGGGCATGGTCAATGGTGAAGGCTTTGGTCAGGCCATCAAACCCTGGGTCCCGATCGACGATGTCATGGTGCTCGAGGCGATCGAAAGCTCGGATGACTTCCCGACTTTCATCGATGAATACTGTGAGATGCTTGTCGGTAAGAAGAAGATCATGTCGACGATCAAGGGCGGTTTGACCTATCCGGTTGTGCTGCTCTCCGCGATCTACGGCCTGATGTATTATTTCGGCAAGTCCGTGACCCCGAAGATCGAGCCCCTGCTAGCGATTGAAGACTGGGTGGGACCGGCTGCTTTCCTGGCGTTTCTCAACCGGTTCGCCGAGAGCCTCGCCTTTCCGATCACGATGACAATCTTTGTCACAATCACATTGATCGTTCTGTCGTTGAAGCGCTGGATCAGGTTTGGCCGAAACTATGCCGACAAGCTGCCGATCTATTCGACCTACCGGATGTATACGGGCATCTCCTTCATGACGTCCGTAGCGGCGCTCATTCAAGGCGGCATGCCAGTGATTGGTGCCGTGGAGAAAATCCTGCCCCTGTCGCCCCCCTACGTCAAATACCGATTGAAGATGGTCTACCGCCATATGCTCAACGGTGAAAACTTTGGCGCTGCGCTTTATCGTACTGGGACCGGCTGGCCAGATCAGGAGCTGAACTTGTCACTTAAGATCTTTGCTGAGACATCAGACCTTTCCCAGCAGCTGTCGCGTTTGGCTAAGGACTCGCTCATCACATCGCAGCAAAAGATCGAAGCATCCATGGGTGTCCTGAAATCGGTCACCATGTGTATCGTCTTCGCCGTGATCCTCGGGATCGTCGGGGGGATGTACGGCCTGCAGGACCTCATTGCACAAAAGCTTCAGTAAGACACTCAAGATCATCATGCAAAGGCCCGGTCGACTGACCGGGCCTTTTGCGGATTTATTTGCGTTAAACTTTACCTATTACACCCTAAGGGCGTGATATCTTTCATAAATTTATGGGAGGGAGGAAATTCTTCACAAACAAATTCTTCGATATCCGAAAAAACTCGGACTGATTTGCGAAAAAATAGGCGTTTTACGGCGAATTCCAGATTTTCCACAAAGTCGGTCGGCCCCAGGAGTTGCGAAAAAATACGAAGGTCGAGTAATTTTAACTTATCCCAACGTGGTGCGGGAAACAGCGCCTCAAACTAGCAACGGCCGGTTCGGCCTATAAAAGAAAGACACGAAATAATGAAAAAGCTCTCCACTCTGTCGATGGCTGCACGCAAGCGCGGTATCTCCCTGATCGAAGCGGTTCTGTACCTGGTCATCGCACTTGCGGTTATCGTGGGCGGTATCGTTTTCTTCCAGCAGGCTCAGCTGTCCAACCAGGTGACTGATACTGCACGTGCCGGCGTCGGCATCTCTTCGCAGGTTCGCGGCCTGTATCAGAGCCAGCGTTCCTTCGGCACAGCTGACCTGACAGGCGCTGTTCTGGCTTCCGGTTCGGTTCCATCGAACTTCCAAGATGGTACCGGCATTGTACACCCCTTTGGTGGTGACGTGACCGTGAATGGTAACGACGGCGGTTTTGCGATGACATTTGCTGATCTTTCCGAAGCGGCCTGTCTGCGCCTGGCGACTGCGGGTGAGGGTGGCGAAGGCCCCCTGGGAACCGGCATTGCTGCAATCAGCTTCGCTGCGGATGGGCCAACCACCTTCGACGGAACTGTTCCTACAGCTGATATTACACCAGTTACAGCAGCAGATGCAGCAGATGCAGCAGCATGTGGCGTCGAAGACGTCGATGTTACCGTTTACTACACACGCTAATCGACCATCAGGGCAACCTGAGTATCGGTTCTGCCCACCCGAGAACTCGGGTGGGCTTTTCAATATGCGAATAATGAAACGGATATGTTATGAAAACAAACATCAAACTGAGTAATCATACTCGCAAACGTGGCATCTCGTTGATCGAAGCGGTTCTTTACCTCGTCATCGCTTTGGCAGTCATCGTCGGCGGCATCGTCTTCTTTCAACAAGCCCAACTCTCGAACCAGATCACCGACACAGCGCGTATGTCCACCGGTGTATCCTCTCAGGTGCGGGGACTGTTTCAAAGCCAGCGCAGCTTTGGCGATGATGATCTGACCGCCGCCATGGTGAAGTCCGGTGCCGTGCCATCGAACTTTATCTCCGAAACCTCAACCCTCTTCGGGACGCGGACGGAAGTCGTTCACCCTTTTGGAGGGACGGTCGAGGTTCACGGATATGACACATACTTTGAAATCCAGTTCAACGATCTGCCACCGGCCGCTTGCTTGAGATTGATGACTGTAGGCCACGATGGAAGTGGCTCGATCGGCACCGGCATTACTGGTCTGTCTGTAGCGAACCCGGCCAACATTTTTGCGCAAGCTGCACCAATCACGGCAGCCGATCTCAGCGATGCATGCGGAGAAACGAATAACGTCAATGTCCAATTTTCTCGCGGTGGTGGTGGCGAATACAACATGCCGTCGAACACCGGCCCTCAGACCCCTCCATAAGTTTTCAACGTATAATACAGCGAAATATCCCAGCACAGCGCGGCGACAACATATCTGTCATCCGTGCTGTGCGAAAAGTATAATAAATCGAGGAAAGCATGATGAAACTATCCACGCTATCCGCAGCAACCCGCAAACGCGGTATCTCCCTGATCGAGGCCGTTTTGTACCTCGTAATCGCCTTGGCGGTAATCGTCGGCGGTATCGTTTTCTTCCAACAAGCACAGCTCTCGAACCAGATTACAGATACAGCGCGCATGTCCACGGGGGTCTCTTCGCAAGTGCGTGGTCTTTTCCAAAACCAGCGTAGCTTTGGAACAGACCAACTTACTGAAGCAATGGTGAAGTCTGGCGCAGTGCCTTCAAATTTCGTTTCAATTACGCCGGTAAACCCTTACTTCACGGAATACGAAATCGTGCATCCTTTCGGTGGAGATGTCGAGGTCTTTGGCCAGGACAGCTATTTTGTTATGCAGTTCAATGGGCTGCCAAAAGCGGCATGCTTGCGTTTGATGTCTGTCGGTTTGGATGGAAGTGGATCCGTTGGCACGGGTATAACCGGACTTACCATTCGGGCCGCAGAGGGCTCATTCGGACAGGCTGTTCCTATTACTGCTGCTGATCTTGGGGAAGCTTGTAAGGGCAGCAACCAGGTAAGCATTCAATTCTCCCGTGACGGTGGTGGAGAGTATGTGCGTCCAACTAACATCGGGCCGGCGCCATCATCATAATCATGGTCCTCTTCTGTGTGGGAGACCATGAAACGGGGCACCTTTTCGGCAGCCCCGTTTTTCATTTTGGGGTATTGCTGCATCAAATTCATTTTCGATGACACTACCGGCGGATCGGATTTTATAATGGGTAAAATCCTCCCGAACGCTGAAACCTGAGGTGTGCGACCTGAAATTTGTGGAAAAGATCAACTACGCACCGTTTGCGAAAACTATTGCGTTCGGTATTTCCATATAACTGTGCGATGATCTCGTAGCATTCATAAATTTAGCCGAGGACCTGCCATGTGGCGAGATAAAAACAAGACGAGGAGCGGCGGACTGCAGGAGGTTGTGCCCGTACTTCTGGCCATCATCCTGGCATTCGCTTTCGTCGCGATGCCCGGAGCGGCCGCGGCGCAACCGAGCACAAGCTCACTTTGGGACTTCTTCGGGGATGGTGTAGGCGATCCCTATAGCTCTGTTTTCCTGAACCAGATGTTCGGTCCGCTGTTTCCATCGGTGACAAACGCAAGCAGCCAGAGCATCTTTGCTCAGATCGTTGCGTATTTTAACGTGATCGTTCTGCTGATCGGTGGTCTGATGTTCTTTTACAACGTCACCGTGGGGGTGATGCAATCAGCTCATGAAGGTCAGGTGCTCGGGCAACGTTGGTCGTCCCTCTGGGCGCCACTGCGCCTGGTCTTTGCTGTCGGCATGCTGGTGCCGGTCAATCAGGGTTACAACCTGGCCCAGTCCGGTGTTGCCTATATCGTCCAAGGCTCAACCAAAATGGCTTCTGCTGTTTGGGGGACAACAGCCAGTGCTGTGATCTCAGGCGACCTTCCGATCGCGGCACCTGTCATCAATTTTGATCCTGAGCTTATGGCAGCCCTGTACGATCAGGCCGCATGTGTCTCGACGCTTGAGCGTCAGGTCAATGGTGCCAACAGCAGCGCGCATGTTGTACGACGTGAAGCCAGCAATGAACACTTCATTTCAAACACAACTGTGATCAATAACGGTGTGAATGATGCTGACCAGGGTATTTGCGGTTCTTGGACCACACCGAATACGCCCGAGTATCTGCTCAACATCGTGGAAAACGTTACAGCAGCAGATTCGGATCAACCACAAGAAGCAGTTCGGAATGCAAGTATCGCTGAAGGTAAGGCGCGTCAGCTGATTGATGACTTCCGCAACGGCCATAAGGCGATCCTCGATAATGCCTATGCGGGTATGCTGGAGATCACCGAGGCCAACTACGCGCAGATTTCGACAAGCTCCGTTCCGCCGGCGTCGGTTGGCCCGCAGATCGCTGCAGTTCATACTGCTGCGAATAACGAGCTTACCGACCTTGTGAACGCCATGCGTGAGAAGGCCACAAGTGATGACTTCGGTGTGAGCCGTGCGCGCGACAATCTTCTGCGTCGTATCAATGGTGGTGACGGTTGCTTCTCCGAGACCGGTATCAGCGGTGCAAGCGAAGGCCGGGAGGCTATGGTTGGATGTTACGGTGAAGGTTGGATGGGCGCAGGCTCTTGGTACATCCTCATGGCAAAGCTCAACAACGAGCTGTCGAGCCTCTCGGAAGCAGTCCCGAACGCGACCAAGCCTGGATACAGCAGTGTAATGGGCAATGGTGGCAACGCGTCTGACATCTATCACTCGGCCAATGGCTCGGGTTTCTGGCGCCGGAACTTCACTTCGGGTGATACCGCAGGGATGCCTTCGCGGGTGGAAACACTGGCGATCTTGGGCAAGTATGGCGATCTGTTCCAGACCTCCTCGCTCGAATTGGCCTCCTTCGATTATAAGCTACCGACATCCATGGTTGCAGAGATCAACGCGGACGCGAATGGCAGTACCGGCGATTTCTGGGAAAAGGTTGTGGGCGGTACGCTCAACTCGATGACCCGGGGGTTCATGGATATCTTCGATCCCGGTAAAGGTGGTCAGGATCCTATGGTTGGCTTGATCGGCCTTGGTCACAATTTGATCCATGCGGGTTCGGCAATCTTGGTGGCGACAGCTGCGACGGGCTTTTTCACCGGCGGTGGTGCCGCGGTGGCTCTGCTGCCGGTCTACTCAATCTTGTTGTCGGCCGGCGTATCGCTGAGCTTCATCATGCCGATCATGCCCTTCCTCTACTGGGTCTTGGCGATCTCGGGGTACTTCCTGCTGATCACTGAAGCGATCGTTGCCGTAAACCTCTGGGCGCTCTCGCACCTGCGGATGGATGGTGAGGGTATCTCAGGTGAGGCCGGACGACAGGGTTGGCTGATGGTCCTGGCTCTGTTTATGACGCCAACCTTGATGGTCTTTGGTTTCATTATCGGCATGCTGATCTTCCGGATTGTGTCAGACCTGATTTCTGCGGGTCTGTTCTACGCGACCTCGAGCATTGTGGGCACAAGCCCGATCATCTGGCTCTTTGGTACAATCGGCTACACGATCCTGACCGTAACAGCCTACGGCCTTCTGCTTGAGCGTAGCTTCTCGCTGGTTTCGGAATTTCCGGGCCGCGTTATGAAGTGGATGGGCTCCGAAGTGCAGATCGGTGGCGGCGAAGGCATGATCAAAGGTGCGGCAGCTGCAGGCGCGGTTGGTGTCAACACCCTGGGCAACCAGCTCGAACAGGGCATGGGTAAGCCAGGCGCGAATGGCAAGTTCGTCAAAGGTGTCGGCATCGGCGGCAAGCTTCGCGTCAAAGGCGAGCAATGGCGCAACCGCAAAGGCGCGAGCGAGGGATCATAAGAATCCCTACGTAGTGCGAGACATGAAGGCCCCCGGAATACCGGGGGCCTTTTTTATTGCCCTATGATGGAGACAACGTCCTCCCCCACAGGGAACGAAAGTGCGAAAAATACGATTTAGGAAAAAAAATAACATGACACTCTTGACAACTAGATCTTGGGTGATCAGATTTATAGACAACAGAATAGCTGCGAAAAAAGGATATCCAGCATGACTTATGCGAACGACAACATCTCCACCGCTGATCTGGGTGTCCTTGCTTCCGGCGCCAAGGCAGAGAAATCCCCTCATGCTCCGAACGTGCCTGTTGAGCTGGCCATCCTTGCAGCACATGTTGCATTCTACCCGATGGCTTTCTTTGCGGCGCTGCCAGAAGCCTCCAAGGTCTTGGTCGGCACTGACCTCTCCCTGGTAGCAATGTTCCTCTTTGTTGTGTCTGCCGGGATCGTTGCAGCCACCAAGAGCTACCCGAGCGGCGGTGCATTGGTCCAACTGGGCGTTGGCATCATGTCTCTGGGTCTGGTCGTCTTGGTCCCAGCCATGTTGGGCTTTGTCGCCCTGGCTGTGATGATGCTCTCGGTCGCGGGTGTTGCCGCACTGGCAATCATATGGAAGGGCATCGTGTTCTTCGGCTTCATGTTCTGGTACCTGAACAACTAAGTGAAGCGTAACGAAATACAGGATGTCCTCATCAAAACCCCCGGGAAACCGGGGGTTTTTTTATGTCTAATGGTCAGCCATGGGGGTGTCTGATCTATTATTCTGCATCAGAATGCGTGTTTGATGTCCTATTCTACATCAACAGTTACTCTTTCAAGCACTCAGGAAGTTCAGATGCCGCCAGCTGATCAGGCATGTCTGCACGGCCCTCCATACGAAAGACGCGCTCACCAATCGGCCGGTGGTGACACTGGAATGGCAGCTGATCTGCTGAAGGTGCCCCGCTGGATGGTACTTTAGTCATGCTGAAAGGGGGCAAATGCGAAGAGTGTCGGAGTCCTTCCGGCAATCTGGGGCATTGCATCCAATTGTCATCAGGTTCGACGACCATGACCTGAAACGAGGTTTACGGCTGTCTGATCAAGGCATTCATTATTTCTTGATGTATAAAACTCAATATAAACAGGTAGTTGTAAGAAATATTGCGAAAAATATAAATTAGGGGTTTTCTTTTCACGCAATCTTGGTCTATCTCTATGTCATCGGGTGGCAATCAGCCGCCTCGAACACAACGCCGGAATGGAGGGCACACAAAATGACACGCATCGCATTGCATAAGCTTTTTGCAGCGCTCTCCACCTATATGTGGCGAGTAGTTGACCTGTCATGTGATCGGGGCTCGAGTGCCCAGATTACAAATCCAGGACAACCCAGTCACACCGGTGCCCTCATGACCCCCTAAGGTCGACACGAGGATCACCGGACAGGCCCGGGCGGAAACGCCCAGCCAACTACCGGTAAAGATCCTCGATCAAGATTTCCAAACAGAGATCCATCGAATCCGAGCCGGGACCAGACTTCAGAGTTTGCGTCACGCTGTTTGACATTGATGGTAGAAGCCGACACGGCCACTAGGATTTCGATCCGATGATGTGGGAGACCAACCGTGTAAGGCAAAGACGAGATCCTTGCATGATGACATGCGGGTCGCGTCAAATCCTTGGTTTTCGCAGTAAGGTTCGCGCATTTCGGTGCGATGCGATCCTCGGCCAACTGGTTGATGTGAAAGCAGGAAAGGTCGGTTCGGAGGGTACCGTGAACCCTCTCTCGGAGTATGGCGCAGTCTGGTAGCGCACCGGTTTTGGGTACCGGGGGTCGTAGGTTCGAATCCTACTACTCCGACCAACATTCCGCCTGAACGATCTCATGATCGTTCAGGAAGCATTGGAGTGGTAGGATAAGAAGCGACAGGAAGCGTGAGGAGCCGATAGGCGACGAAAACGCGACCATGACGCCGTCTCGAATCCTACTGCTCTGATCAATTTCGCAGACCTTTGCAAGGCATCGTTCTGCATACGACCTTCGCCGGGGTGTGCTCCCGAACGTGGTAGAGCACACCCCTGCGGGTAGGAGAAAAACGGGGTATGGCGCAGTCTGGTAGCGCGTCCGTCTGGGGGACGGAAGGTCGCAGGTTCAAGTCCTGCTATCCCGACCACCAAGGGTAAGATCGATCATCTGGTCGATCGGAATATCAGATGACTTTCCGGGTGATCTGGGCGCCCCGCGGAGGGGCGGTTCATGCCAGTGGGCGAAGCGGGGATCCTGGCAGATCCTAAGCGGGACCTGGATCAGCGATGCGCGAATGCGCACGCGTCAGTCCCAACGACCATGTCTTCGACATAGTCTAGGACCCCACGGAAAGTCATCTCGGGCTGCACCGTATGCAGCCTTTGCGTCGGTAGCTCAGTGCTTCTCATCGTTTTCGTTAGTGATCGCGAAAACGACTGTCAGCCTAAGCTCAAGACTTCGGGCTCGATGAGCCCTTATGCGTCGGTAGCTCAGTTGGTAGAGCACCTGATTGAAGCTCAGGGTGTCAGTGGTTCAATTCCATTCCGTCGCACCATATTCACAGGCATGTATCACAGAATTATGCCTTGGTAGCTCGTCTCTCACACCTCTTAGGAGGTGTTGCCGACGGTGAGCTACCAGAACATCAGAACACGTTCTGATGACTGCCCTGGTAGCTCAGCTGGATAGAGCGTACCGCTACGAACGGTGAGGTCGGGGGTTCGAATCCTCCCCAGGGCACCATTTTCACAAAGGGCTGACAGCTCATGTTGGGTCGCACTCCACAAGGTGTGGTCGCGGATTGTAACTCCGTCGCTGAGAAGCACGCCAGGTTCGATTCCTGGGTGACCCACCATGACCTGTCAGTTCAACGATATGCCGTCGTAGCTCAGCTACCCTCTCATCGCTTTCTGTCGTTGGAAAGCGACTGCCGGGAGCCGAGCTACGAGGCGGATCGAAAACGATCCCCTATGCCGTCGTAGCTCAGCTGGTAGAGCGCCTGATTGTGGATCAGGAGGTCCTTGGTTCAAGCCCAAGCTTCGGTACCAATAGTGGAAAGGCATGCATGAGATGCATGGCGTTCCAACCGAAGTACGGGCTTGAAGCGACAGGGAGCTCGAGAGCGGATGCGATCAGAGCGACCATGTCGCCGTCTCAAGGCCGGGCTTCGGTTCCATTTTCGCGGATCATACCGCAAACGAAACGTTCCCACCGTGGTCGGGCCCGACCACTTTGTCCAGCCTGAGCGGCCGTGACGGAGATATGGATGGTGAGAAAGACCGTAGCTCAGCTGGTAGAGCAGCCTTGCAGGCAGGTCGCGGGTTCCCAGGCTATGCCGAAGGCATGGCCGTCGGGAATGACGCGTGCGCTTTGGCGCATCGCTGATCCGAGTCCCGCCGGTCAGGTAATGCAGGCGATCATCGTATCGCAAGGAGACACGGATCTCGACCCGCGGCCGGCGTTACCGGTCGCCACCGCTCAGGGCGTCGTTTCCCTGAGGGCAGGGGTCAGGGAAGAGAACCGTCAGGCGCGTCTGGCATGATGCTGAGGGGTAGCACCTCCCGATGATGGGTTAGAACCATCCGCGCCGAACAAACACCGAAACCCTTGGAGCGGGGGCAGGACGGTAATGCAGCAGACTGCTAATCTGTAGGCCCTTCGGGGTCACCGGGTTCGACTCCCGGTCGCTCCGCCATAATAGGCTCGGGCTCTCGAGGAGGGGCTGAGATGCGACGAGGGGCCGGGAGGCGAAGCGTCAGGGAGTATGGTTGCCAGAGGCTACGACATACGACCATGACGCCGGACCGACTCCCGGTCGCCCCGCCATAACAACGAGAATGTCTTTGCCGGGGGCGGCGCGACAGGAGCCCGAGGATTGCAAAAACCTTGGGAGAGCATCGCGGTCCGACGTTGCTAGGGCGAAGTCCAGGCCGCAACACCTGGAGGGACTTAGCCCCCGCCACAGGCATTCTCGAACGATATCCGCGCATAGCTTAAACGCCGCCTCGGGGCTCCGGGCCGACGAGAAAGAGCGCCTGTAGTCGACAGGGAGGTTCTGGTGAAACACCAGATGTGCGGGCCAGAAACAAACACGCGGACGTAGCTCCCCTCTCGCACCTATTCAGGTGCTGCCGGGCTGAGCTCCATCCGAACCTTCAGCACTATGTGCTGAATTCTGCGGACGTAGCTCAGGGGTAGAGCACAACCTTGCCAAGGTTGGGGTCGGGAGTTCGAATCTCCTTGTCCGCTCCAGAACACGGGACTTCCATACTATAGGACGGACGTTGTAACTCAGCGCAGCCGAGATCAGGGGTTAGGTTCCCCGCAGTTCCACCAGAACATCGGAAGGTGTCATCTCACGCGACGTGGCAAAGCGCTTTGCCATTCGCCGCCTCGGACTGATCATCTGAGGGAATGCCTGTAGCTTAAATGCTAAAGCGGCCCGCTATGAGGGAGGATGCTGGACCTGTTCCGGCCAGGCAGAACGACAAGCTGGGAATGATCTCCCGGCAATGGTGGCATAGCTCAGCTTTCTCTCATCGCCTTCGGTTTCAATGCCGAAAGCGACTACCGGACTGAGCAGTGCCCTATTGCGGGCCTGTGGTCCGCACGGCGGTGGCATAGCTCAGCTGGTAGAGCGCAGGACCGATAATCCTGATGTCCGAGGTTCGATCCCTCGTGCCACCACCATTCTCTTACGAGCAACAACACCACCCTGTTTGCAGGCGACCCTGAGGGGCCCTCTGCATGCGCGGTGGAGAAGATGGTTATCTCGCGTGGCTCATAACCACGAGGTCGTCGGTTCAAGTCCGACCTGCGCAACCAACACAACAAGAACATCACCCGCCTCGAGCAGGCGGGTGACACGACATTTGGAGCAGCTCAGGCAGAGCGCCGCGGGAGCCGCGGAGGTCGCCGGTAAGGTCTTAGGGGGTTCGGGATAGGGAGTAGCTACCTGAAGGACGAACTCAAAAGATCGGAGAATACGCCCAAGGGGTCGCTCCCCAACGGTTACGTTCGCAATCCGGTCTCCAAATACAAATTGCCCAGGTGGTGGAATGGTAGACGCGCTGGCTTGAGGGGTCAGTGGCCGAAAGGCCGTGTGAGTTCGAGTCTCACCCTGGGCACCATCACTTTCACGTCTGATTTCAAGGGCATGGCCCTCATGGAGGCAGGGATATGCGCAAGCATACCCGTCCCTCCTACGAGTAAATCTAAACGATTTTTCTCTTGGAGCGTTAGTCGAGCGGTTAAGACGCCTGCCTGTCACGTAGGAGATCACGGGTTCGAACCCCGTACGCTTCGCCATGTCCCTGAAATCAGACACGACGGCTGCGCATCTCTGTGGCCATCTAGGCCTATAGCTCTCCCTTTCGGCAGATCCACATTGGATGCAATGCATCTCGGATCGCATATCGGTTTACGCTATAGGCCAGTTGGCTGCTCTGCAGCCATATCAGGGCCTATAGCTCATCTGGGAGAGCGCCGCTTTTGCAAGGCGGAGGTGGTCGGTTCGAGTCCGACTGGGTCCACCAAATTGGATGAAACGATCGGACTGTGGCGCGCGATTGGGCGCGGTCAGGGAGCACTGGTCAGCGGGATACCGCGGCGCAGCCCTGGCGGGGTGCGGTTGAAGGAGGGATCCTTCAGGCACTGACCCCGGCTAGACGTTTTCATCCAGTCCCCGCAGCTCGGAGAAGGAGCAATTCACGGTCCGGACCGTGAATAGGGCGCCGGTTAAAGTCCGGCCGGGGACACCAACCATGAGGAACATATTCCTCTATTTCTCAGTAGCTCAGTCCCTCCCATCGCTCTTCGAGCGACTGCCGGTCTGAGCTCCGAACGGGGGCGCGCCCCCTCTTTCCCAGTAGCTCAGTTGGTAGAGCGCCTGACTGTTAATCAGATTGTCGCAGGTTCGAGCCCTGCCTGGGGAGCCAATTTAGAAAGAACAGTAATGAAGCTGTTCAGCGGACCCCCACAGGGTGGGCGAGAAGCGGCATGGAGCGTCAGCGACCATGCCGCCGGCTCGAGCCCTACCTGGGGAGCCATTTCTGCCGCGTGCGGGTCGTCGCGGGGTATCAAGTCTGTGCGCAAGTATGGGGTTAAATGTTCCGGGGTCCATCCCGGGGCGGCTAACGGTCCGCCAATTCTCATAGGGACAGCGATGCTGTTCATATAGGGGCGTAGCTCAGCTGGTAGAGCGTTGGTCTCCAAAACCAAATGTCGTCGGTTCGATCCCGGCCGCCCTTGCCAACAACAAGCCGCACATCATGGACAGGTGGCAGAGCGGCTGATTGCACCGGTTTCGAAAACCGGCGAACCGAGAGGTTCCGGGGGTTCAAATCCCTCCCTGTCCGCCAAGTTTACGGGGCCATAGCTCATCCTCTCCCAGAGTTTTCCGAAGGAAACTCGTCGGAGCCACGCGTATCGCATGAATGCGATATCGCTGGCACATGCATCTAAAGATGCACTGCCGGGTAGCGCCATGGCCCGCGGGTCTTAATGAGACCCTTTGGGGCCATAGCTCTCCTTCTCGGTGCCATGCGGCACCTGCCAGGTTACGCTATGACCCAAGACACCCCTTGGGGTGTCTACTGGGGCCATAGCTCAGATGGGAGAACGCTTGCATGGCATGCAAGAGGTCAGGGGTTCGAGCCCCCTTGGCTCCACCAAGCACCTTGCACAGCGAGGTGCGCGGCGCGGCAGTCGCTCGCAGAACGATGAGAGCGCCAAGACTTTCACTCAACATACGCAGTAAGCTTTTTCAGGTGCTCACGGTATCCTGCCTCCAGGAGGGCATCACATGCGATACCAGGTTGAATACGACAACGAGAGCGATGGCGAGACCGTCGAGCTTCAGGCTGCCGATCTGCCGATCCTCGGACAGCTTCCCGAGGCCGTCGAGAACGGTCGGTTGGCGGTATACGATTTCGTCGACAGCGTGGCTGAAGAGGAGATCATCGAGGACCTCGACAACGCCAGCTGGTGCTACACCAGCGCCGGCCGCATCGAAGACACACCAGAGCCCTGAGGCTCGCCGCAAGGATCAAGAATATGGCATTGGACAACGACGACTGGACCCACACCGAAGGCGACCACAGGGTCGAGAACATCGCGGCCTACGATCCCGCGATCGGAGAGAAACTCGGACAATACGCGCTCCGCTTTATCTCGGACAAAGGCCTCTCGAATGAGTTCGCAGATGCTCTCGAAGAGATCCAGAAAGCCGCGGACGTTGAGCGGATTGCTGAGAGTGAGACGCCGGAGCCCTAAAGGCTTCACACGGCCGGTTGGCGGAGTGGCTGACGCACTGGATTGCAAACCCAGGTACCCCGGTTCAATTCCGGGACCGGCCTCCAAACACTTCTTTGCAAAAACTGCAAAGAACCTGATTTCCCCACTTCCGACCGTAAGGAGGAAGAGCAACCCGCAACGCGAAAGCGAAAACCCGGACAAGACAGCGGGCCGGGTAGGGGGAAGATCATACCCGTGGGGTACTGGAAGATTGGCCGAGTGGTCGAAGGCACCGTCTTGGAAAGGCGGCGGGCCCCCAGGGGTCCCAAGGGTTCGAATCCCTTATCTTCCGCCACCCACTGGGTGCTGATTTCCGATCGACAGCAGCAATGCTGCCGTTCCGAGCTCAGCGGTTATCACCTATCGATGACCCCGTGCATGAAGACCGTTGCCACTGCCCCACTGATGATGGGTGTTACGCGTGCGGGGCCTGGGTTCGACCAACAATATGCGGATGTGGCGTAATTGGTAGCCGCGCTGGTCTCAGGTACCAGTGATCGAAAGATCGTGGAGGTTCGAGTCCTCTCATCCGTACCATTTTCGCAGCTGGAATAATTCAGCTCCGCCGCCGCAGTAGCTCAGTGAGAGAGCGCTCCCTTGGTATGGGAGAGGCCGAGAGTTTGATCCTCTCTTGCGGCACCAGAATACAGTCTCTGAGCCTGATCGAGGCGTACACCGGGTCAGGCCAGGGGAAAAGCCGCGGCGCTTCATGCGCAGCAGGGATGACGCCTCCCCCGCGGCACCAGTTCGCGCCTTGTGCGTGATGGAGAGTAGCTCAATTGGTAGAGCCCCTGGTTTTGGTCCAGGTGGTTGCAGGTTCGAGTCCTGCTTCTCCAGCCAATCAATTGCCATATCGCTTTGAAGAAGCGACAGGGCGCGTGAAGAGCGCAGCGATGAAAAGCAACCATGTCGCCGTCTCGAGTCCTGCTTCTCCAGAAATAACAATCAAGGTGCAGTAGCTCTCCTTCTCGGCGTCCTGATGGACGCCTGCCAGGTGACGCCACTGCTCATTGAGGTTCAAAGAACCTCAAAGTGGTGCAGTAGCTCAGTTGGTCAGAGCGCCGGGCTCATAACTCGGAGGTCGATGGTTCGGATCCATCTTGCACCACCAATAACAAATTTCGCATGACCATATGGCGATATTCAGGACAACCACCTATTGTAGAAAGCAACACTGCATTGGAGAGAAGATGTTCGAGTACGACTGTCAAGTTTGCGGAAACGATCATGACCAGGACAACACGCATCACGGCGAGTATGTCCATGGCGGCTACGGGTCGACGAAATACGATGAAACTAAGCTTGTCTGGGTCGCCCCGGCGCCGAAAGCCCTTGAGATGGGCGGTCACATTTGTGACGCCTGCATCGATGTGCAGGTGGAGAGCGGCGCGCTGGAAGCTTTCGCCTCAGTCTTCAATCCGAAAGATGTCGATGAGATGTCTGCCAAGGGTTATGCGAAGGTTTTCGCGATGGCAGCCGCGCGGATGTATGAGGCGGCGGTGAGTGCTCGCGGATCTGTTCCAGATCCTGTTGCCCCTCTCACGGATGAAGAGAGCGAAGCAATCGCATGGTATCGATCACGGATCTGTAGCGACCCGACGCGCTCGGCAGTTATCTCCACGGACTCTAAGGGCAACCAGCATGCCAAGCTTGCATGGGATATGGGCGAGGCGCATGTGATGGCCGGCCTTATCATGGGGAAAATTGGCGGTGATGCACCGGACTTCAGCGCAGCAGGGAAGGATTTCGGTGAGCGTCTCGCGGCGTTCGACAAAAACACCTGCAGCCTGTTCGAGGACATGATGGCGTCTTTGGAAGCTGGACTGAAAGATGAATATGCTGAAAACGATACAACAACACCGTCGTAGAGCGGTAAGGACCCTTAGCTCACCTCTCGGCAGATCCTGACGGATCGCCTGCCGGTCTGAGTTAAGAGTCTGAAACCATAAATGTGGTTTCCAATGGACCCTTAGCTCAGTGGTAGAGCAGCTGACTTTTAATCAGCAGGCCCTCGGTTCAATCCCGAGAGGGTTCTCCAATTTTAGCGCAAACCCAACTGGGATTGTGCAGCAGATCGGCCTCGGCCGGGAGCGCGGGTGTAGCATAGTGGTAATGCAGAAGCCTTCCAAGCTTAGGATGAGGGTTCGATTCCCTTCGCCCGCTCCATAGATACTGCCGGCTAAGAGCCCCGTCCGCGGCGGGAAATGAAGCTCTGGCATCCATGGTGTTCCGGTTCGCCCCGGTTGCCGGCTCCAAGATCACCAACAGCAAAAAAGGAGGCCCATATGCGACAGGATGAGATCCGCGCAGCAGGCGCAAAACGGGGAGAAAACCCCCTTAAAAACAACGGACCGTTAGCTTAGTTGGCCTAAAGCAAGGGACTTTTAATCTCTGATCCTGGGTTCGAATCCCAGACGGTTCACCATTGAAAATGGGAATGACTCGAAGCGACAGGAAGCCTGAGGAGCGCGCGGAAGCGATAAAGCGACGAAAGGGCGACCATGACGCAGTCTCGAATCCCAGACGGTTCACCAAGACTTTTGCACCGCAAAAGGCGACGGCACGGCAGTTGCTCTGCAAGAGCATTGAGAGTGCCATAAAATATACCACCCTGTTTGCAGGCGACCTCGAGGGGCCTTCTGCATGCGCGGTGGAGAAGATGGTTATCTCGCGTGGCTCATAACCACGAGAACGTCGGTTCAAGTCCGACCTGCGCAACCATTGTAAGAAAGCACATAGGTGCTTTTGATTGCATCCAGGGATGGATTTGAAGCGACAGTGAGCGTGAGGAGCCGAAGGGCGACGACAAGCAATCATGACGCCGTCGAAGGGTGCGCATTTGCGTGCCCGTTGAACCCCAGCGATGCGCTCGGCGCGCGCGAGGGTTTCAAGTCCGACCTGCGCAACCAATAAGAACATCACCCGCCTCGAGCAGGCGCGTGACACGAAATTTGGAGCAGCTCAGGCAGAGCGCCGCGGGAGCCGCGGAGGTCGCCGGTAAGGTCTTAGGGGGTTCGGGATAGGGATTAGCTACCTGAAGGACGAACTCAAAGGACTGGAGAATACGCCCAAGGGGTCGCTCCCTGAGGGTTACGTTCACAATCCGGCCTCCAAATACAAATGCCCAGGTGGTGGAATGGTAGACACGCTGTCTTGAGGGGGCAGTGGCCGCAAGGCCGTATGAGTTCAAGTCTCATCCTGGGCACCATAACTTAGCCGTCTGATTTCAAGGGCATGGCCCTACATGAGTAAATCGAAACGATTTATCTCTGGGAGCTGTAGCTCAGTTGGTTAGAGCGCCGGCCTGTCACGCCGGAGGCCGCGAGTTCAAGTCTCGTCAGCTTCGCCATGTCCCTGAAATCAGATACGACGGCCGCCATGCGGCCACACGCCTATCACCGCGGTGACAGGCCATGGGGTCTTAGCTCAGATGGGAGAGCGCCTGGTTTGCAACCAGGAGGCCGAGAGTTCGATCCTCTCAGGCTCCACCAAAAGATTACAGATGGGGACATCGGACGGGGTTCACCCGGCCGTTGCGACCATTGCATAGGCCCTTAGCTCAGCGGTAGAGCGCTCCCTTTACACGGGATATGTCCGGAGTTCGATCCTCCGAGGGCCTACCAAAATATAGTGGTCATTATGACCACTTGGATTTTTCGCAGGTATCGCCGCATTCTTCATGGGTAAGTTTGAAGTCATCTTGGTGCGTCTTGAAGGAGATTGCGATGTTCGGAGGAAAACGGTCACGTGCTGCAAAGCCTGAAGCGCATGGTGCGGTTATCGACCGCGGTTCTTTTCAGGTGAGCTACAATTCGTCTCTTTCCAGTTACCAATCGAAGACCACATCAATCGTCTATCATGGTATCGTTTTCCTCACATTGAATGGTGATCATCGCACAGAGCTCGGCGAAATCAGCCAAAAAAGGGGTTTGCAGGGATGTTTCGATTACTTCTTGGCAAACATCGATCAGGCAAATCACCGAAGTGGCGGACTTCCTGTGCTGAGAGGCGATATTACGAACAGCTGCGAAAAGGATGCTCGACAGTTCCTTGGCGCTGAAAATATCGCGCGCCTTTCGGAAGCGTTAAAGCGAAGCAGGAGAGCCAAGCAACGTATTTGGGAGAGTGACATCAGTGTCGCGATGTGAGCTCGATATAACACCATGTCTGCAGGTGACCCCCGTCGGGGGCCCTCTGCACGCGCGGTGGGTGCTGTTTCCCCGTCAGGTCTCATAAATCTGTCTACGCTGGTTAAATTCCAGCCTGCGCAACCATCAATGCAGACTGTGTTCCAGTCTCATGCCCTTATAGCTCAGTTGGTAGAGCGCTTGATTTGTAATCAAGATGTCCCGAGTTCGAACCTTGGTGGGGGCACCATAATTTGCATAATGTGCCGGTGTGTTGGAATGGTAGACATCGGGGTCTTAAACACCCCTTCCGATAAGGAGTGCCGGTTCGAATCCGGTCACCGGTACCAAAGAACATCGAGAATGCCCGAACCCCGCAGATCACCCGTGGCGTCATGACCCGCGGGCCCGGCGCGCAGTAGGGCAGAGCAGGGCGGCCAGCAATCTCCGGAGGGGCGGGTCATAACCGTCTGAGCCCTGCGACCAATTCAACCGGCAACATCGAGAGGGGAGAGCGCCATGACTGATCATTTACTCGACCGGGACAGTTTTCGGAAGGGCGTCTTTGCCCGGGATCGCAATACCTGCGTGATCTGCGGCGCTCCGGCAGTGGATGCGCATCACATCCTCGAGCGAAAACTCTTTGCGGACGGCGGATATTATCTGTCGAACGGATCCTCCCTCTGTTCGCAGTGCCATCTCGAGGCAGAGATGACGGTGCTTTCAGTCGAAGAAATCCGCGCGGCCTGCGGGATCGATGATCCGGTGCTGCCCGAAGGGTTCACTGCAGATCAGACCTACGACAAATGGGGCAACGAGATCCTGCCGGGCGGCCGGCGCCGGCCGGGGCCGCTGTTCGATGATCATGGAGCACGTAAGATCCTGCAAAGAGCAGGTGTGCTCTATGATGGGACATTCATCACCATCGAAATGCCGTAGAGTTTATCTAGTTTGCCAGAGACATAGCTCTGGCTTTGCCGGACTAGCTTCCCTCTCAGTGATCCAGTTTGCGCAATGCGCATGGATCACCTGCCGGGCTGAGCTGTCCGGAGAAGATGGTACGCCATCTTCAATGCCGGACTAGCTCAGTGGGAGAGCAGCTGTTTCGTAAACAGCAGGTCGTGGGTTCGATTCCCTCGTCCGGCACCATCAGTTTCGCGACCGTAACTCAGTGGTAGAGTGCCTGCCCGACACGCAGGAAGCCCCTGGTTCAAATCCAGGCGGTCGCACCATTTTATGAAGAGATGCCAGTGTGTTGGAATGGTAGACATGGGAGTTTCAAACGCTCCTGCCGCAAGGCGTGCCGGTTCAAGTCCGGCCACTGGTACCAACAACAGCATCGGGGAAGCTCCTTCGGGGGTGATCCGGATCCTTGCTGCCTGCAGGCAACCCCTGCGCAGAGGCTCAAGGAGCGCCCGTAGCGCCCGGTGGCCGCCAGAGCCACCGGGTGGGCAACAACGACCTCCAAAGGCGCTGAGCGCGCAGCAGAGCGCCTCTGAGCTATGCAGATTAGAACAGCCTGTGTCGCACGTCATGATGCGGCCCGGCGGTCGACCTCACATATGCCCTGAGGTCGTTAAAGATGAAGCAGGATGTCCTGCGGGTCCACGCCGCGCCTTTTCTGAGGCCGTGCCTGTAAGAGGCCAGTATCGGACGCCATGTAGTGGGTGGCATCAAACACAATCGATCATCCGCACGGGTCCGGTGGGCTATAGGAAGGCCTGTTAAGCTGACCTGGGGAGGCTCTGCAACGCCAGTGACCGGGAATTGCCAAGCCCGGGTGATGGCTTCTCGTGGAACCGGTTAGCTTCCGGGAGTAACGGATGAGTGGAGAGCAGACCGGGAAGGTGGGTGGCACCACGCACCGGTCCTCACCGGGCTCGTGCCGATGATCGACGAATACGGATGGCTGGCAGAGCGGTCAAATGCGCCAGTTTTGAAAGCTGGAGAGCCTGTAAGGGTTCCAAGGGTTCGAATCCCTTGCCATCCGCCATGAGATTGCTGGCCGGACCGTGGAGCGCGTAGTGGCGGACGGGCTGGCTTTATCTTGCGAGCCGATTTGGAAAAATCCCCTGTAAGACCTTAGGGCAAGAGGGTGCTCTGGAGAAGGTTCCTGGACAGCATGACGGCCCGGCACTGCCGGGCCGTCCACCGAACAACGGATGCGCCATCGCATCCACTTTGCCCACTCGTCTAACGGTAGGACACGAGATTCTGGATCTTGAGATCGGGGTTCGAAACCCTGGTGGGCAGCCATCTGATCGCAACGCTCTGGGGGAGCGTTGCGATATACCTATTACAGGGGGTCGAAGCGACAGGGAGCACGAGAGCGAATGCGATCGGTGCGACCATGTCGCCGTCTCGAAACCCTGGTGGGCAGCCATCTGATCGCAACGCTCTGGGGGAGCGTTGCGATATACCTATTACAGGGGGTCGAAGCGACAGGGAGCACGAGAGCGAATGCGATCGGTGCGACCATGTCGCCGTCTCGAAACCCTGGTGGGCAGCCATCTGATCGCAACGCTCTGGGGGAGCGTTGCGATATACCTATTACAGGGGGTCGAAGCGACAGGGAGCACGAGAGCGAATGCGATCGGTGCGACCATGTCGCAGATCGAAACCCTGGTGGGTAGCCAATTCAATGAAAAGGAGGGCACGGAAATGCCAATTGATACACGACCCGATGCTCTCGCCGACAGCATCCGAACTGTTATGAAGCAGATGGATGTCTACGCGGGCTTTACCAAGCTTGAGCGCGCCCAGGCCGAGATTGCTCGCCTACGCCAGGAACTGGACGACAACAACATTGAGGACCCGGATATTGATCTCGATGTCGACATTGCCTGGATGAAGGATGCTCGCCGCAAAGCAGGTACTCCTTTGCCAGAAACGACCTAAACCCAGAATTCACAACAGGAGGCATCATCATGCATACAGAGAAGACCTTCGATGATGTCATCGAAAACCACCGCGTCGCTGTCGGCGCAGACTCACTTCGCGTCACGCTGGCGCCTGGCGCGACGCCTGATGGGCTGGAAAAGGAACTCGCGCAGTTGCGTAAGAAGAACAGCTACTACAACAGCTTCTCCGAGCTTGAACGCGAGCGCGCCAAAGTTGCGCGTCTCCGTAATCAGTTGCGCCGAGTTGCCAAGCATTGTGCAAGGCCCCTTGATGCCAGCAAGGCGGATTTGGAGACCTGCCTCAATAAGGTTTTCTTCGAAGCTGACCTGATCTTCCACGTGAGCCTCGATCAAGACGTTGGCTGGATGGAATCTGAACGCGAAAAAGCGGGCCTTGCTTTCCCTTCTCAGGTAGAATAGGCCGGTCTCAGCCATCAGATGCAAAACGCCTAGAGGGCGTGCTCTATGGCTATCCGGGTAATGCCGATCGAACTACTGCCCAAAGGCAGATCATTGATCGCGTTTTTACCCACCCCACACTCCCGGCAAGGCGGAGACGTTCGGACCCATAAGGTGGCATTTGTCACCAGGGGTGGCCGTCTTATATCCGCCTCACCCTATAACAATAAACGCGCCGACGATCGGACAATCCGGTTCGCGTTGGCCAACGAGGAAGAATAATATGGCTTTGAAAATTGAGCATATCGACAACACTTCGGTCCGCGGCACTCTCGACGGTGCGCTGGACTTCAACATCTCTCAGGAAGGTGGCCGCCTGACGGCCCGCATCGCCAATTGGACGCGCGCTGTTGCAGTGCGCTCGGTAGAGACCGCATCCGAGATGCGTCAGATCACCTATGAGATGATCGCGCGGTACCGTGAGGATAGCCGCGGGCGGATCTCCTGACCTGATAGCTCCCCCTCCCATGCATCTGAAGATGCATTGCCGGGCTGAGCTACGCATTCGGCCGCCGTGTGGCCTTATGCCTTCGTAGCTCAGTGATCTCTCGCACCTCTAAAGAAGTGCTGCCGATCTGAGCCACCTATAAAAACTGCTATGCAGTTTTCTGCCCTGGTAGCTCAGTGGAAAGAGTATCGGTTTCCGAAACCGAGGGTCCCAGGTTCGAATCCTGGTCAGGGCACCAAAGACATGAAAAAACGCCCCGCAGACCAGAAATGCGGGGCGTTTTTTGTATCAGCCGATGTGGGTTCCTATCAAAACACGAAGTTCTCTTCGTCGCTCATCTCACCCCAATTTTCATCCTCACCATCATCGTCGTCTGCGTTGACCAAGAAGCGCTCTTCTGTATCGCGGATCTGCACGGCGAACATGCCCTCATCCTCGATGTCGACACGCCAGATCGAAAGATCGTCCAGCTCGCTGACCCCCATGTCCTCGCTGAAGGAGATGCTGTCTTCTCCGATTTTGAAGTCTCTGATGACGTCAAGCTGGGCGTATTTTTCGGCGTCGCTGCCTTCAAGATCGGACCAGATCTTCAGATCACCTGCCTCAAAGGCAAATGTGTCCGCGCCGTCCCCGCCGATGGTGATGTCTTTGCCGGCGCCGCCGTTCAGCGTGTCGTCACCAGTGCCGCCTTCCAATCGGTCATCGCCGCTGCCGCCCGATAGCATATCATTCTCAGAACCGCCAAAGATCACGTCATTACCTGCGTCACCAAAGAGTTGATCATTGTCCAGCCCCCCGGTAAGGTAATCGTCACCTTCACCGCCCATCACGGTGTCATCGCCTTTACCTGCATCGACAACATCATTGCCGCCGCCAGCCATGATGTAGGTGCCCGCACTGCCCTCCATATCCGAATGATCCATACCTTCTATAGGGTCGGATGTCGGATTGTTGTGGCCGTTGACCTGCTCGTCGAAAATCCAATCGTCGCCCTCTGTACCCATGCCATGCTGTCCCAAGACCTCGATCTCGTTGAGCCATAGCTCTTCGACATTGATCTCATCTTTGGGCACGAAGTTCTTTTGGTCGACCCAGTCAACCACTTCCAGCTGAGACATGTCATCAGGTAGCGGGTTGAAGTGCTGCATGGAGCCGCCGTTATAGGCGCCTTCCAGCGCGTAGAGCGCCTTATCTTCGATCCGCAACCACTGCTGATCCATGTAGGACACCACATCAACTCCGGCCGGTGGATTGGACAGATCGATCTCTTCACCTTCGATGAAGATCTTGTCACGCGAGGCATCAAAATCGTCGAGGCGGCCGATGACTGGCGAATTTATTTGATCGATGTTTTCGAACTCAAAGCTATCCTCTCCGCGGCCGGAATAAACATGATGCCCCTGTCGCCCAGCATCGTTCGTGAGGTCCATAATGATGCGATCGTCGCCATCGCCTGCGCCAATATGAATCTGACCGCTGCCTGGTACCGAGCCGATGATGGTATCGTTTCCGGACTGACCATAGATACCGGTTAACCCGGTGGCGTCCATGGCCGAAAGATAATCATCACCGCTGTAACCGTTCAACATATCCCGGCCACCACCACCGATCAGAACATCATCAAAAGCCGATCCTGTAATGCGGTCGTCGGCCTCGGTGCCGACCTCATAAAGCCCCCAGATGTCCTCTTCATCGGGTGGCTCGGGCAGGTCTCTGTCGCCCCCTGTCGGCTCAGTTCCAGGTTCCTCTGGCTCTTCAGGTTCGACAGGGCGACTTGGCTCATCCGGTGTAGAGGGGTCGTCTTTCCCTTTGGAGCCACCGGCCATGCCAATCGCTCCAAGAAGGCCAAGTAGTGCGAAGAGAAATTCCATTGCAATAGGCTCCATTGTTTTGCTTTTCGCAACAATCAGCGTAAGCCACTCACAGCGCAAATACCGTCGCAGGGTTTTCCACATATAAGAATGGAACCTTCGTGGGGCGCACAAAGGGCTCATCTATATTGTGGATAACGGGCACTGTGTAATTGCCTGAATGGCAATGTGAGAATAGCTTGGTATCAGGGCGCACGCTCGTTATTCGCAAGGGTTTCGACGAGCCCCGGTTGGAGCCGTAACCCTCCCGCGCCAGGCAACTGTTAGCCTGGCATCAAATTACTGCCGGACTGCGGGAAAGCACCCCGGCATCGAAAAGGGTAGGGAGGACGCTCCCCTCGGCACACTTTCCTGAATAGTCTTCAGGATGCCTCTGCCCTTAGCTCTCTCGGCCGAAGTTAAGCGGCCGCTTCGCCTTCCGGTGTGAAGGTGCTTTCAGACAGTGCGCTGTTGAGAAGCGGAAGCCGTGGGGGCGACCTTATCTGGGTCCAAACGCCCAGGTCGTCTCATCTGCTGGGGACGTTAAAAATAAGGGGCGCTCTGTTCTTTACGGCGCACTGCAGGGGAGCGGACCTTGAAGGAAGTATTGGTGGCCGCAGCGACACTTGGGAATGGGTATGGTGTCATCCGCGCTTTAAGGCGAAGCGCATATAGGGAACCACCGGCAGGTAGGCTTAAGAGCAGCCATCCTTGAAAGAGTGACCCCTTTCCATCACCGGGGCGTTAATCCCGCGGCAGTCAGCCCGCCAGGCTGAACCTGCGGAGGTATCGTACCCGAGTTCCGGCGCGGTTGGCGGATATGCCATCGCTTCGGAAACCTGCAAAGACGCGCCAGGGTCCTCTCCCGGATCATTTGCCTGGCGCCGCAGGGGTGGAGATCCGGGAAAGGAAGACAGGTCTTTGGCGTAACAGCACATCGGCAGGCCCTATACTTTTCCCTCCCTGCAAGCCTTGAATGCGGGGAGGGCGCGACATATTACTTTTCGCAAAGCCATATTTAACGGAATTGCCCATGTTGCTCGTGCCCGAAATCCAAAGCGTCATTATTCAACCCCCTCGGACCGGGTCGACGGCACTACGAGATGCTGTGCAAGCAGCCTATCCCAAGGCAATCACCCTTTATCGCCATATGGAGCGGCCAGGCATTCCGATGGGCTACGAGAACTGGAAGGTTTTCTGCCTCATTCGATCCCCCTTTGAACGCTTGGTCTCGATCTACAATTACATGACGGATTTCCGCCCCACATCGAAGCCCGGCGGTGGGGCAAGTGAGGTCTGGGTCAAGCGCCTGCGCGAGGACACGGATCGTCCCTTCCCGGACTGGCTCGCATCGAGCACTGAGGTTTTTACCGATCCTATCAACCACGATGGGACGTTCTTGCCCTACTATAATGTGCTCGAGAAAACGCCGATCGCGCGGAAAAGCCAATATCGTTGGGCCCGTCCCGATATGGGTCCTGTTACCCTGATCGATATTCAGGAAGCCGTCGTGCTTTATGAGCATTTGGGGATCCGGGTTGAGAAGGTTAACGCCTCGGTGCGTCAGACGCGGCCGGTTCTTTGTTCTGAAGTGCAGTCCATTCTGGAAAGCCGGTTCAAATGGGATTTGGACGCAACCCGGAAGCTCTTCATCGAGGAGCCTGAATATGCATCGTGATTGCCTGGGGCAACTGATCAAGGTTGGCTCGCGCGTGCTCTGGAGTGCGCACAATAGCCATGCCGGCTTTGAGAAGGGCATTATGGAGGTGGTTTCAGAGAGCCCGAAACGGATCCGTGTGGTACACGGGCCCACAGGTTACCAATCGTCGGTCGACCCGCGCTCTGTTGTCGTTGTCGACCTGATCCTGTCACAGCAGCGGGACCAGCCGAAAACAGCCTGATTGGCTCACCTGAGACAAAAATCTCTGGCATTTCTCGCAACTCCATTATGATGGTCTGAAGCAAAATAAAGGGTACCTCTATGTCTCAAGAAAAACCTCAAGGACCTTATCTTCAGGTCTTCCCCGTTCAGGGTGATGACCGCTGCGTGCCGGGCGATCACGACGGTTGGGCGATCAATGTGATCGACGACAAAAGCCATGCGGTATACGCGGGCACTGTTCATGAAGATCGCCTCCCGGCGCAGGTGATCAAGGAGATCTTCGATGGCTACCCAGAGATGAAGGGTCAGATGCAAGTGCAATGGCAGTCCCCTAAAGGCAATCTCGAAGAGACGGCGGTAGCCGGGCCGATGGATGTGATGGATGAGCTCATGATCACCGTCTGTGACGAAACCCCTGATGACGCAGAGAATACCGATGATCATCCGCTTGAAGAAATGCGCAGCATCCTTATGGATGTGGATGAGCTGATGAATGATGCACCGGAGCCCTCATAACATGCGCATGTCACTGATCACTGGAATGACCCTGGCTGGCCTCATGGCCCTGCCTGCGGGTGCAGATGTGCCTGTGATCAACAGCGCCAGCGCCGAGCGAGTAAACGGGCTTTGGAACTTCAGCGTGACGATTGATCACGAAGACCGAGGTTGGGATGACTACGTCACCGGCTGGCGCGTGCTCGACACTGCCGGTCAAGAGATTGGCAAAAGAGATCTGCACATGCCGCATGAAGGTCCGCGCGCCCGTACGAGATCGCTCTCTGGGGTAGAGATTGAACCGAATGCTGACTTCGTCGAGATCGAGGTGCGGGATTCAAAGCTTGGTTGGACCGGCGCCAAATATCGTGTTGCTCTAAAATAAAAACACACGGTCTGGGAATAAATATTTCCTAAGCTATTGCAATTTCGCAGGGATGGTCGTAATTCTTTTTGCAGTGGGAGATTAGCTCAGTTGGTAGAGCTCAGCGCTCATAACGCTCGTGGTCGTTGGTTCGAGTCCAACATCTCCCACCAAATCATTATTTTCGCAACGCACCTAGCGCATCCCGCTTGACACGTATATGTCTCGTTTAACAAAGAATTGTCTCGGTAGCTCAGTGGAGAGAGCAAATGCCTCCTAAGCATTAGGTCGGTGGTTCGAATCCACCTCGGGACACCAAAAAACCCTGCGGTCCGGAAGCTTAACTGGATAAGCAACCGCCTTCTAAGCGGTAGATAGTGCGGGTTCGAGTCCCGCTCGGATCGCCATTTTCGCAAGCTCACTCTGAAAGGTATTTGAAATGACACTTATCAAGAAAATCCAAGCACGCAGCCTCGAGCTTCGCAAGGCAAAATCGCCACAGGCCTCTACGCTCATCACCCTCAAAGGAGAGATGGAAACCCGCGCCAAAACCTTGAAGCCACCGCGGGATTTGACCGACGCCGAGGTCGTAGCCGAGATTAAGTCGACACTGAAGAAGGTCGATGAGAACATCGCCCTCTATGAGGCGCGCGGCAAAGATGAGGCGGCCGAGGTGGCACGTGCCGAAAAGGCTCTTTTGGAAGAGTTCCTGCCACAGCAGATGTCCGAGGATGAACTGCGCGCGTTCGCGCAGGCAAAGATCGATGGTGGCGCCAATATGGGGCAGGTCATGGCCGCGCTGAAAGAAGAGCGTGCCGGTCTCTACGACGGCAAGACAGCCTCCAGCATTGTCCGCGGGTTGCTTGCTTGATGGACAACGTCCTCACCTTCGATAAGCTTGCAGATAAAGCCCGCCCGCTCTTTGGGCAGGTGGTCCTCGTCTACGGGTCTGATCTGGCTATTCTTCACGGGGTCGGCTGGACGGAGTGGGACTTCTACTACATCTGCCGGCCCAGAGGGTATAAAGCTGAACCAGTCTGGTATTCCGCTGTTGGGTACTGCGAAGGGCTCAAAGATCACCTGCCGGTTGATATGTATGAGCGCATCGAAAATCAGTTCAAGCTCAACGGACAGATCCCTGAAAGCTTCGAAATGAAGGTGCAGATCGCGGGCTCGGATCCAGAGGACTATGATCCCGCGCGGCACCCCGCGGAAATGGAAGCCGCACGTCAGCGCGCAAATGAAGAGAGATCGGCCAGGTCCGAAGAGCTCGATGATATTTTGCAGATCATGCTCGACGACGAGAGCGGCTCTTAGGAGGGGCCAGGGCCCGCTGGCACCTCGGACTCCCGCTTGATCTGCAGGCCGCGCAGAATGCCCTTGGCGAGGCGCTCTGCATCTTTCCCGGCCCGATGGGGTGCGCGGGTACGCTCGAGGCGCTCATAGACCCGATCCAGCGCTTCCGGGTATCCATGACAGGCAGAATGCGCGATGAGGTCGTAATCCAGGAACTCAGGGGAGGGGGTATCGACCAGCCCCAAGAGTTTATTCATCCAACGCTGCTCAAATTCGGTATTGTCGCTGACAGGGGTCTTACCCTGCAGGCGCGTCCAAACCTCTCGAGCTACATCTACCGCCCGCGGCGCTGCCATGACCTCCTCATAGGGGATGTTGTGGACCTCGGCTGATCGCAACGACCAGTCATCGAGATTCCAAGACGCATCCGGACGGATCAGGGTCGACCATGACTGAACCTCGGATCCACCAATCCACGCCATTCCGATCTCGATGGGCCAAGACTCCAGCGACAAGCTGGATGCCTCGAAGTCGATATAGAAGAGGTCAGAAATACGAATTTCCATCAAGCTTTCCTGAGACAGATAGGGTAAATCTGAGTATACTGCGAAAACCAAACATATGAAAGGAGACCGCCATGTAGGTAGCAACAACCTATGGAGGCCGAGATGGCCCACTACAAACGCAAACGCCCGCGGACGAAAGACCTCGGGGTGTCCGACTATAAGCACATGGCGCGCCGCCTTGGTGGCGAGGATAACGTGCATAAGCTCTACTCGAGCTGTTCGAGCGGACACAATATGATGTTCCACATCCGCCCGACGCGGCGCAAACAGCGCCGCCTTGAGAAATCAATCCTGCGCGGTGCCGACCCCGATGGGATTGCCTGGCCTTTGGGCAAAAAGCCACACTCTTACTATTGGTGACGATCGTTGCGAAGTTTCTGCTTCGTGTTTTCATCTGCGCGGGTGAAGCTTGATGTACCCGAAAGCTTCAGAGGAGGTCGCCATGAGCGCACAACATCCCTCAACCAGCAGTCAGGGACTGGCATCTCGCCAGCTCTGGTCAGGGCCTCGCCTTGGTGCTGAACTTGACGGTCTCCCTTGTCGCTTTGAAGTTCCGCCGTCCGTCCCCTGATCTCATTCAGGACGACAAACCCCGCGGATCAATTTCCGCAACACCGGCCGCGCACCCCTCATAGGGGCGCGGCTTTTTATCAACCCTACAACGCAGTTTGCCGATCACACGGCATTGGATACGGGAGCATTTTCAAGAGAAGGAGACCACCATGCCCTCCCAGAATTACACCGCCCTTGTTCTGAACGCTGACTTTCAGCCGGTTCGGATCCACCCGCTCTCGACTTGGGGCTTCGAGCGCGCGATGCGTGCGGTCCTGTCGGGCCGGGTAACGGTGCTGGAGGAGTATGATGCTGAATTCCGCTCGGCGAACTTCACCTATCGGCCACCCAGCGTTGTGGCGTTGACCCGCTACATCAAAGTGCCCCAGAAGGTCGCCTTCAACCGTCTGAATATCTTTCTGCGTGATGAATTTCGCTGCCTCTATTGCGGTGAGCGGTTCTCTACAAAGGATCTTACCTTTGACCATGTCATCCCGCGCGCGAAAGGCGGGCGCAACACCCCTGAGAATGTTGTCTCGGCATGCATGCCATGCAACTCGAGCAAAGGCGACAAGCTGATCCGTCCCAAACAGATGCCAAAACCCATGGACCCGCGGGATATGGCCAGAAAGGCGCATCTTGTGAAGAAGGAGCTCCACTCGGACTGGCTGTCCTATCTCTACTGGTCAGGCGTCCTTGAACAGGACTGAAGCGACTGCATCACCGGCCCCGCCTTGCGGGGCCGGTTTTGTGCTTCCAGGCTTGCTTGCAGGTCACTCGTCGAGGCATTACGTAAGCCAAAACGCAGAAGGGATGCATTCTATGGATAACGACCTCTTTGAACGGCCCATCTGGATGCCCTGGCTCTCGGCCATCATTATTGCCAGCCTCCTGGTGAGTTTTACCTGCCTCACGGTTCTTGCCATCGGTGTACTGCCGGCTCTGCGTGGCTTTGCTATCGTTGGTGGTATGGCCCCCGTCATTCCTCTGATCATGGTGCTGCCGGTTCTCAGCAATGAGATGCGTCTCGTGGACTCAATCCGCGCAGGCCTTTTGAAGATCCCCAGCAAGGACTGAAATATCTCCAGCGCTATATCAAAACCCCGCCGTTTGGCGGGGTTTTGTTGTTTTTAGGGCGGGTGGCCCGCAAAGCATTTCTGTTCTTGCCGACACTGACGGGGATGGTGCAATAGGCCTTGCAGGGCATACGATCTACTGAAGTTCGATGCCGCCCGTTTGACCAGTCCTGCCAGGATCGAAGGATAAGACCAACACTTCATTTTCTCGATCTGAGGGGGCTACCTGATAACCATCCATGCCACACCTGATGATGGCGCGTCTGGCAGCTTCATAAGCCTGGCGCGCAGCAACATCAGAACCGCCGTCTGAGCTAATAAAATGTATGGTCGACAGCATCGGTGTTCCGTCGGCGTAGACACTAAACCCTACTTTGACAGTGGTTCGCGCAGCCTCAGTGGAAAGTGCTCCAATGTTCCAGCACTCTGAAATCTGATCACCGATACCACCCCTTTCGGATTGGTATGGCGATACCGGATCACGAATGTCCTGAGATTCAAGGGCACCTGAATTTAAGGGGTTTTCTTTTTCTTCAGTGGCGACTTCGGCGACATCCTTTTCGAATGCTCCCTGAATATGCAGCAGCAAGAGCAACCCCGCGCCGGCATCTAAGCTGGACCGCGCAGAAATCTTTCCGGGGTCCGGAGCCTTCCCCCAATCTAGCGCTTTCGACGTCATTTGCGGACCATCGCAGGAGACTTCGAGGTGGTGCCGCTCGCCGTTCAACATCAGTCGGAAGCGACCAACTGGACCGCGTTCGTCCTCCCATGTTTGCACAGTCGAGAAAGGCAGCATGTTCGCCAGGATGATGCCGGCGTTTATGCCGACCTGGAGCTCCCCGAGGCAATCCGCCTCAGAGGGGTAACTGCGACCCGCCTTGGTGTCTTGCATGAACCTGTCGAAGCCCTCAGGCGCTTCTTTAAGCATATCGGACCCCTTGTCCAAAGCACCAGCTCCGAGGCCCTTCAGCAACGCGCCCCCAAAGTCCTGAGCGCCGGCCGGTAGGGCGATAAAGGCCGATAGAGCGAGGGGGAGGATGGCTCTCATCTGAAATGTCCTTTTGAAGCAATCAATTCCAGATGAGTGCAAAGCCATTCATGGTACGATGTCAACGACCGCGGCCGGCGCCAACCTACTCCAGCCAGGCAATACCCGGCACCCAAAGGCCAAGTAGGATCATGACCACAGCAGATGTTGCCGGGATCATGAAGGCTGCCAGAACAACCCATCCACGCTTGCGGATCCGCTCCGCGATAGATGCAGGCTTATTTGCGGCCTTTGCGCCGAGTTTCTTGAGTACCTTTGTGCCCATGTTAGTCCTGCGATTTTCCTAAAGGGTTGCGTATTTGAATCGAAAGCATATTTTCGCGACGTGCTTGTCTAAGCAGGATAGACCATCTCTAATAATTTTAGGAGATGATTGTGCGAAAAATGCGGGGATATCGCATCACGGCTCAGGGAATTCTGGCACAGGATCAGTCAGGTCAACAACGCGCCATTGGTTATCAAGGTATCGCGCTCTGTATCGCTCTGCTGCCTCATCATCCTCAAATCCTGTGAGTGCGGAATTTGATCCTGCACAGAGCAGATGCACGCCGGGGCGATCGCTGACTTGTGGAATAGGATTGCTGGGCGAAGCATGGCCGCCAGTCCAGGTTCCACGTTTGATATGTCGCCAATGGTGCTCTTCTTCGTGGTCTTCGCCGTGATGGGGTAGGTTTCGGCTCACAGCTCAGGCTCCTCATCGACATCTGCTGCCTTGGGTGTTTCAAGTCCAATGCCCGTCATGCTGACAAACTCGAAACCCATCGTATCTGGCGACGGGTTGGCATTGGACGCTAGGGCAATCTCGTAGAGCGCTTCTTCAGGGGAGGCGGGATACCAGCCGTCATCTGCCCAGCAATCCTCATAACGGTCGCGCGCCTCGCGAACCAGTAGTCCAAAATCAGCGACTTCAGTCAGAACATCGAACTTCAAGAACCCATTGCTCATTACAGGGTCTGTGCATCCGAATGTTTTGAATCCGCTTGTTTTCGCATCTGATGCGAGTAGCGTCATTTTCCGTGTCAGGATGTCACCACTCAGCTCCTCGAGACCTTCAATTCCCATAGCTTCGCAAAACAGTTCCTCATCCAGGATATTGATGGCGCAGGAGACCGACACCTGGGGTGTCTTGAAGCGCGAAATCTTCCCCTGGGCGAAAGGCTCTTCCTCAAACTTGGGCGGTACATCTGTAAGGGCCGGGTTAGGGTTGTCACCCTGAACGATCGCATATTGATCATCACTCAGTTCGAGCAACACAAAGCTGTGCGCATCGTCATTCCCTGTTGGTTTGAGATGTCGGCCAACCGCAAGCCCGGAGAAATCCATCCAGCCACAGACGTCCAATTTATGTCCGGTCAGATTGCGGCCAAGTTCCGCAGCAGCTTGGCGTGCTTGAGCGCCAGCGGGGGTGTTCTCGATATGCCCGCTCGACATATCCTTAAGATACTCACCATGATTGTCTTTGAACGCCATTTCCCAGGCGCCATGGCCGGCTAGGATCAGTCGGAATGCGCGGTTATCGCTTGTCGTCCCGAAATGCGCCTTGGCCATCCAGGTGAACATCTGGACTTCATCAATTTGGACACTGCCTGGCCCGATCAAATAGCTCGCAAGATCAATTGCTCGCGGATCAACTGGAGGTTCGAACGTGGTGGCTGTCATGCTTTTCTCACTCTGCTGCGTAACTGACGAAGGAACTTCGACGGTCTTTGGATGCTTGTTATATATGAGCATTGCGAAATATTTAGTCCAGTAGGTTGCGAAAATTGGTGGAAAACTTATTTCCAAGAGGTGCCTTGTGACCTGAAAGGCCCTATAACTAAACCCAAAGGTGTTCGTGTGTGAAAAATACGAGGATTTTAAGTCTCACATATCGTGGGACCTATTAAAAGGAACAGAACGTCATGTCCGAAGAAAATATGGATATCATACCCTTCAACGAGCTCCAGGAAGAAGTGGGTGACACCAGCTCCGAGCGTTTCGCTGTACGTTCGCGTGGGCGTCCTCAGACAGATCCTGTCGAAGCTCAAGCGAAAAAGGAACGTCGCAAGGCTTTCGGGTCAAAGTTGAAGGTCCTGCGGGACAAGAAAGGGCTAACCCTTGCGGCAGCCGCTGACGCTGCAGGTATCGCTTCTGCGCGCAAGCTGAGTCAGTATGAGACAACCTGTTACCCGCCCGGCTGGGTCATCTCGGCGCTTGCGCCAGTCTACGGTGTCGACGTGAAATATCTCGCCGCACTGGCGCTTTCTAGCTCGGATCCTGACATGTTTGCGGCCCTGTCCGACAATGTGTCGCCCGAGGAATTCTCCGACCACTACGAGGACTAAATCATGAAGCACCACCTCAAGACCATTCTGCTCGCAGGGGTAGCCTCGCTGTCTGCAGCGTCAGTCTTTGCACAACAGGCCGATCTGCCCGATTTCCTGAACTACATCGACGGTGTGGAATATCGTGGGCAGATGTCGGGCATGGACATCTACAGCATGGACGGGTTCCAGGGGATTTGGCTGGTATCACCGGATGGCATGACGGCTGTCGCCGGTACCGTTTTTGGGAGAGATGGCCGTGATATCGGTTCTGCCTTTACCGGCGCAGCTCCCGTCAAGTCTTTTGAGATTGCGCCTCAGGCTGCTGAGCCTATTGCAGCCCCAGCCCCAGCCCCAGCCCCAGCCACTGCCGAGCCACAGGTCTCCCAGGTCCCGCAGAATGACGTTCTGTCCTCCACTGAGCTTGACGCCATGGAAGAGGGGATCAGCAAGATCGAAGAGGGTACCATTCATCCAGGGGTAACAGCCGAACATACGGATGGGGCCGTCGATACAGCAGCAGTCTCCCAAGAGGCACAAGACGCTCTCGAAGGGTTCTCCGAAGCGGACAAGAAGGTGCTGACTGCCGCTCTTGCAGAACTTTTGAAGGATGTGAAAAACGAGCGGGAATTCCAGATCGCAGTGAAGGTTTGGACCGAAGAAATTGTCCGACGCCACGAGGCTAAGGCCGAAACCACGGCAGACCCAGTGATCGGCGCAGCCGCCCGAACTTCAACAGACCATTCGGGGGATGAAGCCGCACACTCTGCTGAAGCTGAAGGACATACCGGCGTAAAGCCTGCTGCCGAAGAGCCAGCCGCAGTTGAAGAAACTGCAGTGCAGGACGCGAAAATGACTGTGGCAGATGAACTTCTGCAAGAGGTAAGGACAGATGCGATGTGGTTCGGGCTGGGCAAGGCAGATGCTCCTGTCGCCTATGCGTTTATTGATCCAACCTGCCCATACTGTGCGAAAACCATCAAGAATCTCGACGAAGCCATCGGGACCGGAAAGCTTCAGCTTCGGATCATGCTGGCCCCTGTCCTGTCTGAACGTTCCGGTCAGTACATCGCTTCAATCTTGTCGCATGAAGAACCCCCCATCGCTTTCCTTGAGCATGAGCTGGGTATGGCAGCCGGGCGCAGCCCCTTGAAACCCGGGAACTGGGAAGACATTCCCGGCGTGCTGCGGGACGGCTTGATCCATAACGCTGATATCATGAAGGAATACGGCATCAGGGGCGTCCCATTCCTGGTCTTCGACACAAAGGAAGGTGCGAAAGTCATCAATGGCGTTCCGACCCCGGAAGCCCTGTCCACGGCGCTCCCCGACAAGTATCGCGGTGACATGTAAATCGTTGGGGGCCGCTCAATCGGGCGGCCCTTTTCCCCAATTCTTATAAGGGCCTAACATGAAGTATCTCTTGATCACTCTGGCCGTTTGTCTCGCATCATCCGCACAGGCTCAAACGCGGCAGACCGATCCTCTATCCGGATCAGTTACACTTTGCGCAAATGTGGCAAATCCTCTGACTGGCAAATTCCTGCGGCAGGCAGATATCCCCGTGGAGGAAGTTGCCGCGCGCAACACTGCAAACGGATTTGGCGGCTCGCGCATGTCCCGTGGTCCCTGTCAGACCCAGGTGATCGCGACATCGCCCACGCATATGATCGTTACAACATTCTCTACGATCACGGGTGAAATGCTCTCCGATGTCTTAAGTGAGCGACCTGGGCGTATTGAGTGAAGCTGCGAGCTTGCTATGCTTCAATGAACAAAGCCGCCCTTTGGGCGGTTTTGTTATGGTGCATCTTCAGACCTAAAGATCGAACGTCGCTTGGGCAGACTTTCCTGGCCGTGCTGGAAGGTCCGAGGCAAAGGTGAGTACCTCAATGCCGCGATTGCGGGCGACACGGAGCATATGGGCAGTACCTTCACCGCCCGGCATGCCGATGACCAGGGCTTTCACACCCGCCTGATCCCTGCGCGCCTCAAGACGTGTGGCCATATCGTGGTTCAGTATCTCGATTCCGGCGTGCCCGTGCTTTTTGAAGTTCACTTTCATTGGCGTTTGTACCACACCATTTCTTTCAGCCCAGTCAGCAGCCATACGATCTGCTCCCCCTGCGCCGCCCTGGATAACCTCGATCACAGAGCCCGATTTCTTATCTTCGATCAGAAACTGATCAAGCCCCCAATGCGCGAGTTCACTGTCTTTGAACTTGGTGCCGCCACAGACGATTGCAGAGACGTAGTCGATATCGCCTTTCAACCTGAAAAGACCTGAGGAATAGGCGCAGAGTTTCCTGTAAAGGATAGGCGCACGTTTCGGCATTTCGGCCAGACCGGTCCCAAGACCATCAGCCGGCCAGTAGACTGTGGCACCGGCGCGCAACCGCGGTGCGATGATGTCATGCACCTCATGCAGTTCCTGCATGAACTTTTGCACGTCCTTATCTGAAAGATAAGATCCGGGATCACGTTTGGGCTCGTGTTTGACAGCCAGGCCAAGGGCATTCGGCATATCACGAATAACAGCTTGGCCCGCAAATTTTCCCCGTCCATAGCGCTTGAAATTGTCACCGTAGACAAAGGTGGCATCAGGTTCGCGGATGCAGGCCTCAGGACTGTAGAAGCCGTGATAAAGCCTCATGGGCATGGGACCAGCTCCTCCATCTCAACGTTCATCAGATATTGGTCAAGAATTGCAGGTAGCCTTTCTGTTTTCCCTAAAAGGTAGCCTGCGAGGTCCGCGATCTCTGAAGCGGCATTCTCGATCACTGATGCGCCCGCAGGGCTGTAGCCCGGTGTATCATGATCCCAGGTCGGCAGCTCCCCATCCAGAATAAAACGGGCGATCACTAGGGCTTTACCGATGCCGCGCCCCCGCATCGGGCCATTCACGCAAAGCGCGCAGCCCGTAAAGAGGCCTGCCAGTCGAAATGTCTCCGGGTCTTCCTCCCGCGGCATGATCGCTGCCACACCGATATACCGGCCTTCGGTGCTTCTCGCTCTCACAACGCGGCCGCCGCCCGGAATGGAAAGTAGGGCCTCCTCGCGTGCGAGACGCTGCGATGTTACGGCACGGATCTCTGGGGAGTCTGGTGTCAAAGTCGGGTCAGTACGCGGAATCTCTGCATCTACGCAGAAATCCTCCATGGCTGTGAGAAATGTCGCCCCCATGATGGGATCAATGTCGACGTCATCTTCGTCCCGATCAGGTCCTGTGAGCACCTGATCGGGATAGATCTGTAGCATCATGCGACAGAATTCAGAGGATATCGCCATTTTCGCAGACACGGTTAGGCAACTTCCATATTGATTTCGCAGCGCGAAATAAGACCTTCACGCATCAGATGGCCTTCGAACTCCATCAACATGACGTCGAGCTCATTCCCGTCGTTCAAAAAGCGGCTGTCAGGGTTGATCAATCTCGTCGCGGCATCCGTGTCGAGGCCTTTGCCTTCTGTGCCCGGCCGATCGATCATGACGATATGACCTCCGAAGTCGCGGACCACGTCGACCTCATAAACGATCGATTCAATGATCAGGTCAGCATCAGGGTAGAGAAGGTCCATCTGTTTGAGGGCGAGGCCCAAAGTCCACTGGGGGCCAAGCTCGGTACCGGAATACTTACCGATGCGCTCCATCAAGAAGCGACTATCCATACCGTCGGGGAGGCTGGGGTGAGGCGTGTCCTTCAAGTCACCATCGACCATCCGAAGCGCCGTCTCCTCATCGATGCCGATCGCTTTGTACATCGCCACGATGCCGGTCTTCCAAACACCGAAAGGGTGAACGGACTTGAAGCCATGTTTTTCGCAAAGGTGCTCGGTGATCTTGCTCTTCCCAACCTGTCGGAAGCCGGCCAGGCCAATAATCTTGCGGCTCATCGTTTTCTCCTTACATCAACCCCGGACCATCGTCGGTGGGGCTGTAGAAATTGTTATCATTTGCAGCCACGAAGAAATCATTATGCTCGCGTCCAACTTTGCTATCAACCTGTGACCCCTTCACGAAGGCAAGGGGGTCAGTCAGGTCAAACTCCATATGGGATGTTTTTCGCATTTGCCCTTTGAGCGACTGGAAGCGACCGGTCGAAACAGGGCTTTCATCCCAACGTTCCTTCAACTTATTCGCATTTTTCGCAGCCGCAAGGTTGATCTGCCGAAGAGGCGCATCTGAGGTGTTGAATTCTGGGGATTTCAACAGCCTATCTACTTCGGCCCGCACCTTTGCCCGGCGATCGCTCGTAGACATTTCCCCGGGAATCTCGTCTTCCATCTCAAGCGCACGTGCTGCAATCTGTTCCCGCATCTGATCTGAGATCCAGATGACCTTTTCCATATCAACCTGAACCTTGCCCTGATTGCCTTGCGCATCGAGAGCAGCATCCGCGCTTTCAAGGGCTTTCGTGCCGCATAGGGCTACGTTGACCGAGATGTTCGCCTCTACCTTCGTAGGAGCTTCCGCCTCTTTTTTCCCGCGCTTGAAGAGGCGTTTAAAAATGCTCTCGCCCGTGGTGTAGAAGTCGTAGGCTTCCTTGATTGCAGCGCCAACGGCAACCACTGCACCCCAATGCTCTTTCACGGCATTGTATCCGCTGTGCAGCATGGTTCCGATGTTTTGCATCGCGCCGTTTGCATAGCCGCTCACGTATTGCGTGGTCTGATCGAAAGTCATGCGGGCGGCTTCGAGACCGCGCTCTGATCCCCGGCTCAGGAACTCACGGGCTGTCTGGACGCTTTCGCGCACTGTGTGGGACAGGTCCAACGACAAATGGCTGGACAGATCGCCCAGATAATCGAGAGCTGATGCGGTGTAATACTGAGCGCCGTTCCACAATGAGCTGCTCATCGCTTGCGGGTCCATCAATGGGTATTTGGCTGCGTAGAACACCAAGGCATCATGCATTGTGGATAGAAGGTCTGGGCCGACATATCCCATATAGGTCGCCGCGATGACAGAGCCTGTGGTCATCATGGCCTGTCGGCCGGCCTGTGTCTCTGAAATCGATTTGATGTCAGCCCAGAGGCTCTCTTTCTGTCTCTTGTCCATCGTGGCAGCATCCCTTTCATGTTTGAGATCAATGTACCCTATGCGCTCGAAAATAAGGTCGCAGAGAAAGAGCGTTTACGTTGAGCCGTGGAAAATGTGGTTTGGAGTAGCAGTCGAAATAGATATATGACCTTGTAATTCGCAAACGTGATCCCTAGTTTTTCATAAAGTATTTCATGGAGAGTTTTGATGTTCACAAACCCCTGGTCAGAACCCGCAGGTCAAGATCGTGGCAACCTTGTACGCCGCGACCTCGAGGTGGCGCGCCGCGCGGCAGAGAAGGCAGCTGCCACCCAGCCGGGCATGGCCAAGGACATCATCAAGTTCTGTACAGCCCTCGGCGGCATTCAAAAGCACCTAGCGGCAGCTCCTGAAAGCTGGCGGATGATCCGCGCCTTCGTTGTGGTAGATGTCCCGGCGGTGCTGCAAGCATTGGAAGGATTGCCAGACATCGCCGATGGGCCGTCTCGCAATGATCTTGAACGAAGCCTGGCGCAAGCCATGGCGCGCGCAGAGCATTATCTGCGCAGCCTGAATGAGGCGCGTGCGCATGAGCTTGGGGTGGGACTGGACGTTCTACCGGCATTGGCCGCGCCCGAAGATGCGCCAGCTTCATCCGGCCTCATGTCCGGAATTACGCGGCGCGCGCAGGCAGTGACGAAGAGCGCCGGCGCACTTACCGGTGGTGCGTTTGATCTCACCTCGGAGGTCACGTCCCGGGCGTCGGCCGCTGCTTCAGGTATCACGCGTCTTTCAGGTGCCTATCTTGGTGACGCATCTCGTGCGGTGGCACGTCCCGTGACGATCCGCATGAGCGCACTCTCTGATGCTTTGGCTCAGGGCTCGATGTCCGCGTTGGTCTTCGGCGGGCTTGCCTCGCTTATCTTTCCGCCCTTGGCGCCCTTCCTCGTGGGTGAGGCTATCCTGAGCATGCCGGATGCCTATGCAGCGCGGCTGGCTGGGCTTAATGCAGCTGAGGCCCGCGAAGAACTTGAACGGGCGGGAGAGCGAAAAGACCAGATCAATCAGATCTTGGCGGCCCTCAAGGCGGGTCCAGTACGTTTCGACACACCCTGCCTGTCCATTACAATGGACCCCAGAACTGGCAAAGCCTCGGGGATCGTACTTCAGGGGCGCTATACGGGGCATGTTCTCGAGGAGATCGAGGCCCGGGAGATCGTTCGGATGCGGGACAAAGCCCCTGATGAAGAAACTCGCCGGGCGCTCAATGCCTGGATTGAACGCGCTTGATACTGCATTATTCGCAAACTGGATTGACGCCGGGAACCTCCTCGGGGTAGCTTGTGAAAAAGAATAACATAAAGGTTAATTGGAGGTCTTATGCATTCTGATGATACGCTGCCTGCTGAATGGTCTCCAATGAGCAACACCGGGATGCCCCCTGAGCATGAGAATATCGTTCCCGGTAGCTGGTGGCGGATCACGGGGGCGTTCAAAGATCTCGCTGAAAGAGATGCCCCGGCGCACGGGATGATTTTTCTGATGAGTGAGGTGCGGGTCATTGATGGAGAGATCCATACTGTCGTGCTGCATGAGCACCCCCGCTTTGGCAGCAAGACATTCATGGTTCTCCTCGATGATCTTCTGCTTAATTTCACTCATGCACCGGACGGTGAGGCGCTTCGTGCAAGTGAACTTGCCGAGCTTATGGGAGAGATCACCCAGATTACCTCGCGCATGGCTTCACCCCCGAGTGATGCGGAGTTGATTAAATCTCTTCCTGCGCCGGTTTCTGAAGCGGAGCCAGAGGCAAAGGTGCCATCGGTATTGCTCCCGAGCGGTGATGTGAACGCGGCCCAACATAAGGTCGAAACTGCCATTGCTGTACTGGAGGCGCGACAAAGCTGGGTCGAGACCCAGACCGCGGACATGCAGCAGAAGATGCATCTGGTTGCCAATTTCCAGAAAGAGAAGGTTGCCGTCGGGCTTGCGGGTATTTCGGAGCAACGCAAAACTGCAGAAACCATGCTCGCCAATGTGCAAACCATGCGCCTCTGGCTTGGCGAGGATCAGCGATTTGAAAGCCTCGTAGAGGGCCAGGGGGCGGGGCCGGAGGACAAGCTGCACTTCATGCAGCGCATGCTCTACCTTGACGAGGAGCTCTTCACACACAGCCGTATCGACGGTTTCAACGGCGATGACATGCGTGATCTGCCCCACCTGCTGCAGAACAACCCGCAGTTGGTTGAACGTATGTTGCCGTTCAAGCGTTGCGTCGCAATTGCAAAGGTGCGCCGGTCTATGCGCCCCTTCGATCCGCCGAGTGATGCCTCTGCCTTGATGGCGCTCATGGCTGCCTATGAACAGGACGAGAAAATCCATATTCTTATCCGAAATGGCGATCAGGTCTCCATGGTGACGACAGACGAGATCACATCTAAGGCCAGTCGTCTCTTCCCATCAAAGTCAGAGATCGACGCCATCTTCACCGAACGTGCGCGCTTTGGTTCTGAAGCACGGATGATTACGCCCCAGGATGTTGAGTATTCAGACAAACGTGCGGATCACGACAGCCGTGCTTTGTTTTACAAACGTGTTTTGCTGATCCTTTGGGGGCTCGCGGAGCGCGAGAATGTCCTCGGTGAGTTCATTGGAAAAGGTGCAAACTGGCTTGAGCAAGATGTTCACGCCAACTCCTTTGTCTTCATCCATGATGAAGAAGGGGTCATCCATGACGGGCGCCCATCGGTCACCAGCTACCTCGACCAAAACCGAGCGTGTATCCGTCCCGGCGCTCGGGTGCTTGTGCAATGGTCAAAGGCCATGTCCGAGCAATCCGCACCACAGGTATTCGACCTTGCTTCTGAGCGAAGCTATGCCTTTCTCAAAGTGAACCTTCTGGAGCGTTTTGGCTTGGGCACCGTCGAAACACGCGGGGACGATCTCATCGTTAAATGCCCCGTGTCAAAACGTAGCTATCATAGCGACACGAAACCCTATCTGACGCCGATGAAGCTGCAGTGGACTGAGAAGTCCTGGGGTAAGTACAACACCCATATGCCAGAGGGCTTCTTGTGTATTGACGACACAACGGCCGAGGACCTGCGGTACTATTTCAACAGCCGCATCCACCGCCAGAATTACCTGTCCTACCTCCATCTCTTCGATGAAGCTTTGCGTATTCTCGATGCCGAAGAGAAGGAACTGGCACCATTCCTGCAACGGATCCTGGACGCGGGCGTCGAAGAGGCGACAGCCCGGCAGGCTATTGGTCTATGGCGGACGTCATCCAAAGGCGCGATTCCTCAAGGAGAAAAAGCGTACAAAAAGGTAATTCAGCTTTCTGCATTGATTGAGGCTGACCTACCTGAGGGCAGTGATGATGCGCACTATGTTGATCTAACTTCTGCAGGGGCGCTTGAGGTCAGCTACCCAGACAGCAAAACCATCTTTGGTCAGGAATACTTTTTCACCCGCGTGGAAGTTCACAACCATAGCGCGCGCAAAGGGTGGCAAATGAAGTCCGAGCGGACTTCCCCTATTTTCTGCTCCGCAGGGCCAGGCGCGCTGCGTCTTCAGGGCAAAGCACCCTCTGATCGTTTGGGCCACATGATGACCTGCCATCCTGTGTTCCGTGATCTGCGAGCATGTGAGTTGCTCGCGACGGGCCCCGGGGAAACTCCGGGACTTGATGAGATCAATGCAATGATCGATCCCGACCTGCTGGTGGATACGGCTTCCTGGACGAAGCGGATTTTCGATTGGGTCCGTAAGAACTCGGTCGATATCGTATCGCTTCCCCATCTGCGCTCTACGATCGGTTATGGAAAAATCTCACCGGAGGATACATCGATCTACCGGTTCGAAGCCTATGTCGATCCAATCATGCACCTTATGCTCAAAGGGGAGGACGTGGTTGTGCGCAAGATCTTCGAGCTTGTCTACCGCAAGCCGGAGATCAACTTCGATGACCTTAAAGCCCGGGCCCAGACGCTCCAGTCAGATGGCAAATCGATCTGCGGCCTGCGCGTCGATCTGATCACTACGCCAGAGGAGCTTCGCAAGGACCCATATCTCGGGGCAGCAAGCCTCGGGGAACCCGGAGGGTCATACCTCCGCTTCAAATTAGGTGATGCTCCGGAAGAGGACGTTCTGTTCAAAGGGAGCCTGCGCGAGAAGCTGACCCGGCTGGACAGAACGTCGAGCCGACTGCGCATGGACGGCGACCCCGAGAAATTGCTGGAGCGTATGGAGCGTATCGAGCTTTCTCTTTTCGAGGGGTGCGACGACTTTATCCTTAAGCATACCGGTTTCTATCTCGGGATGCCCGAAGTGGAAAAGGAGAGCGAACATGCCCCACATCCGTAGCAGCGGGATCGAGGACCCGCAGGACAGCATCTATGGCTGTGGCGCATGTCATATTCATGCGATTGCCGCGGCGCGCCATCATGGTGGCACCCGCTTCCTGATCGTTGAGGATCATGATGAAGTTCAATGGTCGAATACCTATGATGAGGATGATTACGTTCCCGCCGTTGTACACGTCTATTCGTTGCATGACGTCCAAGGCCATAGGATTGCCCGGGATATTCTAGGCGATCGCCTTGCTGAACACGCAGCCTCAGAGGCCGAGGATCTATTCGGAATCGGCAATATGGCAAGTTGGGAGGCGAGCCTTGAGGAGCTCTTGAGTTTGACGCAAGGTAAAGAGATAGACCAGATGCTCCAGGACGGGGCGGAAAACCCACTTGCGAGGGTCACCGAGGGGCACATACTTGATGCTATGGCGGAAGCTTCGGTTCTCGTCTCGATCCCTCTCCCGGGAGAGCGTGCTTCGAACGATACGGAATTTTACAAGGCATTGAGCCTCGCCGTGCGTATTGCCGCGCGCGCCCATGCAGAACAGACCCGTAAAGGAGGGGAGTCCTTCATCCTGCACCCAATCAGGGTCTCCAAAATGGTTCGCACCCATGGCGGGGATGCGGATACGGTTATTGCAGCCGTTTTGCACGATGTCGTTGAAGACAGCCCGCGAAGTCTTGAAGAGATCAGCGCACTCTTCGGCGAAAGGGTGGCAGAGCTGGTCGAGGGTTGCACCAACAGCGCCGAGTTTGAAGCGATGTCCTCGGCCGAACGTAAAGCGGCGCAGGCCGAAAAATATGCCGGGGCTGAGCCTGATGTTCAATTGATCAAACTGGCCGATCAGACAGACAATCTTGAATCACTTCGCGATGCCATCACGGAACGGAATCACAAATGGGTTGCGCGCTACGCCCAGGGCGCACTTGCGGTGGCCAAGGCCTGCCGAACCACCTCAGACACTCTCTACGCGCGCGCTGAGGCAGCCTATGAGGCTGTTGAGCAGGCCCTCACAGGTGAAGTAGCATCCAGTATGGATATCTCTTGATCCAATAGGGTCAGATTTCGATGCCCGGCGCAGCCTCCTCAAGGATCCTGGCTCTCAGGATCATCCCGTCGGGGCTCCGTTCTACATCAATTTTCTCATTGGCATAGGGCAGGCGGCCAAGCTCACCATGAAGACGTGAGGCATCCATTCCTGCCAAAAAATCCTTCATGCTCTCCTGCTCTTGAGAGAGTAGGTCTTCAAAACTTTCCGCCCCCTCCGTGAAGAGAGACAGATCACCAGCATGGGTATCCATTATGCTCCGAATATCTTCGATATTTATCTCTTCGACCGAGGACAGTCTCTCCAAAAGGGTCGACAGGTCGCAAGGTCTGGGCAAATCTGGCAAAGCCAATGTGGCAGGGGTCATGCAAATTCCATTGCGCTTCTTGGTGCGCGCCTCAAAATAACCACGCAACTCTTCAGGTTTGATCAGGTCAAGTTCATCTCGCTGTACGAAGCGGCTCACGGCGGTGCTCAACTGCTTGGCCACGGCTTGAACTTGTTTCTGCGCCCTGAGCATGTCTCTGTTAGACATGACGACTTCAAAGTCCTCACGAGTCTCAACTGAAATGTTCAAGTCTTGGAGAAGTTCAATGATTTGGTAGCGATCTTGATGGAGTGATATGATTTCCCCTGCGTCGCACACAAAGCGGCCAAGAGAAGACCCGGCCATAAGATCCACCTCGACAAGAACTTCGTAAATCCCATCATGCCCTCCAAGCTGATCAAAGTGCTCAGGTTGAACCATGCGGTGAATTCTATCACGAATGTCGACATCTTGAGGGCGCAGGGCCTTCAGTGCAACTTTCGGATCACCGGTGCTCATGAAGGCGCGCAAGCTCCTCTCGTAGGCATCGAAAATTCGATCATGACCGGATTTTTTGTACTCGTAGAACCTTTCGATATCTAGGATCGGGTAGACCTCTCGGAGGCGCTCTGCAGCGCGCATAAGGTATTCGTTTTTGAAAAATTCAGGACGTTCATCCGTAACCTTCACGAGGAAAGCGCGCAAGCGCTCACCCATGCTAGGCCCTTCTCCAGGCACAGACATCATTGGGGCGAAGGATCTGGCCAGCTCATTGATCACTTTTTTCATCGGGCATTCTCCTTATTGAGAATAACCTATGTTCCTGGCGCGAAAGTCTTCAGCTAAAAATCGTGATCCCGCACCCCAGTGGCACATAGCGCCAGAGCTCATCCATGTCGCTATTCGAGACCGCGATGCAGCCGCGGGTCCAATCGCGGCGCTGCGTACGGCTGTGCCCATTGATCTGACCGTGGATGAAGATGTCACCTCCGGGGCTGCGGCCATGGGCACGCGCAAAGGAAGCGTCCTGTCGATTGGGATAGGAGACCCCGAGACTGCGGTAGAATGACGATCGGGCATTGCGCCGGTCGATCCGGTAGGCGCCTTCAGGGGTTTTTCCGTCACCTTGGAAGCGCTTCTTGCCGATCGGAGTGAAGCCGAGCCACATGTCGTAGCTGCGCAGAACGCGACCGCCGCCGATCAACTCAACCTTCCGAGCTGCCTTGCGGACTTGGATGTGGGTCACATTGGCAGAAACTACGTTTTTCGCAAGCGCTGGGCTCGCCAGGGTGGGGATGATGAGACTTGCCGACAACCCTGTAAGCAGGCAGCGGCGTGTAAGATCGCTCATAATGAACTCCGTTGCGGGTATGATATTCGCAAGTTTAATCTTCGGAGCTTATCCTGAGAACAGGGCCACTGCGGTTATCCACATGTCTTCGGAAACCAATCCGAAAACCTAAGTTCCGGAACTGTCCCACGCACCGCGGGTTGTCCCACTACAGAAAGCAAGGAGAGCTGACATGGCCAACGAAGACCAAACAGAGGGCAAAGCCAAAGACATTGGCGGCAAACTCAAAGAAGAAGCCGGAGATCTGACTGGCAACGATAAGATGAAACGTGATGGCCAGACAGATCAGGTGGAAGGAAAAGTCCAAAAAGGCGTGGGCGATGCCAAGGATAAAATTTCCGACTGATCGATAGATGTTTGGAAATGGTACGATCGACCCCGGCTCGCAAGTCGGGGTCTTTTGTTTTACATGCAAGGTTCAAGCACGAATGTGCCTAGCTCACGCGAGACAAGGGTTAGGCCAGAAGCGCTCTTGTTGATGAAGATCCGCGTCGCCCGAGGCGTTCTGCCGATCTGACACGTCGCATCGATCAAGAGGGCCTGCATGCGTGCCACGCTTGTGCGTGATGTGAATGCGCATTCCATACCACCGACCCTGAAACTGTCTTGTTCAATGAGTGCGGGGCCGTTTGGCTCCCCCGGCGCTGCTGAAGTACATGACATACCGGGCTTTTGATAGACACCAGCCATATCCATCTCATCCATAACTGACTGGGCTACGGCGGGACCACTGAAGAGTGAAAGGGCGATGATCAATCGCAGACAGGACTTCACGACGGATTGACCCGCAGATACTCGCGAAGAAGACATTTTGGATCGGTCTCCACGACACTCTGACTAATTGACGTCCACTGCGATAGATCGATGTCAGGCAGAAACGTATCCGCATCGGCGACCAGGAGGTCTACTTCGGTTAGCAAAAGCCTCTGTGCATGGGGCAAAAGGGCTGCATAGACACCCGACCCGCCGGCCGCATAAATGCGTTTGTGTCCCATATCTTCGGCAAAGGAGAGCGCCATTTCGGGATGGCGTGCCGTTACGACGCCTATCATGTCAGCAGCGCTCACGACGATATTCAGCCGATCCGGCAGGGGCCGCTGGGGCAGACTCTCCCAGGTTTTGCGCCCCATGATTACAGCGCCGCCAAGTGTCTCCCGCTTAAAGGCTGCCAGATCCCCCGGCGCGCGCCAAGGGATGGTGCCCGCACGGCCGATGCCCCCGTTGCGGTCATGTGCAGCAATCAAGGTCAACATCAGACCGAGACCTCGGCCGCGATGCGCGGATGGGGGTCATAGCCCTCGATGATGAAGTCCTCGTATTTAAAATCGAAGATCGTTTCGGGCCTGCGCGCGAAACGCAAAGTAGGCAGGTCGCGCGGTATACGTGACAACTGCAGCTCAACCTGCTCGAGGTGATTAAGATAGATATGCGCATCGCCGATCGTGTGAATAAAATCACCGGGCTCGTAACCAGTCACCAAGGCCAACATGTCTTTCAGTAGGGCATAACTCATTGTATTAAAAGGGATTCCTAAGAAAAAATCACCACTGCGCTGATGCAACTGCAGGTGGAGCTTGCCGTTCAGAACCTTCACCTGGAACATCGTATGGCAGGGGGGTAGCGCCATGCTGGGCACATCGACAGGGTTCCAGGCAGAGACGATCATGCGTCGGCTGTCCGGGCTTTTCTTGATCATCTCGACAAGGTTTGCGATTTGGTCGACCCCATTGAAGTCGCGCCACTGCTTGCCATAGACCGGGCCGAGATCGCCATTCTCGTCAGCCCATTCATTCCAGATCCGGACACCGTTTTCCTGTAGGTATTTGATATTCGTATCCCCGGACAAGAACCACAGCAGCTCATGAATCACGGCCTTCAGATACAGTTTTTTGGTTGTCACGATTGGAAACCCTTCCGAAGAGGGGAAACGCATCTGCACCCCAAACCGACTAATAGTGCCTGTGCCTGTCCGGTCAGAGGTTGTCTCGCCAGTTTCGAGGATCTCTCGCAGGGCTCGATGATATTGATGCATGGGTCTCTCCAAATGACTGATTTGGGTTAACCATATGTCTTGCGAAAAATGTAACAATTGCTTTTCCACAACGGCGTTCATATGTTCGCGGAAACATGGAAGAAAATTCGGACAATGAAGGTCTGCGCATGAGCCACCACGATGCTGACATCGAACACCACTTCCCTCCCGAGGGGCGCTTTGCCGAAGTCGATGGGTGGCGCATGCACCATGTCGTCCAAGGGCAGGGGAGAGATGTCCTTATGTTGCATGGCGCCGGCGGCTCTACGCGCGATATGACGTTCACCCTTATGCCGTATCTGGCACGTATCGCTCCGCAGCTGAGATTAACGGCCGTCGACAGGCCTGGACATGGGTGGACCGGCGGACAGAACGAAGAACTGGTCGTTTCGCCCCTGGAGCAGGCAGCACTGCTCTGGCGCTTTTGCGACGCGCAAGGGATTACTGACCCGATCGTCATGGGGCAATCCTATGGGGGTGCTGTGGCGCTGGCCATGGCCGTGTTGCGCCCAGAGGCTCCCTCTGGCCTTTGCTTGGTCTCCGCGGCATCCTCCAGCCACATTCCCTCGGCCGCTCAAGGGGTTGAAATGTTGATGCGCTTGAAGTCGATCCGTCAGGCAACCCTTGCAACGATCTCGTCGCCGCGGTTCATCGAGATGTCGGTGCAAAAGCTCTTTACCCCGGAGGCAGTGCCTGAGGGATATATTGAGCACCTCGGGCCTAAGATGGCCCTGCGCGAAAGATCGTTCAAGCACCAGATGCTGCAAGTTTCGTCGCTGGGGAAAACCCTGGCCAGGATCATACCGCAATATTCCAACATCGGGCTGCCCGTTGAAATTCTACATGGAACGATGGATGACGTTCTTGACCACGACCGCCATGGCTTATGGCTGTCAGGAGAGATTCCTGGTGCGGGGTTCACGTCCCTGTCCGGGACAGGCCACATGCCACATCATACTCGAAAGGAAGATGTGGCAAATGCCATTATTCGCATCGCATCAGCCAGGTGATGGCTCATGTGCGTTGCGCCGAGCTGAGTAAGACCCGCGGTAGTCATGATTGTCGATGCATTTCGCATAGTCGTCGCGGGTGAGCACAACTTCTTTTGTGCCATCGATGCCGCGCAGATGCGAAGGACCATTGCCGCCGTCGGGATATGAGGACCAAAGTCCGATCTCACGGTTTTCGAAGGCACACATGATCTCGATCTTCTCGATCACTTCCTGGAAGTCCTGATCCCTGGAGACAATGATGATGTTGCCACAATCGGGTCTGCGGGCCGCCTCCATCGCATCCAGCGCAATTCTTAGGTCAATTCCTTTTTCGCGTGTGCTGAGAATTTTGAAACCTGTGGCGGCCTGAGGGTCTGTCTCATAGGTGTAGCGCAGAGGTCTGGTGAAGGTATCGATGCCATCCTCTTCCATCGCACGCAGCTTATTGGTCCAAAACTGATGCCAGGTGGGCGAGAACTTCTGGACGGGCATGCCTGTGTAGAATGTGACATGATCTGCATTTCTACCGGTCGCGCGATCCGAGATGATATCTGACACCGATTTCACATCAAAATTGGGGTAACGTAGACCAAAGGCTGTCCTGGCGGACAGATAGAAGTTCTGACCGTCAATAAAAATATAGGTCTTCTTCTCGGGTTCCTCGGTTGCCATGGCTGCTCGATGCCTCCCGGCACCCTCCTTTGTTTTTACGTTAAGACCATCTTCTGGCATGTTGCGAAAAACCGCAAGAGATTTAGAAAATTGTGGATCACGTTCCGGTTTTGGCCTGTCCTGCGCTGAATATGCTATGCTGCGAAAAGACTAACTAAAGCGAACTTCTAAAAGGCAAGGCCGGTCCGAGCCTGGGAGCATAATGAATGCGAAATTACATCGGAAGTATTTCGGTAGCTGCGGGCCTCTTGGCCAGCTCTGCGGCAACATCTGGGCCGCTGACAGATGTCCTTCTGTCATCCCTGGAAGGGAAGGCGAGTATCAGCTGGGCAGAGGGGTACCAAGAAGGCACAACCGAAAATTTGGAAGACGTTGTCGTGAAGATGAACGATGGCAGGCGGCTGGACATCAGCGCTCTTAAGATGGACTCCGACGGAACGACGATTGATATGACCGCAGACAATCTGCGGATCAATCCCGAAGGCGATATACTTCTTTTGCGGGCAGATACTGTTAAGTTCCAAGGTGGGCGTGCGCAGCTTTCCGCACTTTGGGATTTCGATCTTATCACGGATTCCTGCCCATTGATCGGGCCTCAGGGCAAATTGGAAGTGGGCGGTTTTGGAATGATCGTCGCCGCGGCTCCCGGAACCCGCGATGATAACAGCACCTACCGGGCTTCGAGGTTCGAACTGCGCCAGAAAAGCAGCGGAACAACATCTGCCTGCGTCACAGACATCGGCTTTACGGTGCAGGACTATCAAGCTGTGGGTGGGGACGGCTCATCTACCGTGTCATCTTTCCTAGATTTGGAAGTCGTTCTACCCGGAAGTCTGGCAAGCCTCGCTGCGGCACCCCAGCAAAAGGTCTCCTTGAAGATCGAAGGCACAGAGACCGCAAACCTTATCAATGGTGGCGCTACCGCCTGGGCCATAGACGCAGGTAAGCTTGAAGCTGAGTTCTCTGCCTTGGGTTTGGTCCCGGCGATGACCCTGTCATTGAAGCATCGTGAGGCCGAGAAAAACTCTGGCTTTTGGATGCAGCTCTGGAACACGCTCGATGACGCTATGGGTCGTGTTGAATTCGATATCGACAGCATGACAATGCGATCTGCCAATATCCTGCCCCCAGTAAGTGTCGCGAAGTTTTCTGAGGGCGGCCTCACAACCGTTATTCTCTCTGGTGTGGGAGATGTTGAAATGAGCCGTGGCGATGTCAAAGCCCAGGGTGAGATCTCTGCGACCGGGCTAATGTCCGCGTCACTGGCAGCCAATCTGCGCCTCAGTCAGTTTCCCCCGGGGGCCATCGCAAAACACATCAGATCGCCGGACATTCTGAATCTGGTGCCGCCAATTTATGTAGATCAGCTTCGCTACGAGCAGACAGATGATGGCATGATCGACGCTGCGGCAAGCATTATGGGCATGCCCCTAACCGTTCTGATCAACCAGGTTCGCGAAGAGCAGGGGGCCAAGAATCCCTCGGTTGAAAGCGTTATCCGGGATGTTGCGACAGCTGTAGCGAATTTTGTGTCGATCAGTTATCGCAATCCGCCGGCAAGGGTGGATATGGCTATCGATCCAGACCTGGACCTGCGCGAAGCTGTGATTGTTTCCCGTTCACTCCCCGGCGAAATCCTCAACATCTTTGATTTCACTGTCGATACAGGTGCCAAATGAGCACGGGGGCTGGTGCGGGTCTCTTCACTAGGGTTCTTTGCATGGGTACCGTCGCCATAGGCGCTATGTCCGGCGGGCAAGTCTCGGCCGGGGTTCTCGACAGTTTTATCGACAAATCGGCGCTATACATAACCGCCAATAAGGAGCCCGCCCAGACCTGTCTGAATGCGCCTCAAATCAAAACCAATATTGCGATCTTGCGGCCCGAGATAACCAAGCAAAAACCCCATAATCCGAAGGGTCACCATACAACGACTGGCGAGCTGCAGGGCCTGGCTCATATGTTCTACGGGTTCGAGATTTCGTTCACGTTGGAAAGGATCAGCTCCTCAGAAGGCTATTGTGTACGTATCGCAGAGATGACGGTGATCTCAGGACAGCAGACGCCGAAAATATGGATCCTACCACGGCTCGCCGAAGGGAGCTGTATGTACAATACGACCTTCGAGCATGAGATGCAGCACGTACAGAATTACCACGACCACCTCGCGCGTTTCGAGAAGTCGGTACGCGAGGAGTTACCAATCATCTTGAAAGGTCAAGCCTACTATCAAATCTCGTCGATCGGTGAATCAAAGCGTGCCGAGAAGTTGCTGGAAGACGAAGCGCTTGCTGCTGTTGCCGCGCTGCACGATCGGTCTTACGACAAATCTGCGATGAAGGATGAGATCATGGATTCACCGTCTGAATACCGGCGCCTCTCGCAGGTTTGCTCAAATCGTTGATCTGATGGATGTTCATCAGATCAGAATAAATTGCAAACCTCAGGGCAAGTAACCTCGGTCCGTGGAAGCAGTTGAGGGTATTGGTTTGCGAATGCGCGCTCGGCCAAATCCTGACTGACATAGGGATTAGGTAAATCTGCAATTTGACGAGGTAACCGATCCATTTGTTCTAGGCCAAACTGCTCAATAAGACCTGTTTGAAGCGGAGTGGGTCTGGGCAAGTCTTCGCGTTTCACCTTCGCAAGGTTAAGGATCTGGGCTTCTGTTTCATCGAAGTAGAGCCGGTCTGAAGAGTGGTCGATACTCCGGACCAACTCTTCAAAGCTTACAGGGGGAAACCCTCCTTGCTCTGGGTTTTGCACAAACCATTGAGCACAAAGCGTCGCGCGCACCATTTGTAATGTGGCTTTTACATCAACAATCGGGGTATCGCAGACCCGTTGGAGCAGGTTCTTTTTTGCGCTGCCACGATAGTAATGCGCCATGACCCGTGGTGAGGCAGTCGCGGAAATCCTCTGCAGATCTTCGATAAAGATTTCATCTTCGCGGTATCGCACCGGGCAATTGAGAAATTCACCAAGTTGTGGGTTCGATACCACTGAGAGCTTCAGCGCCTTCGAGAGCGACCAGCAACTGAAATCCACATCAACGCCCTCGATCCTGGTTTGGTGGGCAATCATCTCGCGGTCATGAAATAAGGAGAAAGCGCGCGACGGCGGATCACGGTAGATCAAACGAATATCATAGTCTGATCGGATGTCATCCAAGCCCCAGGCGCGGCTGCCATATTCGACTGCCATGAGGGTATGGATATCATACATCTCCTCGAGCTTTGAAATCTCATCTTGGATCGCTTGATGCATACCGCGCGTCGTCATAGCACTTCCTTTTCAACTTGTTCAAAGACTATGACTCCGCTGCGAAAAAGGCTATGTATCATCAAAAGGAGCTGGATGATGAAGTCACAAAAGAATGCCGGCCGCCGCTATGCCGTTGCGATGGGCTGCATGGAACCGTCAGAAGCACATACATTCAATCCCTGGCGTAATGCGCAGCGGAACGCCTGGGGCGCAAAAGACATTTACGGCCCGCAATGGGAAGAGGGTTTCACACAAGGCTGCGAGGATAACACCATTCGCGCGCGCGAGGAGGCCGAGGCAGCTGAAACAGAGGCCTTCTTGGATCATCCGGGTTGAGGGCTCTCATCCAATGCCCGGTCCGTGGTGAAGTCACGCCCGGTCAGCACATGGTACAATGCATCCTGCATCTCCCCGGCACGTAAGGGCCCTGCCAGGTTTGCGTCCCGGTGATGATGCAGCGCACAGGTAAAGACGCCCATCAGGACTTCGTCAGCTGGCACGCCATCCCGCCAGTCGCGTCGCATGTAAATATGATTTGGATTGATATCCTGAGTCTCGCCTGGCCAGAATTCATCAAGCGGCATGCGTTCATCCACTGCCCGAATAATGTCGTCACAGCGGATATTGCCCAGCAGCCGCGTCCCAGGGCTGCAGCTGGCAGCTACAGCACGTAAAGTTGCCAGGACCATAACGGTCTGCCTGTTTTGCTCGTCGAAATCGGTTGCGCTTGCCATGGCCATAATCGGTATATCTCCTTTGGTGGCAAGGCTATGCGGTCGTCAGCTTAATTCGAAGAACTTTTGATTATTCTCAGGAATTCCTTTTGTCCTGGTTCAGATGAGCCAATATCACCCGTAGAACAACTAAAGGAGCTATCGTGAACAACCTAAAAAAATCCAGCCTCGCAGCGGCCATCCAGCTGGCACCCAGTGTCCAAGGAGCAGCTGCGCGCTACGGCAACCCATTGCGACGCGATCAGCTGGAAGCAATTGCCGCAGCAGGGCAAATGCTCTGCAAGAAGACAGGATCAGGGGACTTCGCATCCTTCGTACGTGAAGCCCTTGAAGTTGACATGTTGGAGCAAGATGGGTCCCTTGAAGTGTTGCAAGGCCTTGCTCTCCCGCGATTGGCAACCGTTGAAGGTGATCGTGAATCCCGTGTGCGAGAGCTCGCTCTGGCCAGCTATGCAATTCTCGTTACGCTTCAGGGGGAGGTTGATCTGCCGAGCGTCGATCTCATTGAGATTGCGGCCGGCATCTTTGCCCTGTTCGCCCTGGCAGACGAAATGGGAGATGAAGATGGTGCTTCTGTTGCAGTAGACAGCCTCGATTTACTTAAGACAGGACAGGAAATTGGTCGCGAGATGGCAGGTGATATCTGATGCCGCGTGAGGACATGATCGCCCTGCATCGCACAAATTTTCAGAACGTCGGGACTGGGGTTGGCTCAACCCTCTCTACCCCGAAGAGCGGGGTGAGGTGGTGGTCCGCATCTGCGGTCCAAAGTCTATGGACCTCATCGCGTAGGATCGGATCGCGCTTTCGGGCGAGCTTGTCCATCACCACATCGGGCACAGAGCGATCGCGCCCCCGATTGCGGGATTTGGCGACGTCCAAGGGAATGTCGATCGACACCGCTTCGATCATGCAGTCATAGTCTCGCGCCAGACCGATGATCTTCTGGCGCACCGTGCGACTAAGACAAGTGGCGTTCCAGATGAAGTCCTGTCCGGCGCGCATATGGACGCGGGCCGCTTCGAAGCCGGCCTGCAGGACCTGACCCTGATTGTCTTTCCAGCCGACATCCATCTGACCGCGGATGTCATCCAAAGACACGACGGGAATCTCGCCGTAGTGATGGGAGATTAATGTATCTTTTCCGGCGCCGGGTAGGCCAGAGATCATGATCATCCGCGCACCGGTCGGGTTCTCTGGCATAAAAAATGCCGAACCGTCATGTTTGCCGCGCAGGTATTTCAATCGTGCCTCTTCGCTCTCGAAAGGCCATGGTTCATGAACGAGATCACAGCCGATATTCTCGCCCATCTCCTCAAGGCCCAGTTCCAGGTAGTCAAACCCCTCAAGGGTCTCCATGGCATTCATCGAAACACGACCACGGTTGTCCGCACGGCAGAGCGTCAGCAGCTCGTGCCAATTGCCACGGTCGATTTCATGTGAAAACCGTATAGCGCGCTGGAGTCGATTGTTCTCGTTCATGAGAAAGAACGGCCGTTGATGCCAAAAGACATGAGCGTGTACCTCGCGCGCATCGCGCACATCTGCACCCGCATCTATCAGCGCCTGATAGGACATTGATGCGCCGAGGGGCGCGTGACCAGGTTGTCTGACCCGCTCTCTTCCGATTGCCTCAGCCAATAGCCTGGTTGGATAAGCGCCGCGCATGCATTCCGGCGTCCAGGAGGTCGGACGGTATTGCGCAGTGGCATCATTTGGCAAACTGAGATGGGAGAGCCATGACACTTCGGTTGTCGCGGGTTTGGCGACATCGTGGAACCATGCTGCAAGTCTGAGGATCGCCTGGCGCTCATCAGGAAGCGCCTGATAGGCATCAGAGTTCACCAGCTCATCAACGACCATCTTGGTGTGAACCCATGGATCCCCTTCAGCATGATGTACGCTGTCATGCGGACAGCCGATCATTGCCTCCGCCCAAGGAAAGGCGAGGTGGAATGTTTCTGGGTTGACCCTATCTTCGAGGATCATTCTCAGCCAATCAGCCATCTTTTTAGTTCCTCATCTGCCTGCGCGTAGTTTAGGAAATCCACATGAAAAACCTAAGGCAATATCGCTTTTCGCAGTCCCTTCTTCTAGCTTCGCAAAGACCCTAGATGCAAGGACTGCGTTTTGACCGACCTCCCATTCCCTGAGCCTCTTGCGACACTATCGGCACAGGCGGCAGCACGGACGTTTGAATTGCACCGAGGCAGGCCGCCCTGCGAGTATGTAGTTTCTGATCTCGCGTGTTATCGCCTGAGATGCGGGCGTACCGAGATATGCGAAAACCTTTATCGACCTCGTTATCCGTATACTGCCACACCCGGCCTTGGGGTGGTTCGCTTTATCCAAGTGGTGCTTCAGGGAGACAAGGCAGATTACGCTATTGAGATCATGGGATTTAAAACCAAAGACGAACTTCAATACCGAACCTTTGAGGTTTCAAAACCAGGGATCATCAAGCATGTACTGAGATGCTATGAAAATGCCCGGGGGCTCTCTCAAGGGGTAACCCAAGGCCCAAGGGTGAGTATAGATCAACTGTTTTGACCTCAGCTCTCACCAGGCGCTGAAACGACGCGTCAAAACTCTGGCTCTGCATCCAGCCATGCGGGACGATCTTCCGGAACCAGAACCTCATGACCATCGTCATCTTCAATGAATCGCAATCCGGGATAATCCCAACAAAAATGGCCAACGGATGAGGCTGTTATAACCAGAAGGCCGGCAGCCTTTGCGTGGGTCATATAAGACGCCCAGTCAGCCACTGGCTCACCGGTCATCCAGCGTGTCTGTGATCCATCGGGAGCCTTAAGCACGACACCACGGTAGCTGTCACTGTCTCCTTCGGTGAAGTCGATCGACAGGTGATGGAAATTGGACATCGGCTTCTCCTTGTTGCTTTAGAACTTAGGCATTTGTTCATTTATTCGCAACGGTGGTTATCGCCGTTTTCGCAGGACTGCCTTACTTTTGAAGAAATCCCATCAAGAAGGAAGACCCCATGCCCGCCATCCCTTTCCCACCCCAACTTGCGACCCAGTCGGCGCGCAATGCGGCCGCCTCCTATGACAGCCGTCGCGGTATGCGTCCGGGTGACCACAGCACGGATGGGGTTGCCTGTTATCGGCTTGCAAATGGCGAGTTTAAGATGGCCTACGATCCCTATCGCCCGGATCATCCCGAAGGTGCAGAACCTGGTCTTGGGACGATCTCCTGCAAGCTCGAATGGTACCCCAATGATACCAGTGGTTACAAAATCACGGTAACTGATTTTACCCCGGCGGCCGAATTGCTCAGAGGTTCCAAAGAGTGGGACAATCCTGCAGCTGCGATCGTCACCACCCGGGGCAACAGCATCTTTTTCATCGCGCCCTCGCAGAGCCATCTGGACGAGATCATCCACGTACCGGCCGGGGCTGATTTTCCAATCAAAAGACCGCACGTCAATCTTATCGGCCTGTCAAAGGGCGCGCCAGAGGCTGCCGTCTTTATGAACCCCGCTGGCCGGGATACGATGCTCTTAGGCGCGCCGAAGGACATCGCCGAGCATCTTCTATCACGCTACGACATCGGAACACCTCAAGGGGGCTCTGAGAGATCTGATCTGACAATTGATGAGCAGCTTTTGGTGCAGGTCTGCGCTGCTCTCGAAGAGCGCTATACCTTCAGCTTCAAAATGTGCGAACCGGAAAATCTCATCGTCATGAATGAAGCAGAGATGGAGTCTTCCCATCCGGCCATGCTTGAGCCATGAGCGGCGCGGATATTCTGGAGCAACTGCGTCGCGATGCAGGCGGCGCAGGCACGCATATCCCTGGGGGGGGTTGGTCGTGCTCTGTCCAAGCGAAGAGGTCGGGCGACAGATATCGCCCCATGGCGCTCCGATCCTGACCAAGCCTGAGCCTGGTCAGCCGGACGGCACCCGCATGCTGATCCAACTGTTAGGGCACGGCGCCACTGTCACTGTGACGGCTGAGCATATCCCGGATAACCTGCATATCCCCGACGGCATCCCGATCGTCCTCCACCCGGACTGTGAGCCTGAACACGTGAAGGTCCGCGCAGCCTTAGAGAAGCTCGAGGTGAATCGGGGAGGTCCGTTGCGTAGGCCCAACATCTGGGTCTGTGGATCCATGGAGGATTATGAGGCCGCACGCGCTGCGGATGTCATCCCGGAGGTGATCTCGGTGTTTACCAAAAGCACAGATTTTCAAAGATGTGTCGACGAGCGCCGCGATATGAAGGATATCGTCATTATCGATGATGGGACCTTAATGGTGGCTGCATTCGCGACACCCTCCTGGTCTCCTATTGGGGTTCATCTGCATCAGGTCGGCAAGGTCAGCAGTGAAATGCAGCAACGGGTATTCGACAACGCAAAGGATGGCGTCAATGTCATCAACCTGGATGACGAAATCCCGGAGCCCTGAAAGGGTTGAGGGTCAGCCGTTACAGCAATTCCCAATCCACGCGATGGCGGATGGGGTCATGTGGTCTATATTGATCGAATAAATCGCAGGCTCATCATAGCTGTGCATCTCACTGACGGCAGCGATCACCCGGGCACGGAGTATTTTGGTTGTTTTGATGTCGAGGCGCCACTCCTGGCGTTCATGAATGTCGTCTTCCCAGCGATAGAATGTATCGATGCGACGCACATGCACTGCTGCGGCAATACGACGTTGTAAAAGTGTTCGAGCAATATTTCGAGCTTCATCTTCTGTTTCGCAGCCCGTGTGAATGAGAATTGGCATTTGCTTATTCCTTCTTCTCAATCGAAATCTTCAACGTTGTAATGTCGTAGCCGCGGGCCTCGAGTTCTTCGAGAATAGATGGTTCGAAAGCCCATTTGTCATGCAGCGGACCCATCCAACGGGAGGCTGATAGCGCATGATGCATTAAATGCTGGTCCGCGCGCGGAACGCCATCGCCAGCGGCATAGATGAGATCAGGATCTTCATCGCAAAGCTTGCCCCATTGCACTTTGAGCTGGCCGGGTCTGGGGCGCGGCGCGCCGAAGGTCTTCTGTTCAGGCATATACGCACTCAGTGGCTGCATCGGACGCGGGAGCCGATGGTTGTACTCTTTGCAGCATGCCCTGTTCATCAAGGCACCAGCCACGAACATCACGGATGAAGTCTTCAACCGAACCGGATGACTGGACCTTCAGGTTCAACCTCTCGGCAAAGGCATGGCAGGATTTCCAATCCGCCTGCGGATCCCCTGTATGCCAAGTCAGGGTAGGATCCCCATTCCGGCGAAGTTTGATGCTTTGATAATCGCCAGTCCGAAGCTCATATTCTATGTAAAGCCGGTAGGTGTAGCAGGTCATCGAGGCTGCTCCGAGCTGAAGATGCCAGAGGCGATCACGGCCATCTCCAGGCCGGTCATTGAAGACGGTTTATGCTCAAGTCGCTGCGCAAGACGTTTCTGCCGCGGCGTGAGCTTGGCGGCTTCGCGAGCTTTCTGGGCTTGGATCGCTTTACGGGTATTCTTCTTTCGGGGCATCAGCTTCTCTCTTCAGGGTTGAGGGGTTTCACCATTACACTCCGTTTCAACAGCTTGCGCATTTTTCGCAGCGACAGCATCACGGCGTGCCGCCTGAAAATCCACAGCCCACTGACGGCGTGCCGAACGAATTCTTTGAACCCGGTCCAAAGCTTCTCGGGCTTCGTTTTTACCCTTATCGGTCAACTGGTAGATGCCAAAGGCGCGGCCGCCGTTGATCGTCATCTTGTTCATGAGGCGTACCAGCCCCAACTTCCGTGCTTTCGCAAATGCAGGTCGGAGCCAGCTGTCCGAGGGCTCCGCGCGCCCACAAGTCGTGCCATCCTCTTTGACATAGGAGGACAGGATTTGATCGAGGTAGGTTGGCTCCTTGGGAAGCTTTCTTCCAACCAATCTCTCTGCAGGGGTCATAGGTTTGGGCGGCATATGGTGGATCCTTCGAATATCTGGCGTTAGTCTCGTGGTAGGTATGCAGTCTCACCCAGATGGCAGAAATTTCGATGGCGCTTTCCTACCGTCGGGGATGAAAAGTATCTGCCCTCTTCAACTTTCCGTTTTTGTACTCACCGATTTGCCGTGTTTCTTGCAGCTCATTTGAACAAAGAGGCCACAGTTATCTTGCGCCTCTTATGTTTTGGTTTCCGGTCTTGCAGCGCATCATGAAAGCCCTGGCGCCATTTTCCCCACAACCTGCCAGAGTTGTCTGAGCGATAGGGGTTGTCTTCATCGCTCCCACCCTGACATGCTGCGTCATACCCGTTAATATATGCATCTGCCGAGGTGGTCATATCATGGCACCCTTCAAAAGGGCGGGGTGCCGGCCGGGGCCGAGCGGCGCAACCCGCATTTGCAGATATATTCGGATGTCGGTTTGATGCCGTGGGCATTCAAAAGACCTTTCAGCCGGTCGATCTCTTCAATCGCATCACGGCTAATTTCACAGATTTCACGCATGCTGAGGTCATGGGGATTTTCCATGACTGCGTTCAATCGTTCTTCGACAGGTTGCGCCATCAGCTTACTTTCCGAACATCATCCACGTGGGGTGAACCTCAATAGGATCCATTGAGCGCCCGGACTTGATCCGCCAGCCCTTTTTGCAGTCTCCATCGATGTCCGGCTCTGGTCCGTAATCCGGTGCGGCATAGACGCCATTCGTGCTCTTGGAGCGGCCCAACCATTCAATGATCGTGTCGACCATTAACGTCGGATGAAATGTGATGGGTTTGCCTTTACTCATATCGCCATCATAGACGAGATGCAGGGCATTTCCGACCTGACGAACGCCTGTAATGCGATTATTTTCGCAAAGGTTGAGGAAGCCTTGAAGGCGTTCCGGTCCAAGGCCAGTCGCCTCGAGCATCAATGTATCACTCATAATCAATCTCCTCAGATCAGCGTCGCGCCGACTTCCTTGGCAGCCTCTACCAGCTCACCCACCTTGTCGGGCGCAATATGGAAAGCGACGAGAATTTTCTTTTCCTGCTCGGCCATGACCCGATTCCAAAGCCAGTGCATGGGCTGGAAGGTGTCAGGTTTAACACCATCAATAGGCTTGTGGTTTACGGCATGGCCCAGATCATCCAGGCGCACAACGGCATCATCAGCTAAGATGAATTGGCCCCGATCGTCCTCGAATTCATGTGCAATGTCGTCGACATAGAACTCAGCCGGCCAGTGGTTCTGGTAGAAATCGCGGAAGGCCGCACCTGTGATCATGCTGTTCTCGTCTGCGGTATCGCCGGGGTTCAAAGTCATGACGGGGTATCCTTCTCAGTTGATGCGGTGAAAGGCCAGGCGGCAAACGGCATGGGGAAACAGCCCGCGCCATTCGTTGAACTCATGAGGCTCAACCAAGTCGTACATTGGAATGAACCCACCGTAGGGGTGCCATTGTTTATGCTTGGTCCGGTAAGCCTGGCTCCATTTCATGCAGTCGGTATGGGCCTTGAAGGTCCATACATCGCCACCGTCCTTGCAGCGCTGGCTGGTATACCGCGTGCCCGGGCAGATCTCTTGACCACATTCTTCACAGGAATGAACTTTGCGTGCGACCGGGTGGTGCTCTGCAATCAACTCGGTCACAGGGCGATCTCGCTGGTTGGGGAATTGGGGCTCTGGAATAGGTCGGCTCCCGAAGTAAGACCGTTGCGGATCATCGGCCGCTGGCTCCAATGAACACCGCCCTCGATGATCGTCTGAACGAAATCAGGGTGGACCCATTTGTAGCGGCCTACAGTTTCGCCGTCCTTCTCGACCTTTAGGTAGAGACCCTCCATCAGATCCGCGGAAGGACCGCATTCAGCCAGAGCTTGCTCTGGGTCCACACCAGCTGTTTTCGCAGCCTCGCTGAGGCTCTCACGCCATTGCGTGCTGCGGTAGGCCGATGTGCCCACCAGTTCCAGCAACTCCTTTTCAGAACCCGGCCAATCATCAGCTAGGACAGGAACGGACGTTACCGGCAAGCCACTCAGAAGATCCTGACGAGCAGGGGTAGAGAGGAAGGTGCCACTCTGGCGATCGAGGATGTCGAACTCGAAGAAATAATGAGGTAGGGCGTCGTAGAACTGAGTATGCCGCGCGAAACACCATTCACCATACATGGTGAAGCGGTTTTCGAGCCGCTCCATCAGGGCCGCATCATGCACATTCGCCCATTCCTTGAAGAGGTTGAACTGCCCTTCGCGTGCGCCGCCATTCAGATAATGACCACGGGATTGCAGGCGCTGTTCGAGATCATCCGAATAGGAGAGGCCTGTTTGGGCACCATCGAGTTTCTCTTCGATGACCATCTTGCAGTTTGGATGCTTCTTTTGCATCTCGCGCAGGGACACCTGGCCCTCGGAAGTGTCACCCTTCTGAAGACGTGACCCAGCCGCATGCGGGGTTCTGGGATATTTGTCGATCGTCTCCATGGGGCAGCTTTGATTCCTGTTTTTCGCAATTAAGTAACCTTGATATAGTTTATGATAATCTTTTTCACAACACCGTTGACCCAAGTTTTCTAACTTTGAAGAATCTTTATTCACATGTAGGGAATGGCTTATCGGGAAACTTTCGATCTCAGCAACTATAGTTTTCGCAATATAAGGAGATCGTCATGAAGATCACAGACTACATTGGGGCCCAGGCCCGCATCGGGGCGGAGCAGAGCCAAAAAGCCGGCTGGCGGAAGCTTCTTGTTGGTGCCGCGGCACTGGCACGTAGAAATCCCGCGGAGCTTGCCTCTATGGTCAAAAGCCTCGCGCAAACTGAAGCCTTCGAGACCCAGCGCCTTGAGAGCTGGTCGGATCTTGACGAGATCGACAGCGAGACTCCACAGAAGTTCGATGTCTGCGATCTGCGCATCTGGATCAAACTTGCGGAAGAAGCCGACGTTGCAGCCGTACCCGCCAAGGAGGTGGCGCGCCTTTCGCATGACGAGCTTGAGGTTCTTTTGGGGCGTGTGCAGTTGCCAAAGAAGTTGCGCGAGACGATCACGAAAGGCCTCAAGGAGGGACTTGAGACAGGCAATACCGCATCGGGGGCGGATGCGGAGCCCGGCAAAGCAGTGTTCGAAAGGTTCGATGCGGCAAAAGAAGAAGCAGAAGAGCTGCAGATCAGCGCAGCGGAAACCTTCGCCAAAATGGAAACGGCACTTGATGAGATCCCGTCAGACTGGATGGTGCGCACGCATCTCGCCGGATCGAACAACCTCAAAGCCCTCGTGGGCTGCGGGTTGATGACCCGTGGGGACGTGACTGCCAAGGTGCAGAAGAATTTCGAGATCGGCGGAGGCTGGGTCCGCGCTGGCAACAGGCGGCTGATCGATTTCTCGGATCCACGCTTCCTCGAAACAGGTATCGGTGGTCATAAACCTTTTGTTTCCTATCTCGCGCGGCCCTGGGCCCCGGCGGGTCGCTTCCATGAGGCCGAAGATTTGCATCGCGCCAATACGCCGATTGCGGGTAGAGGTGTTTGGCCGGCCGAATGGAGGGTCTTCGTGCGCGCAGGTCAGGTTACCGGCGTCGCCAATTATTATGGCTGGACCGGTGATGGTGCGACCGCAGAAAATGCCTGGAACGCCGTGGAAGCTGCAGCAGCAGCACAGGACATCGTGGACCTTGCGGAGCGTAAAAATCTGACCGGCGCCTACATGAACCAAGACTTCATCCGCAACGGCGGCCGCGACAAGGAGACGATCGAGGCACTCGATCGGGATTGGCCTGAAGATCGCATGCATTGCACTTTGGACTTCCTGGAATCCGACAAGGGTCTCGTCTTCCTCGAGGCGGGCCCGGGCCATATGCCCGGTGGCGGTGGGCATCCCTGTGCCTTTGCGGGGCAGGGGGTTGCAGAAGGAGGGCGGAGCATCATCGCTGATTGTGAAGGTGTGGCCTATCTGGCAATGCCGCATGTCCATCTTGGCGAGCCTTCCACTTGGCATCACGGCGAGACCGCGGGCTGTATCGACAGCTGGAGTGATGCTGTTGTGCTGGCACGCGATCATGCGGCCTTCACGCCCCGTGCAGAGCGCTTTTTAGAGCGCCTGGGGCTATCTGCTGACGCAGGATGCGATATGGAACTTTAGAGCAATCTGAACGCCCACAGAGCTTGCGAAAAACTCGCCTCTCGCTTATGTTGGGCAACCCCGGCCATTGCGGCCCAACGAATGTTCAGGAGCCAACGATGACCGTCACCCATGCAACCGACCAGACCTTTGATGCCGAGGTCACATTGAGCGATATCCCGGTTATCGTGGATTTCTGGGCGCCTTGGTGCGGTCCCTGCCGCCAGATCGGCCCGGCCCTGGATGAAATTGCAGCACAGCTCGATGGACGCCTCAAGGTCGTGAAGATCAACGTCGATGAGAACCCGGATACCGCAGCAAAGCTGGGCGTGCGCGGCATTCCGGCGCTCTTTCTTTATGATGAGGGCGAGATCATCTCGAATAAGACCGGTGCGCAGTCCAAAATGGCCCTGCAGGGGTGGATCGCCTCGTCGCTGGAGTAATCTTCAGCAGCTTTATGGAAGGGCGGCCTTGAAACGAAGAAGGACCGCCCTTTTGCACCCCATGCGGGAGTGTGGCGGCCCATGACTTGGGTACATTGCACCATTCCAAGATAACGATCAAGATACTATTTTCGCAAATACTAACTGCCCCTCGCAACCATAGCTCTGCGCCAATCAGACTCCGTCTTGTAGGGGGAAGGGTATGTTTTACCTTCCCATACCATCGTCCAGCCACCCCAGGTCGTCCGAGGCGGCGAAGCCCCGACGGGCAGGCCATGTTTTAGACCTAACTTGCGGCATAGGTAATCCGAGGCGGGAGGCATCTTGCCACCACTCTGCGCGAGCACGCCCACCCCATGTCCAAGGATCACGGCCACAGTTTCCTTGCTCACCTGTTCGGCCGCGAGGCGCACCTCCAGAAGCCCGCTATGTACGAAGGCATGGCAGGCATGGCACAGCGGCTCCATGCTGATCAGGGTCATCTGTTTGCGAGACCAGTTAATCTCGAAGCTCTCATGCGCCTCGAGATATTTCTTAATCTTCGCCTCCCGCGCCTTCACACCACAAGCCGCACAGGTCTGACCATATTTAGCGTAGACCTGTCGGCGCATGACATCCCATTTCGCCCGCCCCATGATGCTGCGCGGGTTGAGCCCGTGCAGCGGGGTGGGGATCAGGGGCTGTTCGAGAATATGCGGCAGGGGTCCGGGCATGATCACTCGCTCTCGCTGAACTCTGTCCCGGTTTCATAGGGCACACAGGTCGCATCAAGCATGTCGGGATAGATATCCCAGCCGCGCATCAGCGCCTTCACCCGGAAGCCATATGAAGTCACATCGCAGCGGTTGACCCCCGGCGCCACCACTGAAGCGGTGTAGTCGGGGTAAAAGACACTGCCGTGATCTGTCAGGGCATAGAGATTATGCATCAGGCTCGTGCGGACCCGGAAATAGATCGCATCGCTTTCAGAGCAGGGGATCTTTCGGCAGCCGCGCACCGAATGGATATCGTCACCGACTTCCTCGGCCGCAGTGAGGTAAAGCTCTTCGCTCTCCCAAGTGGTCGCCATCAGTGTGCCCTGCCAGGCGGCATAGACGATGCTCGGTGTGATCCAAAGCGCAAGGAGTGTTGCCAAGACCGTGGCGGTGACCCGTTTCTTGGTCAAGCGGCCCTCTGCATTGCGCGCGTAGCGGTTCCAGATACGGCTCCGGTACCAGCGACCGAACTGGCCCAGCTTGTGGAACACCCAGCCCAGCGGGCCCTTGTTCAGGAATGAGAAGATGCCGGCGACGGCGGCGACAACAGATTCAATCCGGGCAACGCTGCGCTCAAGGAAGTTCTTTTCATAGGTCACGGGTGTGCGGTCCTCAAGAATGTGTGGTGGGTGCCGCGCCGGGGCATAGCCTCCCCGGCGCGGTCGTGGCTGGGCGCAGGTCAGGCAGCCGCGCGCAGCATCTCGACACCAAAGCGGCGGGCCGCTTTGTCATAGGTGATATTGAAGGACGCGCCATCATCCGCAGACTGATCCAGCAGGGCGTTCACGATCTTCGGCTCGAGGTCCGAATTGATCATGCCCGGCAGGCCACGCGCACCGATGCGGGGCTCGTAGCGGTCTGCACAGAAGGTGGCGATCTCGGCGTCGGAGAAGGTGACGCTGATGCCATGCTCTGCATAGGAGGACGCCAGATCGTCTACTTCGCGGCGGATGATCTTCTGGATCGAGTCCAATTCCAGTTTCTGGAAACCGATGATGTTCTGGCGACCGTTGAAACGGTTCAGGAACTCGGGCCGGTAGTTGTCGTCCAGATCCAGCATGCAGCCATCCATCGCGTCATCATAGCTGATGCTCTCGTCCAGAAAATGGGGCTGGCCAATGTTGGTGGTCATGATGATGATCGCATCCGAGAATTCAGCCACGCGGCCGATGTTGTCGGTCAGACGGCCATCGTCGAGGATCTGCAAGAAGAGGTTGAACACATCCGGGTGTGCCTTCTCGATTTCATCAAAGAGAATGACGCGGTTGCGGTTCGTGCGCATGGCATTGGTCAGAATGCCGCCCGCCTCGAAACCCTCATAGCCCGGAGGGGCACCGATCAGCTTCGAGACAGCATGGCGCTCCATATACTCGGACATGTCGAACCGTGTCAGAGCTTTCGCATCACCCAAGAGCTGGCGCGCGACCTGCTTGGCGATCTCGGTCTTGCCGACACCGGAAGGCCCCGGCAGCAGGAAAGAAGCCAAGGGCTTTTCCTTGTTACGGCGGCCGACCTTGGAGACCTTGATCGCATTGGCGACCTTCTCCACGGCGGGGTCCTGACCAAAGAGCGAGCCCTTGAGGTTGGCTTCCAGCTCGCGCAGGATTGCCTTCTCGTCTTCGCCCAGCTTCGCCGCCGGGATGCCGGAAATGCGGGCGAATTCTGCCACCACGGTGTCACGGCACAGCTCGAGATCGGCGTTCATTTCCGCCGCCACAGCTTCATAGGCTGTCTTATGCTCGACCAGGGCGTCTTTGAAGGACGCCAGACGCTGAACGATCTCCTGCTCTGCGCGCGAGCCGAAACCCTTGCCGGAAGTCAGCTGTGCGAAAGCCGGTGCGGCCCGCGGTGCATCTTCCTGGGGAGCCTCGGCTTCCTGGGCGCGCAAATCTTCCAGAGCTTCTTCAAGCTTCAAGATCTCAAGCTCAGCACCTTTCTGGCCCTCGTGGAACTTAAGGAGTTTGGCCTGACGGGCAGCATGGCGCGACAGGATCGCCGCCAGGGCATCGCTGTCACCGGGGGCCGCGGCACCCGCATCGATCTTGCGCTGCAGTTCTGCCGCTTGAGGTGGTGTGGCATGCGCCGCAAGGCGGTAGGAGGCCAGAGCGCGGTCCAGGAGGGCGATGGAACGCTTCGGCTGGGCCGAGGCACCGCCAGCCTGACGGTACTTCTGTGTGAGCTCGACAGCGGTCTGAATGGCATCTTCGTTGACTGCAACGCCGTGGTGCTCGCGCAGCTTTTCAGTTGCCGCGGTGACGATGTCGATCAGATCCTGGCCCTCAGGTTCGGTCACGTCGAGGATCGTATAGGCTTCACGGATTTCCGAGTGCCATGCCAGAACCTTGGAAGCATCCCCATCGCAGGTCTCAAGAATGACCTGTAGTTTGCCGTCGCGGATCAGGCCATTTACGCCGTTAATGAAGTGCGTGGCACCATGGGCGCGGCAAGCTTCAACAAAATCACCGGCATCTTCGATGATCAAAACAGGCTCGACACTTTTTTGCATACGGGCCAGGCCGCGGCGGAAAGCGGCATCGATCTCGTTGGGATCGCCCGAAGAGAACATCTCGTCGACGTCCAGGAAGAACAGGGACTTCGAGACGATATCGAAAGGCGGGTTGTCCATGCCCTTCATCGCCTGCAGGCCCATGCAGAGGGAGGTGGCCCCCACGCCGGCAGGGCCGACGAGGAGAACAGAGCTTGAATGCTTGCGCGCCAGGATCGAACAAAGCTTCGAGAGCTCCGCATCCCGCCCGATCAGTTTGAAGTCGGGATGGGCGGCCAGTTTGGCCGTCCCTGTGATGAGATGATCAGACATCAATTATACCCCCGGGAAGCCAGTGGTTTTGGCGGCCTGCTGAGCGGCGCCCTCACCATTGTGCTCGGTTTCAACGATCGAAGCGCTGGCGATGTGATCGGCCAGGTCTTCCTTGGCGGAGTTCGCGCTCTCCCGCAGCTGAACCATACGCTCCTGCATTTCGGTCATGCCGTTGCGGACGATGCCGGTGGCGGCCTGCTGCACTTCGCGGATGTCTTCCAGTTCTTTGAAGACGGTTTCGAGCTGGTCGTTGACCGTCGACACACCCATGGCCACGCGGATGACTTCACGTGAGGAGATGTCGTTTGTCGATGTGCGCATACGGCTCAGCGTGTCTTTCGCAGCCTCGGAAGCCTCGCCCAGTGCAGCGCCGCTCACCGCGGTCAGAACAGTTGCAAGACGGTCGGCGGTTGCCGCCACACCCTGGGTGTTGATCTGGCGCGCGGTGTCGATCTGCTGGTCCGTGGACTGACGCATCGTGTGAACGCGGATGGCCTGTTGGTTCAGATCACCGTAGGCCGCCATGGTCTCACCCTGCGAGCGGGAGATATGCGAGACGTGACCATCAAGGGCGCGCAGCTTTTCTTCGCGGGTCATTTTGTCGACGATGCTCTCGTCTTCGGGTGCGTCGGTCAGCGGGACGCGGATTTCGGCGTTCTTCTTGCTCGCGTCCTTCATGCCTTCGTTCAGCACGGCATATACCTTGATCATCGACTGATTGGAGTCTTCCACATTACCGATCTGGCCAGCCAACTGGTCGAACTGACCACGCAGCGATCCGGTACGCTCTTTGGCGGTGGTGATGAACTTCGAGGCGGAATCGCGCAGGGCAATCACACGGTCACGGTTGGCTTCATCGGACATGTCGAGCAGTTCACGCAAGCGTGCTTTGTGCTCAGCTGCATCGCCATTCTCGGCGGGGACGTTCATCTGCGCTTTGAGATCATTGATGTTGCCGATAAGCTTTTCCTGTTTTTCGCGTTCGGCAGTAATCGCGATATCAGCTTCAGCAATATTGGCTTGAGCTTCGCTGGTTAGGCCACCGAGGCCGAAGAAGCTGCGCTTGGTGCTGGCTTGGATCTTGATCGCCTCTTGCTGTGCGACCATTTCACGGGACCGTTGTGTCTCGCTCTTCAGGTCTTCAATCTCTGCCTGCAGCGCTTCTTCACGCTCTTTATCTTCCTTGATCTGCTTGAAGGCATCGCCCATCAAACCGTTGGTGCGCAGATAGTGGATGCTCTCGATGATCGACATGATGGGGTTCATGTTGTCTTCGAAGTTCAACAGATCGGTGTTCATGTCCTTCAGGACAGACTGAAGCTCCGACATGGAATCGACGTTGGACAGGTTAATCACCTGTTCGGCCAGCTCGGTCTGCTGGGCACTCAGCCATTCGCGGAATTCGTCATAAGCTTTGACCTGCGCGCGGTCGCGGTTGCGATCAAGCGTAGAAGTTGTCATTTTCGCAACTTCTTTCTGCTTCTCGGACAGCGAGAGCGCTTCGTCGAACATGACATTGTAAAAGGGGTTAGCCGTGATATTCGCATTCAGCGTATCTTGGGCTTTGGATTTCTGCTTCGTCTTGGGTTTGGACGCCTCGAGAACGGCATCGTTCAAGATCGCTGATTTCTTTGCTGCGGAAGCTGCGGACATGGATGTCTCCTAAAGTTGCCTGACTATGACTATGTGAGATACATATTCTTTTTCGCATCATGCGCAATAGCGTTTTTCGCAAAAGGGACTGTTTTCTGTTTTTCGTGGTACAAGGGTATCATTACCATAATTAGGAATTCCCCCATTCATCCCAAGGACATCCGTCATGAATCTGTCTCACAACCCTCATCTTGCGCTGATGCGAATTTCAGAAGTCTTTGCATATGCGTCGGATGAGCTGACACAGTTCGCGGAAAGCGTGGCTGGGAAATGCTTCCCTCATGAACAGGTGGCCCGTCTGCACGAGGATCCGAGCTTTGAAAATATTGAGGTCGCTCATGAAGCTGTTACCGATTTCATCGACCAAAGTGGTCACTCAATACGATTGATCGGTGTAGAGGCTGGCGCAGATCTGGAAGACCTACTTGATAAGGTGAATCACTGGGTGCCGTTCCGCGCCACGCTGTTGACAGAATACCAGCGCGACGAGCTAGGCAACACGAAAGCCATCCCGCATTTCTATCCCAAAGGGCAGGGGGAGCGATTCCACTCTCTTGGAAATGCAGCCTTTGTCGGTGGTGTGGATGTATCCGTTTTCGACAAGCCGTTGCAGGCAACGCCCGTCTACCCGGGAACCGAGGCTCTGGAAGCATTTCATAATAAGACCGAAATGCCACTCTCAACCGGCAACGTGGCGACCTATCGGATTGCTATTCTTGATGGCGATATCCATACGCCCCCGCTCTGGCCTGGCGACCTCTTGCGCGCACAGGAAGCTGACGAAGAGATGGATATGGCCCCATGAGCACCCGTAGATTGACTATTCTTGCCAGCGTCGTGGCCTCCTTCGCTGTGTTCGGTGCCACCGCAAGCGAAGCCGAAACTATTCCTGAACGCCTCATGGAAGATCTGCAGCACGATTTCGGATTTGAGCAATTCCAAGCGGCCGGCGTTGCGGGCAACTTGGCACGTGAAACCGGCAATTTCCGTTACTTGCAGGAGCTGAACCCGCTCGTTGATGGATCCAGAGGCGGTCTTGGCTATTCGCAATGGACCGGTCCGCGGCGTATCGCCTTCGAGAATTGGCTTGGCGATATGGATCCGACTTCCTATGAGGCGAATTATGGATACCTTTATGAAGAGCTTACGGGGGACTACGCCTTCGTCGTCGATCGGGTGCTGAACACCGACACAGCCAGGGAGGCCGCCGCAGCCTTTATGGACGGATTTCTGAGGCCGCACCCTGATTATGCGCACCTTGATGAGCGCGTGGCTTACGCCCGGGCCTATCTTGACGGTGATTTCACCGGGGCAGGGTGTCAGGAGAGCCACGAAGTAGAAGTGTCAGGCCGTATGATGGTTGTTTCACTGTGCCCTGAACCGATGGAAGTGGAAAGCTTGCCCAAGGCAGTATCAGTTTACGCTCGATCGGATGTCGCAGATCTAATCGCCGCAGGTATTGAGAGCGATATTGAAATCGTCTTGGCTGAATTGTTGTCTTATGATCAACCGCTTCAGTCCACGCCAGTTGCGATGGCTGAAGAGGATCCGCTCAGAGCTGAGGCCTGGGAAGCGTCATTCCGGGGGGATAGTTCAGTGCTTGTCGATCGCCGTGTTTCCTATACCAAATCACCGCGCGAAGTGGTCTATAGTTTGATCGACCTCGATACGCCCTAAGTAAGGTCGAGATCCTCATTGATCTGTCTGCATGGCAAGAGGCAAGAATTGTCGCCGGTGTATAGAAGGCGCGCTGATGTGACATTCAGGTGTAACATCAGCGCGTCAATAAAATCTCAGCAGATAAGAGCTGTCCTCATCTACTCATAGGCTGCCCTGCCTTGGTAGCTAATCATGCAGTTGGGCCATGTATCTAGTGCATCGAAAGTGAAAAGTGTTCTCTCGTATGAAGTGTAGCCCCCATCAGGGAAATGATAGGGTTGTGGCCTGGACGCGGTTCCGCATACCTCCGCAAGTGTCCCTCCCTTATTGCCATATTCGGCAAGAGACCATTGGTACCGACAGGACGTGTATTCCTCCATCTCTTCAGCTGTGTATCCCCTTCCGGGCCTAGTTCCGCATTCCCAAACAAGGTTCGTGGTCGGGAACGGATACCCCCACGGATTATCCCGGGTTGCCGCGCCAGGTCCAGTTCCCGCCGGGCCCGGTCCTGATAAGCCTGCCAGCATGTCATCAAAATCACCTCCGGTTGAGGCGCTGTAGAAAACTGCAAATTCGCTGCCTGACGCACAAGCTGACGACACTGCTTCGGGGCTCACAGGTGCAGTCAAGGCGGGACCATCCATGATGTCGAAATCGCCCGAGGTGCCAATCGTCACACCCGCGATTCCAATTCCCATTGGACCCGCACCTGTTTCATCCATGACAGCCATACGCTGGCAGGCTGGAGATGATATGCCTGAATATGTCATTACAAAGCCGCGGCCGATTCCAGTGATCGCTACCGCGCCGCCGTTGAAGGAATGCACAATACTATTGTCTGCGTCTCCGCCAATGAAATTAGAAGGCACTACGCCGGATTTCACAGCAGCTGCGGTAAGATCTACATTGTCACCAAAGGTAATCTGGTTTTGATAAAGCGCGCGCATCTGCGAGGATATCCCCACCGCTGCGCGCGCGGTGTCGGTCACGCGGCTCGAAAGCTGAGACTGCTGGAAGAAAACAATACCGCCGACGATAACTGCGAGAGCTATGACGAGATATAGAACGCCCTCTATGAGGGAGATGCCGCGCCGACGGGCGCTGGCACTCAAGATGGTTGTGAGTTTCATGTGGTCAATCCGTGGTGGTTTATATGACACCAGCGTAGCAGTAAGAGTGCGAAAATAGTTTTACATCGATTTAGATCGCGGTGTTTCCCCCACCAATTCAGTTCTACCGCTCAATATGGTATCTTAAGACTGCTTGCTGTCACTGACCTCAATAAGATTATTGGCAACCTCATGCTCAAATATGTCATGCGATTTTAGGGAATGGATAGACGAAACACATGACAAGTCAGCCAAGATATGCTTCTTGGATTTGATACGCAGAGGACTTTTTATACACGTCATTTCATTTTCAGCACTGCTCGTCTCCACCGCCATCGGCGCAACAGCAGTTCACGCCCAATCGATGCTTCGCTACAACGTCGAGAGCTACTGCCAGGAAGTCTCTGATTTCAGCGGTGGCTCCTCGATGATCTATAACGGCTGCATCGACCAAGAGCAGACGGTCTATAATATGCTGAAGGCGCGCTGGTCAGGGCTCGGTGCCCATATGAAGAGATATTGCGATGAGGTCGCCTCCTTCGGCGGCGGCTCATACATGCTTCTAGATTGCTGCATCCAGATTGAAAGTGACGCAGCCTCGGAAGCAAAGAGCTTCAAATACTGACGACCGGTTGGATCTGCCATTACACGGGCTCAGGCAGATCCTCGACTTCACAAATACAGATCAACTCCCGAAGCTCAGCTTCGTGCCGAAGCCCTTCGGTGATGGTTTGCGCGACGAGGGCTGCTGCTTCCGGGTCACCCGCATCCTTGCCTCGTGCATCCGGCTGACCATCGAGACCGCAAAGCTCGCGCAGTGGAATGACGATCGTATCTGCTGAGGCGACGTCATGGGTTGATAAGATCCGCTTAATGTCTTCGTGCAGAAATTCAGCAGCCTGGTTTAGTTCAACATGCACATCTTGGACGTCGCTCCTGTTGAGGCATTTGGAAATCTGCACCAAGGCACGTTCGGCAAAGACCTTGGCGCCGAAATTACCCTGACCAAGGGCCATGTCAGACTCGCGGATAAGGAAATCCCGCGCATCCTTCAAAACGCGCTCAGGCCCGCGATTAACCCAGGTTCTCACCATATCGGGTTTGGCTGCGGGGGTGCCGGCCGTGTCGGACATGATCAACCAATGTGAGGTATCTAGCTGATTAAGAGCCGCATCGCGTGCGCCATCTGCTGCACCATCCGGGATGGAGCTCATTGTTTTCATGATCCTGCGTAGCGCGTCGCGCTTGGCATTCCTGGCTGTGTTCATGATGTGGCGTCGAAAGGACATAGGGTCTCCAATTCTAAAGCGTAGGTTCGGCTGTGGTGTGATTTTTCGCGGGGGCTGCGCGATATGCTTCCTGTTCGAGGCTAATGCCTTCAGACAAGCAGTGCGCCATATCGATGGCGGCTTTCTCATCACCTGCTTCAACCCCTCGCGTCTCTGGAATGCCATCCAGACCACAAACTTCTCTCAGGAGCATCTCGATGACGTAGGGCTTTGAGATCTTGCTCGTTCCCAGATCTGACATCATGTCCATTCGAACGTCTTGAGCCGCAGAATGTAGTTCAGAATGTACATCAATCGGACCCTCTCTCGTTAGCCGTTTGGTGATATGCAGCAATGCTAATCTTTCAAATGATAAGGGCGCCCCAACACGCTTTTCGACAATCAAATCAACCTCCCTGCGCAGGAAAGCTCGCGCATTCCTCAAGACACGCTCATGGCCCGTGGCGATCCACTTCTTGATCTGATCGGGATGCGCGGCGGGGGTTCCTGCGGTATCTGACATCACCATCATTTTAGTCTTTGCCAAATGATCCAGCGCGATATTCCGGCGGTGATTGCCTGGTTTATCGGGAAGTCCAATGATGATTTCTTCTAGCTCGCGCATGGCTCTGCGCTTGGCATCTCGTTCTGTGTTATCCAAATGACGCCCGAATGATCGTACATAGCCCATTATCAGGCACTCCTTAAATCTCTGGTTCGTCGTTTTCGCAGTCGTCATCAAGCGACGGATCTGGCTCATAGACCACATGGTCTGAATGCTCGACCTCGGCCGCGCTACCCAGCGCTTCGCGCAGGGCGACCAATACTGAGCTCGCACAGCCTGTACTGAGGTCTTCTGTAGCCCAGGCACCGGTGACGAGGATGCGGTGGTCTGCAAGACGCGGCGCAATCGCGGTTGCAGCTTCTTCCTGCCCATCAAAGACAGCGCCTTCCATAGAAGCTCCAAAGGGTGCCCAGGAGCGGTAGGGGCTCTCACCCGCGTCACAGCCCCAGAGGCGCAGTGCCAGATGGCCTGAAGCCGCGTTCTCAGCAAGAGCCTCATCGATCATCGCTTGCTCATGCCAGGATAATTCGTCTGAGAGGAACCCATCGATGACGATGAGCGGTCCGCGATGGTCAGCAACCTCTTGGAGGACAGCTTGACGTGCGCTGTCCGCCTCCTGTTTTCCGATGAACATGCGTGCCGAGCCGCATAGCGATCCTGCATGTACGAGCACCAAGGCTTCGGCGGCGTCTTCGAGGTCGTTGCTCATCGCTCTCTCCTGCAGTTCTTCGATTTCATCGGGTGTCGCGAAGACATATTCGATCGCGGAGTGGACCGCATAGACCAGACCGGTCGAAGGCTCGCGCTTGAAGGCGACGTGATAGTCATCTTCGATGTGAAGTCCGTCTTCTTCGGGCTGGGCGTAGTTCAGCATGGTGAGCAAATCGGTATAGGCTTCGGGATCCAGTTCGGACCGGAAGGCGTCCAGTGTGATGGTCTCGCCATTCTCGATCAGCAGATCCAGCGCCTCGGGGCAGGGCGCACCAAAATGTTCCTCGCACGCACTCGGCCAGTTGACGCAATTGGTGAAATATTGCCGTTGGCCCATGTTCAAGGCTCCGGGATGTCGGCGTTAGTCTGTTGCTCTGGCAAGGCCAGTTCTTCGCCATCGAAGAGGGCGCTTGTGATGACCGCACTCTTGGGCGCAAAGACAAGCGAGAGGGTTCGCTTCACACTGTCTTCGCCGCCCTCATCACAAAAGACCGTCTTTGACATGCTGTTGTCACCATCGGTGCGCCAGCCGCTATCGTCGACGACATCGCCAAGCTCGGCATCATCTTCATAAAAGTAATCGGCAGCCGCGCGGCGCTCCTGCTCGATCAGATATGTCCAATTGGCGACACCATCGATCACCACGGCGCGGTCTAGTATCTTACCACCAGATGTCATGGAAGCGATGATATGCCCATCTGGGATCTCGCCGAGCTCCCAGATTGCCGGGGCAGGGCCCAGGGTGAAGTCCCGACTCTCAATGCATCCAATTGGGCCAGCGGCATAGACCGTCTTTTCGTCCTGTGGACCGGTCAGCGCTGCAACAACGCTGCGCGCGGTATCTTGCAGGGCGGCAAACTTCGCGTCGAAGTCTTTATCGCTGCGGTCCAATGCCGAGAGGGCAATGAGGGTTTTATGCATAGCGTTCATACTTTTGCCTCACTTTATGTTATTCGCAAAGCTGCGCGCGCATGGCATCGATCTGCTTGCGCTCATAGTCGCTGTACTGAAGCTTGTAGGTCAGCACAATACGGTGGAAGCGCGTAACATATTCGCAATGGAATCCAGCGTTCGGTGGCAGCCATTCAAGCGGACCCTTGGCACCCTTGGACCGATTGGCCGAGGCCTCTACGGCAAAGAGGTTCACCGGGTCATTGGCGAAGCGGCGGCGGGTCTCGTGATCCCATTTGTCTGCGCCATGCGCATGGGCCCATGCCAGGGGGACCATATGGTCGATGTCCATACCGCGAGCGCGGGTGAAGATCTGGTTGGTATAGGGGTCGATCCAACGGCCTTGCACCACGGTGCATCCTGAACTGGAGAGGGTGACCCGCCCCGTGGAGAGTTCCTGCAAAAGCTCATGGCGTGCGTTCTGGCAGTCACCATCCTCATCGATCCAATGATCATAGAGGTCGCGGTCATAGGCGGTGCTGACGCCCGCGCGCTGGCCTTGTGAGGCTGGAGGCGTGGACATCGCTGCGGTGGCTCCGGAATAGCCTTTGTAGGCGCGGCCAGACCCCATACATTCGGACATCGACCCATAGGCCGTGAAATTTTTGGTGCGCCCATACCAGGCGGATCCTTCATCATGACAGATGCCAGAGTTAGACTGCTTGACCATGGCCGCCTCGGCGGGGCCAGCTGGCAGGGCAACCTGAGTGAGAGCCAGGCCAAAAGTCAGCGCGATACTGCGCAAAGTCTTAGAAAGGGGCTTCATGGCGTCATCTCCACAGTTTGCTCAGGGGTAGCACGGGGGAAAACCTCAATATCGTGCGTTTCCGCAATATCCTGGAGAAACGCCTCGATCTTTGAAACACGCCCGGAAATCGAAAGGCAGTTATTCACTTCCTCGATGATCTTCGGCCCGGCTTCGGGATGGCTGAGGGCTTCCCAAGGGATCGTCACAGTCTTGGTGGTTTCGTCGATCGTGCGGATCAGCGCCGCCCTCTCCTCGATGAATTCCTTGCGGCCATGTTTGTGCAGGCAGCCGTTACCATCCTCGTCCGAGGTCCAAACCAATGCCAAGTCGATGTCCCCCACGATCTCTTCTTTGTCCTGACGGGAGAAGAAGAGCTGTCCTGTTGCTTCGTCAAAGCGGTAACCGGGTTCTGGATGCCGTGTCATATCTGGATATCCTCAAATGATTTGGTCAACTATACATAAGAGTATTGAAAGCCTTTTCCTGTTTTTCGCACATGCGTACGTTGGTTACCAGTGCAAGAAAACCACTATCTGCTGGATTTGCGAAAATTCGGGTGAGTTTTGGCCTGATCTGTTCAACCGATCGCGGCCGTTCACCAAAAAAGACCTCAATTCTTTCAAGCGCGGGTCTTATCCTTCAACCAACCAAATTGGAGATGAAACCGATGAGCAACCGCTTAAAGGCCACGGAAGGAACTTTCGAACAATGGGTGCGCAAACACACCCTTGATGACGCCGATGTCGAGAGTTTCCGCGAAACTCCGGTGCATATGCGGCAGGCTGCAGAAAAAATCCTGCACACCCTGACGCGCCGCTACAACAAAACCGACGATGAGTTCACGGAACTCCTCGATGAAAAAGATGGTATCCAGTACCTCAAAGCTGGCAGGATCCTCTTTGCGCTCGATGCTGAAGACGGGTCTGCAGCCGGCATTTGCTGTGCAGGGCGTGAGCACTGCCTCAGCGACAACGCAGTGGGCGTCCACTTCCTTGTTCTGAATGAGGAGCGCGATCTGAACCAGTTCATGAGAAATCAGCCTGATGTGTTCTCCAGATCCGAATACGAGCGTCGCCAGGAAGCTCATCGCGAGATCTGCATACGAGCTTTTGAGCGTGGCGATCCCGTCAGCGACGAGAACCTTTCGACCTATGACCTGGAGCCCGCTGATGCGGCTTGCGACGGTCCTTCGTGAGTGACGCCCAGCTCCAGGTGATAGGAACAAGTTCTGTAAACACGGAGAGCAGCATGAAGCAGCGAAGCGATTTAACACACATCACACCCTCTGACGGAAACGTTTTTGCAGATCTGGGATTTGATGCGGATGAAGCAATCGCCCTTCAGGACTGGTCCCAAGAAATCATCAAAAAGAAGCTACGCAGACTTAAAGCTCCCAGGGATGTAGGCGCGACGAAATGAAGTGCGCGCGATCTGGCCGTTTATCGACCCTGGATGCCCATCAGATCAAGCGCCCATCATAGGTCATTGGTCTCATTTGGGCATTCCTCAGCTATATGAAGATCGTAGTTCTTGATCATCTCGTCATAGAAGGGCGGGGTATAAGAGCCATCCCATTCGGTTGCCTCGAGCTCCTCGATGAATTCAGCGATCGTCTTCTCCACTGTCGCTGGCTTATCCGTGCCCTCCACGCGCACAATCGTATGTAGCGGGTGATCATCGGGCCACCAAATGGGTTGAACTTCCGACATGCTGTCGCGCAACGCATCAAAGCGCTCGGCTGCAGCACGCTGCGCGGGGTCTGCGCCTTCTGGCAGGCTATCACTGCCCATGGCATTGGCGAGCAGCATGTGGCGCTCGTAAAAGGCATTCTGCAGATCTTGCAGGCCAACCTGACCAGGCACGAAATTACCGATCTCATCGGGATCATCGGAGGGGACGAGGGCGAATGTGATGCGCACGATCAACGCTTCATCCACTGGGCCGGCAAAGATCTCTTCCTTGAAGGCCTTATTGTTTGAGCCATCCTGATATCGGTATTCGATCACCGTGTTCTTCATCACCTGTCCTCCCTAATTTAGAATACATGGCGGTCATTTCTACAAATGGAAGATGTAGAGTTCGTTTTATTCGCACGCTCCGCACAGAAGATAATCGATTGGCATAAGGTCAAGGAAAAGTCAGGCTGTCCGATATTTCGAGGCCCTCACGTCCAAACTTGTCGATAAGAGGCTGGGTTAAGTTGTCATCGACGACGTCATGATACTGTTCGTTCGCACCAGGCTTGATGCCAATCCATAGACCCGCCAGCGATAGGCAAGTTCCGCATACGGTTTGGCGCAATAATTTTCGCAAGGCCCTTCTTGGAATTATCAAGTGGCACGGCTTGTCGCCTGTTTCATTTTCTCGGCAAATTGAGCAGCTGAAAGATCACCACGTTCCCTCAGGGCTTTCATTGCGGAACTGTATCCCGATGGAGTCATTTGGGGTTCCATGTTCCAGAACACAGTGGATCGAAATGATGCAATCGCCTCACTGAGAAGCGTCCTCTGTATGCCAGCTAAAACAGTCTCATTCGGGGACATTTGATGCAGCCATATATTTCAAACCCTGTATGATATCTATTACTGAGGGCTGGTTAAATCAAACCGCTTGATTGGTTCGATAAGTACGAATGATGCTTTTACGCCATCTTCACCGCAACGGGTGATCCCATAGATGCCCGGATGCGTTCCTTCCAAGCTGCGCGAGACACAGCGAGGTAGGTTTCCTCACCACCAACCATGACCTGAGGACCGTCGACCATGGCCTGACCATCTGGGCCCAGGCGCGCTACCATCATGGCTTTGGCACCGCTGGCGCATACACCTGTGTTTTCGGTGAGGACGTCCGCCAGCGCCATAAGAGCTGCGGAGCCTTCGAACAGGGAGCCGCGGAAATCAGATCTCAGCCCAAAGCAATCCACCCGGATCCCAAGATCATCGACAATATCAGAGAGCTGCCAGACTTGGTCGCGCGACAGAAACTGCGCTTCATCGCAGAAGACAGCATCGATCGGTTGCTGGGCATGTAGGTCCGCTAGACGTTGGCCAAGATCATCGCCAGGCGCGTAGGTGTCAGCTTCTGCTGAAATGCCAATGCGCGAACGGATCATCCCGCAGCCTGAACGGGTGTCGCTGGCAGCTGTGAGCAGATGGGCGTGCATGCCGTGCAGCCTGAAGTTATGTGCCTCCTGCAAAAGCGCAGTGGTTTTGCCACTTGTCATAGTGCCATAAACGAAGGTCAGCTTGCTCATTGGTAAATCCTTTTGTCGGTGTTTGACCAGCCTAACCCAACCTCAGGAAAATCTCGGAGTGATCAGGTGAAAATACCCAGAATATCTGGTCAGCCAAGGCTGAAACCGAAGATCCCTTGGAGGTCTTCCGGCGGTCCGTCGATCCGGGCATAACCTTCTGTATTTGCATCCCAGGCGAACCAATCCACCGGCGAGGCGATGGGGTAGATGCCTTCATCCATCGTCTCCAGCACGCAAAGTGGGTAGGTGCCTGCCTCATGGATATCCCCCGCGTTGCTCTCGACTGCCTTGATGGCCTCATCTTTGTTTTTGAGGTATCCGACACATCGGCTGGCGCGCTGTGGCGACCCGCGGCTGGAACCACGCAGATCCGTGAGGGTCGTAATGAAGGTGAGGCATGTTTTCTCAGGCATTGTTATCTCTCTTTTTCGCATCCAGAGAATGACCTATGTCGCGCGATTGAAATGCGCCAGGGCCCCAAAGGGCCCTGGCACTCTCGACACTCTCTTCAGCTCGCGCCTATCTACCCTTACGGTTGGACTGCCCCTAAGGCAGCGGAGGACCTCTTTCAGTCGATCATGAGGCCCTATCTGTTGCGCTGAGGCCTATCGGATCAAGGCTGCAGCATCTCATCTTCAACAGCGGCGGGCTCGGCCGCCGGTTGCGCCGCTGTACGTCCGATACCGATCTCACGGGCCTTCTCGATATCATCGGTTTCATGGAGGGTGATCAAAAATGCGTCCTTCGAGACCTCTAGCTCATGATGCACTTCGAAGTTGGCGGGCCGTGGGTCCGCCTTCAAAGCGCGCTCATGGATTGTCTTGGCGACGGAAGACCACGCCAGCTCCACAAGGTCACTAAAATGTTTATCTCCATCCATGCGGTCGCGCATCGCTTGCTGGATGGTGCCACCTTTCAGCTTGGCTTTCTCTTCAGCGCGCCGCTCTTCCGCTGTCATGGTTTTATCATGGGCCATGGGGTGCTCCTGAGTGTATAAGGGCCCCCGGCGCGCCGTAGCTGGCCGAGGGGTAGGGCGCACCGCTCTTAAGCCAGTGCAATGCAATATCGATGATTTTGGTCTCTCAGAATGAAATCACCTAGCGATTATTTCAACCACACACAAAAGTGTCATGCAACTTTTTTCGCATCTGGTATGTTGAGCCAATGACGCCGGCAGACGTACAGCCGGTTTTTTCAATCCAGAAGGACCTAAAAATGAAGATCAAGACACCTGCCATCCTGGCAGCCGCTCTTATGGCTGTCGCCGCACCCGCTTTTGCCCAGGGTATGGAGGGTCATAATCCCACCTATGCAATGATGGATCATGGCGACCACGCATCGAAGAATGACGTGAGCAAAGAGAATGTCCGTTGGGGTGGTTCGCTCTATATGCCGGAAAACCGCAACGGCATCGGCAAAACGCCCGATGGTCGCACGACCTTTGCAACAACAATGGAAAGCCGCGAGATTATCGAGCGCGGCTCCAACCGCTAAGGCCGGTCTTCTTACGCGAAAACTGTAAGGCCGTCATATTTGACGGCCTTTTTTCGTGTCCGACCTTATCGTAAGGGGCGATATTCATCTGTCAGGACGCGGCAAGATCCCGGACCGCAGCGGTCAATTCATCTTTGGGGATGACCCAGAGCTCATAGCCATCGATCAAGGCCAGAACATCCTCGACCGGCAACATCGTAGCCTTTGGGGGAGGCGGTTCCTTTACGGTCAATTCCGGGAAAGGCTGTCCATTATCATCAAGCAGCTCCTCAAGCATACTGCGCTCCTTTAGAGGCTTGCCGATGCCGGCACGGCATCAACCATATATCCAGCCTGACAGCGATCGATGAAAATCCAGAACGGCGATCAATCGAAGAAAGATAAGAGCCCTTCAATAATGGCCTCAAAGAAGCCTGACGTTTTCCTGCCTTCGGTATTTCGTCTCTCGCGCCTGGTGCGTCTTGCCATGGGTCTGCTCATTCATTGGATACATCCCAACCCTAAGCAGTCGTGGTTCGCGGACAAGCAATAGTTTTCGCAAAATCACGGAAGAGACCCTATATATGTGGATAAGAGCCTCTACTGACGCTTGCGCGGGAGTGCATTTTGGTGTTGCTTGAGGGAAATTCATAAAGGTTTTAAAGCCTTACCAAATTTATAGATTGAGACACCCATGAGAGATGACAGCATTCCTTTTACCTACGATGCCAACCCGGCAATGTTCAAAAGCAACCCACTGGGATTCATCATTTCGGTTCTTCTTATCCCGGCCTTTGGCTTGGGCATCCTGATCCTGCTCTATTGGTACATCCAGACAAAATCTGTGCGCCTTCGGATCTCTGGTGACGATATCGAGCTTGAGCGCGGATTGCTGAGCAAAAGCCGCACTGACCTCGATCTACGCAAGATCCGCAGCGTTCATGTCAACCAGAGTCTCATGCAACGCATGTTTGGCGTGGGCGACATGGAGATCTATACCACCGGTGATGAGTCAGAATTCAAGCTCTCAGGCATGCCTGACCCCAATGACGTGCGCAATTATATCAAAGAGCGCGGGCGCGGAGTTGCTGACGCATGAGCGAGCGTGAGGAGAAACAGAAGGCCACCCGGATGGTGCTCGGCTTGATTGTCTTGGTGATTTTCCTGGGCGGTCTTACGGTTTGGGGCGTCAGCGCTCTACTGCCGGACTTCCTGGCTTCCGCTTTGGCCGGGTTTGAGACCGGGATCGGCCTCAAGACCGCTGCGATCGCCGCCGCGGTCGTCTCGGTCCTGATCTCGATCATCTTCGCGATCTTCTCGGGTGACGGGTTTATTGGCGAGCTTCAGTTCATGATCCCGGGGTTCTTTTTCTTCTTCATGTTCTTCTGGCTGATGCTGGCTTGGGTGTTCTGATAGGGTCAGCTGAGCGCGCGTCGCTCAGCTATACGCTGCGTAGAAGTGATCTTCGAAGTCAGCGGCTGCCCGGGGATGATCTTCGTTTTTATGGTAGGACGCAAAGACGTCCTCGAGCCTGTAGGCGCCTCTGATAAGGTGCCGGAAGCCACTGCGGCCTTTAAGCGTAATGACAGGTTCCATCATCGGATTTTGTTTGGTGGGGACAAGGCTGCATCTGATGATGCCTTCCTTGAGAAGCCATTTGCAGCACCTTCGATAACTGTCTGCCTCTTTTTCGCAGATCCCAAGATCGTCAAGCGAAAGGGTGCTGCGCTGATTGCTCACGCCCGATTGGGCAAGCGCGTATAGGATCTTGCTGATAATCCTTGCGTCGCTGGGTGTGCTTTCGAGCATATCTGCCTCCTGATGGCTTCTTCTTCTTGCTGTGCCCGCAGGTGACGCCGAAAGTGGTCCTAGAGACATTCGCCTGATACACAGATATTTGTGGATATTACGTTCCGCTTGCTTTCACCCACAGCATCTTTGGGAGGTTATCCACATATCTTTGCATTTTGAGGGAATTCAGAAGTTATGCCGCGAAGTTCTGTCTGTGGGGAAATTGCCGTCCAACCGCCCACGCAGATCCAGCATACCGCCTGTCGCGCGCATGCCGTGTGTCTCAAGCTCAACCAGATTTCGCGCACGAGAAACGACTGTGAGACCGCGCGGCCCGAAGAGATGCTGACGGCCGCGCCATGTTTCACCTGATGCGATGAGCAGTCTGTAGGTTCCAGATGGAACCGTGACATCAAGGCTCTGCCCCCCTTTGACATAGATACCAACTGACATTTCTGGAGATCGGATATCCTCAAGCTTTATCAGGTAGTTTGATCCCGGGTTCGACATTACCCGGAATTCAGCCAAAGGCGGCCTGCCAGTCTCATTCCAATGGATACCCGGATAGATACTCTGGGCAGGTGGCGCTGGTAGGATGGAGAAAGACTTGCCGTTGGCCACCCCGCCACCGGTGCCCGGGCCTATCGCGGATAACGAGGTCAACACTGCGACCAGGATAATACCAGCTGTCGCAAGCCTCACCTCCTTCTTGGCCGTGGAACTTGGGCCATAGGTGGTCTTCCGGAGCTTTCGCTGGTTGGCTCTCGGGTTGATGTAAATGCTGTCTGGATGCGGAACGGATTTAGCTCTTTTGCGGTTAGCTTCTAAGCGTCTATCTCTGTTCTCCCTTGCTTTGATTTGATGCGACTTTTGCTTGAGATGCAGCCGCCCGGCGCAGCTCTTACAAACTGCACGCCCCCGGAATTCATCTGAGAGCTCATTGGTCACGCCGCAATCGAGGCAGATGTGAAGGCTGGAGGGCATGCTTGCTTTAATCCAGGAAATAATGTTTCTCGCAGGGTAGGGTATGAGAGCGCCATCAATAATGCCCTTCATCTGGTTATCCACATAAACGTGTCATGCCACAGGCAAAACGCAGTCTATGGAAACGTCCCATATGCTACGGATGTTGCAGCTCAGGCCTCACCGCCGGTCCCCGGGTTCTCCCGCGCGCAACTTGGTCAATGAGCCGAAACTTCGCCATCGATGCACTCATGCGTCCGATCGCCCACCGGGACCAGAACGACTGGACGAGAATGAGAGCTGACGATGTTTACCACCAAGCAGGGCAAATTCGCCCTTTCCAATGCTGCCATTGAGCTGGCAGCGCGCCGCGTTGCAACCAAACCTGATCAAATTGAGGCCGCGGTCCGAGCTGCAATGTGGCACGATACCTCAGCGTTCTTTGGCATCAACAACAGGTTCGATGAGAGCGTCAGATATGATGTCACTGCCCCCATAACCTGGGTGTCAGGCTGTGCTGGCTCAGGCAAGACGGAGCTTATGCATGCAGCTTCGAGAAATGCCGCGCGGGCTGGCGCACAGGTCATCACTCTGTCGGGCTATTGCGAAGTTGCTCATCGCTGGCATGAGGATGATCGGGCTATACTTGATCTACGTGATCATCGGCTAGAGGGGTCCGAAATGGAGCGCTTCTTGAGGCGGTGTGAACCGTATTTGATCATTGGATTGCCTATCATCTCCAAGTGCCACCCCGACCGTATCGCGGCCATCCAAGACTTTATTGAGAAAGTCTTCGACAAACTATCTGATGGAATGGTTCTGGTCATTGATGAAGTGGTCTTGGAGCTTATGGCGCTCCCCCACTTGATAGCGCAGCTTCGCAAGAAACTTGCGGCCCGCCGAATTCACGCGATGATTTCCATGCAAGAGCGCAATGATTTTGCACCTTATGTCGTCGAGGGGGATGCGGAGATCATCATGCGTGGCATAGACCATACGGACTTTGATGGAGCATTACCGGAACTCATAGAAGGTGAAGGGTTCCTTGTTCAAAATCGCAAGGTCACTCCAGTTCTCTCTGACTATGAGTTCACCTATGAACCAATGCATGTGTTCCCAGCTAAGGCGCAGAACGTCGTCGAGAGGCTGAAGGCACAGCTCTCCGGTGGGGGAGTTGTGGGTCATATCGGGCGACTGGACGCGGTAGCGCGCGCCTGCGGATATCGTGATTGGCACGCGGCGCAGGGAAGGCGGTGCTGACCTTCATCGCTCAAGAGCGATATTGGACAGATATAGCTCAGGGGCTATCCGATACGTCGAGGCCTCAGTCTTCTGACACCAATGCCGGCGTTTGGAGGGATTTTTCGATTTCCTCCAGGGCTTCCGGCCGCATGTCGATCACTTCGCGATGCAGAAGACCACGGCTGAAGAAGCGTTCCTCGCGGGCATGGATCCAGAAGAGCACGCGGTTAAAGGCATGCCATTGGAAATGGCGGGCCGCCTCATCGATGCGGACGAACTCACCCTGAGGGTGAGGCTCGAGGCCGTGGTCACCTTGGCGGTACCTTTTCAGCATATCTTTGCGATTACCACGACTGCGTTAATTGAATGTCATTCTGGGGCCGGAAGGGCGTTCGTCGAGATGGAGTTCTTTCCTCATGCTCATAGCGTTTTCAATTTCTAAGAACCGATCATAGATGGGCTCAAATCGATCGAGCTCTTTTCTCATCGCATGAGCAGAGCATACAGCTGCTGCTTCAGTACCTTCGCCTTCAACCAAATCTATCAAATCCATAGTAGGTTTGATCAGTGCTTCATGGAAAAGGTCTGGCGTTACCGAGATAAACTGGTTGTATTCAGTCGAGCGCAGAAGATGCGCTGCCATATTTCGTTCGTGGTTGTCTCGGGTTTCAATGGTGCCGTCTGGGTAATGCGTAACCCAACCACACTCAGATACTAGAGCTTTGAGCTTTTTCACAGGAACTGCCTGTTCTTTTGGCACTCCATCGGACATTTGCTCAAGGATGCTCTTATTGAGCATCGAGATCTCGTGAAAGATGGAAGCATACCGTGACATTAGAGATATGTTCGCAATCATCCTGCTATACATTTCTGAGCCAACTTTTTCCTCAAGCTCAGAAATTCGAAAATTTACCCATAAAATGAACGCAATCACCACGAGTGTGTCCGCATATTCGAAGAAGGTGGCAACGTAGCTTAAAATATCCATGAGAATTATTTCTTTCTTTGAGCTTTACTTGATCCCGTTTTCCCGCTGTAGCGCGCGCACATAGGCGACAATGGCGTCCACGTCAGACTGGGTCAGCCCCTCTACCGGGGGCATATCCCCGAAGGGCCAATGGTGGGCTCTGACGCCCTGCTGCGCGGCGCGTTGAAAGGCTGCATCGCCGTGGTGGGAAGGCTCATAGGTCTTGTGGACCAATGGCGGTGCTACGCCGTCCTGTCCGGCGGCGTTGGCCCCATGGCAGCTGGCACAGGCAGTATCGAAGGCGCGTTTGCCGATAGAAGCCTCTTCTGTGAGGTTTTCGGGGAGGGCAACTGTGACCATTCCCGCGGGAGCCGTCGCATTCACAACAGCTGGGCCGGCGGTGTCCTCGGCCGGTGTGAGCACCATCATGACCGGGAGCGCGATCAGACCAACTGCGTAGAGAATGTGTTTGCCGGAAATCTTCATGCGGAAGCCTCAATATAGGTGAAAGCACCCCAGCCGACGCAGGGATGCCGGATAGGAAAGGTCTTCAGGTCTCGTTCGGTGCTTTGGTCAGCCATTGATTGCTATTTGTTTGCGTAAGGTCGACTTTTCCGTCGCGCCCAATGAGGTAGCTCGCCGCAGTAAAGATGGGCAGTGCAACAAGCATTGAAAACATGAGTTTGCCGAGGGTGAGCTCCTCTGAATTGTCGGGCCCGTGAACGAAAATATCGCGCAAACCAATAATACAGAGCACAAGGACGACCAATGCCACGAACGCCGACAGTATCACTGAGGCATTCGTAAAATATTTAATACCATACGCATGCTGAGCTTTTTTGCTCAACTCTGCGTCTGACACGGCACCAAGATCGACCATCTGGATCGGCCCGGTGATGGTTCCGCCCCGGGGGAAGAACAGCTTTTTCCAAGACATGATGCCGTCCGGGCGCATGATGCGAACCGCCATGACCTTGCCCGCATCGATCTTGCAGGTGAAGCCCTTGTCCACGACAGTGAAGTCGGATGTGAGGCTGGGCATCTCAATGGTTTCCTCCCAGAAGTAGCCCTCAGCCTGGCCCATATCGTGCTGGTAAGTGCGGACGCCGGAAGCCTTCGGTGCCGCTTCGGACTTTACGGTGTCTTTGGTAGTTTTCGCAGGCATGTCTGATCTTTCTAAGACGGGGAGAAGGTGCGATCTTTGATCTCTATTTTAGATGTTGTTCAGTTATTCGCAAAACAATCGGGTGCAAGGGTCAGGCCTCAAATTCATCACCCTTGCTCTGTATATTTGCATTAGTTAGCTTTTTTGACAGTTTCAACGGGACTGTCCTGAGAAATTCTCTGAATTAGAAAGTGGTTATATGAGCAATAAATTGTTAAATCGACACGCGGTACTGGCTATGGCTTTCACTGCATTCGCGATGCAGGCACATGCGCAGGGCGCAGCTGATATCGCGATGGAGAAGGCCGAAACGCGCATAAATTTATCCAAGGAGTACCCGACTGAACCCCTCGATCTAGGTTTGCCTGATTTAAAGGCCCTACCTGAAGACATTCGCACCCTTGCAGACTTGAAAGTTCTGAATTTATTTCGGGCGGACATTTCAGACATATCCGCATTATCAGGGCTGACCAATCTTCAGGAGTTAAACATTGGGGCGACTTCTGTATCAAACGTTTCTGCTTTATCGAACCTCACGGCAATGCAGCGCTTGTCCCTGATGAACGCACCGGTCTCGGATATATCTGCGCTGTCAGGGCTATCCGAGCTACAATCCCTGATCCTCGCCGGAACTGACGTCTCAGATGTGACAGCACTGGAAGATATGACAAAACTCGAAGAGCTTGTCCTCGCCAAAACTTCGGTATTAGAGATTAAGAGCCTGACGGGGCTGACTGAGATGCGCGACTTAAACCTCATGGGAACATCAGTTTCGGATATTCAGGTTGTTGGTAAAATGCATGCACTGGAAAATCTGAACTTAGATCGCAGTGGCATATCCAATATATCCGCATTGTCGGATCTGAAACAATTGAAACGGCTCATGATTTCAGAAACGAATGTTTCAGATATTTCGGCCATATCAAATTTGGAGAACATGGAAATTCTCGACCTTTCAAAAACAGATGTTAAGGACATTTCGGCCCTGGCAAATTTTGACAAGCTGAGAGAGGTCAACATCTCAGGGACGGAAGTGACCGACATTACACCCTTATCCAGCATCCAATCGCTTAAGGTTGTGAAGCTAGATAACACAGCGATTTCAGATCTTTCGCCACTGTCTGGTCTCAAAAACCTATCACGGGTCCATGTTGCAGGCACATCGATCACGGACGCGTCAGCACTTTCCGGAAGTAGCTCGGCCATGATAATCGGTATCGACTGAAATGACTGCACGTATCCCATGTCAGGGGTACGTGCATGCTGACACCGCGGATGCGCTAAACGTCGATCCGGACGCCTTCTTGCGCCACGATATAGCTCAGCGTGTTCGGCACGTCCCGCGCGCCGACAACGTCACTCATTCGACCTGTGAGCAGATCCGCATGGGCTTTGGAGCGCCGGCGCAGCTCAAAAGCGGCCATCGGCGTGTCGACACCCTCCGGCGCATCATCGGGCACCACGGCCAGCAGATCATAATCGCTGTCGGGGCGGTGGTCGCCGCGCGCGCGGCTGCCAAAGAGCCAGACCTCTGCAGCCTGCATTTCGGTCTTGCAGAGCCGCACTAGTTCTTTGACTTCGGGTGGTAAATCCATGGTCCTGCCTTCCTCGACTTTCTGGCGAAGAACAAAGCCCAACTGAAACCCGAAGGGTCGGCCGATCTTAGCAAGAGTTTCCGCTGTAGGGTTTGCCTTGCCGGTCTCGATATCGCTCAGGTGTTTCGGTGTCAGGCCAAAGTGCTTGGCGAACTTTACCTGAGTAAAGCCGATCGCGTGGCGCATATCCCGGACAGCGCCGGGAAGTCCGAGCTCGCCGTTGAGGGCGCGGCGGTGGATTTCGTGGCGGCGGGCGCGGGTGATGTCTTTGGTGAGGGGCTTACGTAGCGGCATACTTATTTGGTTTTAAAATTGTAACTGACGGAAGGTCCAGTGAAGTCTTTAGGAAGGTGCTCAATTTGCTCAAAAATTAGATTTTGAAAGTAGGAAAAGGCCTTGGAACAAGCATGTCTTTGCTTGGTTAGGGCGTCGACAAGCTCAGTTAAAGTGATTGGATCCATACTCCCAATGGCAAACTGAATAGAACCGTCCGATTTTTTCTCTCGCTTTACACTGACAGATAAACCTAGCCCAATATGACGTGAAAATCTGTGAGTATAGGCATTCCTGAAATCACCTGTTTCATCTCGATATTCATTATTCGCAATTTTCTCGAGAGAAATCTTAAACTTTCGGAAGTTACGCCACTCTTTACCCGGCCCATCAATATCATTTAAAGTTAAAGAGTAATCGAGCGGAATGTCCAATTTCGAAGCGGGCTTACTGGTTGCAATGTTCAGCGCATGACAGAGGTTTCCGCATGCTACTGCGAATTTATTCTTGATGGCGTATGGTTGACACAGGGCAGCCTTGCCAATCACCTGTGTAAATTCGACATGTAGATCATAGGCGTCTTCGATAGTTCTTTGCCTGATGACCTTATCCCATGAGCTCAAGCTTTCGATGCTTCGTGAAAGATCGTTAATTTCATTTGCTATTTCATCTGGGTAGCTTCTTAACATTTCGCAATATGGCATGAAGCCTAACGGAGCGTTTTTAGGGAATTCGAACCAATCGTACTGGATAGCTCTTTCGAAGAGTTTCTCCTCGTTACGTACCGTAAGATATTCTGCATACGCTTCCGCAAGCCTAGTATTGTAATTTTGGAGATCATCCATTTTTATTATCCTTCAACCCGTGACAATCCCCCCCCCAATATTGAGGGGGGGGATGGCTTTAATGTAGCAAGTTGGCACCTACTGGCACTTGGACCAGCCACATGATTTGCAGGAGAGGCAGCCGCTCTCATTGACCAGATCGCAGTTGCCATAATCCTTGCAACCATCGCGCTGCACCTTCTTGCCGCCCAGGTCCGGAATAGGTGCCTCGGAGGACTGAACGTCGCCGTTCACCACAGCTTCGGCCTTCACACCCTTAGGCAATTTGGCCTGCATCAGACCCAAGCCAGCAACGTGCTGGCGCAGGATGCCACCGATGGCGGCCGCCAGCGACGGGATGTAGCCCTTACCCGGCATGAAAGAGCCACCGCGTGGGTCAAACACACCCTCGAGCTCTTCCACAATGAAGGTGGGATCTTCGGTGCGGCGGAAGACGGCCGTCATCAGCAGTGTGACGGTGTCGATCCACATCTTGGACTCGACGTTTTTGGTGTTGATGAAGATCTCATGCGGGCACTTGCCACCATTGGCCATCTCGCGGTCATTGACCGTGATGTAGAAGGCATGGGGCAGATCAGGCCAGCTGAGCTTGTAGGTCGCCCCGGAGAGAACGTCATCGCGCCCGGCCAGCACATCTTTGCGGACTTCCGGCTCGACGTTTTTCGCAGGCGACTTGTCGCTCTCAACCGACAAAACCGAACCGGTCACGTCGTTGGGGCGGTAGGTTGTGCAGCCTTTGCAGCCTGTGTCCCACGCCTGCATATAGACGTCCTTGAATGCGTCGAAGGAGATGTCCTCGGGGCAGTTGATCGTCTTAGAGATCGAACTGTCGATCCATCTCTGCGCGGCGGCCTGCATTTTGACGTGGTCGGCCGGCGGCAGGGTCTGGGCGTTGACGAAGAAGTCGGGCAGGTGCTTGTCGTCAAAGGCTTCACCGTTGCCGATCTTGCCGCTCTCCCACATGTCGCGGTACATCGCATAGGCATAGTCCTCGACCTGCTCTTCGGTGCGCGTGCCATCTTTCTGCAGAACCTTGCGGGTATAGGCATAGGCGAAGACAGGCTCGATACCCGAACTCACGTTGCCCGCATAGAGGCTGATCGTGCCGGTGGGCGCGATCGAGGTCAGCAGAGCGTTGCGGATGCCATGCTCACGGATCGCGTCACGCACATCATCGTCCATCTGCATCATGTTGCCAGATGCAAGATACTTCTCCGCATCAAAGAGCGGGAAGGCACCCTTTTCTTTGGCCAGCTCAACGCTTGCCAGATAGGCGGCGCGGGCGATGGCTTTCATCCAAACCTCGGTCTGGGCAGCAGCATCATCGGAGCCATAGCGCAGCCCCATCATCAGAAGGGCGTCCGCCAGACCAGTCACACCAAGGCCGATGCGGCGCTTGGCTTTCGCCTCTGCCTGCTGTTCATCAAGGGGGAAGTTCGACACGTCGACGACGTTGTCCATCATCCGGACCGAGGTTGCGACCAGCTCGTTCAGTGCGTCAACATCGAGAGCGGCATCTGCCTGGAACGGGTTCGCCACCAGACGGGCCATATTGACCGAGCCCAGCAAGCAAGCGCCATAAGGGGGTAGAGGCTGCTCACCGCAGGGGTTGGTGGCGGCGATGGTCTCGCAGTAGTTCAGGTTGTTGGCCTTGTTGATGCGGTCGATGAAGATGACGCCCGGCTCGGCGTAATCATAGGTCGCCTGCATGATCGAGTTCCAGAGCTCCAGCGCACGAACGGTCTTGTAGACCTTACCTTCAAACACGAGATCCCAGTCGGCATCAGCTTTGACGGCTTCCATGAAGGGATCGGTGATCAGAACGGACATGTTGAACATGCGCAGACGCGCGGCGTCCTGTTTGGCGGAGATGAACTTCTCCACGTCGGGGTGATCGCAGCGCATGGTCGCCATCATCGCGCCGCGGCGTGATCCTGCGGACATGATGGTACGGCACATAGCGTCCCAGACATCCATGAAGGACAGCGGGCCAGATGCATCGGCGGAAACGCCAACGACATCGGCACCATGAGGACGGATCGAAGAAAAGTCGTAACCGATACCGCCACCCTGCTGCATGGTCAGCGCGGCTTCTTTCAGCATGTCGAAGATGCCGGGCATGCTGTCAGGGATGGTGCCCATGACAAAGCAGTTGAACAGCGTCACGCGGCGCGCGGTGCCTGCACCGGCTGTGATCCGGCCAGCGGGCAGGTATTTGAAGTTGGTCAGCGCGCCGTAGAAGATCTCTTCCCAATGGGCGGAATCTTTTTCAGCCCTGGCCAGATCCTTGGCGATGCGGCGCCAGCTGTCTTCGATGTTCTGATCGATCGGGGTGCCGTCGGCTTTCTTAAAGCGATACTTCATGTCCCAGATCTGCGAGGAGATCGGTGGGAGCGTGGCCTCTACATTGCTTTTCGCAACTGATGTTTTGTTTTTCGCAACGGACATATGAATAACCTTTTGTCGTTTGTGTGAGTGCCGGCATTCATGCCGCGGGAAGTCCAAGCTAGATCTGGCGTAAGAAAACGCCAAACTACATTTTCGCTAGATATGGGATTTTTCGCAGCATTACCACCGCATCTAGTATCGAATACCTATTTGAACTCTTGTTATACCTGAGGCATTGAAGGGGCTCAACTGCGAAAAATGAGGAAATCTATGAATATTTTAGGTTCTGGAGACTTGACTTCAATAAGGCAAGAAGAACGCCTTGCGACGCGGCGGTGATTACATATCAGGAGTGGGCGTGCCACCATGTACGAGGTCGTAGATTTCGCTCTCAGTCAGTCGCGTATACTGCTTCCGCATATACGAGAAGCTCGCACCTTCTCCCGTCTCAAGCAGGCGCTCTCGAAAGGTTTTCACCGGATAACCTTTGAAATTCAAGCCACCACCGTCTTTGCTTTCATAAATCTGGGGTAGGGATAGCTCTGGTCTCCCTGCAATTTTGACGAAAACTACGTCCAATCCTTTATTGTCTCGCGCACCAGCGGTCACCAAAGCCTTCGTGTTCTTGCCCGCATCAATAGTGTCAAAAGATGTAATGTGCGGGGTGTCTTTCTCTGTCGCAACCCGTTCCAGGCGGAGAAGTGTCTCTACGACTTCAATAGGTAAAAGGTCTCTAGGAGTGGGTTTTCCGTCTCCCTCACCGATCGGAGAGGAAACGGAAAGCCTCGTGGCCTTGGCACCAAGGGTAACAAAACATCTGTCTAATGTGTCACCTGAAAGGTTTGGCCCCTTGAAGCCAACCGCCCAATCGTAGGCCCAGACAACATCGTTTAGGATCAGTGGTCCGCGACTTAATCTTTCGCTCTTCCGGGTCAGCTCTTCGAGGGCTTTTGCTGCCAACTCTGGGTGGCGAACTCGGGCACGTTTATAATCAATCAGAGCTCTCATCAGGACATCCTTGTGTTCGATCCCAATGATATAGGGGAGGACAGGAACATAGCAATTGCGAAAAGTGATAAGCACATATTATCTCATTCCCTCTGCGGGGATAGAAAAGACAGTATCTGATTTGCGAAAAAATAGGGTATGATGGATAAACTGGAGTTAATCATATGAAGAAATCCCTCATCCTTATAACGGCACTAACGATCGGCATCGCGGGGCAGGCCATCTCAGCGCCAGCTGTAAAGGGGCACATACCTACTGAAGTTGTGGTCGATGTCTCAGCCCAGACTATGGCCGTCTATATCGAAGGGTCTCTCTTTGATGTCTGGCCGGTGTCGACCGCACGGGCAGGCAAGATCACCCCGCGGGGTAAGTGGTCGCCAAACTTCCTGTCCAAGCATCACAAGTCGAGCCGCTACAACAATGCGGCGATGCCCTTCTCGATCTTCTATGATGGGAACTTTGCGATCCATGGGACCAACCAGATCAGCAAGCTTGGCAGCACGGCTTCGGCCGGTTGCGTGCGACTGGCTACGGAAAACGCGGAGGTGCTCTTTAACCGTGTTCAGAAATACGGCCTCAAGTCCTTCCGCGTCACCGTGATCGACTGATCCTTACTTGCTCCCGGCGCGCCAGCGCATGCCAAAGCCATAGGCATCATCCATGAGGCGATGGCCGCGGTGGAAGGTGACTTCGCGCGAGACCTTGATCTGGCCACCCTTGTTTTCCAGATAGGCCACCGCGCACATGCCATGGTTTGAACCGAATTCGTTCATCTTGACCTCGACCTCCGGCTGCCCCGGAACCATGATCCGCACCACACCATCTGTTTCGGCCCAGTTCGCCGTACCGTCATAGATGAAGGCGTAGATCAGAACGCGGTGGATCTCGGGCCACATCGAGCCATTGATGTCGAGCCATTCGCCATCGGTCACGGCACCGGTGCGGTCATCGCCCAGAAGCTTCACATAGGGGAAGTAATCGTAATCGCCGAAGGTATTGCCCAGAGCCTGGACGGCCGTCATATTGCCATGGATATCCTCAACAAAAGCGCCAAGGTCGAGATCAATCGCGCTCGAGCCAAGGCCCAGGATACCGGATTTGCGCGGCCGCTGGTTCCAGTTGAGGTTCACCCGGATCTTTCCGAAACGCCCATCGTCCTTTTTCAGGCTGATGGTCTTGTCGTTCTTTGTCAGACTGACCTTGCTCAGGTTGATCGGTGCCTGGGAAGGCGCAGGATGGGGCGCCCGTGTGGATTTGCGGCGAGACATATCCAAAGCGGGGGCTGGCGCAGCTGTGCGCGACGGGGCAGGGGGTGTCGACGGACCTGGCGTTGGTGTAGGCGCCGGGTCATCGGCGATTTCGACACCATAATGTTCGGCAATGGCCTTTAGGCCACCATTGAACCCTTGGCCAACATGGCGCAGCTTCCAGTCCGTGCCCCGGCGGTAGACCTCAGCCAGGATCAACGCGGCTTCGGAACGGCCCTGCGTATCGACGGCGATCTTATACTCACCCCGTGCTTCCAAATGGATCTGAGGGATTTTCCCCAGGGTGGTATCGGTGCCGGACGCCGTAGCGAAAATGACAATCTTCTCTACCTCTGCAGGTAAGCGGTTCAGCTGGAGGGAGAAGACTGCATGATGAGGCGCCTGCTGGTTCATTGTCAGGGCACCGGCGCTGATCGAAGCTTGGTTGTAAAAGCACATATCACCATCACCGCGGACCTTGCCGCCAGCGTAGGTCTGCAGTGCTGTAATATCAGCATTGGTCCCGCTGGGCAGAACAACGTCCAACGTGATCTCGCGCTGTTGTAGCGGCGCGTTTGCGCCCATGGATAATTGGGTCATGCGAACTCCATTTTCGATTTAACAATGGCTTTTTTGTTGCGGGTGATCCCGCCAACCAGGAAAACAACGTATCCGATCGCGAAAAGCGACATGAGTGGCATGCTCAAGAGAAACGGATTATCCGTCTCGCAGAGCCCCTTGGTGAAAGTCAGGTATCCACTCGCGAAGAAGGGTGCTGTGAGGATCCACATCGAATGGCCTGGAACAGACATGAAACGCCGTGCGCGCATCTTCGACATGGTCTTCATATCTGCAGGCAAGCAGCGCTTTGACAGAAGATGTGCCGCAGTGATGGTGCCGCCGTAGATCGAGATTAACATCGCGATCTCGTAGGTGCTGACCATGTCAGTGCAAACACCGGGTGTGTAAAATGACGATAGGGCAGGCACGGCTGCAAGGATGGCAGTGATCGCAGTAATCCAGAGAATCCCGCGCTCAGCGCCACTGATCTCCTCGTTGATGCCGCGCAGCACCAGCATCACAAGGGCCAGCATGAAGCCAGCTGCCATAAGAAGAGCGAGCTTCTGACCAGTCATAATTGAGACATAGAGGTAAAAGGCGCTGCAGGGCAGAAGCACCAATCTTGGGATCGCATTCATCAGCTCGAAACCCCTGCGCCTTCAGGCTGTGCAATGGTTACGGTCATTGATTAGGCTTTCAATTTAAAGGCATGGCGGCCGAGCAGCACGAACATCGTGATCGGCGTAAGGGCTGCTGCAGTTGCAAGAATGAAGACGATCCTCGGCATAGAGGCTTCGGGCCTGCCGACCCGCGCCCAGCAACGCCCTGGCATTGCGCCATGAGCGAGCTCGTCAATGAAGACGAGCCGCGTGTAGAGGATGACTGTAACGGCGTAGAGGACCGAGATAACGAATACGGTTTCTGGGTGAGCATTGCTCAGAATTTCGAGACCGTTACCCATTACGCCGCCTCAATCTCCTCGGATGTCTTAAATACATCCGAGGGCGTCAAATTGTGTTTTCCTGGATCTTCATTGAGAAGAGAAATGCGCAAAAGTGCGTTAAGCCGCGTCCTCGAAATGCCTTTTGTCGGGGCTTTCCCGGTGAGGTGATCCCACAGCTTTTTAACCCCATCTTCATTTTCATCCCAGTTCGACTTTGGGTAGTAGGTGAAGTTGGTAATACCGTCAAAACGGACAAAGATGTCACCATCACGATCCAGATAAACGTTATGCTCAAAGCGATTGAGAGATTCAGTTGAAGTTGTGGCAGCTACCATGAACTCGCCACACCAGTCAAAGGGCGATACCTTTGGAAATGTAGCACCACTGACGATAACGTCTCTGGTATTGATCTTACTTCTTGCCTTCGAGCTGTCACTGACTGGCGGCATGCGCCGGCATTCTCGCTCGCCACTTACATTGAAATGAAACAGGCATCGCGTGCAGGCGGCTTCCGTTCTTTCTTGATATGTCTTAATGCTGGACATGCTATTCTCCTTCATTTGTCTCTTTCCAAAAGGCACCCTCGATGCCTTCTGGAAAAAGGCCCGCGCATAGCGCGGGCCTCCGGGGTGCGTGCTTAGACGTTCACGCCGTGATTGGATGCGAGCGGACCAAGGCCGCCGGCGAAGCCCTGCTCGACCGCCTTGAACTTCCATTCGTCGCCCTTTTTGTAGACCTCGCCGAAGATCATTGCCGTTTCGGCCGCTGCATCTTCGCTGAGGTCAAAGCGCGCAAGCTCGGTGTCGCCGTCCTGATTAACGATACGCATGAAGGCATTGGAAACCTGGCCGAAATTCTGGCCGCGGTCTTCTGCGTCGTAAATGGTCACAGCAAACACCAGCTTCTCAATCTCTGCGGGCACCTTAGACAGGTCGACCTTGACCTGTTCATCGTCACCGTCGCCGGCGCCGGTCAGGTTGTCGCCCAGGTGCTCGATGGAGCCATCTTCGGATTTCAGGTTCTTGAAATAGATGAAGCCCTTGTCGGACAGCACTTTGCCGTCAGCGCCGACCATAAAGACCGATGCGTCCAAGTCGAACTCCTTGCCATCTGTAGAGCGGGCATCCCAGCCCAGGCCAACGAGGATAGCAGTGAGGCCCGGAGCCTCTTTGGTCAGCGAAACATTTGCGCCTTTGGAAAGTGAAACACCCATGTGAATTCTCCTGGTTCTGTGTTGTTTTTGCCCCGAAGCGGTTGCCCGAGATCAGATCGTTGCGCCGCCGCAAAATTCGCAAACCCTGCGGCGGGTCTTTACCTGTGCGCCCATCAATGGGTCACTTGTGGCCTTTATTTATCGATTTTCACGCCGTACTGGTCACACATGGCCTGCAGACCACCTGCGTATCCCTGACCTACGGCCTTGAATTTCCACTCGCCGTTGTGGCGGTACAGTTCGGCAAAGATCATCGCGGCCTCGGTCGATGCATCCTCGGTAAGGTCATAGCGAACAACTTCGGTGCCAGTGGCATCGTTGACGATACGGACGAAGGCATTATCGACCTGGCCGAAGTTCTGTCCGCGCAGCTGATCATCGTGAATGGTCACGGTGATGGCGATCTTGTTGATTTCAGCCGGCACCTTGGACAGATCTACTTTCATCTGCTCATCGTCGCCTTCACCTTCGCCGGTGCGGTTATCGCCGGTGTGCTCAACAGAGTTACAGGCGGATTTGTCCTGGTTATAGAAGATGAAATCGGCGTTGCTGCGCACTTTGCCGTTTTCGCCCAGCAGGAATGCAGATGCGTCAAGGTCGAACTCGGTACCATCGGTGATGCGGGGGTCCCAGCCGAGGCCGATCAGAACCTTGTTCAGACTTGGGTCGGTTTTGGTGAGCGAGAGGTTCTGACCTTTGGAAAGCGTAAGAGCCATTTTGGTGTCCTTTCGAGGGATTTAGAGAGTGGCAACGAGGGTTTCAGCAGCACCGCTGTATTGCATTGCGGTGAAGCCGATATAGGCCAGGGCCATTGCGGCCCCGACGATCCGGCCAATGCGGCCGAAAGCGAAGAGCATCAGAGCGAAGACCATGGTCACAGCGATGACGATGGGCATGTCGAATGCAGCAAAGCGGCTGTCGATCACGAGAGGCTTCACCACTGCGGAGAAGGCCATGACAGACAGGATATTGAAGATATTGGAGCCAACGATGCCGCCGATGATCATGTCAGACTGACCTTTGCGGGCCGCAGCAACACAGGCGGTAAGCTCGGGCAGGGAGGTCCCAAAGGCAATCATGGTCATGCCGATCACGGCCTCCGGTACGCCCAGGGCGATGCCGCCTGCAACCGCACCCTGAACCAGGAGCTCCGAGCCGATGAGCAGCGTTACAATGCCCAGGATGACCATCAGATAGGGGTTCTTGGCATCCTCATCCTCATCTTCCAGATCCTCGACATCCAATTTGGAGGCTTTGTACTGGTAGATGATATAGCCGATGATCGCGACAACCATGGCAATGCCACCCCAGCGGGGCAACAGGCCATAGAGGATCGCAGGCACCATGGCCGCGGTGGCCAGGATCATGACGATCGCATCAACACGAATGGCGGCACGGCTGATGAAAATCGGCGCAATCATTGCCGAGACACCGATTACCATCAGCACATTCGCAATATTGGAACCGATGACGTTGCCAACAGAAATACCGGGATAGCCCGAGATGTTGGCGTTGATCGAGGTGAAAAGTTCAGGCGCAGATGTGCCAAAGGCAACGATCGTGGCGGCAATGAACATTTTGGATAGGCCAGAGCGATCTGCGATCGCAACAGCGCTGTCGATGGTCCAGTCCCCGCCTTTCACAAGCAGGTAAACACCAAAGGCAATCGAGCCGAGGGCGATGATGGCCATTTGGTAGCTGTCGAGGCTATGCATCTTGAAAAGGTCTCCGGGGGAAATGCTTGGGGAATATAAGGGCGGCCAATGGGCCGCCCTCTATTGGTTACAGATCGAAATCAGCCGGGTTCAGACCCAGTTCTACACAGATCTCACGGACCACTGCCTGTTCATTGGCATCGAAATCACCGTCAGCCGCGCCGATGGCGCAGATCACACGCACCAAGAGGCGGGCCTGATCATCTTTGCCTTTGATCTTGCCGATGGTCTGCAGGGCGGAAGCCTTGCCAATTGACGCATCAAACTCGAAGTCAGCTGTGGTCTTGTTGAAGACCTCGATGACCTGACGCATTTCAAAGTGCTTCAGCTCGTCGGCGCGCTGGATAAAGCCCGCCATTTTCTGCTTTTCGTCGGCCGAGATGTCACCATCCGCAGCGGCGACCAGGGCGCAGCCCGAAACCACGGCTTCCATGAAGGAGCGGTTCTTGAATTTCGAGGCTTCCGCAGCCAGGCGGTCGCGGGTCTTATTGGCGCTGTCTTTGAGCCAGTTCAGCATGATATTTCTCCTTACAGAACGCGGATTGCGTCATTGGCGAGATCGCGGACGGTGCGGCCGGAGGCGGGAACGCCATGGGCAGTCATCTTCCAGCCATCGCTCGTTTTCGCAATCGATGCCATGATTACGCCGGTGTGCGAGCCCTGCTCGGCCAGCGTGTATTTGCAAACTTCGGTGTTGGTGGATTCGTCAACCAAACGGGCCACGGCGTTGTCGACCTCGTTGAAGGTCTGACCGCGGAAAGAGTTCACGGTGAACACCAGATATGCGGCGGCGGGGTTCAGCTTGGTCAGATCCACGTGGATGACTTCATCATCACCGTCGCCCTGACCGGTCAGGTTGTCGCCATCATGTGTGATGGAGCCGTCTTTCGAGCGCAGTTGGGAAAAGGAAACGACGTCGATGGTGCTTTTCGCAGCGTCGAGAACGATAACCGAGGCATCAAGGTCGATGTCGTCACCACCCGAAGAGGCGCCAAGCAACTTGCCGAAGAAGCCTTTTTTCTGATTACTGCCGGCCGGGTCCCAGCCCAGGCCCATGAAAACTTTGGTAAGGCCGCGGCCGCCACTTTTCTCAAGTGACAGTGTCTGTCCTTTTGCGAGGGAAATGCTCATCGAATACTCCTTTGTCGATCTCATCTTTAATTATGGATGCCAGATTGAAACGCAATAGGCTTGCGAAAAAAATTATCCCAATAGCATTACGGGGAGGGGTATTCATCATCCGCGCGCAGCATGCGCGCTTGGAGAAGCCCTGATACTTCCTCATATGCCTTGTTGATCGAAACCATGCGACTAACCGCCAGAGACTGCATTTCTTCTGGTAGCCCGCGCGAGGCCAAGACATCCGGATGATTGTCCTTAACCAACTGGCGCCAGGCGCGGCGCGCTTCTTCTGCGGAGACGTCCAAAGGCACCCCGAGGATGTCGTAGGGGTTCTCGCGGCCCGGGACATGACGGGCGACCAAAACATCGAACTGCGCGTCAGGGATTTCGAAGACCTCGGCCACATCTTGCAAAAAGAGCTCTTCATCCGGATGAAACTCTCCATCCGCCATGGCGATATGGAACAGACCGTCGAGGACATCATGGCGCAATCCGTCGGCAACCTCACCATTGCCCAGGGCATTGGAAAGCTTTCGGGCATAGGTGTGGTATCCACTGACATCCTGCCGGCAAAGATTGTAGACCCGCGCCGCATTGCTTTCTTCCCGCTCGGGAATTGTGAAGATCTCTCTGAACATGGACACTTCATCACGGGTGACCTGACCGTCAGCCTTGGCAAGCTTGGCTGCCAAGGCGATGAACGAAATCGAGAAGGTGACACTGTCCACCCCCTGTCCGCTCTCAAATGTCCGGCTGATATCTTCACGCAGCGCCGTGATGCGCGATAGAATCAATTGCCACAATGATTTTCGCAACGTGACAGGTGAGCTGTCTGAACTTGCCGCCGCTGCGATCTCATCACTCATGTCGATTATGCCTCCAAAGCGTATGTCTCATCCAGCTGTGGCATGCCCCGGCAGCCATAGACGCTATTGCGCGCCTGGATGCGAAGTGCCCAGTTGTGATGTGTGGAAGGTTCGCACATTACGCCGCCAATCTGAAATACTGCTTTGCTGTTTTTCGCAAGAATTGCATCGGCCTGTGTCAATTCCTCTTCAGTCACCTGCATTGCTTCTTCGATAACGGGAATCTGTGCCGGGTGGATCGCCGTTTTGGAGATGAAGCCCGAGGCCACATCACGTTCGACCTCACGCTTGAGCGTCTCCAGATCATCAATGATGTCGAAGACCGGTGCAGAGACCGGATAGCCAGCGGCTACGAACATCGATGAACACATCGAGAGCACGAAGCCCAAAGGACCTTCCCAGGAGGTCACACCACGCTGGCGGCGCAGACCCAGTGCGCCCAGTAGGTCATTGCCACCCAGGCGGATAGCGGAGATCAGCGTGTGGTCGAAGCCGTTGAAGACGTCCCGTACCGCGGCGATCCGGCTCGGGTCGAAATATTCTGCCGTCTCCAGCGTTGGCATAACCCGCAGGCCTGCGGCTGAAACGATATCCATCCATTGAGCCGCGTTCTCGGGGCGCACCTTCGGCGCCACGAAGCCTTCCACCGCTGTGATGTTTTTGAAACTCGCCAGCCGGTCGGCCATGTCGATCGAGCGGGGGCGTACGAAGACACGCAGGTCGGAGCGATGATTTACGTCGGCCAGAACGTCGCGCAGAACACCAATACCGCGCTCTACGTCGTTCTCGGCCAGAGCATCTTCCAGACACAACACGATCGAGGAGGCCGCGCAGGCGCTGCGGCCACTCAAAATTTCGGGCACCTTGTTATGGATGATCGGCATGTAGAGTGTCGATCCCAAGCCATAGGCGTTCAGCATGTGCTCACGATTGATCATCATGATACCTTTTCGATGAGGGTGATGGCCCGGTAGGGACCAGTAAGCTCGGCCGAGACCTCGAGATCGATACTGTCGGTGCGACATAGGTGGATCAGTGCGGCCAGATCGGGATCCTCAATGCTGCGCACGAAGACTTTACGCGGCTTGCGCCGCAAGACGGCGCGCGTGGCCTCGGCAATGCCCGGCTTGATGCGGTTGAGGTTCGTCACCGAGTAGTCGTAGGCAATGCGCACGACGCAGTCGGATGAATCGCCGCGCAGCTTTCGCAGGGTTTCCTTCCCAGGTGCATTTGAGGGGCTTTGGCCTTCGTCTTCGCGCATGGTTTTCGCAATCTCGGTAACGCGGTCGACATAGGTCCGGCTGACGTCGATATCAGCCAGATGATCGACCGGGATGAACCCGTGATAATCACCCTCACCGATCAGATCGGGGTTGAGGATCGAACGGCTGATCAGGCCCGATACGTTTGCCCCGAGAATGCCTGAGGGGATCAGCCAATCGTCATGCGACCCTGACATGGTGGCGTAGCCGGAGGGATCCGCAAGCACCAGAAACTCCGGCGTGCAGCCGCCGGTGATCTCCCCGAAGCTGCGGGTGAGCTCCCGGGAAATGGCGCCTTTTCCGGTCCAGCCATCGACGAAGATGATGCCGGACATGGGCCGCGCGTCGATAATGTCGTTCATTGCTTCCGCATCGAGACCTTTGTCACGAATGATCGAGATGCCGTAGTGGACACTGTCGATACCCATTGCTTTCAGCTCGCGGTGCAAGAGCACGCCATAGGGCACGCCGGCGCGCACCAGAGAGCACAGCGTGATCTGCGAGTCCAATTCGCCTTGCGCAATACGGAAAGAAATCGTTTTCGCAAGGCTAACGATTTCGCGTGCCATCCGCGCATCGCCGCGCGCACAGGCACCCTCAAAGATCTCGAGGTAGCGCGCATCCGGGCGGCGCTCTTCGGAGATCATCTCCGAGTAATGCGCAGCGCCAGACTGGATCAGCGCCTCTTTCTCCGCGATGCCGGTTGGCTTCAGGTCTACCTTCTTCAATAGGAAGGTGACGTCGGATGGGTCATAGGAGCCGGAAAATCCGGTTGGGGCATCGAACATCAAATCGTTCCTTTCAGGCATGTCTTGTGCAGCTGGGTCTCGGTGGGGATCACCATCATGTCGCAGGATTCCATAAACGGCAGATCCGTAATGCTGTCGCCCATGCCCCAGATGGGGTTTTCGCGTTCTGGATTGATCTTCTCGATCAGATAGTCGACCGCACTCTTTTTTGAGATGTCATGCGGCATGTAGGCGAGGTTGTTGCCATTGCGGTGCTTGAAAAGCAGGCCGTCCGGAGGGCCGCCAAGGAAGCTTTCCATGACGAATTGCACTTCATCCAGGCGCTCTTCGGGGCCATTGGACTTTACGCAGTAGTAGACACCGCACATCTGCTCTTCGACGATCCAGTGGCGCAGGCCACCATCTTCGTTCATCTCTTCGATCTTGACCGCCATATCGGCAAAGAGCTGTTCTTTGGCTTTGCAGATATCCCGAGTGCGGGCCATCCAGTCCTCCTCGAGCTTGCCCTTGGGTGTCAGGATGACAGCTCCGTTGGAGGCGATCTGATAATCGCTGAAGGGCAGGGCGCAGCGAGACAATGCCTCGGTCGAGCGGGCAGTCACCGGAATAAACCGCGTACTGGCGTTGAGCCATTCAAAGGCCGCGGCCTGCGCGGGCGTCATGTACGAGTGGCTCCCGTTCAGCGCATGAGAGGCTTTCAGGGCTTCATCGGGCGCGTCGGCCATCTTGCGGGCTGTCTGGAAAATCGTGTCATCCAAATCCGAAAATACGATAGGCTTCGTTACAGTCATTTCAGATATCCATCATTTCAAAAACTTGACCGTCTTTATCGACGATATGACCCTTGCCGAGTGCTTCGCGCAGGCGGGGGTGAATGCCTTCAACACCAGTCTCGGTGAAGAGCACGATGCGATCCCAATCGTCGGGGTTCACGTTGTGAAGATACATGTCGAGGCCGAGCCCGAAGTGATCAGGGAAGGTGATCTTATGCTCGATGACCGGCCCAGGCAGGATCGGCGAGCGCGTTGAGCAAATGAAGCCCACATCGAGACCGTCTGTCTCCACAGCTTCTGCATAGAGGAAGGGTTGCCAGACATGCTCGCCGGTGCCGATCACCAAGACGCGATCCTTGCGCTTGAAGCGCGGCAGTTTTGCTTTCCAGGCCAGGTATTCGCCATTGCTCATGTCGCGGCCGCGCAGCCCGTCCCGGGGCGAGCGGTACATGGCGGTGTCCTCAGGCTCCCAGACAGGGCAGCCAGCCTCTGCGACGACGGGCAGGGAGGGCAGATCTGCATCTGGATCTTGGGTCCAAGTCCAGGAGCCCTCTAGCAGCGATACCGTCTCTACCGGAACATCACCGACAACGGATTTCACCCGTTCGGCAGCCGCGCCGTTCGACCAATCGGTCAGGGTGACCAAGACGATCTTGCCAAAGCGCGCGCCATTCTCGAAGAGACCACCAGCGAGTTCGGCAAAAGTGGTGCCAGTTGTGGTCTCGTCATCGACAAGCACCAATGTGCTGGCGGGGCCAGGGTAATAGCAACCGCGGGTAGGGCGCATGATGAAATGCGATGTGGCATGGCTGTGACCTTCTTCGATCGCGAACCAAGGCTCGGTGCCGGGCAGGGGGTGGCGTGTGGTGTGCAGGTATCCAAGTTCGCGCCCGGGCAGCATCTTGCGCAGGCTGTCAAAGACGCCAGCGCCGATACCGACGGCGGTTTCAGCAAAACCCATTACGAAGACAGCACCGCCCAAAAGGTGCGGACGCGCCATTTCGCAAAGCGTGTTCAGCGCGTTACGATGATCTTTCGGCGCCACCGGGATATGTCGGCCCAGCACCGTCGAGACAAACAGGAAGGCGCGTTTGGGGTTCTGGCGCTCAGCCAGTTTGAACAGACCGCCGCGGCGTTCGATCTGAATGTCTAGCTCCAGCATGCCCGTGGAGAGCGCATGGGTCGAGGAGGTCGTTTCGGCAATAAGGTCTTTCACGTCAAATCCAATCGGTCGTCGTGTAAAATCAGGTTCTGCGACCCTGCTTGTATAACCCGCAGGATCGCCCGTTTTCGCATTCCTCAGTCGTTGAGGAAGTCGTCGATATCGGCTGTGGATGTCGATGCACCCACAGTATTGCGTTCCGCTTCACGCTCCGCGCGCTTCTCCTGGCGCCGGTTACGCATGCCCGAAACCAACTTACCGGCCTTCCAATAGGCGGTGAGGATCGAGCCCCAGACGAGAGCCAACACAACGAAGAACAGGTAGGGCACAGTGCTGTAGGTCTCAGCGACCGGCTCGATCTTGGTGGCATTGGGGAACATCGAGAAGAACTTGTTGCGCCAACCGTAATGCCTCACCGCAACCAGGGATTTGTCAGAGGCCAGCGACTGCGCGCGGGACTGCAGATCTGCCGAGTTCCACTTGAAGTACCAGTAGTTGTCCTCGTTACTGTAGACCTTGGGCTTGGCGCTCTCGATGTCTTCGGTCTGGATGTAGTAGACGTCGCGCGTCTTGGTGGTTTTACCGGAAGCAAGATTATTGTTGGTGGAATCGACACGTTTGGTTTCCACACCTACGGCGCGCACAACGTCGGTTTGTGGCACCAGATAATGCGTTGCCGCACCCGTCATGCAAAGCGTCGTGGCAAGGAGGATTTTCTTGATCATCTATGAGACCCCTATGTGCTGTCCGCGATCCCGGGATCACGTATTTGCGAAAAACTGTATGTTCTCTATATTGGAGTAACTTGGCCGGATGCAACAGGTGTTGCGAAAAAATTTAACCTAAGATGGAGTCTGATTGAGATGAGAAAACAAATACTGGCAGTTGGTTTTGCTTTGTCTGCACTGCAAGTATCGGCTGAGCCGTCCTACCCGAAGCATGATTGGGGTGTTCCTCAGCAAGCCATGCTTCAGAAGAGGACAATTTTAACGAATGATGAGATGCCCCCCATCCCCAGTCCCCCAGATATTGAAACGCCTGAGGGTGCGCAGGAGCTTTCTCGCATCATGCGCATTCAAAACGATCCATTGAATGGCGCTCGAAGGCCAAGCGCGAGATATGCAACAGAACTCGAGGTAGGGGATCTGTTGCGAAAAATGAGTGTAATTCCAGACCCAAAGATTGCGCCGACGCTTTGGTCGATGATTTCAACAGTTGATCACGACGTATCGGTAACGGTTCTAAAGATTGCAGATCGTCATGCGCGTGTAGCACCCTACAGCATCAGCGACGATATCGCCGAGATGTCAGGGCATACGCGCGCACCTGCTTTTCCGTCACTGCGGTTCGCCCGGATCAGGGCAGCGATTGGTTTGCTTGAGGCTCTGAGCGATGAGTGTGCGGCCGATTACGCCCATATTCTGGCCGACACGGCTATTAATATGGAATTTTCCGGACAGTACAGAGCCTCCGACATAAGGGCCGCAGAACTTGTTTCTGCATGGACCTTGAGCTTTTTGGAAGTAAGCGATCAACTTCGAGACGAAATGATCAGGGCTGAGACAGAATTCGCTGTTCATTTGCGCCTTGAGGGATGTCCATTGAACGCGAAATATTAAGCGGCAGTATATAGTTGAATGACCATAAAAAAAGCCCGCCATGTATTGGCGGGCTCGTTCCTGGGCATTGTACGAAAGATCAGTTCTGCGTCGTTTCAATGACGGTACTTTGGGAAATTACCTCACCGTTAAAACCAAAGCCCGAACTCTGATCCCGTGGCGACAAGCTGAAGTCAACGGAAGAACCTTTGAACCGAACCGAGAACCAATGCTCCTGATTTTCCCCTTCCGAGTAACCGCGATTGTTGTTGAGCGCTTTACCCGATCCAATGACCCAGCTACCGATCTCACGAACGGAGATATTTGAGTTCCGTGTAACAGAATAACTCTCAATATCAGCCTTGCGATAAAGAACGTCCTCGCTGTTGTTGTACTCGCCATCCAAATCACCTGTGGTCAGGATCGTTTCCACGAAGAGCGGCTGACCGGTATCCCCGTCGAGGAATTCGATATTGAAGTCGACCTTAGCCGAGTCCAACTCAGTAGTTCCCCAAAGGTTGATCACATTGTTCTCGCTCGAAAGACGGCTCATGGACACATATACCCCATTATCGTTTCCCTTCATCGTGATCCGGGCATCGACGCCATCACCGCTGGCTGTTGTGGTCACGTCTTTGTAGTACGCGTAATCACCGACGGTCCAATCACGGTAGTCCCGATAGTCAGTCGAGTACCGGCCACTCTTTTTGTAAGAGCGATTGCGATCGTAGTTCCCGGGTGTCAGCTTGATCGGAGTAACAGTTGAAACATAGGTGATCGTTGTGGTCTCACCAGGGTTTTCTTCTGGTGCTGCACCTGTGCCGCCGCATGCCTGATAACCGTCGTTGTACCCCTGAATATATGCCGCTCGGGACGCGTCATCCCGCCCATCACCATCCTCATCTTTCCAACCAACAGGCTTGAACATGACACCGCGGTCATGTGCATTGGCGTGCGCGAACTTCCATGTAGCGTGACCAACATCTTCACCATTGTAACGATAAGTCACGTTGAGACTGGACTGGGCATCAGAGCACCCTTGGTTGTATCCAAAGTCGGCGATCAACTCTACTTTGGATTTTTCGAAGTTCCAGTCGATACCAGAACAATTACCCGCCAAGGACGACAGGAAACTGTAATCTTCGCCATTCTTCTTCCAGTTATGGTTGTCCTCGATAACGCCAAGATCACCACAAAGATTAAGCAGAACCTGTGTTACCTGCTGGATATCGTTCTGGATAGAAGTAATTTCGGTAATGAACGTATTCTGTAGATAGGTGATGGAGTTATCTACATAAAGCTTGTTCACATTCTCTGTCGACAGCACAGGGCTATAAACATCGCCAGAAACGATGTTTTCATACTGCTCGATGTTTGTGACGTTATACACATCACCTGCATCACCAGCCGAAGGCTCACCCTCGTTCAGCCTGAAACGTGGAGAAACGATACCGTCCAATGGGTCTTGGTCGATATTGCGTGGCGTCGCAATATTGTTGACCAACGTCTGGATATCATCAGTCAAATCGTCTTGTGCTCTGGAGGATGGTTGGAAGCCACTTTCTCCGGTTGATGTATCCTGCGCAACCGCAACTCCACCCAAAAGTAGGGAAGTTGCGATACTCAGTGAAGCTGTGCGAAAAGTGCGATCCATATAATCCTCATACCTCAGCGTTGGTTCATCACAGAATGCCAAAGGTGAGAGATAAATTGGAATGAAACTTCATGGATGAGGCGTTTTGGTGTGCATATCGATAGAATACGGGTCTCTGTGCTCTTATCTGATGAAATTCACCATTTTGTTTTACGCATCAACCCATAGGGGGATGAGGCGTTTGATGTTGGCTGACCTGCGCCTCGTACTCGATTTGGCGTTCGATCATTCTTACATCGAACTCTTTGTGGAGAACTGCTTGCGAAAGGTCGTGATCTAAGACCCTGATCAATTTCCAGATATCACGAACTGCTGTGTCTGTGAGTTGATCAATGAACCGACCGAATTCACCCCTGCTGTGGAAGGAGAAGGGCTCCATATCTATAAGATCCAAGCAAATCTGCATTGGCTGATTGATACCCCCAGATACAAACCCATATCGACCGTCATCTGTTTTAGGAAAGGTGCCAATGCGGCCAGTAAAATATGGCTCGAGAATATCGTTAATGACATCGTGGACGATTTCCGGGTTCACCGCGAGGTGCAAACTCCATACATTTTCCTCGCCATCTTCATTGGTCAAAATCGTATGGTAGTTCAAAAATGCATCCCAAGAAATGCGCCATTTTCCATCATCCCCTTTAAGGCAGTCGTGCCCCAGGATATCGGCTATCATTTCACTCTTACTGGATGCCGGAAACACATAAGGGCAAGCCAGATCACGATGTGCAGCAATCATTGAGGGTGAGCGCAAATCGTCATCATCGGGAGCAGTAAGGACGCCCCTTTGTATTTGATTAACAACAACGCCATGATCTGGGGTTGCCTTGTGCATATCCCTATCAGATATCCTGTACCTCGGATGTGATGTGCAAAAGGAGCTAAATTCTGGCCAAGACATTCTGCGCACGGATGACATAAATGCACTCTGTTCAAGTTGGGAACGTTTGTAACATCCATCTAGGACCACCGACATATAGTCGTTATCGATGATCGCAATACCATCCTCGGACAGATCAATATGATCCTGTTCGACGGCTGAATACTGAAGCACAGAAAAACTGCGTGGCACGGCACCCGTCTTGAAAGAGAGGTGGGCCACGTCATCCGGACCGTGGAGGTACTTCCAGGTTTTCTGCGAGATGTCCATCTAGGCGTATCCAGTTGCTCTATCCCATCAGGATAGGCTGGTATTGCGAAAAAGGACAGTTTTGTGTTGCGCCGAGGGAAATTGGGCCGGGAGGAATACCCCCGACCTCAGGCTGTCAGGCCGGCAGGACACGCACGGCATTACCATTTCCGGTCAGCACACAGCGGGACCCCGGGTAGAGTGCAGTTTCGCCAGGGTTGAGGTTTTGTACCACGCTACGCTGTCCGTGCTGCCCCAGATCGATCATATACTCGACCCCCGTACCAGTGCGGCGGGTCGCATTCACATTGCTCGCGACCTGGCTGCCAACCACACCACCTGCAACGGTGCCCAGGCCTTTGGCCAGATCACGGCCGCTACCGCCGCCAATGTTATTTCCGATCGCATTGCCGAGAGCTGCACCAAGTCCGATCCCTACGGCCTGATTGATGGTGTCACGGTTAGAGGGCGCATCGTCGATTACCGTAACATAGCGAGCCTGAAGGACGCTGCAGGACGCGACGCGCATTGCTGAGTTTGTCTCGGAGCTGCGGTAGACCGTGCCGCTGTTCATTTGCGCCCGGGGCGCTTCGCATGCAGCCAGGGTAAGGCCAGCGAGAATAAGAATTGTGGAACGGAAAACTTGCATGATGAACTCCTGAAGGCATTTGGGGTGGCGTTGACCCGCCGTGTATTGATGGGGCGTATCGCTCCACCGCTTGCGAAAAATAGGGGCGAAGGAGCCACATAGCAAGATGCAAGCGCGTTTTTCGCAGGCATTTCAGGACTACATGCCGTAGGTCTCCCGCAGTCGCTGGTAGGCCTCATTCAACTGCTTGAAGGCCTCAGGGTCACCCCCATGGTCTGGATGACAAGTTTTGGCCTTGGCCCGAAACGCAGCTTTAACGGATTCCCATGAAGCGCCTGATCTCAAACCCAGCACATCGAGAGCCTGTTCGATAGCGTCCGGTTCGGCGCGGGCAGTCTTCCAGTCGGAACGCGCCTTGTCCGCTGAGCCCTCCATGCCGCGGATGTGCTCTTTTAAGGCTTCATTCTCGGCATCCAAAATATCCAAGCGGTGCTGGGTTGATTGCACAAGTTCTTCGAGCTCGAGGATGTATGTGCCCATCTCATCGATCCGTGTGCTTGCCTGTGTGGCATAATCTGTAAGCTGCTGGGCTGCGCTCTGCCGGGGCTTTTGAATGATCCTTGGGCGGGGAGTGCCAAAGCCCAGATGAAGGGCCATGCGAATAAAGAACAAGCCATAGGGTGACAGCCCAAAGAGGGCGATCATAATCGCCAGATACATGGCGAGATCCTGAATTGAGCTGTTATCGATGAAGTCTTCCAACATGGATCTGAGTATCGGGTTTGTGGATGAGGTCACCAAATAGATTCATACAGATAGGCCGCATAGGCTGCGTTTTACCTGTGGATCTTGCCGGGTGAGCTGATAATGAGCCAAGACACGCTCAATCGTTTGCGAATAATAAATTCGGATTACTATGATTGGGCGTAGCACTACGGTTTTGAGCAGAACCGCTTTCAGTTAGAGTCCGGAAAGGTCCAAGAGATATGTTTTACCCCAATGAACGGATCGCCTTGATTATCGATGGTGTCAATCTCCACGGAGTGGGGCGCGCTTTGGGTTTTGAAATCGATTACAACAAGCTGCGCAAGCACTTCGCCACCAAGGGCAGGTTGCTGCGTGCTTCCTACTTCACGACCACCCTGGAGAACGAAGAGTTCTCATCGCTTCGTGGTTTGATCGACTGGCTCCATTACAATGGGTTCAAGGTGCATGAGAAGCAGGCTCGTGAGTTCACGGACAATACCGGTAATCGTAAGATCAAAGGCACGATGAATGTCGAGATGGCTGTCGAGGCGTTTGAGCAGTCGAGCCACATCGACCACCTGATCTTGTTCTCCGGAGACGGTGAGCTGCGCGCGATGGTTGAGGCTGTGCAGCGCAAAGGCGTGCGTGTCACTGTGGTATCGAGCCTGAAGACCGCACCTCCAATGGTCTCAGATGATCTGCGGCGCCAGGCTGACAATTTCGTTGATTTTGCAGACCTTCGCGAGGTGGTTGAGCGCAGTCGCTAAGGTCCGGCATAGCACGATCAGATGGATCACAGACCAAACCCATAGATTACATAATTCATATTATGAGGCGTAATCCTTGCGAGCTTGCTGGGCTCTACTGGCGTGAATGCTTACCGGTATCATTCACGAGAATCCGACGTCGCACTTCATGAATGCCCATTCTGAGCGCATGCCTACTCCCATATGCCTCGGACAGCTTTTTGACAGTCCGTTCTTCGATATCATCGACTTCGATGAGGCCTTTCTTCAGACAGTGATCGACATGCGCATAAAGCGCTGCTGTGGCTTCCTTCTTCGTAAGATTGGCCGATTTCTCGTACAGACGTCTGGTTTTACGTTTGATGTAGACGCCTCTACTACCGTCCAGATAACCCTTGGTAGCCCTATGGCGCAAGCTGGTGGATATAGCGAGCTGAAGATCGCTCCACGAAGAATATTGGACAGCTAAATTCACAGGGACGGACAAGCCAATATAAAAGGAAACAAGCTGATCGCCAGGCTTCGCGTCCAACACGTGTTGATCAACGATCGCAGATAGTTTCTTCGAACGCTCCGCCTTCAAAGCTTTATCGTTTGGGATTCCGATATAGTGAAGCTTCTCGTGATCATGCGCCATAATTTCCCTTCCGTAACGGTCGGTTCACCTTAGTATGGTTTTTCATATTCGCAAGAGCATTGGGGCCGCATCTTAAGTGCGGCCCCCGGGCAGCCTACGCCACCAGATTGATGTTCAGGCACAGCAGAAAAGACGCCGCGACCATCGCAGCCAGCTGGTTGTCTTCAGACAGCGCGTTCCAGCGCTCGACAGTCAGAGGCTTGTTACCCACCGCGGTGCGCATGGCGTCGATGTGTTTCTTGCGCAGCTCCTTGGCCTCCTTATCGGCCGGGATTTCCGGGATCTTGCGCGCTGCCGCATCGACCATGTCGCCCGGCACCTGCAGGTGCAAATCCTGGAACCTGAAGAAGCGCAGATCATCCATCTTGCCCTCGCGCATCAGCTCCTTGGTCTCCTCACATTTTACCAAGGCGGCCCGCAACATGACATGCGCCAATGCATCGGCCTCTTCGCGGGTCTTAGGTGCGCCCGGTGCGCCCAGAACGTTCGGAATGCCGCGCGGCAGGTCTTTGAATGTCAGCACCACGATCCAGCCACCCAGCGTCTTCTTCTGAATGATAACGCTGTCGATGTGCTTCGCCTTCATCCAGTAATAGGTTTCCATGATCGCACGGGCATCAGCCAGATCCTTGGTATCGGCGCCAAGGGTGCCTGCGAGCAGTTCACGGGCTTCTTTTTTGGCCTGTTTTTCCATGGATTTAAGAGCCTTACGGCCCTCATAATAATGGGCTTTCGTCAACTTCATTTTGGGTCTTTCTTTCTTATAGGAGGTGTTGATCTTGTTTGTGGCTCAGCGGATTTCTTCGAGCATCGCCTCGGGGTTCTTGAACAAAGCCTCGAACTCCGCCTCACCGGCTTTGCGAGCCTGGGCTGCCAGGATACCGATCTGGCGTGCAGATTTACCTGCGAAGGGCGCCGCGGTTTCCTGCCAGGGGACGAGGTCCCATGAGGCGACATTGAAGCTTTTCATGATTGCCTCACGCAGCCGCGGATTGCGCTCCGCACGCTGCATAACGATTGCGATCACATGGTGGCTATCGTGGTGATCAAAGCAGGCATCAAAACGACTGCCCCAGGAGCCGCGGCGCAGGGCTTTCGCCACATAGTCTACCCGCGCCTGGAATGAAGCTGACTTCTCCCCGGACGCCCTCCTGCGAGGTACGGGCCGTGCGGTTTTGCTTTTCGTCATTCTGATCTCCGGTTTCGTTTTTCGCAATCAAGGCTAAGTTAGTCTTCCCATCTTCAATGCGATAGTCCCGGAAGCCGGACATCGGTCCGGAAATTGTGGATATAGTTGTTTTTCATTACCCGTGATAAGATGTTTTTCGCAAGCAGAATAGAAGGATAGCACTATGGCAGATAAACCTGACCAAAAGATCGAAGACATGATCGACAAGATCAGATCGGGCGTCGTCTCACCCGGTTCGCGTGAAGGGAGCGATATGATCCGCAAGATCGCCCTGTCCAGTCCACGCGACCTCACGACAAGGTTGTTCCACCTCCCGAACCCCGTTCTCGAAAAGGCCATGAAGAACGCCGGGATGAAGGATGATCAGATCGAGGAAATCCTGGGAACCGACCCCGACGACAAAGTGCTCATCGAGACACCTGAGGACCCCTTTGCACAAGAAGCTCAGGCGCGTCCAAAGGAAGACCTGGGGGACGATCTTGAGGATGAACTGGAGGGCGAGGATCTCCCGAACCCTTATGAGTATGACCCCGGAGAGGTCATGCGTAACGGTCCGCGCCCACCCGGGCACTGATCAGCTTGGGCCTGCTATGCGTAAGCAGGCCCCTCCTCCGATACCTCTGCTGTGAAACCGGTCATCCGCCCGATCAACCGCGGTTGATCATCAAGCAGCTCATAGGCCAGAATTTCAATCTGTTCATCGGTCAACTTGACACCATCTTCGTCGTAGACCGAAATCTCACTGACCCCATATCCCATTGCCGTTACCGTAACCCCTGTTGGGTTTCCGTCGAGATCGTACTCGAGGTTCAGCTCAACGCGATCCCCCGAGACATAGATATCCCTTTCAATCCCGTTTTTCGCTTCACTGCGGGAGAAGCTGTAGTCCTCTCCCCGCAGCAGTGTTTCTGTTGTCTTGGCTTTGGTCATGGCATTACTTCCCTATGCGAACGTATTTACAATAAATACCGTTTTTCGCATTATGCCTCATCGGCAAGGAAGTTCAAATTCCTGATGCCCATGGCTTCGAGTTTCCTGCGCAGTTTACCCATTGCGTTGACCTCTAGCTGACGCACGCGTTCCCGGGTGACGCCAAACTCCTGGCTGAGAACTTCCAATGTCAGCGGCTCCAGGGACATTGTGCGCGACTGGATGATCCTGATCTCCCGTGGGTTCAACTCAGCCATGGCTGTGGCGATCGCGTTCACAGCAAACGCGCTTGAACTCTCTTTAACGACCAACTGTTCGGGCGACGGGGTATCGCTCGGCAGAATATCGACAAACTCGGAACTCAGACCACCCTCCTGGGCGCCCGGCACAGGGGCATTCAGAGAAGAGCTACAAGGCATAGCGTTCTTGATATCCTCGAACCTTTCGACATCAAGGCCCATCATTCGCGCGGATTCTGCATTAATCTCTTGCTGGGTGGGTGATTTCCCCGAGGCGCGCAGCTTCATTTCCACGCGCCTTTCGATATTCGCAAGCGTGAAGAAAGCAGTCCTGTTGATCGAGGAGGATTTCAACCGCACCGCGGAGTTCTCCCTCATGACCGCTTCCTGGATTGCAGATTTGATCCACCATACAGCATATGTTGAGAAGCGATTGCCAGCCTTGGGGTCGAACTTGTCAGCTGCACGCATCAGGCCAAGCGAGGCTTCCTGCATGAGATCGTTGACCGAGCTACCGTTGCGTTTCATTTTGCACGCCATCTTGCTTGCCAGGCGCTGGTGGGAATAGACGAGGCGATTGCGCGATTTTTCGCAACCCCTTTCGAGCCATGCTGTCGAAAGTTCGACCTCAAGCTCCCTGGTCAGATATTCTTTCTTCATCGCCGACGCGGAGAGGTTAAGTTCACGCAACGGTGCAGTGGACCTGCGTGCGGTAACAGAGTCCGGGACAGTGGTGGTCTTGTGGTCGGCAGCGGCGATATCCAGCATCGTAAAACTCCAAGAGGGGAAAATCTTCTTAGGCGTTCTCGCAAACAAGGCAATGACTTGCAAGCGGTGTTTTTCGCAAATCGTAGGAAAACAGCAAAAAACTGCATTTTGTCCGGGAAATTTTCCGCGGACCGCCGGTACGCCGAAAATATTGTTTAATATCAACGCTGTAACGCTGTAACGGCCGCGTAACACGTTAAGTTACGCCTGTAAGTATCTGAATATGTTCATTTATATATCTCTATCTATGTCTGTAACAAGATAAAGAAAAAAGTATACATGTAGAGAGGCATAGACACCTCATCACATGTCTCCCCCATATAAAGACATTCATTTCTGTTACGCGTTACGCTTGTTAAGTCATTGAAAACATTCAATATGCTTGTAACAGAGGCTGTTTTTGGCCAAATTTCGGGAAAATCTCCATAATTTTCTACTATTTTTCAGATACTTAGGGCGTAACAGCCGCCGTTGCGGGTGCCGTCATGAGCGGAAGCTGCGTTTTTATGGGCATGATGACGCGATCGATAGAGGGTCCTTGGCGCCTCGCTCGATTATCACCGGCTGTCGGACCTGCCGATATGCCCCGGTTTAAATGTAGAAAACGTCGTCACACACCTTGGAGCTTTGCGAAAAAGACTATATTGTGCAAATATAGCGTGACGGAAAGGACTGGTTACACTCATGAGCTCAAGCCAAAGTGCAAAGATATTCGAGTTTCCCGGTAAGGGCATGTCTATGAAGGCTGAGATGGCTCGCCAAGATATCGACGCAGAAATTGATCCCAGCGTTCTGATGGACGACGGGATTCTTGCGCTTGATGCCTATCCATTTGAGATTGACGAGCCGGATCCCCTTCTCATCGTCGAGGGCCGAAACTCAGAATTTGTCGATGGTCCTGGGCTCTCACGCATGACGCTGATTGAGAACCCATCTCTCGATCAGCCGGTGCGTCGACTGCGCCTCAAAGACCTGCATCCAATGGACGTGGCCATTATCGCAGGCTTCATGCTGATCGTGTCTTTCATCTGAAGTGGCGCGGGAGTGGGAGGCCGCCCCGGTCTTTACCGAGGCGGTAGGATCACTACATCGCAGCAACAATCGTATCATAGTCCCAGGCTGACAGGCGCTTCTCGTTCACGAAAACCGTGGGTGTGGAATTGACCTCATCACGTGCAAGGTTCGCTTCCTGCCAAGACACCAAAGCCTCCGCCCTGGCGGCGTCAGCAAAGGCTGCGTCGACCTTCTCGTCTGAGATCCCGGCAATTTTGCCGATTTTGCGCAGGTTTTGGGAAATGGTCGCTGCGTCACCGGCCGTCCACTCGCGCTGCCGCTCATAGAGCAGGTCCGCGATTGCAAAATAGCGTTCGGCGCCAGCGGCCCGGGCCATCAATGAAGCCCAGATCCCGGGGCGGTCGAAATAGACCTCCCTGAAGGTGAACGATGCGCGACCCGTGTTGATCTGTTCGGACATAAGGCGGGGCATTACTGTCTTGTGAAATGTGGCGCAGTGCGGGCAGGTAAAGGATGCATATTCGAGGAGCTTCACCTCGGCCGTAGCTTTTCCGATCGTCATATCAGGAATATCGATTTTGGGGGCTGCGCTGCGTGCCTCTGCTGGCGCGGCAACATCAGGCGTGCGGCTCATTGCCGAGAGACCGGTACCGGCTGTCACGCCGAGGCTCGCGAGGGACGTGAGATGAAGGAAGTGACGGCGTTGCATGTATTCTCCAATGCTTGTTTTTCGCAATGCCCTTGGCATCACATTCGTTCCGCCATTCCGTCTGGCGTAGACCTGATATCTGCAGTGGGCGCTGCCATTGCAAGCTTTGCTGGTATAGGCGGTGGCATCATGGCGATAAAACATGGGGTCTTTTCCAGCTTCTTGGGTATCATCTTGGCAACAGGAGCGCCGTAACGGGGAAAACATCGGAGTACGTATTGCGAAAAGTAATACATATATTATATCTGTGTTACAGGAGACACCATGCTGCACAAAGTGATGACAAAGGCTGACGGGTTTATGAAGGCTACGATCATGAATAAGCACTTCTTGATACGCGCGCGCTGAACCAGCGCCGATCTATTGTGCGCCACGTTGCGCCACATCCCCCCTACCCCACATCCACAGGAGCATTTCATGCAAGCCAAATCCGTCTCACTTCGCCTCAAAGCCGGCAGCAGCGACAAAGCCTATACCGCAGAACTCAAGCAAGAGGGTGACGGCTGGGTCGTACACTGCGCCAATGGCCGATATGGCGGCACGTTGAAGCCACAGATCAAGACCCCGACGCCGGTGTCTTTTGAAGACGCCGACAAGATCTATACCAAGATCGTCAATGAGAAGACCCGCAAGGGCTATACTGAAGGTGGCGATGGGGTTGCCTTTGCAGGCACCGAGAATGCCGGCCGCGTGACCGGCCTTCAGCCGCAGCTCTTGAACCCGACAACTGAGGAAGAGTTGCTCGAGGTGATCGCGCGTGAGCCTGGCCAGTGGGTCGCTCAGATCAAGTTCGATGGTGAGCGTCGCGGCTTGAAGGTCGAGAACGGACAGGTCATCGCTGCTAACAAGCTTGGTCTCGAAGTCCCTGTCCGCGGCGAGTTCTCACAGGCGGTCGAGGCTTTGGCCGCTGCGGGCCTCACTGACTTCACGATCGACTGCGAGGATATGGGTAAATATCTGGTGCCCTTCGATGTGCTTTCGATCGACGGCAAGGATCTGACGAACCAGTCGACCAACGCGCGTCTCGTTCAGCTCGATGCCTTCCGCAACCTCTGCGCCAAGGCACATGTCGACGATACCATGCGCTGTGCGGAAACCTGGGTCATCGATGACGTTAAGTTCGCCAAGGATCTGATCGCGCGTCACCGTGAGAAAAAGGCCGAAGGACTCGTATTCAAGCGTTTCGATGCGCCCTATGTCGCGGGCAAGCCCAACTCAGGCGGCGACCAGGTGAAGCTGAAGTTCTACAATGACATCACCGTGCGGGTCTCAGGCCACACCATGGGTAAACGTTCGGTCTCGATGGAATTGCTGCACGATGGCGACTGGACAGAAGTAGGCAAGGTAACGATCCCTGCCAGCGAGGAGATCCCTGCAGTTGGCGCCCTGATCGATGTCGAATATCTCTATGCCTACAAGGGTGGTGCGCTGTTCCAGACCATCTTCCGCGGCGTCCGCACGGATTATCTTGAGGCTGATTGCATCACTGACAAGCTCTTCTACAAACCTGAAGGTGAGTATGCACCCGAGCCGGTCACTGCGGATGAGGATCAGCCAGGCTTCTGACCGCCTGGCACATGAAGTACCACTGGGGGCGCTATGCGCCCCTTAACTTTAGGAGGGGGGATTGCCTCATGATCGCAGCTGAAACCATCATAGAGGCTCTCAGAGGCCTCCTAAACGTCACTGGCAACACAAGGCCGGCGCAGTCAGCGATGATGCTGAGCGCGTCTGACAATGAGCGCTTCACCACATTGCATGTTTGCGGGGCCTGCGGCGTAACCTGGTGGACATGCTTTGCAGATCGCAACTCCTTGCAGCGTCCTGACTGGTGCTGCTCGCCGCGGTGATCTTGGTCTATCTGCCTTTTAGGCAAGCTCGGCCTGTGGGGGCGATTAGTCCCGCGCGCCTTCCTGGCTCAGCTCTTTCGCCTGACCTGTGCCAGGGTCGTTCGCAATTACGTTTACCAGACCTTTGTGCCGTGAAAAGGCACTCGCAGTGCGGGCCGAGATCGATCCGCGATCCTTACGGCAGGCAACGCGCTCAAATGGGTCAATCGTCTTTGTCATGTCTCAGCTCCTCATTTCGATATCTACGCATCCGGTCCCAAGCGCCGGATTGATAACCTTGTCGCCCGGTGCCAGTTCCAGTTTTTCCACCACCCCACCGTTGATCTCGAGGACGTAACGCACAGGGCTGCCGCTTGGGATCGAGGTGGTGTCATGTGGAATGGCTCCCTCATGAATGCTGACGACGTAGCCGGCGTCATCGATGAAGAGCATATCAAGCGGGATCAAGGTGTCCTTCATCCAGAAGGATACTTCCCGTGTCTGGGGGAAGACAAACAACATCCCGGCATTCTCAGGCATATGCTCAACCATCATCAATCCGCGCGCCAGGGTGGCGGGGGTATCAACAACGGCAACTGTGAACTCTGCCGCCTCACCTGAAATCATGTCTCGCACCGCCAGTTGATCACCGGCGCATTCTTCGACAGCGGCCGCGGCCGGCGAACTCAGTGCAAGAAGGACCTGCGCGATATGTAGAAACGAAAAATTCATGTCGACCTCCAATAAAACTACTGCAATCCAATGTTATTCGCAAAATTCGCAGTAAGATAGCGCCCGCCGGTAAATACCGTTTCAGAGTGAGTCGCCCTGCAACTCGCGGTCGGCAGAGATTTCATCCCCAATGAAGGGATCCGTCACATCTTGCCAGCCGTAGAAGTGACCGATTTCGTGATTTTCAAAGTTCCGGAACGCATTGGTTTTCTCGAAGAACTTATACTCAGTCTGGGCCAGTTCATGATAGGGCTCATAGATAATCTCGGCGATGCTTTCGAGAGCATCGAGATATGCCGCCGCGTTGCGCAGGAACTCATCACCCTGTGGCCTTCCATCTGCGAGACTTTGAAGGTCAAAACCTGGGGCGCCATCGAAGTAGCCTGCAACCAACGCCTTGTTATCCTGGTTCGAGGTCATCCGTCTTTTGCCAAAATCGGTCCTGCGGTTTAGAAAACTTACCGGCATCCCCGTTGTAACTTTATCCAGGAGGGTCGCGCCCTTGGCGTTTTGCGTCACACCAGACTTCGCCAGTTTGAGGGCAACGGTCTTGAGCATCTTGGCGTCATTTCCCTTGAAGCCGTGGGTATCGAGAACAGCATCGATGCGCCGGGCGGCCTTGAACAACTGCGTGCGAAACGCAGTAACCGCGAAGTCTTCAAAGGGTGATTTCTGCATCATCGTCATGAGGTGCGTTCTCTCTTGTTGCGAAGGGGCTTTCCACCACCTCCAGTTTTCTTGGCGGCGCTCCGCGTACCGGCTCATTTACGCGTGAGAGGTGCATATCAATCAGTGGCGCGATGCTCGGGTCCCTGAAAGGCAAGTTCTGGCAAACCCAAGTCATGCAGCTCATGAATGAGGCCCGAGCTTGTGACGGCAGCATGCAGGCCACGTCGACACCCAGTCGCTCGAGATCGGGATCATTCTCCCAAGTCACATTCAGTCCCGCAGTCAGAGCAGGCTCCTCGATGATACTCAGGCGCTCGTCGATCCGGATGCGAACATCGATCTCCTTGATCTCTTTCTTACGGATTGCAGTGTTCTGCGGGGTCAACCCAAAGGCATCGGTGATAACCAGCTGGGCGCGGTCTTCCATGATTTTATAGTCCGGAAGGAGCTTCTTGATCGGTGTTGGAATGTCGCCGTAAAAGGCCTCGGAAGCATCATGCAGCAAGATTGCCAGCGCATCTTCCACATGGGCAACACGTCCGTTCTCAATCGCCCACCATGTCATTGCCGTGGCGTGTTCAGCCACAGAGTAAAGCTCTACATCGTGCTTGAGCTGTCCGCCGTAACGACAAGTCCGCGCCATGCCCCAGGCCAGATCATCGATATAGACGTCGCGAGGATGAGGATGGAGAATGGACCACATGCCGCCGAGGGATGTGGCAACCCAATCTCCGCGATCCGTTACAGGAAGCAGAGTGATGGCGTCGTAATTCGCATTATTGAATGGTTCGTGTTTCATACGGACACCTTAGCAATAACCTGTGAAAACCCCGCCAGAACTCTTCCAGGTGTGAGGGCCATGCCAACACCAGAGCCGTTTTTCGCAACATATACTTCAGCTATCCGCCCAACGGGATATGTTCAAGTGCCAATGACAGGATTGAATGTCCTGCTGTCTTTGCCTGCTGGGGAAATACGGCAGCTGCAAATAACGTGATGGTCAGGACGGAGTAAAATGTCAGTTTGATCCTTCTGAAGGGCGCAGGTCCCTTTTTCCGTCCCGCCCGCCTGCTGCCTGTGCGCACCCTCTTTGCCTGCACCCGTTTAAGCGCCGCGCGTACATCCTTGGCTTCGGCCTCGAACCATTCGTTATGGACGTTGCGCACCCCCATGTCCCTTAGGGCGCGATGAACGTCTTTGTCGCTGAATGCCGTTCCGTTGCGACGTGTCGCGCGCGCCGTCAGCAACAGGTCGTAAGGGTTCTTTTCGGGTGATGATGCGCCAATCTGCTCGCGAATGCGCACATGAGCATCCCGGCTTGTATAGCCGACCTTAACAAGCCCCCTACCCCGGCGCCGCCCGGTCCATCGGGTATTGCGGTAGGCTGGCGTCGTATAGGCGTAGATGGTTCCTCTGTGCTGGCTCATATCCCTGATTTTTTTCAATCATCATAGCTAAGGCTGGGCTTCTATGTTGCGAAAAACAGGTGCTTTTCATTACTCCGTTGTGGAAAAGTCCCGCAAGTATGGAATGATGTTTACCAAATGGGTTGACAGATGGCCGGTTAGCTATCAGGTTTTCACTAATGCGAATAACACAGAAAGACCACTAAGATGGATAAGACATCCGAACAGAAAACGATTGTGACCCTGCTGCTGGATCGTTCCGCCTCCATGATGCGCATCCGCGATACGACCATCGCGGGAGTGAATGCCTGGCTTGAAGAGTTGCGGAAAACCAAAGACAACATGCTCTTCAGCCTGATCCAGTTCGATCACTATTCCGATCCGGAGAACATGGCAAAATCCGAACATGCACCGGCAGGCGCGGTGAAAGCTGGAGCATTTCTTGGAGGGGCGATTGGCGCTTCCGGCCATCGGGGCGCGTTTCAAGGGGCGTCCAACTATAATATGCAACTGGAGAAGACCTATATGGCCACGCCAATCTCCGATGTGCGCGATCTGACCAAGGATGACTATGCCCCCCGTGGGGGCACACCTTTGATTGATGCGGCATTCACCACAATCCGTGCGATCGAGGATAGCGTCAAAGGCCGTGACGACATCAAAATCGTGCTGGCCATTCAGACTGATGGTGAGGAGCGCGACTCCAAAGAGAACACCTGGGATAGTTTGAAGGCATTGGTCGCAGAAAAGGAGGCTGCCGGTTGGGAAATCCTTTTCATGGGGGTTGGTATGGATGCCTATGCCGAGGCCGCAAAGATGGGAGTCTCTCGCGACAAGACGCTCTCTTATGGCGGTGATGCCGTAGCCACGCGCGCAGCATTTGCTTCAACAGCCGGGAAAACTGTTGCCTTCTCTTCGGGTGTAGCGGCCTCAATGGCCTACACCGACGCCGAGAAACTGGCTGCTGGTGATACCCAGTCATGAGCAATCAGCGCGAAGGTGACAAAGCTTTCGGCGCAGCCTTAGGCAAATACCTTGACCAGTATGGCAAAAGCCGTGCTGGTGTGGCCAGCGAGATGGGGATCACTCGGTCCTACATTTCGCAGCTGACCACCGGCGCCAAGGTTGCCAGTGCCGAGAAAGTCGACAGTCTCGCGGACACGATCGGGGTTACGCGCGAGGAACGTATCGAATTGCATCGCGCCGCTGCCAAGAGTGCGGGATTTCGTATCGATCTTCCAGAAGACTTCTGAAGCCAGCAGAGCACGGCTCGTTTCGGGGCCCCTTATCGACACCAGTAGAGGAATTTCATGCAAATCCATTATCAGCCTAAAGGTTACATCCACCCTTCCAAGCCTGGCCATCCAGAACGGCCGCATCGGCAAATGGCGGCCCTTTCAGGGATGCTGCAGCTGCCCGAGGGAAAGCTGAGCTGGCACCATGCAGCGCCGGTGCTGCTGGCTGAAGCTGAGATTGCGCATGACAGCACCTATCTGGCCATGATCTCGGATGCAGATTTCAGCCGGACCCGGGCGCATCAACTTGATGGTGGCGATACAGTCTTGTCGGAAACAACCCTGGATGCTGCTTTAACAGCCCTGGGCGGAGCACGGGCAGCAACGGCTGAGATCATGTCGGGCAAAACGGCAACCGCCTTTGTCATCGCCCGGCCACCCGGCCACCATGCCACCAAAAACGCAGGTATGGGGTTTTGTCTTCTGGGTACGGCGGCCTGGGCGGCACTGGATGCGCGCAAGCATCATGGCGCGCGTGTGGCTTTACTTGACGTGGACTTGCATCACGGCAATGGCTCGCAAAATATCCTTTGGGACGAACAGGATACGCTTTTTGCTTCGACCCATGAGAAGGGCAATTGGCCGGGCACGGGACTGCCCGAAGAGACAGGCGGCATGGGGGAGATTATCAATATGCCGCTCGACAAAGGCAGCGGCAGCGCCACGATGCGTGAAGCTTGGTCAGACATCTTCGATGAGGTTGCCGAGTTCGGACCTGATCTGATCATTGTCTCGGCAGGATTTGATGCTCATGCCGATGATCCTCTGTCAGGGCTCAACTGGACGATGGAAGATTACAGCTGGCTTGGAAAACGGATCGCCGAGCTTGCAGATGAGATTTGCCACGGTCGGGTATTGTCGATCCTGGAGGGTGGCTATGACCTGCAGGTGCTCAAACATGGGATCGCGGCCTATGCCGCTGAGCTGACCGAGCTTGACGTTACCTGCGCGTCGCCAGGCACAATCCCGTCCACGAACCTAATGGGGTGGCGGGCGCCGCATCTTGGGGGCTACAGCAACATGCCCCATCCCGGACAGGAGGCGTTGAAGGTCACGAAAGTGGGCGGGCGGCTTTGGATCGAGGAAACAGCCACGGGACAGTTCCTCTACACTGTGCCCGAGTTCATCAAGCTGATCAGCCGTGACCCCCTGACCGCGCTGGTCAATGAGGCAAATGACCTGGGCCAGCTGCCAATCGATATGATCATTCGCCTCGAGGCTGAGGCAAAGCGGGTTGCCGGGTTCAACCCCGGCCGGTCCAACGATTTTTCATGATGCAGGTTGCTGTCTGCGGCGGGCCTCATGGAAACGCTCCCGCAGAGCCGCATAGCGCTCAAAGACAGGGTTGAAGGCCGTGAGATAGTCACGCACCGCCCTGCCCTGCAAGCCTGGCGTTGCGCTGATAGCTGTTCCTTCGGGAAATTGATCCGCCGTCAAGTCCAGGCCCTGGTTCCAGTAATGCATCACGACCGTGCCATCTGGGCGCAGAGCGCGCCCGCGGATCACGGGCATGGCGGTCAAGTCATTCACAAGGATCGCGGTTGCTGCGGCTTGCCCCTGAGAAGGCTGGTCTTCTGTCCAGTCGCTGCCCAGCGCGGTATCCTTATCCCAGGCCGAGCGGATCAGTTCAGCCATGTCGTCGAATGGCGTATACCCCAAGCAGTCGAGATATTCTTCTTGAGGCACCCAAGCGTATGTGATGGGCTTGCCTATCTCAGCTGCTGCGCGCTCGGCCATCGCCCCCAAAAGTGCGACGCCCTTGGTGCCATGCAGTTCTTCATAGACATCCATAATCAGATGTCCGTTCTGAAAGAGCGCCTGCTCACATGTCCGACTGCGATTGCCGATGATCATCAAGGGCGCAGTGTCTGACAGAATACTCATGTCCTGCAACGCGCCGTTGGGGTCCGTTTGATCTTGCATTGATGCACCTTGAATTGACATTTCTCACAAGTATACGGTTTTTTGTTTTTCGCAACTATTGGACTTGTCATTCTGGGGTGGAGCGAAGATATATTTCGCACAGGGGACATGTCCCTCCATTTTGAAGGCAAGGATTTCCAAAGGTGCATTCCACGACGACCCACGACTATTCACGCGAAACCCGCATTGATGCTGGCTTGAAGAAATATATGAACAATGTCTACGGGATGATGTCTTTAGGCACTTTCGTGACCTTCGTGACCGCCTGGTATATCGCTTCAACCCCAGACTTGTTGAAGGTCTTCTTTAATCCAGTAACCGTGAAGCCGACTGGGCTTGGCTGGTTCTTTATCTTCGCACCCTTGCTAATGGTCGTTCTGCTCTATGTGATCGAACGCCCCTCCTCACCCTTTGTGCTGAAAACCTTCTTTGGGGTCTTCGCGGCAATGATGGGGGTTTCACTGACGTCGGTCTTTCTGGTGTTCGAGCTGGGCTCTATCGCCAATACCTTTCTGATCACCTCTGCCACTTTCGCGGGGCTGTCGCTTTGGGGCTATACGACCAACAAAGACCTCACAGGCTTGGGCTCCTTGCTGTTCATGTCGCTTTTCGGGTTGATCGCCGCATCCATCTTCAGCCTGTACTTTCAATCGACGTTGTTTGAATTTGCAGTTAATCTGGCTGGCGTGCTGATCTTCGCGGGGCTGACAGCTTATGATACCCAGCACATCAAGACTGAATATGTGAACCAGATCCACTCGTCCTGTGATGATGAAATCGAAAAATCGGCCGTCATGGGCGCGCTAGATCTCTATCTGGACTTTATCAATCTTTTCTTGCGCATTTTGGCTGCGGCAGGAAAACGGAAGTAGTGAAGACTTCGTCCACAACAGAGCTGGAAAATAGGTAAAGCTCTATAAGGACCGCGCAGAGCTACCCACCCTATCTCGATATCCCGGAATCTCTTCCGGGATATCCACAATTCATCTCGTCCCACCACCTACAACGCGTTGCGAAAATTACTGATGCGCATATCCTCATTTGACGGCGAAAATGCCGATCAAAACACAGGATAAGATATGGCTTTCACTCCCCCGCGCGCGCCTAAACCACTGACACTGATCATCCTTGGGGTTTTTCTTATCCTCAGCGGGGCGCTGTCCTGGTATATGTTTGCGCCCGAAGAGACGAAGGAATGGCCTTATACAGCCAATGGGGAAGCTGAAACTGTATCTCTCTCCAAGTTCCGTGAAGCCATTGCGCAAGATGGCACCGGCCGGCGCATCGCGATATTGAATAACAAAATCTACGTCGAGATGACTGAAGGCGCTGGAGACGTCGAAATAAAAGAGGTGGAAGCGCCCGCGGTAGAGGTCGAACCGGAAAGTACCGTCGGTGCGGATGATGCTGCGCTCGAAGCTGAAGCCGCGATCATTTCGGTATCGATCCCTAAGTATAACGATCCCTTTATCAACGATTTGATCCGGGAAGATCTTGACGCGTCGACATTCGAAGTTGAGGTCTTTGCCGAGGATCCAGAGATGACCTCGTCACAGATGGCCTCGCTTGCCTTTCAAGTTTTCTTCATTGTGCTGATTGTCTTTCTTATCCTGAGAATTACCGGCATCGGGGGGAGCAGTTTTGGAACCGAGCGCGGCTATACGATTATTCAACACAAGGATCTGAAGACCGGCCTCAAGGAAGTGGCAGGTCTTGATGCGGCACGAGGTGGCATTGAGGAAGTCATTCAGCTGCTGCGCAACGAGGGCGATGTGAGCATGGCAGGCGGGCGGCTGCCCCGCGGCCTATTGCTCGACGGCCCTCCAGGCACAGGGAAAACGTTGATGTCGCGCGCCATGGCAAAAGAGGCTGGCGTAAACTTCATCTCTATCGATGCCTCTTCGTTGAATCAGATGTTCGTCGGTCTTGGAGCCATGAAGATCCGTAGCATTTTCCGTAAAGCCCGCAAGCTGGCGCCCTGCATCATTTTCATTGATGAGATTGACGCCATGGGCCGGGCACGCGGCACTTCTGACAGCTCCGGCGCGCGCGAGAGCGATGCCACATTGAATGCTTTACTGACAGAGCTAGACGGCTTTGATGAGCGCACTGGCATCTTTGTCATTGCTGCCACCAACCGTGCGGAAATTCTCGATCCCGCTTTGACGCGCCCCGGCCGCATCGATCGCAAGATCACGCTTACCTTGCCCGCCATAAAAGCACGCGAAGAGATCATTGCTGTCCACTGCCGAGACAAAACATTGTCTGGCGATGTCGATCTGCATGCAATTGCCGCGACAGTATATCAGACTTCAGGGGCTGATCTGGAAAACCTCGTGAACGAGGCCGCCCTTGCAGCCGGACGTGATGGGCGCAAAGTGATTACAATGAGCGACTTCACCGTTGCGCGGGATAGGCTTTTATTGCCCCAGTCGGGCGGCAGCATCAAGTTGCTCGAAGATGAGCGCCACTTAACAGCTGTACATGAAGCTGGCCATGCCATCATCGCATTGAGCTCCGAGCATTCGGATCCCGTAGAGAAAGTCACCATTACGCCGCAGGGCGCAGCCATGGGCTTTGTGCTGCAGTCTCCCGAACGGGACCGGGTCTTTGAAACTCTGGCGCGCCTCAAAGCCCGCCTGCGGGTTGCTGTGGCGGGTCGGGAGGCCGAGCGGTTGGTTTTCGGTCCCGATATGATCACCACGGGCGCCGCCTCAGACATACAGCAAGCCACAAGGGTCGCGCGCGCCATGGTCACCACCTACGGCATGTCCGAACTTGGCTTCATGGTCATCGATCCTCAAGACCCCATGCTTTTTGACATGCACAACCCACCCTCACGCGTAATCGCCAAAATTATCGATGAGGCCGTGATGAGTGTTCGAGAAGAGCTGAAGGAGCGCCGGGTGGCTTTGGATCGACTGACCAACGCTCTACTTGAGACAGAGACTATTTCCGGTGAGCGCGCACGCGACATTGTCGGCACCGGTGCTTTCGACGCATCTGATGCTGCATGAGTTGGGTTTAATCAAAACTTGCTAGAAGCACAGTAGTGGTGCGCACTTCAGGGCTCGGGTGTCGCCTCATCCTTTGCCCAGTCGGGCATTTCATCAGACCGCCCCAGGTTCCAGGCATCTGGATCCTCAAGGGCTTCAGCATTGGCATTCTTCAAGCTGTCTTCCAGATCGTTCAGAGAATGGCGCCCTGCCCTGACCCAGCGATGGTCCACGCGGATATCAGCGCGAACGAGTTCTTCGGCCTCATTGTCGTATACAAAACGGCAATGCCGTTCGATCACCCCATCGTCTTCCTCGAAAAGATGTCCCCAAAGATCATAGTTCTCGTCTGCGATTGTAAAACGCATCTCATTTTCCTCTTCTGTTTCAGGCTGTGCTGGCCTTTCATGACGAGGCTAGAGCATCTCGGTGAAAATCGTTCTGGACACATGGCAATATCGATCAGCTCGCGACAACCAACCGCGCAGTTCTCATGCGGATCAGAGTAATACGCTCGGGACTTAGAACCCAAGCGCCGCATGCATTACCAGATCCGGGATTTCGCTGGGGTAGTCGTAGAGGCTACCAGCTTCTTCCTCTAGCCTATCAAATCCGGCACCAACGGCATCTCGAAACGGGTCTTCGACCACATCTGGCAGGACATGGCTGGCAGCCTGTTCACTGCCATTGCTGGCCTCCAGAGACCTGACCTCATCGTCAACCCCGGTTGAGTTGATTAACTTTTTGGCAGATTCTGATCCCTCCACGGCCGCCTGGGCGATTTCCGACTGAAGATCAAGAGGGCTCATATCGAGGATCATCGATGCTGCAAATCCCTTTGCGGTCAGGATATCCTTCACAGCCGGATCATTGGGGCGGATGATGTTCATGGTCTAACCTCCGTCCCCAATACTATCACAAACCGCCGCAAGGTGCCGCCTCCCCGGCATCAGGCTCAACTTCAATCTCTGCGATGCGACGGGCCACTTCTGCTTCTGCCTGAGCTTCATTGCCGGCTACTGACCGATAAATCTGCACAGCTTCGCGCAACCCGTCTGCCTTGGCCTTGTTTAATTGGCCTGATGAAATCAATAGAGCTTGCCTGCATGCGGATAGGGGTTCGGCGTCCCGTCGACGCTTGGGTAGTCAATCACGAAGCCCCCATCGACCATATATTCAAAGAACCCTACCAAAGCCGGATCCGTCATTGTGCCCTTATACTGCGCAACCACCGGTGCCATCGCGCATTCAGTCTTGGGCCCCCAAATGCCATCGTCACGGCCGTCATAGAGGTCCGCATGGCGCAGGACATGTTGCAGGTTCATCCGGGTCGATTGCGGCATGCTGCGGAAGACAGCTTCGACACGGCGCATGTTTACCTCAGAAACGATGAGGTCACATTGTCCTGCGCTCGTGATCCGAGCCGCCTTTTTCGCGGTCATCGTGTTGTGGGGGCCATGCGCGCTGGCCGGCATTGAAAGTGCAGCCATAGCAGCGGCTGTAAGAGCGATCGCTTTGAACATATTTTTCTCCTGAAGTCCTTTTTCGTTTGAAATGAGTATGCCCCAATTCTTGCATTGAAATCCAAGTCTTTGGCGTATTCGCACTGTATTATTGTGGAAAGTACCCGGCACTATACCCCTGGAACGGACAGCTCTTGATATCGCTTGCGAGCAGCCACGCGTGGCGATGGCCAATCAAAATATGCGTTGCCCAGCACCCCGCCCTGCCCCGAGGCCTTCCACCCTGGCACATGGGCTTCGACGGCCTTTCGTTTCGGCCCGTTCACGTCAGACCAGTCTGGACCAATCACTTCTGACCAATAGCTGCTCAGCGTATCCTGTGCCATCAGGTTGGCTTCAATCGACCCATGGTCCAAAGCGTAGCGATGCGCACGCGGATCCAGCGGAAGGCGAAAAAGGTCAATCGCCTCCTGAGTTCGATCGACGCAGGACCTCATAAACAGCGCGTCCGGGAACATGGCTTTCAGGACAGCAGCATGGAAAATGTTCGAGCTCAGCCCATCCACAAAGCCAGCTTTGCCAGCAATACGGTCCCTGTTCACTGTGAGATATCTGTCGCGCAGCAGTTCGAGGTCTTGCCGCGTAAGTCTGGAGAGTGCCAGTGCATACCCATCTTCATGGGTGGGGCCGCAAAGCCTGTGGAGATCGCGCTCAAACATTCGCGGCGCACGTAGCTGACCGAGGCTGTGATCGGACGTTGCCGTAGAATAAAGGTCAGAAATGCCGGAGGCAGGTGATCCCAATACGAACAATGGTCGCGGACTACGTCCCTTCTCCAGCGCATGATCCTGAATCCACTGGGCGTCGAACACGTCCTTGATTTGCTCTGCTGCGCGGGTTTCCTCATGCTGATCTGGCATCTCGATCGCGCCGAAGATCCGGTTCCCTTTGTAAAATTTTGCCCAGGCCGCGTCATACTCACCAAGTGCTTCATGAAGCAATCCAGCTGCAAAATGTAGTCGGCCGTGATCGAAGCTATACTCAAGACTATGCTCCGCGATCTCCTTCTCGAGATTACGCAGCACGTTTTGCGTTTCGGGAATTGGATGAAGCCAGAGAAGACGTGCAGTGATCATCCAGGCCCCCGCATTGAAGGGGTTTTGGGGCATATACTGGTTTAGCACAGCGCCTGCTCTTTCGAACTCATAGGCGCCCAGCAGGCTTTCGGCCCAAAGCGCCCAAAGGCCTTGATTGCCGCTGCGTTCCATGAAGGCTTCAGCCGTCTCTGCCGCGGCGGAAGGGTCCCCTTCCCTCAAGAGGCATTGTACATAGATGGCATGGATCCCTGCGTGCGCTGGAAACTGCTGCGCGCCACGACGTGACAGATCAAGCAGCCTTAGGTCGTCACCGCGCTCCGATAGGATGCCCAGCACGGCCATATACCCCTCTGAAGTGTCGATGCCGAGGGAGCGGTACATTTCAAGCGCATCGTCTTCACGTCCCTTACCGATCAGAGAACCGATGATGTTTGCTGTTGAGATTTGGGTCATGGAATGGATTTCGCCCTTTTTAAGTCTGACTATCGCGTCGCATGCACCTTAGCCGTTTGCGAAAAGGCTTCGAAACCGTTGATCAGCTATCACCTTCCGGTTTTCCACATGTAAGCTCTTCAGATGGATAGAACTCAGGGCCTTCAAAGCTTAGTTTTGCGAATAACCAGATAGTTCAGAAAGCCATACATCATGTCAAAACCAGCATTCGAGGATGTTTTCGAGTATAAGACGGGACGCAGGAACCGGAAAAGCTTTCTCATCTTCATGGCAGTCCAGATCGCCTTCTCGCTTGTGTTCTTTGCGATGATTGTCGCGGTCACCCCCAATCTTCCCGAATTTGGGAAAGGTATCTTGGGTGTCATCGTCCTGCTGTTCAGCCTTGGCCTATTGATGTCTCAATTTTGCGTCATGGCGCAGCGCTGTCGGGACATCGGGTACAGCGGACTTTGGGTCATGTTGAATTTCGTGCCCTTCATTGCGATGGTCTTTCAGCTCGTTTTATTGATCATGCCAGGCCAAAAAGGGCAAAACCGCTTCGGAGAAGACCCTCTGGGTCGGGCCCAGGAAACCACGGTGCCCGCCTCAGCAAACATCAATGCAGAATCGCTCGCGAAATGAGCGCTCTTGGTATTGCGACGGCAACCTTATTTCAGCGCTATGCCGAGATCATTGAGATTGAGCAAGCATCCGGTGCAATCGACCCGTTTGCTGATGATCGTTATCTTTCTTTGGAGAATCTTGCATGGATGTGCGCCCATGGCATCGCACATTCAGACAGTTTGCCGATCGACAAGATCTCTCGCTGGCTCGGGTGTGTCCAAGGTTGCCTCGCTATGCGAGGGTGTCTCGATCTAGGTCATGAGCGCGATGTCAGCCGGCCCCTTTTTCACGATGCCTATAAGGGCTCCGGTATTGAAATTCCCAGCAGCAGAGCACGCGTCAACGGTTCACATCCGCAGGTGTAATATCGCATTTGCCAAAACGCTTTTGCAGGTCCATATTCAACCTATGGACAAACTTTGCATTGCACGCGGGATCACGAGGTATTCATCTCTCGGTTGGGAGGTGAGGCTGTTCAGGCTTGACCCTGGGCACGCTCCGGACAGAAGCATCGCACCTGAGTTGCGCCATGCAGGTCTGTTTCTTGGTTTTGGCCAGTGTCTCCAGATGCCACAAGTTATTCCCCGTCAAATTCCGCTCTTCGGTGAGGAATTTGCATTTCCAGCCAACACTTTGTCAGGCGCGATATTCATGACCGCGGCGCGCGATACTTTGTGCTTGCCAGACTATGAATATCTGGCTGTAACCCTCTTCGGCGTCACTTCGGGAAGTTCAAAGCTTACTCCGAGTAGTGAAGCAGTCAGACTGGAGGCTGGCTTCAAGCAGGTGTTGGCAGATGCCTATCACCTGCCAGTCGCTGCGTGAGCCAAAAGGTCGGTTCTAAGGCCCGTCCCTGCCGTAATTTTCCTCATCATGTTGCCGTGGGGCACGTTGGAGATGAAGGCTGTTTTCAAGCATCACCTCAGCAAAGTGTACGGCGAATACGCAGCCGGCACGCATTGTTCTTTCGGTGAGGAAGACGTCCAGGTACTCACGGGCGCGGCCTTCAAGCTCAACGCCTGGGGCGTCGGTTATCGATATGCGGATGTCGCGCATGGGAACAGCCTCATCCAACCTGTCCGTCATCTCGACGTGGATCATAGTCTGCGGTGTCACAGCATCAAGAGCATCAAGAGCATCGAGGGTATCGAGGGCATCGAACTTAACCCTGCAAAGTGTGTCGACGGGATTGATCTGATAGATGTAGCCGTCATTGTTGTAGGTCCATTTTTTGAAAATGACCGAATGCCACCCTTCTTTAACACCGATATCTGCTGCGATCGCATCTAATGCTCGGTGGAGGGGGATGGTCTGAGCGCGGCTCAGGTCCTTGGCATCTTCTTTCAGTTTGGGAATGTAGTGTACCACACCCCGAATGCAGGCAAATTCCAGCGGCACTTAAAGACCCCCCTAACTATTCATTCTCAAAACGTTGGACGCCCCAAAGGGCAATCCAGTGAAAATGCGTCAGCGCCAGGCCTTTACGTCAGTGATGGGTCCGCCGACCCGCAATCCGTTTCATCTAATACGGGTGACCTAATACAACAAGGCCTCCGTATAACAGGATGAAATTCGGTAGTTAATCCGTGCTTTACAACCTCAACATATATCAACTTATTGAGATATAGCTGTAACCCTGTCACCAAGCTTTTCGATCTTCAACAGCGAAATCGCCTCCCGCTTGCGCAAAGAGCGAAGGGCGTCATTAGATTCTGTGCAACCGAGCTGTCCGCGGTCGTGCCGGACTGATGGGCTCGACTGGGCCTACCCGTTCCTGAGGCCCAACAGGCTAAAATAGCATATTTGCGAAAAACGCTATTGCGGCTAAAAAGCGAGTATGCCAAAAAGATTAAGAACACCAAAAGGAGAGGAATGTGGTTTCACCCGTACTAAGAGGTATCAGTTGCTCGGATTATCGCGCGACGTTAGCGGGGCTGGAGGAAGCTGGTTGGTCTATCTCAAAGACCAATGGTGGACATCTAAAGTTCCAACACCCAAAGGCCAGCAAGGCGATTTTTGGACCCTGCTCGCCATCAGACCACCGATCCAGGCTAAACGTGATCAGGAAGTGCAACATCGCAATCGAAGAAGCTGCGCGCGAGGTTAAGGTCTTTGGGCCTGCGCCGACCCAAGAAAAGCTATCGGATGGCGATTTCACGGCAATCCTGAAAAGGAAAAAGAAGATGCGAAAAACCAACAAGCATCGCCATATTCCGGCCAGTCATTATCTCAGCGATCCTGCGGTCGTCGAAGTTGCACAGCCTACCGCTACCAAGCGCAAGTTTGGCACCCTCGTGCTGGCTGCCGGCAAACATGGTGCCAAGGCAGTTGCTGAGATTTCGGCAACGCCGATCAAGGATATTGCGAAAAAGATGAATGATGGCGTTGCGTCAGCGCAACCGACATCCACACCAAATGAAGCAAAGGACAACGACAAAATGCTCGACACCATTTCCACACCCAAGGCCCTGACACCCGCACCCGCGCCGGCAATCCCACAGGTGCCGGCAATCCCACAGGTGCCGGCAATCCCACAGGTGCCGGTTCAGACCCCCATGCCCACGCCGCAGCCGACATCTAAGACCCCTGATCCCTTGACGGCTCAGCCCCAGCGTATGTCGAACAGCGGTATCCCCAGCATCTCGGCGGATGTTCTCGCGCTGGCAATGAAGATTGCCTCGGGCAGCATGAGGCAGGTGACAGTGACAGCCGATATGGTCGGTCAGACCCTCTACTATGAGGGCGAGATCGCCCTGTCGGGGGCGGTGAGCGCAGCGGTGCAGCCCGCCGCAGCACAGCCTAAGATCATGGCGGAAAAAGCTGCCATGACGGCGATCTCCACAACCTCTGCTGCGATCGCACCTCTCGCGTCGCGTGACGAAGTCGAGAATGTCATTCTCGAGGGGCTCAAGGTTGGCGGTCCTGACTTTATCACGATCAAGGACCTGGTGGGCCTGACCTTGCCCGATCTTCCGTACAAAGACTTCCGTTCTGCCCGCGCCTCCCTGCCGCGCTACCTCGAGCGCATGGTAAAGGACGGCACGCTGACCGTGGGCAAGATCGGCATCTCGAAAGCCTACCGCATCGCGGGTTAAGCGCTTCGAGATATGTGGATAAGGGGAGGGGTCTAAGGCTCCTCCCCTTTTTTGTTTGCGAAAAAGGGTGCAATATCTCGAATATCGCATAGAGGGCCGAGCTGAGTGGGAAATTTCGAGCACAACCAATTCGACAGCAACTTCGGCTACAGGTTGCTCTTGTCTGCGATCCTGTGCCCTGTGGTCATCCTTATCATTCTGATGATCGGCTTCTCCTTGGCGTCTGGCTCCTTCGTGGGGTATTGCTTGGTGATGGCGGTGGTTTGCATCGCAATTGCGATGGTAGGTGATTACCTGAAGTTGGTCCCCTTCCCTCTTATCAAAGCCTTGCAGGATGGACTGCCTGAACTTCAGGAAGAGGCGTTACGCAAAACCCTATGGAAGACTTTCAGTGTTCTGCCCTTATCATTTGCAGCATCCGCTATTTGGATCGTGCTTTTCGAACGCTTGGTTGGCCCCTATGGTGGGATGTTTCTACTTGTCCTGATCGGCCCTGTGACACAGGTCACGATGATCGTTCACCTGGCTTCAAATACGATCTCCGAAGGGTTGAGCCGATCCTGCAAGGCGGTGCTCTTCATGCTCGTCGTGCATTTCTCTATTTCACCTGCGATCCCCGTCACGGAGACGCCCCCTGCCAGGCCGCAAGTACAGGAATATCCAAGGTAGGTTCCTTAGGCAGGAAGGTATCAGACCACACGCTCTCGATCCCGAAACAGTCGGCATTGGCGCGCAGCGGCTTGTAAATCTGTGGTATTGGCCGGCAATGGACGACCGGCCGCATGCGCCGCTTCCAGCTGGTCAGGATCTTTGGAGACCTGAGCTGCATACTTCTGCACGCGATCAAGAGCATCACTCAGTGGGTTGCTCAATCGTGCTGCATGCCCTGTAAGCCGAAGGATGTTGGTGATGGTTTCGACACTCCCACCTTCGAGGCGATCAATACCTGTGAACAACCGCATCAAGGCATAGTCCATTGCGAGTTTGCGTAGTGGCTTCTCCTCAAAGTCATCCGAGGTCCCGCATATCAACCCCGCCTCCTCCAAAAGGATGAGGGCATTGAGATGGCGCAAGTAGGTTTTGCGCTCTATCCCGCTGCGGACATCATCCAGTATGAGGTCGACGATCCTGGTCGCACAGTCAGTGATTTGTCTGCGGATCGATTTGCGCTCGGCATCATCAATATTGCGAGCCGGATCACCGAAAGCCATGGAACGCCGCAGACCTTCATTGATCCCGGTCCGCATCTCTTTAAACTCTTTGGCAGATGGGTATGAGGCTTCCAAGCGCGAGAGGGCCGCTTCGAGTGGTGTGCCGGAAGCCTTAAGTCCCAGACCGATGGCAAGCTTCAGAGCAATGTCTTGCGGTGGTTGGGCCAGAATATGTTTCAACCAAGCGTCATCTGCGGCCCTCAACAGTCCAGCGTTTGGCTGCCCCCTGCCCTTGAAACCGGCGAAGACGTCACGTTCTCTCGCCTCGACCACTGCGGCAAGGCCGAGTTTACTGAAGCAACTTTCAACGGATGAGAGCGGTGCGACCTTGATCATCAAAGCCTCGATGAGCTTGATGTAACGGTTCGCCGATTGATCTGGCATCATTTATCCCCTCGCGGTGTACTCTCCTTTAACCACAGGTTTGAGCGGGCCGTGAAGACGGAAGTATCGCAGATCTCGGTTTTAAGGGCCTGTAAGGCTCAGTTGCCGCGTACGGGCCACTTAAGCTTGGCTTTCAAGCTGCCCACAAGGTTGCCTACCTTGAAACTCGAAAAGGCGACAATACAGACGAAGAGCGTCAGAAAGAACAAGATGAGGAAGATTTGCATATTATGCTCCAAGGCTAACTTGAACCTAATTTATGTTTACCCGGTGTTTTTCGCAATAGGACTCCGGAGGAATGTTCCGATATCCGGTCTTTAGGATCTTGCCCATTCGAGGTGGCTCATTCAAATTGCAAGGCTCCAGCGGTAGGCGGTGAAGCGAGAGAAGCTTGATACGTAAGACGGTAAAGTTCGATCAGGCCCGTGAGGCCGCGGTCTTGATCCCACGGGATGCTGACGAAGTCGAAAGCTTCCCTGAAGGTGCTGCCGTTCTAGCGCCACTGGATGATGATGGCGCGATGTTCTCAGTTTCTGGTGGGCTCATCGCTTGCGTCGAGGATGGAAACGGCTTTGGTGCGCGCCTGTGGGATTTTCTCGATTTGACCTCGACCGCCGCTCTGGGGATCCGCTTTCCCGGAAGATACGGCAAGCTCGCGCCTTTCGCGGCCTATGAGGTATCGATCGCCGCGATATATGACCTTGATCGGCAAGTGTTGACTGAGATCATGGAGCCGTCATTGCTTGAAGATTGGTCGGATGAGGATCGTGAAGACCTTCTTCCGCCTATCGCACCCAGTGGAACATTCAATCCCGCTGTCACGCGCCGTCTTCTGGGAAGCGGGAAATCCCTGCTGCATAAGGACCCGGGTATCATCCAGCTGAGGAATGGACAGGTTTTGGTACAAACCGGCAAGGCTTCCCACCCGATTATCTTTGATCACGACGATGAAAAACTCGCAGAGAGGCTTAGAGACCTTGATCTACCTCCAGAAGTCCGGCGTAGGATTTTTGGGCGACCCCCTCTTTCCTGATCCCCCCTGGTAAAGATGCTACAGGGGCACACTCTTAATCTGATTTCCTCGAATAAATAGCTCTGGGGTACTTGCGAAAAACATAGAATGACATATTTTATTACCAGAGAGCGACACCGGCTTTTGTTCGTTATGAACTTTCACAAAGTCGACGCAAGATACACCGAAGTCAGACATTAGGAGATAGAGATGCCGACAATCAATGAAGCATTCAAGACCCACGGCATCCGTGCCGAATTCGAAGGCATGCCTGCAATGGTCGTGCCGGTAACATCCGAATTTGCCGAGGACCTGGATCAGGGCAAAATCAAACAGGGCGTGGCCGGCGGCCAGATGCTGTTGAGCTGGAACGATGGCGAAAAACGTAACGGTAAGGTAATCAATGCCGACGCGCGCACCGACGTTTCTTTCCTCGTGAAGCGCAACAATGGTTCTGACTACCGCATTCCCGCGTCCAACATGGCCGATGCAGTCCTGACAGGTCTGCGTGCGAAAAAGGCTGCCGAAGAGAATGCTTTGGCCGTTGCGGAGGCCAATGAAAAGGCCCAGGCTGATTACGCTGAAGCGCGTGAGCGTGGCGATGCTGCAGTAGAGCCTGTTGAGCAGGAGCCGGAATTCGCTGCAGATGCCTTCGATAAGCTGACTGGTCTTGTCGCTTGCGTGAAAGAAGCGCAACTGGCCATCAAGGCGGATGAATTCGCCGGGATCGCCGCAAAGGCTGCTGCTGACAGCTTCACAGCCAAACTGCGTGAATTGACCCGTGACGATCTCACTGCCGCCGACAAAGCGAAGGTGCAGGAAGCACGTCAGCTGAAAGCTGAGATCGCCATGCTGAACCCCGAGCATCCTGATGCGGCAGCGGCCGTTATGCCCGCCGCCTATGATGGTGACTGTGAAGCTGCCGAAGAAATGATGGACTCCTTTCCTCATGATCCTGAAGGCATCAGCGCCGCTCAGCAGTCGGCCATGTCGCGCAATCCGGATTTCAACATGGTGACGCGCCTGTTCTCCGTTGCGACCACCACGCCGGTGATGCAGATCCAGAAGCGCGCCCTGTCGCACACTGGCTTCAAAACCATCGCCCAGGAAATCGCAAAATACGAGAACAAGGAAGCTTCCGACGCGATCCTTCCCCGTATGGCTGCGGTTACAACGGATGCCATGGAAGGCTACAAGTGGCAGGGTAAGGTCTACAGCAAAGACGGTGCCGATGTCCTGTTGATGCGTGATGAGTACGCCGCCTTTGTTTACGCATGGGACTCCGAGAGCCGCGTGGGCGAAATCGATGTGACTGCGACGGTTCTGGCTGGCATGAGCCAGGATGACGTGCCTACAGACGAAGATCTGGAAGCACTGAAAGCCACACTGGCAGACCTGCGTCACGATAACGGTGCTGAAGTGAACTTCGATTGGGATGAAGAGCCCGAAGAAGACGAAGAGATCTTCGAGGCCTGATCACTGATCAGAAGCTGAACATGAAGGGGAGCAGTTTCTGCTCCCCTTTTTTAAATCGTCAAAGGGACGGGGATGGAGCTATGAAAACTGAGGCTTCGTGATACGTCAAGCTGACGAATTAACTCTACGCGAATCCCGTGATTCCCACGGGGTTTGTGTCAACTTACCTGACAATCATGGAGCCCCAAGTCATTTTATTGGCACGCGGTAAACACTTCCATTTTAAAGGCGGATCACACTGATGTCAGACAAAGTTCTCCCTGAAGATCGTGGCGAGACCAGCTTTTCCCTCGAGCCTCTATTCCCAGAGGAAGCTTCCCGTCATCGCCCATACCTCCTGGAGCTTTCCAATGAGTTAACGCGACGTTCGGCATCGCTCAGTGCGATCGTCCCTTCTGGACTCCGTGGAGCCATTGGTCAGTTGCTGCGCAAAACCAACGGGTATTACTCGAACCTCATCGAGGGACATGATCTCCATCCTGTGTTGCTTGAGCGCGCCTTGCGCGCGCCGTCCGAAGAGATCTGCGGCAGTCTTGAGCTTGAGGGGATAGCGCTTCTGGATGTGCAGGAATGGATTGATACGCAGGGCCTGACATCACCCCTCTCCATATCCACATTGCTCGATATTCATCGCAGGCTCTGCGATGGGCTGCCGCAAAAGCTTCTCACGCAGCTGGACCATCGGGGCGCCCCGACCATGATGGTGCCGGGCGCCCTTCGCCGCGGCTATGTGAAGGTCGGCGACCACATCGCGCCAAGCCCCGGCGCAATCGGACGCCTCCTCAATCACCTGGATCGGATGTACCGCTTGCAGGGGCGCCAGTCGCAACTGATTGCGATCGCTTGTCTTCACCACCGCCTTGCCTGGGTTCACCCCTTTGCAGACCTGAACGGCCGTGTTTTGCGGTTGGTGACTCAGGCCATGCTCAAAGAGCATCTGAACCATGAGGTTTTCTGGTCACTCGCGCGCGGTTTGGCGCGGGATGGGAGCACCTATCATGCAAGGATGTCAGCAGCTGATGCTCCGCGCACAGGCGGTGCTGACGGGCGCGGCGCACTCTCCGAGGCACGGCTCGCGGAGTTCGCAGCGTTTTTCCTCAAACGCTGTATCGAGGAGGCGGATCTCATGACTGACCTTCTACACCCTGAGCAGCTTCAGGGTCGTGTGGCCGCCTGGGCTGCAGCAGCGCAGTCCCAGGGCCATTTGCCGGCGTCGAGCGATAGGATTCTTGCCGTTCTCTTTTCCGAGGGGCAGATAGACCGGCGCGCGATCGGGGCGATTTTGGACCGGGTGGAACAAGATGCACAGGATGTCGTAGAACGCCTTTTGGAACTCGATGTCCTGAAAGCCGAGCCGGGTGGGGCCTCCTTTAAATTGAACCTACCGGCCAGCCTCGCGCCAGCCTGGATGCCCGGCCTCCTACCTGCCCCATGAGAGCGATCAGCTCAATGCCACTCGAGGTGCTGTCCTGCATCTGCGCAGATCAATTGTCCGGTTACGGCGGGCGCGTCGAGGAAATAGCCCAGGGCTGCAGTGATGTCCTCAAGGTTTGACCCGCGCGACAAGATGGTCCCTGCCCGCTGATCGGCATATTCAGCATCTGTCAGATCATCGCTTTTCAATGTCGGACCGGGACCAATGGCATTCACTCGGATTGCGGGGCCCAAAGTCTGTGCTGTCGTTTTGGTCATACCCCATAGCGCCACCTTCGCCATCGTGTAGGTGATAAACTCAGGTGTCAAATTACGGACACGCTGGTCGATCATATTGACGATCAACCCGGTGGCGCGCGCTTCGCCCGACATATCCTGGATCGGTTTTAACCCCTGGGCCGCCATGGCTTGGGTTAAAACAAAGGGAGCGCGCAGATTGCTGCCCATAGACCGGTCCCAGCTTTCCCGGGTGGCAGTTGCGACATCATCAGGTTCAAAAATCGACGCGTTGTTGACAAGGCAGGTGATTGGACCGCCCAGCGCGTCGGCTGCGCGGGGCAGAAGGTTCTGAACGTCATCCTCTACAAGAAGATCAGCTTTTATAATAACAGCACGCCCACCGCGGCGGGTGATCTCGGAGGCGACTTCAGAGGCTTGCTTTTCAGAGCTGCGATAATGCACAGCCACATCAAAACCTCGGTCTGCGAGGTAGATAGCCATTGCGCGCCCGAGGCGCACGCCAGCGCCGGTTACCAAGGCATTTTTCATGAGTTTTTCGGCCCCTATCTAATTGGCTTCCTTTGATTGCGGCATGTAGAGCACCCCTTGGAGTCAAGCAAGGCAGGCCGGCGAAACCGCGCGTTGACCTGCCTCTCTTATTGTGGGGGACCGCCCTACTCAGAAAACGAAATTCTCAGCCTCTGCCAGACCCTCGTCTTCATCGTCTTCTTCGTAAGTGTCATCGAGCGCTACCAGAAACCTTTCCCCGGTTTCGACAATGCTGACAGAATACAATTCCTCATCGTCGATAGTCACTGTGCCAACCTCAAGGTCCCCGAAGCTGTTTGCGCTGATCTCATCACCGAAAGAGATGAAATCCTGCCCGGGCCTGAAATCCTCAATCCGATCGATCTGGGCATACTTTTCCTCATCGGTTCCTTCCAGGTCATCCCAGACCTGCAGATCGCCAGCCTCAAAGCGGAACGTGTCATCTCCGGCGCCGCCGTGAAGCGTATCAACGCCTGTGCCGCCGTTCAGCGTGTCGTTACCTGTGCCACCGCGCAGCATGTCGTTACCCGAGCCACCAACCAACAGGTCAGCCTCGGAGCCACCATAGAGCGTGTCATCCCCGGACCCGCCACGGAGCTCGTCCATGTCCATGCCGCCAGCCAGTTGATCATTACCGTTGCCACCGTAGACCGTATCGTTGCCCTTACCTGCATCGACAACATCATTGCCATCGCCAGCGCGGAACATGCCATCAGCATGAGGTGTCTTCTGAACATCCCAGATCCAGTCATCACCATCGGTGCCGGCAATCGAATCTTCCGTGTTCTTCATCTTATTGAGGTCTTCGTCGAAACTGCCATGAGGCACGTAATTTTGCTGGTCGATGTAATCGACCACTGGCAGCGCGGCCAGGTTCTCAGGCATTTCAGAAAAATGCGTTTCGGCGCCGGCATGGCGTGCGCCTTCGAGCGCATAAAGCCCTTGGTCCCCGAGGCGTAGCCATTGCTGGTCGAGATATTCGACGACATCGATACCTTCAGGCAGATCGTGAAGATCTAGCGCCTGCCCCTCAAGGACGATCACATCGCGGGTGATATCGAAGTCCTCGATACGGCCGAGGATCGGGCTGTTGAGCTGGCCGATATTGTCGAACTCGACGGTGTCATTGCCGGTGCCCGTATAGACATGGTGCCCATCGTAATTGGAGTCATTGGTCAGATCGAGGACGATCCGGTCATTGCCCTCACCCCCGCCGACATGGACCTGCCCGAAACCAGGGATAGAGGAAATCAATGTGTCATCCCCATGGCCGCCCCAGAGCTCGCTATAGCCCTCCGAGCGATCGAGAATAATGATGTCATCACCACCGAGACCGCTGAAGCGATCCTCCCCTCCGTTGCCCATCATGATATCTTTTGCGCCTGTTCCCGACAGCCGCTCATCCGCGGAGGTCCCGTCGATACGTTCCCCTGGAATGTCGCTTTCAAGATCGAGCGTATCGATTACCGAGATGCCATCGTCATAGGAGCGCACATCAAAAGCGTCATCTGGCTGCGGATCCACAGGATCTGGATCGGAGGGGTCCGAGGGTTGGGTCGATTTACTACCGGATCCGCCGCTCATGCCGAAGGCAGCGCCGAGACCCAAGAGGATCAGAAGAAATTCCATTCTATCATTCCGTTTTAAACACAGGTGATCGTTACTGGAGGAGCCAGCGCCTCACGCGGTCGGTCAGGCACTGCAGGGCCCCTCTGGGGCGACACAGGGCCTGCAGGCGTGCCATACGCTCCTCATGGGTGATCTCGCCGCGCTGATAGGCAAGACGCGCCTCACGGGCGCCCAGCATCACGGCCTGAAGCCGTTGGGGCTGTGGGAGAGACCGATGGTCGCGCATTGTGCCCTAGTGACTACGCGGGGGATTGGCGTGAATGATCCAGGCAATGATTGCGATCAGCATGCCGCAGATCATAAGGCCCGTGCCTTGGCCGGTATCTGCGTTATAAAGCCCGCCGCCTACAGAAATCATTGAGATGGCAGCGCCCGCTAGGATATTGCTCACGCCACCACCTCCAACGTCTGATGATGCATGTAGCGCATTTTACGTGCCATTATCTCTTCATGGGCATCAGGCACATCTTCAAAGAAGCCGTCAGGGAGGTAGTGAACTGCGATCCAGAAATTGAAAAGGTCCAACGTCAGAAGCTGCCTATTGCTCTGCTCGGGCTGATCGGGGTGAAAGCTCTCATAGCCATGGCGCAGGATCTTACCCACGGTCTGAACGATCTTTGCAGCCCTGGTCGACAGAATGTGAAGCTGTTCCATTTCAGCGAGATCTACACCATTGACCACGATCGTATTCCCAAGGGCAGACATTTCCTTCAGCGCATCTGAATACGGGCTATTATAGTTGGATTCGTTTTTCGCAAAGTAGTTGTCAAAGGCTTCGATGCTGATGTCGCCCTCCATGAAGTCCGCGACGGCCAGGAGGTCGGCGACCTCACGTCCGAGCTCGCCGACATTGTCGTCCAGCGCCCCTTCCATGTTCTCAGAATAAGGACCGTCCCTAAGCATCTGCGTGGCGGCCATAACAACCTCGCCTGCTTCTTCGGAAAGCATTGCCAGACGTTCGGTTTCTGCAGGGCTCAGTTTGTTGAAATTCTCGATCTTACTCATGTCGTAGTCCTTTAAGGGGGTGTATCTGGAATGAAATGCGGTGCGCGCTGCTGACCTCAGCTATTGGTTGCGATCAAAAGGCCGCGCATGACCATTTTACCGATGAGAATTGCTGAAACTGTCACAGAGGCCGTCAGTACCAGGCTATAGGCCGTCGACTGGAACAGCATATCTTGAGACGGCAGCATGGCCCGGCCGTAATCCTGCATTGCCACGATCCAGCCGCGACCATTGCCGCCCAGCGCCTTGATCGCGGGCATGGTCAGCGCAATATTCGCCACAAGAAGTGCGGCGGGAACTTTAAGTGTAGCGCCTGGCGAAGGGGTCATGGTCCAACCTTTCGGTGCGAGTTGCGAAAAATGCTCTTGCTATGGATAGCTGAAGAATTTAGGGGAATGCAAGCGATTTGCGAAAAACGCGATTATTTTTAATAATCCCCTGCTGTGCCGGTCGGGGCGTCGCAAAAACAGAGCATATGTCGCATCGGCGCAGACCTTCGATGCCTATTGCGAAGATGAAAGCCAAGGAGTGATTGCTCAATGCGAAAAACAGTAACGACCATTCTATGCGGGTCTATTCTTTCAGCATGTACCTCTGCACCTGTCCGCTATGTTGCGCCTGAGATTTCCACCTCAGGACTGGTAAGGGTCATTGAAGATGCGAATGCACAAAGGCGCGCCTTTGGTCTGCAACCACTTGCTGCCGGACAACAGGCGGAACGGGCTGCCCTGCGCGCCGCGACCGACATGGCGCTTCATGGTACTTTCAGCCATACCGGAACGGATGGCTCTTCAGCGGCAGAGCGGCTGCGGGATGCTGGGTGCTCACGCGCGTTGGCGGAAAATATCGCCAAGGGCAAAGCGTTAAACACCGGCAACATTATTCAGACCTGGATGGAATCGCCAGGTCACCGCGAGAATATACTCCGACCGAACTTGCTATGGATGGGCATCGCGAAGGTCGATGACGTTTGGGTCATGACCCTCGCGGAGCGGTGTTGATAAAGATCAGTTAGGCTGATCAGGGTTGTCGTTGGACAGCTCCTGCTCGGCAACTCGTTCCGCTGTAAAGGGATCTTCCACATGCTGATTGAGGGGTGCAAACACAGCGATCTGGTGAGGGCTGAAATGTATAGCTCTCTTCTCACGCACCAACTCCACCTCGACACGTTCGGTAGGCTTAACAGCCAAATGCTCAACAGATTTTCGCGCTTCGATAGCATCCGCCTGGCTGTAAGTGACAGTGGCATTGGGCTCATTTGGCCCAGTGGTCATAAAGCCAAATTCCTTTGCCGCGCTATACACCGGTGGCTGCATTTCACCATTGGTCCGTTTCGAACTGTCAGGCACATTTGAAAACGCAATTTCAACTGAATTAACGGTTGTATGGATGATACCTTCGAGACCTTCGCGGAAATGCTTGCCAACATCATCCCACCGAGCCCCATAATCAGCTTCAATTTTGGCATTCAGGGCTTCAGGATTAATGTTCTCATCCCCCTTGAGGGTGGATTGGTTGAGCCAGAAAATATCGCTCTTTGGTAACTCGACTACTTCGAGATATCCATCCAATGCCGCCTCGTCCCATTCGCCGTTGATCCCCTGAGAGTAGGCGTTCTCATATATAGCGGTCATGTGACGGCGCAGAGGTTCATGAGTGGCTGCCTTTACGGCGGCGAGGCGTTCTTCGATACCAAAGTTCGACCATCCATTCGCTTTCATGCCATCCGAGGCACCGAGCAAGACTTCGGCCGCATAGTGTTTAGCTGGAAGATCCAGCATGCCGTTCAGGCTGTCCTCCGCCGCGGACCTGTCGGACATAGAGAGAACTGCGGTGGCAGCATAAAGTGTGGCGAGCGCGCCCCAAGCGATGGTGGCTGTAGGGAAGTTTCGTTTGGTCATTGATTTATCCTGCTTGGTATTACTTTGCTACTAGTGTCCATCGACATTGCGAAAAATACCAATTAAATCTTGTGCCGAGAATCAGATCTCTGCAAAGTCCGGCTGTTTGAAGAGGTCTGCCAGGGTGATCTCATGGAAATCGAAAGTTGACCCGACCTCATCCTTCACAACAACGTCGGGGTCTGCGCCTCTTTCATTGAAGATGATCTCGATCGCGCGGCTGCGACCATCAAAGGTCATGAGCGGCAGCGTAGCTGCAGCTTTCAGCGCCTCGACTTCAGCTGCGCCGAAGAGAGAGGCCAAGCTGTTTCGAGCTGATACGAAACCGCCATGTTGGAGATCTCGGTATCGCTCCCCCTCCCCGGGCATAGGCTCTGCCTTCAGCAAGCAGATATCGCCCATGTAGATCGTGTGCATCGCGGCGCTCCTATTGTTTTCGCATGAGCGTCACTGCGCTGCCCACATGATATCATGTTCCGGTTCTTCATCTTCTGCGAAAGGGTCATCGACCTCACCCTCCTGCACGTCTTCAATATCAAGTTCGGCAGCATCTTCCTCTGCAAGGCGATCCCAGATATTTCGGGGATCACTGCCCTCAACGAACTTGAACTCCTCTCCTTTGATATCTGACCCGGCGATAAACTTATCAAGTCCGGATTTGCGAATTTTACGCGGCAGCAATGCACTTAGCTCGTCCCAGGCATCCTGAAGGTGTTCTCGGTCCCATGGATTGTAGCCGGCCGAGCGCACCGACAGCGGCATCAGCCTCATCATATCCTGCTCATGCCGGGCCTCCGCAAGCCCATCGGTATAGCGCGCGAAATCTGGGACCTCTAAGGTTTGGATGTGCTTGGCGAGCCGGTTTGCGGCTTCCTCAGCCGCGTCACTGGGCTCCTCATTTCCATAGGCATAGTTCTGACGCACCTCGCAGTGAAGATAAGGCACCTCACGCTCACTGCCATCCTCATGCTTTACGGTGCGGGATTTGACCAAGACATCCAGCTCAACTGTGCTCGAAATCTCATCTTTGGTTTCGAGTGAAAAGATGAGCCGCGCATCTTTGGAGCGTCCTTTAAGAACCGTATTGAGGTAACCACCCACGCAGTGGTTTTCAGACCGACCCTGTTTGGTCAGCGCCTTGGCGCTGTTTAACTCACGTGCGTGCAGTCCATTCCCAAGATCGATCTCGCCGACAAGCGGCTCCCATACTTCATCCGTACTGATCTTCTGTACCTTATCAGCATAGCGATGGATGTTACGGTGATACCGGGTCGAGAGTTCCAGCAGTTCGGAGATCTTGAAGTCTTCCAGTACAGCTTTGAGGGCCTTATCACTCGGCGAAACATAATCATTGTTGTTCGGAGAATATCCGCGTTGCGAAATACTCTCGTTCCACTCAAGGCCGCGCTCCTCGGCAACTTCACGTATCTTGTTCATCGTCGCGGGCACATAGAGCGTATTGGCCAGGTAGCTCACCGCATCCTTTACCTGCTCGGCCGGGGTGGCGAGGATCTTGTCCATCATCTTGTAAGGATCACCGTCCCGCGCCACGCGGTGCATCGTTTCCGACAGGGAGGTCCCAAAGATCCCTTTGCCAAACTTCTTCAGCTCTTTCAGGAAGCGATGCTCCTTACGGCTGGTGGGTAATCTGTCGTAGGGAAGCTTTAGGAGGGTCTTGATCTCCTCCATTGGATCGCGCGGGCTCGCGCCGGCACGCTGCCAGGTCAGCCCTTGCAGACGCTTCACATACTTCACATCACAGCGCAGAAAATCTGCGATCACTGGTGCAAGGGGCGCGCGGGCGTCGATAGCATCCCGAAGCACGGGCTCTTCATGCATCGCCCTGGCGAGGATCGGATAGGCCTTCACAGCCTGCTGGCGGGCTATGGCAACTTCGGTGTTGACCGTGTCCGGATCGAGCAGAGTGCTGCCATGGGTCCCACAGAGCCACTGTGCATGCCCCAGTTTGGTGAGACCGGTTCCGCGCATGATGCGTAGGACTTCTGGATCCATGGCATCGCTGATGGCCCAGCGCATCAGATTGAGACGGCTGTCGGCTTTATTTTTCAGCATATGCCTGGCCTGATAGTGCATCTTGCCATCAATCAATCTGCGATGCGCTAGTGTTCTACCAATCGTCAGGGCGGAACGACCGGGTTTAAGGAACTCCAATCCCTCCTGCGCCATGGCACGCGCAGCATTTGTGTGACGGTTCAATTCGATGTCATTCCGGCCGAAGCTGATCTGCCAATCAGGATGACCGTTGTAAATGACCTCCAATGCCTCGGCGACCGACTTGAGCGGAGCGACGTCCTGATTAACGGGCTTCAACATCTTGTTGATGAGCGCGCCGTCGTTATCTACCGCGATGACCGACAGAGCCTTGCTGCGGCGCGACAGGTTATCGCCTGCGATGATCAGACGGCGGAAGCCGGGAAACTGATCCTTGTAGGAGACAAAGATACGCGCGTCCTCGATGTAGTCGGCGTACCCCTTCTCCCAGCCCTTCAGGACCTCGTCGATCTCTGGATCTGCCAGGTCGAAATCATGTTTCCCCGCCAGGGTTCTGAAGAGCGTATACTCCTCAGGGCTTTTCGCCACAGGTTCCATTTTAAGGAAGGGGTTGAGGTCTTTCATCATGGGGTCGTTGGCGATGAAATCCGAAACCGGGATGCGCTTGAAGCGCACGCCCTTCTCGCTCTCGACGATCTCGGGCTCGCGTTCAGGTTCAGCGCGCGGCGCCCTGCGGAAAAGCGAAGCGGCCATTGATGGTGAGGGCGTGGCAGGGAGTACCTTTTCCTCGAGCGTAGCCACCTCTGTATCCGGCGTCCAAGGGGCGCCCTCTTCTTCGGAAGGCTTCTCTTCGGAAGGCTCTGCCTCGTTCAGGCCCCCATAGCGATACATCTCGAAGGCCTCGACCAATGTCTGGCCGCCCGGATGGGCTTCTTCTGCCTCTTTCTGGGGCTTCCGTTCTGGCAGGAGCGACGATAGGAATCTGAACATCTTGATCTCACAATATTGGCTGACTGTAGTTTCAGCGCGCATTGCGAAAATAAGAAGGTATTCCTATCGTCTCTTGGCCTATGCAGGCCGTTTCATGTGCTTGTACTTCCGATCGAAGCTGGCAAGTTTTGCCAGATCCATCGCGGCCGGCGAGGACCGCATCTTGCCGTGATCCAGAAACAGATCAACCGCCCGAGCCCGATCGATGATCTTCATCGACTTGTCATCCTGGCGCGGGCCCCAGCCGACGCGCAGCAGATAGTTCAGCATGGCATCGGGATCGACACCGTCATCGCGGTACCCCAGAAGGCTTGCCGCGGCGTCGCGTTTGGACATCTTCTTGCCACCCATGGTGATCAGGCCGACATGGGCAAAATCCGGCATTGGCGCACCGAGGGCAGCGTAGATCCCCGCATGACGGAAAGTGTTGGTCACATGGTCCATGCCCCGGATCACCAGGTTCACGCGCAGATCGATATCGTCGACCACTGAGGCGAAATGATAGACCGGCATACCGTCAGCTTTGATGAGCACCTGATCGCGCGCCAGGTCATGCGCCTTGGAGCTGGGCAGCTGGTCGCCGGAAATCAGATCGTGCCACGGCGCGGCTGCCCCACCCTTCATCAGCACAGCACCATTGTCGGCACGGACTGCCAGCCCTGCATCAAGAAGCTTTGTAGCCGCGGCATCATAGATGTCGCGCCGGTGCGACTGACGGTAGACGGCGTCAGGCGTAAGCCCCAACCAATCGAGGCAATCATGGATCACGCTGATCGAGGCATCGTTGTTGCGCGCGAGATCGGTGTCATCGATGCGCAGGAGGAAGCGACCGCCAGAGGCGCGCGCGGCGAGCCAGTTGAAATAGGCGGTGCGGGCTGTGCCGATGTGAAAGTCGCCAGTTGGAGACGGGGCTACTCGGGTTGTGTAGGTCATTGTGAAAATCCTTTCAGACGCCAATTCGATGTGCATGAGCATGAAGATCTTCCGGGTCCGCGATGCGCGAGACGCAGAATGCCATTGGCTCATTGAATGAGGCCGCAACAAGATCTGGGAACTCGGCTTTGAGGGCTCGATATGCCACTAGAGCGTCTTCATCGAAATACGATCCTGTATGGACGGATGCGGGCAGGTAATCTCCGGATGTCGGATCAAAGAGGCGCTGGGCCTCGTGAGGTGACCTCTGTCGCGTCTGAACAATCTTGCTGCGCATCCATGCAGCCGCCTCGGCCCGGTCTGGAAAGCGAGGCAGCTCAGGTGCCTTGGGGCGACGTTTAAAAAAGCGCGACAGTGACAACATCTTGGTCTCCTGAATTTGGCATCCGCAGCGAGGATTGAACTCGCGTCTGTGCCTTGAGAGGGCACTATTCTAACCAATTGAACTATGCGGACGTGGTGGTGATTTTGGCATCTCCTACGAGTCTCGAACTCGTTTCTGCTGCTTGAAAGGCTGCTGTTCTAACCGGGTGAACTAAGGAGACGTATGGGCATAAAAAAACCCGCCTCAGGGGCGGGTGCATGGGTATCGGGCGCGAAACTGAACTCTGGCGTCAGCGCGTCTCTCGATACCCGGATTGTTCTTCCTGCGAACGGAACATGGTTTTCTTCCTTTGATTACACTGAAGTTCTTGCATATGAATTTGCACAACGCAAGTATTATTTTCGCAATGTGTGGTTTTGGCCTAAAGACCCCCGATCAAGCGGGGATCTTCACCATGCGGCCCAGCTGCATCGAAAGCGCCTGTGCAGAGGTAGTGACCTCCTCCTCGACGCTGAGGGTGATTTCGCTCAAAGATGCCTCCATGAGCGCGATGCCGTCCCGCAAGCTATTTTCAAATCTCCGATTGTCTGCTGTCTTTCTGAGAGCGTGGATCTGCGATGGCGAATTCACTCGGCGAGCCTGCCAATCCTTCAACCTCAAAGATCACCTTTTCGCCTTTTTCATAGCAATACCCGACATCATCGCTGACCCGGCTAAAGGCAAAGCTGCCGCCCCGCTCCATGCAAGCCGCTTCAATTTCCAGCAAAGCCGTTTCACGCTCCGCAAAGCGCTCTTTCTGTGCGTCGAGCTGGATGAAATAGAAACAGGCGACGAACACGATAAGAGAGGCCGCCTGTAACACAAGCCCAACCGGTCCACGGATGAGGTGGTACTCGATTGCATCCCCTCTTTTCTTCCAACGCCGCGCGCGTTCAGCCTCCTTCTCAAGCATCTGTTCTGTCCCGATCGCGTACTCGTGCTGTCTTGGCATTGCGAAAAACCCTATTGCGTTAATCTTTATGTATGCGCCTTTATTCGCGTAGCAACCTGCCGTCGCGGTAAACTTTCGCTTATACGTGGATGAAGTTCATCCAAGGTCTGGATTATCGCAAAGCAGCCATATACTGGCGGCATCACTTGAGATGAGAGCAACGGACGCCATCGCCATATGATCACTGCCACCTTTATCGGATACCTCGCGATCGCCATCAGCATTGCGAGCTATCTTCTGCGTGACGACCGTCGCCTCCGGGTCTTGAACGTCATCTCCTGTGTATTCTGGACGAGTTATTTTGTGCTACTCGCCGAATGGACCTCAGTTGCGAGCCTGTCGTTGGCCTGCGTCATGATTTGGGGTGCGATCTACGGGCACCAGCGCATCGCAAATCTGGCTTGGTATCTCTGTATCGCGGCAATCCCGGCTTCCTTCCTTGCGGTTGCTGCCGGCCATCTGACGATGATCGATACCCTGCCCTTCATCGGGGGCGCGGCCATCAATACAGGCGTGGCCTTCATGAGCCGCGGCAGGTTGACCCTCGCATGTGCCGCGGGTGAATGTACCTGGGGCCTCTTCGCGGTGCTGATCGGCGCTTGGCCCAGCGCTTTCATGGCACTGTTCTCGCTCGCGGCGCTCTCGGTCAGAGAGATCACCCGGCTTCGCTATGAGCGTCAGGTCGAGCTGGTCCCTGCCTAAGCTTCGATTTTGCTCAGGGACAGGGCTCTTCATGAGGAACAGGTGCGAGAAGCGACAGATCGACCTTCTCGGCACAGGGGCCTTCTGATTTGAGTTTGAGAGGGTGACCTGAAAGCCCGGAGATGACATCCGCGAGGTTCTCGGTGTCGACCTCCGATACATAGGGCCCATCCCCCATATCCATCACAGACATCAAAACCTTGTCGCCCAGCTGGTCCAGGCAGGTAACACCCAAACCATGATCGATGTTTACGCCCTGACCGCAGCTGCGCGCGAGATCAGCCGAGATGATGCGGTCCAACTCTCTAAGGTCCAAAGGCGCGTAGCGGATGGCGTCCTGCCACTCATTTGGTCTGTTGGTCCGATCAATGACATGGGTGCCTGGCAGGGGCGTCGTGCCTCGATCGAGCGGGAAGGGCCCTGCCCCGTGCCGCGTGGCATAGGCGCGGGTCATGTAGATGACCTCGAGATCCGTGATCCCGGCGTCGCGGGCGATCTCGACCATGTTCTTTGCGCCGGTGTAAGACCGCGTCACATGGGGAAATACCCCAAGGTCCATATCAAGCTGCAAACCCTGAGCGCCCTCAAAAACCACCGCATCGCAATCTCCCAGGGCTTCATCGGACATGAGAGAGACGACCGCGCTATATTTCTGCAGGTCTTTTGCAAACCGGCCGACGAACCCTGATGCATTGTTCAGTACAGGTCTCAAGTGAACCGGGATATCTGTGAGCCCCAAGGCTGCCAGTCGCGCAGGCACCCAAACCGAGGCAATCTGTTCCAGCCGAGACATCAGTCCTGGTGAGAAGAGGTCCTGCATTGTGAGTTGAGACCCTTTCTCATGACGCTCCAGTGCCTCCCCGAAACCCAATCCGCAGGAGCCATGCTTACCTGCGCCTCTGGCGATCTCTGCCGCCTGATTGATTGCCATGTCCCAAGGTGTGGTGATCACAGAGCGCGGATCGGCCGTGATCTGCAGGTCATGGACGCCTTTGCGCGCGAGCTCCTCCAGCTCTGAGAAGAAGACCATCGGGTGGGAGACGAAAAAGCGCGACAGATGGGTGGCTGCACCCCGGAATGATCCGGAGCCGATGTGGTGGAAAACATGGTGGCGACCGTCATCCATCGTGACCCCATGGCCCGCCTGTGCGCCGCCATTGGAGCGCACAACAGTAACTTGGCGCCCCTGCCCCATCAAATGTGCTGTCAGCGCGTCTGTGGCGAGCCCCTTGCCCTCATCGCCCCAGCCGGCGCCGACAACGCCAAAGGCTTTCTTTTCAGAACCCCGCATCATTGTTCTCCTGGATATCCGATCTTTGATCTGAGTTTCCCTGGGGGTTTTGCGGCGAAAGCCTGTCGCAGAGATCATTGATGTAATCGGTGAACCAGGCGGCCGCCTCAGGCGTCGCGCTTTCCGCAACCGCCATGTGTTTGACCTGACCGTCAGGGAAGGTGAAGTCGACATGAACCGCAACGCGTTTACCGCGCTCGTGGGAAGCGAAGAGCTTGTCGTTTCCTTCAGCAATCCGAACCGCGGCCGGATAGCCGGCCGTGATCCCATGCATCACCATTCCCAATGCGCCATCATTGAAATAGCGCAGCTTGTCGAAGTCTTTGTCAAATAAGGCCCCATAGGGTTTGAGCGTATTTGCCAGCTCGCCAAGCCCGTGCATACCCAACTTCACTTCCATCTCGCGAAAGGTCTTGCGCATGAGCGGGAAGTGCCGCTCGGGGATGCGCAGAACGATTTCGGCTTCGCTGTTTTGTGGGGCCTGGTTCTCTTCAGAAGATACTGCACCGCAGGTAGGGCATTTGCTCATTAGATCATTCCAAATGGATTATATCCGAGGGGATTTATTCAGGTTCTGGCGCTTCATCAGGATGATTGCGCTCCGACCAGTCTTCGATGGCCAGGGCATGTGCCACACATGGGCTTGCTCCCAAAGGACCAAAAACACCATGGCACCCGTTTTCACGCTGTGCAGTCTTTTGGAAGACCAAAGCCGCATAGTCCTGAAGCTCTCGGTCGGAAAGGCGCGAAAGATCACGCCCTGCAGGTAGATCCTGCGGATCGAAGTTACTCATCGCAACCGACCAAAGGGCTTCCGTCATGGCGTTTGCCACCCATTCAGGCGCAAGATCGAGAGCCCCGTCCAAAATCCCGGTTCCCCGCCGGGTAAGCTCCCTTAGTGCGGCCGCCGGGATGGTTTCGAAGTCATTTTCATCGAACGTTTCAGGGTGCTTGGGCGCGGCCATCTATTTCTCCATATACTGTCAATATCACCCTAAGGGCGGCCTACGAAAATCGTTACGATCAATCAGCTATTTACCTGGAGGAGGATCGGCCCGGGCTTTTCGCCCGGGCCGATCTACTACAAGCGCTGGACGCCGCGCGACTGGCCGGTCTTGGCTGGCACGCCTTTCAGGGCATTGGCCACGGTCAACGCAGTCGAGCCCGACCAGCTGGCAGCCACGTCGCCCGCATTGGCGCCCTCGGTCACCTGGATCAGCGACACGACGGTCTCGGCCAGAGCATTGACATCCTCAAGCTGAATGGTGCGCTCGGGCAGGATTTTGCGCCAGGAAGCGAGAACCTGATCGCGCGACTGGCCCCAGTTGCAGTAGCCTTCATTGACCAGAGCGATGTGGAAGACTTCCCAGTCGCGTTGAACCATACGGATGATGTCCATTGCCGACAGGTCTGCTTCGACAGTAATGCCCAGAACCCGCTCAATCTCCGACTTGGTCATCCCATCGTGGATGGGTTCATCACCAATGGTGAAGAGATAGCCCTTACGGCCACGTTTCTCGATTGCGTCTGCACGCACCTTTGTCGCTGCGAAAAGATGGGCAGCCGAGTAGGATTCACCGCCATTGCCGCCGCCGCCGCCTTCAAGCCAAAGCTCACGGGCCTGTTCAGCAACACGAATGTCCGCCTCGAACTGAGTGACCTGCAAAGGCGCCCGGTCGGATTTGGCGTCACCCACACCCATGATCATGATATGCGGGTCGGTCACCGGTTTGCGGTCATAGATCTGGGTGGCCAAAGTATTCAAACCATCGCGCATCAGCTTTTCGGCGATCATACCCATCGAACCTGTCACGTCCGAAGCCAAAACAATCGGCGTCGACATAGGGTTGTCAGCGCTGTCGCGGCTTTCGCGAAATTCGATCTTTGCCGGGTTATATTCATCCTTCATCTGCCGAGATGTGAAGATCTGGCTCTGTGTTTTGCCCGCGGTGTTCTGAGCAGTGTAGCCGGCCCATGCCGAGCTATCCCAACGTCCGTTTCCCATGGTAGGTCTCCTTCATATGGTGTTGCCCATGGTATAGATTATTAAGTTGCACATTGCAAGTTGTAAAACGCAACTTAATCAGGAAGCGTAGACCCCTACCCCGTCGCCGGTGTATTTGGCGAAGCGCCGCGCCCCCCATCCATCGCTCAGCGCCTTCTGCCAGTTCGCGTAATCAACAATGCCGTCCTTGCCAGGCGGCAGCATCAACCAGTTCCGGACAGGATCTGGTAGGCCGAGCCCACTCAACCCGCTCAAGGACGCCGCACCCAATGCCTCACAGACGGTACGCCGGATCAACTCGAGATCCAGCGAAGGATCAGCCACCTGCCCCTTTACGGCCATCTGTGGGGCAATTTGCAAGCTGCGGTTGGGCAGCATCGCGGGCCGGGTTCCGACATCGGTCGCAAACCCCCAGCCGGCGACCAGCCGTACCGAATGGGTTTCGGGGTCAACCATGACTGCCTCGGGGCCAATGGCGCCGTGTACCTTGCCCGCCCAGGTCAGCCAGGCCGCGACGTTCATCAGCCCAGAGCAGAGCCAAGCCGCATGCTCGGGCGGCATAGGGCCATCCTCGGCAATCAGATCGGCCAGAAGAACATCACCGGGCGCCCGCGCATGGGTGATCAGCACTTTCCCATCTGCCAGATCGACACGGGATTTATGGCGCGGCAGAAACATCCGCATCTGCGCTTCCATCTTTGCATCCGCGAATTTGAAACCCGCCAAGGTGCGCAGCTCCGCCGCGGCGATATCAGCAAGGTCGGACTCATAGACTTGAGCAATACTGACCGGACCCACCAGAAGGATGCCGGTATCAATATGGTGGCGCGACAGGTAACGCATGGCCTGGCGTCCGCCGCCGCCGGCTTGTCTGAAGATATATTGCTGCCCGGGTAGCCGCGGGGCGCCGCGCGCGGCGTCACGAAGTGAAATCAGCTTTGCGAAGACTTCAGCCGCTTTGGGGTCTTGGCAGTGGTCGGGGTGCCAACGCGCGGCAAGCGTGCGAAAAGACTTTTTGTCAGCCTTCTCATCGCCAGTGAAAACCTTGGAAGCCTCTTGGTTCCCCATTTTGAGAATATGTTCTGCTGTAAGATCCATCACGTGCTCCAATACCATTGTTGTGGGTAACTTAGGTAATTAACTTGCATCATGCAACTTGTTATTCTATATCTGTCCCAACAGTAAAAACAGACGGTTGCGTCACACTCTCGACGCGCGCAGCCATCCTATAGGAGACCGCGATGCCAGACCCTCAGACCACGCATGACGCCGAGCGCAATCCGATCTGCACAGTCGACGGTGTGCTTCTGACCATTGAGCAGGAATGTCTGAAAGTCTTGCTGCACCGGCGGCCAAACGCGCCTTTTGAAGGCTGTTGGGCACTTGTGGGAGGGTACGTTCATCGAGACGAGGATAAGGGCGTCCTTGAGGCGGTCCAGCGCATCCTGCGGGAGAAGGCCGGGCTTCCAACCCTCTACCTCGAGCAGCTGCAGACCTATTCGGGCCCAGACCGGGATCCGCGCGGCTGGTCGGTCTCCGTCGCACATCTGGGCTTGGTGCCGCGCGCCAAGCTGGAGCTGCCAGATGACCCGAATGTCCTGCTGACGGATGTTGAAGGGCTTCCGGATCTGGCCTTCGACCACAAACAGATGATCGAGGATGCGGTCGCGCGGCTGCGCGGCAAAGGCGCCTACTCCTCCCTGCCCGCGGCACTCCTGGATGATCTCTTCACCCTGCCAGAGCTGCATCGGACCTATGAAATCGTTCTTGGGTCCAAGATCGATCCAAGCTCTTTCCGGCGCAAGATCGCGGCTCTCGATATGATAGAGGACAGCGGAGAGAAGCGCACAGTCGGCAGCAAGCGCCCAGCCGCGCTTTACCGGCTCACGGAGCCTGCGCAGACCTTCAACCGTACCTTTGCTGCCTCTGGGAGCTGAGAGGTGAGTGGTTTGGGGGACTACAGCATCTATCCGACGCCGCAGGATCTTCCTCAGGCTCTGCAGCGGTACTGCATGGAGCCGGTGACAGCGGCATTTACATCTTCCATCACCGATTTTGTGTATGCCCCTTCCCCTTGGCCTTCCCGGTACCCCTCCGCGAGTTACTATCCAAGCGAGAGCGTGAAGCCATGGCTGTGCTGGCAGCAGGTAAGACACTGTCCTACCTGCTGCATCACGAAAAACCTTATCGGCCAGAGGTCCTGATCGACCTCCTTAACGATGGGCATTTCAACGACACGCCCGCACAATATTGGGAGTTGGTGCGCCATGTCTGGGTCAACATCGACCTACCAGAGGACAGCCCTTATTGGGCTGAAATGCTCGCGGCGGACATCGGCAACTGTCAGGACATGATGAGCGAAAAGGATCGCGAGGATCTGGCTGTGATGCCGGACCCCATCCGTATCTGGCGCGGTGTCGAGGGCAGCGATGAAGCCAGCGCGCGGGGAGCCGTCACAGCCGGCCACAGCTGGAGCACCTCCGCGGATATCGCGGCGCGCTTTGCGAAGAGCTTCGCACGCAGCAGCGGTGGAGCCTGGCTCGCCAGCTTGCTGGTACCGAAAACACAGGTGGTGGCCTATCTAACAGATCGCGGGGAGGCAGAGATCATCCTGCATCCAGGGGACGTTTCGGATCTCGATATGAAGCTGATCTCTCTTGGCACGGAGGCGGCGGGGTTTTCAGGGCCTGAGGATAAACTCTGCGCAAGTCAAACCCCCGGAGGCACCATGACCCTGAACAATACGATCAAGACCCACCTCGAGACCTTCAAAAACAATGAAGAAGGACACAAGCTCTTCCCGCGGGAGGACTGGCGCTATGAGGTCGACAACGATGATACCAGCCTGGGCTATGATGAATGGCTTTCGGACAAGATCGACTTCGAGGTCGATGACGTCGTTGATGCGATCGACCGCATGATCTACCGCGGCTGTAAAGCTGCTGATGGCGAGATTTCCGAGATTGAATACAATCGGGACGTCATCGATACCTTCTCGACGTTGCGGATCATCGATGATGAAGCCGTGGACCGTGCGAATGGGTTTCTGGGTGAAACACCCGAAAAGCCTGTCTTTGGTGAAAGCTTCGGGTCCGTACCCTCTGACCTTGCTGCGAATATTTCGCGGATTGCGCATCTCGGCATGGTATTTTTCGAAGGGCGCTGCACAGGTGACAAGCTCATATCGGTGATGGTCGAGACAGCAGACAAATATGAGGTTTATGGATCAGGTGTAGAAGCGGCGCGCGCCCGGGCCGGAGCCGAGACACCCGAGCCCTGATCGAAAATCTTACTTGAACGTACGAAAGAGAAAGACCGGCATAACAGTCAGTTAGAAGCCGGTCTTTCTTGATTTCTTTCGTACTTACTTAGAATTTCGCGGTTTATGCAGGCTCTCCAGGGGCCTCATAGTCAACGTGACCCGGAACAACGCTTGGATCGATGACAGCCTTCCAGATGGTATCATCCACAACTTCTGAGGCGCGTTCTGCGAGCATATACTCATCCCCGATCAGCGGTGATGCGTGGAAGTAGAAGAATAGGTCACGCTGGGCGTCATCCCAGGTATCAACCGGACCCCACTCATCTGCATCTTTTGGATATTTCGAGAATGGGATGAAACCGGGTCGCTCGGTAAGTTCTGCTTCCACCAGCTCACGCCAGGCTTGCTTGCCAGCATCGTCCATGGCGCCGAATGCCGCCTCGAGGTCGCGCAGCGGGAAGGTCACGATGATCTGATCGTTGCCCATGGAATAGTCCCGCGGCGAAATGATCTTCTGGAAAGACATGTCGAGACCGGATTCTTCTACGGCTGCCTTAGTATAGGCCTGCACATAGGCAAGATGCACTTCTGCCCAACGGACATTCGTTGTGCAGATCATCTCCTCTTCATCGCCCGCATCATCACTGTTGATCTGCTCCAGTGCGATATCCATCATCTGGTCGTGAACGGTGTTGTAGAGCCCAGAGAAGGGCAGTTTTACGGTAATGCGATCGTTTGCGAGGTCTTTGGACATATTGAGTCTCCTTGGTTCCTCCCACTATCGCCGCGGACTGCGAAAAGGCGTAACCGATTAGACTGTCAAGAAGGTGGTCCCGAATGTCAGCGCTGCGCCGCCGATCCCCAGATCAAAGAAATAGAGGCATAGCGAAGTGACAAGCAACGATATGAAGAACTTATGTCCGAGCCCATTCATTGTGCATAACTTCCCTTTTTCGCATCATTTCCTATTGCCATATTTTTCGCAAGGCCTTAGGTAAGCCAAACCAGATATTTGAGAGGGACGAGAGATGGAAATCAACCTGCGCAAAGCGAATGCAATCCAGCACGAAATTAAGGATGCCATCCGCGCTCTCGACGCCCCTACCCGCGTTGACATCACCGAGTTTGAAGTCGGTGAAGATGCCATTGCGAAAACAAAGGAAAAGGCTCTTGAGGCGCGTCGCACCTGGGACGATCTTACCAAGGCCCTTTACGATATCCGCCGTAAAGTCGGCACTGCGAACACAACTTCCGGGATCAACACGGCCCTGTCCGAGGTTGCAGAGATCGACGATCGTGTCGCGATGCTACGGCATCTGGTGGCGCCGTCGGCGTTGCGCCTTGAACCTATGATCCTAATCGGTCGTTTGAATAAGCTGAAGGACTCGCCGCGGGAAACGCACCATTATGCGATGCCCGACGAAAAGGTCACATCCGGCATTTACACGACTGATGAAATCGAAGCCTTCACAGTTGAGATCGCGAACCTGCGTCGCCGGAAGCGCGCGCTGCAGGATGAGCTGCTCGCCATGAATGTTCAGAATACGATCACGCTGACCGATGAGGCCGTTTCGACCCTCAGCGCTGCGGGCATCGTCTAAGTTTGATGGCACGTCGCCGCCTTCTGGCGGCGATAACCATCCGGGAAGGGAGTTGAGAGACAGGTTATTTGTGCGGTCTTTTACCGCATGATCCTCAAGCTTCACTGCTTGCTATGGCTCATAAAAAGGCGCGTTCCGGTGTCACCCAGGCCCTACCAGAAGCCAAGTGCATTTTGCTCACCGGTTTAAGCCTCTTTTGCACAGTTGCATATTGCATCTTGCCATCCTCGCGGAGTGCTTATTGCTTTACCTGGCTTTCACCCCTTTCCGTCAATTTCCATCGAATAATAGAAAACTGACGCATCTGCCGCAACGGGAGCCTGCGATCAAGTTTGGCTGGCTACCGGCTCAGTCTTCCCAAAGATATTTGGCGTCAAATACAACCCGCGGCGCCAAAACCAGTGGGCTGGCGCATCGTAGTTGAAAGTGGGAATGGTCTTCCATGAGCCCTTTGAAACAGCCTCTTGCATGATCTCACGAGCAGCCGTTTCAAAATACTGACAGCGCGTGATTTCCTCATCGATTTTGATTGTGACATCATAGGCCCAGACTTGGGAGGCATATCGCAATGTAACAGCCGTCTCAGAATGGGCTTGAACTCTGCCATCTGCATAAAATTCGCAAGAGACTTTCATTGGTCGGAACTGGCTGTGCTGCACGTGTGTCACCCAGGCAGAAATCTTTCGGGTACCGATGCCCCCTACTGTAATACGACCCTCCTCCAACAATTTTTCACCGGGTTTCGTCGCCTCTAGGAAAACATCGGCCGCCCTGTTGCTCGGCGACCTGATCTCGATGCCTGCCATCCACATAATGCCGTAGACTGCCCCACAAAAGGCCGCCACGCGCGCGACAACCTCGCTGAAGGTCATGTCTGATTTTTTCATGAAGATGGTCCTGTCTGAGCTACGTGCCTGTTGCGCGCAAGTCTATCAATGGTACGCGAATTCCGGGATCTCTTTCCAGAACCCATCCTTCACAGCATTCTCCATGCCGCGCTGAGCGGCCTGCTCAAAATGCACGCAGCGGGCGATTGCCTCGTCGATCTTGCCGGTCACTTTGTAGTTCGAGATCCATGAGCCATGGCGACCATTCACGAGGACTTCGGCATAGGCATCAACACCTCCATCAGGGCTGAAAACGCAGGTGACCTTTGTCCGTCGCGTATCGCGATACTTTCGACCGCTGACCATAGCCACGATGGTTTTATCCTCGCCGCGGCCGGTCAAGATCATCCCCTCTTCAAGCAAGGCACCGCTGTCATTGGTGGCATTCATGAAATTCTCGGCAGCCTTGGTCCGAGAGGTGCGCACATCAGCGCCAATCGCCCAGGCGAAACCGATTGTGATGGCAAACACGGCACCCAGAACAAAGCAGGCGCCAAAAACGCTGGTAAAGATATCCTTCACCGATGTGCTCTTCTCAGGGAGGCCCCGCTCGAAATCTTGTTTATCTGTCGATGACATTGGCTATTCTCGTCTCATGGAAATCTGACAGCGCCCTGTGGAGCTGTCTTCTTGGCGATCAGCTATGCCAGGAAACATGAGGCGCAATACCCACCGTGCATTCGCGAAAATAAAACTGAATGCTGTATTGCGCTTGCGAAAAACCCTGACTATCTAGGTGGTATCAGAGAGGCCCCGGAGCTCGTAAGAAGAGTCCCGGTCTTTAAAACCGGTTGTCTGGGGGCGGAGCCCAGCGGGGTCACCACTCTGAAATCGCCAGACGTTGTGCGAAAAATACAGTTACCCCTCTTTACAGAAATTTGTACGTCCCTATATTCTGTTCAGGCGGACAGAGGTCAAACATGACCATCCGTAAAACCCCCCCTGCCCCACGGCAGACCATTCGAAAGGACAGATCATGACCAAGGATTAAACCAGCGTCTCACTCCGCACCAAGAACGACACGGCGCCTTTGGGCGACGATGCATATCGTGGCTTCCCCCACGACCTGAAGACCACCTCCTCACCGTCGAGCGCCGCTCGGCCGATTGAGGTTATCGGTGATGATCTTCGCCTCTATTCCATTCTCAGAACAGATATCACCATGTCGCAAGGCAAGGCGAATGCCCAATGTGGTCACGCCTATGTTGCCGCGGCGATCGGTGCTTTGGGCACGCCTGCTGGCGATGCCTATGCTGATCTGAACCCAGGAACCAAGATCTGCCTCGACGGTGGATCCATAGAGAAGATGCAGCTCCTGATCGAGCAGCTCTCTCTGCAGGGCATTCCCTGCTTCCCGATCATCGACCGCGACCATGTGGAGCTGCCTGACTTTGATGGCTCCCCCATCCTGACGGCCATCGGCCTCGGGCCCTTCACGCGTGCCGATACCCCGCGCGCCTTGCGCAAACTCAAGCTTTTCAAAGGACTTCAAGCATGACTGATTTCTCCAATTGCCCCACCTGCGGTGGCTACACAGCCGAGGGCGAGCCTGCCTGCCCTATCTGTCACAGCACCGGCCGGCGCCAACTGACCGAAGAGCACATCGATCTGGCAATCAGCGCCAAGGAATGGGCCGACGAAGAGGTAGATCGTTTCTTTTCCGAATGGTGCCGCCTCAGCGGGACGCATCATGCCTATGGCGTGGCCAGCTGGGAGATTGGCACGAAGCTCCACATCACCCAGGACACCTCCTGTATGGGCTGTGCCAGCACAGAAAGCCACAGCTTCCCCGCGCAATGGCTCTACGCCACCGGTGAGGACCGTGCTGCTCTGATCAAGGCAGATATCAAAGAGAAGCAGGCGGCTGAGGTCCTTCGGCGCGATGCGAGCCGCATGGCGCGTCTGGCCCAACTCAAGAAGGAAACCGCCGCACTCGAGGCCGATATCGAGAAAGGTGCCCGGACATGAGTAAGGCATCTTTTCTGGGCGGCCAGCAATGGCGGATCGAGCGCGACCACAAACGCCTGAAGCGCGACTACAATCAGACGATCATCCAGCTGCGTATCGAGGGCGGCCACGGTCTTACCTGGCTTCCGCATCTCGATAAGGAGATGAGCGACAGCGATCTGTCCAACACCTTCTACTGGCTCCTGCGGCCTTGGAACGACGATCCCAAGGAGCGCCTGGACATGCTCATGCGCGCCTGCCCGCCGGGCGACAAGGATGCCTACCTTCTGTTCCGCTTCCTGCTCAAGGGTTGGATCAAGGAATTCGAACGCCGCCAGCACAGCCTCAAAGCGCGCTGGAGCGCCCGCGGCGGCGACCCGGCTGCCCGCAACCGCTGCCTCGACAACCGGGCCATTATCACCCGCCTGATTTCGATCCGGCGGACCTCGCGACGCTATGCCGGCCATATGGCCGAGCTGGCGCGCACCCTCTGAACCAGTCGGGCCGCAATGGTGCGGTCCCGGCGTCCAACAAACAAAAGGAATTTGGACATGACGACGACAACTGAAAAAGCAACGATCCCCGCCCTGACAGAAGATCTGCAGAACCTGGCTGTGGGGTACCCTGAGTGCCAGCCCATCATCCGCACATTGGTGAGCGCGGAGTTCTTCAAGGCATGGAGCCCCGGCGTGCCCGGGACCGTGGAGAATGCCTATTTTGGCGACACACTCGGGGTGAAGACCAAGGAAGAGTACATCGCAATGCGTGATGCCTTGAAGGGCTGGCTGCGTCTGATGGAGGTCTACCAGCGCGCGCTGAAGGCTCAGTGCGGCCGCCCTGGTGACCAGTCCATGCCGCAGATGTATAAACACCGCGGTTCCCAGGTCGTGACTCAGCTCATCGAGATCCGCCGCGCGGGCAAGATCTGGTCGGCGGCTCAGGCGAAGACCAAGGTCGAATCTGCGGCATGATCAAGCCGGCGGCGGGCTCTGCTCGCCGCCTTAGCTGTTTTATGGCTCAACCGGATCATCGCTCTCATTGGGCTGTGGGCCTACGGCGATATTGACGCCGCGTTTGAAGGTCGACGGCTCCAGACCGGAAAGGACATCGAGGCTACTGGGGTCGTAGTCCTGATCGCCATGATCAGAGTGCGGTCTCCCGTGCTCTACGTGATCCGTTCCTGAGTATCGCGGCTCCAAGTTCTCGTGTACTTTTATGAGCCTGGGGTCATAACCCATCTCTGCATCTGGTCCGGTCGAAGTCTCAGGGTCTTTAGGTTTGGCCAAATCTGGTCTCCTTCACATTTGCGCCGAATTCACGTCAGGGCGGGTTTGATCTCGCGTGTCGTATACTTGTGACCCGCCATGTCGCGGTTTCGGAAATACTGATCCACGGCCCAGTCCGGCCGGTCTGTCAGAAAGCAGGCGACGATGCGGTTCTTTGCATCAAGGATTTCGAGCATGACCCGCGGCCCTTCCGGGGTCTTGGGGCCGCCTTCCGGCTCCGTCGTCATCACGGCATATCTGGAGTTAGTCATAAAGGTCACCTCTTCACATTTCAATGTAAGCCTATGATGTGACCAGCTTTGCGAAAACGGATTCAATCAGGTTATCCACATAGAACATCGGCTTTACCGAACTTAGAAACTGGAATGTCTTATGTGGGAGGATACTCTGAGGATATGGATAAAAACGAACCCCTGACGTCCCCTGATTGGGACCCCACGCCCCGTTGGTTGCGGAACATGTTTCGCGCGGTGGTCTTTCTCTTTGGCCTGGCAATGCTCTTAGCCGCCTGGCCCATCTTTACGCTCAAATCTGACATCCGATGTAAGTACCAGGGGATCTGCGAAACGCCGTCGATATTCGGTCCTCATGCCTTCGGAACACTCTGGCCAATGCTCGGCATCGGTCTGTGTTTGGTCTATATTGCCTGGCGAAAGGACGGGAGGCCGTCAAATGACCGGAAGATCCAAAAGCCGTAGCGGCTTTTCCCCTTCAATCCTGCGCTCCATCTCATCGAAGAGCCTGTCGGTGCTCGAGGGTACTGTCGGGAATGCATAGGAGCGATAGAGAGGCTCGACGGGCTCGACCGCCGGTTCTTTTGCGCCAGAATACCCCCTCAGGATCGATATGGGGTATGCGAGCATTGATCTGATCATCATGGTTCTCCGGTGGCTTTGACCAACTATATGCCGCCGTTTTTCGCATCCAACCCAAGGGCTGCATTAATGTCCGGAACCTGCCCTTTAGAAGCTCGGCTCCTGTGAGGCTGGTTTTATGGCGAAGCGATCAAGTTCCGCCTCCCGGATCATAGCCATGAAGTCCATCGCCCGGCGCGCGGTGTCGCCCGGCAAGACATTCGCCAAATCATCGCCTTCCGCTGAATTCACCATTGCGATCAGGGTAGTGCTATCGAAATCAAATGGATCGGCCGAGACCAGACAGATGCGTTCGCCCGCGTCCGGGGCCGGGTAGTCACAATCACCGCGGTCAAATCCCTTGTCGATCGTCTCGCCGGTCCCTGCATCAAGCAAGAACCAGAGAGCCCCCCGACGGAAGCTTTCGTCCAGCTCGATCATATCTGCGCCAAGCTCCTCGCCCGGCGGAGCCATGACGATAACGCCCTGGCGATCAGGATCGCGCAGGACGTAGAAATTCTCATCGAACTGCTTTTCGTTGAACATCGTCACGCCTTATTCTGGCTCCTGATCGTCAAGATTGAGCTCTACCTTCACCGGTTCAGCGAAAGGATCCACGGGGCTGGGGAGCGCCTCGGCTTTACCACTGGCGCGCATCATGACGGCGTCATCGATGTCCGGGCCTGGCTCAGAGAGATCAACGGTCACAGGCTCACCCCGCTGGGGATGGATGCGGCCCAAGTCCTGCAACGGCGCGCGCTCCCCGGTGTGAGACAGCTGACGGCGCGACCTGAACATGGGGGCCGCATCCATAGGAAGGGGCTCACCCCCTTTTACAGTCTTTCCAATCTGACCCTGCGCTTTCAGCGCGTGATACTTGTCGAAATCATGGGCCTCACTAAGCACGATCACTTCCACGGGTTTCTGCCCTGTGCGGTGGATACGGCCTTTCGATTGCTCGATATCAATATCAGGAATCGGGTGCGTACGGCGGGCAAAATGCCCCACCAGGCGCTTGCTCAGCTCTGCCGGGTCCATTTCACGGACGGCTTTGATCATCGCTTCTTGATGTGGGCGAAGCTTCACCATGCCAAGCTTGCTGCGATCGCGGGCCTCGGCCTGAAGCCTTGCTTTTGTGCCCTGCTCGCAGGCTTTGGTAAATTCGATCGTGGCGCCTTCTGGCAGACTATACCCCATGTTGAACTTGTGCATGGATGCAACGGCCGTGCCGCCGTCCCGAATGTGCGCGAGCATCTCTTTGAGATCCTGGGGCCGGGCGAAGCCGCGGGCTTCACGGCGCGTGGCCTCAAGGATCATTTCCTGATCATCTGCTGTAAAAACGAGTTTGCCGGACATGGATCGATTTCCTATGAAATATTGATGTTAACTCATTATGGGTGGAAGTGGCGAAAAATCCCAAAATCATCGTTATCGTGGGTTGCACCTTGGTGGCAACCGGGGCACTCCTAAGGGGTTTTGGGTAGGAGATCTTTTTGTGGACATCGATGCAGCTAAAGACTTCCTGACCCGTCATACCGCAGAGACATCAGTCCAAGCCATAACCAATCTGCGCTACCACAGCACCTATGGAGCCTTACTGGCACTTGGACAGGCGATAGAAGACGATGCGCGTCACAGCGGTCTATTAACCCTCTCCTGCGCCGTTTACGCTTGGATGCCTACGATCCTGAAGACCTTTGAGCCTGAGGCGTTCAATAGGAATACGCCAGTCGATGATATCAGAGATATCAGAACTGAAGCCGAAGCCGTCAGTCTGATTGCTGCCATGGAAAAGCGAGCGCCGCTTAATGGGTCTTGGATTGGCACCAGCAAGCTCCTTCATATGCTCAATCCGGACATCTTTCCGATCTGGGACAGCCGCGTTGCCGCGAGGTTTGGCTCGATATCTGATTACAGTCTCAATTTGAAGAAGACCTACATCAACTATGTGACCTTCATGCACGAAGAGATCCCGAGCCGCCCAGATCTTACCCGGTGCATTCGCGACCACATCGAGGACGCGCATGGCTATCGCTTCACTGATCTGCGCTGTCTCGAGCTGCTGCTGTTCTCCAAGGATCCGGATGGATCAGGGAGCAAGGCACTGGGGGGATAACCTAGAAGCTTCTAGGGTCTTTCACTCATCGCCCATACCCTTCTGGAAAAGCACAGTAAGGTAAGACATGTCCAAAAAATTGACCGCTTCCGAAGCATCCGCCCGTCTCCTCGGCCTCGCCCGTGGATTTGCGCATCAAGTTGAGACCGAGCCTGGTCTGACCCGCGAGCAGAAATGCGAGAAGACAGCCTATGGCCTTCTGGCACTGCTCGACGGCAAGACACCGCATTTTCCGCGCTGCCTGCTCGCACCGCAACAGCATGAAGAAGACATTGCCGAAGCGAAAGCCGAGGGCATGCCTTGGTACAATGAGGACATCTTCAGCAGCCCCGGTCTCTCGGATCACTTCTTGACTCGGCTGAAGGATCCGTCCTGGCTCCCGGATCGCACCGATGCGGCGCCCTACTCGGCCGAAGAAATTCGCGATCAGATCGTTCGCTCTTTCATGGGCACTGCCGAATATTGGGCAAAGAACGACAAGACGGATGAGTCGAAGCGCTGCGAAGGTGTGGCCTTCAGCTGTTTTGCGGCACTCGACGGAGTCAGCTTGAGCGGACAAATGATGTCGATCACGCTCGATTATGAAGATATCACCAATCGGCTTGAGATGGGTGCATTCCAACCTGAGGTCTTGGACCCCTATCTGCACGAGCTCTATCACAGCACCGACCCCATCGAGATTGAGATTCCGACGCCTGGCGCGCTGAACCTCTATTCCGTAAGTGTTCCTAACTCCATGGAGAGCAGCGATTGGTATGTGGTGGCGCGAGACGCAACCCATGCCGCCGAGATCTACACGCAGGGCGTTATCGATGAAGCCATCTCGGCCGATCCGTGGGAAATGGATGGTGCGGGTTCTTTGACTGTCCAGTGGGTAGGGAAGAACGCGACAGGTGATCCGCGTTGGATTGATTGGGGGTCTACGAATACGATCACGATGCGTCTTACCCCCTATGAGGTGGAGCTCGTCGCTCTTAAAGATCTCGAAAACTGGAACGAGTACCGGAAGGAAGAGGGCTACGAGCCATGAGTGCAGCCCCGATCGACATCATCGCGCATAAGTCTTCAGGCTACGGCCCGCGGACCTATGCCAATGCCCATGAAGGGGATCTGACGATTGCGGTGGCTGCGAACTACAAGACCGGCGGTGAGCGCCTCACCCATAAGGCGGCCGGAGACAAGTTCCTCGCCCTGCCCCTGTCCATGGACGGCCTCGATGCCGCGCGTCTTTTGTACCGCACGCTGCGGGACCGCGATCTGAAGAACCCGGTCATCAATGTCGCTGGCAACGGCATGCAAACGATGAACCGGAATGGGTTTACCCAGGAGTTCGTGAATATCCGCCTCCTGGAAATCCTGAGCCCAGTCCATAAGCATTGGCCGATCGCCAAGGTGATTTCCGGCGGCCAGACCGGGGCCGACATGGCTGGTGGCATCGCGGCCCATGCCTTGGGCATCCCGGTGAAGCTGCATTTTCCTGCGGGGTTCAAGCAACGCTATGCGGATGGCGTCGACCAGCAGTTCTCGAAAGAGGAGATCCTACAGCAGGTGAAGGATGGCGTGGCCACGCTGAAGCAGGAAGCCCAGAAGAGGCGCGAACAGGCGCAGGAAGATGCGCCTTCGCCTTAGCTTGAGGTGTTACGCCTTACGGATTTGGCAAAGCGGGACCCTTGCGGTCATGCGTCGGAGTGTCGAAAGGATTGAACACTGCGCTGTGGTCCAGACCTACAGACCGGCCAGCTTCCGAGAAGCTCGTCTCCAACGTCTCAAGGTCCGCTTCCGTCGCCCCGCGGTCCGACAGAACGCGGCGCCAACTCTTACCCACCATATGGCTCAGATCATTAGCGATTTCTGTCGCGCGCGCCTGGGACACACCGAGGCTCGCAGCACCCGCCACCGCATTCTCCAGCGTCGCATCCCGGCCGCAGCCGGCCTTACCCAGATGCATGAAGAGGCTGCGGCTGGTCGAGAAGCCAGTGGAGGGCGTGACGTCATAAACCGGGCTTGGCACATAGAGCCCCTCATCATTGAGCAGGAAGGCATGGTTGCGGTAATGATCATCTGTATTGCCGCACAGGACATTCATCACCATGCGCCGGTAGATCGTCTCTCCGGCATCGTCTGCCGCGCCGAAGCGGCGCATGCCATCATAAAGATCTGCATATCCCGAAGCGGCCCGGTCCATCTCATGGGCGCCCAGCAAGGTCAGGCCGGAGATCATATGCCTGCGGTGGAGCTTGCCGCTCTCATCGGGTTCACGGTCAAAGCGTTTCAACAGTAAGGTCGGGCGGCCTGCCACATCGATGATGTCGCGCTCGCAAACCGACAGTCCTGCCATCTCACAGAGATCCAGGCAGCCAGCCTCGGCCGCGGCCATAGTGATGCTGTCGCTCTCGATGCCGAATTTGGCCAGCCAGGGGTGATCATTGATCGTCACCGTGCCCTTGGGGCGCGCACCACCGAGATCTGCACCGGGGGAGACGTGATCAAGCAGGTGGTCCGGCACATGACGGCCGGCTTTGAAGGTGTCGACCATCTCTTGGAAGGCTTCGAGCGTGCCGAGGTCAGAGGAGACATCGGGTAGGCCCACATCGAGGATCTGGCCAGGCCCTTCCGTGGTGGGGCCGAACTGAACGCCACCGATCCGGGTCCCGCGCTGGGAGACCAGCAGATACTCGGCCTCGGAAGCGGCCCGCCCCTCGGTGCGCTTCATGTAAAGATCGATGAGCTTGCGGCCCCAGGCGTCAGGCGCTGCATCCCGGATCCCGTTGAAGAGGGTGAAGTCCTCATGGGTGCGCAGGTGTTCTTTTCCCAGCGGCATCTGAACGGGGTCGATCGCCACGGCGTCCGGGCGCTCGAGGTACTTGCGGCCGTAGTCGAAATCCGAGCGCGAATAACGCCCGTCTTCTGTAATTACCAGTCGTCCCACAGGAACAGTTTCGCCATGCAGTTCGAGAAATACGATAGCCTTGTGTTCCATTAGAAATCCAATCCTTTGTCGTCGGCCGAGACTGTCTCAGCAGTGTGCCTGGCACCGCGAGGTGCATCGATGCGCCGTGGGATGTTCAAACGCGCTTCGCGAATTTGTACCGGGTCTGTCTCCGAGCTGAAGGCATCAAAGAGCCTACCCTCCAAGCCAAACACCCAGGCGACGGAGACATAGGCGCTGAAACTGACACGCGCGTCACCCTGCTCCATCCTGACAACCGTGCGGCGCGCGACGTTGATCCGATCCGCCAGATCAGCTTGGCTGATGTTGCGCGCACGCCGCGCGGCGGAAATATCAGACCCGAACACCGACAACCGAGACATCACCTGGTCAGGGAGTGTGTCGTTGATCTTACGCTTGTCCATCCGTTACCCTTTATGTGTCACACAAGGCGCATTATAGCGTTTAAGTGCCACCTGTGAACCATCTTATGTGTATCTGGTATAAAACAGCAGTTCTATTCTCATTCAGTCCATCATTACTCAAGACGAAGAAAAACCAAATAGAAGGAAAGGAACTCAGTCCTCGATAAGACTATCGCTCTCAGGGTCATCCAGATTTGGCGGCCGCCCTTGCAGTTGCCGCTGACGGACTGACAAAAGTTCTTCGTAGCTCGGTATCGGAGAATACTCCAAACAGTCCGTTGCCTTGTTAACCCCTGTCGGCAGAGTGCGGCCGCGCTGCTTGAAACACACCATTGGCGTTTCACCTGAGCTGCTGATGCCACCATATCTGCACTGCAGGCATGTTCTCATGGGAATGCCTCTATCGTAATGCGCACGGCGGACAATGGCATCGTAACGCTCTATGAACCTGTAGCGTGAGAACTCATTGGTCACGACTTCCCAATGAACAATGCTCGGTTTGGCCAGGACCTTCTTCAATGCGCGGCAACTCTGCGTCGTGAGCAGCACTTTCCCGCTTCGAAACACGACAAAAACGGATTGCTCAACGGGGCAAATCTTGCAGCGATCCACCTTTCGTTCCGTGAGGGGCGTGAGATTGAAGCCGCGCGCACGATCACTGTCGATCGTGATGCCTCGTCGTAGCCTGTCGATGTCTTTCTCGGTAGAGACCTTCGTCTCCAGAATTGGCAGCCCGCTGGCCAGCTTTGCGGGATCACAGGGGTGGGTGACTTCAATTTCGACAAGCAGCCGGGCCGCCTGCCCTTTCTTGCTTAGCAGCACATCTGCGATGAACCCGTCGACGCCGATCTCCTCGCGGGCACAGTCGAGCCATTGTGTCAGATCAAAGACTTCCGGTGCCTCTGACTTGCTACAACCTTCAGGGAAAAACTGGGCGGCCGACATACACCTGATCTGGCGGTTGCGGGTGAGCCTGTAGGGCCTCCCATCCCGGCAGGCCGCGGTGAAGCCTGCAACCACAGCCATCTTTGCGGCGCGGTGGAGATATGTCTCATGGGCGCAATCGATAATTGCGTCTGACGCATGACGGAAGTGGTGAACCCGGATCTCGCCGAGGACCGGCAGCATGGCATTGCCGCAGCCCAGGCAGATGTAGGGGCCGCGGGCATTGCGGCGCTCCACCGTCAGATCATCGACGTCGATCAATTCACCTTGGGCGTTGGTGCAGTACCGCGATTTCATAGCCGGATATTACCCTTGCGGCGTTCCATAGGAGCATCACAGGTCAGAGCCTTACAGGCAACTCATTCCAAAAATGAATTATGCCATGCGAAAAACGGTACAGGATTACCATTTAACATTACGGGTTTCATCTGCCTATATCGATACGAGTGAAACTGGAGGGAAGATGCGCTACACCGACAAGCAAATGAAAGACGGGCGAGCCCGCCTTAAGCGCCTGTTGCCCGAGGCCCGCGCCTATGCCCGAAAAGCTATCCGAGACCCGAATATTCAGATGAAGGTCAACACGACGCGGGCGATGGCCACGCAGCGGTTTATTGTCGTTGATAACTTCCGCGCATTGGTTGTCTACCGCACCTCGAGAGGCTGGTACGCGGATCTTTTGCTGAAAAACGTGCCCCCCGGCGTCTCCGACGTAATGGGCACCCCTCTGAGCATGCCCCATACAACCCGCGAGGAGGCGGATGAGGCAGCCGTCCTGATTTTGAACTCCATGTGCTTGCAATCGATTATGAACGAGGGCGTGGTGGGTGATGTATCGAAAGGGGATGTGCGTCCTTTCGCACTTTTCAATTTTACGAGGAACCTGCCGGGTGAGGCTGTAGATCTCTGTATTCCGGTGATGGCCATTACAGGACAAACGGTTCTGGAAGCGCGATCCTATGCGCTGGCCAGGATGGAGGAAGCCTGCGCGCGCATCGGCATCGACACGTCCACCACCGCCAAGGACATGGCAGATATGTCGGACTCGGATCAAGAAGAGATTTTCCGGCTTTGCTGCATGATAGCAGCAACTGGCTGCGTCGAGTTCCCAATGTCCGGATGGGCCGCTGAGGAAGTTATTTCTGACCACGCCGAAACAACAGGCTCAAAAAGCCTGCGGTGAAACTGAGCACCGAGACCCCCGGACTTTCGTATTTGCCTAAAGCTGGCCTAGAGGAGCAGATCAATGCAGCAGACAATTACCGCCCGCATCACCTTCGATCCAAGCGATCGGCTCGATCCTGAAAATGTATACGATCCAGAAGTAGACCTTGTCAGCATCTTGGATATTGGCCGCGATCGCTTCAATGTCGACAGCTATGACATCATCTCTGTTGGCACCGCTGTAAAGGGTGAGGCCAAGCAAGCCGGCGCTGAACAGGATGATCAGCAGTTCACAGTCGTGATCAGTGCTCAAACACATGCATCAAATGCCAAGGAAGCTTTGTCTATTGCGCTGGCACAGATTTCCGACGGTTCTGCTTACGCCGAGGTTAAATCCATCGATGGAGCAGGTGAAGAAGGCACCATTTCAGAGCTCTTAGCGCATTAAAACGCCTCCCTCACTTCGCAATCGGCAGCTGTTCAGGCAGAGAAGCGCGTATGTGACGCAGAAATGGCGTCCACGAGCCCCTCGTGGACCTTTCCCGCCTCGCAGTCCTCTCCCAAGCTCACAAGCTCTGTGAGTGCCGCAGAGCGCCCTGGGCGCCCTTCCAACCCAAAGGCGCGCCGCACATCCCCCAAGGTCTCCATGGTGGTCACATGGGCGCGCTTACGGCCCTCCTCGAGGATATGGTCTACCAAGCCTGCATCGGAGGCGAGCTCCGCGCGCCGCGCACGCATCGGCGCCAGCAGCTCCTGCAAGATTCCGTCCAAACGACGCTTCAGGACCATGTCTCCGAGCCCGCCGGCGCGGTACTGGGATTCGAGATCCTCTACAGCTGCGGCATCCGGATCAAAGGCGTCGAGCATAGCAAAGACCACATTACCCTCCACCTTGCCGGGGTCAGAGACCTTCAGATGGCCAGGATCAGTGAACATCCGCATGACGGCCGCGCGGATCTCATCTGGTCCATCGCGCAGCGCGATCGCATTGCCGGCGGATTTGGACATCTTGCCGGCCCCGTCGATGCCCGGCAGCCGCGGTGCATTGGACTGCATCAAGGTCGGGGTGACCAGCAAGTTGCGCCCTGCCATGCGGTTCACCTTGCCCGCGATCTCACCGGTGATCTCGACAAGCGGTGCCTGATCGGCGCCCGCGGGCACGATATCAGCGCCAAAGGCTGTGATGTCGGCCGCCTGGCTAACCGGGTAGCAGAGAAAGCCCGCCGGGGTACCATCGCCAAAGCCGCGCTGGGCGATCTCCTCACGGATTGTCGGGATGCGCATGAGCCGCGGGACGGTGATCAGGTTCATATAGAGCATGGTGAGCTCATTGAGGGCTGGCAGTTCGGACTGGCGCACGATGGTGACCCGGTCTGGATCGATGCCGGCCGCGATATAATCGAGTACCACCTCGCGCACATTGGCGGCCACATCCGCAGCGCGCCCGGCGTTATCCGTCAGGGCCTGCATATCAGCCACCAGAATGGTCACGTCGTTCTTGTCCTGCAGGGCGACGCGCGCCTGAAGGGTCCCGGCCAGATGGCCGAGATGGAGCGGACCTGTGGGCCGGTCGCCGGTGAGGATGGTCTTGCCTTCGAGGGTAGAGAGATCTTGCATGGTCTTGTCCTTTATGGAGAGAGGACAGCCGCATGATGGGAGGGGTCTTTCAGGACATCACAAGCCGCATCACGCGGCCGGTCCTGGGGTTGGTCACAGGAATTGGGCCGCCTCAGAGAGGCAGCCACCAATTGATCGCGCAGATGGGTTTATCCTGTGTCATGCGGGGATGTTAGGAAATCCGTTTCAGAAAGGCAATGCGAAAAAACAGTGATTGGGTGCAAAAATGCCCGGCGGATCAATCCCACCGGGCGTGTATCGCGAGTTTAATTACGATGACTTACTCACCATATAGGCACAATGGTCAGCTGACATCGCCGCTGGGCTCTACACCTGCCGACTTCACCGCGTCCTCTTCTGCATGGAATGCGATAAAGCCGGTAATCACAGTCACCAGTGAGCCGACGAAATAGGCCACCACTCCGATGCCAAGCACTTGGAACAGCTGCCCGAAGTCACTCCAATTGAAGTTGGATCCCAAGGCCTCAGTGATCAGCGACTCCGTTTTCAGGATCGCGATGACCAAAATCGCGAAGGGCAGCACCCCAGTCGCGACTGCCAGCTTCGCATTCCCATTACCTGTCGCATACACAACACATGTGATTGCAGCGAGGAGGAAGCTGCCAAGGAAAACATATGTGCCCAAAGTCATGAGATCAGGACCCATATCGAAAATATTCGAGGGCGCGATGCCGCCGAAACCAGTGTTAATCCATGGCAGGAAAAAGCTGACTGCTGTTGCGGCAGTGCCCGCGACGATGATCTTGGTATTCTTATCCATTTTTGTCGTATCCCTTGTACTTTATGGAAATCTTGATTGCCGAGGCGAAGCGAATAACCGCCTCGGCAAAGTGGTTCAGCAGCTGCGATAGGTGCGTGCGGTGCCGCGGCTGTAAACGACCAGCCCGTTGTAATCCGTGCCGATAAAGGCACGCTCAGACCAAGTGCTACCTTCACCGCTACAAACCATGTCGTAGAGCATGGCTTCTGGCATGTCGCGCAGAGCAGTGGGATTGGTGAGCTCACAGGTGGTTTCGATGAACCGAATGGTATTGCCGGTGATTTTGACCTGAGTTTCTGGATAGACGCCGCTGCAATGTTGCGGGTCTGTTGCCCAGGTACCCTGAATTGACCCTGCGATGGCCGGCACGGCGAAAAGTCCAAAGGCGGCCGTGAGAATGAGGTTGCGCATAAATACTCCTTGGTTGTGTGAAGTAGATATCGCAACCGCAGACCGTGCATGACAGGGCCTGTGCATTTAATTTCAGGAACCGTGCCGATAAAGCCTCAGTATAAGGTATTTCGCAGAGCATTTCCTGCCTATTCCCCCCGTCGCATTTGGGTTGCTGAGGCTTATTGCCGTTCTTCAGTCCGAACGATCTCAAGTGAAACTTGAACGGCAATAAGACGGTCGGATTGTTTTCTGAGCTCCTGCGCGATTTCACCGATGAGATCATAGTGATGCTGATCGATGGTCTTGCCATTATGCCAATATTGCGCCGGCTCTGTGCAGAGCAGCTCGAGGCTAAAGGTATCGCTGCCAAACTCCTCCTCATCAATGAACACTGTAATGCTGGGATCCTTGCCGTGCCAACCGGTTAAGAAATCGAGCATATATCCCTCCGAGCGAATTTTCAGCACCTCTTCCTTGTAGGATTTCGCTATCCGCTCGAGCATCCATTCGGGGATATCAAATCTATCTTCGGACATCGCTTCACTCCTTTTTTGATCCAATGGAGGTCATGTCACGCAGGGTTTTCAGTCGGTACAAGCAGCAATTTTGCCGTCACACTAGATGCAACTGATTGAGACAAGAGAATCTCCAAACGAGCGAACTGAACTGCTCGGTAAGCTGAGCTGCGGCGTGACAGCAGTTGCGAAAACCAATACATTTAAGCGAATCACTTACGGGTTCACGCTATCGATTTGGGGTATCATGCCAAACTTGAATCATCTTGCAGATGGCGATCGGGCCCGGGTTATTTTTAACCCGCCCCGCTTCGAGGACAGCATCGAAATCAGTTCCGCCGAAGGGCCAGTGCTCGCGGTCGCCGGCATGCGCTACATTCAAGACGAAACACACCGCCGTGCCTGGGCCATGCCGACAATTCTCGACCTCAAGGGCGCCGACGTGGAAAGCATTGTGGTGCTTGAGACTTCTGGTGAGATTGCCGAGCGCCGCACCCGCGAAGAGCGGGGCGATCTTATCTTTCCTGAGCTGCCCACAGATGCGGTGGAGATCGAGGACGCCCTCGACCATCTGGCCGCCCTGATCGCACGGGAACCTGACAAGCGGATCATCCGCGGCCGCCAGCGCCAGCTGCGCGCGCAGTTCGATGATGTCGCCGACCTCGTCTCACTGGCCGCGGCGAAACGACATTATGTTCTGACCCGGGCCCTCACCGGTGGCGACTTCCACCCCTGGGAGACACGGAACCCATTGGTCTATCGTATCGGCACCGTGCGCCCCCTCCCCGCTGACTTCGAGATGGAGCCAGAACAGCGCCGCGATCGCGCACGGCGTCTGGAGGAAGCTGTGCGCATCTTCGGTGAAGCTGAACGCGAAACGCGCGCCATGCTCTCTGCCTTGAAATCCGCCGGCTTCGATGTGCGCAGGCCGCATCCCAATGCCCAAGAGATCAGATCGCGGTACCGTCAGGGCCGTCAGGGCCGGACCGCTGTTGATATCGGCCTTGCACCAAGCAGCAATGGGCTCTGGCAGGTCGTTCGGATTCCGCCGGACAACAAGACCAAGGCGAAAGTGCTGAGCAAGGTTATGGCACGCGGCGAATGGGAGCGTCTCGAGGCGGCTCTCACAGAGTTGCTGTAGGCGCTTCTTCGGGCTCCGCATGAGGCGACCGGCTCATGACCGGTCCTTCGTCATAAGCAGACTGAAAACCGGGCACGAAGCCGCGGCGTGCATACCAATCTGTCAGATTGATCTCGTTGAGGCGGCCGGTCGGTAGTATCTCCAGGCGCAAGGCCACATCATGTTTGTCGGCCAGCGCACAGAGCGCATCCAGCATCATTGTGCCATAGCCCCGGCCTGTCAGAGATGTGCGCACCTTGATGAGGCTTACCCCGACCTCTTCGTCTTCATGAATATCATCGAGACAGAAGGCACCGACTTCCTGCCTCTCTACGGCAAAGCGGTAGAACTGGCTGACCTCTGGCCAGAGCGTGTCAGCCTCTTTGAGAAAGGCGGCTGCGGGTGTGAGATCCACGTCCCCTTCGGGCGCGGTGTTCATATCTCTGTCTTGCATGGCGGACCTCGTTTTATTTCTTCCGCCGATCATAGGAGGCTTCCGCGAAAAGCCCGTGAACCGCCTTGTGGGAGCAGAGAATAATCCGGAACATCTTGGTACTTTCAGACCCGGCAAGCAGACTCCCATTCAGAACAGCTTTTACTAAATTCGCATATCTTGTCTTGAAGAAGGTTAAGGCACACATAATATGGATAGAAAGATCACAGGGGATATGAGCGATGAGCTTTTCCAAATCAAAAGCCTTCCAGGACATGAAGCAGGACCTGCAGGCGCGCAGCGAAGCCAGCCGCGAGGAGCATGTCAAAGCCATGGTCGAAGCCGAGATCGAACGCGAAGCGGATCTCTCGGGCAGCACCCTGCTCTCCCCGGCGGAGTTCAATTTCGCGATGGCCACCGGTGTGGATCCCCATGGAGCCTATACCGATGAGCGCGAGGAAGATCAGTAAGGTCGAAATTTCGAAGCTCTTCTGGAAAGACCTGGCCAAGGCCAGGAACCATCCGGACTATTGGACGATCCGCAAACAGATCGGTGAAATGGTTGCCAAGGCGGCCGCGGGCGAGCCCGGCGGAGACAATCCCTTCTCAGGCAAACGCTTCGCGGGCATCCGTCACATGCATGTGGCCGCCAAGCTGATCGTATTCACCACCTATCCTGATGATGATACGATGCGCATCTGCGCGCTGAAGAAACATGATTTCTATGGTTTTCGGCGCGAGCGCAAAGGTATGGCCGAAAAGGCTGCGCAGAAGATCTGGACGGCGTCAGACAGCCCGGCCGTGCGATCACCAGGCTGGGGATCGATCAAATGGTCGGATCCCGGTGAGATCCCAGAGCACCCGGAGCTGCCGGAGTGCTCTTCGGAGACGCTCAATACACTTTACCAAGAGGTGCTCGATGAGATCGACAGCCTCGAAAAGCTGGAAGCTCAGATCGCGGGCATGTCCAATCGGACCGGTCAGCGGGTCGCGGAATCCTGGATCGAGAGCTTGATCGAGGCGCAGGAGGCCGTAGAGAAGCAGATCTTGCAGCAAGTACGGCGAAAGCCGGATGCTTTGCCAGCAGAGGAATTCGAGCGCTGGACAGTCTCTCCTGAATAGTTCGCGATGCTCGTGTAATACATTGGCTGTTTGACCCATTTTTAGTTGTGGCCTACGCTGCATCCATATTGAGCCCCCATAAGGGGCCTTGAACTTATTTTTAGACACCCTCGATTTTCAAAAAGGTCATTTATGCCCAAATTCCTTGATGGAGCTGCGTTGCTGCAACGTATGCGCGCTGAACTTAAAAACACGGCAAACGCCGATCTTGCCGTAGCATTTTGGGGCGCCGGCGCTGCTGAAGCGCTCGGCAAGCAAGACAAAACCAAGATGAGGATTGTCTGCAACCTTATGAGTGGGGGTACCAACCCCAATGAGATCAGCAAGCTCCAGGCGGGCGGTGCTGAGGTACGCCAGCTTAACGATCTTCATGCAAAGATTGGCGTGATCGGAGACATGTCCTTTGTGGGCTCGTCGAACATGTCGGCCAATGGTCTCGGCGCGGAAGGCGGTGCCGCGCATTGGAAAGAGGCAAATGCCGTCTACGGCAAGGCTCGGCCCGAAATTGCAAAGATGTTCAAAGGTTACTGGAAAGCTTCAGATCCCATTACAGAGGATAACCTGACAGCAGCCGCAGCCGCTTGGGCCAATCGACAGCGTGGCAATGCAGTGGTAGCTGCGCGCAAAGGCGATCGAGGCTTGATCGACGTCCTGCGCAGCGCGCCTGAAGAGCTGGATGCGCTCAATGTAAGAATGGTGGTCTTCGACACGATGACCGACCCGGATGAACTGGAGGTTCTCGATACGGCAGACCAACAAGCCCAGGAAATGTACGGCCCGACCTTTTCCGTGTATTGGGACTGGGAGAGCATGGCGAAAGCCGCCCGATCCGCCTATCTTGTCTCATTCGACTGGCCTGCGCGCGGCGGTATTGCGCGGGGCACGGTCCTTCGGCGCAATGCAGATGAGTTCTCGGATTTTGAAAAGGATGGCAGCATCTTCCATCCTGCCTATGAGGTTGAAAGCATTGAAGGGATGACAGTCGATGCGGGCGACAAAGCCGCCCTGCGCAAGGCATTTTCGGCCTATGTAAAAGCTGGTGCCAAAGGTGAGGAAGGTGAAGATCGGGCCTACAACTTCCCTATTTCGGAGTTAGCACCTTATCTGCCGCCGTTTTCTAGCTGAATTCGACGCAATCCGGGCGGGGTCACATGTTCACCTGATTTAAGGCCCCGTCATCTCAGTGTCCTCATCGAGAGACATGTCGGGCGCATCAAAGATCTCATGTAAGCGCTCCAGCACAATGTCCCGAAGCTCGGTCTCGCTCCGCGGCCGAGGGATGCCCGGATAATGGATCGACGGGCCGATCTGCGGGAATTCATCGGCAAGCTCGACCATAATCGCATCGATGACGCTCGAACGGTCGTAGGCCCCTTCCTCAATGCCTTTCTGGCCGGTGGCGACCAGCAGCTTGAAGAAGAACTCCGCGTGGCGCGCGCCTTTGACGTTCTGAAGCCAGCTGGCCCCGAGGGGCCATTGACCATAGCTGTCGTTGCAGTCCTTCATGACCTCGTTAGGGTCCAAGCCAAGCTCGACGAACTTCTCTTTGCGGTCCCAGTGATACATCAGGCGATACTGCAGGTCATATCCATGCAGGCAGCCATACCGTTTTCCATCCTGGGCAGCTTCACGGATCCGCGTGCCGCAGTTTTTCGCGGCAGTCTCGAAATCAGCGCCATGGCCACTCGGTGAAAAGTCCGGATCAGAAACCGTATCGTAGAATCCGGTATCGAGAACCGCCCTGCCGCTGGATGTGGACTTGCAGATGACCGTGTCCGCGAAGTCATCCAGCGTACGTTTGCCAGGCGAATAGTGTTTCTTGGAAAGTTGCATTATTTCAGGGCTCCATATCGTCGTCAGCATCGCATGTTTCTTCGGGCGGAGTTTCGACAGGCCGCCAGTCTTCGCGCAGACCCTTCTCCATCAGTGCAATGCTGTCCCAGCCGTTGAGCCGAACCAGGTAGCTGATCTCACGTTTGTCGAAGTCCCCGAAACTCGTGCCGCGTGGCAACATATGGTCTTTCTGATACTGTTTTGGGTGTTCGAGCCATTTCTCGATCTTGAGGGCTATTGCCGAGAGAGATTTGTGAAAGCCTACCTTGTCGTGGATGTCTTCGCCGTTCGTATTGGAGAACTTGCTGAAAGCCTCACCGACGATCGTGTCGATTTTCTCCAGCAAGATGGCCGACGTTAGATACATTTCGATCTTACCTTCAGGATCGCGCCCCTCTGCCAAAGCATTCCAGGCTTCGGCCTCTTCGAAGCGGCGTCCTTCGAGCCCTTCGAACTTGGCCAGCTTCCCGGCGTTGCGCGCACGCTGCATCGCTTTCACGATGAGCTCTTCGCGGGCGCAGCGGTGCAGGTAGACGCCGAAGGTGCGATCATAGGCGTGCTCATGTTCAAAGATCGGGTCGAAGAAGGCTTTGGTGATCAGTCTGTCGGTCATATCAGATCACCAGCCCGGCGTGCAGTAGTCGGGTTTGGTATGTTCAGCGGAGATCTTGGGCCGACCGAAGGGATCGCTGACACTCAGAGGCGCGCATTTAAGGTCAGTATAGCCGCAGGCCTTCTCAATGGCCAAGATCGCGCGTTCAGCGATGGACTGCCCGACGTTCTTCCTGTGCATGCCGAAAACACCGCGAATTCCTTTGGTTTTTCCGATCTCTTCTTTAACGCCGGAAACAATTTCATCCCGGGCTGCGAAGCGACGTTCAACACCGGCATGGGATTCATCGGATGTCTCCGAGATCCCGCGGACGTCTTTCATGCTAAGGTAGGAATGCTGGGACTCGATCGCGGATTTGATTTCCGAAAGGGTTTTAACATCGATCGGACCAGTGACTTTTTCGACGCCAATATGCTGACTGACGTCAAGGAGGCCCTCGATCTGACCTTGGAAAGTATCGAGCTCGGCCATTATCTCTCGGATGCGGGTGGTTTTGCTGCGGAATGGGTTTTTCATGTCATACTCCTGATCGGTTGACGCCATGATCCTCGGAAAACACGAAAATACGGAGTGATATTATATTGACCACGGGTTTTTCGCATCCTATGTATGACGGCATGATGAACATGATCGCCTCCACCACGACGACAACAACCACCCATCCCGGGCGGAGCGTTGTCGTGTGAGTTGATCGGATCAACATAACAGACTTTGAACCCCGCCACTGACGCGGGGTTTTTTATTGTCTCGCGTCCAATTTGATACCCCACAAAGGACCAAGACGATGAATAAGAACAACGCACAGAACCTCGACATCTCCCGCGAACAAGGCATGGATCCTCTGGATCATCGTGTGCTGGCACGCCGTCTCGATCTCTACCACATCGAGGAAGATGCGCCGGGCATGATCTACTGGCACGCCGCTGGCTGGCAGATCTACCGCGAGCTCGAGGACTACATCCGTAACCGCATGCGCAGCCTGGGCTACGGCGAGGTGCGCTCGCCGCAGCTGCTGCCCCAGTCCCTCTGGGAAGCGTCGGGCCATTGGGAGAAGTTCGGCGACAACATGTTCGCCGTGCCGGCGCGTGAGGAAGGCGGCCGCGATATGGCGCTGAAGCCGATGAGTTGCCCCTGTCATTTGCAGATCTTCAATTCGGACCTGCGCTCCTGGCGTGATCTGCCGATGCGCATTGCCGAGTTTGGCCAGTGCCACCGCGATGAGGCATCGGGCTCCATGCATGGGCTGATGCGCACCAAGGCATTTGAGCAGGACGATGCCCATGTGATCTGCGATCCCGATCAGGTCCGTGGCGAAGTCGCGCGCTTCGTTGAACTGCTGAAGGAGGTCTATGCTGCTCTGGGGTTTACGGACTTCGAAGTGGCGCTGTCGCTGCGTCCAGAAAAGCGCGCCGGCAATGATGCGGATTGGGATCATGCAGAGCAGGAATTGCTGGAAGCGGCGCTCTCCTGTGGGCTCGACCCAAAGCTGCAGCTCGGCGAAGGCGCATTCTACGGTCCGAAGCTGGAGTTCGCCTTGCGCGACAAGAAGGGCCGTTCGTGGCAGTGCGGCACCATTCAGCTCGACATGGTCCTGCCAGGCCGCCTGGACGCTTCCTATGTGGGGAAAGACGGCGCCAAACATCAGCCCGTGATGCTGCACCACGCGGTGCTTGGCTCGCTCGGACGCTTCATCGGCATCCTGCTGGAGCATTGCGAAGGCCGCCTGCCCCTCTGGCTGGCACCGGTACAGGTCGCTGTGCTGCCGATCGGGCATGACCAGCGCGATGCTGCGGTGGCGGTCATGGACCAGCTGCGCGCCGCAGGGCTGCGCCCTGCCCTCTTTGACCAGTCTGAGGGGCTTGGCCGCCGGATTGTCATGGTGCGGGATAAGCTGATCCCGGTGCAGATGGTAATCGGCAAGCGTGAGGTCGAGCGCGGCGAGGTGATGCTGAAGATGAACGGCAAAGAGCGTTCGGTCTCGATTGAGGACCTCGTAGCGGTAATCTCGGAGGCGCATGATGCGCCCCCGTGATTGCGATGGTGAGAAAACACTTTTGCGAAAAATGGATTTGTAATGAAAAAACCCGGCTCCTACTTGAGCCGCAAGACACAAATCCAATGCAAAAGGTTTAACTCATGTTTATCACACTCACCGCGGTCCATATCGCCATCGCCACTGTCGTACTTCTATTGATGGCCGCATCAACCGTGGTCATCACGCAGCAACAACACGTCAAGATCATCTCCACCTTCGGCAGGTTCTCCTCGGTTAGAAAGTCTGGCTTGTCGTTCAAAGCGCCTTGGCCGTTCCAGGCTGCATCGCCAAACTTTTCGTTGAAGATCCGTGAGATCTCCGAGGACGTTAATGTGAAGTCCTCCGACAATGCCTTCGTGTTGGTGCCGATCCGCGTCCAGTTCTGCGTCGACGAAGACACAGCGCAGGACGCCTTTTATAAGCTGAACAACCCTGAAGGCCAGATCCGCTCCTACGTCGTCAACCAGGTACGTTCCACAGCCTCGAGCCTGTCGTTCAATCAGCTCTTTCAGGCGCGCGATACCTTTGAAGATGGTGTCGAAGGCACTCTGACCGAAAAGATGTCCGGCTTCGGCTTTCGGATTGAGAACGTGCTCGTCGATGATCCGCAGCCCTCAGAAGAACTCCGTCAGGCCTTCGACCGCGTCATTGCATCTGAGCGCCTCAAAGAAGCGGCGATCAACGAAGGTGAAGCTGCGAAAACACTTTCAATTGCGAAATCGCACGCGGAAGGCGAAGCCATGAACATCAAGGCCGAAGCCTATGCGTCCTTCCGCAAGAAGGTTGCCGAAGGCAACGCTGAAGCTCTGCAGGCCTTCGTGGGCAGCACAGGTCTGTCGGCCAGCGCCGGCCTCGACTTCTTCACCTCGATCAATGAGATGGAAGCGCTGCGCGATGCTGCATCCGCGGGTGGCAGTGTGGTCTTCGTGACGGCTGCGGCCAAGGAAACCAAAGATGCCGCAACCATGGGCATGATCGCTGCAGGTCAGCAGGTGAAAGCCCCGGCAAAAGCAACGCCCCGCAAGACTACCCCGACAGCCAAAACCAAGTAAGGCTGAACTGTTCTTCAAAAACATTGGGGCGCCGGGAAACTGGCGCTCTCTTTATTTCTGATACTCTCGTTTTTCGCGATGTGTTATGCTGTTCTAAATTCAATCACAAGGGTACCTCAATGTCTGTAAAGTCCTCCGGCCACATGGCCTTTCCCGCCTACACCGGTGCGCGTTGCTACATGATGCCCTTCATCCAGGGCCGCCCGGAAAGCCTGCCGGAAGCCTATGCTGGGTATGGTGACGTCGTGGCCCGTTTCGCCCTGCCTGGCCAGGAAGGTGAGCTTGGACTGATCACCATCGATGAGAGCATGGTGGCGGCCGGCGCCTCACAGCGTGGCTACGGCGCCGGAGAGCGTACCATTCATACCGAAGCCTGTCTGCGGGAGGGGCTTTTGACCTGGGGCCCCGGTACACCGACCTGGGGCGACGGGCCCGGCTTTGTCGAGCTGGAGCGCGACACGCGCGTTCTGATCGCCAACTCGATCCCAGAGACCTGCATGATCTGGGATGAGGATGTAGAGGATACGACCCCCGACGGCGATCTATCCGCGCGCGCCTCCGAGTTTCCTCGCACCACGGGTCGGATGATGTCGGCCGGTGAGGTGTTGGAGATCGGGATCTTCACGCCGCATGAGCCGATCGCGCAAGCGAAGGCTGGGCCGCGCCAGTTCTTCCGGATTGTCGGCCGCGGCGTGCATGGCCGGGAGGAGTATTTCACCAAAAATCCGGTACTGGAGAAGAGTGTCGGCTTGGCACGGAACTGAAGAGAGCATGTCGAGGCGCGAGAGCGCTGCGGCTTTTCGCTCCTCGACCGTATTGTTTCCCTGGCAGATGAAAGGAGAAGCAACATGGCCCACAAGGTACACATCTACGAAAACGGCTACGATGAGGATGGCGTGCTGCGCCCGTCCCGCGTGATTGAGACCGACGATGCAGATGAGGCCGTGCGGCTGGCGCGGGAGGAACTCACACGGCAAAACTTCATGATGGCTGCGGACGTCCGACCAGACTGGCGCCTGTGTGAGACGATCGCGGACTATGTTCGCCTCGGCAATACAACGGCGATCTGGCTTGCAGAGAACCCCATCGAAGGGTGCTTCATGGGGCAGTTGACAGACGATCCGGAGCATTGGGACCGCTATGGGGTAACCACGCCAGAGGAGCTTGAGAAACTTCTCCTGCTGCAGTCTTATTCCGACAATTATAAAGAGGCCTACGGGGTCCGGCCGCGGGACCATGGCATGACCATGGAGACACCGATCGAGGAGATCGAGGCTGCCTATGATCGCTTGACCGCATTGGAAGCGCATGACCAGCCGGGTGGATCACCTGAATTTTAGCGCTGCGAAAATATTGACAACTAACCGTATGCGCAATACCTCCAATACATGGTCGGAGCGAACCCGGCGGCCCCAATACGCCAAACCGCTCCATGCATAAACTGCCACAATGATCATCCAGCGATCACTGCGGGTAACGGGGCCAACTCGAGATGTTGATCGCTTAGGAGCATCATTATAGATATCGACGTAAAACGTTCGCACATCACTGCCCTGTCCAAGCTTATCGGCAATGCCGACAACGCCAAGCTTTCCCATCTTCAGCGCATTGATCTGATCGCAGAAGTGCTGGGCTTTGAGAACCAGGCGGCCCTGATGGCGACGATCAAAGCCAGCGAAGGCAAGGTGCCTGTCGCCGCCACGGCTGCTCCGGCAGGCGCGCAGAACTGTCAGATCGCTATGGTCTTCGGGCTAGAGTTCACTTCTGCGATCGAAAGTAACGAGCGCATCTCTGATGACGCCTTCGGCGAGATCAAGGTGATGGATTTCAATACCCCCGAAGAGGCCAATTGTTATCTACGCGGGGTCTATGATGGAGATGGCTGGGAGCGGTCCATGGTCTTGGAGCGCAGCGGACCTGATATGGTGCCGCAGGAAGGATCATATCTTGCGGCCATCGCACAGTATCCCAGCCTTGATATGGTCGAATGGCATAATGCGCAGGCCGATCTCGAGGATGATGGCCTCGACGACAGCCCGGCATAACGAATAAGGTCCCGGCAGTGATGCCGGGACCCTCGTCATACTTTATGGAACAGTCCGCTCTATTCGGTTTGTGCGGCCTTGGCCTTGCGTGCTTTCGCCAAAGCCCGCTTTCCGGCCTCAAATTTGTTATGAACCTTCGGTCGTTTCACCGGCGCCGAAATAACTTCGAGGATCGCCCGATCTGAATACCCCTCCTCTGGGAACACCTCTCGAATATAGGGCGTCGAAGGAAGAATTCTGTTGATCGTAAGGTGGGACAGCAATGCGAGGCGTTGCTCCTGCTGAGCATTTACATCCCCGATGTGCAGGTCTCTTTCGATCGCATCATGGGCGTATCGATAGGGATTGGCTTCATTCATGACAAAGTCGCAAAGAGCCTCTACCCAGTAAACCTCGTTCACCGTGTCCTCGTTCACGTGCAAGGCTCTGGGCAGATATCGATCAATAGCCTTCAATGCGTTGCCTGCACTTGTTGCCCCGTTCTCCCAGAAAAACTCGCCGAAATCTTCAGGACGATTATCAGTGGAGCGGAACGCAGCTTGCCCCAGTTTGACCGGGGTATCCTTGGTGTAGAACAGCAAGAGTTTTACGGCGTCAGAGATATGGATCTTGGTCGAATTTTTGCTGAGGACCCGCTCCGCCAAGCGATGCTTATGGACTGTTCCCCAGGCTCCCGCTGGCATGCACGCTTTGGCGAAATCAAGAACCTTCTGAGAGGACAATCCCAGAATATCCTCAATGCCAGCATCTTTGCGGCGTAGCTTTGGGAGCATCTCGGCCATCTCGGTAACAGCTTCAAAAATGCTGTCTCCATGTGCCTTTGCTTCCAGATGGGATGCCGATTTGACCTCCTTGAGCTCTTGGCTGACATCAACATCCTCTACGGTCTTTTTCTCTTCAAGCCCCTCCAATGACTTATCAAGCGCCTTATCGATCAATTCGATTTCCAGCATGCTGGTGTAGATCGACTGAATCAGAGCATAGGCGCGGGAGGCCAGCTCGGCGCGCGCCGCGATGTCACCTGAATCAATGTAGGTTTCCCGCCAGGCTTGGACATTGGCCATCTGGTTCTGAGCAATGGTGAGCTTTTCAACGCGGTATGCCAACCAGATCGCAATTGAAGAGCCGGCGAGACCAATCGAAACCCCGACGACACCTGAGAACCAGTCGGAGGCACTTCCCCAGCTGGCGCCATCTCCGGTGAACTTATCCCCCTGCAAGAAGTTTTCGCCAAAAACGTGGCTGAGCCAGGTTGTGCCAAGAGCCAATACCAAAAAGATGATCAGGATGACGGGGAGCCGCCAAAAGGACTGTAGGTCATTGAAAGAACGCTTTCGCGATTTTGTAAGAGCTTCTGAATGCACGTAGAGAACCTGTTATTGTTTATCCAAGATGGCCGCGAAAAGTACAGAACATCAAGATTCCGCTATGCAACTTCTGGTATAGATCCTGTTTTGCTTGCGCCGCAATGTCAATCAACCGCACAATGTATCTGCATGGTTTGGCTTAGTTTTTTTCACACCACCGGCCTAATGTCCCCAAAACAAGAGAAGGGAAAACCCATGAAGGTAGAATTACGTTTTAGAAACACGAACCAAGGTGATGCAATCGCCTATCTGCGTGCTGCAGGTGCCGGGGATGATGGCGGGCAAGTGGTCCGCAGTGAGGATGATTACCATGGTTTGGTTCGGGGCGTCCTTGGCGCGAGTAATCGCAGCCGTGAAATTCTGATCACCGATAGCCTGGAGAAAGCCCGCACGATTGCCCTTTTGCGCCGCGGCGATAACGCCGGGGAAGCACTGATCAGCCAGATCAATGATGATATCTTTGCAGTGGGCACAACCACAGGCTCCAGCTCCTATGATGATGGCATGCCGCTCATCTACGATCTGCGTGAAGTCGGTCGCCCGCTTGAGCTCGACGGCTCCTTTGATCCGATGAACGACATTCATGTCGAGATTGCGAGCGGGCCCCTCGAGCTGGTTGATGCGGATTTCATTCAACCAGCTGTCTTTCATGAAGCTGATGAAGTTGGCCTCGCGATGGCCATCTGAGGATCTAAGCCGCGGCACTCAGTGCTGCGGCCACCCGCTACCCTTACGGATTAGGGCTCCAGCCCAGAGGCTTCGAGCATTTGACGCAGCAGCTCTTCTTCTGCCATGGTCTCGGGATCGATGTCAGGGTCGACCTGATGAAGCCACACATCCACATAGTGCTCCGCTGCGGCCTCAAAAGCGGGATCCCCAAGAACCTTGCCAAAGGCCAGGGCCGCGTGAGCGTAGTGTTTCCCTGCCGACATGATGTCATCCAACCCGAAGCTCATATGCGCAAAGCCCATGATCTGATCGATCTCGGCCGCGCTGATCGGAAGAATGAATTCGCTGGTCTGAAGGGGGGCTTGTTGGAATTCAGCAAAGCTGTTGATCACCCAGCGTGCGCCTTCTGCAAACAGGACCTTGATCGCAGTATCGCTGAGACCCTCGACGAGCATTTCGCGATCAAGATAGAGCTCCAGATCACCTCGGGCAATGAAGGGCTCGAGGCATTCGTCGCAGATGGTACATTTCGCCGGGATCTCTTGCGGTGGCAAGGTCCACACATAGTGCCGGCGCTGACCCTCTGTTCCATAGAGGCTTGTACCGTCATGCTCCCAATACCCGACCTCTGTCCGGCAGAGCGCGCAGCCGGTGTCTTCGACCTGATGGGTCGTGTAGCTGCGGCCTGGAATGTGGGTGTTATCTTTGCCTGGTGCGCCAGGGCCTGTGTCGCGGGAGAATGCAGCTGTCTCGTTCATCTCGTATCCTTTTGCCAATCTTGCTTGATATGGATGTCGCGCGACTGAGGTAACTATGACAGCATGGCATTAAAAAAATCAAACGTCTCCGAATTCAGCAAGAAGCTCAGCTTCCTGACTTAGGACGTATGCGATGAATGCAGTCTCGAAATCGGTCGGATCTTTTAACCGCACAGTACCGTCCTCCTGGAACTCAGGGACGGTACCGCATCGGCCATTGCGGTCAATGATCAGGTCACTCCTGTTTCCCGTTCCGAGCCATAAGACACCTTCTTCGTCGGCATCCTCGTCCTGATTCATCAAGAACGTTACCTGTCCGATTGGTGGACCGCCGAATATACATGGCGCTGCAAGCACCGGATGATGATTGAGCACACCGGCTATTGCGAGGGTTGTCCTGTAAACATCGAGAAGATCTGCCGGGAGCGGAAACTCCAATTCAGCGAAGGTTTCTTTGATATCTTCGATTTCAGCCTCTGTTGCGCCGCGAGCAGATGGGTGATCGCTAAAACGCGTGAAGATCTCTGCGAGACGGCTGGCAGCGTCTGTGGTTTCAGTCATGTCGATCACTTCCTAGATTGTTGGTCCCGTCTGAGTCCGGGGCTTTTGGGCGTCAGACGCCGCCTATGACTGCTGAGCGACGCAGATCAGGGCGCCGGACAGTCTTCTTCTACTTTAGCTGCCTCACGCGCCACCTTGGCTTCAGCAAACAACAGGTCGACTTCACCCTCGGTCATCTCCCGCATGCCATCAGGGAGTGACGGCGAGGTGCCTTCAGGTAGCCAGGCCAGGCTTTCGGGATCCATACCGCTGTTCTCTGCTGCCTCATGAGCATCAGGCGCAATCAAAATAACATCGCTAAGGCGGCCTCCTGGATATGCCGTCCAGCATACGGAGAACGGGTTGATCGCGCCGCGGCTGAGACCCCGACTGAACCGCCCCCAAGCCTCAGTCTCACCACTCATGGAATGGGGTAGACCGATTTCATTACACACGACGTTCGTCAATGAATTGCACCATTCAAGCGCTTCGAGCTTTTCCAAGACCTCGCGGTTGCGCTTCTTGGGCTGTGATGCCCCATTGCGCCCGGGCTTGGTCCAACCCTCCGGTTGCTGGTTGCGCGGAAACTTGAAGGCTCCCGGCTTCTCGAACTGCAGTCGGAAAGCACCCTCCGCGCCAATTTCCTCCATATAGTCCTTCAGTCGTGCCTCGGCATCGAACAGGTCCTCGCGCCATTGCTCAAGAACCTGCTTGGGGCGGCCGGCTTCGGCGATGAGGTAAATTTGTTTAGCCATTGTAGTGGTCCTTGTCTGAATTTGGGGGGAGCGGCATTAGGCCATCTCAGGTGTCTCATCAACTTCACGCTCAAGGGAGTGCTGGCGCAGCACTTCTCCAGAGGCATCCTGGATCTCGATTGACAACAGACCCTCACGGCCGTTCTTCCCGTCCTGCTTCAGCATCGGGTACCAGGAAAGCTTTTCCCGCACCCAGGCATCCTCGTCGCGAAGCTCTTCACCAGAGGTGACGCGCACAAGGGCGTCGTAGACCTTGTCGATCTCAGCAGCGTCTTCGCTGTAGCTCATGACCCGCTCATAGCCGCTCTTATGGCAGCAGAGCACAAATTGGCCCGGCAGAGGATCACGGGTATCGAGATCTTCGCGCGACGGTGCGCTGCCCGGAAAGACCGTGTCCGCAGCGACCGAAAAGTAGCAGGTGTTATACCCGAACGTGGCGTCCGCGAGATCGTTCAAATCGTCACCACTTTCTCGGATCCGTGAAAAAGACGCGTTTGCCATGATGGATTTCACAGAGCTTTCAAGACGTTCTGCCGGCGCACCGCGCAGCCAGGTAACCTGATCTACGCGCTCTTCCTCATCCGGGTTCTCGACATCCTGCAGTTCAATGTTGGGATCAAGTTTCATGGCCAGCTCGGGCACGACCCGATAGAGGGCCCATTCGTCGTAGCTGTAGCGTGGATCGTCGGAGAAGGCGCCGCTCTCGCGCAGGGTGCGTACAGCAGTCAGTAGCGTCGCCGCCTGCCCTTCAGGCGTGTCGTTTTGAAATGCCATGACAGCCGCACGCCGGCGCGCGGAAGCTGCCTGAGATTTGGGTGAGATGACCTTGCGAAAATCCATTCTGTGTCCTTATCGGTATAGATGCCAGGCATTCGATCCCTGGGTGTGTGATTGAATTATTCTGGAACCAGCAATGGCTCGGCGTCGGCTTTAGGCTCTGGGAACTGAATGTCGACCAATGCATCGAGATCAACAAAGCGCTGGTAATCCCATTCACCATCAATGTCTTCGCAGTCGAGAAATACCCCATCATTGCGACCGATCATCAACCGGCCCGAGGTCTGTTTTTGATCATGCCAGTCTTCGATTTCGCAGGCAAGCAGCGGCGGGGTGAGCTTGTGGAGTGCATCAAACAAGGGCCGTGGAAGATCCGCGGCCTCACCTTGGAACGTCGCGTTGACTGCAACGCCGTGATAACCGGAGTCGAAGTTGATCAGCACATCCCGGTCAAGTTCGACAAGGCAGCTATGGACCTGCTTGAAGAGCGCCTGGGGCGTATCGCCGTCCAGGGCATGTTCGTCGACAATCTTTGTCACGTTGTCCTGATTGGGGATGGCGCCTGTCATCACGGATCTCCTGGTGCCTGTTGCGAATTCTGTACTCCTATAATTGTGTCGCATGTCTGAAAATGAAAAGCTTTGAAACCCGGATAAGATAAAAGATACTCTGAGAGAGCTGATAAGGACCAACGGTCACAGGTCAGCGGCGCTTTATACTGGTTCGGGTTCCATCGATCGCTCAGGAAACAGATGCCAGACCTGGTTGATCGTATTGCCCGGGCAGACGATAACGGCCGGAACCTCCTCGAGACCGAAATCACGCTGAGCTACAAGGCACCTGTGCCAGCCATCCGCCGACACCAAGGTTGGACCATCATCGACCACAGCAATGATCGGAGCGATGCGGAGCGCCGCCTCTGGGCCGATCTCCAGCATCCACTGCCGGATACCCTCAAAACGCGCCCTTTCCTCTTCGAGAGAGCATCCAGCGGAGACAAGATAAGCTTCATCCATGTCCTCGGGACCATAGAGCGCCGCGATCGGCAGCATCGCCTCCACGACGTAGGGCTCCTCAGGAGGATAAAAGAGTTGAGGATCGATGAACTCCGCCAGGTTCGGCACAGCTGCGGTGTCCTCGACCTCCGAGCCACGCGCAATGCGTTCCAGATAAGGGCTGGGTTTGGAGCTCACGGACATCAGAAGCCCGGCGCCGATGCCTCTGCGGGCTTCGGTGGATCGAAGTGTACCTGGGCATGGGCCTCGAACTGGGCGCGGAGCTCCTCCTCGCTGTCTCCGCTGAGTAGCAGGCCCTCCTCATCATCTTCAGGGTCCCACAAAACGAAACCATGACCAGCCGCAAGGAGCGGTGCGGCGCGCTCTTTGAGCTTTACCGGTGCCTCGGTCTCGAATGTGCCACGATCATCTGCGCGGAAACCATAGACCTCTACCAGGTCGCTCCGACGATATGGGTCATTCTCGACGTCATTTCGAGCAGCCTTTACCCGAGAAAATATCAGATCGACCTCGGCTTTCGAGACTTCTTCAAAACCAAGCTCGATACCCGGGTCAGTCCCTTCCGGCCGCCAGGTGACGATGACATCGCTCTGGCGTTCAAACTCCACCTTGCGACGGGCATAATCCGGGGTGACGAGGATCATGTCGCCAAGGGTTCCATCGGCATTCTCTGTCCAGAGTGCCGTGAAGGCCTTATGATTGCCGCTCCGCAAGACATAGTAATTCTCGCCAGCCCCCTGCCCGCCCGCGCGGTTTACATTGATCATATCCGGCAAGCCCAACTCGCGCGGCACGATGATCTCAAGCGGTTCACACCAAGAGAGATTTTCCAGCCGCTGACTATCTGCCTTATTGGTCTTCTTTGGACGGCTCGCGCCCTGCACGCCGGGCTTGGTCCAACCCTCCGGGGCCACATCGCCGGGGAACTTGAAGGCATAGGGCTTTTCGAACGTCTCCAGGAAGCAGCCGATGGCGCCGATCTCATCCATGTAGCCGACAAGACGTCTATGAGACGATAGGTAGTCCTGACGCCACTTCTCCATAACCTCTTTCGCGCGTCCACCACGTGCTACCAGATATCGATCATTTGCCATGTCTACTCCTTGTTAATTGCCAGCAGCGTGGTTGATGCGGCTTTGCCTCACCCCCTTAGATAGGGGCTTTTTACCATTGCGAAAAGTAGAGATGCGCATAATTAATGGGTGAGACCAATCCAGGCGCCCGCTTTGCGGCAAAACACTTTTAAGAACGGATCACATCGTCATGCCCCCACAGTTCATCACATTCACTGGAATTGACGCCCGCACCGATCTCAAGCGATGCCGCGAGATCTCAATGCGTTGGCCCGTCGAATGGGGGTGCCTTATCGGCGGCAAGCTTGGTAAAAACCGGTACCCCGATACCGCCGTAATCCAGGATGCGGGAAAGCAACTCCGCACGGCTCTACATAGCTGCAAGGATTTTGCGAATTATGCCAACAGTGGCGTTTTCCCCAGCGAAGCCTACGGCCATAATCGCCTGCAGGTAAATCTCCTTTCCCATGAGTACGACCTGAAGGTGCTTGGGAATATCGCAGCGCAAACACTCACGCCGGTAATTGTTCAGGTCCGTGATGCCTTTCCTAAGCGAGAGGCGGGTTCCTGGCTGCAGTTCCTTTTCGATCAAAGCGGTGGGCGCGGCACATGCCCGGACGCCTACCCTGAAGCTCCTGATGATAACCTCGTCGGATATGCGGGCGGGTTGAACCCGTTGAATGTCGCCGATGCCTGCAGCCGCATCAAAGCTCGCAACTACTGGATCGATATGGAGACAGGTGTGCGGGACGAGAACGACTATCTCGATCTGGACAAATGCGAAGCAGTTTGCCGGGCTGTATATGGCGCTGCAGATTAACTCGATCTCACCAGAACCTCTGAATTACTGGAAGTAGAATGCCCTTAGTTTACCCGGATGGACGCATGGTGACAGAGCGATGCGGCGCTTGTCGCGGATCGGGCTTCTTTTTGAAGTCTGGCTCCCCGCTGAGCTTTTCTAAATGCTGGATGTGCAATGGTTGGCGCGGAAAATATGACCATCGGCGCTGTGAGCCAGCACCGGAAGGCAAAGACGATCCCAAGAACACAGGCGGCACTTTCGCTGGTACGCCTTAACTTTCTCGATACGCCTGAACTTTTGCCGGAGATGACATGACCCCCAATGCAGCCGATATCGAAGAGAAGCTTCTGCAGATCCTCAAAGAGAACCGCCCAGGCAAGGACGTCCGCGGCTGTATGAACCATCTTGAGGTCTATGACCGAGCCATTCAAAAAGAGGTTATCGAGCCCCTCTTTAAGGAGCTGGGCGCGCAAGGCCAGATCCAGGAGATCGATGACCTGGGGCATGACACCCATTTCAAAACTGTGTGGAACCGCGCACTGCGGGGCCAGTGTGAAGATTGGGATTGTCGAACCCTTGCGAATATCTTCGTCACGAATGCTGTCGGTGACGTACCGGATTTCTTTCGAGTTGTCTTCAAGGACGACTATGACGCGATTGATGCAGCCCTCGTTAAGAACCTCCCGGATATTCTTTCGGGTGGCGGCATGCGACCCTACACCGGGCAAGGCCTCAAATCATGGGTGACCGGTGAGCACGTCGATATCAAAATGGACGGCCTTCAGGCAGTATTCTGCGCGCGTGACGGAAGCACACTTCAGCCGCCGCCAAGGTATATCGCCTATAAGGATAGCGATCCCAGCCCGGAACCGGTTGAGATCTACGGCTTGATGAGCTTTCATTGCGACGAAATCGACTATGACACCTCCATCAAGGCTTGGCAGGCATGGTCAAAGGCCATGAAGGATATTGAGCTAAACCGGCGAGACCAATATGACAGCATCGCCGGTCGTATGCTGATGAACCTCCTTCCATTGAATGAAATTGGCATCTCACAAATGATGCTGCGGCAAGATGAATCTGTGTCTGTCGAGGCGGGCCCGGATGGCGTTATCGCCTACCGCGGCGAAGTCCGCGGGTTGAAGCGTCTTGTGGATGAAGGCCAGTTCCTTTGCGGACCGCGAGACAGGTTTGCGGAAGTCCTGGAAGCAGGAGGCTTCTCAAAATCCGGAGCGGGTGCTTTTCTCGACACTCTCGCTCAAAGCAGCTCCGCCTTCAGCGCCCTCGCGCCAGCCGGGTCGAACTTTCGTTACATGCTGGATCCTGAAACTCTTTTGGCATTCGAGCAAGAAGGCGATGAGGTGCTCTATGATCTGGATAAAGCAGATGCTCTTCCGATCATGGCCGCCGGTATCTTCGAGATGCCCGAAATGATCACCCACCGGGACCGTGAAGCTCGTAAATTAGCGGCAGATGTCTCGAACGAACTCGGAGAACCCCAATGAAACTGAAGTCCCTCTACATCAAACGCCCCCTCGCCTCGACCGACAATGACATGATTGTCGATATGATGTCGGGTTTTGACTTCGAGCGGGAAGTCGAACTGCATATGACGCTGATCTATTCCAAGCGCGAGGTCGATTGGAACTTGCCTGTCTTCCAAGCGATGGAAGACCCCCTGGAGATCGTGCCGCAGGATCTTGCCTTTGACCGGTTCGGCCCTCACCTGGTGCTGACCATGCGTTGCCCTGAGATCGAGGAGCGGCACCGCGCGCTGGTCACGGCCGGCGCGCATTTTGCCTTCCCGGAGTTCAATGCTCATATCTCGCTGGGGCTAGACCCGGAGGGGGTTGTGCAGGACTGTCCGGATCTCTCAGGGGTCCGCCGCTTGCACTTTGAAGGCGAGGTCCGCGGTCTTGCCAACAAGGCGGAAAGCAAAGTCAAACCGCCGGAGCCTGATGAGCCCTAAGAACGTACTGCTACGCTGGAATAGATAAAATCTCTGATATTTGCACTATCTTCAGATATACGGCTGACTTTTGAGGTCACCATGCCCTTACCAGAAGAAGATATAACCTCCAGCTTGTTATCGCCGTTCAGGGTATTGATTGCCGCCCATGCAGCTGGAACAAAAAATATGGGAATAAACAATAGCGCCGACGCGCTCATTCCATCTTGGACCACCATGAAGAGCACAATTGAGAATGCGACACCATAGACCAGCGTCGCCAAAAAACATCTCTCTGGGATACTTCTGTAAGTCCGAACCGTGATGATGTCATTTGAATGGTAAACGGTTCCTTCATGCTCGAATGTACTGCCGGTCTCGCCGAGTTCGAAGGTCTTCTGAAGTTTATTCTTGTATGCAAGGGCAAGATCCAAGCTGATCTGGCGGGAGGTCAATGCCCTGCCCGAATCCAGCGTTACTCGAACGGCATATTTATTGTCACGAATAGATGCGTCGGCCCAAAGGTACATTATCGAGAAAAACAAAGAGAGAAACAGAATGAAGGGGCTTGGCTCACCTGCCGAGAGTATCCGAGGGATACCTAAGTCGAAATACTCCACAACAAAAAATATCGCGGAAAGGCCCCAAATTATCTTGAAGATCAGAAGCAATACATACGTGAATTTTGCAGTTATCACTTCAATTGAGCTCATACTGTCCTGCGCGACCAAGACACCCATAACGTTTATATATTCTCGATCAGCCATAAATCTTCTTTTCTGTTTTCCGTTGAACCAGCATCTTTAAAGCGGGTATTCAAGTGCAAGATATTTTGAGGATTTCCCGAGTTAAAGCAAATGGTAAATACCCTACGTTTTACGTGGGCCCTATACCCGAACTCAGGACGGCGAGGACCGGAAGTTTGGTGTTGCCCTGCAGCGCCCGGGTCGTGATTTCGGAAACAACGCGCGAAACGAGTTGGCCCTATATTTGATGAGCCTGTGGAGCAAACGCAGCAGAACGAGGAAGAATTCGGCCTCTAGTCGTTTCTGCATTATTTTATAGTCCGGTACCGGCCGTTGCTTTCCCAGATGACAAGCGCCTGATCTGATGGAGCCTCCATATCGTAGTAGCTGTATTCCGTAGCCTGCTTGAACCACTTGTACTGGGCCCGGGTGAAACGCAGCATTTTCAGCATATCCGAGATCTCTTGGTGGGTCGTCTTGATGTTCATGTTCCGCGCAAAGCTCGCGGATACAAACTCAATCGTCCGGTAACCCTTACCAATCGTGCGCGCCGATCCATCCGCCTCCCAAAGCAGCCGGCGCATCGCCGGACCGTAGGCATCACGCAGCGCGGGCAGCATGCGCTGCTGGGTTGAAACGATCTGACGCCGGTAGTCATCGTGCTTTGATTTCACTGCCGGTTCATCCCGATACTGCTTTCCTTCCTCGTAGAGCATCGTCCAGACATTGAGCAGCAGGGCCGCCTTATTGATCTCCTCGACATCGGATGTGAATTCCGAAACGTCGAATGACTTGAGGTCAGCCATCTCGCGCGCCATCATCTCGAGGTAGTTTTGGATATCCTCGTCACGCGCCGCGGCCTGGCGCTCGGCTTCCTTTAACTCCGCATTCCGGACGATCTCGGCCTGTTTGGCGTCATCGATCGCCTTTTTAGCGGCAAGCTCGGCCTCCTCTTCAGCGCGGCGGGCCTCTTCGGCGGCAATGCGTACCCGCTCTTCTTCCAGCGCGACGGCGTGGCGCTCCGGATCGATCTCCTTCAGCTCCGTCAGCCAGATGTCACGGTCTTTCTCCTTCAGCTCTGCGAGATAAGCTTCGGGGTCTGCGGCCTTAAGTGCGGACATTGCTTCCAGATCTACCGACTGCAAGGTGCTGTAGCCCACCATCGTCGCCATGATCCCAACGAAGAATGCGACCGAAAAGCTGAACCCTCTATGACCTAATCCGATCTGCGGGAGAGGCTTGATCAACGCGATGAGGGGCACGATCAGCAGGGCAAGGCCCAGGTAGAACCCCAGATGCGGCGAGATCACCGAGACAATCACAGAGCCAAACATCAGCCCGAGAATAATGAGAACCGATTTGATAAATTTGAAAACCATGAATCACCCAAGTCTTACTGAAACCGTTAAAATATGTGGGCAAGCTATGGCCCTCATAAGGCAGGGGCCAGCCAAAAGTCTGGCAGATGCGAAATCTGTTTAGATTTGCCGCATAAATCCCCTTCCCACGTAATGATAACGACGCTCACCGTTTTCTTTCCGCCCGATCGACCTAGATGGTTATGGGGACGCGCTTTCATTTCGGAAAGCTTCGCGGATCCGCCCTCATCATGAAAGTGAACCTATGACTACCGCCAAAACACTCACGCCCACTAAGAGCGAAACCAAAGCCGAGCGCACTACCGCTGCCGCTCTGGAGATCATCGAAGCACAAACCATTCAACGTCAGGAAAAATCAGAGCGTTTGCGCCAGGCGCGTCTGGCACAAGAGGTTGAACCCAAGACTGTCACGAAAGCCAAGACCAAGAAGGCCCGGGCCGACGCATAGGGAAAGTCTGCGCGCTACTAATTTTCCATGGTCCGGGATGTTTGCGATCACTGCCGCAGACACCGGCTGGCATTTGTAATCTGAAATTCTCTGGCATAGCTGCGAAAAGTAAGCTGTGGCAGGAGATGGATATGACATACGAGTGGCAGAGACGTGCATCTGAGATCGATGCCTCGGTAAACTTCATTGCGAAAAACGAAGATGGTGGCGCTCTTGAAGCGCGTTTCGTTCAGCGCAGTTCCGAGTATTTTATCGCCTATCTCTCCTCCCAGACAGGTTGCAATCAAGCCTGCAGGTTTTGCCATCTAACCCAGTTGAAGGAAGTTCAAATGGGGCAGGCGCGGATTGAGGATTATCACGCGCAGTTTTCCCAGGTGATCGAGCATTACGACAGTCTGAAGGCACCGGTCACGCGGATGAACGTCAATATGATGGCCCGCGGTGAACCTCTGCTTAACCCTAACTTTTGCAACGAGTTCGACAGGTTTATCGCGCCGATCCGCACGGCAGCGGAGGAACGGGGCATCGATTACCGCATCAATGTCTCCTCGATCTTCCCGATTGGCGCGCGCGATGTGAACCTCGTGAAGTCTTTCGCGGGCCACCCGGTCACTTTCTACTGGTCAATCTACTCCCTCCTGCCCTCCTTCCGTAAACGTTGGCTGCCAAAGGCCGATGCACCCGACGCCACCCTCGCACGCCTGGAGGATTGGCAGGCCGCGACGGGACGGGATGTGGTTATTCACCATGCGCTCATTGAAGGAGAGAACGATCGGCTTTGCGATCATGTCGCGCTGCGGAACTTCCTTGAAAATTCCACCCTGAAAACACGCTTGAATCTTGTCAGGTATAACAGCTTCAGCGAAAGAACCGGCCGCGAGGCCAGCGACGCAAGCTACGCGCAAGCTCTGAGGGTGCTTGGGGGAGCTATGCCCCTGATGGGCTCAAAGATTGTTCCCCGCGTCGGCCGGGATGTGGCTGCATCCTGCGGGATGTTTCTTACAGCATAGTTACAGGCCGCGGGGTCAGAGGCAGGAGATATCAAGGCAACGATACGGCTTGGGGGTATTTGCAGGATCGGGTAGATCTTCGCTTGTGGTCTGTCGCTCTGAATAGACCCAAGGCTCCACATACTTTTCAAGGCAAAGAACATCTGCAATGTCATTCCCGAAGGCGCGAACTGTCGCCGGGCTCGTGATGCCGCTCAGGATGATATAGCGGCGTCCTGCGGGATCTCTGCGCAGGTCATTCTCCTCTACCGTGATCAGGGAGGATACGGCTGAGATCAGCTTGTCGGCATCCGGATATGCTCTTTCATGGGTTGGGTTGCAGTGCTCAACACTGTCGATATTCATGAGCGACGCCGCCTCGCCGCCAACAACGATTTCAGGTGCATACAGATGCGGTGCCTTGCACGCAGCAGCTGTTGAGCTCGCTGTCGTTACCGTCATGACAGAATATCCGAATTCACCGGGTGTCTTGGAGATCCTTAGCAGAACATACCCCCCAGCCTGAAAGTAGAAATGCTCGTCGTTGCCAGAGATCTTCTTAGCGAATGCGGTTTGCGCCATGGATGATTTCCTTCAGTCTTCTTTTCGCCTTTTTGGTAATCTAGAAAATACCATATTTTCACAGCGATGTATCTTGCTCTATTGCGAATGGCCAGATACCGCCGGTGCGATTTTTCACAAAGTCGAAAAAAAGAGGCAGCCCGAAGGCTGCCCCAAGGTGCGGTAGTCCCGCTGTGGCTGTTATTTGTCTTCAGCCTTGCCGTGGCGCTTGCCGGGCTTGAACTCTTCGATGCTCAGCGCGCCATCCTGATCCACATCCAGCTCAACAAAGCGCTCTGCCGGGGTCAGTTTCATTTTACCCTCCTCATCAGCATGACCTTTCTCGTTGCGGTGTTTCTCCATGCGCTCTGCTGCCTTGACGAACTCTTCCGGGCTCAAATCGCCCGAGCCGTCGGCATCGATCTTCGAGAAAACATCGCGCGGCTTCATGCGGTTACTCTTGTCACCACCCGCTTTCTTGCCGGCCTTCATCTCCTCGACGCTCAAGACACCATCTCCGTCAATATCGGCCTTATCAAAGCGCTCAGCCGCCTTTTCCATGGCCTCGGCTTTTGTGATAGGCGCATCAATCTGCCATGCAAATGCGGATGTACCCATGACAGTAAGAGCTGCTGCCATAAGCGAGGTGGTCCTGAATGCGGTGGTGTTGAACTTCATCTGTGAAGTCTCCTTTGAAAGTTCTCTGTAGACCTCGCGGGTGCCACGAGGATGGTTACGCGCTGCGGACATTATCACATCACGTTGGTTGCGAATAATGAACTGTTATTAAACGGATATGTTCCGCGTTTCCGTCTTTATTGTTGCATCATTGAAATTCGCATCACATGTATAGCCATATACTTTTACAATGGAGATTGCGATGAAGCGCGAAGACGGGCATTTAATCACCGTATCCGGCCAGAAGAAGGCCTTCCTCGACCTCTTCGGGGAGACTGCACGCTACCACCATCGCTTCAAGGTGTTCACGGACTTCGTTACTATGAGTGCCATCGCATTGCGAAATACATGCGCGTTTTCGCAGCAACTGGAGGATGAATATCTTCAAATCATCCAAAACTATGAGCCGGAAGATCGGGAGCGCCTTCAAAGACTCCTCGCGATCGTTGTTAAGGGCCTAGAAGTAGCTCCGGAAGACTTTCTGGGCGATTTATTCATGTCGCTTGAGTTCGGCGATGCGCGCCGCGGGCAGTTCTATACCCCTACGAATGTCTCGAGAATGATGGCGGAACTCAATTTTGCGAATTTGGATGAACTCCTTAAAGAGAAGCCCTTCGTGACGATTTCCGAGCCGGCCTGCGGTGCCGGTGGGATGATCTTGCCAATCGTTGATATCCTGCTGCGCGCCGGACGCCGGCCTGAGCGTAGCATCTGGGTTCAGGCCGTGGATGTCGATCGCACAGCCGCCCTCATGTGCTACATCCAATTGTCGCTCTGGGCAGTGCCGGCGCAGGTTATTGTTGGTAACTGTCTGACCCTCGAGGTTCGCGAGGTTTGGCACACCCCCATGCACCATATGATGGGGTGGGCAGCGCGCCTGAAGAAGGCCCCTCTGTCCGAAGGCTTTCTTGAGGCAGCCGAGTAGACGCCTGTCGGCATTTACGACACCCTGACTTATCCTGAAGGCAAAGAAGGAGCCCTCCATGAACAAAGAACGCCTAAAAGAACACCTCAATGCGATCGTAAAGGCAGCCGCCAAAGCCAACAACGACTATCGCAATACCCACCCCAATGCGCCCCTATCGCGCAAGGCACGACTCCATGAAGTGGACGGGGTGGCGTGCTGGTCTGCCTTCATGGAATTCCCCGAGTCCTCTGATCTGCGCAAAGGCTATGCCGAGTTTGGCGGGGGTGTAGTCGCCGCTTTTCAGAGCTTCATCGAAGAGCTGCCCCAGTCGGCACGGCCTGTAAAAATCGAACTCGATCTCGATCACTATAATGGTGATCATGGGGCAAAGACGAAGATGGATATGAGCCTCAATCTTGCCGGCATGCAGATCGATCGATCCGGTTATGGTTTTTCTGATTATCAGGATTATGGCGCTCATCATTTCGAGACATGGATCGCCCTGCATCGCATGTTCGATGAAAAACGCGTCGGGTCTGAACCCGAGGCGGACTGGCTCGTCGTGAGAGGTGGCCGCGGAGAGAAGCTGGGCCACCAGGCGGGTCGCTTTGAAGTGACACGGCTGAAAGCCTGCGGTGAGCAGGAAGCGGCCTTGAAGGCTCTCGCCATCTCCCGCGGCCCCCGGTACATTCTGGAGAACATGCAGGACGGCAATTACGGAGCCCTGTCGGCCGAGGTCCGTGGTGAGATCATCTCACGCATTCCGGAGCGGTCGACTGCGGAGATCTTGGATCCGGAATACGGGCAGCACCGCGCTGTGGAAGATGAGATGGAGATGCAGGGGCCCTGATCAAATATCCGATCTATATATCGTATGTTCTATTGTCCGGATCACGCAGCTGCTCGTAGTTTTGCATGAAGTTTTCGATACTCTGAAGCGTTTTTTGATACTCCATATGGTCGCGATATTCAGACCATAAGAGGTATACGGGGAGAAAAGCGATGACCACGGAGACCAAAACCATGGATGCATCAGAGGCATATCCCGCGGCACCCTTTGATCTGCCTTTGCGCAGCCTTTGGTATGCCACATATCCCGCGACCGCTGTTACGTAGAATGGGTTCAACAGCATGATTGGGAGGCACACCAGAGCGGCAAAAGGGCCGAGGCGCATGCGCTCCCCCGATCCTTCCTCCAGTTCGGCGTAAAGGTTGAACTCAGCGAGCCGCCGGTCGGCCGCCGCATCTCTGCGCTCTACTCGATCTCTCTCTGACGACTTCCCACTCATGCATAGGCCACAAGGGGATCAACTGGTGCGTTGAAGTTCGGAAACTTCTCGTTGAAGCTCATCACCTCCCCTTCTTCGTCCTCCACTTCAAAAAGGTGCAGGCGCTCCGGGAAGAGGATACCTGAAGGTGCGCAGCCGGCCTCGACATTGTCGGGCTCAGACCACCAGATCCCGACCACATAGGGCCGCTTGGGCACCACAACCTTGCGGATGTAGAGGGAGATGGCAGCCTGTTCCCATTGGACCATATTTCCGGGCCAGCGCTCGAGCTGCTTCATGCCGCGTGGGGAGATCTTGAATGTCAGGTCAGCCCAGGTGCCGCCATGGCCGTTCGAGATTGCCAAGATCTCCTCATCGAGGGTCCGGCCGATCGCGCGCGCCGCTTCCTCTTGGGTCGGAAAGATCTTCACCTCGGCCTCCTGGTCACTGGCCACAACAGCAAACCAACCCGTGGTTTCACGCAGGTAGCCTTCCTTTACGGCCCATTTTTTAATATCCTCGATGTCGTCATCGCCGAAGGTCATGGCGTCGACCCACTGCGCTGTCGGAAAGATCAGCGTGAACTCGGGCCCGTTGAGGCCGCGGATTGCGCGCCAGCTCTCGGGCTTTGTCGTGACGGAGATCCCCGCGCCATCCAGGCTTGGCTTGCGGCTGGTGGCATCATCCAGGAAACCGATATGCGTGACCTCTTTGATATAGATGTTCTCGATATATGCCATTTAGAATTTGTCTTTCTTGTCATGTATTTCGCAGGTGCTCTTTCAGGTCACCAGACCAGGAATTCGATACCGACCAACAGGATGATGTAGAGGAACATCGGCCAGATGCAGAATGCTGAACGGATGACGTCGACAATATCATCACTCCCGATGTCAGTCCGCACCCCCCTCTCCCAAATCATAAGGTAGGCAGCCCCATAGAAGATTGCCGCATCAATGATGACGGGACGTCTCAGGCGCGAAAGCTGTGCGTTCTCGATAAAGATCTGCTCGGCGCCAAATTGAACCGCTGCAGCAAACCCCAGGGCGATGGCCAACAGGAGGATAAGACTGATCGATCTCGCATCCTTGAAAGCATGGCGAATGATGAGAATGGCACCTAAAAGACCGGTGATCGCCACAAATCCTGCGGAGATACGCTCCGGCAGGTATCCATCTACGCCGCCGAGCACAGCATAGACAGCACCGCCAGCAAACCCCGCCGCCACCACGGTGGAGAAAAGCACATTGAGTACCCTCAGCGCGAAGTGCGGCCGGCGCTGTTCCCTACTGAAGGGCACCTTACGGTCACCGTCTTTGATCACTGTCATGGAAGACACTCCTAATGGTCCATAGATTAATATCTACGTCTTGGTTTTTCGCATGTCAAAGATTCCGGACATATTTACGGATTTCGCGGCTCGATTGCTGTTGATATCGGGGATATGCGTAACAGAAAAACGACCGTAACGCCGCATTGTTACGGATCACGTCAATGTTTTCAATTACTTAACAGGCGTAACGCGTAACGCGGATGAGTGTATTGCCTGCGCGTACATGTATGTGCGCACGTATACACTTTTTCACAGAAACCGTTACATAACTAACTACATCTGATAAAATATATATATATCATAGAGATAGAGCGTAACGAGAAGCGTAACAAAGCCGTAACAGGGGCGTTACAAACACCAGATTCCGTTACAGATCAGTCGATGCGTCATTTTTTCATGTTCATCGCATATCCTCATTCCGTGATGAATGGAGATGCGACATGAATGATCTGAGCCTGCAGGCAGACCGCTACATTGGAAATGTTCGTGGCGCCATTGACGCCATGAACCGGTCGGTTCGCGAACAAGGGCTTGATCTGTGCTATGTCTGGGAGTTCAGGCGCAGCGTATTGGCCACAGCTGATGGATTGGCAGCCGATTTCGTTAAAGCGGCCCCTGCCCTACATATGATTTTCGATGATCACCAGAATGACGGCACCTTTACCGTTACGCCGGCCCTCAACATCAAGATTGGCGACGAAATCCATAAAATTTCATGGATCACCCAGGACGATCTCAAGATCCCTGAGATCAAACGCGGGCTGGGTCGCCCCTTGGTGACACTCATTGAATGCGCGTTCGAGATGTCTCGTGTGCTTAAGGACGCCGGTCACGAGGGGATGACATTCATCACCGAGATCGCGGATGACGACATTTTCATGTTGGCTGCCCTCTATGATGAGAAGGTGCAGGATGAAGAGCCGATGCTGATTTAGAAGGTCTCAGGACATCTTTCTCGTACCGCCGCTACCATCTCGAGGTGGAGGTTTGCGGTCCTACACACCTCTACCTGCCAAAGTGTCGGAAAAGCTGTGAAATAGAATTTCTCTCTTGGGGGAAACCCCCATGCTGAACGGGTTCTATACCTGACTGATATCCCTAAAAACATGCGTTCCTGTGGAAACTTCACGGTATGACACGGACTTTGTGAAAACCGCAGATAGGATTGAAGGACGACATGAACACATAGGAACAACCATGAAACTCTTAAGGCCAGACAAGGGCAGCATGCGCAAACGCGCCATCTCCCTCATCGAGGGTGTGCTTTACTTGGTGATCGCGCTGGCGATCATTGTGGGCGGCACCCTCTTCTTCCAACAAGCCAGCTTCAACCGCCAGGTCAACGCAACCGCGGGCATGATGACAAGTGTCTCGACATATGTCGTCGCACGTACAAAGGATTCATCCCAGACCCGCAGCGACACAAACTTTGAAAGCGGCGACGCAACAACCTGGGCCATCAAATCAGGTGCCGTTCAAGCGGACATGATCGATGAGGTCAACGACCTCCTTCAAACTGAGGCTATCCGACTTCCATGGGGTGGCCTGGTGACTTTCTACGAAGCCGCGACCTACGTTGACGGCCATCGCACTCCAATCATTGCCGCTCGCATGAATGACTTGCCTACGGGTGCATGCATGCGCCTGGGCCATAAAAACCAGGTCGGTGACACAATGATCGGCGGGCGGGTCTTCGCGCTTGGCGTCGAAGAGAACGATTTTCACGAGGACGATCTCGCCTGGACCACGGGCGATATTCGTTACATGGCGCGGGACGGTGAAGAGACCGATATGGCGGGTCTTGCTGAGGCCTGCGAAGGGGGCAAACGCGACTTGGTAGTCTACTACGAAGTTTCTGGCATCCCCGAGGACCTACCCGTCATGGATGGTGGCGGCGGAGGCCTTCCAGATCTGGGTGGCGGTGGTGGCCCCGATGAGTGCCTTCCTGGCGATATGGGATACCCCTTCTGTGATATGTTCGGTGGTGGCGGCGGCGCAGTTGACTGTGATGCAGATCCCTTCCATTCGGACTGCAGCGGTGCCGATCCATGGGCACCATTCGCCTGTAGTGATCCCAATCCACCAGAGCCACCCTTCCCAGGTGATTTCTGGAGCATGCAACCAACTGACGATCCGTCAATGTGTGAATGGTCTATGAACAACGGATGATACCGCGAAATAAAATGCCTAAGATGCTGTTAGCACCTTAGGCATTTTGCATTCTGATAACCGGTCAAGTTCAGCGCTTGGAAAGTTCTCGAGCTGACGCCAGCATAGGGTGAAGCTCGGTAGGAGCTATTAGGGCGGCAGAATATTTGGCGCGGGTGACACCTACATAAAGCAGGCGCTGCCCTTCATCTTGACGCGCAGTATCTGAAAATATGTCTTTCTGAATTGGCTCGGCTGGATGGCTTGATGGGTAATTCGATTTAACCGCGTCAATCAGAATAACATGGTCCCACTCGATGCCCTTGGAGGAATGGACCGTGCTACACTCGACAACTCCGCCATCAGAACGATCAATCAGACCGGCATAGTAGCTCAACTCTTCACCAAAGACCTTATTTGAGGAGGCCAGCACCGCGATTGATCCCGGTTCGCGCTTGGCGCGCGCGTCATCCGCCCAGGCGGCCTGCGCCATCCGGTTGATCTGGCGTTCGAGATAGCCCTTTGATTGTGGGTGCCAATCGGATTGCCACTGCCTCTCTTCAACCCCGCCGACCAACACGCGTACCCGCCCATCATGGCTAACAGCTGGAACTGCTGCGACCTTTTCCTCGGCCTTCATGACACAATTGCCGAGCTCTACGATGCGCTTGCCGCATCGCCAATTGGATTGCAGAGACAGATTGAGGCTCGCCGGGTAGCTCGACTTCAGGTTTTTGAAGAGCGAGGGCTCGGCCCCCATAAAGGCATTGATCGACTGCCAGTCGTCCCCCACACCATTCAAGACACAGGTTGGATTGCGCGTCATCAACGCCTGGGTCAGGTCCGAAAAGGCCGGGGAGAAATCCTGGAATTCATCGACAAATAGAAATTGCAGTTTTCCGGTGATACGTTTGAACAGTGGCAGCTCTGCGCCGCTCTTGATGAGAACTGCAGCCTTACGCAGCCCCATTTCACCGTCGGCCGAAAATGTCTTGCTCAGGCGATCGTCATAGGCTTCGGCGATGCGCTCAATGTGGCGGGTGATCGCATTGGCAGGAATGGCCTGGGGAGCGCCACGGCGCGCGCGGTAAAGAATGGCCGCCTTGGTGGCATGACGCCGAACAAAGTCATCGAAATCATCTTTGCGGGTGAGGTAGCTATGCTCTGATCGAGCATATCTTTGGCGATAAGCATCCAGATCTCTGGGCAGGGTCACCTCTCGCGTCGTTTTCGCGAGATCGATGATTTGATCTCTTTCGCTGCGGTCATCGTCACTGAAGTGAAGCGTCAACCGGCTTGTATCAGGGTTCTGTTTAAGCACATGGAAGGCGAGACTATGAAATGTGTTGATCCCGATTTTCTTGCCAGTCTCTTCGCCCAATGCGTTGCACATATCCTTTGAAAGCTTCTCGGCGGCCGCGCGATTGAAGGTCAGCAACTGGATCGCTTCCGGTGGTACCCCCAGATCATTGATCAAGAAATCGCATTTGATGATCAAGGCAGTGGATTTGCCCGACCCGGCCCGAGCGCGCAGGCGAATATTCGGGGTCACCACGGACACGAAGCTGAGCAACCCTTTGTTCAACTTGAGCTGGCTGGCGGGCGTGCCTTTATCAGAGGGAGGCAATCTACGATCGATGGCAGCCGCCGCCTTCTCTTTGAAGATGAGATGCTCCTTCTTGAAGAGCTTCTGCGCCTTAGCGCTTTGGCCAGTCCAATCAAGACCCTCTACCGACTTGCGCAGTGCTGCCACCACCTGAGTGCTGGCGATCTTGCGGGCCTTCAGCTGCTCGCAGAGCGCCAGATGTTCATTCTCATATGATGAGGGTGGCGGTGTTTCGATATTCATAGATCATCCTTATTCACCATTGCCGGTACCCTGCGCAGGAGGGTCCGCGATGGCTGTCGCTTTGTTTGGTGCCGGGCGCCGGGCCTCAGGGGCAGAACAGATAGCTGTCCGGGCCGCGGAACTGGTTCTGGGCCACGGGTCCGGTGCAACGCAGCCGGCCGTTTGCATCAATCACATCCATCGCACCAAGCTGGCCGTTGGATTTGACCCAGACCTTCACAGCAGGCGCGCGGTAAACCTGCGCCCCGATCCTCAAGGCTGGCATGCAGGAAATGTACTTCCCGATCGCGTAGGGGTTCTTGCACAGGGTCACACCCCCATCCTGCAGGTGGTAGCCTTGCAGGAAACCTTCTGCGAAATCACGCTGACCGTCGGTAACGACCGTATTCATATAATCGGAGGCCTGCGCACCGCCGGCGCACAACCCCAACACGACAAGCGTCACCATAGGCAAACGGGATAGCAAACTCTTCATAATGAATTCCTGAAAACAGATCTGGTATACAGGCAAACTGACCTGAGCAGCAGGTGATTACAATGATCGCATTGGTTGATTTTGCCCGGACCGTTGCAAAAGCGCAAAGGCGAGATCGCCGAGAAGTAGACGCGAATCCCGTGATTCAGGGGGGTCTTCTGTAGAGATAAAGCGGGTCAGTGCTCTGGAAGCGCCCTGCCCGTTATATCGCGCCCCTCAGGCGGCTTTGGCTGCCATGACGAGACCGGCACCAGCCAGGCCGACCACGGCCGCGCTGGAACAGCTTTCTTCAATCCAGGCGCTGTCATCCGCAAATAGCGCGCGCAGGAGCTTGTTGGTCATCGCATGCCCTGCCCGCACGCCCTCGTAGCGGCCCAGCAAGGGCTTTCCGGCCAAGGCCAGGTCTCCCACGGCATCAAGCATCTTATGGCGCACAGGCTCGTCGCTATGACGCAGCCCGCCCGGTGATAGTACCCGGTCGCCTTCGAAGACCACTGCGTTGTCCATAGTGCCACCCAGAGCCAACCCATTGGAGATCATCATGTCGACATCTGCCTTTCGGCAGAAGGTCCGGCTGTCGCTCAGCTCCCGCACGAAGGTCCCGTTCACCATGGTCAACGCCTTGCGCTGATGGCCGATCGCTGGTTCGGCAAAATCAATGCTGAAGTCGATCTCCATCTGTTCGGAGGGTTCCAGCCTGGCAATCGCCTGACCTTCGCGCACCTCGACTGACTTGAGAACCCGAATGGCCCTCAAAGGCGCATGCTGAACCTCACAGCCAGCCGCGAGAAGACCAGCAACGAACTCTCGTGACGAGCCGTCCATGATCGGGACTTCAGGACCATCGATCTCAACCACCGCATTATGAATGCCGCAGCCCGCAAGGGCCGCCATGATATGCTCGATTGTCGATACGCTGCTGCCGGCTTCATTGGCAATGACTGTGCAAAGGCGAGACGGTGTGACGTGATCCCACCGCGCGGGGATCAGGCTGTAGGCCCGGCGTAGATCGATGCGTTTGAAGAGGATACCCATGCCTACCCCGGCCGGCTTTACGGTCATCGTGACCTTTTGACCGCCATGCAGTCCCACGCCTTTAAACTGAACATCCGAGATGAGAGTATGCTGCACTGATTGTATCCTTGAACGCCCGAATTCCTGCCTGCGGTCTTTGATCGCCGCCTTTTGCCTGATGCGAAAATAGGATTGTTTCTCCGGATCCCCTAATCACAGATTGTGTCTATCTGTCATGCAAAGAAAAAGGAGCGCCCTCACGGACGCCCCTCCACCCTCTCAAAAGTACCGTTTTCGCAATCACTATCTCCGCGACGCCGATGCGAGGACGGCAAGATTTCCAGAGGATATGTAAAAGTTAGAAACGACAGCCTGTATCCGCAATCGAACCACTGATAACCTGGTAGCCAGGCTGCGGATTCATGATCGCCTGCTGCATACCGGTCAACGCATACATGCAGCGGTTCGCGAACGCCGGGCTTACCTGCTTGCCACCAACATAGATGTCGAGCCAGGGACGACCGTTCTTACCCACATAGCAGGGCCCGTTCTGGGGTGCGCTGCCGTCGCCGCAGAGATCTTCAACGATCGCGTAACGCTTAATTTTGGGAAAGTAGAACCGCGTTCCGGCCGGGAAAACCATGCTGTGACGCCCCCCGGCATAGCTGTGTCCGACAGCCAGGGTGATCGGATCGTTATAGGTGCCCACACCGCCTGCTTCACGGTGGATCACCGGCTTGGCGATCGCGGCGGAGCCGGGAGGCGTGTTATCCCAATAGCTGTATCCTGTCAGGTAGACAGTCATCGTAGTTCCCTGACTGCCCGCGCTTGCGGCCGGAGAGATCAGGGCCATCATGGCCAGTGTGGCTGCGAAAATCTTCTTCATTATGTGTTCTTCCTCAGAGTGTTCACGTCATACTGTTTCTGTTTTCTCAACAATGTGACGAGACAATATGCGCCGTTTTTCGCATTACTACGGTCGGTGCAAATTTCTGCGGAAAAACCTTAGAGGGCGCGCGCCTGACGGAAGGTCAAAAGCTTTCGGCTCTGCGAGTCCCAAAGGTGATGCCGCGCGCAGGTAAGACTTTCACGGATGGTCAGGCGGATGGACGGATCATCAAGCTCGGGATGATCGCGCAACACTTCAGGCAGGCGGTAGAAGGGGATACGCGAGAACAGGTGGTGGACATGATGGATTCCGATATTGCCAGACAACCATTGCATGACCGGTGGCATCACATAGTGCGACGATCCGTGCAGTGCCGCTTCATGCATGTCCCAATCTGCCTCATGGTCCCAGGATGTATCCTCGAACTGATGCTGCACATAGAAAAGCCAGACCCCGATCATGGAGCCAACAGCGATGGAGGGCAGCCAGACAAAGGCGATCGCGGACCATCCACCCAATACGTAAAACAGGGCCAACAAAGTCAGAATGCCGATATTGGTCCCCATGGTGGAGATCCAGAATTTCTTATGCGCTGTAAGACTATAGGGCAGCCTGTACTGAAGGACGAAAAGAACCATAGGAGCAATCCCGAACAGAAACAGAGGATGACGGTAGATCCGGTACTTGAACCGCTCCAGCGCCCCTGCCCGCTGATATTCCTCAAGGGTCATCGTTTTGACGTCCCCCATGCCACGTTTGTCGAGATGACCGGCATGGGCATGGTGTACCGAATGGGTGTGCTTCCAATCCGCATAGGGTGTGCAAGTCAGAACTCCGGAAAGGCGTCCAATCCAGTCCTGCGCCCTGCGGTTGGAAAGAAATGCGCCATGACCACAGTCGTGCTGGATCACAAACAGCCGGACCAGAAAGATACCGGCAATCATCGCGATGGGCACCGCTGTCAGTGCGTTCAGGTTCAGCGCAAGAAGGCTGAGCGACCAAAGGGTAAACAAAGGCACAACAGTCAGTGCGACCTCAATGGTGCTGCGTTTTGTAGAGGGTGTGCGGTATTTGGACAGGGTCCGGATCCAGTCACGCGCGGGCTTATGGAGCCCCTTGGGGGGCTCATTGCCCGTGTCGTCAAACATATATGGTCCTGCTCTTGTTTTCCGTTTCTTCTACCACTGCATTATTCGCATTTTCGCATGTCGTGCAACGCGCTGTGACACTTATCACCAAAAAGATGGTCAAAAAAACGAAAGGGCCCGCATGCGGGCCCTCATCAGGTTGTATGATACCGCGGATTGGCTGATCTGATCAGTTGAAACCCATCGACATATCGTCATCCTTATTGGCCTGACTTTCCAGATAGATATCGAGCTCGTCCATCAGGCGCGCGCTGATCTCCTTGATCGGATGCTTAGACCAATCGTGCAGAGACCTCATCTCGATATCCCCCTGCGCATGGATGTTCACATTAAAGGCGGACTTGCCGTCCTCCTTCAGGTCAGTGCTGAAATGAGCATAGAGCTTTGCCACGGCTTCCATCGGCGAGCGCGCCCAGGCGGTCAACAGGCGTTTGTCGGGATTAAGATCGCCGTTGCGGCCGAAAACATAGGCCTCTGTATCACCCTGCTTCTGGGCGGCGGGCAGAATATCCTCAACCGCACTCAAGCTCTCGAAAGTTGTCATGAAAGCGTCGATGCGCTTGGCCTTGGGCGCAAGGCCGCCGAAGCTGATGGAGACTGTGCCATCCTTCTCTTTGGTGTAGCTCATCGGGAACGCCGTTGAGGGTGCCCCTTCGATCAGAGCATGCAGGCTTTCCAATGCGCTGGGGTAAGCCGCCAGGAAGTCGGGTTGCGAGCACATCATCATCTCGGCTTCAACGTGGATGTGGAATCCATCGCTCGCCAGGCTGACGGTGTCCGCGGTCTGTTTGGCAAAATGGGCGAGGTCGGCGGCTGTGGTCATGCTGTTATCTCCTGTGATGTTGATCTGAAGATAAACGCGATGTGCGAAAATAATAAGGTTAGCCTTAATTTAGGCGCGCGTTCTGCTCGGCCGGCGCCCGTTGCACCTGATCAATAGACCTCCTGCCTGTCAGATTTCAGTTGCGCATCCACCAAAGCTGCAAACTCCGCTGTCGAGAGCGGCAAGATCAGCGCCCCTTGCAGACGCTGAAGGGCTTTTTTCGATAGCGATACCTGCCCCACAGGGGCGCTAAGCACATCAAGGATGGCGGGCTCCAGCGAAAGGGAGATAAGGTCCGAGCGCTCCGTGGCGGCCGTGATGGACCCGACTGGATCGCCTTGCGACGACATCAGAACTTCTCCCGTTACCACCTCAATGTCGACCTCGGAAACCTGTTCATCCGTGATGACGATATCAATGGTCTTCGCAGCTGCGGGACCGAAAGGGCTCGCCTGTAGGGTCTGCGCCTGGGTCGAAGTACATATCATCACGCTCAAGGCAATCAGGGTCGCGGTTAATTTCATGGTTTGCATTATTCCTCCAATCTTGGGGCTCTCAGGTGCAACTCGGCTTTCCGTTCAAAGGTTCAGATAATCTCTTTTTTCGCAGATTGCCACGGGTGGTATAGCGGGGCGCGCGCCGACGCCCCGCCTTTCAGCCAAAGCCTTACAGCGCAATCCCCTGCCCTACACGCATCTCGCGCGCGGCCCATAGCCTGGATTTAACGAAATCATGGCGTTCCTCTGTGCTCAGCCCCATATATTGCATACGCCGCCCCTCATCCTCATTGATGAGATACAGCAGGGCCGCGTGAAATGAGTTTGCCTCTGCGGTCCAGCCGCGGCCATGGCGTGCCGCAAACCTGCGCACGGAGCCCGGGTCTGCATGACCGGTGAGGATTTCGTTGACTTGAAGCCAGCAATCCCCTGCCAGACCTTCATCTGATCCATCGAGGCTTTCAGCCAGTTGATAGACCATTGAACAGAGGCAGGGGTATAGAACGCGATCCGACAGCATGATGTTGAGCACCATATTTGCCGGGGTATCTCGGGTAACGAGTTTCGTTATATTTGACATGGGGTTATCTCCATCAAGCTGTCAGTGCTACAAGACGGCCGTTGGAACATTCAAACGTTACCCCCGGAGACGGACTCCGACAACATATATTTTGTGAAAAACTGACGTGTGACTCGAAAGACTCATCCTTCGAGCCACCGCATGTTTCACCCCAGCTTTGCCGATACCGCACTGACATGCCCGGGCAGGATCTGCGCCTGACGACCTTTGACATCAAAGATCGCCCCGCCGAAACGACCGTCATCGGTATAGAACACGCGTGTCTCCAACCCGCCGGTCGTGGAGAACTCGACAAACTCCAGACCTGCGATCTCTACCCGGCGCTCGCGGTTGGCTTTGATCGTGATGAGCTTGCCATTGTCCGTGTTAATCCAGGTTTTCCGATCAAGCAGATCCTTGGAAAAATAGGAGCTCGTGCCGACATCCTTCGGCGCCTCGCCGTTGAACTTCTCGCTCGATACCAAGAGCCTTTTTCCAAGCCGGCCCACCTCAATGCGCTGGGTTTTCTGACCCTTACGCACGTCCGACGCCAGTGACTGCAATTGTCCCGCCTTCCAAATCTCTTTGGAGCTCAGATTGTAGGAGTAAAGCGGGATCCCTACGAAGCCGCGGAGTTTGATATCGATATCGACTTCAGCGCGCAGCTCGTCGCCTGATCGCGTGAGCAAGATCCCGAATTCGCCAACCTGACGTTCATCAAGATAGATCTTCAGCGCCGTGGGCGCCTCTGCGTCAGCCAGAGCCACGCCCGGCAGTAAGCTGCCAACGGTCAGCCCGGCGGTAAAGGCACGTCTCGAAATCATGTTGTCACTCCATTGTCCAATTGTAGCTCAGGTATTCCGCGTTTTTCGCAATTACAAGTCCATCCCAAATTCACGGGGTGCTCTCATCTATGCAGTTATCCACAATCATCGTTGTGATTTTTTTCGCAACGCTCTTGCGAGACGCCATCGCGATACCCAATTCACGATCACCGGACGCCATAACGGGTCCGGGACACCTGAAACAGGCTCTTGTCGAAACCGAGAGGGCCGCAACATTGCTCTGAAAGAGGATGGATACGATGACGACACCACAGAATGACTTCAACACCCTGCTCCGCGGCACCGTCGGCTTTGACCGCATCGCCGAATATCTGGACCGCACGCTCAACAGCGACGTTCAGACTGCAGGCTTCCCACCCTACAATATCGAGAAGACCGATGAGGATGCCTACCGCATCACTCTTGCCGTTGCCGGTTTCAGTGAGGACGAGCTGGAGATCGAACAGCGCGCGACCGAACTCTATGTGATGGGCAACAAGACCGCCAAGGATGACAAAACCTACCTGCACCGCGGTATCTCTGCACGCTCCTTCCGCCGCAAGTTCCATATCGCTGATCATGTGAAGGTGCTGGGCGCCAGCATTGAAAACGGCCTGCTGAACATCGATCTGATCCGCGAGATCCCTGAGGAGAGCCGTCCGCGCCGCATCGAGATTGCCGCGGGTTCTGCCACAAAGGCCTCTGAACCGGCCGGGGATCAGTCAGAGGCTAAGGAGCCTGGCAAGAAGGCCAGCTCTAAGGTTAAGAAGTCCTGATCTGAAGGGCCTCTTGTGAAGCATTTGAGCACGCCCCTCGGGGCGTGTTTTTTATGGCTCCATCCAAACACTGAAATCCTCAAGGGACAGCTTGGTTCGCGCGTTTTTCGCGATGTCTTCCAGCGATTTGTAGACGCAGTCCTGGGCAGTAATCAGGTCTTCCGCCCAATTTTCGAAATCGCCGATCGGAATGTCGTCAATGCCGTCGACCTTGAGATGTCTGGTCAGCTTTTCCCAGCTGTTGGATTCCTGATCGAGGTCCTCGATCAATCCGCGCAGACCGTCGACTGACATTTCTGTCAGCTCCGGGTGATCACAGATGTCGCTTGGGGTCTTCCACTTCAGGTTCTTCCAGAAGGGCGAGATGGCAACGGGCATTTCGACACCGCGCCAGATCTTATCGGCCGTGGCGGCCTCCCTACCCATATGCTTCCCATTAAAGCCGTAAACCTTATGATCTGCCACGAGGCAGAGCCTGAGGGTCTCGCTGTTAGGATATACGTGAAAGAGGCGGAGATCTTTGGGAAGATTGAGGTGCATGATGCCTTTAAGACGCGGGTTCGAGAACCCCCTCTCCCGGACCGGGTTGCCCTCGGCGAGATCAGTCACAAAATTGGAAATTGCTCGACGCAGCTCAGGATACCACCGCTCTTTGCGGAGGGGTTCGAGGTCATTCCAGAAGCCGACCGAGGCTTCAACCTGGGTGATCTTTCTGTTCATCTCCTACCATGGCGTCGTCCTCGTCGTTCAGGCGTTCGAGAAAAAGGCTGACGCTGATTGCCGCTCCATTTTCTGTCTGATTGACTTCATCCTGAAGAAGATCGGCCAGACATTGCTCGTTTTTCGCATGGCGCTTTGCCATCCGGTCGCGCGTGCGCATCGCAATGTCTTCGTGGACGCTCATAGTATTTTCACTTCTCATCAAGGCCCCCACCTCGATAGGACCTAAATAGGAACATTCACGGAGGATCACAACATGCATTTCAATCATTTTGCATGTTTTTCGCAGCTATCCGAAAAGCTTTCCTGATATGGATTCTGAGCATTTCCCAGAGAAATCAGGGTTTCCCCTTATATACATAGAGAATCCTGAGTTGTGCGCTAATGAATTACTTAACTTATGGTTGAGGTATCCGAGTTCACAGCTTCAGGTGTGCTATTTTTATTCGATTAACAAACGAATTTGGCAGGGCCGCCTCATCAGGTCGCGCGGAACATGTCCTTGAGTGTCCCCAGTAATGTGTCTCTCACATTCTCGCTGCGGGCTTCCTCTGCAATGTCTTCAGGCATCATGGCGCGGTCGCGTTCGCCACGTCCGCAGATGCCGCAGGTGGCCATTGCGTTGAGCAGAGGCGCCGAAGCATCAAGGAAGCGACCCGTGAAGTTCGACGTCTTTCCCGGCAGGATATCGAAAAACGCATCATCAAACCGATGCGCTGAAGGGCCGTTCTGAATATCTCTAACAATCTGAAGGCCACGTCTGTGAATGGACCAACTGTCCTTGCGCAATGCCTGTGCCAGAGGGTCGTTGCGGGTGAACCAATCATCATCCTCGGGCACCATGGCCATATCCATCATATGCTGCTCATAGCGGCGCAGGTCGAGCAAGAGCTTTCCGATGTCCTTGTTGCGGTGCCAGCTGGGCAGGTGTGTCACCATGATCATCCCGACCCGTGGAACGGACCACAGGAGATTTCGCCGGGCGCGCGAGAGCATCGGCCGACGGCGCGGTGCGACCCCGAAGCCATATTGGTCGAGCTTGAGAATGATCTGGCGCAGCTTGGCAATAACGATGAGCTCATCATGGGTATAGCGTTTCAGCACAGCATTCGACGCGATACGCCGCGCGGCCTCCTCACGCTCGTCGCGAGGCAGATCCTCAGCCACGTAGTCGGCAAACAATGAGCCGCCGATGTCGTCGGTGGCCTGGGGAATATCCGCGGTGGGCGCGCTGCGCCCCATTCGCGCCAGAAAGGTCGACACGGCACGTGCAGGGTCGATACGCGCATCGGCCAATCCAAGATCTACGCCAGGCTCAATGCGGATCATGTCCATCTCCTGGGCAGAATTCAGTGAGGCATCAAGCGCAGCAGACCGGCTTGAAACCAGGTCCCGAATATCACTTAGATCAGATGGGGTAACCCCGCTCTCCTTCAGGCCAATCACATGTTTCAACAGGGTAATCGTTTCAGGAATGGCGACGAGCTCATGACGGCGAAGTGTGACCGGTATGCCGTGCCCCTCGAGCAGGCGCAGACCCAGTCGCGCGGCCGATCCGCTGAAGGCTTCAATCTCGACCGTTGCCTCATTGATCTGCGGGGCCAGCGCGCGCAGTTCGAGAATTCCCGCTGAGAGACGGTCCAGTCGCTCTTGTGCATCTGACGCTGTCATCGCAAGAAATCCTTTGAATTTGTATATGAAAAACTTATTCGCACAGCTTATCCCGTTCAAGTGTTCAGGGTTTCTTTATTGGTTTAGAATGGCATTTTCTCGTGGTTTGTGGCTTGGCGGTCCCGCTCGTCATCGGAGTTTTCGCAACGGGCGTTATGATGATCTTGAAAGGAGAACATCATGTTCCACATTCCAGAACCCAAATCGCAGGCCGCCCATTTGAAGCTCGTGCGGTTCAACGGGACCGAGACGTTGCTGAAGCGCCTTGCCTCCAATGAGACTGTCGAAATGCGTGATCGTGTTGAGGCCGCCGGTGTTGACCCAAGGTTTCTCGGGGACTTTGAAAAGAAGACCAGGGAGCTGATGGTGCGCGCCATTCATGAAGAGCCTCATGATCTTCGTAATGATGTTGATCGCATTGCAAAGCGCATGTCGCGGTCGGCCTTGTTTGACACCCGTCGCTCTGAAATCGAGACCAAGGTCACCTCAGCTGTTATGGCTGGCCTGCGGATGATCCATGACCGCGCTCAACCGACCGAGCCCCAGAACCCATTTGCGGTGAGCCCTGTGGCGGAGAAATCGGTCGGGCTTGAATTTGCTTGATCTCCTGAACTTTCAATATTGAACCTCCGTCCTGGGGAGGTGACTGCCGGCGCATTCGGATGTGCCGGCTTTTTCGTTCCCTCTGCCCGACCGGTTTACCATGTGACTTTGACAGGCTTTATTTGGGGCAGCATCTCATCTGGATGAGATGCGGTGCTGGCCCGGTCTGTGTGCCTTAGGTTTGCATCGGTTATCTATATGCACTTTTTGGTGTCCCTTATTAAACGATGGTGCATAACGATCAGTGTCTTCGCGGATCAGCGTGGGATATCCACAATCGAACACATGACTCTACGGCAATTATCTCGGTTCCCTGTTGCGTCATTCGATCAGGATCTGCTACCTATTGGTTGTGCGATAAACGCCGGGCAAAACGGTGAGCACAGAGGCAAGGACGCAGGCAGGCGTCATCGTGCAGGCGGCGGGCAGATTTGCCGCCTGCACATTAAGAAGAGCCAACATCCCCTTAAAACATATTATGAAAATGTGTGCTACGTGTGATCGTTCATATGTCAGGATTGATCGTTTATCATTGGGCATATCTGCTGAATTTTTAGGGTAGGACGACGCCAAAGAAGGTCTTTTTGCACGCCCGATTTTTGGGAAAAACCGTAGATGACAATCACCTCGCTTGCCGGTGTGTCAGCGATTTTGTGATAACATCGCCCCCTTGCCTGCGCCCCTCAAAGGGACTTGAGTAGGGCTAATTGGATCCTTCTGAAGCCAGGCTCAATCCCTCCGGCCAAAACGAGCCATGATCTGTGTTTTCGCCTGCTCCAACATGGCGTCAGTATTGCTCAAACCAAGCAGATCATGAATATTGATCCCCCGGCTGACACTGGGCTCAAAGATGAGGATCGCACCGCAGTGGGATTGGTTGATGTCGAGCGCCCAGAGTGACCTGAAGTAAACTTCGGATCTTCTGGCGACCTCCCCGTCCGACAATGCCCCACCCAGTTCTTTGCGGCGAAGCTGGATCTGCGGGTTCACACCGGAGCTCTCAGCCGCCACCTCTGCTGGTCCGGGCTGCTGGCGTTGTGATGTCGGTCTGACCTCCGCGGCAGAGGCAGTATCTGTGTTGGACTTTTCCGCAAGCCTCGATGCATCGATGCGCATCTCAAGTTCGGCAAGCCGTTCAATATCCCTGTCCAGCGCATCTTTAATCGGGCGCGTACCGGTTGTGGCCGCGCGCAATAGTGCGGTTGCCCTATCATCAGCCAAGACGGGTGACAGCTTCTCGATGAGACGTGAAATCTCTATAACCTGCTCATTGATGACCTTCGCAAAAGCTGTCATTTTCGCAATGAGGTTATCGTCCTGCGGTCCGACCCTGAGGTTTTGAATATCGTCACGGTTATCTCGCAGGCTTGCACTGACCGTATCTGAAAGGCTGCCCAGGCTTTCTGCGTCGGCTTGCAATTCCTTGAGGCGGGCGGAACGCAACGTCATCTCCTTGATGCGATCCGCAGAAATCGAGATCGCTTCCGCCACATCCGGATCAAGGTTGTCGACAAGTAATTCTTGAGTTTTTCGAATGACGTCGCACTGGGATAAGAGGTCAACCCCCTGCTGTGAAACCCAATATTTGAAACTATCAAAACGAAATTCTCTAAGCCGCTCAAGATTATTCACCGCGGCCACAGAGTGTGCAGCGTCGACTAAAATATGTCTAATTTGGGTGGCAGAGCTCTGATCAAGATCGAGATTGATGTTCATTGGGCATTGCCTCCTTACATTTAGAGATTTATGCCATCGCCTTGAGCCTTTCCGGTCTTATCCACAACTTTGAGTGCCGCTGTTGATAATGACAACGAACTCTATCAAATCAAAGGTATTTCGCCCGATGATAAACATGACCTTCATGAAGAATCGCAGCGCCATGTTTTTCTCATCTCTCTGCGCGTCTCTTCTTCCACTCGTATTAGTCTCAGGCCCGACTTTTGCGAATGGCCTCAATGAGTTGTCTTTGAATATCTACGACATAGACGGCGCGGTCGAACATTTCGACCGAGAGCGCCTCGAGGCACTTCCTCAACTTGAATTCACGACCGAGACACTTTGGACATCACAGGAGAACCACTTCTCGGGGCCAAGTCTGAAGACTGTTCTGGAAGCCGGCGGGATAACCGAGGGTGATGTGGAAATCACCGCAGCCAATGGCTATGCCTTGAAAATGGATCTCGACGAAGACCCATTAACCGACACATATCCCATTATCGCTACGCGTCTGAATGGTCAGGAGTTTCCCATCTGGGAGAAGGGCCCTCTTTGGATCATATATCCATTTGTCGAGGTACCCCGGGTGAAGATAGAACGGGCTAACGCACTTTCTGTCTGGCAGCTGATTTCCATTCGGCAAATGGGCGAAGGTGAGGAGATAGAAATCGATTCCGGAAAGCCCTGAGTTGTTTGATCTAAAAAAGCGTATAGCGAGGTTCCTGCAACTGAAAGACAATCCATCGCGGCAGCTCTCCAAGCAACGTCTTGTGAGAGCCTCCGTGATCGTTGCAGTAACCATCGTGTGCTTTGCAATATTTGGTTTCTTCGTCTACCGGATTTACGAAGGATTAAAACGCACGACGGAAGAGGCGACTGAGAATTCTATCTGGGTGGTAGGGCAGGTTGAGCCAAACAGCCTGCAGTTTCAGCTCGCTCTGAATGCATATCTGCAGGACCCGGAAAGCTCCCGCAACGAAGAGCGTTTAAAGCTCACAACCGGTGTTCTTATGAGCCGGATGGACATCGTTGAAGTCCATATCTATAATCGCAAGCTCGCGCTGCGCGAAGAGTTGATTGAAGCCTTCAAGAGCATTCTGCGCATAAAACCCAAACTGCTTCGGATCGTGACGGCCAATAGCGGTGATGACCTGACACTGGCTGCGCGCTCCATGACCAATGACATGCCCATGTTCATTGAACAGATACGCGCCTTTGCAGTGAAATCCATGCGCCTTGCGGCGGATCTCTCTGCAACAGAGCGGCGTAACCTATGGAGTTTGGTCAATAGATTTGCACTCGCAGCCTTTGTTCTTGTCCTCTTGTTCGTCACATCCTTGTTCATGATGATCTACAGCTGGATGAGCATGACGCATACCCGGACCAAGGAAGCCGAAGCACGAGAGAGCCTGCAACAAACCTATAACCTTTCGAGCGAAGGTATCCTGATCGTCGATCGCTATGCGAAGGTTGTGACTATCAACCCTGCTGCTTCAGAGATGTTCGGGCTGACCGATGATGATTTGAACGACAATACAGTCTTGCGTCGTATCTTCGTCGACTCTCCAGAAGTAAACCAGATCGTCTGGGGTATTTTGACGGAAGGCTATCACAAGCATATCATCATCAAAGAAGGTATGAGCCGGCGGGTCGAGACCTCAGGACGTAGCAAAGATGGCTCCATACTTAAGCTGGACGTGCTGACCACGCGCGATCGAGACAGCTATGGCAATCCCGTTCTTGTCCTCTTCATGCGCGATATCACTGCACAGATCGCGCGCGAGGATGATCTGCGCAAAGCACGAGATGAGGCGGTACGTGCAGTCGACTCACGCATTCGCTTCTTTGCGGCGATGAGCCATGAGATGCGCACGCCCATCAGCGGGGCCATCGCAGCGATCGATGCGATCAACGTGAGAACAAGCCCCAGCACCGACCAACGACGCTTGCTCGGCATCGCTGAGAAATCAGCGCATGCAGCCCTCGACCAGATCAACAATGTTTTGGACCTGGCATGGGTGGAGCGCGGCGACTTCCAGCTGGATTTCGAAGAGTTTAACTACATCGATGTCATTGAGGAGGCCGTAGATCAGTTCAGACCGCTTGCCCAAAGCGTAGGAACAGTATTCGAGCTGGAACTTTCCGATCGGGAGGGCACCTTTGTGAAGGGCCCGCTTCGTGTCTTCATGCGGCCACTCAACAACCTCCTTGGGAACGCCATCAAACACACACAGAATGGTACGATCACAGTGCGCGCGGCTGACTATAACGGCAAAGTCAGAATTGAGGTTGAAGACACTGGTACCGGCGTATCCGAGGAGGATCGCGAACGTATCTTTGAGCCTTTCATCATGGGAAGCTCGGGGCATGTTTCAGCAACGCAAAGCTCAGGTCTTGGCCTTCCAATCGCTAAACGTGCCGTCGAAAGCATGGGCGGCGAGATGGGCTACAGCAGCAAGCAAGGATATGGCTCCCTGTTTTGGTTCACGTGCAAACTGGAACCCTCGAGCGAACTCCCAGATCAGGGTTTGATGAATATTAAGGCGGAGGAAACCCCTCAGGCTGAAAGTGGAACGATAAAGGATGAAGTTCTTCTGGTGGAGGATAATGAGGCCAGTCGAATTCTTGCCTGTGAAATGCTCCAATGGCATGGCTTGGATGTCACGATTGCCGAGAATGGACTTGAGGCCGTGGAGATTGCGACATCGAAGAAATTTTCCACCATTTTGATGGATGTTAACATGCCTGTCATGGATGGCCTGATAGCAACGCAGCATATTCGAACAAGCGGAGCCTCCGTTGCAGCGCGCATCATTGGTGTAACGGCCTATGGCGCGCCGGACGAAGTTGAACGCTTCATGCTGTGTGGAATGGATCAAGTCATCAGCAAACCCCTCACAAGTCAGGATATCCAATCTGTCTTTAAAGAGTCGCAAAATAAGACTCAGCCAAGCGTTGGAGATATCGTAGGTCCCGAAAAGATGGACTTTGCCTTGGACTCACTGCGCGCTGAAGTTAAGACGCTTCTCGAAGGGTTGATGTCCGCCAAGAATGAAGATGAACTTGATGAGATGGCCAATGAAGCGCATCGTGTGAAAGGATTGGCCTCAATCCTTCAGTTCCTGGAACTGGCGCGCCTTGTGACCGCATGTGAGAAACATCTCAGGAGTGGCCGCGCCGGCAAAGCGCAATCTTTGGCGGATGATATCCGTGAAGCCATGTCCACTGAAGCATTGCAATACGAAAGAGACCGGAAGCAGTCATGACCGAAGCAAAGAAATATCGGATCCTTCTGGCAGATGATCATCAAGTTATCCGAGATCTGGTGGCGTCTATGTTGCGACAGGAAAATGACTTCATCGTTACGGAGGCTTCGAACTTTTCGGAAGTGCAGCAACTGATAAACGACTTCGGACCTTTCGATATCATTCTTCTCGATTTCGCGATGCCAGGAATGAACGGGCTGCAAGGTGTTGAGAAGGCCATTCAGGACAACCAAGAGCAGCCTGTCGTTCTCTTCTCAGGGCTAGACAATAGATCGATCATTCACAACGCCTTGAAGATGGGCGCGAAAGGCCTGATCTCGAAGAACAACCCGGCAGATGCGATCCCAAACATCATTCGTTTCGTTCTATCCGGGCAGACCTACATGCCAGCTGATTTGTTCCCACAATCAAATACGGAAGAAACCGACATCAAGCTCTCGCAAAGAGAAAGCGAAATGCTGACCTGCCTGCGGGCCGGAATGACCAACCGGGAAATCAGCGAGAAAATCGGCATCAAGGATAGCACTGTTAAACTTCACATCAAAACGCTTTGCACGAAACTCGGTGCCAAAAACCGCGTTCAAGCTGTCATGATTGCCGAGAGAATGGGTCTTGGCTGATCAGAGGTGATCATCCTCGCCATACCCCATCGTTTCGCGCGTTAGGAAATGCAGCAGGACGAACAGTGCAGCGGCCAGCAGGGCGATGCCTGGAAAAACCCATAGCGCCCCTACCAGGGGCTGATTGGGCCCACAGAGGAGGCTAGATAGGACTGCCGAGGTCTTCGCACATGTGATCTGAAGGCTCCGCTCGACAAAGATGACGCCGCCGGCACCTAGCATTGCCAAGATCAGGGCCAGTATTCCCATTGCAAGAAACGAAAAACGCTTCACTTTGTGCCGCGCGTCCGGTGGCCCAAGCGCAAGATTGTCGAGCCGATTTCGATCAATGTGCCCGGTGCCAAAATATAAAGCCCCGTCACCAGCGAAATCACTGCGGTCTTGCGAAAACTATCATCCTGGGTGTTTTCATCCGCGCCAAGCAGCATAAAGATCGAGACAAAGACACAGATCCATCCCAGGCTCGTCATCAGGTTGACGCCGCGCTGCATTGCTTTCCAGTTCATCATAAGACCATCCTTGTTCAGTTTAGGCTAACGCCCTTTCCAAGCAAGAATGCCGTTAATATACGTGCCGCAATCCGCGGGCTGCTGTTTTATGTGGATAACCCGCCATCACATGCAATCTCGCCCTGTATCTATGCCTGATCTTCTGAGGCTTTGAGAGCTAAACGGCTCGATATGGCGCAAAGCAACGCAACAAGATCATTGAGCGCTCTGAGATTTGGTTGAGAATACTCTATCTTGTCCGGTCCGCCGTTCACTTCGGACCACAGCGGATCGGCCTGCCACCCATGTCTAGCTGAGGTTTGCTCCAGTCGGGCGGTGAATGCGCCGATGATCCGACATGGCGCAGACATATGCCAGACTTTGAAAGCTCCAGTTAAAGGCTCGTAATCCACACTGAAGCGACCAGATTTAGCCTCTATGAAGATGCGATTCCATCCGTCCTTCTTCATGACATAGGACATTGTCATCGTTTTGGCGCAGACATAGGCATGCACTTTTGATCTGAACCCAAGTCTATCGAGATGCTCGTACACAGACATGATTTCGGCGAGATGCGTTTGCATCATGCGCGCGGTCAAGCTTGCAGTGAATTCAGAAATGACATTCCTGGCTTCAAGCGTCATCAAACCCCGGTTGTCGCGTACGGCCGCAATGCCGATCTCCTCGCGAAGAACCTCATCTGCTGTAGATGACGTCCAAAGTTTGCGTGGCAGCATCATATTGAAGTTATCTTGAACACTACCGGCAAGACCTGCGTCCATGATGATCTCTGAGACCACTCCCAATAGCTCGAGGCTCAAAAAACAATGCGCTTCTTTGCCGCCGCCACAGCCAGTCTTCCATTTGGTGTCGTCATGATGGCTCTGCGCTTTGCGCGTCGGCATGATGGTAAGCGCGATACCCTGCCACCGCCCTTCGAACCGAAGCGGATCGTTCAGGAACTCTTGAAGAGCCAAACACTCTTCAGCTGGCACGCGGGGCGGCGGGCCTGCATTATCGAGCCCTCTATCGAAACCCGCTTTCAGGGCGGTACCGACAATCATCCTGACGTGGTCACCGGCGCGTGCGCGTCTGAAGTTCTCCGGATTTGCTTCGAATAACGTTTCCTCAGGATCGGGGTTAAGAATGCGTCGGATCCTGTCATCCATGCTTTCGGGTTCGCGTCTGGCCTGCATCTCGTCCATGCGCTGCGCTCCCAAGGCACTGTGTACAGGGTCGAACTGGACGCCAAGGTGCCAGGCTCCAGGCCTATCTCTGCGCGTCATAACCATGCTGAACGCATTTCCTGCGACATTACTTTTCTGAACGATATCCCAACCAGAAAAGGTCTCTACGCCGCCAGCGGCATCAATGAGCAGCGCGAGTTTACCCATCGCAGTCGCCATGCATTCGCCTGCAAATCCGACAGCGGCAAAGGCCACTGTGGAGGCTTGCTCGATGTGCTCAACCAGGGCCACATCCCGGGAGAGAGCGTATTCAGTGTTCTCACGCAGGTCGATTACATTGATTGGAAGGGTCATATACCCCTGCCCAGAAGGCCCCTTTTCGCGCTCAAGCATGGCTAGTCTTCTCCAATCAATTCTCTCTTGCTGAATGTTATGTGCAAGCTTAGAAGGCAAGATAGGTCATTTTTGCGAAACGCGTAGAACGCAGCAGTATTCTGCGCGACATACTGCCATTATCTGGAAGAAACTCAGGGATCAACCTATGGATACTCCGATGAACACAACGGGACGTGCGAATATTGTCGTTCCGAATTTAAACGCTTCAGTTCAGGACCTGGGCCCATTCCAGTCAGGACGTCAGATGATCACAGATATCCTTCCGGGATCTGCCCTCGTCTGTCATGCGGTAAATGAAACCCCCCTTATCGATGATGAGGGCTATGTCTTCTTCGCCTTTGAGGGTAATGCGAACGGTGCTGCAAATCTCGTAACTTACTACGAAAAATGTCTATGCGGGGCGGGAAGATTGAAAACCTCATATCCCAGCATAGCCTACGGCCGCGCGCGTATCGAGGATTTGACCGTTGTCGCCAGCTACGATCTTGATCGTCTCGTCTTCGATCAGGTTCTCGACCGAGAAGCGATGGAGGTCTGGAGTGGGGAGAATATCCAAAGCTTCCTGCCGCCGAAAATCGAAACACCCTGTGCCGATCTTGACCTGATTTCCCCGCTGCTGACCCTGCCTATGCGCTCTATCACGACGGATTTGCAGAAGGCTGCCATATGGAAGCTCGAAGACGGCACCCTCGTCGTCAAGGTCAGAAATGAACCTATCTGCATATATTCGCATCATGATGACAAGCTGCATGCGATAGTCGCGACGCTGGAGCTCGATCCAGATTTGGTCATTTCAATCTTAGGATCTGAAAGCCGATAACGGGAAATCATGCGGCAGTCTCGCAGCGCGCGCCCCTCCTCGGCATAGTATTTCGATACGGTCCCGAAGCGGCCGGCCCTCCAAACTCGGAGGCGGCTCTTGCAAATATTTTCCCCTCCGCAACTGTGGAATAAAATCAGTCAGGTAGACCGCGCAGCTCATGCAATCACGGTGTTGTCCACTGCGGGTGAGGCAAACCTTATCGTTTCAGGCTGTGCATTTTTTCATAGAGCCGTCCTACGGTCATGTGAGTGAAGCATGATTATGGAGAGCGACCATGGGACTGACTGAGGGCAACGAAACACTTCTGGGGATCTTTGACTTTCTGGCACGCAACATCGGTGACACGACGCTTGATGTTGATTTCGAAGATTTCGATCTGCCGCCGCGGCTGGAAGCATCTTTTGATGGGATGTGCCGCTGGGCAATCCACGAAGGTCTGATCACCGTGATGTCGACCAAGAACCTCGACGATGCCCATACGATCCATTCCTACGCCAAGCTCCAGAACCCGGCCATCACCTCGCTCGGCGTAACAGTGGCGAGCGTCGCGATGAACAGACTGGAAGGAAACATCATTCTGGCGACCGCCCTGGTCAAAAATCCAGACCTGCTGGCAAAATCGCTACTTGGGGGAGATCAAGATGGGAACACGCATCAGTCCAAAAGACCCGTAGAGGAAATCAGGCGCGCCTCGTAGGGCGCACCTGTACACACGATGAAAATTGCGAAAATATCTTATTCTCGGGAACGCCTGCGCATAGCTGGAGTTGGTCTTTCATAGCGTAAAATCAATACCCAATCGCATGAGGCCCTGGGGGCAGTTCCGAGTGAAGGAGGGTACAATATACTGGATGTACCATGTCACCCACAGTAGCAATCATCGAGGATAACCCCCTTCTTGCCTGCGATCTTGAATGCATTTGTCAGGATGCCGGATGGACCGTTTTGGCCATGGCTAACTCATTGGATGAGGTGAAGCAAAAGCTCCAGGAGGTGCCGCTTGATGCCGTCATTTCCGACATGCAGCTGATCGGCCCGGAAGATGGGGTTGATGCGGTAACCTGGCTGAAAGAGCGCAACCCCGGCCTGCAGGTCGTGTTTGTGACCGGTACTGTGGATCCTGCTCTATTGACCCGCATCGATGCTGTGAAACCACAGCAAGTTTTCGCCAAACCCGTCGATCCATCCCGTTTGACCGAGACCCTCGACGTATTTCGCGGGTGATCCCCAACCACTGGTTAGTCCGAGCATATCGGTCCGGGCATCACTTTGCGAAAAATGGCTTTGTCGCAGTGGTCGCTGTTCTAAACTAAGGCCTGAAACATTTTAAGGATCGGATACAGAATGGCAGAGCAGACATGTGGTGGATGTGGCGGGCAAGGCCGATTTCCAACAGCTTGTTACGGCTGCGGCGGCAGTGGACAGCAGCAGACCCATGATGGACGGGCGCAGAGTTGCTTCAGCTGCGGTGGGTCCGGTCAAGGGCAACCCTCCCCCTGCGGCACCTGTGGCGGTTCTGGCAGAGTTCGGTCGCACTGATCGAACGCTCAGGGTCACCTCATGAACTTGATCTCTGTCAACTCAGCGGAATAGATATCGTCTCTCTTTGCTGAGCTTGGAAGCGGGACGCATAGAACCTCTGCACGGCCAGCCCCGATGATGTAATCGGATGACCCTTCTCTGAAAGGCGTCACGGTCGATCTATTGTAGGGACGAGAGCTGAGGCGATACTCGATATATGCCACGTCCCGTGTCGATCTGTTGTTGATTTCCAACCGCAATGGTTTTCCGTTGGCACATTGGGTGGGGTCATAGGTCAGCTGCGCTTGAACATCCCCTTCCGCATCATCGTCTGGCATTTCGAAACTCATCACAGTCCCCAGAAAGGACATGGCTCGGTCTTTCAGGCGGGACCAGTCTGCATCGATGGCAAAGTCGGAGAACAAAAATGGAATGCCGACGAACAGGATGAGCCCCCAAGCAATGAACTTGGCCACAAATCGCAGCAATCCAAAGAATACGATGACGAGAATGGCGCCAATGATCAGTTGTTCCAAAAGGGTCTCCAGTGCAGGGTATCCTCTTTGATATAGGTTTCTCGCAGAAATATTTCAGGGCCTGACGCGTTGAGAAATGTGGACAGCATGGAGGGCATTGCGATATTTCGCCTATTTTCGCAACTTGACCGGATGCCGGATACCAGGGTATTCAGTTTGCAGCCACACTTCCGTGGCATATAGGGAGATCACCATGGCACATCGCCTCGAGATCCGTCCCGCCGAAGGCGGGGCAGACGCAAGCCACTTCGCGCAAGACCTCATGCGCAGCTACATTCGCCTGTCGGCTCGCAAGGGCTGAAAGCACCGCGTTATCGCCGATGGTAGTGATGGACGCACAATTACCCTCGACATTTCCGGCAAGGATACACGCGACCTGCTATGCGAAGCGGGCGGCCACCGTATTCAGCGTGTACCGGAGAACGAGCGCCGTGGACGTGTCCACTCCTCCACCGTCACAGTCTCTGTCCTGCCCTTGCATGAACGATCCCCAGATCATCCAGCGGCACGCCGGTCAGGGTCTGATTTCATACTGGAATGGTACTCGGGATCTGGGGCTGGTGGACAGCACCGAAATCGCCATATGAACTCTGCGCGTTTGCGTCATCTGCCCACGGGGATCGTGGTTACCTCGCAGCATCGCAAGCGCCCGAATTCGGAAACTGAGGCTCGTACGGAGATGACCGCGCGTCTTGATGCCCTTTTGGCATCCGAGGGGGCGGGTGCCGAGAATGCAGACCGGTCCGCTCAGATCGGTTGTGGGGCGCGGGCGGACAAGCGGCGAACCTACCGGTTTCAGGACGGTGTGGTGACCGACCATGAGACAGGCAAATCCGTCCTATGCAAGAAGGTCATGAAGGGAATGTTCGACCTGCTTTGGTAAACACAAAGGGGGCGGGCCTTAGGCGCGCCCCCACGCCACCCCAGAGTTCGAGCCCAACATGATCTGAACGAAGTCGGGGCACCAATACTTCGTTTTTCGCAAACCTTCAGTTAGATGGATTGTCATTGTCAATCCGAAGAAAGGCCTCTTGGTTGAGGCCGCGACCGAGCTTCAGAACAAGCAAGGCCGCGGTGGCGAATGCGCCCTTGAGCTGGGTGAGCCGGCTCAGATAGGTGGATTGCTTTTCAAAAAGGTCTTTCCTACCCACACGCATCAGATCGTCCTCAAGACGTAGCGCACCCGGCCAGAGAATGTCAGTGACACCCGGCACTTTGGCACCCAATACCAATCCTGCGGGATCAAAATCCGGAAATGAGATTACCGGCACATCGAGGCTACGCAGCCAGGCTTCGCAGGTATCCTGCCGCGCGACATGGGCTTTTCCGCGAAAGACCAGCGTGTAGCTGCGCCAGCAGGCTGGAACAGGAAAATTCAGGCGTTCGAACCGGTAAAAGACTTCCTCGTTCTCAACCAGTATAACACCCTTGTTCTGAAGTAGCCCTGCAGTTTTCAGGTCGACAGACATGATAGCCCCGTCAGGCATGCAGATGTTCGCGCCTCCGATCATCAAAGGGCACCCCGGTTGCGACCGTATCATGATCCTATCGTTCATCACGGGCGCGCGGCCGGACTTATCGTCACCGTGGCGCGCGAGGCCAGCGGCCCGGCTACCATCATCAGTACCGGGCGCGAGATCAATCTGATCGGAAGGAACCCCGTGAAGGTGAATGAGATCTGAGCGGATCGCAGCCTTAATCCGCGCAGGCAACGCCCCTTTCCAACCTTTACGCACTTGGAACCCGTGGGTGGCGAACTGCTCTGAGAGGAACTTACCCGCATGCCTTACTTGCCCGGTACGCGCGGCCTCCATCAGCCGCTCTTTTTGCGCGGCGGTGATCATGCTTGCATCAGAATGACATCATGGACACCCGATGTCACATAGTGCGCGCCTTCCGGAACGGTCTGCATCGCGATCCCTTGTTCACCCTCACTCATGTGGTCAAACAGGTCGACCACAAGCTGTCCGGCGATCTCGGGGTGATGCGCTGTTGCCCAATCACGTACTGAAACCGGGCCGCTGCGCGCAATGCCGAGCAGTGTATCGATCATCGCCTCGACGGGATCACTCTCCTCAGGGGGAGGTGCTGTGGCTTCGGTCACTTTGCCCGCCACATGTTTGACCCGGCGCGCACTACGGCTCCCTTCAGGGTCAAGTTTCACGGCCACTTCAACCAGGGCAGTTTCATTGGCCTCCGACAGACAATCAACGCCGATTTTCGAACCGAAGTCGATACCACTGAAAGCTTCCTCGGAGGCCTGTAATGCCTCGACCTGCTCTGCGATCGACACGCTTTCCAAGGCATGGAGCAGCGCGCGGAAGCGCTTTGTACGGGCCTCGATCCGCTTGGTGCGGTACATGAAGTCCAGCATTTCACGGGCGAGACCGCTCAAACGGACAGACCATGGCTCGATGCGGGTCATGATATCACGTGCATAACGGACACGTACCGGCCGGGCATGGCGATTATCAAAGAATTCCTGGATCGAAGGCGCGTTCAACTGAACTACGACATCGATGAGCTCTTTGACGCGATCCTGGTAGACCTCATTGCGCCTGATCCGTTCCTCCATAGTACGCGCATCATGGTAGCCGTTGCGGACTTCCAGCTCGAAGATGCGGATCTTGTCATCGATCTGAACCCGCAGGGTCATGATCGTATCGATCGATTCCTCGAGGTGCTCCGCAAGCCCTGCATCATCTCCTGCCTGCCCACACGTCTTGATCAGCCCTGTAAGCTCGCCAAGGCGACGGATCTCTTCGGCGATGGCACCACTTGTTTCCAGGATACGGTTGCGATCGTAGATCCCATCAAAGTAACGGCGCTCACGCGGATGTAGGCGGTAGTTCCCTTCTTCATCACAAAGAAGAACCCGCGCGCTCTCAAGCTTGGCAAGAGCCTTTTCGGTTTCGGCAGAGGCCACAACAGAGCGCGCGCGGTAGATATCATCGAGCAGATCAGCATTGCGCGCCAGCAAACTTGCGTGTGTCTTGAGAGCGGTCATCAGAACAAGCTTCCCTGAACATCAGCTGTGTCGACTTCGACCTGCAAGGCACCGATATGACTGTGGAAGTGGGTCAGAATATCGTTGATGCGGTCAATCTTGCCGGTCACGAAATACTCTTCCCGATCACGATTGACCAAAGTCAGATACCCCATGTCCTTCAGTTTCTTAAGAATATCGGTGATTTTTCCGTGATCAGTTGGGCTGTTCACCCGCATGACCGCCGCCAATGTACCAAGCTTGTCACGCATCGCCGCATTGCCATCGAGCGCCTCGGCGATTGCGGCCGCGCGCAGAAGATCGCCCATCGACATAGGACCTGCCGTATCGTCAACCTCAAGCATGAAACTCATGCAGTGGATCAGCTTTTCACATTCCTCCTGCATATCTTTAGCTGTTGAGCGGATGGCGGCAGCCGCCTCAGCGGACCCATCAGCCCAGGCCAGAAAGTGGCCCTTGCGGCCGCCTGTCGTGGCGATCTTGCAGCCCATAGCCGAGATCAGCGGGGTCACCTGCTCGAAGCCGTCCTCCTCATGGAGATAGCGGTAGAGAGCCGGCTGGGAGACTTCACAGATGACATTGCCGCCGAGCAACGAGTGAAGGGTTTTCTGTTGCAGGCTCATTTCTGATCTCCTTCATCCGTATCGGCCTCATTGCCATTGTTGCCGTCGTCTTTGCCCGGGTAGTCGAGCTGATCATCCGCGATCCATTCGCGGATGCCGGAATGCGCCACACCGAGGCGATAGAGCTGGCGATCCTGAATACGCAGCTGGAATTCGAAAGCGTGTTTTACGCGGCGATCGAGGTTCGGTGCCGCGGTCAACAGCGTGATATCGTTACCAGAGAGCATATCGAGCAGGCTCTTGGTGTTTTCGACATCGAGCGCGCCGATTTCATCGACCGACCACACGAGACGCATGGCCTGCCCTTTGCGCATCACCGACAGCAGCGCGGTGAAAAGAATGAGCCGCAAGATAATGATATTGCCGTTTGAACTGAGATCGGAAAGATCGGTGTTCCGCCCGAACTTTCGCGGATGCCCCCGCTCAACCATCTGACCTTTCAGGTAGATCATGTCCTCGATCTGGAGAACCGGATCGTCGTCGTCCTTCCAGTGGTCCAGGAAGGCCACCAGCGCAGCAACAAGCGCTTCAGAGGGTTGGCGGCCGTCGGTATGCTGCCACTGGGTGAATGCCTCTTCCAGGGCCTCCATATCCTTCCAGAACTCCTGCTCTCGAATACGGGACACCAAGGATAACTCGACATCACGCACATGTGGAAAGCCAGGGTTCGAGCTAATGGCTTTGGCCAGCTTTCGGTTTGTCCGTCGGATCCCGTCATCCGCTTCACGCAGCTGTTGGAAGGAAGCGCGGATAGGCTGGATGATCGCCACGAGGCCGCTCATCAGGATCTCGAAGGTCTCTTCGTGATCCTTGTTGTACCAACGCAGAATGGCCGGGACCCATTCCAGTGAGGGGGTGCCGAGATCCTGCTCGAGGAAATAGGCCGAAATGCCCGCATCGCCGCAGCCATGGAAGATATTGCTGATCTGCTTTGCGAGCTTGCGCCCCTCAACCTCAGCCTCCGCGAGTGCTGTGCGGCGGCGCCGCATCTGCGTCAGGTTGGCCTCAACGCCTTCGGAATAGAGAGTGTCGCGCTGTGGATCGGCGCGCTCGGCGCCAACGGCATCAAGCTCTCGTGCAATCTGAGCCAGAACATCTTCGGCCGTCTGCTTGGCATCGCGGAGCTTGCTACGTTTGGCAGCGATCCCTTTCAGGTCAGCGTCACGCGCTGATTTCAGACCCTTCAGCGCCACTTCCTGTGCGCTCAGATCGAAACCCATCTGTGTCTGCTTGCCTTTGCGCTCCGACAGCCCAGCCATGCTCTCAACATGGGCGGCCCAGGCATCAGCCAGTTCACGCGCAGCCTTTGCAACTTTGATCTGGGCGTGAATGGCAGCAATCCTGGCATCGGCATCTGACAACGCGCCGGCATTGACGCCTTCAGCCTTCAGTGCATCAGCTCGCTGTGACTCGAGCTCTGCGAGGGCGTCCCTCAAACTCGCCTCGATCTCTTTGCGACCCTGCTGTTCTGCATCATGCAGGCGTTTGCGCTCAGCGTCGCGCGCAGCGCGCGCCACCGTGATGTCACTTTCCAGCGCAGAGATGCGCGATGCAGCTTCGTTTTTCGCATTTACCCTTTGAGTATCAAGCTCTTTGAGCGTGACTTCGATCTTCGCTAGGGTTTCGTGAAGTTCTGCACGACGTTCCGCGAGATTACGCGCGAGCTCGTCAGCTTTGACGCCAAGGTCTTCTTCTGCCGCGAGACGTTTGCGCTTCAGGTTCTCCAAAAGCGACTGCGCTTCGGCCAGGGCGCGCTCCGCTTGGGCGCGGCTTTTGCCAAGGCGCTCATGTGCTTTGCCCGCCTGATCGAGGTTCGTTTTAGCTTCGTCGACGTCCATCGATGCGCGCTGGAGACGATCCTGCGCAATCTGGTCATCCGCATGCGGAGGGACATCGAGCCGCTCCAGATCGAGATGCAGCCCATAGAGGCTCTCACCGCCCTCCTCGAAGGCTGGCGCAAGGGTTTTGAGTTGCAGTAGCTCAGGTCGAATGACTTTGCCGATTGTTTCGGCCCAGTCAGGCATGTTGGTCTTGATCTCTGCCAATAGGGTACCGGTTTCCGGTGTGACTTCCTGAACGATCCGAGCGTGTTTCGTGGTTGCCGACTGGAAGGCCAATTCAGCGTCGCTGAGAGCCCGTGCCGAGATTTCAAGCTGGTGGGTCGCATCGCGCTGTGCGGTGTCAGCCTGCCGCTGAAACTCGGTCTGTTCAGCGTGTTCAGCCGTGATTTTATCAAGCCGCGCCTTCAGCGCCTCATGCTCCCCCACAATGCGCGGATCCGCTTCGACAGCGGCCATATCGCGCATGCAGCTGTCACGAGAGCCTCGCGACGTCTGAGCTTCATCGTCGATCATTTGCAGATCCGCATCGAGCTTGATGCGGATATCAGACAGGTTCTTGCGTTTGCCTTCCTCGAGCGTCTCGTAGGTCAGGTCAGCAGTGCTGGTGGCAACCTTGCTATTCTCGTTGAGATTTGCGAGCCCCTCCTTCGCACCATCTTTGCGCGCGGCAATGGCTGCCTCAAACTTACGAGCAACCTCATCCCCCTTGGCGCCGAGCGCGTCGCGCGCAGCCTGGGCCGCGTCCGCCTCCCCCAGCAAACGGGGCAGCATATCGACCTTCTGGCGTGCTTCAGCGCCGCCGCGGCTGCGCAGCTTCTGCTCACGATCTTCAATGCGTGCGATTTCTTCGGAGATCGCCTTATGCTCTGCCCGCAAACGGCTCAGGGTATCTTCCGCGTCTGTGATGCGCTCACGGTAACTCGAGCCGGCTGCCTCTTCTTGAGCTTTCAGGACATCTAGCTCACCGACCAGATCAGCAATTTGCTTGGTTTTGTCGATCTCATAGGCAGCCAGAGCTGCGAGGCGGCCATTCATTTCGCTTCGCGCATCATCTGCCTGCAGCTTGATGGCATAGGCTTTGCGCGCCGTTGGCTCGGCATTCATAACAGTGCGATACCCTTGGTGCCGGCGCGGCCAGGCGGCGATGTCCTGACGCTTGCTGTCTCCCAGGATACGGAAAGTACCCTGACCGCTTTCGGTGGCCTGCCGGGCAACGACACCGAGAAGGCTTTTCATCGAGACATTGTTGCGCAACATCTGGGTCAGGATCTTCTCGACACCAACCATAGGCGTCTTGCGGTCTGTATGACCGTAATCCGCGATCAGACTGTTGTAATAGGCGCGGTCGCGCGTATCGACCGTTGCGTCGGTCCAGCCCTGGATAATCCCGCGGTAACTGCGTGTGGAGGTCACCAAACGCGATGCGTGGTCAATGCCCAGGGCGCGCAGACGCTGTTCAAAACCCGTGGAGGCGATGAACTCGACCGTATCTTCATCCCGCATCAAAAACATCTCTTCGCAAAGACCGCCCCGTACGAAGCGATACTGCATGCGTTCACGCGAGCTATCTGAATGGATCACCACGGAGCGAACTTCACCGCGCGCATTTCGGTACTCAAACGCCAGATAACTGGACTGTCGCGGGAGATAGTGCCCGATGAAAGTGTCACGCTCGCGAGAGTTCACCACGGCGGACATCTTTTCACCGTAGAAGATCGGAACAAGCTGAATGAGAGAGGTTTTGCCGGAGCCGTTCTCCGCGAGAACCACTGCGTGGTCATCCAATGGCACCTCGTCGATCCGCCCGGGCAGGATGTTGTTGTCGACGACGACCATGCGGATCAGGCCGGGCATATTCATTGTGGCGTCCATAGTAACTCTCATCAGGATTGCTTAACCCTGAACTACGCGCAACTTTGTTTTTCGCAATGGTCCAGCTAGTATTTTTTACAGAAAGCCACTTTAGGTCCAGATTGCCTCCTGGAGCTCAGCCAAATCATGGAGCTGTTCCCATTGTTCGGATTTATTGTATCTGATGCCAAGCAACGCCAGATAGATTGGCGTGACATCGCTCCTATCCACCTCGACTCCATCCACAATGAAATCCATACTTTTTAAGGCGCCAATTTTTTCACAAATATCGAAGCTCACCTGCACATCGTCATCTGCGCACTCCTTATGAAAGTCCAAAAGTGTCCTACATCCATGGATATTTCGCAAGATACGTGCGTCATGAGTTTTTTCGGTTCGGTTCTGCCAAAGATGGATACCAAACGCATCGTTCAGAGTTCGGAAGTCAAATACGTAATCACGCGCAGGGGCCAAACTGAATGGATACAATCCCTCTTCGGAAACGGTAATGATTGCACTCCTGGCAGCGCTATAGATATCCTCAAAACTGTTTTGGCCAATAATATGTTCAAACATTGAGGTTAGGCGTAGCTTGGTTAACCTAACTTCAAGGTATCTCTTTTTCGCATATTCATCTGCACGCTGTCTGCCCTCCTTGTTGAACAGCGCAGTATAGTTGCGAATATCCGCTGGAGAAAATGATGTGATCTTATCAAAATCAGGGTCGGTCTCTCGAACCGTATTTTGCTTCATGTGAGAATTCTCCCAGCCATTACACTTGTGGCAAATGTATTCGTGCTGAAAGCTACCCATACAGATGTCCACGTTGTGGTAGGAATGTGCTATTTCAAGGGTTCTTTTTAGCTCTTCGAGCCCATCCAGAACATGATCATGATGTAGGTGGATGAGAGACCATCTTCCCTTGCTTCCAGGCTTGGATTGATACTCATCAAACACTTGGTATCTGCTTCGATTGCAGCCCGGGCAGCGCCAGCTCTCAGGCATCCGCTGCCATGTTTTACAGGTTTGCGCTGTAGACTTATCCTTGAACGGGGAGCTCACCACCCCACCTGCGGCATCGACCGGAAGGTTTCTTCCGTGATCTTGCCATAAAAGGAAACGCTTGAGCTGGTCCCGATATCCATGCGCCCTTTTTGAACGATCGACCGGGCCTTACCGCTGCCCATTGTGGCTCGGGCCACGACCTTTAGTGCAAAGATACGGTTGACGCCAGTGAGTGCAAAATTCTCTTTAATGCCAGGCGCACAGAGATCCAGAACCTGCACGTCAACATCATCGCCGATCACTTCATACCCAAAGTCTTCCAGCCGCTTGCCATCCTTGAGGGAGACGGTGTGCATCCCATCACTGCGCAAGATGTATGTGTCGGTGCTGGCTTTGTTCAATCTATCGCGGGTTTCGAGCGCCATGACCCAGCCGCCCAGGTACGGCAAGCCGAGACTGCCGCCGACATATGCTTCAGGCACTTCAGCCAAGAAGTGATCTTGGGCCTTGGTGTCAAAGTAACCGGGATGAACCGCCTCGATCTCTGACCTGGCGTTTTCCTTTTTAAGCCCGGCAATCATCAACAGCTCTGCCGCCAGCGTTGCGACAGCCTGATCGCCGCGATCACTGATCAGAAGAATGCGCGCCTTCGGCATATCGCTTGCTTCCAGAAGAACATTGCAGAGGATTTCGCGGCGTTCAGACAGGAGATCTAGGTCCTGCGCAATTGGCCAGTCATCCGTATCAATGACATGGACTACAGCTTCGCCGACGGCGCTGGAGAGCGCGTCAGTGTTTTCGGTCTCCTCGCCCTCGAGCACCACGACGATATCGGGTTTCCAGGCGGAAATGACGGCCAGATCGACCTCTAGGTCGCGGCTCCAGGCGGGGCCATGGATGCCCTGTGCAATTAGTCCCGGCATCATGCTGAGCCCAAGCGTCATGTCTGATTTGCCATCCATGCGGCTAATTTCGGTCATCGAGATTTTCAGTGGATCTGTCTCGGATGTACGTAGTGCCATATTCATCTTGGTATCCCTGACTGTTCAGGGAAACAACTAGGAGGGGAAGGTAGAGCTTCCAATGCTTCTGCCCGGTCAAAGGGCTCGAAAAATGTGGATAACACGTTTTCCAAAGGACAAATACTTATTCTTTTCGCACTCTAGGTGAATACTCTATGCAGAGACTGCAGGAGAGTGCCATGCGCATGTTTATTCCCGAAATCGGGACCCGTTTGACGCTTGAAGAGGACTGGACGTTCACGCTTCACAAAGAGCGCCGCAATGATACGGTTTGGGAGAAATTGCGCGTCGCCTACCCTGACGCTTTCGCTCGGATTGATGCAGAGATGATTGCAGCGCGCGATCTTTGGCTCGAATACCTATCCCGGCCGGTCTCGCGAGACCCGGACACCCGGGAGCGGAATGCCGAGCAGCTACAGGCGCATAATGTTTACATGCAGACCATCGAGAAGTTCGATGTCACCCTCCCCGCCGGCACAGAGCTGACTATCGACCGCCTCTATATTCGCAAAGGCATTTCGGACTACAGTTCTGTGTCCTTCAATCTGAACGCCACCAGCCATGAAGCGCTCAATGTCAAAGGACGGAAACGTTTTTGGGCCAAGCTCCAGGACGTAAACCGGATCGAATACGAGCCCCCTCTTGATCCGGAGGCCTCTGTTGATGAAGGATTGTCGCTGTGATCAGGTCTGGCAACGGGCAGTATCTGCGCCCCCTACCCTCCAGCGGGTTCCATGACTGTAGCCAGAAGACAGCATTTGGCTGCATTGAGGGCTATGTCTGTGATCTGATGGATGAGTCCTGGGAAGACTACCTCGACGAGATGGGGGTTCGCACGGAGATGATTGAGGCGATCCGCCGGGCACCGCTGCAACGCGTGGCAGTCCTGCGCGGGCTGGAGATCAACCCTGATGACCGCGGCGAGGGTCATGGGCACAAAATGGTGTCAAACCTCTTGGACACATTCGAGGATCTTGGCGCGAACATCACACTGCTTTTTGCGGACATGGAAGAGTGCAATGCATTTGATCTGACCCGCTGGTATGCGCGTTATGGATTTGAGCATGTAGATAACGACAAATCAGCCCCTTGCATGATGATCGCAGGTCCGGAAATCCTGGCTGAGGTGTGCAAGGCCAATGGCTACGGCAAAGCAGAAATGCACGAGTTCTACGAGCTTTGAACGGGGTTGGCAAAACGCCTCAGTTACCAGGCGCGGGCGTTTCCTCACGGGTCATTTTAAGTGAGGGTCCACCATTCTCGATGATGTAGACTTGATCGAATCCCTCATCGAGGCTGGGACGTTCATAGTCCGCGAGTTGCTTCTCAAGCACTGAGCTGGAAGTATCTTTGCCCGTCATCTTGCGACGCTCTTCGATCCGATCCACCAATGTCTGATGAGGAACTTCGAGTGTAATCGCGATTTTCCTGTAATTGTCCGGCACATAGGCCATGCGCTCCGCTCGCTGCGCGACGGTCATATTTCTCTGATCTACGATAATGTAGTTCCTTCTCGAAACGGCGACCTCCAGCTTGTCGATCATCGCTTCAGCGGCTGCCTCTGCGTGCTCAAGAAAAGCTTCTTGATAGCTAGCGCCGCTGCGTTCCGCCCATTGCTCCAAGATATCGTCTGTGGAGACCGTCACCGCCGTCACGGGCATCATCGGAAGATCGGAGAGCAGGTCGTGGTAAAGCTTGGGAATAAGAGTCGTTTTGCCGCTTCCCGAGGCTCCCACGAGAAAAATGATGGATTGCATTAATAAAAATCCTTTCAGGAGGCCAGCTGGGGCCATGGCGGTTTCGGATATTGCTCATACTATCCTTCATACACGCGTTTTTCACAACGCGGTTTGAGATACATTTGAACCGGAGCAAAGCAGCATGGTAAAACCGAATATAGCCCATCATCCTGAGCAGCAGGCAGATGAAAGCCCCAGATCTGAAGAAGCCTTCTCTCGTGCGTGCGCTCTGACGAAACTCGATAAGCTGTTGAAAGACATCCAGCGCGAACGCAATGAAAAGGCGGTTGCGCGCTAGAGGCTCAATGAATCTTCTTCAGGCTCGACCTCCCGTGTCTCCACGCGGTATGCCTCAAGTTGCTCCCCACCCCACATGTACTCGTCGATCATGTCTTCATCAAATTCCAGATAGGGCACGATGAATTCACCGAAAGGGCCGCATACATGAATGGGGCTGGCGTACTCGGCTTGGCTGGTCATGAAGGAACCACAGCGGTTGGGAATGACGCCGTCTTTGGTTACCAACTCATGGCCCTCGAAGACTCGACCTGCTTCGATGGTGATATTATCGCAGATCCGCACATGATCCGGCAGGATTGCGCCGGCACCAATCACAACGTTCTTTCCAATCTCGGCGTGGCTGCCGATCACGGCACCCTCCCCGATCACTGCCCCCTCGCCGACCATCGCCCAGCCGCCCAGCTCCACCTTATCGCCAATATGGGCCCTTGGACCGATCGAGGTCCAGAATCCAATCTCAACGTCCTTGCCGAGGTAGGCAGTACCCGCCACCTGGGCAAATCCCTGTATTGTCTTCTTGCGTCTCCAGAGCTGCATGGGTTCATTCCTTTGGTTTCGAGTGTCGTTTCAATACATCTGTCTGTCGTTGTTCACATTTCCATGTCCAGCATATCTTCTTGATGATTTTCCCGGCTCAGATCAAGCATGGGGTCAGCATTGATCATATCTATGATCTCGATTTGGGCGCTGCTGAAGACCGCATAATGATCGTCAGGTCCTACCGTGCCGCTTGGCGTATCATTGATACCGCGCAGGATGACGGCATCATGCCCAGAGACACGGGCAACCTCGAGCACGTCCCCCAAGTTTGTGAGGACGGAATGGTGCGCACCATCAATCTCATAGGGATTTTCGAAGCTGACTCGGCATTTCAGGATTCTGGCACCAGCGGGCTCAGCCTGTATCGCGGCAAATTCGATATCTTCGGCCTCGACAAGAAGCTCCTCGTAGCGGTTCATCCGCCCCGCCCTGCGCGCGGCCTCGGCATCCTCGAGGATACGCTCAATATGAGCCTCGTGTTCGATCTGGTTCGGCACCAGATTGCGTGCGGCCCCGTGGGCGTAATCGCGTGCGGTATCAACATTTATAGCGAAGAAGAATGCACAACGGCTGGCGTTATTCGCAGTGTGCAAACCGAGATACCGCTCGTCGAACGTATCGAAGTCCTGATTTGTGCCGTGCCAGAGGTCGATCTGCATGAGCGTATCCTTTCGAGCCAAAGGATACGCGCTGTTGGTGAAAGTTCGGCCGGGCTACTGTGCATTTGGTGGGACGTCCAATGCACAAATGGTGGCAAGCTACACCCCAGCGATCTATGTCTGCAGCCGGAGTCTTCGCTATCAGTGCCGACTGACTGTAGCGGAAAAGTCGGAGTGGGATACTTTACTCTTTTACCAACTCAAGCGACTTCACCCGCCCCCAAAAGTTCGTCTTCAAAACAAGCTTGTCATTGATCCGGTAGCGGTCCCACTCTTGGCGGTTCAGGCGCTGCTTTTGGATATCATCTTTGATCTTCAGGAGGACCTCATAGATCTCGCTGCGTGATCCCACCCGCTCCCCTTCGGGGGCCAGGGTATACTCCGCCCAATGTGGGTCATTATTCTGCCCTGCTGAGCGCTTTGTACGCACGGTAACCCAGCGATCCTCAATATATTCGTACCAGGTGCCATAGACCGGTTGTTGCTCGGTAATGGGCACCTGAACCGTCTTGGTTACCGGCCGGGTGCTGTAGGTGGCCCGGGTACAGGTGCGGTCCTGAAAGTAGCCATTCCCCATGCTTTGCTGCCCGCAGACATAGGTCTCGGAGCCGGTCTGGTACCGCTCGGTGCTGGTTTCGGTCTTCGTGGTGTATCCCACTGTGACAGTCTTGTAGTCCCGGATCTTGCGCTCGGCGCTGACATTGTAGGCGTTTACAGGTTTGCGCCAGCCGCTGTCCTGAATGGGCGTAATCTGATCAATCGCTATGGAGCGCCGCCAGCTCTTGTCGGCGACCTCACCATAGGCGGTGAAAGGCACAAGAAAACTTGCAACGAGCAACGCAACAAGGAGTGCTGCGCCGGCCAAGGCAAAGATACCCAGAGCCCGCCCCTGCCCTACAGGCTTGCAATCGCCGGTATTTCCGGCTGTGTAGGATCGTGAGCTCCGGGCTGATGATTTTCTGGGGCGATCCTGGCGCGCATTCGGACGCTCTACTTTGGGCTTCGGCGCGCCGCTGGACAGGATCACGTCACGAGTGGCATTGTGTTCTCTATCCTCGCCATCGCGCTGGTTACCACAAGAGGCACAGCGCGAAACACTGCCCTTGTTTGAGTTATCGCAATGATCACAATGCCAGTCCCGGCCACTCTGCGCGTCGGCAATCAATTCCGCATCTGAAACGGCAGGTTCACCCGCTGGCAAATAGAAGGCTACGTCCGAGCCGCGACCGATCCCGCATCCGCGGCATTTCTCAAAGCGACCAAGATTTACTGTGCTGCAGCTCGTGCAATCCCACCGCCCCTCTCTGATCGCCATTCCCGGATCCCCACATGAACTTACTTGTATGTCATATAGTTTTACTTAGCGTTTTTCGCAAGTTTTGAACACGGACTTTCCAAATAATCAGAAGAACCCCGGTGAACTGTCCTCACTGTCCGGATCTAGACAAGCTTCGTATTCTTCGATCGCCTCGGCAATCGCTTCCTCGGAGGCTCCGAGGTCACTCAAGGCGGATCTGAAATTCTCCACCTCGCTGTCATCGAGATAATCCTTGTCGATCTCGTCGGCCGGGGTCAGCAGCCCTGCGCCCTTCCCCGCCCGTGTAGCGATATAAGCATCTGCCAGGGCATAGGCTGGCATCACCACGGGGATATGGTCCCCGCCGGAAGCCTGCGCGTTGATCTGTGCATTGAGCTTGTTGAAGTGGCGGACTGACCGCGGAACCAGCTTCACGCCGCAGCTGAGCTTTGGCAGAGATGTCTTGCCGCGCATGATGGGCACGGCAATTTCCATCTGACGATGCACCTGAGTGGTCCACCCCGAGTGGTAGATAGACGAGCCACCCACCATAAGGAACGGACGCCGAAGGACCTTGGTCAGGGCAACGCCCATATGTTGGTCTACTGCATCGGGGTGGAAGAGCAGATTGAAGGCCACCCCGGGCCCGAACTTCTTGATGTTCGAGGTCTGCGCCCAGCGGTTCATGTAAACGCTGGCCTGTTCGGCGGTGATGTCGAAATGCGAGACCATGTCTTGCAGGGAAAACACCGGCCCCAGGACGCGCAGTCGATCCACGACCGATGTATTGGTTTTCTTCGATGCATTGCTCATGACGGCCCATCGCAGCTGTTCTCATTGTCTAAAATTGCGGCGCGGGCGCGCCGGATCTCTTCACCAGCATAATCCAGTTGCCCGCGGAAAGCGTCCGAGGCGGCCATGGCTTTAAACTCCGTATCGCTGAACCACTTCTTCATATCCGCATGATAGGATTCTAGATCCGTAAGTCCCTCGACCACCACATCGCGCGCCAGGCCGTCACGGATGCGCGTGAGGTTCGAGTTGTAGATCCCCGCTGAAATCCGAAGGTCCTCCATGGCCGAGCTGCGGTCGATGCCGGCCGCTGACATCTCCTGGGAGAGATAGGCGAGATCATAAAGATCGCGCCACTTGATCGATTCCCGCGCAGAGATCGCCAGGATCTTGTCTGCCCAGAGCGCCTTTACATCCGCCGTGGGCAGAGATGCCGTTGCAAGGATGCCCTTTGAGCGTGGCGTTGCGATACTCACCGAGTAGGCAGGGATACATTCAGGAACAGTGACAAAAAACTCGATCTTAACGCGAATGGCACCGCGGCGTTTTGGATGTTCCCACCTCAGAAGCCAGCGGTCGACCTTTCCGATCTCGGGCGCGCCCACCTCCGTGCCAGTCTTATCTGTCAGCTCGAGCACTGCCCCTGGCATCGTGGCTTTCATGCGCAACTTGAGCGCACGCTCTACCCGGGCGCGCAGACCACCCAAGGATTTCATGAGATCGGCTGTCACCACGAAGTCCAGATCTTCAGACCAGCGGTTACTGCCATGGGCGGTTGCAATGCTTGTTCCGCCATGGAAGATCATCTCACTCGGGCGTGGCTTTGCTTTGGCACCGATCTCGTCGAGCGCCATCACTTGAAGAACCCGTGATAAGTCCATCTTTTCTTTGATAGTGAGAGGCTTTTTAGAGGTCAGGTCCATCAGGTATCACAGTTCAAGGTGTGCATATTTATATTAACGTATTTGTAAATAAAATAGTGCAAATGTAAAGATCATTGTTGTTCGGCTCGGCTGAGAGCACATCCGCGCTGAAGCCATCAAGCTCGTGGGCAGACATGCTCTCACTCATAAGCGACCCGCTCAGAAGCCGGGTACACTCTCGGCATCCTCCGGCTCCGCCCGCGCCTTCAGTTCCTCATAGCGCTCATGGCTCTTGAGAATTTCAGCTTTGAGCGGATCGCCCATGGCACTAGCGATGAACCCTTTAATGCCATGGGGCGTGATTTTCCTGTTATCTGCGATCTGATCGACGAGCCCTGCGAAGTGCTCAGCCAGCCCGGCGGCGCGCGCCGCGGCCTGCTCTTCCATGCGGGTGTCGCGGATGTTCTCCATCACCGACCGATCGCCCTCGAAGGCAGAGCGCAAAGCCACGATATCGTGCTCAAGCGCAGCCACCGGCAGGGTTTTCGCCCAATCCAAGAACTCCTCGAAAGGCGCGCCCAGGTCAGCATAACGTCCCATGCCGGGCTCGCGATCGGTGAGCTTGGCTTTGCGGATGTGGTTTACCGCAGAGCGCATGCGCTTCCAGTTCCGGTAATAGTGGCTCTTCAGCTTGTAAAAGAACCCCTTTGAATCCTCCATCACGCAGCCCTCGATCGGCGCGCCTTTCCACTGCCATTTCGGGTCACGCTCTACGCGATGATTGAAGGAGGCGAGCGCCTTTTCATTTGGCAATACGGCAATCCGCTGCTTCACTTCGCAGCCCAGCCATTTGGCTACAGCCTGCAGATCCTCGTAAGGTGCCTGCTCGAAAAGCTCCGAGCGTCGCACGCAGCCCAACAGCACAATGCGCGGCTTGTCGAGCTTGATGATATGCGGGTCACGCTCCGGGTCCTCGATCTCGAAGACCAGACTCGCCTGCTGATCACGGTTAAATCGCAGCATGCGCTCCATGCCGTCCGGTCCGATGGCATCTTCAATCACATCGCGCGCGATGCCCGGGAAGGTCCCGTCGGTCACGGATTTGGACGCGATGACCAGCTTGCCATGGCGCTCTGAGTATCCGGTGATACCCAGAAAACCATTCGCCTTCTCATAGGCATGAACTGGGAAATTCACGTTTTTTGCGAGGCTCGATTCCTGCGTCTCAGGGCGCTCATTGAGGTTGAAGAACTTCTCATAGCTGCGGGCCACGACTGTGCGAGCCTCGCCATCGATATAGAGGCCGCGGGCCACTGTCGTATAATCATCCCATGCCGCATCATTGAATGCTTTGTGTGTGAAGTTTACTGAGTAAACTCCGGGAAAGCTTTCAGAGTCCCGCAGGTTAATCATGTTGTGATCGCGCATCTTGTCGAGCATCTCTTGAGAGATTTTCGGCAGTGCCTCATCCCGCTCTACCCATGGCATCAAGGGCGCGTGCCGGCTTGCCGCCGTGCGCTTCACCGCTCGGTTGACGGCGACGTCATCTTGCATCCGGCGGTGAACCGTCGAACGAATGTCGGTCGGGGTGAAGCCGCTCACATCAAGCGTCGCAATCCGCAGATGCCCACCAAACTCCACCTGTGCCTCAAGGTTGATGGACAGCGGAGAGGTGATGGTGGGCTTCATCTCGGAGTTGCGATGGCCGTGGACCTGATAACGGTCGCTCCCGGCATGGGTCTTGGACCAGGCGGCATCGACATCAATACTATATCGTCCGTTTCCGCGGCGCATTTGATGCGTCGAGATCAGGTTCATATTCGATGGCCAGCGGGCAAAGCCGGCATGCGAGCAGAGAACCTTTTGATTGTCCCACTTGTACGCCAGGTAGTCCTGAGACATCTCAGCGATGCGTCCACAATCCTGAGGTGTGATGCCGACAGCCTTGAGCTGCGGCCAGCTAAACCGCACCCATTCACTGTTTGGCATGTCAATGTCGGCGTCACCCGCCCGGGCCTGCATCTCAACGTAGTCCTCGTGGTTGCCTGCGATCAGCGCCACATTGGGCTTGCCGTAAATCTCATCCATGAACCAGCGCCCTACTTCGCCGTTCTGGATGCCGCGATCAAACAGATCGCCCATAAAAACATAGAAGGCATTCGGGTCGAGCCCATCCTTCAAAGGCGACGCGGGATCCATCAGCGGCGCATAGCAGCCTTGGATATCGCCGATGTGAATGACACGCTCATAGGCAGAGAGGTCACGCGTGCAGCGCGGATCACGCAGAAAATCCTGCATCTTGCGAATACCGGCCGTGACGTCTTCATCGCTGGTCGGATTGATCATTGTGATTTTCGGGTTGTCACGCATGATCGGTGGGATCGGGGACTTGCCTGCCATCGCCTGCATCTTCCGGATTGAATCTTCGGGCACGCGATGCCGCTCTTGGCGGGAAGTGTTACGCTCATTGCGCAGCGCTTCATCAAAGCCGTAGAGATCGACCACCAACCCTTTGTACCCGGCGGCATCGAATTTCTTCCAGCGATCATAAAGCTGTGCCCCGTCTGCCAGGGTGCCATCAACGCAGATAACCTCTCCGCGCGCGATGCGACGGTTAAGGCTTTCATCGAGAATCTGGAAGGCCAACGCCTCGTTCTCATGGCTGGGGATGAACTGACCGTTTGGATTGAGCATATCACCCGCCAGGATGTCGCGGATCTTGTCCATCGAGATATGGAAGCCTTCGAGGCCAGCACGGCGTACCATGGTTGTTTTACCTGCGCCCTGGGGGCCGCGGATGAAGATGACTTTGCGAGACATGTCTTTGCCTTTTCTTATTCAGTCCTGCTTTTATATGTCAGGGCCGTGAAAAGACGGCGCCCCTACCCGCGCTCAAAGAAGCCGGGGTGGGGTTTATTCACACCAAAGCTGATCGTGCCACTGCCAAACCGCGCGTTGATGAAGTCAGCAGCTTGGGATGCCCGCTCACGCCCCGTACGCTCTGCCGGCCTCAGATCACTTAGAAGATCTCCGCCGCGCTCAGAGAGCAGGCAAACATCGCTCAGCTGCACCGAGATAGACATCAGGTCCCTGCCCTTCACTGCGGGCCAAGCGGCGCGCCAGAGCGCGCGGTTGATATTTTGGAAGGTCATTGTGTCCTGACTGGCGGCGGTTTTGATAGATCGTCCCCAACCTGCGCCATCGACGGCATTCATCCCAACCGTGAATTTGGCAGCCACACGCCCATCCGCCCGAAGACGCGCCGCAGCTTTCTCCACAAGCCAGCGAGACACGAGATAGGCTTCGGCCGGCTGTCGAAACTCTGGCGCCAGAACCTTGCTGTTGCCATAGCCGCCCCGCGTGGTCTCGGGCAGCGGCACATCCATGCCCTGAAGGGATCGCACAAAGCGCTCACCCTCGACTGAATTCCAGATCTTGCGGGCGTGCCTCGGATCCAGTGCGACCAGTGACGGGATGTCCTGTATGCCCGCCTTCGCCAACCGCGCACCCATGCCTTTAGAGATTCCTGGAAGATCATCGAGATCAAGATGTGCCAGTGCCTGAGGCATGTTTTCATCTGACAGCCAGCTGAAACCGTCAGGCTTCTGCAGCTTCCCCGCAATCTTCGCCAAAAGGTGATTGGGGCCTATGCCGGCGCTGAAGCGGAGGGCCGGGCCGATCTCATCTGCCACTGCAGCCTTCATCTTCCGAACAAGTTCCGTGGCGCCCTCGAGGGTTTTATGCTCCCCGGACAAGGCAAGTTGGAACTCATCGACAGATCGGATCCGGGTGAGCTCGGCATAGCGGTCCAGGATGTCCGCCACAGCGAGGTTGAAACGCACATAGGTGCGATGCCGGCTGGGCAAAAAGGTGATTTCCGGACAGAGCTCACGGGCTTCTCGGACACGGGTGCCGGTCTTTACACCGAAGGCCTTAGCCTCGTAAGAGGCGGCCACGCAGGATCCATGGTCTCCTTCGGTCGCCGTGATTCCCACCGGACGGCCGAGCAAATCGGGGTTCAAATGCTGCTCTACGGAAGCAAAAAAGCTATTCATATCAATGTATAATACGTTAAACTTCATGTTTTATCCGGTTACCGTCTGGCGCTTCAAGACTTTCCGTTCTATTTTTGTTCTACACATCCATCAAGGGCTATCATGGACAGAAGAGATCAGCTGAAAAACGTGGCCTTTGGCGGGGCCTGGTCAGATCAGATCCCCGGTCGGGAAACCCTCGCACGCGCCATCCGGACGGTTGTCGCCGCCCCCGGGCGGGCCGGCGAAGAAGATCTGCGTGAAGATGGCGTGCTTGCGGAGGCCCTGCGGGGGTGCTGCGCGGCGCACCCTAAGGGCGAGCAGCTGCGCCGCTCTTGGGAACGCGCTCTGGCCCTGCCCGATCCCGGACAGCGTCAGGGCGAGCTGGCCCGAGTGGCTAAGATATTGGAGGCCTGGGTGGCGGGGTCAAAAGTATGATCACGGGCCTTCCGGCTCATCCTGCGGCGCGTGCGCTTCAAGCAAAGCACCGAAGGTGGTGAGCTCATAAGCTTCCTCCGCGGCGGCCGGGTCATTATCTGACAGAGCCAGCGCCATCTCCACATCGGACCGGAACCTGGCCGCTGCCATCATGTTTAAACCGCATTGATTAAAAGCCGCAGTCAGCCTTCCTTTAGGATAACGGGGAATCATTTCGCGGAGCACCGAATGCGCGATTGGAATGCACCGGGAAGTTGACCTTCGTCGTGAAGTTCGAAGATTTCGGCATCCGCACCGAGCTTGAGCCTTACTTCGACGGCATGCTGATTTGGGCTCATAGGGAGAACCTCATCTCGATGATGTCTTCTTCTGATCTGCACAATGCCAATACTGACTTCTCCTACGCGACGCTGGTCAATCCTTCGATTACGTCTTTAGGCGTTGCAGTGGCAGGCTTCGCCCTCACAAAGCTTGGCGGCAACTTCATGTTGGCCACGTCGATGGTGAAGAACCCAGAACTTACGAAGGCGATCACCAATGAACCGGCACCTCCGATCCAGATCGAAGGGCGCGGTGTCATGGGGTTGATCAATGGGCCTGAGGTCTGAGTGCCTATTTGAGAAGAAACCTGCGCACGGACCAGATCAGCGGCGCCAGAATGCCACGCGTCACCGCCGAAACCCTTGGCCGCCCCCGGACGTGCCCGGCCAGCACCGGCCCGACTTTCCAGTAAAAAGCGACGAAGGCACGCCCTGCCCGGTAATTTACAAGATGTTCATCGCGCAAACGACGGAGATCGCAAACGTCCGGATGCATGGGATCCGTATAGGCAGCCGTGGCCACAAAGCATGTGACATCCGAGCCAGTTGAATCCTTATCTTCATCATCATCCACATCCCTGTCATCTTCCTCATCCCGATCAGGTTTTGATGGGCGGCTTGGAACACTTGGACGATCAGGGATGTCAGGAATATCAACATCGACATCAACCATATCGTCGTTTCGATCATCTTCTTCTGTATCTTCCTCGTCGTCTTCCTTATCCTCCTCGTCGTCTTCTTTATCACCTGTATTACGATCAGGTACATCTCCTGCACCATCGACATCTCCGTGATCGACGCCATATTCAGCAGTCCAGTCATCCCATCCCGGATCACCTGGAACAGCGTCAGAGATATGCTCTCCTTCCTCACGGGCCTCTGCATCACCCATCATTTCAACAAATTCTGGCGTGAAATCAGCATCCTTGAACGTAATATGCAGGATCTCGAAGGGCTTCATTTCGGCTTTTAGGATACCATCTTCGATCAGATCTTCCGGATCGAGCTCCTCCAATAGAACCTCGGCATTATTATTCCCCGGATTCTCCCCGTCTTGGACGCCCAAACGGGTGATACTTGCCTCACCGTAGGAAGAGATCAATCCGTTGAGATCAATCTCCATGCTGCCTTTATTCCCCTCTCCGGCAAATGCGAAAAGAGCCATTTCACTCTCATCCGCAAACGCATGTACCTCGTCGCCCGATTGATCGTCTTCGGCCTCCTTCTCAAGGCTTTCATCCTCTTCGCCAAGCACAACCTCACGTTTACCAGGAAGGCTATCAGCCATCATTTTGAACATCTCTCCGGTGGTGGTCAGCCCCTCGGAGCCCTCCAGATTGGCCAGATCAGAGGCTGTGTTCTGCTGGACAGCCCAGACATGCGCGGCTTCTACGTGGTTTTCCGGGAAAGTCTCGGCAATCTCCAGAAGCTCCTTGGCGTTCTTCAACCCGTAGTCATTGGCCCGATCAAAGCGCCCGGTGGAAGCGGATTGGTTCCATTCCGTAACGTATCGGGTCAGGTCTTCGCCGAAGACCTCTTCCCAGCCGGTCTCGTTGATCTGGCTCATATCCCAGATGCGGGATTGCATGCTTTCCGGTGCTTTTGAGTAAATGTGGGCCACAACACCATCTACGGAATCCTGTTCTTCGTCCGTATCAAATTCTTTCAGGATCAAATCGTTGTTGATTTTGGCATAGTTTGGACGCCAGCCTTCGATCTCGATACCGTAATCTTTCTCGAATGCCAGCACCTCTTCCCCTGGTGTCATATCCTCATAGCGATCCGACAGACTGGAGTGGTTATAGTTCTGACCCATTTGAACTACGACATCTGTATCCGTGAACTTTTCTTCGTAATCGGGGTGGGAGCGGATCTCATCCTTTACAATCACTGACATTTCCGATGCTACCCGGCCATATTCTACCGCCGACATACGGCCTGCACCCCAATATTCGTTGCCGATCTCGAAGGCCTGGATTTCAGGGGCACCATAGTCCCCATCCAATGTCCCTTTGATGAAATTACGCAATGCATCCTCATCGATGTCGGCGTATCGATCACCATTGGAGTCTACCGATGAGCCAAGGTTGGTGCGCGTTGGTAAAACGACCGTAACCGACTGGCCCGCCTCTTCTGCGTAATGCATAAATTCAGTATAGGGCAGCATTTTCTCCATCGTGCCCTTGTCTTCGCTATAGACATCGACCCGGTCCGGATCTTCAATGTCGAAAAGGAACTCTGTGAGAGAGCCGCCGGGATATCGAATGTGTTCGACACCCAGTTCTGCGACCTTGTCGTCATAGGTGCCTTCTTCACCCACCCGGTCTCGGCTGCCAAGAATGTTCGCGCCGAACTGTTCTTGGGTAAACGCATGGGTGGAGATGGCTTTTGGTGTAAGGGTAATTGGCATGATCGCTCCGATTTTCGCAAAAGAAACTGCTGTCGGACGCGGGAAAAATACGACTGAGCGGCCAACCACCTAAATCAGAGGCGATTGGCCACAATTTCGAAACGGATTATCGACGTTGTTGCGCGGTCATCCACAATTACGTGGTTTTTCGACTAATATTGACCGACAAACGTCGGTCTGTGCGGTTTTCGGGGATACCCTCCGAACAGGATGCACATAATTTTTTGGAAAACAGATCTGGTGGCTTCAAGCCATCCGTCTCTCAGAGTTTTGTTTCTTTCGCAGTTTCTCGCACATACTTCTCATGAAGTGATGTGAAGGATATAACCTCATGGGTGACGTGGCAGCAAAGACGGGTAAAGCTTTTTCAGGAGACTTCGGGAAGGACGTTCCGGTGGCCCTTCAGGACGACACCCTGCAGAGAATTGTCGAAGTGGCCTGGGGCTACAGCGAAGATGCTGAAATCTCTATCGATGACATCGAGCAGCTCAACGCGCTGAACATCGAGATCACAGGGACCATTACGATTGCCGGCCAGGAGCACAGCTTCCATATCAAGGACGGAAACAACAATGGCACAGAAATTCTCTCCTGGAATGCCGATGCTGCAATCCGCCGCGATACGCCTGACCCATTGAGCCTGATCCCGATGGCGAGCGACGTCCACTCCGCGGTACATTACAACCGCGGCGAAGCATTTCTGGAAGTCTGGGAAAGGGACAAATCTGGCACTGGAGTTCATGGTGAGGCTCTCTTTAAACTGCCGAGCGCGCAGGCCTATGATTCATTCTTTGCACCGGGCACAGGCGTCGGGCGCCACTATCAGGACATGGCCGCCAAGTTTGACTATCGGATCGGTCACGAGAGTGATGCGCTTGCGGTCAGGAAGACATTGATCGCCAGCATCTTCAAAGTCCTCCCTTCTGTGTCGAAGTATGCCACCGATTTGAGCGAGGCAGATCCTGCAGAACTTCTGGCATCCTGGGCTGTGCTGCAGGATCCAGATAGCGAGGTCGGAACCTTGATCAAAGGCGAACTGACCAGGATGACAGAGCGCATGTCGCAAGATCTGAAGCTGGAGCCCACGAAGGGCGAGCTGGAAGCGTTCGCAGAGCTTGGGGCAGTCCCGGCAAGGGGTGGGGCCGAGGTAGCATTGAGAAGGCTCCTGTGGTCTCGGATGATCAGCTTCGAGCCGATCGAGGGCTTCGATCGTCGTGATCTTCCCGAGAACCCGATCGCGGAGCTATTCAAAGTCTTCGACAGCGAAATGGTAGGCTGCACCAAGGTGATCCCGGAGCGAGAGATCGCCGACTTGTCTGAATCTCTCGTGAGCAAGATGAGCCGTGGTGAGCTGGATGCGGTTGATGACGTCTGGTTTGATGCAGCTGCACGCGTTGGCTACCGCCTGGTTGTGAAATCCAACGAGCGAGAGCCTGCGCCGTTAGATGGCATAGAGCCGTAAAACCATCCGGTCTGCCCGAACCTTACCACGACACCCTAGAACGCATTGACCGCCGCCCATCACAGGCCGCGGTCAATTTCTCAATAGATGGTTCGTATCGATCCCGCCTCAGGGGAGATCAATGGGTGATGATCGCCTCGCAGCCCTGAATGGCCGTGGCTGTGAAGTCATCGATGGTGTAATAGTTTTTCATGACACGCGGTCCCGGAACTGGGTCCAGACGGCGGTCTCCAATGCTCCAGGCTCCTTAGTGTTGCACCCTAAAGTGTAGGGCCTTCATCTGGCTCGCTTGCAGTGACCCTTGTCGGCCGCATATCCGGCGCAGTACCTCGCTCATGCGACTTAACGGTGATCACCTTGCCGCTCTTATAGCGCCGTTCATGCTCACGCACAGTATGGCGTACCTTTGGGGCGTGGCCGGCCGCCACACGCTTGCGGTCACTCGCATCTTCTTCAAGCTGGGCAACATAGTTCTTACCCATGTCGGTCAGGTTGACTGTAATATGAGACTTTGGTGCCCCGGTGATATGGGATTTCCCGAATTTGCGCGCGGTCTTCTGCTCCCCGCGCGAGAAGATCTCGCCTTCACCAAAGCTGATGTCCTGGGATTTGGAGTTCATCAACGCGAGCATCCCGAAAGCCATCATCATGCTCCCGTTCATCGCGTCGCGATCGTCGAGCACGAACTCCCTGTACTGTTGGGGGTTAATGCTACCCGATGATGCATAGAACTCCCGCATGTGATCCGAGAGCTCAAGCTTCACCTCATCGAGCATGGGCTGGCCCTTGCTGTCTTTGGAGACGGCAAGGGAGGCGATTGGATCAATGACATTACCAGAGGAGTCTGATCTAATGACCTGAATCCGCATGATAGCGCTGTCACGATTGTCGATCAGCACACCTCTGTGCCCCATTAAGTCGGCATCCCTATCAGCTTGACCAATGCCGGTGCGTTCGCGTGCGTAGGATAAGGCGACAGCATCATATTCGACCCAGACTACGTCAGCCGGGAGCTTGTTATCTCGGATGTAATCGGTATCGGTCATATCGTCTGTGAAGCTGTTCACCAATGCCGCAGCATTGTGATCCAGATAGTAGGGTCGACATTCGGAGAGGGCCCCAAGAACGCCTTGACGATATGCACGCATCTCATCAACAGCGATATTCTCATAGATCAGTTGCGACCGGATCATATCCGCTCTGGGATCGTTTGGGATCTTGGTTTGATCTTGCCCGTAGAGGGTGACGACTTTCTGCAGCAGCATATTACTTCTCCAACCCCTGGGGCATGATACCGTCGCGAAGCGACACATCTGAAATTCTATAGGCAGCAAAGGAAAACCGCGAGTGCTGCTTAGTTCACGCCTTTGCCTATCATGAAGGATGCTCGGGCTCTGATCTACGGTCGTACCGGCATGACTAAATCGCGGTGCCGGGGTATGTGGGGCACCGAGACAAAATAATGCCTTCCGTATTACTGCGTGCCGACAGGGCGAGTAGGCAGGTTATCCACATGTAAATCAAGGAAGAAATGTCCGGCCCCCGCGAAATTTCACCTGTCATGCTTATTGTTGAGAAAAAGGTCATCTTAATTTTAAGTTCAGGGCTCCGATATGGACATTCTGTTTATCTGTGGTGCGGTCATTCTGCTGGCTGTCGTCATCATCGCAAAGCTCAGCTCAGGCGAGACCCCGCGCGAACCCACCGGGAAAGACATTGAAGACAGCTTTACTGCTGTGAGCCTGTTCAACCAGTCAGAGGCGCGCCTGCTGACGGTTCTCGACACGGTGGTGGGTCCGATCTTCGGTGCCAAAGCACGGATCTTCACCCAGGTTTCCTACGGCGAGTTCTTGAAGGGCAACACACGTTCGGCCTTTGCAAAGGTAAATCAGAAGCGCGCGGACTTCGTGGTGGCCGATGCCGCAGGCACCGTGCTTTGTGTCATCGAGTATCAGGGCGCCGGACATTATGGCCGCGGGCCGGCGGCACGCGAAAAAGCTGAAAAGAACGATAAGGTGAAGCGCGCCGCGCTGGCCTCTGCCACCATTCCAATGGTGGAAGTGCCCGCGAAGTTTACCGCTGAGAGCGTGAGAGGGCAGCTGCAGGGTGTGCTGCCACTTCAAGGGATGTGAAGTGAGTGGCACGTATCTGCATAATATAAAACTACAGGTCTGTTAATTTCGCAAATGACGCCATATATCGAGATGTAAATGTGGTAAACCTCAAGACCTTCGTTTTTGGCTCGAAGACGGACATGAATGAAATCAATAACTTACCCAAAGACTGGAATACGAAGGTAAAAATGTAGAATAACAGATAAGGTACTGATATTTCGACATTGTGCGTGAAGATTCTACTCCTATCCGCCGTATAGGCGGCTTAGAAATATCCAACGCAAAACCAGCGCGTACCTGCTCACCTACCCGCCGTATAGGCGGCTGATAGATGTACGGCTGCTAATGCAATTGTCTGAGTCATCCTACACGCCGTATAGGCGGATGAGAAAGTAGACGTCGACATGGGCGACATCGTCTGGGCCCTACCCGCTGGATAGGCGGCTGAGAGGCAATATGAAATGACTGCGCGTAGAGGAATGATACAACCCGCCGCTTAGGTGGCTGAGAATAGAAAGAAACCGGGCGTTTAAGACCGACGTGCTCCCACCGAACAAGCGGATGCCGAGCCGCTCTTACATCTCCAACTCAGCGTCAAAGACAATCTGCCGCGCCTTGGCAGCCTCGATCATATCCTCGAAGAGCTCATCAATATCGCGATCCTGATCGGCCGGCGTGTCGACATGGCGGATAACGACAAGCTCGAGATCACCGTAGATTTCAGGCAGGCAGCTACCTGCAGGCACCGTCATCTCGATGTCCATTGCTCGGATGAGGTCTTCGACTTTGCTCTTCGTCGCGCGCCCCGAGAAGACGACCTCGTGGAAGTCCTTGCTCCCGTCAGGCCGGCGCCGGAGAGCGCGGAGCATGGTGTTCGGGCAGCCGTCATTCTCATGGAAATCAAAGGGCAGCGCATCTGCTTTTATGTCAAAGCTCTTCAAGCGGCAGAAGTCCAAGAGATGGGCCTGGTTCTCGGGGCTGAGCCTGGCATTGCGATGCTCGCGTGCGTGGACCACAAGGCCCTCTATGACAAGCACAGTGGCTTCTGGTGTGTCTCCCTCACTGCGCAGGCTGTAGATGTCACCCAGGGCGCTATACTTGTCCCAGCTGTGGCCGATCGAGTGGCGCATGTGCCAGGCTTCATGATCGGCCTGATCTGCTGTCTCGATCTTGCGCCAGAGGAGCGGTGCATGGATCGCATAACCCGCAAAAGCCCCATGGCTGTCACGGCCGGTGCTCGCTTCAAGCCACTGCCAATAAGCGTCGACACGTGCGTCTTCCGCGGCGGGGTCTTCCAACGGGCTGCGCCCTTGCGTCCAAGCACTCATGGAGAAGGATCCTCGTCTTTAATTGGATGATCTTCTTCGAGACAGCAGGCGGCGCTGGAAGTCGAAAAGACTGCGTCGTTGAAGGACCGCACGACCTCGCCACAAAAATCTTTATCGCTCGCCAGAGTGATCTCAGCGTGCCATTTGCCGTCCTCATGGCGCGTGACGTTGAATGTACCGAGGGTGCTGTCCCGTTCGCAGTCGTGAACCGTGAGAGTTTCTGAGACCTCATCATGGACAAGTCGGAATTTGCCGTTTTGTGTCTCAAGATGAAGGGTCACAAGATCCCCGTCCCGTGTGACATGCAGGAAATCATCCATGTCGTTGCAGTCATACTGCTTCTCTGCATCGTCAAAGCCGAGCTCGGGCAGCCGTGTGATCAAGGTGCGGTAGTCTGCCATGGCAGTCGCGACGGATTTTTCGGCCGCCATGTCGAACACTGTCGCGACGATCTGCATGGCGCTGTGGTCGAGAAACCCCTTTGCGTCGCGAACCGCGCAGAGGCCGACTTCTTCGAGCAGGATCGCCCTGCCCGAGCGCGCGGACCAAAAGCCCCGCTCCACGAATTTCTCTAGCTCATTGGCTACCATGGCCTCTTTGCCGAGTTCCTGCAGGACCGAAGTTAGGACATTGAGGATTTCCGATCCGAGGAAGTAATCGGACCGCCCGAGTTCGCCGCTGGCATTGATCTCTTCATCATCCCAAAGGATGGGCGCACGCGCTGTGAGGGCGATGCCAGGCCACCAGATGCTATCGGGGTCGAAGGGGCCCTGCGCGTCCGTGCAGTCGAAGTTGTCGATCCGCTCAGGCGGCCCAGGCGGCAGGCCGGGAAAGCTCCTGAGCGCAGTGGCCGAAACTACCGCCACCTCATCCCCGCGGCGCGGTGCGCGGAAGTTCTCGTCCTTGGCGCGGAAGGCATCTTCCTCCGTATCTTCGTCGTTCAGCAGGCGCGCGATAAGATCGCGAGGACTCACATCGGCGTTCTTTGCATCCAATGCAGCGCGCTCAACCTTGCCTTGCTCGCTTTCTTGACGCCGGAAGCCCACGCCGACCTGCCAGCACCCCGGAATGCCTGGGCGTGTCATATTGAAGTGGATCTGGCCTTTGCGAACCTCACCAAACTGTTCGATGTGCCAACCGGCAGCCGTAATGGGCTGGCCTTTATCCTGGAGATCCATCGCAAGATCCGCGATCGCCGGTGTCATGGATTTTGCAGCCAGTGACATGGCCGCTTCGACCGTTGCCCCCGGGTCGCTTTCGTACCATTTGCGGCCGGGCTCTTCGGATCGAATTTCTTTCAGGCAGGAGCTGATGGAGAGCTGCTCCAGGCGGCGGGTGCGCCAGCCGAGATCATGCCGGCCTTTTTCTCGTTCAATGTTCAACTTATGCTCCGATCCTGCTGTTCTTGGTCAGAATATGTGTTGGACAGGAAACTAGAAAGAAGCTTTGCGAATTTGGTGGGGATAGGGATATACTGAAGGGGAAGACGCCGGGATCGGGTCGGCAGCGCGCTTGTTCGTGACGGACCCCTGGCGTTATGGATGGTCAGTTCCTTAACACTTTACAGAGGCTTGCAGATAAGCGGGCTGCAGAGAGCCAGGCTGGTACTCTGCAGTGACAACCTTACATCCGGATGCGTTCTCGATCGCGGTGATTTGTAGAGGTTTCAAAACAGACAGGGGAGGGATTGCTGCAATAAGCTTGTTCGACACCCACCAACTAGCCCAGTGGTCACTCAACGGCACTACACTTAAAGTATGATTGCCAACGATCACATCTTTCCTGCCAGGGTGAGATACGTTTTTAGCGAGGCTGCCTTCACATCCAGTTAATATTAAAACAGCGATGACTGCTGACACAGCACGGCATTGAGATCTGATCATCGTCCTATCCTGATAAGCTTCTGTTATTAATGTAGTTCTTATTGCCATGCCAGCTGATTGATTGCAAAGCAGATATGGGAGATGGCCTGCTTAGAAGGTAAACACCGCCTGTGCCAGATTTACATTCAGATCGATACCGCTGAGATCTCTTCGCTGGTCTGCAATCGAACACCGCGGCATTCGCATCCAGTGATACGACCCTGTCTTGCACATCCAGCACAGATACTAGCACAGGCGCATTGATGCCCGAGGACGGAACCGTGCAAGGAGTTCTGACGAACACACATATTTTTTCGCAAGGCCAGATATAGTATTCATGAATGGCTTTGAGCGCGGCTTCGTGACCTTCGCCCATACCTTCGATTTCCTTTTTGAATTCGGAGCCATTAAAATCAATGACCAAGCTTGAAAATGAAGGTCAAGACGATGATGTAGAGAAAAAGTACCGTTTTAATTTTACTTTGCGTGATGAGGTACATCCTGCCCGCCGGATAGGCGGCTGAGAGAGCAGGATCGGCACCCCAGCACCACGTGCAACCCCTCCCCGCCGGATAGGCGGCTGAAAGACCAAAGATCATAGCGGTCGACCCCGTCAAACACCTCCCCGCCGGATAGGCGGCTGAGAGATCTACGTGCTCGTCGGCCCCGACCGCCGCTAACCTCCCCGCCGTATAGGCGGCTGAGAGATATGATATTCGTATGATATTCATAGGAAATAACCTCCCCACCGGATAGGCGGCTGAGAGAGCAATATGATGAATGTCCGTAGTGATGTTCGCCCTCCCCGCCGGATAGGCGGCTGAAAGATGCATCTCGTCAACGCGCGACGACAGTTCATTCATTCCCGCCGAATGGGCGGCTGAAGTGCGGGACTGGAGCCCTATTATTTCGAGGCTTGCAGGCTCTGCGCTGCATTATACCGGCTTGCAGTCAAAGACCGCGGCACCTGCATAAAGAGATACGACACTGGCGCGCACCATCAGGACGGACCCTGGGACCAGTTCAGACAGCGCCCCTGCGCTCGACGACGGAACATTGCAGGTCACCTTCGGCTTTGAGGAATTGCCGATCGACTGGCTTTGCTCCATCCAACTCGCCCAGAGCGGCCCCCTGAGGGAAATTACTATCGTAGAGATAGGGCCTCACATTCCACATTGGAGAGAAGTCGTATTGGGTCATGAAGACCTTCGTGCCGTCGTCTTTCTCCAGGTAGAGCATCTCTCGGGCGATAGAATAGTCTTGGGCCAAAGGGCCGCTCTGGGCGTCAGCTGCGATGTAGAGGCCTCTGATGAGCTCATGGCCGCTGTACTTAGTGTCGGCCGAGAGCGTGGTGCTTGCGGCCAGGAGGGGCAACGCGAGGGTGATGGCTGCCGTGGTCTTGGAGAAATGTGCCATTCAATGCTCCGGATGAAAATCGATGAGGTATATGAAATGGTTCTCGTACTTTGGTCGACATCCGGGGTTGGATCAATGGGGGCAGTTAAGAGCTTTCGAGCAGGGGGGCGGATTATTAAACCACAAGTTCACCATAACATCGCCGTAGCCCGATTGTATCGTTCCCCAAGCCAACAGAAACGTCTCAAGGACAAATAGCACCGTCAAGGTGGATTTTCCCGTTTCTGCGGCTTGATACAGTCTTATGTGGATCGCAACTGAAACAATTGCATAGACGATAAAGACGGAACCTAATTTTGCGAACCAATCAGGATGGTTTCTGACAAACTGGACACAGGAAACGTAGACCCAGTACAACGGCAGGCAGCAGTAAAGAACTAACCTCACACGATCAGGAATTTTGTTAAAAGGGTTTGCTATTCTCATTTTTGAACCTGCATATTGCGCTCACGCGCGATCCGGTAGGCCCGGTCAAACATAAGCCCCATGACCATATCGCGCGCCTCCTTGTCCTGCATGAAGGCGTTGCGCATGGCATCATCGCGTTTGAATACTTCAATCGAACGGCGCATGAACTCGACATTGAAATGCGGCTTCACGTCAGTTGGCGAACTGTTGCGGAGCATCTCAATCCAAGCATCGTCACCTACGATATCCATTTGGACCCCGTCGAAGCGGATGTAGTCATCCTCCGAAAAATTCGTGCCATGGTTCGAGTTGAAGGTGGAGATAATCTCGGAGAGGGTTTTCGCCTCTTCATCTGTAAAAGGGTTAGCGCCAAAACGACTGATGGGGGACAAGTTTTGGGGCTCTTCATCTGACAGACTTGCGTCTTCATCTTCGTCAGTCCGTTCGAGCCTGTATGCGTTGAGCTCCAGCATATCATCGGTGACATCCTCACCCTGAGGCGCTTCGCGCGTTGGCAGGAGACGCTTCAACCATGAGCCATAGACGTGCATCTTTTCAAGATCAGGATCTTCAAGCTTCGCGACCTGTGCTACAAAGGCATAGAACCTCAAGAACGAGTCCAGAACCTGACGGAACTCGTCCTGCACATCTTCGTTCAAATTCTCACCGAAGCGCCTGACCGCCTGGCGAACAAGGTTCTCCAGAATTGGCCGTTCATCTGTACGTTTTGAGGCGTGAATGAAGCGTGTGACGAACCGATCGATCTCTTCCTGATAAAGCGTGCCGAACTGCATCAGCCTGTTGTGCAGGGTGTAGACCTGGTTCGGATCCGAGTATTCATCCATTGAAGTCACATCGTAATAAGGCCTGAAGGCTTCCCGGATGTCTTCAACGCTGTTGCGGAAATCGAGAACGAATGTGCGTTCCTTGTTCGGATAGATCCTGTTCAGCCGGGCGAGGGTCTGAACGGCCTGAATGCCATCGAGCTTGCGATCAACATACATCGCGACAAGCTTGGGCTGGTCAAATCCTGTCTGATACTTCTCTGCCACCACGAGGACATTGTAGGTGGCGCCATCGAACTGATCGGGCAATTCCTTTTCGCCAAAGCCATTCATCCCGGATTCAGTACAGGTTTCTCCGTCGATATCGATGTCGCCTGAAAATGCCACCAAGGACTTCAGATCCGTGTAGCCGTTTTCCTTGATGTAAGCTTCGATCGACCGGTGCGTCCGAATGGCGTGCTCCCGGCTCTGGGTCACGATCATTGCCTTGGCCTGCCCATTGATCTCAGGAAGGGCGTGCCGCCGGAAGTGTTCAACGATCACTTCCGCTTTCTGTGCCATGGAGATCTCGTGGAAATCGATGAAGCGGGCAACCTTTCTCGAAGCGCGACGTTGCTCGAACTTCGGGTCGTCCATTACGGTCTTTTCGAGCTTCGTATAAGATTTGTAGGTCTGATAGTTGCGCAGTACATCGAGGATGAAGCGCTCTTCGATCGCCTGACGCATCGAGTAGAGGTGGAAAGGCTCCGGGCCTCGGTCACCAGGATACCCAAACCGCTCCAGCGTCACGTTCTTTGGCGTGGCGGTAAAGGCCAGGTACGAGAGGTTATCCTGGGGCCCGCGGGCCGCCTGCATGTCCAGGAGTGCCATTTCGGTCGCATCAAATTCGTCAGCATCCTCTGGCTTCGGTGCGCCCCCAAGGGTACGCGTCATGCTGTCGGAGTGCTTCCCCGACTGAGAGGAATGCGCTTCATCAATGATGATCGCAAACCGGCGACCAGTCTGGTTTCTGAGAACGGAGAGCTGATCAGTGGAGAACTTGTGAATGGTGGAAATAATGATTTTCGCACCCTCCTCCAACGCTTCTTTCAGCTGCTTTGACGTGCCATCGATTGGGCGAACGTAACCTTCTACGCTGGCGAAGGAGCTGACGGTCTTGTGCAGCTGCCGATCGAGAACAACACGGTCCGTCACGATGATGATCGTATCGAATACCGGTTTGTCATATTCATCATGAAGCGTAGCGAGATGGTGAGCTGACCAGGCGATGGTGTTGGACTTCCCCGAACCGGCGGAGTGCTGAAACAGGTAGTTCCGCCCTGCCCCGTGCTCCTTCGCATCGCGTACGAGCTCTTCGACAGCATCCAGTTGATGGTAACGCGGCCAGATGGTGGTGCGCTTCATTTTGCCGTCGATAGACACCTCATCTACCAACACGTATCGATGCAGAATGCCGAGGAGGACCTCGCGAGAGAACACCGCCCGCCGACCCTCAATGTCTTTGTAGAGGTAGGCGATGCGGAACTCATCATCCACGTCAGGGTTGCCCGCGCCGCCATCACGGCCGCGGTTGAAAGGCAGGAAGCGTGTGCGACTGTTGTTGAGGTGAGTTGTCATCGAGACATTATCTTGATCCAGAGCGAAGTGGACCAAGGCACCCCGCTTGAAGGTAAGGAGCGGCTCCCCGTTTGCGCTACGATCCTTCCGATACTGGGTCTCCGCTGTCTGATAGGTGGAGCCGGTCATAGTGTTCTTCAGCTCAAGCGTCGAGATTGGGATGCCATTCACGAAAAGAACGACATCGATGGAGTTGCGGTTCTTCAAGGAATAGAAGACCTGCCGCATCACAGTGAGAATATTCCCCTCATACATCCTGACCGACGCAGGGTTCTTGCTGGAGGAAGGTTTAAAGCCGCAGAGGGCAATCTTGATGCCCGGGATGATCTTGATGCCCTGACGGAGGGTTTCGAGCGTCCCGAGGGACTTCAGACTATTCTCCACCTGGCGCACCAGCGTGTCGCGCTCCTTCCCCGGGTACTGCTTACAGATGCGCTGCCATGCGACAGGCTGGGTGGTGCGCACGAACTCTTCCAGCATCTCGGTGTCGAGGGCGCGTTTGGCGTCGTAGTCCGTTTTGCAGTTGCGCTCTCGCCACCCCTGAGCATTGGTGAGCCTCTCCACGACGTGGATCTCAAGCACCTCTTCGGTGTGGAGGCGGTCACGGCTGACTTCTGTCGAAGCCGCAGCTGGATTGTTTTTCGCGCCCATCAATGTGCTTCCTTCGGCTGGTATGTGGTAACGTCGATTTGGCCAGTGACCGCGGCGGTGATGAGAGCAGAGCGGTATTCTTTCAGAGCTTCGATCGACTGGAGATTTTTCTCGCAAATCGAATCGATACGTTTAGTTACGCAATCCAAATGGTTTGCGATTGCCATTTGCCTTTCAAGGTCGGGAAGCCATACCTTGTTAGAGAGACTTTCTTTTTTGATGTGTCTCATTGTGCTGCCATGCGCATCAACATCAGCCCAGCTCGGAGCATGGCTCTTAATAAGGTAGTAGAGGTACGATCCATACGCATTTCCCTTCGGCACAACCTTAAAAATATGTTGATTTAGGATCGCATCTCCCCTGGACCAAATAAACGCGTCGATGGTCGCTGACCAAGAGAAAAGCAAATCACCATCCCTAATGATAATTCCTCGATTGATATCCCCCTCGAAATAGTTATCGAACGGTTTGCCTGTGAGTTGAGCAATTCTAATGATCGGCAAACCAGACAGGCCCCAATCAGAAGGCTTGAACGCAGCACCGTTGTAGAAGTTTGCCGCATACTTGATTGGCAGCCAATCTCCTTCAGCCTTTTCTGCGAATTCTGCTGGACCAGACACAGCCGCCGAAATCATCGCACTCCGCTTCTCCTTCAAAATCTCGTTCAGCTTCATCTTCTTCTCGATGAGCTGGTCAATGCGTGAGGTTTCGCGGTCGAGGAAGTCGGCGATGCGTTTTTGGGTGAGGAGGTCTGTAATCACAGGGCGATAGTTCAGGATTGCAGCTTCTGCTACGCGCCTTAAACCTCCAGCACCAGTCATGCTTTTCATGCCTTCAGCGCGAAAATCTTCGCTCGACATTAAATATAATAGGAACGGCGCCCACAACTTCTCTGGGTCCGGTCTTAGTATGTGGACCTCAGATGTGGCAAACCCCATGCCGTTGGCCAAATCCCCTGCGAGCGCTTTCTTACCATTCTCAAAGCATGGGGTTACTTTCGCCAGCAGAAAATCACCACTCCGGAAGTAATTGTAACTTCCGGAGCGCACGTCAGAGAGCGGTTTTCTGATGGTAGCGTCCAAGCCTCCCAAACCATCTCGAATTGAATCCATAGGAGCAAAAGTCACCTCCATCGAAGGATCAGAAACGTTTACTTCATTGAAGGAAGGCGAAATCTCCAACATGTGCCGAAGGCGTGTCATACTACCACCTCACTCAGCAGCATGGAAATCTCAGATTCGAGTTCCTTCAACTCAGCATCAATCTTCGCCAATGGCCGCGGCGGCACATACTGGTAGAAGTACCGGTTGAAGTTGATCTCGTAGCCAACCCGACCAACCTCACCGTCGATGTGGTCTACATAGCTCTCATCAACCCATGCATCAGGGACGAAAGGCTCGACTTCTCGTTTGAAGAATTCATCATGAACCTCAGAAAGAGGAACCAACTCATGATCGCGCAGCTTTGGATCTGACTCAACGTTACCCTTTGAATCAATGCAGACCTCTGCTTCTTCATGGCTTTCACCAAAGTGTGAGACCAAAGCCTTGATGGTTGGTTCTCCGACTCTCACGCCGTCGGCGGCAAAGTGATCCCGGACATCCTGAACAAAATTTGCTCGATCCATCCATACTTGTCCGATGCGTCCATCAACCCAGCTGCAGAAAGCTTGGAAGGCATCATCCTTCAGTTTGAACTTCTTCAACGTAGCGTCGCTCACCGACAGATCAAAAGGTCCTTTGTCGCCTGGCTTCCTTGGTGTGCAGCTGAAGATCTCGCTCCATTTCGACATCGTCCTCTCGAACCGCAATTTCAGCGGCCGCTCCACGCGGATTTCGCGATAACCGAAGTCCTTGGTGTCCATGATCTTCGACACATCACCGTAGCCCTCTTGCCCATTCAGGGCGCCCGAGTAGATGCGCACGATCTCTGCGCGCGCCTCAGCAGTGATCTCACGGCGCTTTGACCCCAAGCTTTTTCGCATCGAACTCCAGAACCGCGGGCCAGAAGCATCGATCAGTTGGACTTTGTTTGCCCGGCCCTCTGATTTCCGATTTGTGAGGATCCAAATGTAGGTCTGAATGCCGGTGTTATAGAAAATGTCTGTCGGCAGCGCGATGATTGCCTCGACAAGGTCCCGCTCCATCAACCAGCGACGGATCTCACTCTCGCCCGAGGATGCGCCACCGGTAAACAGCGGTGAGCCGTTCATGACGATACCGATCCGCGTGCCCTTTTCATCATCCCGCATCTTCGAGACCATGTGCTGAACGAAGAGGAACTGTCCGTCGGACACACGCGGCAGGCCGGCGCCAAAGCGCCCGTCCATGCCAAGGCGATCGGCTTCATCGGTGATCTTCGATTTAAATTTCTTCCAGTCCACACCATAAGGCGGGTTGGAGAGCATGTAATGGAACGTCTCACCTTCATGGTGATCGTCGGTCAGCGTGTTCCCAAAGGCGATGTTCGACGCGTCATGCCCTTTGATCATCATGTCCGACGTACAAGTCGCGTAGGACTCACCATTGAGCTCCTGCCCGAAGAGATCAACCTTCAGGCCTGGGTTCAGAGCCAGCATCGTTTCTTCTGCGATGGAGAGCATACCGCCAGTGCCGCAGGCAGGGTCGTAGACACGACGGATGATGCCTTTGCCGGTCAGTGCTTGGTCATCTGCGCCGATAAGCAGATCGACGAGGAGATGAACGACTTCGCGCGGCGTGAAATGCTCACCGGCTGTCTCATTGGCCATTTCGGAGAACTTGCGGATCAGCTCTTCGAAGAGATACCCCATCTCGAGGTTCGAGATCGTGTCAGGGTGCATGTCAATCTGACAGAAGCGGTCAAAGACTTGCCAAAGGGACTTCGTGTCATCGAGCTTCTTCAAAATCTCGGTAAAATTGAACTTGGTGAGGAAGATGTCACGGATGTTCGGGCTGAACCCCGAGATGTAATCGATCAGGTTCTCGTGGAGCTCGGATGCCTCCTGCTGGTGCAGGCTGTCGAAAGTGAAGCGGGATGTGTTGTAGATCTGGCCACCGGCGTCTGCAGTGGTCGACAGGATCATCATACGGGATTCATCGTCGATCTCTTCGGGCAGATCGTTCGCCATAGCGACCACTGCATCTTTTGTTTTCGCAAGCACGCAGTCGAGCCGGCGCAGGATGGTCAGAGGCAGGATGATCCGGCCGTATTCTGAAGGCTTGAAGTCACCACGCAGAAGGTCAGCGATCGACCAGATGAAGGTATTGTATGTCTTTACTGCGGTTTCGGTCATGCTGGCCTCGGTTTGCTGAATTAACTTATCAAGCAAACTAAATCTTCGTTTTTCGCAATTCTACGGTGCCAGCGCGGTACGCCTGCGTTTATTGTGGATAACCTCATGAAACATGAATCTCGCGCGGAATCCGCGGTGATCAGCTCGATAAGACCGGATACCTCGTCTCAGCCAAATACCTGAGATAGGGTATATCATCGACTGCAATATCAAAATTTTCATCCAGCCTGATACACCATTCCTTAGAGCCGGGTACCCAACACCAATGACGTCGGATCAGATAGTCATTCAACCCTTCGATGTAGGGTATCTTCACCTTCAGCCACAGGCCCTCAAGTCTGATGGATATCGCTTTCGCGCACATGGTAGCTTCGTACATGGAAATTAGAGGTTGCGCATGCTTTGGCCCCTCAGATGCCATGAAGGCGTCCTCAGCTTTCCTGATCACCCCTTCCAGTGAAGCAAACCAATCGTCGACTTCATCTGCATCCGACATACTGAAACGCCAAACACCACCATAGTGCCCACTCCATGTAAGGGCGGGATGCTTATTGGGGAACGTCCACTGGAACAGATGCACAATTTGACCATGCGCCGCGTATGAGCCCTCACCATCCAAAAAGCATTGCATATCTCTTACATGCGTAAAGCGGCGGGCTTTCGCATGCTTCACCAGAAGCTCCGTGGCCTTCAACTTCTCCGCAAGTTCGTCAAAATCCTGCAGCTTGACGACCCAAGAGTGCTTCTTGTCATATGCGCTACGGTTGAGCCGGCAGGGCGCAGATCGGAAGCTGATAAAACTCTTATATGTCAGAATGTCTTTTCCTGACACCCGTACCATAGGCTCCTTCAGCTTTTCGAATGTAAGCCCTGATATTTCGGGCAGAACCATTCGGGAAAGCTCCTCTTTCAGAGGGATTTCTTTGAGATACTTCTCATGCAGCCTAGAAATCGCGGGAGCGGCCTTTTTCTTGAAGACAACGGGCCCGACTATGTAGCCCCACTCGCCCTGCACACTGCACCATTCTCCATTAACCTTCAGTGCAGCGATATCATCACGCTCGCCTGAGATTATCCAAGACTTCCCGTTTTCATGTCTGGAAACCCGGAACGGAGGGTATTCTCCCTCGCTATCGATTACTGCACGCTTAGCCATGATTTTCAGGCCCCTTCTTCATGTTGTAACAACCCGCGTTTTTCGCACCATCTTCCCTTTGCCGCGCTCATGGGATTTCCTGAAGAACAGCGTCCCCTTACAGCTGACGCCGGTATGTGCCCGAACGACATGACGCGACCTCGTGCGTGCTTCGTCCTTCACCCCATACCCCGGGTATTCGCTCGGCAAATACCTAACCCCGGCATCTGAGAGGGTATATTGGACGGCTTTGACAAGCTCATCACTTCCAGAACCTTGTCGACATTGGAGCTCGGCTGTTCGCTTGATGAGATGGCTCTTGTATTTCGTCAGCATCATGGAAAGGCATCCGAGTAATCCTAGACCATCCTCAGTAATCTCTCTCTGCATCTGAAGTATGGCTTCTTCATCGCCCCCATAGTCCTGGCCCGTTGCAACGATGAATTGGTGAGCATGCGCTATCTCAGCGAAACGATGATCCCCAGAGCTGGCCCGCCCCATCACGGTATAAAAAGGCAATGTGATTTCTTCATCTTTTGACGCGAAAACAGTCACTTCGAAATCTCGGGCTGGTGCGTCTTGAACGTGATGACACATAACCCCAAGCCGATCATATTCATCAATTATTGCGCTGACATCGAACTCCATCCACGTGAACTCAAAAGGAGGGTACATACCCGAGCAAATTGTCTTCAGGTCCGCTGTGTTGGCAGTATTGTAGATCTTCTTCGTGGCGTTAGCGTCAACTTCGATGACTTCACAAAATCTTATCTGCTGATCAATGCGGGCCAGCCAATCAAGGGTCTCCGATCGATCAGCCAGGTCCTCACCGAACTCCTGCGCATCAGAAATTGCACGTCTGATACTGTGACGTATCATTTACGGGCTCTCCTGGCTTTACGGTTCCCCTTGGGAACTCCTGAATCTTGATAATCTATGACTCCGCGTGTGGTGCTTTTGAGTCCGACAGCCATGTTAGGAACCTCTCTCCCTGCAGGCTCGCTCCTCGAAAGGCTGAGGGTTTTTGTTCCGAGAAAGGGCTCTGGATCGGCCGCACCTCCATCGGCGGCCGCGGCCTCTTTCCCTTCTGTGTCATCTTGCGCGCCACCGGCGCCATCGGTCGACGTGGCTAGTTCCAGCACGGCATCCATCAGTTTCTGAAGAACCTTTTCGGCCTGCGTTTCACTGAAGTACAGACCCTTGCCGTTTGCCAAGGTACCAGCTTGAAAGCCCATCAAATGCTCTTTAAGTTTATTTGATATATCGTCCATTTCGCAGAGTGCGTTCGCGGCGAATGATACGCCGAGAGGCAGTAGATCATCTTCAAGTGCCTCGGGCAGTATAGCTCTGTTTGTCATTTAACCTTATCCCTCGGATCCACCCCAAACCTATTCTTCCCCTGCTCCCCCGGCCAAACCAACATCGCCACCCAGGCAGCCGCCCCCACATACGGCAAGCACAACAACAGCGCCGCAAAGCCACTGACGCCCGCATCCCGGCAACGCTGTGCCGACGTAATCAGCGAGATGACCGAGATCAGCAGAACGATCGCAGCGACCAGCAGTGCCGCCGTCATCCCGGTGCCACCCAAAGCCTCATCAAGGATCAATATGATCAAGCTAAGACTGACCCCGAGGCTATAGAGCGCCAGATGCAACAGAGCATAGCTTTTGCGGTTTCGCCGGCCGTGAAAGGCAAAGAGGTCATCTAACACGGGCTTGGACATCAGGGTTCTCTCATTCTTGCAAGTTTCTTGCATGATGAAATGAGAACTGCGCGCCAATAAGCTATTTTCGCATATCAAGCAGCCAACTGATAGGTTATCCACATAGAAGCAAATGCTAAGCCAAATAGAGACTTGATATCCGGGACTTAAACTTCGTTATTCATATTTTTTTTGAGCTTTTTATAGTTCGGATTCAAGTCAACCAAAGCCGCAATCTCTTCGAACTCATAGATAAGAAACGGATCATCAATAAGAGGGAAGTTGCCCTTTTCGGGCCGATGCGCGCTATGGCAGAACATAGACCCCTTCTCAGCCTCATTCTTGCAGTGCTTACCTTGCTGGGTCAGAGCCGCACAGCGCGCGACGATGCGCTCTTCAACAAAGTCGTAATCAACGCCAGGGCCAGACGAGGGCGCGCGCTTTTCGAACGTCTCGACGTGATAGGCGAACCAATGGTTTGGCTTGCGTGCCTCAACGAAAGAGATGGTATCCGAATTCAGCTTTTTGGTGAGGGTGAGACTGCTCGGGATGTTCAACTTCGGGAAGATGCGGTTCGTAGGCATCTCGGTGGTCTCGATCACTTCGCCTTTTGCGTTGTGAAATCTTGCTTGGGTATAGCCTCGGGGCATGACGTGTATCCTTCTGAGTGCAGCCTCCGCGGAAACTGCATTTCCAACATAACAATGGACTATGTCAGCTTTTACTCACCGCAAGGGTTGGCGGCACAACTATTGTTAAAATCGCAGTGGATCGCCCCCGTATTGGTTCATCCCGCTCTCCCCCGGCATTATAAGAGCGATGAGCCAGACCAAGCCGCCCAGATAGGGCACGCAGATGAGCAATGCCCAATATCCGCTCCACCCGCAGTCATGACAGCGCTGCGCGGCAGCCATCATCACAGCCACCGACCAGCAGACCCCGTAGAGGATGATCAGCACCGCGGGGATGCCGGTCTCACCGAACCCCCAGCCAAATTCGACATCCAAGAGCAGGATCACGATGCCTTCAAAGAAAGTCAGCGCCAGCAGGATATTCAGCCACAGAAAGCTCTTCCTGTTCCGCCGGCCGCGCGCTGTGAAGAGATCATCAAGGGCGGGTTTGGACATCTCCCCGCCTCAAAAGGCAGGCATCAGTAGAGGCGCTGTTCGAGATAGCTCAATTCCTTGTCGCACTCGCGCTTGTGCGCTGCCGCGGCATAGGCATCGAGTTGTCCTTTGAGCTGGGCAAACTCGGCGCGCTTGTTGAACACACCGATCCCAAACAGAGCTTCAGGATATGAGTAGTGGATCGCTGCCACGATCAGGCGCAGATCGCTGGCCATGCTGGCTTCTTGCGCATTCGCGATCTCCAACATTTTGTCCTGAACGCGCATCGCCTCATAGGTGATTTTTGCACAATTCATGGAGCCATAGATGATTGGGTCGACTTCGTAGGATTTCATCTCTTCTTGGGGCAGCGAGCAGGCTGAAACCGAGGAGAATAGGGCGAGGGCGGCAAATGCTTTTTTCATTACGATCTCATCTTTTTTGTGTGATGAGACCATTGTGCGGCTCTGTTTTTCGCACCTCAAAGAAATTGAGCTGAAACCTGCCAAAACAGCAATGAAGCCGCCATTCTCTGGGCGGCTTCATGCGATATGCGAAATACTCGGTTAAGTTAATTGGCGGGACACCTCTCCCCAAACCGAGATCTTCTTCCGCTTTAGGCCCCAGGCATCAGGTTGTGGTGGATGAGATCGCCAAGTGGCTTGGACACCCGCATCGACAGCCCCCCCTGTCCCATATCAGGCCGTTGCACGCTGATCTGGCTCAGCGTGCAGCATCGCATCGACGAAATCACCCAGCTGCTTGGAGACCATGGAGACGACAAAACCCCAATGGTCCATGAACTTCTCGTGGAACGGGTCGCCATACTCCCAATTGGTTCCAGGAGACGCTGGGAAAATGCTCAGAAACTCACGCGCCTGCACAGTCGCCACGTCAGAAGGACAGTTCGTTTCGCAGATCTTCAAACAAGACATGAAGCCGCGATCGCCTACCGGCGAGAAACACTCTCGAAGGGCCTGGGTCGAATAAGGATCTGTGACGAAACCTTGGGTACGGAAGTACAGTCGCGTCACGATATCGATCATCGTCATCGCACGCGCGTGCCACATATCCGGACCATTTGGCGGCGTATTGGGGTGCATGAGCTTATAAAGCTGAACCAGGCAGTCTGTTTCGCCACCAGGACGTAGGTGCAACACCCGCCTGCAGGCCTTCTCAAGGTCAACTTCCTGGCGTTCACCAACCTTGGAGAGCTCCGCCCGGAAAGTATTCCAGTCAGCGGCTCCAGCAGCGCAGGAGAGCGCTTCCAGAGCCTGGGCACGGCTCAACTTTAGCCCCTACCCTGCCAGGTAGTCTGCAAGACGCCCAGCGGCGTCTTTTGCGTCACGCACCGCTTCAGGCTGCGCATCGCGTTTCAGTTTGGTCGTCTTGGTGCTGTCTTTGGACATCACATTATTCCTCATATCAAACGAGATCGGTTTGAAAGCTGGTCCGTTGCCGCAGGGATCTCATGATGATCAAGGCGTGCGATAGTCAGGGCCCTTCAGGGCGGCGCAGGTTTACCACGCGGAGGTGTTCCGTGGACCGGGCAGGGCTGCATCCCTGCGTCCAGTATAGGCATTGCGAAAAACGCCGCCATAGGTTTTCCACATATTCATAGGCCCAGCCTCCCTGAATAGGCCCGCCGAGATGTACCGAAGCGGACCCAGAGGCAGATCTATCCGTGCATCGCATCATCGTCAGCGAAGGCATTTGCCAAGTCTTCAGCACGAGCCGGATCGTCGCATGCCGCTTCTACTTCATCGAGTGTGAAGCGAATGCCAATGTTGTCGTTCGGGCAGAGCTCCAACATCTTACGCCCGATCGGCGCTGCATCCTTTGGGCGCTCCATCATCACCAGCTGGCGGTAGAGCAGGTTCATGCAGCGCATGTAAGGGCGGGTTTCAAGCACACCCCAGAATGAGCCGACTTCATCCGTCATCATGCGGCCCAGGAATAGTTCTCCAGCGATGACGCCGCGGCGGTATACCTCGGCTTTCGTGACGTCGCTGATATCAAAGATCGCGAGCATACCCCAAAGGTCTGCATCCAACGGGCACTTCTTGATGGCATCGATGAGGTCAGTAATATTCAGACCTTCCGAGGCTTCCTTATCCTGCATTTCCCAAGACAGGGGCTCCTTGCCAGTATAGGCCTTCATCTTTTGCTTCCAGTAAGGTGTCTGGAGCTTTGCAATATCCGGCAGGCTCCGGTGCAAAAGAGACTTCTCTTGGATCAGGATGTTCGACAGGTCCAGCTCGATATCCATGACCGGCGAGATGAAGCCCTTTTTACGCGCAGACTTCTGCTTTTCTGGTTTTGCGGTCGCAACGGGCTTCGTGATATAGGAAATTTCGAGGCTACGGTACAAAGAGGCTGCCTCAGCCGCACCTTCCGTGATCCGGGTCAAGTCGACATCACCAGCCGTCTTGGCAATGAATAAACAATTTGTCCCGTGACCATGCAGTGATGCCCATGGCGGCGCATCACGGAATTTCGTACCCCGCGCGAGCATAGGGATCAGGCCCTGAGAAGGGTAATGGTAAGGCTGGTTAAGCAGCACCTGCACCCCGGTATCCGCGTCGATAAAATGGCGCACGTGATCCAGTGCTTTGCTGTCGCAATAACCATCGTCGCTAAGGCTGCGGCTGTCGATCTCTTTGCGCACCATATGTCGCAAGCCTGTGCGGTCAAGAAAGGTCAGATATCGCCCGGCCTCGCGCAATACCTGCGCCGCCTGTTCACGAGATGACACCTTCGAGCGCGACAATTTCAATGAGCCATCCGTGCGGAAGGTGAACTGGAAAAGTACGTGGTCTTCTGCAGGTTTCAGCTGTGCCCGGAATTCAGAGAGAGGTTTACTGAGCGGGATATCGATCCCCAAAACTTCTTTGCTGTCGGGGACCTCAACGGCAACAGAGAGGCACTCATTTGCTTCAGAATGAACCTCCTTCATTTCGCGGCTCTCATCAGAGACAAAGGGACCTTCGAGATAGGGCGTATCGTCTGTGACGCTATTGGCAAAGTGAATGATGTCACGGGCTTTGCTCGTAAGAGTTCCCTTGCTCAGCTGCTCGATCTCCTCCGGCGTGGTGCCGATCTTCTCAAGTGGGTACCCTTCGATCTCATTACCACCGAACAGGATACGAATGATCGATCCTTCCACGTCATAGCTTTTTTGAATGAACACCCGGGTGAGTTTGCCTTCTTCCGGGAAGTAGATTTCAAAAGTGGCGTTCTCTTCCTGATGGATGATCACACGCATCAAGAATTTATCCCGCGCGTTACCATCGTAGATTTTCATCGGCGAGGCAGTCAATCGCGTGCTGATGTACTGTCGCGTGTAGCTCACCGGCTCAGGTTGGAGTGCCCAGGCCTCTTCCATCAGTTCTTCCCACGTATCGATACCGAAATCATGAGCCAAGGTGTTCAGCGCTTCATGCAGCTTGATACCCTCGGACTTAACCAGGGCTTTCGCCTTCTGGCGCAGAATTGAAACGGGAGTGAAGCTCGCATCATGAGCAAAGTACATCGGATCCATATCGGTCCTCCATCAAGGTTTGCTGACCGGCAAGCACACCTTTGGGGAAAGGATATGGGTCAGAATTAATCTCATCTTCATGCGGTGACCTGTTGTCTATCCGACTTGCCGGTCGGCAGGAGGCTCCGCAACACCTCTATGGGTAGAAATGGCAGAGCAAATCAAAGATGGCAATATTTATTTTCGCAAACTCTCATGCTTATAGATCGACTTACCTCTTTGTGCTCATAAGCTCCCTGAGCACCGGTAGATACACATACTCAGAACTGAATTCAGGCACCAACGGCTTGCTTTTGCTCTGCGAGCGCGTAGCTGCTGCCTGACCCAACCACTGAAGGAGTGGCTGAAAGACAGGGGCGATAATCGCGCGGCAGCGTGACAGCCTTCCCGCTGAAAAGGCGGCTGAGAGACGAAGCGATGCGCGACTTGTGTCTCCCGCTTTCCTCCCCGCCGGATAGGCGGCTCAGAGATGGCCCGCGCGGAATGGATCGGCGCCTCTCAGCCTCCCCGCCGGATAGGCGGCTGAGAGATTGGGGTCGTTCAGGGCGAAATCAGTCATAGCCCTCCCCGCCGGATAGGCGGCTGAGAGACATCGGCGCACCAGCGCACTCCCCAAATAAGCCTCCCCGCTGCACAAGCGGCTGAGCAACAATACAGGTTAAGTTGAGCGCCTATCAGATCGCCTCCCACCGAAAGATGGTAAGTTTTACTAAATTTTATGGCTCCTAACATTGCGTTGCGAAAAACAGCGACTAACCTACCCGTATCGCATGACGCCTCCAGTGAGGCAGAACCTGAAAGATTGCGAAAAACGAGGTATATATCGTCTCTATGGCACAGACATCCCCCCTGCCTGAAAAAGGCAAAGGAACGAAGAAACCCAAAGCGCCCAAGCGCGATGAACTGCTTTCGTTCAAGCCCACGGGCCGCATCCTGAAACAGACCGAGATCGCTGGCGAGTATCGCCTCATGGCAGAACTGCTCAAGACTGAGATGACGGCAGAGAAAGTCCATGACATCGCCACTCAGAGCGGGACACACCTCCTGAAGCTGATTACCCCGCGCGCAGAAAGCGGACAGGCTGTACTGCGGGTCGAAGTCTCAACGAAGAGCTCGAACGCGCCCGTCGCGGATCTTTATCCTTCGGTAAACGCGGTGGACATCCCTTTCGCCAAGATCCTCTTCCGACCACTGGAATTTGAAGACCAGTCCCCCCAGTCCGTTGCCGATGCGATCCGCAATCCAGGCCTGATGTCAGAAGCCATCATTGCCGGCTTTACTGAGGTTTTCGGCGATGATTGCATCGAGGCTCTTAAGCTCGCCCTCGAAGAGGGCCCTGAAGGCATCGTCACGGTGCCTTCGGCCGAGTTCCCCATCATTTTCCTGCCACGGGATGCACAAAGGGATATTCAGGTCACGCCCATCAGTCCGGTCGAGTCCTACATGGGTTTCAAGAAGATGATGAACCCCTACTTCGATAAGGACAAAGCAGACGCGCCGCCCCTCCCCCGGGGAAAGTGGATCAGGCGGTCGGTCTCCTCCAAACCGCAAAATATCACAGGCAAGATCGGCGGGCCCCGCGCGCGGTTCCTTGCAACCATGCCTCCCCATATGGCGCAAGAAGATGCTGAGATTTTCCGGTTCGTTAAAGGTGGCCGCTTTCCCAGCTTCCGCGATGACGAGATCGATAAATGGATCCTCAAATACGCAGACTTTGCTGAGAAACTGCAGACTGTCCGCAAAGAGGCGATCAAAGACGCAGCACAGCGTATCGCCAAACGTCTCATCACTGATGCCTTGGCATTCACTGAAGAGACCCTCGAGGAGGCGAAGAGTGTAGCGATGGACTTAGGGATGGACCCCGAAGCCCTCGGTGAGCCCCCAGCCCCAGCCGACCTTCTCTACAACAGGCGCTGGAACGCCGCTGACCGCGACAGGGTTCGGAAGTTCCTTTCAGCGGCGCAGTTCAACAGCATTCAGTACGACATTCTAAAGAACAGGAAGCGCAAATGATCTTCGTTGCGAAAAACCTAAAAGCTAATAGCGTTAACCTGTTGATGAACGACTACGCGGCTGGTCTACCCAGCCCGCTCTCCTTTATCGGTCTGGCTGATGTTCTGGCGCGCGAACTGGGCCTGAAGCCCTGGAGCGCACGGATTATTCCTATCCTGCATGCCGTCCATGTCAGCAAGGGGCGTAAAAAGCCTGAGATGCTCCCCAAATCGGGAAAGTTTTCCCCGATCGAGATCGTCGAGGGCATCACCGGCAGCGCTGAAGTATCTCTGATCATCGACCTGCCCGGGTTTGACGACAGCACCGAGCTTGCAGAGGCTCTGATCGGAAAGCGGATCGCTGGAGGGCCGATTGCATCGACCAGTATCACGGTTCGTGAAGTCACATCCGATGGCAGCGCCTTTTCGGGTCTGCGCCGCGGTTACGCTATGGTCCGTCCCGAAGATCCTCGCCGCCAGGGGGCCAGCAGGGGTGATCTGGAAAGCCTCAAGCAGATTGCGAGCACGCTCTATCCTGCCGAAAAAGGTGAAGGCTTCGGATGGATTGTCCCCGCATCGGTTGGGTACCGCCTGATCGAAGATCCCGACACTGTTCCAGCGCGCCAGGGAACGCGCAGCGAAACGATCCCCCATGTCTTTGCAGAGCCGCTTGTCGGCATCGCTGAGCTGCTCTCCGTGCGCAACACGCGCCTGCGCAACGCCTCGACTGAATACCTCAACGATCTCTTCTGGGGCTGGGTCCCCAACGATGACCTCATCACTGGGCATTCTGCCTACTTCATCCTCTGAAAAGGGAAATACCATGACGACCGTAGCCAAACTCAGCCTCGAAACGGGCAACATCACCTATAAGCGTTCCATCGAAGTTACCGAGGCCTTCCTCTACGCATATGATCCTGAGGGGGACCGCCGCACACCCATTCTCTTGACGAAACATGGTGCCAATGGTCAGACCTACGCGGACGGTGCAGATAATGCTGGCCTGACGAATCTTCAGACCCAGGATAAAGCCCTGTTTCCGATGGGGTATAAAGAGGCTGAAATTTCCTTCTCTGTGATCGTGCTCGGCAACAGCATGAAACCCAACACCACCGACAACTCGGAGGTTTCGCGCGCCTATCGTGAGATTTCTGAGGCTTACGCAGATGTCGGGGGCTTCCAGGTGCTCGCAGAACTTTACGCTTGGAACATCGCCAACGCGAAGTTCGCATGGCGCAACCGCTACATCTCCGATGAAGCCCGCGTGGAGGTAAATTTCGACGGCGTCAATCTGACCTTCGACCCCCTGCTTTTGTCTCACGATACCCCTGAAGGGATCGATGCGATGACTGCATCTCTCATTGAGGGCGACAAAGATGATCTGACTGATTTCATTGAAGGTCTGAGTGATGCTCTTGCCGGTGGCAAATTCACATTCGATGTCATTTGGCGCGCATCGGTCAAGCCGGGCCAGCAGCTCTACCCCTCACAGCTCTATCTCTGCGATGAAGAGAAGAAAAAGAACGAGGATAAGAAGGAGAACTACTCCAAAGTTCTGTCCAGTCAGCCTTATTACGCCCATGGCAAAGAGCTCCGCCATGCGACTATGACCTCGGAAAAACTGAACAACGCGATCCGCACCATCGACCACTGGCATGGCGTCGCTGGATACGGGGCCATTGCCGTAAACGCTTTTGGCGGTGTACGGGAAGACTCTGCCGTTCTGCGTAAGACGAAAACCTCCTTCTTCGCCATCCGCAAGAACCCCGAAAAGCTGCTCGCCGGTATCCGCGATGCTGAGACAGTGAGCGACATCCCCGATGACGCCCATTTCTTCATGGCCAATCTCGTGCGCGGCGGCGTCTACGGCATGAAAAACGCCGCCAAGACCGAAGCTGCAGCCGCCAAGAAAAAGGCTGAAGAAGAAAAGAAGAAGGAAGCTGATGCTGCCAAGAAAGCGGCTGCGGATGCGAAAAAGGCGGATGCCGCAGCCGCCAAGAAGGCTGCTACGGGTGCGAAAAAGGGGGCCGCAGCATGAACGACGCTTTGAATTCCGGCATTGGTCTGTGCAAGGGCACAGACCGCCTCACCCTTCACCCCACGCCAATGACTGCCGAGATGGGCGCCGGCCGTGATATTGTTCTGAAGATCCTGAACCTCGTTCACCATATCAACCGTCAGGGGTCGCCTGAGGATTATATCGCGGTGGGGCTGCCGGAAATGCACCTCATGAAAGAGCGCAGGCTTGCAGGCCATACCGTTGATCTCATCGGGTCTGAGGCTGTCTTTGAAACGATGATGGCCAGCACCGGGTTTACCAAACTCCAGCGCATGCAAGCGATCATGCCTGCCGTTCTGTCGAAAGCAGAACTTCCCTCCGGGCAGTCTGGGATGGCCTTCGTGCGGGATCGCAGCACCGCGAAACTTGGTCCCGCAAAACTGCGCCGCATGCAGAAAAGGGCCGAAGAGTTCGGGCGCAACTTTGAGATGCCAAAGAACATCGAACGCTCTGACAGCACATTGCATGCCCTGCACTACGGACAGGCTGTGCTTCGCATCAGGGAAATTGATGGCCCTGTCACAGGCGGACCTCTGCAGGTCACCACATATGGGTTCTCGCATCCCTCAGCGCCGGCATTCCTGCCGATCACGCGCAAAAAGCCTCAGCAGATGTCGCTCGCCGCCTGATTGAAGCGGTAGGCTTACGGCAGACCTCAAATCTGCCCGCACCCGCTCCGCCACTCGGGGTGGGTTTTGCGAAAAACGAGGATTTACAAGTGTCCCTCTACCCTGATCACATCGATCATGGCGCCCGCCGCGCTGTGGTACAGATTGCTGCGCTCTTTCACGACATGGGCAAAGCCACCAATCTCATGCAGCGCAAACTGCGCAGGTCGCTGACTTCGCCCTCTTTCGAGGCGGATGCGATCCGGCATGAGGTATTTTCTGCATTCGTATGGGATGAGATGTTCGGGGACCATGATGATGCCACGCTCGTGGCTGCCTTGGCCTCCTGCACAGGGGGACAGATTGATCGTGTCATGCGACCCGTCAAGAAACGCCTCCAAAAGCTGCACAACGACTGCCGCAAGGCAGATGGCGATGCCCCAATAAAATTGAACTTCCTCGAAAACGACGGGACGATCGCAATGGCGGTGGGCCATCTGATCTTGAGCCACCACAGGCTCTGTGATGGATCAGATAACTACCAACGTTTCATGGCCGGGGCGCATGTGCGTGGAGATCTCGATCTGACCAGAGAATGCCTCGACATTGCCCCAGGTGCCCCTTACTGGCACGAGCCCTGGTTTAAAGATGCCCTGCAAGACGGGGTGGACCTGCTGCGGCCTGGTATCATCAAGAATACCGCCTCCGTCGAAATCGCCTTGAGAACCTCTCTTATGTTCGGAGATCATATGGGGAGTGCCTTGAAGGCGATTTCCTTCCAAACGCCTGATCACCTGGCCAACACGGGCGGCGGAAGGCCTATGGATAGCCTCTCTTTGCACACGCAACGCGTGGTAGAAGAGGCAGGACATGCATATGAAATGCTCTATGAGGGTCTCGGCGACATTCGCGGGCTGGAGGCGAAGAATCTGCCGAAACAGATTGTTGCGCCTGAAAAAGACTGCGGTAGGTTCGCATGGCAATCCCAGGCGGCCGCCTTAGCGCGCCATCTTGTGGCAACGCAGCAGGGGGGATTTTTTGGCTGTCTCTTTGCCGGTACCGGAACGGGAAAGACCCGCGGCGCACCGACTGTGCTGACAGCTGCAGTTATGGCGGACAGGCGGGAGAGCCGCCGCAATCTCAGGGCAACCCTTGGTCTGGGCCTACGCACGCTCGCAACTCAGTCAGCGCAAGAATATGTCGATGATCTGGGCTTTGATGCTGGTGACGTATCTATGGTTATCGGACAGCCCCCGATGTCATTCGAAGAGTATTCAGAGGCTTCTGCAGAGGGATCTGAAAGCCATATCTCCCTCCCGGATTGGCTGAATGTGCGTATGACAGATCAAGCGGCATTGCCTGAAGCAAAGACGTTTCCGGCTTTCTATGATCGCTTTATCAACCATACTGGCAAGCGGGCCGCCAACGCACGCAGATTGATCGAACCTCCGGTCACGGTCTGCACCGTTGATCATCTCATGTCGATCGCGGACCCTGCCCGCTCCAAGCACATGCTTGCAACCATCCGTATGATGTCATCGGACCTCATCCTCGACGAGATTGATCAATACAGCCCGGAAGACATCGCGGCGATCGCGCGGTTGATCTACCAGGTGGGTGCTGCGGGGCGCCGGGTGATCATCATGTCTGCGACCATGACCTGCGATATCGCCCTCACGCTGCATCATACCTATGCACGTGGCTGGGCCCGCTATGCGGCGCAGACCGGTATGAACGACCATGTTCACCTCCTCTGCACGGGCGATACTCCAGACAGTTACAGAGACAACCGCACCGGCGCGGCTGCAGAAGCTGTCATTTCAGACTGCATCGCCCATGTTCTGCAGGATGTCACGAACGCTGACGTTTTGCGAAAAACGGAAATCCTGACACCGGTCGACGGTTGGGAGGAGCTTATTGATCAAGTCAGCACGTCGTGCAGCAGCTTACATGATGAGAATGCAGTCGATATCGCTGGATACAATGTATCTTTCGGCCTGGTCCGCATGACCCGTATCAGCCACACGGCCGCTCTGGCCATGCAGCTGCCTGCGGGGGAGTTTTCCAATCGCCTTAGGGTGAAGATCTGCCTGCATTCCAATATGCCTCGGGTCATTCGAAGCTGGATTGAAATGCGCCTGAAGGCGGCGTTAACCCGCAAGGGGGATGTGCCGAACGCGGGCATCGAAGCATTCTGTCGCGAAGAAGGGCTCTTTGAACAAGCCGCGCGCGCCGGACTGCGTGATATCGAGATCGTTCTTGTCAGCTCTCCTGTTGTTGAAACCGGTACAGACTATGACTTCGATTGGGCTGTGCTCGATCCATATTCGATCCGCTCTCTCATCCAGACCGCGGGGCGCGTGCGCAGGCATCGATCTGTCCATGATGCTGTGAACGTACACGTGCTTGGGCGTCCAGTTGCCGCAATGCAGGGCGGGCGCATTGACATGCCAGGGGTCGAAACCCAACAGCGTGCAGCACGCGTTATTGCACCAAGTCTAGAAGCTTTTGAGGGGCGCCATATCTGCGACCTCATCGGCCCTTCAGGCCTTGCATGTCTCGATGCCTCATTGATGCTCGACATGACACGCGACGTCCCATTGCGCACGGCCGAGATGGGTCTTTGCACTCAGATGATCGACACGAATGAAACGTCTCCCGGTGGACGATACCTTGCAAACCTGAGGTCCCGTATGAACACTGCCGTCAGCAAACGTCGCAAGTTCAGGCGCTCGGTCTCGCGCGATATCCTCTACACTTTGGTCGGTGACGATCTCGATACTGCTGTTTGGCATATCGACCTCGCCCCAGGCGGACGAGACAGCCATTTGGGGCTCGCCTCAGAACGCGGTTTCCGCCTGTCAGACAGCACAGTGAAAGGAATAGCCTTTGCCGGGGATCTGGCTCGCCGTGCCTTTGATGCCTATACGCAGGCCCGTCCTGGCTTTGAGAAATACGGTACTTCCGAGGCGTTCGAAACCTGCATTGCAGATTATAGCTCACCCGAAGATGGTTTGGTGCCGGAAGTCTCCTACCATGCTTTTACCGGGCTTACGCGGGGCAGTTTTGAGAGCCTGTTGAAGCCCTTCGGCCGAGACTGAACATATGACGAACAGCATATGCGGCTCCATCTCTATTTTCCGCCATTTTCATCGCGCTTCCTGGTGGATTGAAAGATGCCAATACGTCATTTTTCGAATAGTGCGAAAATTATTCCTAAATGGTCTTGTCGGGAAGCTCTGCTGGTGCTAGATCAGGGTCAAGGCGCGCAGCCCCGGCACTCGCAGGCCGAAATAGCGAAGCACTTAGACGACCCCTACCTCAGTTGATCAGCCTCCCTTTCAGGCTCCGGTCCAACTTGCGAGCAGATGAGCCCTTAACAAAGGAGATGGACTATGATCCTGACTAAAAATTCCCTACGTGACATCAAGACGGCCCTTATGGCCATTCCCGGACACCCTGGTTCCTCGCGGATCAGCGAAGCCCTGGCCCGCGGTTTCCGCTATGACGACAACCACGCGCTCAAAAATGCGCTCGAGGCCCATGAGATCGCTCTGGGCGAACAGCCGATCGATCTCGACTTCGACAGCGCCGGCTTTATCGAAGCCCTGGGCTCATACGACAACCGGGTGGCTGCTGATATGGCCGCAACAGCGCAATACCTCGTGAATGGCGATCTCTTCATTGAAGACCACACGTCATACCCAGAGCTGGCCGGCGCCGAGGTTATCCTGCAAGGGTTTGTCCAGAAACCATGGGCAGATGCGGCTTCGAGCTACCTGGGTCGCATGAATGCTGCGCTCGGCAAGCGCACATGGGTCCTCTTCATCGCCCCACATATGTGGGACACACCCAATGATGTCGAGGAGCCCGGGACGGAGCTTAACTATTTCATCGAGGCGGCATCCAATGGGTACGAGGATATCAGCGAGCAGGACTACGACACCATCCAGGACTTCGATGAAGTGGAAGAAACTGGCCTCTTCTCCTTCCTCGACGCCACTTTCCTACGCTTTCGCCATATGATCCCTGCGCACAGCCGCCGGACTGCCCGGCATCTTGCAGTCGATGGCAAGGGGGTGCGTTTCGTTCATTTCGATAACGGCCATGCGGTCGAGGTCTGGCTTGTGTCGCGGGATGTGGGCGCCGCCGTCTGATGCGCAAACATTGGCGGGCAGAAGCTCAATACCAGCCCGCCAATATCCTTTGAAACATGAGCAACTTCAGCGTTCATCACGCCCAAAACGGCATTTTCTCAAAGCACATTCTGTCAGAAAAACATATAGATTTTTCTGATTTGGAACGGCCTCACTTTACCATGCAGAAGGGCAACACCAGCGCACCCGCTCTTTGAAAGACTTGCCTTTTGTCCACTGCGGGTAGACTAATCATCATATTTTCGAAGACCCCGCCCATCAAGTGACACGGAACAACAACTATTGCATCTCAACATGCTGGGATGTCTTTTTTGCTGCCCACCTTTTATTTTCGCACAGGTCGGTTTATCTTCACTTCAAAGGAGCCCCTGCCACATGAAAACTCTCCACTTCTGCCGCGATGGCATTCTGCGTCGCACCTTTACCTGCCGCGACCCCGAAAAGAATGGAGATGTCCGTTTCAACACCCGCCTGATCCCGGTTCGGGCTTGGGAAAAGTCTGCAGATCCCGACATCTTCCTGAAGACCCTACATGACAGTGTCTTGTTTGAACCTGGTCTGACCGTTGGCGAGCTTTTCGAAAACCTGGCGCCTTGGGAAAAAACCATGCGCGGTATCGCCTGTATGGACTACCCGGCCTTCCTGATCGAGATGCGCAACAAAGACGCGAAGCCCGCCGAGGATATCGAAAAAATCACGCTCGGCTATCTGGCAGCGATCGATGCTGTGGCGCAGTTTGACCGCGAGGGCCCTCTCTTTTCCGGCCGGGTGATGAATATCGGCAAGCCCGCCTATACCGGACGTCTGTCGCTTGAAGAGGGCTGGAATATGACGGCCCATGTGAAGGAAGCGCACCGCGCGGAGTACGACGGGGCGGATTCTGTATCTCTGAGCTTCACGCCCCTTTCAGAATGGCAGCACCTGCCCATTACCATTGACACCACAGGCGCGCTGCGGGACGGCACGGTCTCCCCACGCGCCGCTGCGCATTTGGGCACCGATACCCCCCTGACCCTGGCAGATCATAAGAACATCAAAACAGTCAGCAGCTCGACAGGAGACGTCATTGCCCATGACATGGTGATCGACGTGCCCTGTCCCACGTTCTTTGACACCGTGATCCGCGGGCTTTTGTGGGAAGTGGGCTTCCACTACTCCCCCGTTCAGCGCGATGACGCGCGCGACACTGTCCTGCAAAGCGTCGAGGAGCTCGATCAGGCACATAAGAACGGTGAGATCGACCTTGATGAACCCGAGGACCGCGGTGAAATCGATGCGGAAGAGGCCAGCGAGATCGAGATGATGAAGGACCTGATGAAGAAGTCGGCCGAGATGGGCCTTCAGGTCAACGCCCCTAAAATGTCGGATGACTGACCCCCAAGAGCAATCCAAGGCCAGAGGGCTTGCCCGGTTGGTGAAGATGCCCTGCGCGCTTCTGCTGCGAGCTGCCGGGGCTCGGCGGGCGCAGGTTGAGGTGCGTCTGCGTCAGGAGATCAAGAATGCGGATATGGCGCGGGGCGATGGAGTGGCGACTCTTATTGGGCGCCGCCCGCTCATCGAACGCTGATCAGTGGCGGCGCTCGCCGCTCTCTTCCAAGAGAAGATCAAGGAAGGGATTTCCCAAGAACTCATGCTCTGTGGCCGCGCGCGCATCCTTGACCTCAGGGATCGCGACAGAGAAGAGCGCATGATGCGCGTCGCATTCACCGCAGTCGTAGCTCAGAACAGTCCGGCCGCTGTCGGTGTCCAGTGACAAGCTGCAGCTGCCATCCATCATCGCATCGAGGGCTGTCTGTATGCACATGAAGACATCTGACGGCGCTGTTTCCGGCTCATAGGCGCGCTTTGAAGCACGGCGCGCAATCAGCTCGGCAGAATAATAATAAGGCTCGGCGGGCAAGTGCCCTGCCCCCTGCGTGGTGGTAAGATAGGCCATATATGGGATGGACCCCACAACGGGCAGAAGAAACCGCCCACCGTTTTCGATCTCCGTCTCTTCTTCAAGATACTCGATATCGACGATCGGGTGGTGGGTGTCGCAGTGCTCGCAGACGTAGGCAAGAAGCAAGCCGCCCGTGCGCTGGTTACGGTAGACCTCGACCTCGCCAACAGAGATGATGTTATCTGCGAAGGCCAGCATGGACGCGACTTCAGGCGATGGGATCAGATACCGGTGCGCTTGCGCCAGTGTGATTGGTTCATCCTGATCTGTGACCGCTTCTTTCATTGCGTCGCCGTGCTCCTTAAAGATCTTCAACCTGGTCAGATGTAACCAAACCGAGCGTTTGTAAAGCCTGCCGCGTTTTGTCTTGAGCAGCACGTTCACCGGCGTCAAACCCGTTCTGGAAAGCAAGTGCAACAAGATCTTTTTCGCGTTTCGACTTCGCCTGCGCCTGCAGGGCTTCCAATCTCAGCATTCCGGGCCTCCAATCCATGGTCTTCATATCGATTTAACTGACGCGCGATTTCAATTCGGCGGCCTTCTTGCGCCAGTATCGGCACAGGCGTAGCAACTCACGACTTTTCGCCGGAAACTCTCTGCCCAAGGCATCCCCAGCCACCAACAAGGCATCTGCCTTCGCTTTCGCCTTCTCATACGTCATCACAGCCTCCAGCAGGACCAAACATGTCCGACAGATCTACCCTATGCCCCGGTGTCGTTGATTTCTATTAGCTTCCATATTTTTCACAATCCACCCTGTGGACTGTCGGGCTTTTATAAACGTCCTTGATAGGCGTATTTGCGAATAATGTTGAACCCATTGTTGTAAAAGGTGGGCTTAGGTTATAATTAATGAAATACAGATTAAGTCTTTTTCGCAGGAGCCCTACATGTCCGATGCCACTACACTCGACGAGACGAGCACCACCGCAGAAATCGTCGCCGAGGCTCTGGATCAATGGGTGGCTCTAACTGGTGTGAAGCAGGATCAGACCAGCTTTCGCATGGGCGACATGGACGTCTACAGCATGAACGAAGTGATGAAGGAGGCCATGGTTCTCGATCCCGAAGGTACCACGACCTATCTTCTGCTCGAATGCTTCCTGCGGGACTACCTTGAACGCAAGAGCTTTACCGCGGCGCAAATCATGAAGGACTATAATGCCACCTCGGCCTATCTGCAAAAAGCCGAGCTGCTCTTTTCAGTTGTGCAGTCCGACCGTGCGCTGGAGTTGGCTTCCCAGTTTCGTGCCCGCGTAACAGAGGGTGTCCGCCACTATAAGGCCGACCGCGACGATGTGATTGAGGTGATCAACGACGCGGATATTCTACCCTTCCTGCGTCGCGATGCGCTGCACTCGCTTGAAAGCCTGAAGCCGTATCAATTCCTGCGTGGTCCCGCGAGCACCGGCCCGGCTCAGGTGATCGAGCATATCTATCAAGCTTGGAACATCAACGACCTGCTGATCGCTTTACGCGATATGCCGGTCTCTGGCATTGCTGTGGTCTTGCTGCGCGATCCTGCGCATCCGGATCGGAGCTACTTCGCCTTCGCCATGCGCAACGGTGAGAACGTGATCCTGTTTACCGATAAGAACAAGCCAGCCTACCCCGGTCAGGAGGACGTGTTGGCCGGCCGCGGCTCACGCGGCACGGGCCGGTCCTATATGTCGCGGGCCTGGTCGAACCACTTCCCCTATCAGATCATCAAGACAGGCTTTGATGATCGGGGTGATGTGTATTTCAAACCGGAAACCACACCGGTGGCTGCTGGCAAGGCTGTCGTGCCTTTGATGAAAATGTCGGACCTGCCACCGGCACAGGTGGTCTGGTTGACCATGATGCTGTCCCTGATTTCCGAGAAATTCTGGAAGCAGAGCTGGCAAGCCGAAGCGCTAAGCTACACGGGCGAGATGGTGCGCAACAAAGCCTTGCTGGTGACAGATGGCCGCGGAGAAAACCTTCCCATGGCCAACGACTACGCCCCGATCGCTCTGGATGAGGTCAAAGTGGCAGACATCACACGCGAGGCGCTCGATGCCCAGTTGGAGCGGCCAACACAGGGTGTTCACGCTTGGATGGAGGAGCGCTACCGCGATACGGTCACGCATGAGGTGGTCAACCAGTGGTTCACGGACCCCGGCACTGTTCTCATGCTGCCCCGCACCCCAGATGAGCACAGCCCTCCTCAGAGACGCAATCACGAAGTGACCAAGCAGGTCGCCCCCGGCATTTTGGCGGTGGAAACCCGTAACTCACTGCCGCATTGGGAGCAGCCGAAAGGATACAAGCTGCAGACTTTCTCCGCCACTGACTTTGGCACCGAGGATGAAATTCGGGACGACCGCATTTGGGTCGCGCGCCACAACTTTGCCAAGCAGGTCCAGAAGGCTGCAGACGACGAGCACAAGCTTCGCGCAGGTGAGGTTGCTGCTTGGTATAATAAAGCCGTTGAGAAGAACCTGCCCTACTTGCTTCAGCAGATCGCGGAGTTCAGCCTCAAACAGAAAGCCGGCACCCTGGAGCGGGGTGAGCACTTCATCAGTTTCGCACCGATCAAGGATCCGGAGTGGCGCTATGAGTACCGTACCGATAACCCGATGGGCGATGGGGTGTGGGGCAGTGGCAAGTGGCGCTGTGTCCTGACGGATGCGGTTTCGACATACCGTGCCATGTTCAAGCCGCGCACCGCACAGGATCTTGCCCTGCTTTGCGGTTGCGAAATTGACGGGTTGCCCGATGTTTTGCAACACTGGTCCAAAGGCAAAGACTATGTGGGTAACCACCTTCTGAACCGCCTCGATCCAATGGATACGATCGTCGAGAACCCTTGGGAAAACTTTGGAGCTGAAGTGAACGTATTCCTCTCAAAGCGCGGCTTGGCGCAAATTGAAAAGCGGCACGCCTGATGTTCGGCTTCGGACGCAAGGACGCGAACGGGGATCAGGTCCGTGTCGAACACCGAGGCCGGAATACGCGCGCCTCACGCACCGGTGGCGCCTCGGTGCGCGCGCAGGGCAAAATCGGCAAGACCAATGCCACGGTTAACAGCAAACACGGTCTGCGCCTTTCGCGGAAAGTGGCGAAGGGCACACAGCTCTCATTGCAAAACGGGCGCCTCGGAGTCCGCGGCCGCTACGGCAAGGGACGGTTAAAGACCAACCTGTCGAAATCAGGCCTCAGCTTTTCCTGGCGCGCGCGTCGGGGCAGCTTCAATATCACGCGCCCTGCCCGATCGAGCTTCAAGATTGCAGGCATGCAGTTCCGCGGAAAGACTGCGGTCAATCTGCATCTCCTGTTCGGCGTCTTCGACCTATGTGTTCTATGCCTGAAGCTGATCTGGCTGCCCTTCGGCCTGGTAATCGCGCTTTTGATGACATGGTTCGGAAAGTCCGAGCCAGGTGAGAATGTCGACTGATTGAAAGCCTGACCCCGACCGATTGAAAGCGAGACACCGATCGAAGGTTTATTTGAAGAGATTGTGGTTTTCATAATTTTATTCATTGGACGCCTTTATTCGCAAGACTGTTGGACATATCTCGTCTTTATAGGTTCACACGGCGTTGCCCTTGCAGGCGTAGAGCGTCACCAATCGGCATCGTCGAGAAAAGGACAACATGATGAAGAATCTTATCCCAGTTACAGCAGTGATCGCGGCGCTCGCCGGCACAGTCTCCGCTCAGGAATGGTCGCATGCCGCACCTGGCATGGGGCAGTTCGAGGGGCTTCTTGAAACCGAAGATGGCGCCATGGGCATCAACTACGCCTGTGCGAATAGCTATTCTCAGATTGGCTTCAAGGCCAAGGGCGTCCATGTTGCGGCTGGCGTCAGCACCATTTCTGTCGACGGCGAGCAGGTGGCTGCCGGCAACACGACCTATAACTCGAAATGGGACGCGACGAGCTTCACAAACCGCACCGAGGCGGAGTGGGGTCCGAAACTGAAGGACGCACATAACAAGCTCGTTCAGGCCTTGGCAGAGGGCTCCGAAGCCGTTTGGACCACCCCCTCCGGCAAGAGCTTCACCTTTTCCCTCAAGGGATCCAGCAACATCGTAGCCTGTCTGATGCAGTAACTGGTTGATCTTGTCGCGGATAATTTGAGTTCCGCAATTTCCCCGGGTTCGGGGTGATCCGTAGTATGATTGATCGCAAAAGCCTCAACCATCCTTCTCCCCGGCAATCGGGGTTTGCCCGTATATAGAGCTCGCTGTTCATATACTGCACGAAAGTTCCCCGGTGACCGGGGGTGAAAGCCCATAAAGCCAGTCAGTATTACTGACTGGCTTTTTGCCGTTAACGGCCCTGCGCGCGCATAACATGTGGATATGCGAAAAACGATCATTCAATAATTTCCGGCACCCCATAAGATCTACCTAAGCCGGCCCAATTTTCAGGGCCTCACGGTTCCATTTCAACAGGATCTTTGGACATGAAGCTTTTAAAATCATGGCAGGTTGCCGCCTGTCTTCTACTCACCTCCGCCATTCAGTCCCAGGCAGAGGGCATCTCGGTCAACACATTGCTCGATACCTACGAGCCCCATTCGATCGATTCAGAATTTTGGGCGCATAACAATGAACGCTCCCAGACGATCGTGCGGAGCGGGGAGTATATTGGTGCGAAAATCATGGAGAAGCTGCACCGGAGCATCGAAGACAAGTCAAGAGGGGTACGGCTCTTTGTGACTTTCGGCGCAGGTCTGGCAAATTATAATTTCCAAACAGCCAATGCCATCATGTTCGGGCATGAACAGGCACATTTTGCTATGGCCGACCATTTCGGCCTTACCGAGCACTATTTCAGATCCACTGACACCGGCCAAGAGTTCTCTTTCACCCAAGGCTATCTGAACACTCTATTTAGAGGTGGCCCCGGTGGTCCGGCAGTATCTGCGGGCACCTATGACCCATCAATCCCTGCGCGTGAGAGGATCAACATCTCCATGTCGGGCCTGAATTGGCAGATGAATTACTCCGAAGGCTGGGTGCATCGGAATATGGATGCAAAAGGTCTGAGCGTATTCACTTTCCCCGGATTCCTGGCAAACAGGTCTCATACTTTGAGGTATACGCTTCACGATATGAACGCAGATGTGACGGCTGTCCCTGGAGATATGCATAAGATCGCGTACCACTATTATCTTGAGGGTTATTCTGAGGATCCTATGGAGGAGATCGTAAAATACTCTCTGATCGCCAATATCCTTTCCCCCGCATACTGGCGGTATTTCCAGTCCATGAACGACCTGATCAACCACGGCGATATGCAGTCGCGCGACCCGTTCTTCAACCTTGCCGGCCTGCGCCTGAACTGGGACATCCCCCATTACTTCAACGTCGACGGGATGACCTTGGCACCGGCCGTCTATCTGGACACGGACTATGGCGTGTTCGGCTTTCAGGTCGAAGATGCTGTGATCGGTGCAGTTGAACCTGAATATACGGCTTCGATCTCAACCAGCTACCAAAACTACTATGGCTCCATCTACTACACATTCAATGATGCAGACGGCAGCCATATCGAAGCCAGAGCAGGATATAGCTACAGTGACGACTTGGATATCGAGCTGCGTCACATGACCTCCAAAGGAGACACCCTGAAGGGCTCGCGCAACAACTATACCGATGAAAGTCTCACATATCTGGGCTTGAACATCAGGTTCTGAATCTTGCGAAAACTGTAGGCGGAAAGGTCTTCGATTTACCTTCAGAGGACCTTGGGTCCCGGTCGGTCGAATGTTTCAACGGTTTCGCCCACTTGGCAAGTTCTCGCCTGACATTTTTCGCAAAGTTGTTTTTCGGGAACTTTCCGGGTACTTCCTGCAAGCTGCCATCCGCGCCGTCTGCAACGCTGCTGTTGCACATTGCGAAAAACCGGATGTTTGCTGATATTCCTAACGTCAGAGAACACACATGCAAACTACCCTTCGTCTCATGATGGCAGCCTTCGCTGCTATCTCCTTGCTCGCCACCCCCGCCTCCGCCTTCAGCTTCGGGAAGAAATCGACCGAAGCGGTCCAGACCGTCGAGATCATCACTGTGCCAGAGCAGTTGATCACAGACCTACAGGAAGATTTCGATCTGCCCGAAAGCTCCGCTGCCGCCATCGTCGGTAATCTGGCACATGAATCCGGCAACTTCCGCATGCTTCATGAGATCCAAGGAACCTGCTACGGATATTCTCAATGGTGCGGCTCCCGCAAGACAGCCTTCCGCGCCTTCTCCAAATCCCGCGGTGGTCAGCAGACCTATGAGGCGAATTACGGCTTCCTCAAGCATGAGCTCGCCACCGAGTACCAGCCCATGCTGTCGCGCCTGCGCAAGACCGATAGTGTCGACCAAGCGGCCAAGATTTTCATGAAGGAGTTCCTGCGGCCGCGCGCATCCACAGCCAACCTCAAGCGCCGCGTCAGCTTCGCCAAGAAATACCTGGAAGACGACTTCTCAGGTGCCGGCTGCTATTCCCATTTCAAACTTGAGGCCGCGCACAATCCGGCGCCCTGCCCTTCTGTCAGGCTTGCACAGGCAAACTCATAAGCTCATGCCTGCATCAGGCTCCGAGGCTTGGCTTGCCTCAGCAGCTCGGGCGTCTTCGCCGATCAACCAGGCCAGATCGTAGCCCGCGCGATCCCCGAACCCAACCAAAGCGCAATGCAGCGCATCCCGGTCCATGCCGATGGACCGGGCGTAACGCTCCACTTCCAGCTCAGCGCCGAACCCATTGCCTAGAAGCTCAAAGGCGACCAAGGCCACAACGGTTGCCGTCTCTGAGCTGAAATAGGGGTCCTCAGGATCAAAGCGCAGCCTGCGCTCCATGTGGTTGAGCGCGTCATGCAGCTCCTGAAGGCTATAATTGATCTCGCCAAGCTCTTCCTCGAGCTCAGAGCGCGCCTCGATAGACAGGAACCGGCAGAAGACCTTGAAGAGCTTCTGATGCTCGGTCAGCGCTTCAGCAGCTGGCAATTTGTAAAGCAGGTTTGCGCCGCGGTCGACGGTAACCTCTTCCGGGTGCAGGACACGCTGTATCGTATCAAAAGGCACCAAAGCGCTGAGACCCGTCTCACGAAGCGCCTTAAAGAATGGCCCGGGATCTCGAAAATGCTCAACGGGGTCTTCCATTCGACTGCGCAGGCGTTCCGCATCATGTAAGGAGAGTTCATCGCTAGGGACAGAAAGGCCACCGGCCTCAAAAACCTGGGCGATACCTGCCGGTGTCAGTCTGTTCAGGCTCTTCAGGATGACCTGCTCCGCCCCGGCTCCGTCTTCACCGGAAAGGAACGCAGCCACCGCACTATGCGGCTTAATTCGCGCGCGCAGCATCAAGCCGGCCTCATCATAGGCGTCGTTTTCGCCCAGATAGATATGCGGATGGTTGGGAGAGGTCATCGCCCAGCGTGTTGGATCCAGAATGCGGCCATCTTCAGCTTCAAGCCAGCTGTGCTGCTGAAGGGAGCCGCGATATACCGAGGCACTCGAGACATAGCCGTGATAATGCCCCCGAACGACACGCATGCCTGCCACCGGTGCGCGCGCCAGAACGGCCATGGCCACAGCATGGCAGTTGCCTGGCCATTTCGTCAGCGGGATATCGATTGTCTCGGCAAGAGCTTCAGGATCGAGCGGGAATTCATGCGGCATGGCTCAGATCACACTTCCGGCGCGGGCTGTTCGTCCTTGACCAGGGGCTGCCAGGGATCCACGCCGTCGGCGACATAGGCCCGCGGGGCATAGCCGTCGAGTTCAATGAAGATGCGGTCATACCCTTCCCCAAGAGGATGCCTGTAGCAGCTATCCCTGAGATCAATGATTGGGTGATCGAGAAAGGTTGCGATCTGCACAGAGAGCGTATCCGCATCCGGTCTGCCTCCCGCTTTATGTGCTTCCCGGATCATGCTTTCGATCTTCGGACCCATGATCTGGCTGAGATCATCACGCTCCCGCGGTACGATGGCATCCGGGTCCTCGCAAAACTCGTTCCAGCAATGGGCCGGCTCAAAAGGCAGATTTCCCAGCCCGTCGATTTTACAAAGCTCGCCTTTGTTGCGCGCAATCTGCATGCCGACGAGGATACTCTCGGCAATGCGCGGGCTTGTCGCCAGCGCATCCAGGAGCTCTTGCTCGGTATCGAGTTTTAGAAGGTCATCAAGCCAGGCTACGGTGATATATGCCATGGATTACAGCCCTGGCTCGTCTGTGCTCTCCAGCACAGGCGCTTCCCTATCTTCCAAGCTTTCCCAAAGGGCGACGAGGTCCGGCTCTTTCGGACCGATCCACTCGATCGGTGAATCGTAAAAGCCATCAGAGTAGACAATCGGATTTCCAGCATCATCACGATCAAGCCCACTGAATGCCTCGATCCTCATCAGGTCTGCCCGGTTCTCGATACTGCGGGGCATGCCACGATATGGGCCCCAGTTGGTTTCATAGGGTTCTGCCTTACCGGGCGTATCTTCATCGGGTGCGACATAATCGAACCCGTCCAGTTCGAGGCGCATGATTGCCCAGAGGTTGGTGTCTTCGGGATAGAAAGTCATCTCACCATCAAATTTTGGATCCTGATCATAGGGCGTGGGAAAGCCGATCCTGACCAGGCTGGTGATTTCGGGATCGGCGAGGCCGCTGTAGGCATGGGCCGCATGAGTGAGCTCGCGCAGCCCCTCATCGCTGTCGACCGCAAAATGCGTCAAATCGCCGTGGTGATCGGGGCGCGAGATCACACCATCCTTGATGGTGGCGCCGACTGTCTCCAAAGCAGAGGCAAAATCACGGGCTTGCAGAAAGATCTCCCCTTGGCGCAGCAAGATGACGCTTTCGTCCCCACCGACATTACTCTCGCTGATCGTCTCAACGGCCTCGGCGCGGAAATCACCATCATCCAATGCGGCGTCGCGCACCACAAGCGCGCCAGCTTTAGGCGACATGTCTCCAATATTCTTCCAAGCCATACTTCTCTCCGATCTGTGTTGCCTCATCGAAGTCTAGGAAATCCACACGAAAAATCCTCACATATAATCATCGCGTTTTGTTTTTTCGCATTGCTCCAATATCTATCATGGCAACAGCAATCGAAAGGATACTCCAATGAGTGATAAGCTTTATTCCACCTTCGCAGGCAAAGCCGATGGCAACTTCGCCGGCCGCACCTTTGCAAAGATCTCCGGCTATATGGTGGCTTCGCGCGAAGCCCTGAAAGAGGCCGGTGCCGAAATCAAGGGCCAGGGCTCTTACCTCCTGCCAGCAGGCCAGGAAGATGCGATCATCGCCAAGCTCGACACCCTGACCGTTCAGGACCAGGCGCAGGCCATGAAAGACCGTACTCCGGTTTCCGCGGATGCCGCTGCCAAGCTGAATATCGGCGACACCTTCGATTTCGGTGGCACAGTGGGCGAAGCGCCAATCGTCGGTATCGGCTCCGCATTCACCCCCAAAGGTGCCTCGGCACATGACGAACGCCTCGAAGCCGGCAAAGAGCAGGTCTACGTTTACAACGCGAATGCGCCGAAGTCGGCGATGCCGAAGCCGGAAATGACTGCTGAAGAGAAGGCAGCCAAGGCTGAAGCGCGTGCAGCTTCCGTCGCCGAGCGTGATGCTGCGCGGGTTCCCGTCATCGAAGGTTCGGTCGCTGAAGGTGGTACTGTTACCGCAGGTGGCAATGACGTGACCGTATCCAAACTCGGCAAGGCCTGGGCATTGGAAGATCAGGAAGCAGTGGACGCTTTGAAGGCGCGCTTCCCCGATGCAGAAGTCGAAGTGGGCTCCAAAGTCCAGTTCGCGAACTTCGAGGCACCCGAGCCTGCCGAAGAGCCTGCAATGTAATTCTGGCGTTGCCAGCGACACTATTGGCCCGCCGATCTTTCGGCGGGTTTTTTCATGACACTAGATCAAAGCTTCAGGAAGCCCCATGTTCCAGACCCACCTCACCGCGCTTTATGGCGCTGGCATCATGATGCTCTTGACGGTTCAGGTCCTGGTTGCTTGCGGGGTAGAAAAGCGAGAGATTTGTAGCCTCTCCACGATCGGGATTGCCCCGTGTTTGGTGGCGGCAAGCGCCTTGGGCAATTGGAAACTCTTTGCAATATCCCTGTGCTGGTTGATCATATGTGCCTGGGGCAGCCCCATCATAGAGCGCCGCGCAAAACCCGGGATATCCGACAAGATCGCGCTGTTCGTGGCTTTCGTGCCATTGATGATATGGGTTGCGCAGCCGGCCTACCTGCTCTGGGCCTCAGTCGGCGCGCTGCAAACTGTTTGGATGTTTTTCGCGTGGGGATTGGCATGTCGCCCGATATATCTCCTGTCGATCACAGCAGCATCGCTTCCAATTCTTCCCAGTCTCTTCGTTCCAACCTCAACCATTATCATGGGACTTGGAGCCTTCTGGTTCGGTGCCAGTGCCTTTATTCTACTCTGGGTCTATGTGGCCGCTGCACGAACCAGATCGCAGGCCCGCCCCCTCTGGTAATCTACATATCCTCGAGCAGTTCGGGGTCACGCATCATGTCGCGTGTCGCCTTGTTCTCATGAAAACGCCGGCGGCTTCTAACATATTTCTTGGCCCCTTTGACCGCTCTGGCCATGCCGCGGTTGCCGTTCGAGAAGTCATTGCCAATTGACGCACCGATGTCACGGTCTGCAAGCTCCGCCCGCGCACTGAATGACGACATGGATTTATCAAGGTGTTCAGAGGGCTTGTTGCGCAGGAAGCCGTTCCGTGTCGGGATCTTTGAGGTGCGGATATCCTGATGTGCATGGGTATCATCCTGACGGTCCCAGCTGTCATAATGCAAGCCCTCCAGCTTCTCGACGGAGATGGTTTCAGAGCTTACCTGGCCATACCCCGGCGTGGGGTTCTTGCGCCTGTGATTGCGTTTCATATTGGTTCCGCCCGCAGAATATTGATGCCTCACAATATAATAGGCCGCTCTTTTTCGCAATGTCATGCGACATTGGGTCAACAGAAATAGATGAGGCTGATATGACCAAAGGACAGATCCCCTTCCGTGCCGACATTGCGGGTGCAATGCCCCCGAACATGATGGCAGATGTCGAAATGACGTTGAAACAGGCTTCCCGCTCGTTGGGAATGTTTGAAGCATATGATGCCTTCGCCAAACAGAATGATCGCTTCGAGCCACTCCTGGAAAGCGACCGCATCACCGTCGCCCTGCTCGAAGATGTCCACGAACGGGCATCTTGTGTTGTTGAGGATGCAGGATTGGTCGCTGACCGCGGCCACACCGACGGTTTTGTCGCGATGATGCGCATGACAATCAACGATGTCGTTCCCGATCTCGAAGCTCTGCGCGAGCAGGCAGCCACTGCTATCGCAGTGGGATACAACATCGAGGAGGAAATGCCTGAGTTTGGACAGGCAGGAGAGGTGTTTGTTGCATCTCCCTTTGCACCAGCCGACCCGATTGTGGCCTTCGAAAATCAGGCCGATGAGGAAGATCTGTCGTTCTGAGCTCATCTGGCTCTTGAGAAACAAAGGTATGGCGCCCCTCGGAGCGCCATAACGCCAAACTTCCAGGCAATGACCGGTCCTTGAATAATTAAAGCAAAGCCCTTCCCCGGTCCCTAGCAGATGTCATTTTATGAAACTTGATGAACTTTACACCAACGCCCAGATCAGGGACGAAAGTGAGGCCCTGTCACACTTCGTGGACATGGATGATCTGGACTTCGATTTCTCGGTAAAAATTCTGAACAAACACCACATCGAAGAACTGCTGACATGGCGCGGTGACATGTATTTACTGGACTCGATGCGCGATCAGGCCACACCAGAACAGATCGACCTCATAAAATCGATGGCAGATGACTTCGATCACGAACGATGCGTCGTGATCGACAACAGACGGGTCATCGACGGATACCACCACATCATGGCGGCTTACCAGATAGGTGAAGATGTCCAATATATCGACCTGAATGACGTGTATATTGAAGCTCGGGTGTCCCCAGAACCCTGAATAATGCGTGACGGTTTGGATTGGATTCTCTAAATTTTCTCTATCACCGATATCGGTGTCCACCGGTGGAATTGCCTCAGCCGCAGTGACCGATGATACGTTCCCCGACTTGCCGGGGTTTATCGCAGCAATCGAGGCTGCCCGCCTGTCGACAGACAAAGACATCTGCTTGATTGGTCCCGAGCTGCGACAAATCCCGGTATAAATCTGCGCGGGTTATCCACATAAACCTGGACGCACCGCCCATCTCATTCCTCCCTTTTTGACATAGCTGCTTGATAACGTCCGTGGAGATCCGCGCGGCGCTCAGCAAACAGCGGGGAATGATCATGCCAATGACAGACAGCAAGCTTGCCGAAGACTGGCCAGGCAAAAGCCCTGCTGAGGGCTGCGATATTTTCCACCCGGCAGCTTACCATATGCTTGATGTGGCCGCCTCCGCAGAAGAACTTCTCAGCTCATTCGAGATCCCAAAGGGTGCCGCGGACGCCCTGGCCTTTCTGATCTTTCTTCACGATGTAGGTAAAATTGGAAATGAATTCCGTGACATGGTGACCGACGTTAATGTCGATGGCTATACCTACCGGCATTGGGAGTTGAGTGAAGTTTGGCTTTTTGACCATCAGGCGCGCATCTCGGCGCATCTGGGCATCCGTCCTCGAGCGCTGTTTCAGCTCATCGCCGCGGCTTCAGGTCATCACGGCCGGCCCTCGCGGCGAGACATGTACGATGACTATATCCGCATGCGTGACCGAGCCGGACAGCAAGCCGCTGATGATGCCGCCTACCTTATCGATCGCGCATTAGAGCTTTGGCCGGATGCAGACCTGACCGGTATGACCACCCAGGAAACGAAGCGCTTCTCGTGGTGGCTCGCCGGGCTTACTTCGGCTGCGGACTGGATTGGCTCAAACCAGGAGTGGTTCAAGGCGGAGGCTGCAGGCAGGGATTTTGACGCCTATCTTGCAACAGCGCGGGAAACCGCATCAGAGGCCGTAACCGCCGCCGGCATGGCCACTACGCCTGTCTCCAAAGATCAGTTGTTCGAATTTGAATTGCGCCCCATGCAAAGAGCTGCACAGGAAATCCCTCTGCCTGACGGTCCCTGCCTTGCTATCATCGAAGACGAGACCGGTGCAGGGAAAACAGAAGCCGCTCTTCTTTTGTCTCAACGCATGCTTGCGGCAGGCAAGGGCCTCGGCTTGTTCTTTGCCCTGCCAACCATGGCCACATCGGATGCAATGTATGGGCGTATGCGACAGACCATCGGCAGGATGTTCGTAGGCACGCCAAACCTGGCCCTGGCCCATGGGCGCGCTCACCTGTCTCGCGACTTCCGAGCCACGATCAACAATGATGCCCGGGGCGACAACGACGTCTCCTGCACCCGTTGGCTGGCAGATGACCGTCGCAAGGTTCTTATGGCAGATGTGGGGGTTGGCACCATCGACCAAGCCCTTCAAGCTGTGATGCCTACGGCATTCGCCACATTGCGGCTGTTCGGTCTCAGTCGTCAGATCCTGATCGTTGATGAGGTCCATGAAATGGGTAACCCCTATATGGCGCGCGAGCTGGAAGAGCTGCTCCGCTTGCATGCCATGCGCGGGGGGTCAGCGATCCTTGCAACAGCGACCCTTCCTCTGGATCTGCGGCGCCGGCTGGTGGAGGCTTTCAATAGAGGAGCCGAAATCACCACAACGCCGGACCTGGATGATCCCAGCTATCCTGCGCTGACCCTCTCATGTGGCCAGACAGTCAAGGACTTCCCGCGATCTGCCTCTCCTAAGGGGCCTGTTCGTGTAGAGAGGATTGGCAGTCAGACAGAGGCGGTCGACCGGATTGTTCACCTTGCGAAAAACGGTGCTTGTACACTCTGGGTGCGGAATGCCGTTGATGACGCCATCGCGGCGGTCCACGCGTTGCGTGCCCGTGGCATTAAGGCACGCCTCCTGCACGCGCGGTTTACCCTATTTGACCGAAAGACCCATGAGCGCGACATCATGAAGATCTTTGGAAAAGAAGGGCAGGACCACCGGCATAAGAAGGACGGGACTGCGGAGGTGCTGGTGGCGACCCAGGTTGTCGAAAGTTCTCTTGATATCGACTTCGACGCTGTGGTGAGCGATCTGGCCCCCATGGCAGCCTTGATCCAGCGCGCCGGCCGACTGTGGCGGCACATGGACCGGCGGCCTCGGCAAGACCGACCTGTGGCCGAGCCTGTCCTCTATCTTCTCTCGCCCCTGTCCCATGCCGATGCCACGGGCAACTGGCTTGACCATGTGATGCCCAAGGGCCGTTGGGTCTACCCTCACCACGACCAATGGCGCACCGCGCATACGCTCCTGGCGCGGGGACAGATCACCGCCCCTGATGACCTGAGGGGTCTGATTGAGGCGGTTCATGGTCCGAATGCATGTCCATTGCCAGACGAGCTGGTCCTGGCAGAGCAACGTCGGAACGCGCTGGACGATGTGGAAGCTGGCCGCGCGGCCCATAGGATCATTGATGTCGAGGAAGGATACCGTGCGGGCGGCGATGGCGAAGATGGCGAGCAGTATCCAACCCGTCTCGGTCGTCCGACCATCACCGTTCACTTATTGCGAAAAACGGAGCCAGAAGTGGTCACCTGGGCCCGTCGGAAGACCCCCGCCTATTCCGAGCTTCAGGTGCCTCTTCACCGGATGTTGTCGATCGATAACCTGCCACGCATTCCTGATGATATCTATGAGGCCCATACAGAGAAATGGACCCATTGGAAGAAGCGCGGAACGCGGATCTTCCATGTGCCCAAAGATGGGCGCATCTGCGCGGGGCTGCGGTATGACCGAAAATTCGGGCTGCTGTTTGAATAAAGTGGTCCTAAGGTAGACAACGCGAAAAACGGCGCTTAGTTCCATTTTTGAAGGAGAAATTTCCGTGTCGTTGAACTTGATCTTGGACCCCTGGATTCCCGTGGTGATGACTGACGGTCAGCGCCGGGTGATCCGACCCGATGAGATCACAAACTATAGTCTCCTGTCTGTCGATTGGCACCGAGAAGATCTCAACATCGCTTGTCTCGAATTCCTGATTGGTTTGTGCTTCGCGGCATTGGCACCTGCCGATCTGGAAGAATGGGAAGATGGTCTGGAGATTGGCCCCGCCGAGCTACGGGCGGCTTTCAAGCCTTTGGCACCTGCCTTCAACCTGACCGGCGCAGGGCCTCTGTTCTGTCAGGATTACTCTGAATTTACGGACGGCATCGCCCTCGAGACTGATGCACTCTTTCCTGATGCCGCAGGCGAGAAGACCATCCGCGACAACAAAGACATTATGGTCAGGCGCAATCGCTACGGCAATCTATCACTGCCTGAAGCCGCGATGGCTCTCTATGCATTCCAGAGCTACGCCTCTGCCAATGGTGCAGGCAAACGCGTGGGGCTTCGTGGTGGCGGCCCCATGGTCACGCTTGTTGTGCCCGGTGACAGTTTTTGGGAAATGATCTGGGCCAATGTGCCCTATGGCAAGCCTGCCGCGCTGACTGACTTCCCCTGGATGCGACCAACCGTGTCCTCCAAGCGCCAGGCGCCTCTTGGTGGCAGCATGCCTATCTCTGAAGCAGTCACCCTGCCCTTTGGTCAAGACATGACGGTAGAGACGTTTTTTGCGCTGCCCCGCCGCATCCGTTTGATCTGTCATGACAGCAAGATCACCGGATTCCGCGAGCAGACGTTCGGAACGAACTATGTCGGCTGCCTTCACCCGCTGACACCCAACTTCACCGATAAAACGACGAAAGACCTTGTGCCGCTGAAGGTGAACGTCTCCCGTCTGGGCTATGACAATTGGATTGGAACGATCATCCCGGCGGAACAGGGAACCGGCCGCGAACGCGCACAGACGTTCCGCACCTTCCAAGAAAGGTTTCCGGGACAACGCGCGTCGGCGCTCGTGGCCGGGTGGAATATGAACAAGGCCTCAGCTGTCAATTTCTTGATCAGCTATCCGGTACTTCACAGCCTGTCGGAGCGTGAATTGGTACTCCTGCGTGCTATGATTAAGACAGCCGAGACTGTCACAGGTCATCTCTACCGAGCGATCAAGGACGCGATGGATATCCCGTCTGGCATGCGGATCGAGGCAGAATTCTACTCTCAGACGGAAGCTGCCCTTGAAAGGCTCTATGCAGAGCTCGGCCGAGACACGCCGCGGCATTGCGTGGGATCTGCTTGGTTCGACGAAATGCGAAAAACGGCGTTATCAATGTTCGATGAGGTCACACTGCCCGGCATGACGCGACGCGATCCCGAAGTCATGTCCAAAATCGTCAAGGGCCGGCAGAGCCTGCAGGACCGGTTCAATATCAATCACAGAGCCAGCGCCGGGCTTCGCGCCCTGCTGGAAATGGAAGGGGTTAAGGCAGCGTGAGCACTAAGATCAATCATGGGAAAGTCGCGATGAGCTGGTGGTCGTTGATGCTCTCGGCAGAGAACGGCACGGCATCAGCGCTCCGAGCAAACATCAGACGCGCGAACCTGCCTTCAGCAGTCCTGTCGGAACGGGCTGTATATGATCTTGCCCAGCGTCTGGAGCTGCGCAATCCCCTGCAGATCTACCGTTTGGTTAAAGTGCTGGCCCGGGTCAAGTATCACGACAACAGGCCCTTGCTCCGTATCCTGGGCGGCAAGGACCCCAAGCTCAGCCCGAAACGCTTCAATCGCCTTTTGACTATGGAGTTTGGAGACATCGAGAGCGGGGTCGGCAATGCCATCGATCTTGCAGATGGACAGTGCAATGTCGCCCAGATCGCTCGCGACGTTTTGTTTTGGGGTGAGACGGTGCGTTGCCGTTGGTGCTTTGACTACCACAACTCTGAAGCCCCTGCCGAGCTCCACTCGAATTTCCAAGAGGAACTAACCGCATGACCACCTTTCTGCAATTTCATCTTCTGACATCCTACCCGCCTTCCAACCCGAACCGGGACAAAGAAGGTCGCCAAAAGACCGCCCGCTTCGGTGGCACACCGCGCCTTCGCGTTTCAAGCCAATCGCTCAAACGGGCTATCCGCATGAGCGCAAACTTCCAAGCAACGTTGGGCGGCTGCCTGGGAGACCGCACCCGCAAGGTTGGGGAGGTTGTGGAAGCCCATTTGGTGGCCGGTGGGGCAACGCCAGCGGATGCGAAATTGACAGCCAAAGAGGTTTCCAACATCTTCGGCAAGCTTCAAGACGTCGATACCAGTGACACTGATCGGGTACGCACAAAGCAGGTCGTCTTCATCTCACCCCAAGAGCGGGCCCGTGCGCTCGAGGTCGCCGACCGGATCCATTCCGGGGAGATCAACATCCACAAAATGGATAAGGGTAAAGATGCCAAAGCCCTGCGGGACATTGCAAAGGAGCTTCGCAAGGAAGTTCTTGCGACCGCCGATGGCGCAGTTGATATCGCGATGTTCGGGCGCATGCTTGCCGGGGCCACTGAATACAACCGGGAAGGCGCCGTCCAGATCAGCCACGCGATCACCACCCATACCGCGGTGAGCGAGGACGACTTCTTCGCCGCGATGGACGATCTGCAAACACCCGGGGACCCTGAGGGGGCGGGTGCCGCCTTCATCGATGATGCCGAATTTGGATCAGGTGTATTCTACATCTATGCCTGCGTTGATCTTGATTTACTCCTGCGCAATCTCGACGGGGATGCAGCTCTCGCAGCAAAGAGCGTTGAGGCGCTCATTCAAGCCCTGCCCACAGCGGCACCCTCAGGTAAGGCAGGTTCCTATGCGCACCATCCGCGCGCCGGATACATGCGCATGGAAGTTGGAGGCCATGCGCCGTTCAATCTTTCTGGGGCCTTTTCAAAGCCGATATCCAAACAGCCTTTGATGGAAAGCTCGATCGAGGCGATTGAAGACCATGCCCGTCGTAATGAGGCGGCCTATGGCATGTCACCTGAAGCCACCGTCGTGATGAACGTACAGGCAGGGTCAGGCACTTTGGCAGACCTCAAAGCCGCTGCAGCAGAAGCGCTGAACAAGCTCTGATGCAGCCTTTTCTTGTCTTTACGCTTTCGGCCGAAATCGCCTCAATGGGGAGCAACGCAGGCAATGAGTTCCGCGGCTCATTGAGTTGGCCCGGACGTAGCGCGATCCTCGGGCTGATTGCGTCAGCACGAGACTTTGATCGAAGCGACACCACCGGACAGGATGAGGTCGCACGACATTCGGTCGCTGTGGGAATCCATGACGCCGGATCTTCCTTTACCGATTTTCACACAATCCAGAGCATTCCGCGCGCAGCTGTGAAACGCCCGGCAACGCGTGGCGATGCCCTGGCCATCGCGAGGCGCACCGGAACTGTCGAAACGACACTCACACGACGCGATTACCGAACCGGGGTGCTCTTTACTGTGGCGATATGGAACGGTGATATTGAAGCAACCCGTCGCGCTCTAATCCGTCCTGCGCATGCTCTCTTTCTGGGGCGGAAATCCTGCCCCTTGAGCGCGCCGCCCTGTCCGGTGGTCATCCGTGCCAAAGGGCCTGAAATCGCTCTCCTTTCAGCTGTCTTGCCGCATTGGAAGTCGGCGCCATTGCACAGCATCGCATCCGATCCGCATCCAACACTTAAAGGCCGGAAGATCACCCGCAGCGACGATCCCACCTGTCGCCAGCGGTGGGAGTTCCGAAGCCGACCGGTGACGGTCATCGATGTCAAACACGAGGTCTAAAACCATGTACCTTTCCAGAATGACGCTTTCGCGCAGTCCTTCCATGCAGGCCCTTTCGAGCCTCCTTGATCCCGAACATCAAGGCTGCGCCCTCGATGCCCACCACCGTCTGATCTGGTCGGCGTTCAATGATGAAGGGGGTGTGCGGGAGTTCCTATGGCGCCGGGATGCCGATGGCCGTTTCTATACCCTCTCACAAAGAGAGCCATCGCCATCAGCGTTTTTTGAAACCATCGAGACCCGTCTTTTTTCGCCGTCGCTTGCGGCGGGGGATAGGCTCAGCTTCGCTCTTCGTGCCAATGCGACACGGACCATCGAAACCCCGGGCGATATCGCGCCAAACGGCAAGCTGCGGCGCCGCAAGCATGATGTGGTGATGCATGCGCTCAGGTCCGAGCAAGACCGGGCGCTGTCCCGCGCTCATATTGTTCAAGAGGAGGGCTCGGCCTGGTTTGGTCGCCAGGGCGCGAGATGCGGCTTTGTGAGCTGCGCCTCACAAATCGATGCCTATACCCACATCACAGTGCCGGCAGGGCGCGGGAAACGCAAAGGACAGCCCCATTTTGGTGTCCTCGATATTACCGGTGTGATTGAGATCACCGATCCGGACCTGTTTCTACGCGCCGTAACCACAGGTTTTGGCGGAGCAAAATCCTTCGGATGTGGTATGATGATGATCAAGCGGGCCTAGTCCCGCGGGGTATGGCGGCTCTCATGCGACCTTACGGGCTTCTTGAAACCACATGTAGCGACCCCGTTCGAGCTTTTGCAAATCGCCTTGCGCAACAAGGTCACGCAGTAGCCTATCGATCATGTTCTCACTCAGAGCGACCGCGAGCCCGAGGCGCACATCTTTGCGGGTGAATTCATCCAAAGGGAAGGTGAATGCCCGTACCATGGCGAGACACCCATCATAGTTGCGCGGCGATGGTCCGTACCGGCCGCCGGCCTGCTTTGCGATCAGGTTCTCTTTGATAGCCAGTTTGAGGATATCTTCCACATAGCGTCGGGAGACCTTCATCTTGGGCGTTGCCATGAGGTCCTCTACCGAGAAGTCGACGCCCCGTCGCAGACGCCAGTTTATGAGCTGAAGGATATGAGCACGGCGCTTTTCACGCCGTGGTGCCTCTTCGTAGAGGCGAACCAGTCCTTTAGTCATGACATGCATAGATAAAAACGTCCCGGAGCCCTACTGGTTTAATATGTACTGCGAAAAGCGATAGATCAAGATCAACATGTATTTGTTTGCTAGACCATTGTCTTTGCGAATTTCGCATCAATAGGTGATATTCCTCATAATATAGGAGCATGTCCAAATGAGCACTTACAAGATTTTCACTACCCAACATGACCAGGTTTCCCCTGGTTCGATTTATAAGGACAAAGTATTTGGATCGTCCTCGCAAGCCAAGTCCGTGATCAACAAGTGGCTTCGTCAATTTAGCTGCGAGGAAGAGCTCTACGTGTCTACTCCCGACACACCTACGACGTTTCTTGTGGACGCTTCAGGCTCGATGCGAGGACAGACCATAATGACAACCGTAGCGGCTCTGATCAAGGCGGGCGATGCCCTGCATGCGGCCGGCACACCCTTCGAAATCCTCGCCCATACTACCACTGCCTGGAAAGGCGGAAAGCCCCGCCAGGAATGGATGGATCAGGGCAATCCGCCGGCACCGGGACGGTTGAACGCCCTTCTGCATATCGTTTTGAAGGAACGCGATGAAGCTTGGCCCGACGCACGTGATAATGTTTTCGGTCTTCTTGCCGAGGGGGTCCTGAAGGAGAACATCGACGGTGAAGCTGTGGCTTGGGCAGCTGAGCGCATGCGTGCGCACGAAAATCCCGGCCAGATGATCATTTTCTCAGATGGTACTCCGATGGACGACTCGACCCTTGCCGTCAATGAGATCACCATCCTCGATGATCATCTCGTGGAAGTTCTTGGAAAAGAGCTGGCCTCTGGTCTTGATATCCGCACCCTGCGTATCTGCAATGGCGTTGGGCCTGAGCGGACGATCTATCCTGATGCTGAGGCCGTCGACATGCGAGAGTTGAAAGATCGCTCGCGCAATACGGCGGCGATGATCGAAACGCTCCAGACCCTCATGTCAGCGAAACCTGAAGTGCAGGTCGAAGAGATCCCCCACATCTGATTTGTGGCGGATGGCGCTGGACGATCCTCAGTCAGAACCATCCGGGCCGTCTTCAGGGTCACCGGACTCGGCTGCATCAGCGTCGTCGCCTTCTCCCCCTTCATCAATCAGCCGGTTTAGGTCCTCTGCGCCGATGGCGGCTGCGAGAAAGCTAACGGCTGCGAGGGTCGGGACGACATAGACCATCTTGTCGGTCAGCCAGGCCACGGAGTAAGTCGGGACCATGACAATCACGGCCTTGGAAAGCGCAAGACGCATATTCGGCGTGATACGCGGGAGAGGTTTGGCTTCTACGATCTTTGTTTTGAAAGACACTTGGCTCACCACCACAATATTGAACAAAAAAGGCCGCCCCATGGGACGGCCTTAATATCAATCGATCATCGAACGATTACCCATTCAGACCGTAGGCCTTGAAGGTACGTGACTGACCGTTACCAAAGATGGCGTCTGCCATATACCCGCCCGAGGGGGCTTTGAAGAGGGACACGCAGCCACCATGGAACTTACCGGTCTTCTGGAAACAGACAGTATTGCCGCGCACGGCGCCAACAGTTACCGGAACGGTCACCGGCTTGCGGCTGCCCATGTAATACATCTCGGCCGAACCATTGCGGTGGAAGTTGAAGGACATGATACCACGCTTGGTGATGCTGAAGGTGTTCGAGCCAGGGTTGCTCGCGAAATAAGCATCCCGCGTGGCATAGACACCAACCGGCGTACCGAGGTTCTTGTGCGACGTCCATGTGTTCAGATCGACGACATCGCTGCCACCTACGCGGGTTACCGAGGGGTTGTCCGTTGCACTTGCGGCCGCTGTGCTCGGCGAGCTGGAAGCGCCCTGTGTGGTGGGTGCGGCACAACCCGAAACCAGGACGGCTGCGAGAACGGCTGCTGCTGTAAGGGTGCGACGTGTGGAACCAAACATGGGAAACTCCTAGATATTGTGGGTAGGCATCATTGCCTCGCTTGATATAGATATAGGATGCGAAAAACATCCTGGCAATAGGTTTGCGAAAAATAATTTCATAAACTTCAATCCTGGGCATTTTTACCTCATACAGGCGCAGGTTGGTCAGGCTCAGGCTTACGGATTGCATAGAAAATAGAGATATGCTCGGCCGCATTCGGGATCAGTTCACCAGAATGAGGGTGAACGAGTTCACCTGTGGCATCGAAATGCGCAAGATCTTCATCCTCGATTTCAAATTCGTCTCCAAATTCGAACAAGATGGCCCATCGTTCCAGCTTGCTATCTTCTTTCGAGATCACATCAAGCATCTCGATGAGCTCAGGTCCATAGGGGATCCCCGTTTTGTCGGAAAAGAACTTCGCAGACAGCATTTTGTGTGCCTCATGATTCAGTTTCTCGATTACTGACCTCAGTTTTTCTTTCATTTCAATTGAAGACATTCTTAATCACCTTTGGTTTTCCATAACGATATTTAATTGCCATACTATTCTCTTTTTTCGCAGGTGCCACCCCGCACGGTCAGCGACGCTGAATTGCCGCGATCCTGGCGGTGTTAAAGACCCGCTGAGGCAATCGCCATCCGCGCCTGCAACGCCTTGTTGCCCTGAGTGGTATTAGGGTCCGCCTCTTTGAAGATTCTATGATACCCGCGCGCTGATCCAGAGGGATGCACGATATGAACCCAGGTAGTGCCCCCCGCCCTATAGGCGACATCGGGCGCTTCCGGGAGAATAGAGAATTCTGCCTGGTGGGTTTGTGCGATCAGCCCTCTTACCCGCTTCACATGGTCAGGAGAATTGCCCAGCACCACTACAAGGCGCAGCCGCTCTGGCAGGTCGCTGAGGAATTGCTGGACGCAGTTATTTGGAAACTTGCTCACCAGCGACGACCTATAGGATTTTCCCACAAGTCCGGAGGCACTAGACCACCCCTTCGGCCGCATTGTCTCTTTGTCCAGCGCATCATCCCAAGCTGCAAGCGTGCAACGGATGATCGAGCCCCAATGCCAGTCTGGCTCACTGGACTTGAAGAGGGGGTCGAGTGACGTCACATCTTTGGCGAGACCGAGTGACTTCAGGATACCGTGCAGATCAGATCTGCAATCTGCAAACGCGACCTGCGCGAAGTCAGTATCTGTCTTGGCATCACGCATGGCATCGCTTTGCGTAAAACCTTTTGTCTGACCCAAAACCATAATCTTGGGATTTTGCGCCCCCCACGCCCCGGGGTTGTTCTCGATGTGGAAGCGTTGGGGCTGCCGGAAGGATGTCCTGTCCTTTATCTCGATTGATGGGTCTGTTGTCGTGTCCCAACAGCGGCGACAGGCAATTGGACCATGACAGGTCAATGACGTCATTATAGCTCCTTCAGGGTGAGTTTATTTGAAATAGAATGTGACCTCACAGCAGACCCTTTACAATCCCGATCAAATGAGAATTCGCACGCGCCGAATTATTAGGGCTCCATCCCCGGAACATCCTTCCCCACATCCCTTTTATCATTGAGCTTTTGAGCCTGACTGGCGATCCTATGAGCCTTCTCATGCGCCGCATAGCCGGCAGGCGAAAACCCCATTCCGGCCCAGTTCTGTGTCGGGCACCCACCAAGCATGTCAGCCACGGCGTTGATCATGAGCGCAGAGCGTGCTGCGCCGCGGGCTCCGGGTTCGACCCAGACCTGGCCTGACATGTAAAAGCCCTTATAGGCGCCCTGGGGGTCGAAGAGACCGACCGTGGCCTCTGGCTCCCAGTCGTCGAGCCAGCGCGCCTCCCATCCCTCCTTGTCGCGCGCGACTACTGGCAATTCTTCCCCCTCCTCGATCAGGCTTTCGACGAGATGCTCATAGTTTTCCTCAGCGCCATCTATGGCAAAGACCTCGGTCACCATAGCTGGGCCAACATAAGTGTCGAGATCGATCTCCCAGGGATCACGTGTCAGAGCCGAGCCGTCGCGCATCAGGTAGATTTGATCCGATGAAAGAATGATCCAGGAGGTTGATCCGGGATCTTCGTGCTTGTTTACGTAGCGCAATCCATCATAGCCGGACTCCCGCAGGGCCTCGATCAGGTACTCCTCCTGTGTGCCCAGCTCGAGATCACGCATTTCATCCAGCAGACCCCCAAGGAGGCCAGGGTGGGATTGCTCGATGAGATCAGCAATATGCTCCGGAGAATGATCGTCATCGACATCCTCCACTGTCAGCGGGTTCTGGATGGAGAGGTAGACTGAAATCCAGCGCGCATCCTCATCGGGGATACGATTGCGCGCCGCAGATCGGGTGCCAAAATGGGTGAAGGGCGCAATTTCATCGACATCATAGGCCGCATGGGTTGCATGGTGTACCAGCTGCAGCGCGCCGGTTTCCCCGCGCACTGCCGTGCTTTCAATTTTCTGTCGAAATCCGTCTTTCATGGCCATCGCCTCCTGTGTCACGGTCAGGATCGTCCGAGGCCTTGAAAGCGCCAAGCCATCAGTTGGGCTCAGGGCTCTCATCCTGGAGTTTGTCGAGGGCACGGCCGATATGAAAGCGGGCATCTTCGTACTTGATGTCCTCGCGGGGCAGACGGTTCATAATAGCTTCTGCGCCCCAGATATCATCATGGCTCGCATGGTGCTCATTCAGGGGTTTGTAGTCTGTGACCCCGGTCAAGGTACGACTGTCGTAATCGAAGCGCGGCGTCTTGGACAATTGGAAAACCCCAATAGGATCTTGGAAAGTGATACGCCCAGAACCACGCTCTTTGTTGACATTGACCTCAACGATCAGATCCATCTCTTCCACCAAGGAAAGCTGATAACGTCGAACGAACTCAGCTCTATCGGCAGGCGTGTCGACGATCAGGAAACGGGTCCGCTTGTCGTCATTGTAGCCCAAAATCTCCAGGTCTCTGAGAAGACGTTGTTCATCTCTGATATCGAGGATTTCTGTTGCCCGTGCTGCAATTTCGTCGTCTTTAAGTGCCCCGCAGAGTGGTTGTACTTCTCCGTCAACTTCAAGGGAGAGACCGCCGATCAGAGGGTGTGCCGCGGCAACTGCAAGCATTTCTTTAAATGCTACTTCAGAGTCCGTATCCTCCACCTGAATCATGAATGACGCGATCATATTCATGATCGTATATCGCTCAATGCTGTCTGGTCTTGTGCCGTCACAGATATGATACTGCCAGATCGTCTCGATCCGACCATTGTTGGCGCTGATCTGGTTGAACCGCCACTTATCTTGGTTTCTCTCCAGCTCGAACGCCAGGCTGCCGTCACGCGTCGGAAAATCGGCCTCCTTGAGCATAAATTTGTCTTCTGCTGCCTGTTTCAGCACAGCGCCTGTTGCGGGTTTGTCATTCATGGCCAGTCCTTTTGTTATTTTACGGCGCGCGTTCATGGTGTCTGCGGGTTCTACCCGCGCCCTATCCTATCCAATTCCTGATACCCGATGAAACACATGAAAGCGGCAATCGCCGGGATGAGGAAGTTCCCGATCATGATTGCCATCACCGAAACCACGGCAGCAACAGCCCAGCCGGTATAGACCGCGATACGGGTCGCTTTGGCCGGTGACATCCAGAACCTCAAGATGCCCCGCCAGATGCGTCCTCCGTCCATTGGGAAGAGCGGGATCATGTTGAAGATCACAAGTATCGAATTCACGAGCACGATGGCATAGAGACCGGACAGTACCGGTGCTGATGTGGCGCCAATGAACATTGGAAGTGCTGTCATCAAACCCAGGCTTGCTGCAATAATGATCAGGTTTACCGCCGGTCCAGCTGCAGCAATCAGGATTTCATCCCGCGCGCTTTCGTCAGTCGCATTGATCTGCGCCAAACCGCCCAGTGGCGTCAGGACCACATCACCAGTCTCAAAGCCCAATTTCCTCGCCATGCCGATATGGCCGAACTCGTGCAGAACAATACAAAAGAAGATCACTGCCATATAGCTCAAAGACATGAGGGCTTCCGAAACCTGCCCTGAAAGGAGTTCAGGTCCGGCTATAAGAAGTGGGAGGAGGACGAACGTGGGATGCAGAAAAACCTCTGTACCACGCCATTCGAATAATTTGATCTGCTGCAAGCCCAATGTGTTCTCCTTTGTTCTCTATATGAGAGCCGCGAAGCGGCAGGGCAAGGCAACATCGATATTTATCCACACGCTGCATTTTCGCACCTCTGACATACCATTGCACAATCGTGAAAATGGATAGTCAAATATGCCCCAGAAATATGGAATACCGGCCGAGTTGATGGAGCCTGTCAGTGTGTATGCGCCCGAGCAACTGACCTTCATCCAGACTATTGGTAGGAAACACGGTTTGTCCGATGAGGAAATCCGCGCCAAACAGGCCGGGTACAGTCGGGGGCTTGCATCTACGCGTATCTGGCTATCCGAGAAACACCAGATCGATGGATACCGCAGGTTGGCTATTACAGGCCTTGGCTTGGACTACACCATGATAATGGGTGTGACACAGGAAGGCGGTCTCGTTGCATCTGAATGCACGGCTGAATTGTCTCAGACTGTCCCTCTGGGACAGCTTATTGAAACTTTTCTCGAGAAGTCTGAAGTCTGGAATGCTGCCAATAGCTTCTCCTTCAGCTTTGACATCAACCACTACACAAATGACGCCCAATGGATGCGGAGCATGCTCTTTGAGGCACGCTTCCAAAGTCTTCGGGAGGGTCATTGGGGATCAGACGAGCAGACTCGTTTCTACGCAGAAATGAAGGGGACAATCCTTTCACGCGCAGGTCGGAACGGGGGCGGGATCAGAAAGGCTATCAAGGATGCATTGGATCCCGAGATGGTTAAGGCAGCCTGGGGCGCGCGCGCCACGGATTTCGAACACCTTTCATGGTTCTCAGGCACCAGTAACGGCGAAGAAGTTTGCATGCCAGACCCGAAGAGAATGGCCGTCCTGCAACGTAATCGCCTCCAGGCCTTCAAGGCATACCCGTCGCTCCTTCCCATTTTGCGCAAGCCGCAGATCACCGAGGTCATTGACGCAGGAGAACCTCTTACAAAGGCCTTGAGCGATCTAACGAGGGTTCCAGAGGTGAAGTTGAGGCTACTCAAAGGCAAGGGGGCCCGCGCAATCGGGAATCCGTTGTCCGGTGCGCGCCATAGGGTACAGCTGGCGAATAATGCTCCATCCGCAGCACTGAATGGCCTGAAGACACTTGACCAGGATATTCTGCCACGGCGCGGCTCAGACTGGCAAAAGCTCTGGAACACGGACGATGCGATCCGCTTTACCTTCTCAGTGGCGCGCCGTAGCCGAGATCTCAGCGATGCAGACACGCGTGCTTTAAGGTCCAAGCAGGCAAGTGCTGAGCGTAGCTATCAGCGTCGATATCTGGATTTCGAAGAAAGCTTCCCGGATATCGCATCCCAGAATTTCAGAGATATGATCAACAGCGTCGCCACGAAGCTGATCATTCCTGCCGTTTCTCTCAGCCTGCCTGATCGGGATGACGCTCCAAAAAGCCACACCAACGTGACCGTTGAAAAGGAGTTTCTTCTCCGGTCGTCCTTCAAGGATATTCAGGCCGCATCCGCAAAATGGCACAGGAATCTTGCACGCATTGAGGAGAACCTCGGGAGCGACAGATGGGGTGGGATCAAAACCAGCTGGAGACCTCTTCTGCAAGATCAGACGATTGAGGGTTACCGTGTTCAGGAGATCAGCTCAGACAATGCCCTCACCTGGCGCGGACGCACCGAAAACCATTGTGTAGGTGGGTACGGAGGTGCGATCAGGGCAGCTGGCAATCGAAGCGCCTTCTCGCTTATCTATGCGGTTGATGGCGATACAGCATCTCTATCAACGATCGAGGTCAATGTCGTGATGGATGGCAAAGCGGCACGCTACTTGATCAATCAGAATTTGGGGGCTCACAATGCTCGTCCAGATGCCGATGCAGATAAAGTCGCAAACGCATTGCTGAGAAACCTTGAGGCCATCCCCCCTAAGCGTTTGGAAACATACAGACGGCGCATGCAGGATGTTGAGGCATCTCGGATTTCGGGCATGAAAGGCTTCTCGCCGACTGAACGCGAATGCGGCGTCGGCTTCGCACAGCCCGGCTATCTGCAAGCTGCTTGGAATGAGATGCAGGAGTACCTTCCCCGTTCGCTGCGCAAAGCAGGGCTTGAGGAAGTTGCGAATATCTTCACTTCACAAGAACTCATGGCGCTGGATAGGCTTGCGGCTGAAGCTGAGCGCCTACGGCACGCGGCACCGCCCAAAAGCTTGGCGGACGTCTATGATTTTGCGAACGCAAGAGAGGAACAGGTGTATGATATGGATCCGGAAGTGCCTTTCTGATGAAAACCGACATACGTGAACATCTAAACGCGGTGACGCCGCCCCCTGCCCTGCGCCTCAAGATCCACCTTGGAGGCATGCTACTGCTTTCTGCGGAGAGTAAGTCAGAGGCTGGCGTTCTCTCTTTCAAGGACGATATGTATCCCGGTGTCTGGCACAATGCCGGAAGGTTGATCCAGGCTCTCTTTGCGCCGGATCATATCGAGACCATCAACATGATGGAGCCCCAGGACCACCTCACGATGCACGTCTCGCTTCTTGCCGAAGAGACACTCATTGTACGATATGATGATGCCGGAAAACTTATCCTAACAAATGCCTATTCATGGTGGCTCCCGCTGGAGCAAGCAACCTTGGGTGATATCCTGGAAGATACCGGGATGGATAAATACGCCGAACCGATCAACGTTGATAACCCCTTTGGCGCGCTTTCATAGCCCTCTGAGGTATTTCGCACATTGCCGTTTTTCGCAAGTGCTCTATAATCGCTGAAATGGATATGACCGCAGACATTATCGGCTATTTGGGCCTCATCGTGACACTCGTAAGCTTCAGCCTTGCGAAAGATGAGGATTTGCAAAAACTAAACCTTGCCGGCTGTTTGCTTTGGGCGGTTCATTTTGGCGCAATGGAGGAGTGGTCCGCCTTCACCATGCTCCTCGTTGCATCCGGTATGGTCGGAAGTTCGATCGCTGGGAAGAAATCTCTCACGAACGCCATGTGGATGTTCAACATCCTTCTCATCCCGGTCATGTCCATGATGATCCTCGGCGGTGGCGCGGGCTGGTATGCAATCCTGCCTGTTCTTGGAGGCTTCTTTATCAACACGGGCGTCGCCAAATGCTCCGGCAATGGCATGACCTTTACGATCATGGCCGGTCTTATCGTCTGGGTGATTGCCGCGGTGATGATGGGCTCGGTCCCTGCAGTCCTGGCAAATCTTCTCAACCTTGCCGCGTTGATTGTTCGAGAATTCTTTCGGTTGCGCAAAGGCACGGGCCCCACTGAAAGCGGGACCCTGACTGCAGGATCCTCGGCCTAGATCTGAGCTGGCTGTTTTGGTTTAGGCGTGATTATCGGCAGGCTCGTGCAGGACCCTTTCTCGATCACGATACGCTCCTGTACCCGCCCTTCCTTATTGAAAAGACGATAGGCGACATTGGTGTCGCGGCTCATCTCGATCAATAGAGACGTTTGTTTGGCGCAGCGCAGGGCATCACCCGAGGCAATAAAGAAGAGCTCTTCAGGTACCTCAGTGAAGAGCTTCGGGTTCGCCCGCAAATCAAACGTGAACGTATTCTTTTCAGCATCATACTGTGCGCCCATGATCAAACCAGACCCACTGGGAATTGGGGTTGTCAGATTGATCTCATCGGCAACTTTATAGAGCTCCGCATCTATCGCGCTGATGTCGCCTCCGGGGAGGTCACCACCCTGCTTGCTTTGCTGATAGCTCCAGGCACTGAACAGGATCAATGCTGCCGAGATGCATAAATAGATCACGGCGAGCAGTTTGTTTTTGACGTAGGGTGTCATTTTATTCTCCAGAGGTTTTCTGGGAAAAAGACTAGGCGCTGCGTTCCTCGGTCTAAGGGGTAGAGGAACGCTTTGATGTGGATAACCTCATTTAGGCCTCAGGATGGTCCAGGCACTCATGTTTGCGTCTACTCTGGCAATGAATGTCACGCGCCACCTCAATGACGCGCTCGTCCAAAGGCGCCCCAAACCGCAGCCTTGGCGTTACAACCTTACATAGCGCATGCGATGGCTCCAGGCCGCGACAGACCCAACGCAGCGCGTTATTGCGGTCCTGGTCACGCATATACATGATTGCGCGCAAAGGACGCGAGGCATCGCCGTGCGTTGCGATGGCATGTGTGGTCAGTATCTTGGGGCTGGATCGTGACCAACCATCCTGCCCACATTTGAGCATGGCGTAGAGGCTATTCGACAAGCACGGGTCGAGATCGTTTACGCGCGCGATCTCCTCTTCAAGTGTGCCGGAGAGCGAATTTTCATTTACTGCGACCTCAGCCTCATGCAACGATGCCGCCACGCTGATCTCCGCCCTGTTTACCCGTAGGCTCGGGCACCGCGGAGAAGGCCTCGCTTTCGGAACCCCATCGCTGCGGCATTCGCCGAAGTCTTCCCTATAGCTTGTGGTATACGCTTCGACCTCCTCCCGCATCGTTTCCGCCTCATATTTGAGGCGGCCCGAGGAGAAATCAGAAGCCCCGAGGCCGAGCGCAGAAGACAGGATGTAGAGATCATCTGAGCGGAAACGGATACCGTTCAAGGAACCTGTTGTGACGCTCAGATTGGGCCTGACACGCACCCCGGCCCTCTCAACTCTGGCAAGAAAATCAGGGAAACTTGACGCATGGAGAAATGATGATCTGATTGCGTCACGCAGCGCAACACAGGCATGGTCGTGACTGCTCAGTATGTTTGACTGACTTGGTCTGGCCCGATTTTTGCTTCGCATCGATTAACTCCTTTGAGGTAATCATAGATCTCTGCGCCGAAAATTTCGGGGTAAAATCTACTTCCTGTGCGGATGACAGCCCGGCGGCGCTGTAGTAAGTGAATGGCATCAATAGAACCGAACAAGAGTTGCACTGCTATGTCTGGAGGCCAGATCGATTTCAAAAAGCTGATCCGCAAGGCATGTCAGTACCCGGATTTGGAAACCTGGCGCCATGAAGATCCCAAGACCTACTATTTTGCGGCAGAAAACAATGTGATCGAACGGCCGGAGATCTCGCGTCATATGAACCTTGAATTACGCGCCAGGGTGACATTCGAAGATGTCCTGAATGACGTGCGTTTCTATAATACCCAAGGCAAGTGGCGAGATAAGTCACCAGTGAACTACTGGGCGGCATGGGCCAATGGATGGCTTGATCATCCTGATGTTCACGCTCGTGTCCCAGGTAAGCTGAACAGGGATCGGCTTTGGACGTTTGAGAAGGTTTGTGAGGAAGCACAAAAGTACAAGGATATGGACAGTTGGCGTGCCGGCCATAAAGTTTCCTATGATGCGGCGCGGCGCAATCTCTGGATGGGCCAGCCTGAACTGATGCAGTTGATGGGCGTGTCGAATGCCAAAGAATTCACCCCCGCAGAAATTCTGATTGAAAACCCGCGACTGCTCATTTGCCAGGCCGACATAGACCGGTCGCCGGACCCGGAGCAAACAAGTCAAGAACTCCAAACTGCCGCTGAAGCAGGGCGTATCCACGCTATTTCCGAAGGTCTTTATGCCAAGGGATATTTGAGCCAGCGGCATGCAAATGTCGTTCCGGACTTCCTTGCTTCTGCATTGAAACGAGAGCTTGGGTGGCGCTTGAAAGTCAGTTGCGAGCAACAGGCATATACCTTTGGCATGCCTCACGTAGCAGGTCGTAGGGATATCTATGAATCAGACCAGCACTCACTGCAGTTGAATCTTCGACATATCACCGGGAAGGCGCGATCTGTACTGATCATTCGTAAAGTGCCCAAGTATCGCATGGAGCTGGGTGATGGTTATGAAGACCGTATCTTGAGGGCGCTGCACGCGGTTCCTGCAAAATACCTCAAAGCAGAGACCGCAAAGGTGATTGGTAAGCTGACACCAAGACAGCTACTGACCATGCGATTGTCCATGACCCGGGTAAGCGATCCTGTGCGCCGCGCCTTGAACTCTGCGTTAATGTAAAAAAAATGCCCTGCGATCAATGATCGACAGGGCTAGGTTTGAGGCAAGGGCTAAGGAAGGCAGGTATCCTGGGACAAGCCCTTGTGTTCGTTCTACGTTGCGAATTTCATCAATGCAACCTTTTTCCTATTCTGCGCCAGTCACGGTGACATTGGTCATTTCACCGAAATGAGCCCAGTCCCCCATGAAACCGGTGAAGAGCTGCATCAGCGGCAAAGGTGCGCTCGGTGCCAGGCTGATCGATGCACCGCCGTTGCGCGCCGCTTCAAACCAGGTGGTGACCATATCGCCCTTGGCCTGACCGAGATTACCTGCAACCATAGGGCCGATGAAAGCATAGGGGTTGAGACCAAACTCACGCTCTACATGGGACCCAAGCCCCTGATCGTTGAGCTTAAAGCTTGCCGAAGATACAGACAGCGGCATGGTAACCATGATCGCGGAGGGGCCCGTACCGGCTGTGCTGGGGTCAACAGCATCCATCGCGAGAGTCAGATCCAGGCTGGCTTCCAAAAGCTCTGCGCTGGCAAAATCCATGCTGAAGTAAATGTTTTCTTCAGATTTCTTGTAAGCCGAGGCAAAATTCAACTCGCGACCCACGGTAAGAAGCTCTGACGCGGTAAAGCCTTGCGCCATCTCTCCGGTGATTTTCGCATCATCAATCCGAAGCGACCCTTCCGCATTCACGCTGCGCATGGCATTCCAGATATCTGCCATAGCGTATTTACTGAAATTGACCTTGGAGGCATCTGCATCAGCTGCGATGACCTCCCCGGCAAGCGCGTAGTATCCCGAGTTTGCCAGTGCCGCCATAGATTTGGCATCCACAAGGGACGTTGAAGAAATGTTGGCAATGGTCATCTGCTCAACACCGCCGAAGGAGACCGACAAGCCCTCAATCGAACCATTTGCCTTGAAGTCGCGCGAGACATCTGCAACCGGCTGGTCTGCGCGCAATGGCGTATAAACTTCCGCGCTGAGTGCTGCGAAATTAACCTTTACGCCGATATTCTCTGATGAGCTGAAACCCAACATGTCAAACTTCAAGTCGACAATGCAATCACCCTCAGGATGAAGGATGTCATAGCGGCTCTTCAGGCTATCGATAGAGATAACATTGCCCGCGGACTTTGCCTGGAGGTCACGTGCATCAATCTGGATCGGCGCGTCTACCTTTGCACAGACTTCAGGCGTGATCTGCGTCGGGTTTGGACCGATTTGTGCATCAATTGCATCCAGGAAGGATGTCACCGCATAGCGGTCAAAGGACAATGACAAGCTGGTGAAGCTTGTCTTGTCGCCGGAAGATTTTGTCATGGTGCCCTCGCCCATGATCATCGAAGCTGTGCTGCCATCCTTGGAGACCTTGAGGTCAGCGATTTCGGCCGTCCAGTTTCCGCGTTTGAAGGTGACGCCTGTATAGGTTTCACCTTCATTGGAAATGGCTTCACTGGCAGCAGCCCAGGTCATCCCTTCCGGGGTGAGTTCATCAAGTACGGGACCTGCGATTGCCGGCACCGCCGTGGAGGCCAGGATTGTCCCGAGGAGGAGTTTCTTCATGAGATATGCCTTTGTCTGTTCACTACTCTCGAAAGACCATATGCCTCCATTTTTCGCAATGTAAGGCCTGATAAGGCGAAGGCGGCCCGACCGGCCGCCTTCAGTATCGCTCAGGCGATAAGGAGATCTTCAGGCTTACCACCTTTGGACAGATGATCCACGAACCACGTGGGCCGCCGACCCTTGCCGGTCCAGGTCGCAGTTGGGTCCTCGAGCGCCCGATATTTAGGAGCCGCAGGGTTCTTAGGCTTTTTGGCCTTCTTGGGTTTGCGGGCAGATTGTGGCTTGCTGGTATCCGTGCCAATTTTGCCCTCTTTCTTGAGGTAATTCACGAATTCATCAAAAGTCAGCCCCTGAGCGTCGAGCAACTTTTTCACCTCCGGCAGCACCTCTGCACTCTTCATGTTCGGGTAGTTATCGACCACCTTCTGAACTTTTTTCATGTATCGTGTCAGCTGGCTCTTAGGCATTTCCTTCAGCTCGCTGACAGTAGGAAGGCTGGTGGCGTCGTTGGTATTCAAGACTGAAATCTCCAGATCATTTTTATTTCCAAGTCATCTGATGCGAATAAGTAATACGCATACTTCATTTGGAAAGCCCTCTGGCTTTCCGGCCCCAGAGGGAAACTCGGATTGCGGCCCCTCGAAACAGATATGTTTGGGGATGTCCACATGAAATAGATGTACATCGCAACCGGTTTTCCATGGGCGGACATATCCTTGCCGAAACTAAATCTGTGAGGCAGCATGTTCAATTCGACAATGGGGCTGAGACCACCGCTCGTAACCGCAATTATTCCTTTGTTTAATAAAGCGAAAACTCTGATGCGCGCGGTCAAATCCGTAGAGCGCGCCGGGCGCGAAGTTCCGATTGAGGCGATCATCGTGAATGATGGCTCAACAGATGGATCAGACAGGATTGCTGAAGCCCTGGCAGAACGTCACAAATGGATCACGTATATCTCACAAGAAAATCAGGGCTGTGCCAGGGCCCGGAACCGTGCATGCGATATGGCCAAAAGCCAAATCCTGGCATTTCTTGATGCGGACGATGAATGGCAACCCAACCATGCCAAAAACCTGATCCAGGGCTTCAGCGTTGACCCCTCAATCGCACTCGTGGTCAATTCCTGGCGGCGTTATACAGACGGCAGATGTAGGCTCATCCGCCATTTTGACGTCGCCCCGGGCATTGTAGCAAACCACTTTCTCTCCATGGCTTGGGGAGATCGCTACGCGGCCACCTCTGCGACTGCCTGTCGAAAAAAACACTTTCGACAGATTGGTGGCTTTGCGGAAACCCTGCGCAGCGGACAGGATCTCGCTCTGTGGGCCGAAGCTGCTCTGTGTGGTAAAATTTGGTACACAGGCCGAGCTGGCGCAATTTGGCATCATGATACATCCAATAGCTTGATGGACAGCGCATTCGAAAACAGACAATCGAAATACGAGAACTGGCTTGAAGCAAAGATTGATATGTTGGCAGGTGCAAGGCCCATGGGCGTCGCACTCAACGGCACCATTCTGCGGCAGCAGATGATCGAAAACCTGATCCGAGACTGTGAGGTCAACGGCAGCATGGCCGCGGTCATGGGTATCGATTGGCTTGCTAATGAGCGCGCCAAAATGTTGGAGAAGTGGGGCCGCAACGATCTTGCAGAGGCTGTAAGGTCTACAGCACCGGGCGCCAAGCCAGCGAAAAGACTGAGCCATCGTGGCTGATCTGGCCTGCGCATCGCCCGTGAGAAATTTGTGTGTTTATCCGTACACCTAGCTTTATGAATTTCTGTTATATTTTTCAGGGGTTACTTTTACATTGAGTTCGACAGAGGGATTTTTTCCTGATATACAGTCAGCATATAGACACACATATTTGCATGGTTAAATGACATGATTGCAGGGTGGATCAACGGAAATGAGTGCGCAAAAACGAAAGCCTATCGACCCAGAAACTGCGCGACGCATGTCGGACCTGGGGCATATTGGTTTCATTGAGGCCATGACACAGGCGATGCCCCTGCAGGCTGAACAGGTTGCGTTTCATGGCGGGACGAGCTTGCACCTTTCATGGAAATCGCCTCGTTTCTCTGAGGACCTCGACTTCTTGCTGAACCGCGACCTGAAGCCAAAGATGAGCAAGCTCATCCGCAAGGTGGAGGAGCGCATGCGGCAGATTTTGAAGGCTCAGGATCCCGATCTTGATGTCTCAATCGCAGATAAGACCCGCGATGGGTCGAATTTGTTGAATTACCGTGTGACCGTTTCATCGGCCGCGGTGATCGGCGTGGTCAAGGTCAAAGCTGAATTCTGGCAGGTCGAAAGTGAATATTTACGCTCCTACGATACAAGATTTGCCTATCCATTGAAGAATGGTGATCTCGTATCCTCGGTGTCGCAGCCGGTGCCAGCGGCAACGCTAGAGGCGGCCTATGCTGACAAGCTCACCGCTTTTGCGACCCGTCGACATCTCAAATGGCGCGATGTCTTCGATCTATGGTGGATAGATCAGCAGATTGCTACGGACCCGGCGGAAATGGCGGATCGCTTCCTGCACCATGTTCAGGCCTTTAATACCTACGATGGCTTACCCCCAGCAGCCGCTTTGCGCAAATTTCTCGAGCGTTCGCCTGAGGATATATTGGCGGAAGCTGATCCTGATTTGAAGAAATGGCTGCCGAATAGCCTTTGGCAAAATCTGTCAGGCAAAGGCATTGAGGAGATTGTCGCGCATGTACGCACTGCCATTGCCGATGTTGCGGAAGTCATCGAGGCCCGTGAGGTAAATATTCTGGATGAGGTGGAATGTGATGCCCTTGAGCCGTAAATCCGCGATCGATCGACTTCGTGTGCTCCCCGAAGTGTTCACCTTAAACACGGCGGCCGCGCTGCTCAGGCTCGGACCCGGCAATGCATCGACATATATTGCACGTTGGAAGGACAGTGGGTTGGTTAGCTCATTGGGCCCGCGAACTGGCGTGCATTTTAATCTGCTGAAAAACCCATCTGCGGATAAGGATCTCAGGATGGAGGCGATTGCCTATCTTTTCCCTGGGGCGGTGATCGGAGGTGTCAGTGCCGTTCACGCGGCAGGATGGACGACCCAGTTCCCTCGGCAAACCGAAATCATGATCCCTAAGCGTCGCTCTTTCCCTGCCGTAGATGGCGCGGTCATCTCGATGCGCCCCCTATCATGGATGCGCGCTGCAAAGAACTGGGTGGCAACAGAGGGTGCCGTTCCATGGCTTAATCCGGCCTTCGCTTTGGCAGATTGCATTGACCAGAATATTTGGCGCCCAGACCCCGATGACATTGAATGGGATGAGGTAAATGCCTCAGAACTACGCAGGGCTTTTCATCAGTTCAACATCGAGGTCCCGGAAGATTGGTCCGAGGAGTTGGAGTATTTGGACCGGGATGCGGATCAGGGTGACCTGATGCTTTAAGAAAGCAACCAATACGCCAGCTGCCAATTGGCGCTGGCGTATAAAAGATCAAGCAGCGACAGCCAGCTCCGGCATCTTATCGTTTTCGACTTTTGAGAAATGATACCTGCGAACAGAGTCCATATTCGCGAACCAAATATCAGCCATATGATCGCGTTTGCCGTCGGGAGCGATCTCACGCAGCTTTTCCAGAGCCCAGGTCTTGGACATGCCAAGGCGCAGGCAGGAGCGATAAATTGCGGCTACACGCCAGCAGATCATGTCAGGGCTGCGGCGTGCAAAGGCGGGGGTGTTGAAAGTCACGACAGTCATTTGAAATCCTCTTTTTCCTGTTCCTGACAATGAGGCACCCGGCCTGAGAAAACGCAAAGGCCCCATCTTATGGGCCGCTGTTTTCAAACGAAAGTTTCCCAGAGGTCTTCCTTGTTTGTCGGGACAATGAACCAGGCCTTCTCAAAGTATTTCGAACAGAACCTCTTCCTTGAAATTATTTACCCCGGTTAGAATTTTCGCAAAGAACTTTCATCCATTTCGACGACCTTGTCGGCAGATCAAGATGAGGTTGTATTATGAAGGATCTGGTATGGATGGACCGGAACTCTGCCGAGCAATTGGACCGGCGCCTGTTCCGCCCCCTGGATACGGAAGATGTGGTTATGGCGTCAGGGAGAACCGAAGTCGACCCGGATGAACTGGTGATCAGGTTCAGCGACGATCGCTTCGGAGGCACCTTTGCGGATGCTGTCGAAGAGATGGCGACGGACCATGATGATCGCGCCAATCCCAGCGGCCGCTACTGTGAGATGGCAAGCCAGGAATGCTATACAATGGGTCTTTCGGCCGCGGATGACCCCGACCGTATCCTGGCAATGATGACGGTTGGATATGAAACCGCTCATGACACATTGGATATTGGGATCCATATGATCTTCACCGATGCCGAGTTCCGAGGTGAAGGGTTTGGGCATCTTCTCGCAGGTGCTGCAATCCTCATGAGTGAACGCATGCTGGAAGAATGGCCTGATCTTGATGGTACTTCAGGCGTTCTGCCCTCGCAGGTGACACTCTGGGGCGAACCTGTCTCTGATGGAGGTCTTACGCTCATGGAGAAGATCCGTGACGCGAGCTGTGAGGCGCTGTCAACCCGCCTGAATGCAGGAGAACCTGAGATGTCTCTCATCTAACTTGGCTACCTGAGACGGCCGAGCTGATCCGATAAGGTTTCTCGAAATTCGCAAACCCCTTGAAATGGCTCGGAAAGTGGTTACGCTCTTAGTGTAGGCAACGAGCAACAGGAGTATGCTATGACAGCCACCACCAGGATCGAAGCTTTGAAAGCAAAGCACGCCGATATGGATTCCGAAATCGACGCTCTCGAAAAATCTCCGGGCGTGGACGATCTGACCCTCAGCGAACTCAAGCGGAAGAAGCTGGCCGTGAAGGACGAAATGCACCGCCTTAGCGTTGCGAGTTAATTAAGTCTTCAGATCGTCATTGCTGTCGCTGCAGCCATGACGATCTATCACCTCATAGGGCTTCGGGCCCTTTCGGGCATTATCTGATCGGTTTGACTTACCGTCATCGTGATCCTCATGTTCTAACGCAAAGATAATCAAACGTTCATCATCAGTTTCGCGCATCAAGAGTTCGTCGCGAAAACGACGTGCAGAACCCGGATAAAACTCCCGAAGACTCTGCAAAATTATCGTTCGTCGGACATCAAGCCGCTTGCCAGACAAGCGTCGCCCTTCGAGGTCTAGGAGCAGCCGGAGATCATCAATCCTCGCAAGAAGCGCTGGAAGATCTTCATTTGCCCCTTTGAGGCTATCCATATCGCCCTCCTGAGGTGTTTATAACTTTGGCAAAAGAACTGCCTATAATTTATCGTTTGTCTAAAATTACTCCCAGCCATAGCAAGCTCACCTGCGCGAGTCTCGACGCGCAATGCGGCCAAGATGAAGAATGCGATACCATTGAAAATATATCACAGTATTTCTTATCATAATGTTGATGGATGAGAAACAAAGTTACCTAATGTTTTCATAGCTTTAGTTTCCACTACGGTGATTGCAAACCTGATTGATGTGGATAACCGGCGAAAAACTATCAAAGCAGGCCTACTTCAATTGTAGGATAGAAGAACCACCGCCCTGACCTAACAACAAGAAAAAGATGAGTGTCATGTCGAAGCAGAAGAGACTGGATACCCGGTATGCATGGATAGAAGCGTCCCTAAGGTATACCGGCAAATTCGAGAAAGTCTCCTACGGCGAATGGTTCGATATCAATGCTCCTCAGATCTCCGCAGATCAGGCAGGCTTTGTCCGGGCAATGAACCATGAGTTTGCGCATCGTGAACGGCAGGCGGGGATCGATGGATTTGCCCCCGTCCTTGAAATCATAAAAGGCAAGATTGCCATCTTGCGTGACCTGCCCAACCGACCGGTCTTCGATGTGCCGGAGATCCGCGAATGGCTTCGGACTTCGGCTACGATACCATTTGTGAAAATCCATGAGTTCAGTGAGATCACCCCGCCTGAAGCCATTATGCGGGAAATCTGCAATGCCATCTTGCGCAAGCAACCTCTGCGCATTGCGATGGAGACGGCATCGGGCACAAGCTGGAAGGACATATCGCCCCACGCTATCATTGATGCATCTGGCCGCATGCATGCGCGGGCCTATGATCACCTTGAGGGGAGGTTCTCGGACTTTGCGATCTCACACGTCGTTGATGTCGGCCCTTACTCCCGCAATCTGAAGTATATCGGCGGCGAAACTGACGCCGAGTGGACCGAGACATCCGATGTGGTGCTCGAGTTTGATCATCAGCATGGGTTTGAGAGACTGGCCCAGGCCGATCTTTTGGTCAAAAGTCGGCCGCTTTCACGTCGTATCTCAATCTCGCGCGCGCTGTCGCGCTTTTTAGCCAAAGACATCAATCTCGGCCTTTCAAATGTATCGATCAAGACAGATTCAAGATAGATCAGGCCAGCATATCAGGAAACTTTCTCTGCAAATCTAGGCATTTCCGCGACTGATGCCGTTGCCACCCCCTTAAGGATCGCGGGCGTCAGCACCGTCGCTTTGTGGATTAAGGTTTCGATGAGGTTGTGCAATGCAGCGCAGCCGGCAACTTTCCATGCACATGTCCCCTTCCCTGCAGCCGCCTGTTTGAGCAGCTGACAATTGGGCTCCATAAGAGCTGTAAAGCCACCGTCACGCGCCAACCGTTCCCGGCTGCCTCGCATGATACTCCCCGCGTCGAAGCTGACACCGAGCTCTCTTGCGCGGTCTGACCAGGCGCGATCGAGAAGCTTGGGTGCGATATGGTCGATGATAAGGCAAAGGTCATCGATCAAGGCAAGAAAGTCAGCTGCCTCAGAACCCGTCCAACCGGCCTGATAGCTGGGGAACATTTTGCCCAAGGTAAGCTTGTCACAATGCGGTGCCGCTCTGGTCAAAATGGCCTCTCGGGTGGGAAGTTCGTGATACATGCAGCGTCTCCGTTTCTTATTGTCCTTGAACTATGCGCCAACCTGACCTGTGCAATGCCTGATCTTGTTTAACGGCGCGGCGAGCTCCTTGATCATGTCTGGCCGCACTATCCACAGTTATCTCAGCCTAGCACAATAATACGTGTTTTTCGCAAGCATATTGAGGGCTATCGTAGGACTGAAAATGATCCCGGAGATACCCATGAAGACCCTGCCAACACTTGCTGCAGCAGCTGCAGCCTTCATCCTGTTTGACATGACGCCTGCTGTCGCCGGGGACTGTGGACGTTGGGTGGAGTGCTCTGGTGAGAGCAATCTCAATGCCGCCGATCTGAATTCCTACATCTACGGCAACCGTGCCGAAGTTGAGCCATGGGCCAATGCTGTTGATGAGGCAGAAGCAAGACCAGCTGGCAAGTCCAAGGCGCCGGCTGCAATCACACGCAGCTTGCCGGCAGCATCGTCCGAGGCTGAGGTTGCCGATACCGCTGAAGAAGGTACAGCAGGTGTTGATGCTGAGTTCCTTGCCGGCCTTTCGGCGGCAGAACGTGCAGAGTTCGAGGCTGATCTCTCCGCGGAGCTTGGAAGCGCCACGCTCGATGCGGATACGGGTGCTCAAGAGGGCAATCTTGATGAGCAAGAGCCAGCTGGAAAACAACTGGGTGTGGAAAGCGTGATCTCGAACGGCAGCGCAAGCAGCAAGGCCGGCATTCGGGTCATCACTCCTGGCAGCAACTGACCTTGTGATGAGCCAAAGACATCAATCCCTTTCCGTCACACTGGCAAAAGCACCATTCCCGGGATCAGGCGACACTGCGACGGTCGCGGAGCTCACAAAAAGCCTTGATGATCTCGCCCATAGTGTGGCGATATTCTTTCTGGCGGCCTTAGGTCTGATCCCGGCCCCACCCGGGCTGACTGTTTTGATTGGCATCCCCTTAATCATCGTCTGCCTTCAGAAGGCCTGTGGCTGGCGTCTAAAGCTGCCGAATATCATCATGAAAGCCCGTGTTTCGCGCGCCCGATATGATGCTGTGCGACAGCGTCTCTCGGGCTGGCTTTCTTTTGCGGAAAAATGGGTACGGCCTGGAGGGGCGTGGCAATCAAAACCCGGCGTGGAGTTGATCCTGGATTGCTTTGTGATCCTACTCGCCATCGGCATGATGACCCCTCTGCCTTTCACAGCAATGCTGCCCTCTGCCTGCATCTGCATCATCACCCTGGGTCGTTTGGAGACTGACGGTCGCTGGGTCCTGACAGGCGTGATCGGTGGCATGCTTTCGCTATTGCTCGTTGTGGCGATGATCGCCGCCACGATAAAACTTATGGCCATAGCCTTCATCGTATGACCGTCGCCCTAGACAGGCCGAGACACCGCGCATAGTTGAGAATCAGGTTTTTCGCAAAGGTAAGAAGATGACATCTCGCAGGGTCTGGCTGATCCGTCCACCAAAATTAGGCGGCTTTGATGAGCGCGCGATCGAAAGCGGCATTGTGACGGCAGAGTTCGGCGTGCGTGAAGACCTGTCTGACCATATCGAGTTCGAGATGGTGCTGGAAGAAGTGACTGCAGCAAACCCCCGCGAGAAAGCTGGAAAGGTCGAGAACCTCGGCAAACAGCTCAACGTTCTTTTGAATGATATTCAGCCCGGGGATCTGGTCATGCACCCCCATAACCAGCGCAGATCAGTTGCAATCGGGATTTTCCGCCCTGGTACGGCTGTCGATGTAGATGGCAGGCCGGCCCGGGAGGTGGAATGGTTGCGCAAAGACATTCTGAAAACCGATCTTCAGCCTGATTTCCACCATTCAATGTCTGCCGGAAATCAGATTTGCGAGCTGTCGCGCAACAATGCTGTCACGCGTGTAGAGGCCCTCGTGGCCGATGGGCGAGATCCTGGGCCGAATGGGAACCACGCAGGGCAAAATGCGGGCAGCATGGCGCCCGAAGCTATTCTGCCTGTGCTTGAGGCACGCATGTATGCCCAGGTAGGTTCTGCCTTCGCAGGGCATGATCTTGCAGCCTTGGTCGGCGCCCTTCTTGAGGTTGAAGGGTATAGGGTTTTCGTATCCCCTCCAGGCCCGGATGGCGGATGTGACCTTCTGGCGGCACGCGGCGGACTGGGTATTGAAGGCCCGACGATCGCCGGGCAGGTCAAATCAGGAGACATTGTGGTAGACGAGCCCACATTGCAGGGCCTCAGGGGCGTCATACAGGCACGCGGAGCCGATAAGGGCCTCCTGGTGTCCTGGTCCGGCGTGACACGTCCTGTGGCGCGCGAGCTGGGCGCGCTGCAGCTGCAGATCGCCTATTGGAATGGTGAAGAGATCTGTCGCCGCTTGGTTCGAGACTATGAGAAGATGCCCCTTTGGGTGCGCGACCGTCTGCGCATTAGAATGGTCCCCCTTCTCGAGGCTGTCTAATCACAGCGACATATAGGGTTCTTCCTCCTGCCGCAGCTCGAGCTCCCGACGAACTGCCTCCCCGGTAAAGCTCCACCGTTGATGGTTGTCGATATTGCGAATGGATTTCTGCAACGCGCTCTGCGTACCAACCATGATACCGAGCTTTTTCGCACGTGTCAGTCCGGTATAGATCAGGTTTCTCTGAAGCATGTGATTGAATTGATCCACAACCGGCATGATCAGCACCTTCGCTTCTGCGCCCTGAGCTTTGTGAACAGTGCTTGCATAGGCAAGCTGTAGATCACGCAGACCCTTTCCCTCGATCTCGACGATTTTGCCAGCGAAATCCACCAAGAGGCAGCCGTCGGGATCCAGGTCGGTGATGAAACCGATATCTCCGTTGACGATCCCTGTGTCAGTATCGTTGACCGTGTTCATGATCTTATCGCCCACACCATAGGCCACTTGCAGCTTGCCGGTGTGATCAAGGATATCAAGCCGCCTATTCGACCCGACTGAGGGCAAGGGGTTCAAACGTTGCCGCAGCTTGAGATTAAGGGTGTCAACGCCCGCCTCTCCCTTCTTCATGGCCGATACGACCAGGACATCGCGGATAGGATCAAACCCGTCAGAGAGCAGCGGATGGTTTTGAAGCCTCTCACAGACCATTTCAATAATGGCGTCCTGAGTTGCCTGCGGGTTGGGCTTATTCAAGAACAGAAAATCTTGATGAGATTTGGGGATATGCGCGGGAGCTGGAGGGGGCATGTCACCGCGATTGATCGCGTGGGCAGCCTGGATGATCATGGAATCCTGACCCTGACGGAAGACCTCTGTCAACTTTGATACCGGGATCGCCCCGGATGAGATCATGTCATGTAACACGCGACCGGGACCAACCGAAGGCAGCTGGTCGACATCTCCGACAAACAATACCGATGTCCCTTGATCAACGGCCGCGAGCAGACTGTCGGCAAGATTGATGTCGGTCATCGAAAATTCGTCGGCCACAAGCAGATCAGCCCCGATGGGGTTGCCGGCATGGCGTTTGAAGCTGCCTGTCTCACCAGAGACCTCGAGCAAGGAGTGGATCGTCGAAGCCTCGCGGCCAGTCATCTCCTGCATGCGCTTGCCCGCCATGGCGGTGGGTGCGCAAAGGGCAATTTTCACGCCATATCGGGAAAGGATATCCAAAGCGGTTCTCAAGGTCGTTGTTTTGCCAACCCCAGGCCCGCCCGTCATGATTGAAGCTCTATTCTCGATGATCGTTCGAACCGCGGCGCGCTGTTCATTGCCCAGTTTGAAACCGGTCATCGCACATTGCTCATCGATCTCTGCATCGGCGTCGATATAACGCCAGTTTGGTTGACCGATACCAAGGTTTACGATCCGTTCAGCGAGCCGGCGCTCAGTCGCGATCACATGAGGCAAATAGAAGACTTCAGTCTCTTCAATTTCCTCGCTGATGATATGACCCTGCCTTACGAGGCTCGCGAGGAAATCCACCACCTCTTGTGTTGGACGCTGCAACTTCGTCAGCGCCTTCTCGAGGACATCGTTGCGCGGCACGCCGCAGACCCCCTGGGTCAATCCTTCGAGAAGGATATTATCCACAAGCGCTCTTTTTCGCGCGTCACTCTTGTCATTAATACCAAAGCGCCGTGCGATTGCATCCGCCCGGTCAAATCCGAAACCGCTGACGGTGCGGCAAAGAACGTAAGGATCACTGCGAATAGACTCGGCCGCGTTGAAGCCCAGTTTCTCACGTATCTCATGGACTTTGCTCACCTGAATGCCGGCCTCGATGAGGAAGAGCACCAGATCACGATGGGCTGCCAGACCTTTCCAATTGTCCTTCAGGAATTCGATGGTCTCCTCTTTGATCCTGGGCACTTCGCGCAGCCTGTCCGGGTCCCGATCGATAACCCCGAGCGTAGTCGGGCCAAAGCGATCTGTAATGTGGCGCGCGATCGCCGGACCGATGCCGGGAATGCCGATCGAGCCCAAATAGGACGCGATCCGGTGAGGGTGGGTTGGCCGGTCGGGTTCGATATAGGCTGCGCGGAACTGATCGCCATGGGTCTCATTGAACTCATAGGCTCCGTGTACGATCACATCCTGGCCCTTGGGGTTCTCATGGTAGTTCCCCAGGACCTTCAGCTCCTCTCCGATATTGGTTTCCGCACGCATGATCGCGAAACCATCATCCTCATTATAGTGCATCACAGCGGTAATGGTGACGTGGAGTGTCTCGCTGCCCTTAGAGCTCTCATCCAACATAGACTTAATTCCTGTGGGAAACTTCGATCTCGAAAGATCCTTTAGTCTCACAGGATAGAAACCACTTGCGAAAAACCCTAGTGTAAGGAAAGTCATTAACTATATTGGATCTGTGCAACCGTGACCCATACTTCCCATACAGCATCGAACACGTCGACGCGTGGTGCGCTGCACGACAAAACATCGCTGCATGCGAAATATGTTACCCCGGCCCTCTTCACTCTCTCGATCCTGATCTCGGCGGGTCTGCTGTTTTTTGTCCAGCCTTTGTTGACCCGCATGGTCACGCCCATGATCGGGGGCGCGGCCGGGGTTTGGACGACAGCCGCGCTGTTTTTCCAATGCGTCATGATTGGCGGTTATCTCTACGCGCACCTGCTTACGAGACTGCCCAGGATCAGGCACCAGATCGGTTTGCACCTCTTGCTGTGGCTGGTAGCTACGACATTCCTGCCGATGGAGGTTGCTGCCGACTGGGTCGCGGATACTGGTGCGGCGATCCAGACCCAGACTTTGATCCTCTATGGGGTCACCGTAGGCGTGCCCTTCTTCTTTTTGTCCTCCAACGCACCCCTGATCCAGACATGGTATGGCAGAACCAGAGGTCAATCATCACATGACCCCTATTTCCTTTATGGGGCTTCAAACATTGGATCCTTGATCGCGCTCTTGGGGTTTCCCCTGATCGCGGAGCCGTTTTTTGGCGTGCATTCAATCTCCATGGCCTGGAGTGCCGGGTTCATCGGACTGGGCGCGTTGCTGTTCATTTCTGCATTTTGGACAACGAAGGATCATCCCGACGCCAAAACCGTTCTCAAGATCCGCAATCAGAAATCCGATTTGCGTGTCCTCATGCGGTGGGGTGCGATCGCCTTCGTACCTTCCTCCTTGATGTTGGCTTTGACCACCAAAGTCACGACGGATTTCGGTTCTTTTCCGCTGCTTTGGGTCATCCCACTGGCGCTTTACCTGATCACCTATGTTGTAGGGTTTCAGTCGAAAGCACTTTTGTCCGACCGTACGATGATCTGGCTCTATCCCTGCGCCATCGGTGTGCTTGCTGTGACTGGCATGACCAGTTTTATGGGGGCATTGACGCTTGAGCTCGCGGGCATCATGGCGCTGGCTTTCACAGTCGTCAGCCTCCACCTCCATCGGCGCCTGTACAAGCTGCGGCCCGACCCTTCGCGCCTTACGGTCTTTTACCTCACCATCTCGATCGGCGGTGCTGCGGGTGGGTTCTTCAATGCAATCCTCGCACCCGGGATCATGGATGGCATGTATGAATTCTCCCTGACACTGCTCGCCGCTGCCGCGGTATTGTTGCTGCGTCTGGATGGGGAGGCCCAGAAATCTCGACCTGTTCCGGCAGTCTTGATGGTCTGTGCTTTGCTCTCGTTGGTTGTCCTCGACGGTAACCAGATCACTGCGATTGCGACGTCCTACAATTTGACGCTTGCGGTATTGATCGGCTGTACGCTCCTGGCTTTCGTAGAGCTCAGATCCATTGGCGTGATGCTGATCACCGCGGTCACGGCTGCCACTATTCTCGCCCAGGATTATGGGGATTCGATCTACACGAGCCGAAATTTCTTCGGCATGCATCGCATTATGGATAACGGCGAGATGCGGGCCTATGTCAACGGAACGACCCTTCACGGCGGGCAGCTTTCGAGCACGCGAACCAACCCTGAGCCGATCTACTACTATCGCAAAGACGGACCATTGGGTGAGATTGCCCAATCGGATGTCTGGCAGAATGCCGAGCGTGTAGGGCTGGTGGGTTTGGGTATCGGCTCGATGACCGCCTATAGGCTTCCAGGCCAGTTCATGGATGTGTTTGAAATCGATCCGGCAGTTATCTCAATCGCAAAGGACCCCCGGCTGTTCAACTTCCTGTCCAGCTACGGTGCCGGCATACAGATCCATGTAGGAGATGGCCGTATCCAGCTTGAGAAAAAGGAAGCTGACTACGGCGCATTGTTGATCGATGCATATAGTTCGGATTCAGTACCGATGCACCTGTCGACCGTAGAGGCCATGCAGTCTTTCATGAATGATGTCTCGGAAGGCGGCATTCTGGCCTATCATATCTCCAACAGATATTTTGATCTGAGTGTGCCCCTGGGCGCGGCAGCTACGCATCTGGGATACAAGGCATTCTACAGCTACAACATTCCGTCGGAAGAGCTTGGTGCGGGCCTTGATACGCCGATCATTGCGCTGGCTGTCGTGCGGAAGAATGAGGTACCCGAAATCTTCAGCCACCCTAATACAACTTGGCAAGAACTGCAGATCGATCCGGGTCAGGCATGGACTGATGACAAATCCAGCCCGTTCACCGCGTTGAAGTAACCCCTACCCCACCAGGCATAGCTGGGGAGTGCGATCAGTTGTTGGCCGTGTGATTGATACGGGCGCCTGGTTCAAAAGGGTGACACGCTCCCCATCCTTGGTGAACAGCGCCCGCTGTGCCGACAGCATCAGGTCGCCCTTGGACCGCCAGGCTGACATGCTTGAGCGGACCATGCTTTGTTCATGCGGACAATGATGTCCCTCAATGACAAAGTTCGCGCCTGGAGCCACTGCTTCGAGGAGGAAGGCTTCGATGGCGCTGGATGGGGCCTCCAACCCATCCTCGTCCAGGAAGTACCCCATAACGCCCTCCCCGGCGCTTGAGATCATGACGCCGAGCATTGTCGTAGAACATACACCTCGCTCTCCGGCGGCGCCGAGGTGGAGGTCGTGACGTTCCAATAAACGACAGATGTCTTCGGGCGTCTTCATGAACGGTCCAGCCCGCAGGCGGCCGTCCGGATACTGGTCAAAGTTACTGACTTCCTCGAGAATCGTTACCAATTAAAAAGCTCCCCTTGATATGAATACTGAGGCTCTGAACTAGCATGTTCCACTTTTGTTCTCAACTGTTCTGTAGGCAAATCAGCCATGCAAAATGAGAAGGCCGCCCGAAGGCGGCCTCGTCTCTGCATCTAGGATCGTATGGGCATGCGGGAACGGTCGCTTAAGCGCCGCCGCCCCGGTATCCACTGTACTCTTCTTGCCATGGCATGAGCACAATAGGCGGAATGCTGAGGATATGGTCCGAGAATGCTTCGTTGCACTCCATCGAGGCCCCCGCGAGATAGGCGTCCCGGTTTGCCCGGCCGCCAATGGGTTCGACATGCCAGCCCTCGTTGCTGAGGGGCCGCGTTAACCCGAACCTCCCCATATTCGCAGTCATCCAATCAGAGATCGGCGAGCCATATTCAATCCGCTGGCCATTCCAACGCATGTCCGTTGCTAAACCATATTGGTGCATCGATCCGCCCGGACGCGCGACCCAGTTGTCGCGCTCTTCGGGGTCTGGGTAGCGTGTGGCCGCCTCATCCCAAAGCCGTTGCTGGTGCTCGATCGACCTGTATCCGGAATAGATATGCATGGAGCCGCCAATTTCAGCAGCCGCCGCGTCCATCATTGCTGCAACCGAATCCCTGAAATTCGCATTGAGGCCATCAATGCCGGATCGTGCGGATGTATGGCCATAGAGGTCTTCCCTACCTGCAGATTGAGGCATTTCGCATGCCAATGCCGTGAAGGGCGCCAGCATTGTGGCGGACAGAATAATGCTGCGGAGCAACTTCATTGAACAGCCTCCTCAGGAAAATAGACGGCGCGATAGCCCAGATTTACGGACTCGATGAGCTGGAAACCCCCATCGGGTAGCTTGAAGACCGAAGGATGGGTAAACGACCAGCCGCTGTGGATCGGATCGCCCGCGGCGGTCAGCAGGATATAGGGCGTCGCACCGTCCTCCTCACGCCAATACCCGTCACCCATCAATGAAATCAGCACCTCATCCCCGGGGTGGTCCGAGACATCGAGTGTGAGCCGGGCCATATGAACGGGATCCACTTTATCGAAACCGAAGTCTGCAAATCGGCCGGTGTCGAAGGGCGTGCCTGGATGGATGAACTTGTTGCGTTGCGCGACCATATCGCCAAAGGGGCGCACTTTGCCTTGGTATACATACCAAAGCGCCCCGTCGGACAGAACCGCACTGACTTCTGTATCGCCGATGGCTGCAGGCTTTGTCAGGACAACTTCGACATCCGTTCCAAACCAGGTGCCCAATTGGACACCCATGCCGTCTTGCTCATCAATGACACGCCACTCACGGAACTCAGGATCATCCGCGTCGGGGCCCATCATGGTCTTCACCACGGCCTCAACGGTGCCATCCCCATCCAGATCACCATAGCGTACCCAGTCAACAAGACCCTCTTTTTCGAGGGCATCAACAACGGTAAGGATGCTTTGAGAAACCTCGAGATATTCGGGCTCCCCCTCAGCGATCGCCGCAGTGGCAACCAATCCTGTGGAAGCGCAGGCCAAAGCCAGATTGCGGATCATCTTCATTCTTTTCTCCAGTACATCTGCCGGGGTCCGACCGTTACGAATTATAGAGCTATATCCATTTTTTCGCAACGCATTGGTGTAGCTTGGTAGAGGCTCGCCCGTGGGCATATACCCGCCCTCGCCATCGGTTTAGGCCAGAACCTTAAAATCGAGGCGAGCCTGGTCGAGGATATAGCCATAATCGGGATGCAGATGTGAGATCCAGATCTCTTTGTTTCCCGCGGCGATATCATCACGGAAACGCAGATCGGTCGCGAGCATCTTGGGTACAGGCCCTTTCACATTGATGATCAAAGCCATGTCCGTCGTATAGAGATCAGCCTCATAGGTGCTGCGCAGGATATGCGCATCGAATTCCCCGGGAGGGACGAAAATAGTCACGCGATCTTCTGCGGCTACACCCTGGAAGAAGGTTACGCTCTTTGCTGCCATTTTCTTTCTCCGTTCTTTTTTGTTTCTCGTTCATTCCTCATCTAGGAGCTCAGAAATTACAGTTCGGGTTTTTCGGTAACAAAGGTGATGCTTATCCACATCTAAGGAGCGCAAGATGCCGCAAATCTCAGTACCGAAAGACTTCTTCCGCTCAGAACGGGATACCGTCTATGCGGATTGGCGCAGCGCCTTCTGGCGTGAGCTCATTTCAAACTCTGTTGATGCTGGCGCCAAGGCGATCAAAATCCGCACTCGGTTTACCGATAAGGGTGATCTGCGGGTCGATTTTGCAGACGATGGCTGCGGCATGGATAAAGACCTGATCGAGAATATCTACATGCGCCTAGGCAGTTCCACCAAGACCGGCGCAGATAGTGTGGGCGGATTTGGGCGCGCCAGGCTTCTGACATGTTTTTCGCACGAGCGTTACAAAATCCGCAGCAGCAACATTGTGGTCGATGGAGAAGGCGCCGACTATGCACTGCACGAGACCGACAAACGGGTCCGGGGTACTGCGGTCAGTGTCGATATTGAGGCCAAGCATAGCTATGGGCTCATGCGTGGTCTGCGCGCTGTTCTTAAGCAATCCTCAATTCGGTTGCCGATCATTATGGATCTTTGCGGCACAGACCCGTCAGGTGCGCCTTTGAGCCCCTTTCAGGAGAATGAGACGCAGATCCTGGAGAATGGAACTCATCGCTTTGTCGGCTGGTCGAGAAAAGGCAAGCACTTTGCAGACCTGGAGGACGATAAGGGGGCTTGGGCACATCTGCACGTCTCGCGCGGTACGACAGCAGTAAAGAACAGAGCCGTCGTGCGCGTCGACGGCATTGCCATGTATGATGAGCATGTTTCAGCACCCGTTCAGGTCACCGTCGATCTCTCGCCAGGTCGATCCCGCGAAGTGTTAACGGCCTCGCGCGATTCAATTCGCGGAGAATTTCGCACCGAACTCATGAAGTTCTTTTCCCAAGCTGCCGCGGATCATGAGACCATTTTCCGGGAAAAATCACGCACGCCGGAAACCCATCTGCTGAGCGTCTCTGGTGTGGGGTCGGGATTTTCATTACCGCAACGCGAGCGCGTCAAAACAGAAGTTAATACGCTTCCCGCACCGGCGGCGCAAACCCAGTCCCAGGTAAATAGGACAGCGCGGCTCAGACAGGGTGAAGCCTGCTCCGGGGCCCCTCCTGCGCCCCGGCTTCGGCCTGAGGATCGTCTGCGGTTGCCGGTGGCACTGTTCATTGATTCACCCTCATCAGCACAGCGCGCCACATTGAGCAGATACCGGGCTGAGACCTGGTCAGAACCGGGAGGCAAAGGCCGCAATGCTGAATTGCTGCATGCTGCCTGGACAGGGGCATGTCGTTATATGATTGAAAAGCTGAGCCAGGTTCAGCCGTCGTTTGGCGAATATGGCGATGAGAAATGGGCAACAGGCTTTATTTTCGATGAAAATCTGCGCGGCATGCATAAATCTTTTGGGGAGGTGCGCCACGGTCTTCTGATGGCTCCCGTCGATAAACATGGCAAACAGATTTACCGGCTATCGGATCCAGCATCCTTAAAAAGGCTCGGGATACTGGCCGCCCATGAGGTCGTCCACTGTGTCAGTGACTGGCATGATGAGCGCTATGCCACGATCTTTACGGACCTTGTGGCCGAAACCAGTGACCGTGACATGCTGAAGTCAATAAATGATGAGGTCAGCCTGACGCGTGATTGGCAAAAGCTGCGCGCCACAGCCGAAGAGCCGGACCGGCTGGATGTAGAAACCCAAATACCAGCACTCCCAGAGCCCTAAGAAGAGCCACCAAAACGATCGGCGGCCTTCTTAATCGATGCGCATCACAGGTGCATTTCGCCTGTTTCGCGCGCGATACCCATAATATCGCCGCGGTAGATGCCGATGTCAGCCAGCTCGCGATCGGACAGGGACGACAGGGTGCGGAATGTCTCGCGCTGCACTTTGCGCGCCAGGAATGTGCGACGGATCGTGGAGAAAACCTGGGAGATACGACCGGTCTGGGACGGGGCGTTGACGGTTGTGGTGGACATGGTGGTTCCTTGAGTTCTACCCACCATTTGACTACCAGCGGCGGGTCTGTTTCTGCGATGCAGCATACATAGGCTGAACCCATGAAATCAGATAGGCTCACGAATGCAGAGCGGGAATGCAATACGGTCATAACTGCATTTTTCGCAAGACATCCCGATCGCAGATCCGCTACGACACCTTCGTTCGGGCCATTTCGATCAGGTATGTTGTTAGGTCATGAATTCGAGCGGGGTCCAATAGCTCTGTTGCCAGTTCGTGACCAAAGCCGATGCAAATGGACTCTTCTTCCGTGAGCATCGTGGGTGCCCGTACTTCGGTGGCAAATGCGATCAGGATACGTCCGAGGCGCGGTTGGTCCTGCAAGAGGCTTTCACCCCATCTACGCACCGGTTCGCAGCGTGCGATGTGGCGCGCGCGTGCCTCACGCTCGGTCTCTTGATGAGAGACTTCCGCCGCAATTCCACGCACAGCATCGGATGCGGTGAGAACCAGCAGTTCAATGCTTTCCATCGCCTCTGATAGACTGGCGCCATCCACCCCATGCGGATCTCTGATCCTGTGAGGATGTGGCGTGCGGATCATCCGCAGGCGTTCACGACTGCAGTCGTAGACCTCCGCAATCACATTTTGCACCCTGTCATCCGCACCGAAACGCAGACTGACCAGACCCGAGACCAGCTGTCTCATTGCTTCGAGGTTGTCAGGGGTCACATCGCCCCCATCTGGGGCATCCAGGAATGCCCGCAACCGCTCTATGAACCGCTCAGTGTCGAGATGCGCGACGGTCATTCTCCCTCCCGTTCCAAGCGCAGTGCAATCACTCTGGGGTGTACCCCGCGCGAATGCTTTGCCCGTGCGAGGCGCGCAGCCTCATTTTCCGCTGCGAGCGCACGCCGTGCCGCATCTCTTTCATCGGGGGGCAACAGATCACTTGGCATCTTGGCAATCAGGCATTCGAATAGTCACGAAGCGATCTGGATTGGCAGCGTGTCGTGCCAGATTGTCCATGCAATTTTTGAGATCCTCCTGAGAACCACCGATAATTGAACCGGCGGCCGGTTCCTCTTGAATGTCATTGATCTTTGGCTGGTCGTTCATAACAGTCTCCACATATTAGTCTGATTACGTCAAGGTCTACGCTTTTCGCACCTTGCACATATGGTATGCTTCAAAGAAAAACAGGCAACCTAAAAACCATCAGGATCAACATGAAATTTCCCTATAAAGAGGCCCTGCTCATTGCCGTGATGATCTTGTCCGGCTTCATCGTCGTCAAAGCGGTTGAGCATTTTGAGCCCAGGGATATCGACCTTATGGCGGACACGACAGGAGCTATTGTCTACCAAGAGCCCTTCCAGAAGGAGATCGAGACGGCATTATTCACTTTCGAAGCTGATGGCGCGATATTGATCCCCGAAGCCTTGTTTGATGTCACCGGTGTTGTACTGGGCAAAAAGCGGTACCTGCCTTGGGGGGACTATCACATGGCCCCCTGGGATGTAGGTATTGGCTGGGGTGCCATGTCTGACCCCGGTAACCTGTCTCAGGTCACCTTCTGGCAGCGTAACCGGTTCATGCATTATCGCTATGGTGCCGGCGCTTCCGTGAGCAAACACACGATCATTCCAAATTCGACCAACATCCACATCATACCAGGAAACGATATCGTCAAAGCGAAGATGGCTGAGGTGAAAGAGGGTAACCTGGTCAGAATGACTGGGTTTCTCGTGAATGTGGTCGATGGAGAGACAGTTCTGAAAACATCCCTTGATCGTACAGACACAGGCGCAGGCGCCTGCGAGATCCTTTATGTCCAGGCGATTGATCTCGACCCTGTCTAGGCATCAATCGGAGGTTTCAGGACCCGAAGACCCATGCTCAGAGTTTGACCAAAGTGGATTGATCGGAAGCTTGTTGCCGCGCTTCATTGCATCGCGCAGACGGATGGGGCGGAACCCCCAGACGTCCACACCAACATTGATGCAGTTCAGATTTCCCAAGTGCTTCTCATGCACATGGCCAAAGAGCATGATTGAACCCTTGCGAGATCGGTACCATGTGACCATCTGATAGTGGCAAAGTGTAACGTGTCGCGTCCCATCCATGATCTCCGCCAGCGGATGGATGGAATCCCATGGCAGCGCCAGAACCCGTTCCTCGTCATGGTTTCCCTTAACGAGATGCGTGCGGCAATTGATGCTGGCATGGATATCTTCAAGATAGCTATCACTCCCTCCCACGCCCCCGAAGCCGAAGTCACCAACGATCCACAGATCATCATCTGGCTTCACTGCGGCATTGATATTGCCCAGGATCGTTTCATCCATATGGCGCACCGAATTGAACGGACGCTTGGAATATTCGATGATTTTGCTGTGCCCGAAGTGGGGGTCCGCCATATACCAATTTGCCATCAGCTTGGGTCCATACTCTCTTCATATTCATCAATAAGCTCGCGAACCGATAGCTCGGGCAGCGGCAGATGGCACTCCCGAATGGGTCCGTCAAGAAATGTTGCCCGTGATCCGTCAGCGATTTCATCGCATACATAGGTGTCGGTTGCCTGATGAAGACAGGCTTCACGCAGACAGATGTCGCCGTTCTTGAGCCGGATCATCACCGGAGGTGTCGGCACAACGAGTAGGAAATAGTGCCCAGCCTCCTCCTCATCGAGCCGCATCAATAGAGCCTCACGATCCCCGGCTCGCGCCAAAGCAAGAATGGGCCCATCGTACTTCATCAAGGTCTGCGTGACCTCATAGGTCGTTTCGGCGATACGTCCGCAGGTGCCGCGCATATTCGCAAACTCACGCGCAAGGTCTTTGCGCAGGGCTTCGCTGAACGTAGCGGTGTTCGACACGGGGAGAATGCGGCGCAGGATGCTTTCGAGACGATCCTCTCGCTCGGAAGTCACCGGGGGTTTGCGCGCCTCCACGCTTCGGGCGGCCAATGGGCCAAGCAGCTGCAGGATGTCGCGGGTCGACGTGATGAAGCTGTCGTAGGCGAAGAGCTTACCCTCCTCATCCACATTGAAATCTGTTAGCCGAACAGCCCCATCGGCATGCACTTCAACCTCGAAGCTGTCGCCTTCCATGCTTACACCCCCTTCGAGGGTGGGAAAGATGCCGGCTTCACTGCGCAGGTCTGGAGAGAGGTTAAGAAGCCTCTGGGCGACTTCAAGCGCGGTTGGCGAAATCACCTCTCCCTCACCGTCCATCCAACCCGCTTTGAGGCCGCTGAGGGCCATCAGGCGCATCTTGCTTGATCTGTTCTTCGTCTTTTGCATACTCGATACCTTATTGCCCAACTCGGCGCGACGGGGTGATCACGGCGTTAGGTTATTTTTTATGAAAGTAGGTTACACTCACATTTTTCGCAAGTGGCCTTTTGATCTATTTCAGGATTGTCCTGACAATGATCTTGCCGGCCGCGCCCGAGGCGAGGATCGCGTCTTTTACCCTGACCAGGCAGCTGGTCATGCCGCAGTCAGCCATTGGCGCAGGTGTTGTGAAGGCAAAGCCCGGATCGGATTGATTGAACCCCGATACAGTAGCACCTGCAAAGATCATGTTGTCACTCAAGATATCCGAGATGGTCGTCTTGTTTGATGTGCCCGCCCCGACATTGGTGATGTCGATATCGTACTGAAAGCAGCTGCCTGGCACAGCCGCACGCGCTTCAGGATCTGCCGTTCCCGGGATCGTGCCGCAGTTCTCAGGGAGCTCAGAGTGGATTTTGACGTTCTTGTCATAGGTAAGAGAGGGCTTCTTCGGAGAGCAGAAATTCAAATCATAAAGCGCCATGGCCTGCCGGCCAGGATTGGTGGTGTTAAAGTAGGTGGAGCGTGTCCCGTAGCGCATCGAAACCGATTTCACCGGATTGGAAAAGGTGACAATCATATTGCCAAGGTCTTGTGCGCTTCCCGAGGCCCCGTTGCCATTGCTCGTATTTGCAATCGCGCGGTTGGAGGCGATAGGACTGCCAACATAGACGGTCGAGGGGGCGGTCTGGCCCTGTGCATTGCTGTTGTAAGGGGTCGTGATCCTGGGCAACACGGTGGAGCCAGTGGCACTATACCCTGTTACCGTCACATCGTCCCTGAACCCGCCCGAGGTATTATTGTTTAGGTTCGGGTTGTTGAGGTCCATATCGAACATCTCATAGGTCAGATTGTAGACCGGCTCTGAGAAGATGATCGTGATCGTCAAGCGGTCGTCCATGGCCGCGAAATCGTTGATCCACCCGAGTGATTGAGCTGTTGCCCCCTTCCCGCCAGTAAAGGTGCTGGCATCGACGGGGTAACCGGGATCAAGGGTTTCAGTCCGGTCACTGAAAGTGATACCCACGCCAATAGGGTCCGCGCCGGGTCCATTTGCAGTGCTCCCGTTGCGAATGATATTCGTACTGAAACTCAACGCCCCGCCTGGATAGGTTTGGGTATTCCAATCCAGTAGATATCCTTCTGAAGCCGAGTTGCAGCTTACCTGCGCAGCAACAGGCAGCGCGCCGAAGCATAGAAGTCCAGCAATGATTGCTCTCAGAGTTATGTTTTTCGCTATCAACGGAAAATCTCCCGGAAGGTGTTTTGGTCGAACTTCATCTTGAATTCGATATATGCACCTTTGTCGGTATAGCCACTGCTGGAGTAGTCAGGATCTCGGAAACCTGCAAAATTGTAGCCAACGTTGATCCTGCCATTTTTGAACGGTGTCACGCCCAGCGACAGACCGTAGCTCGAGGCCATCTGCTTATTGCCCCAGGAATTCATTACAGACCCATGCACCCCGATATCGAATTTATCACTCAAGTCATGACGGTATTCCGCGCCCAGGAATGTAGTGGTGTCGGTTACCTCAAACCCCGTAAAGGTCTGACGTTGCCATTTGGCAGCTGCGCGCAGGTTCAGGCTGGACGCGTCATTCAGATAGCGGTGGTGGTTGACCGAGCCATAGACTTTGCGATCACCATCTTCATCAAAATCGGTTTCGAGTTGCAGTATCGTGATTGGCGCGCGGTCTTCGCCACGATGTGCAGCACCAAAGCGCAGGCGCAGATCCTTCTCTTCCACGCCATTCTCGTCACTGAAACCCCATAGCGCTTCGCCGCCAATTGACCATCTGTCGCTCAGCTCTCCGTCGGCTGAAACCCGAAATGATCCACCCTTGCTCTCCTCGCTTACAGAATAGGAAAGCTCGGCACCAGCAGACCACCTGTCTGTGGTTTTTCGCAACCCAATACTCGCACTTGTGAAGGCTTCTTTGATGAAGGGGTTGCCGACAGTCGCCCCGAGCGGCAATTCGCCAGAGCCAATATCGCGCTGCGCATCCATCCCGAAGCTCAGAACGGTACCCTCTGAGACAGTGAACTGCTGGCGCGCGCCCACAAAGGCCGCCGAGCCCGACTGCCCTTCCGCTTGGGCCCGCACAAGCCCTGCAGTGACCTCTCCACCCTCCCAGGGTGCCAAGGTAAAGCCAAGGCTCGCGGCGGTGCTGTGATCCCCCAAACCAGCCTCGTTCGCGACACCAAAGGATGCAAAGACGGAGAGTGTGTCATTGACCTCATGGCTGGCCTCGATGAGCAGAGCGTCCGTCAAGACACCTTCCCCTTCGACGTTGAGATTTTTCGACAGCGAGGCTTCCAGCTCGGTCTTGCCATCTTTCGATACCCAACCCAGCTTGACCAGGCCATTGATCGCGCGGCCGATCCTATCCGGGCCTTCAAAGGTGTTATATTCGATCCCTGCCCCATAGGTCACGCCATGCGATCGCCGGGTGAGCAAAACACTCCCACGGTGATGGCGCTCATCCGTAGTGTGGTTGCGTTCATAGGAGACCTCCCCTTCAATATAAACACCATCTTCAGTGACATCGCCGTCCTGAGATACATCCGTAGAAATGCGGTGACTTAGCGTCGCGGCGGTAATGTCCACATCATCGCCCGTCAGCTCTGCATCAAGCCCTGTCGCACCGCGGCGGGTTTTGACATAGGCCTCAAATTGCGTACCCTCGACTTCATATGTGAGACGCACTTCCCCAGCACTGCCCCGCGAGCGACCAGTTGCAGAAGATTTTTCAACTTGCATGGCTTCGGCAGAAAGGGTCAGGTTCTCGGTCGCCTGATAGGTGATATCTGCTTGCAGGATATTTGCATCAACACCGTAACCATTGATCTTCTCTGCGCGCAGCAGGCTGGCACCGATCGTAATGCTGTCAGTCAGGTCCGCTTCAGCACGGGCCCCCAAAAGCAGTCCTTTCTCGACATCTTCGTCGGATTCATACTCAACCACCAAGACATTCCTGTCGAAGTCTTGGGTAAAGGCCGGGACCGGGCGGCGCAGGAAAATCTTGCCGCTCTTTTGATCCATCACGTAATCGACGCCCGCTACGAGCACTTCCTCATTCAACTCTTCGGTCGCATCATTGCGCGAGACGGTAAGGATACGCACGGTCTCGGAGTTCTTGACGATCCCACCCGATGTCAGCCGGAATGGGCCAGAGGTGCCATCAAGTGCGATACGATCGACAATAAATCGTTGATCAACCTCGGCACCGAAAGCGATGACCCGAAATTTCTCACCCTCATACTCGACCCGCATACCGGTCACCTTGCGATCGACATCCAGAAGACGTGTGTTGATGCGCGCCTGAAAGTCACCAATCAGAAGCTCTGCATCCTTCCGTTTGAGGCGCAAATAGAAAGGGAAACGGCTCTCTGCTGCATTGCCTTGCGTGCTGCGATCGCCATAGACGATGTAGTCCTTGTCCGGGTCGATGCCGAAGAATTCATCACTTTCGCCCGCCGCGCTGTCATAGCGCAGTGTCATCAACCATTCACCTTTGATGATGCCTTCCGCAAAGAAGGCCAGGCGGCCGCGCAGATTGCCATCGCTATCACCGAGATCGCCAGGGCGACGCATGTGTCGTGCAATTTGCCCTTCCGCATAACTCCCTTCGGCAATACCAACCAAGACCCATGGGCGCTCTGCCGCGGAGATATAGGCCTCAACGATGGCGGGCTCTTCTCCTGAACGGCGTGGGAATGTCAGGACGGCAGTATCAGGATAAAGGACTGGCGAAAGGACCATCGAGGCGATGCCATCCTGGCCGACTGTGATCGAAGTCGTCCCTGAGGGTGCCTTTTCCGTGCCGTCCATCGACCGACGCCGGCCGCCCTCAGGCTCGAAGGTGAACGGGCTATTCACGGAAGCCGTAACCTTGGTGCCTGGCCGCAATGGAATGCCATCCTTGCCTGTCATGCGCACTTTAACCAAGGGCGTGGAACGCCCATCGGTTTCAAGTCGCGAACTTTCGGCAACGATCTCGACCTTGTCAAAGGAGGTGGCATATAGCACTTCCCTTTCGTCCCGCACCACCGTGCCATCGGGGGCGGTGATCTCTACGACGAGTACGTTGCGTCCTTCCTTGATGCCGACGCCAATCCAGCGGTCAACATTGAGATTGCTCGTAGCGCTCGAAAGTGATTTTTCGCGATGTAGCGAGGGTACAAGCTCACCGTTAAGGCGCAAGGAGACACGATGCGCATCCTTACGCAGGACCCGGATCTGAATAGAGGATCGTTCAGGTAGATGACCATCACGCGGTGACAAAACGCCTTGTGGGGTCGTGGCGGGCTGCAGATCAAGCCAGGCCTGATCGAAGTCCGGGATGCGCGCGGCAGCCGGAATGAACCCATCATCGACCCGGGCTTTCACGACACCATCGCTTGCCGGGTGCCCTGTCACTTCTGACAAGGAAGGAAGGCCGCGCTGAAGCTCGGCTTTTTCCTGCAAAACCGGGTCATCAAACACGATCCTGAATTCGGCCCGTCCAAGCATCCCTGGTGCCACATCGATAAACTGGCTGGTTGCACTGCCCGCATTTCGAACATTGGCTTCACATAGCACCGCGCGCCCGCCAAGCGGCAATGTGAGTTCATCAATCTGAACCACATGATCACGGTAGCTGATATCCCGGAATGAAAACCGCCCATCCGCATCGGTAATGGCGTAATCGCCTGTTTCCAGAAAGATACGGATCCCGGAGAGGTTCATGATCTCGGGCTCGGCATCGCAAGCGCCAACCGTGACGTCACCCACGATCGCCATGTCATCAAGATCGAATGGAGCTCTGATATCGAGATCATGCACATCAAAGGCACTCAACAGGCGTTCTGAGGTCACATCTGTGCGTGTAGTAAGTACCGACCCGGGCTGCGCCGAAAGGCCTGTTTGTGCCACGTAGGTCACGGTGATCATCCGGCCTGCCGTCACCGGGAAGTCATCGATCAAAAAGCTGCGCCCGTTTTCCGCAAGGAACACGTCTACCGGCATACCATCAATGCGCAGGGTTTCGTCTTCGATATCAATACCTGCAGGAAGCGTATCGCGAATATCGATGAGGCCAGTTTCCGTGGCCGTGATCTCAACTGTATACTCGACGAACTCGCCAACCTCAGCTTCATCCGCACTGCCAAAGCGCTTTACATCGACAAGTGCGCGACGGTCCGCGGGAAGGTCAATCTGAACGGGCGGTCCCGGCACCACATCGAAGGGTTCAAGACGTGAGCCATCATCCAGAACGAAAGGCCCTCCGGAAAGCCCTTGCAATGTGGCAAAGTCGACCTCGGTCGGAAAGGCATAGGCTCCCGGTTCCGTGATCTCCAGGCGATAGGTGCCAATATCCACGAAAGGAAAGCGATACTCCCCTCGGGAGAGATCATATGTCTCACCCGCAGAGTCGGTCACCGTGGACCCGGTTACCACAGTAGAGGGGTATACCGAGCTCAGGTCATTGCCGTATACGCGTGCGGGTTGACCCGTGCTGACATCAATGATGGTAACTGCGATGCCGTCGATCGGCGCGCCTGTCGTGCTGTCAAACACAATACCAAAAGGGTCTACGGGTCCTACGATGATATCGTCAAACAACCTGCGCTCGACCGCGAAAGGATCGGTATATACCGCCTCGATCCTGGACAGGGGGCGCGTTTGGATCGCACCATCACCAGAACTCACTCCGGCGGCGCTGGTATTGACCCAGGCAGTGAAGCTGCCCGTATCCGGACCTGTTTCGTAGAACCTGACCAGCTCAACATCTCCGGTCACGGCATCCGTCAAAGTCACATCCACCGTATCGATTGCGGTGCTGTCGTAGTTCAGGCCCAGGTCATCCAGAACATAAAAAATAGGCATGCCGGGGTAGATACGATCCACTTCAGACACGGGAAGCTGTCCAGGCGCGGGGACGTATCCATCACCGGTCGCTACTCGCGAGGTATCCCGGGGCTGGTCTGACGGGGTGAACCCACTGGCTCCGGAAACGTTGGATGCGAACTCGGATCTGGCGAAGATCAGGTTCTGCGTATCCTGGCCGTTCGGGTTGTAACGCATGCCGCGAAGTGTTCCGGCTGTGGGGAATGGCTGGACGACAACGGTCGCCTCAGCAATGATTTGAAGCTGAGGAATCCCGTGAACGGTGTAATCCGATGTGGCGCGGTTTACGATCTGTGTACCAGGCGCGGTAGTTGTATTGTCGTATGGACCCGCAGCAACATTGCCTGTGGCTGACAGAGCCAGCACAGCGGTGAGCGAAGCTTTAAGGTAGCTTGTCCGGGGGGTGGGCTTCATCGAATACGTCCTCTCGACGGGGTAGATCGAAAGAAAAGGTGCGTTTCTTATTTTTATGTCTTTTCTTAAAAAGCGCGGGGGATTTCTCCCCCACGCCGTTTTTCGCAGCCATTCAAAGCTGATCAGTCAACCAGCACACGCAGGGTGAACTCGGCAGTTGCGCCAGCCGCCAGCGTGCTGAGCGTACCGGTCACGGTGCCTTTGACGCCGGTGCCTGCATCATAGGTGACGGAGTCAAAATCGCCGGTGGTGCTGCCCGCGTAGGTTTCCTCAGCAGGGATGGTATCGCCGATCACGATCGTCGAGGCTGCGGAGGTTGCCGAGCTGTCGTTGGTGATCGAGATTGTATACTCCAGGCAAGACCCAGGCACGGCAGCGGTCGCAGATGCGTCGATTGTGGCGCTGGCGCATGCGGCCGCCGACAGGGAGCCATCGATATTCTCGTCAACAATTGCCACTGTTTTGGAGAAGGTCAGCTGCGGCGCGGTGACAACCAGAGTTTCAGCATCGTTTTCCGTGCCGTCATTGTCCGTATCTGCGAAGACCGTATCTTCGGCTGCAAGGGTCATGCTGGCATCTGGTGTCTGCTGCGAGACGGTGTTCGTACCTGCGTCCAGAGCGGTCGCGGTGACAGTGAAGACATCCTGCAGGCCATCTGCGGTTGTTGCACCGATATTGGTCACAACGAGCACATAGCTCTGACCATCAGCAGCAAGGTCCAGTGTGTTTGTTGCACCGGTAAGGTCGACAACTGTATCACCCGCATCGAAGCTGTTGTCGGCGGAAAGCACCGTGTAGTAGGTCCCATCGGTACCAGCGCCCGTCGGATCGTATGTCAGGCCCAGGGTACCAGTGTTGGAAATATCCAGATCGTAACCGGATGCATCGTTGCCCTCGTTGGTAAGCAAGAACGACAAGACCTGGTCGTTCGCACCGGAAGCTGCGGTGACGGTCTTGCCGCCATCCTGACCTTCGACCGAAAGATCGACGCGGCGGTCAACCACGAAGGTCGCCGTATCGGCATCCTCAATCGTGATCGTTTCGCCACCCGAGCTGTAGGACACATCGATGCTGTTGGACACCGAGGTGCCGGCCTCGGTACCCGCTGCAAATGCGGCCGGTGCAGCGCTGGTAAGAAGAAGGGCGCCGATAGTGGCCAACCCTTTGTAGAAGTTGCTCATGGAATTCTCCTGATTTCCTTGGGTGTTGATGGGGGAGTGCCGGTATTACCGGATCGTCGCTGAATACTCAAAAACTGCGTTTTTCGCAGCGCCAATCTCAGCAAGATTGACTTGAATGGCACCGATATCATCCGCGGTCGCGGCGCGTTCGACACCATCAGTATCGGTCACCGTCAGGGCTTCGAGGTCGGCAAAGACTGCCGGCATCTGACGGGTCGCAAAAGAAAAGTCGATTTCTTCATGATCCGGAAGGCTTTCAGCCATCAAGCTCAGCGAAGGATCAACATCGAGCTTGAACGAAACATCGTCCAGCTGCTCTTCGGTCGTGTTTTTCAGCGTGGCACTGATGATCACGGTGTCCTGTGGGACAAGATTGTCAGGGGCTTTACGCTCCGTTGTTTCATTCCCCTCTTCGTCGATCACGGTAACAACTTCGAAAACGTCGATGCCAACTGCGAGCGCAGGTGCCTTTTCCGCTTCCTGAGCTGCCAGCGGCAGAGCAAGAGCAAACATCATGGCAGCGCCGGTCAGATAGGTCTTCATACAAGAGTTCTCCTTTGAGCATTCGGGGGTCTACGTGCCGGCGGCTCATTTCCGTCACATTCTGTTTTTCGCAAAACGAAGAATAAGCGTTGCTCATATAGATGGCAAGGCCATCTGGCAACGTTCAAGTTTTCGCATGTAGAGGCTTAACGCATCAGACAGCGAAATAGCCTCGCCTCATCTTGGTTTTTTCCAGTTTTTCCGCAGTTTTTTGAACTTCTGCGTGGGAGCCTGTCAATGCAATGCGCTGGCGCCCTCGTTTACCGATGCGCCCCCAGCATATCAGCAGGGCATGTTCCTTGAACAAAGTGGGCTCCACCCTGATCTCGTAGAACCTGAACATGTTGCGATCTGGATTGATGCATTCAAGACGCATGTCTGCCTCCGGAAAATTCCAGCACACATTGCGCCCTTTAGATGCGTTTGCCAATTATATTATGTAATTCCTGCCAGTTTTCGCCTAAACCTCTCGCGCTGGCACAGCATCATCATCGTACTGGCTCAGGATCGTCGGCAAATCGGAACCATTCCGCTCCAAGACATAGTCGTTGATAGACTGAAGAGAACTTCGGTTCATGTTTTGAACGATGTCATTCATGCTTCCCGCCCGATCCTGCACATCTCGCAGCTCGAAACCACTAAAGGCTTCCATCGCAAGATCGATGCGTTCAACCAGATCCTCCAACTGTTTACGGTCAGAGGCGCGCTTAGTGCCACTTTTGATGATATCCTTCGCCTGCGCGATAAGCCCGGTGAATTCCGCCAAGGCCTCATCCACTGCGGGATCTGCCGCGCCGGAATTCACGATGGCCTCCAGATTGCCTTCCAGTTTTGGTCGCGAGAGCGAAATGCCAGCGACATTATCGATGCTGCATGGGATGTCTGCTCCTGTCGGATGCCCGCGCAGTGCAGTCATCATATCCTCCGGGCTCAACCCCAGCTCCACAATCCGCGAGCCATCTCTAATTTTCTCATTCCCGAAGCTGTTCTCGACGACTGCAGTCTCGATCCGAAACGAGAAGAAGCCCCGATTTGCGGATGGAAAGCTTGCATGCAGAGCATGATCGCCCCCCTCGATAAAGGCGCAGGATGCCGTAAGACCATGTCCGTCGGCTGCGGCGCGCCGCTCGTCTACATGCGGATTGGCTAAGTTTGCGGCAAGACTTGCCAAATATTCAAGTTGCTTAGCCCGGTCTCGATCACCGTCACGCAGTGCCGCGCGCAGCCTTTGGCCATGGGGGTCATCTGATCCTGGCTCATAGGCGCAATCCGGGAAGTCATCTTTAATGATTTTCTGCATGAAGATAACGACGGCCTTGTAGGCGAGTTTTGCCTCCTCAGGCGTATACCGCTCCATGGCGGCGTTCAGCATGCCGTTCCTGTCACGCGCAAGGGATGGGTCCGTGATCTCGCTACCACCCTCCAACAAGAGCGGATCAGATCGAGCAGAGCGTGCAATGCCGTCAATGTTCAGAGCTGCGGTAGATGCCTCAACACGACTTTGAACCAAAATTCTTTGCAGGTTGTCAGAGTGCCTTTGCAATCTGAATTTGGCATCGCTTTTCGCCAGCACCTGATCGAGGAGGATCGCCATATCCCGCTGAGCAGCTTTCGACAGGGGCCCCTTCAGATCGCTGGCTTTAAGCTTGAGCGCGTCTACCGCACCGCGGCGCGACGCCAGAGTATCCCCCATTGCGGCATCAAGTAGTTCGTCAGGACTGGGCCTCCGATCGGACCACTGCGGCATGGTTTCACCCAACCAGGATTCTGCCGTCAGTGCGACGTTCTGATTTGATCGGTTGGGAGACATCATGAGCTGAGCAAGGCTCTCTTCAGAAATCAGAGCCGTCATCAAGGGGGCGCCAGGGACAGTCGCTCCACCCTCCCCTTCGACGCCAAAACAAATCACAATGCGATTATGGGCAAATGACCGAACGCTTTGGCCAAACAGGCTGACAGGTGCAGCCTTGGCGACCCGTTCAATCCTTAAAAAGCCTCGGCTTGCATGAGGGTCATCGGGAACAATTGCCTCATGTGCCTTTTGTCGCGCGATCAATCGCCCTAAGATATGCTTCTCGCCGGGCTCAAGCTCAACATTTTGCAGGTAGTGGTTCAGAATTTTCTTCATGGGTCGATCCTGTATCCCTTTTGCGAAAAGCATTGCATATATCCAAACATCACATAGGTTGAGAAAAACGAAACTGTCCAGTCCGAGAGACTGAAAATGGAGAAAAATGCGTGAAACCTGAAAAACTGTCCCAGAAAGCTCTGCTCCTCATGGCAAACATGCACGGTATGAGCCGCTGCGTGACATCCGCGGACCTGGCTTTTCTTGCACCAAAGCCTGATGGCGCGCGGGAATGGGCACTGAGTGCGTTGAAGCGGCTGCAGTTGATCGGGTTCATGGAGAATGGCCCGCGCATCGACAACGCTCAGAGCTTTGCCCTGACAGAGGCTGGGCGCGAAGCTCTTTTGGCGCAGATTTCCGCGGCAGATATCGTTCCGGAAACAGTGCTTTACGAATATGACGGCCCAAAGCTGTTTTCTGCGGTGATCCTTGGTGCGCGCCGCCTGATCATGGCCCAGGATACTCACAGTGATACGCTGATGGTATCTACGCCAGATGCAGAAACCATCGAAGCAGTCATTGAGAGCCGCAAGAAAGTGGTTGATGGCATGACCTGCGAGCCCTGTTTCTATATTGAGCACGTTGACGGTACATCCTACGTGCTTGGTGAAAAGATCGGGTCTTCTGAAGAGTTCCGCGATTATTGTGGCAAAAGCGCCTACCTCGATCCTTACATCGAAGATTTGCAGGCCGAAGCCGTTTAGCCCAGCTTTGCGAATTACGAAACAACTACTGTTTGTGAAGTGGCAAGTTAACAATTTGTCACCTCTTTCGCCGCCATGCAGGATACTTGCCAAAAGCAAATGAATGACAGCATAGGATGTCCAAAACAATGATGAGCTATCAGCATATTTCCGATGCCCTGCGTGCCGCCTCGGCAGGTAGTGAAGAGCTGGATCAACTCATCTGGTCAAGAATATATGGCTGCGATTTCCCCCTCACCCATTTTGATGAGGATACATTCTATGAATATCGCGCCGAAGGTCTTGCATCCGCATCAATGAGCAGCAATGCCCAGATGGCTTTGGCCATGCTTGAGGAGACACATCCCGGAGCCTGTATCGAAGTTCAAACCCATGCCGGGAAAATTACGGTCAAAACATCGGTTACGGATCTGGATTTTGGTGGCCCGGTCACAGGCAAGTTTACCGGCACGCTGCCGCTCAGCCAGATGGCATTAGCCATCTCGGCCTCATTTACCGAGATGCAGGGCAAATACATCAAGATCGAACAGGAGAACTTCGCAGTGTTTGGCGTGAAGGACCGTATCGAGCGCGCCAACCACTGGCCAGTGGAAGAAACGGCACCGAACCAGTTTCGCTGCGTTCACCATGGCGAAAGACTTGCGACTGAGCCCTATTTCTCCGAGGAGAAGGCGCGTGAATACGGTGCTATGCTACATCATTCGGACTACAATATGGTCAAACATCGCAACCGTTATATCGAGCTTGGCCTCGCGCCCGCCGATGATACCCCCTCCCCTTGATGAGCCTGGATAACGACATGGAATTCGAAGATCTTGATGGGCGTTTGAGGTCCTGGTTAAAGACAGCGCAGAACAACCTGAATGCCATGGGCGATCTCGAACATCGCGATCGGGCACCGGTTACGCTTTATATCGGAGCTATGTCTGAGGCGATAAGTGGCAACGACTACCTTACAGATGCCCTGAAACCCCTCCTGGACGAGGTGAAAACCCTACTTCGACGCCACTGCACCTCTAACGCTTGGCCGCTGACTTTGACTTTCAAGGTCAACTCACGCGAGCGTCTGATCGTCGAAGAGATCGGCGTGTGTAATTTCACGTTCAACGGGCTGTTCCATAAACGCAAAGGCATCGTCGAGCCACGTTGGGTCGATTATGGAGCCGAGAGCCTTTTTGGGCTGAACCAGATCGTCTCTGATATGCGTCTTTTGCAAAAAATGACACCTCCTTCAAACCAACCCGTTCAAGCGTGGTCGACAGCCAGTGACCTGATAGGGAGTCCGCATGTTCATTTTGAGGGCATTCATGCACGCAGTAAGGCCGAAGCTCTTCTGAAGATGATCTGGGCACAAGGCGGCCGCGATGGGCTCGAGGAAATCCTGAGCAAAGGTAAAATCGAGATCAAGAATAATGACGATCGTGTCTGGTTCGTCGCCAGTGAGCTGCAAGATCTGCACCTTCATCCGATGGGCACGGCGCCACGCAAACTCGAGGCAATGGAAGAGATTTTCGATCACCTTAAAAACATCGCTCCTGATGACGAACCTCAGGATGAATTTGAGCCATGATCCTGCCTTTGATCCAGATAGATGATGTTTTTCACGTAGGCTCTCTCGAGCATAACAAAAAAGCACGTCAGGCAAAGGGATCGTTGGAAGCTTTTTGCCTCTCCGTTTCTTTACATCCCGAAGATTGGACGTCCATCGCAAGAATAGGCGGCAACCCGGTTTGGCAGATGTCGCGTCTTGGGAGCCTGTGGCTGGACGTTCTTTCCTTAGATGCCTCCACGCGCAAAGAAATCACTGCTTGGGCTGTAGATAAAGGCTTTGTCGAGCCCGCGACCCACTGGCGCAGCTGGTCTACGGATGAGGCTGGGGAGTGGCGCTATATCCGATGCAGCTGTCTGGAAGAGGCTGAGTACGAGCTCGACGACCCCAATGAGGATGGGCCCTGCGACGACGGTAGCTATATCGACACAGAAGAGGGCTACAGTCTCACCGACCTCGGCATGCATGAGCTGGAAAGATGGCAGGAGCCAGGGGATTATTGGGATGGTATCGTCATTCTCTACGCACGTGAGGTAATGGCGCCCAAAGAGCCGCGCCTTGCCGGCCTATGGTGGGATGAGGATTATGATCCCTCGAACTTAAGTTGCCCCAGGGGTGCAATTCTACCCTCCAGGCTTTCGCAGTTTGAAAACGTGACCCTTGAAAAAACGCAACCCGACACCTTCGAACCATAAGGATCACTCACTTGGCAGATTCATTCAAATTCCATCGCACAAGGCTCGATGAGATCGTTGAAGCCTTTTCAGATGAAGAACGTCTGCAATTGATAATGGAAGGCGACCACCTCGAACGCCACGGATCTACAGGCGAAGGTATACTGCGCCAGAAGACAAACACGGTTATAGAAAAGCTTACCATGGGTGGTGGTAGCTTTGATGCAACTTGGATGGTTATGATTGTCGCTTCATGCCACAAGATACAATCCATCAGGTCTCTTGAGGCGGAGATGCATCTGTCCGACGATCCCGCCCCCTGAGGTCAGGCTTCAGGAGGTCCGCATCCACCGAATGTTTTCCACCACGGTGCTGGAATGCAGTGTCAGCGCTTCCGGATAATGGGTTTGCCCCGCAAGGGAGCGGGCAAAAATCAAAGGCAGGTTCACGCCGGCATGGATCGTTTGACCAATACCGCCTGAGGTCCGCGAGTTGACCTCAAGGATGTGGGGGACACCCTGCGCATCTTCCATGGTTTGAAAGTTCAGAAGACCGGAGAGATTTAGACCAGATGCAATCTTTCGTGCGATGTCTTCATGGTGCTGATCTGGTGCGACATGCCGGCTTCCATCCCCTTGCTTTGATCGGGTCACTGCGCTGATCAATGTGCCCTGTGAACACACAAAGTCTGTACTGCGCTCCAACCCTTCCAGAAGCGGCATGAGCATCATAGCGGCGCGCTGGTCACTGCGACCCAGTGCATAACGCAGGAGCTGCAGGCTGACGGATGACGTGGCGCCGGAAACCATCGAGCGATAATCGTCCAGTTCCTCATCTACGATCCGAAAACCTGCCCCATAGATCCCCTTCGACGGTTTGATGCACAGGCGCGGATAGATACGCCGCATCTCGGTCCAACACCGATCGAACTCTTCAAGATCGGTGAAAGTCTTAAAAGGGGTACCAGTAAGCCCCAATTCCGCAATGCGATCAAGAAAGGCAGGCTTCCTCTCGATCATCACCATGGTCGGATGGTCCCCCGCGGTGGCAAGCTTTACCCCGATCTGCTCAAAGCGCGCCCGATGTGCCGAAAGACCGATGCGGTGAAGGAATGGCACAAAGACATCGATATTGTTGTTTTCGCAGTAGCTTAATGCCCAGTCGAGGTAGCTCTCAGGCATGATCGACTTGCCGAGTGAGAACTCGGCTCCATAGCTGTCCGCCACATTACGAATAGGCGAATCCGGCCGTTCGTGGGTCACATAGAATTCGAATTCCCCCGGCTCCATACCCTGTCGGATCAATGAGATTGTATCGAAAAGCGAAGACAAAGTATGATTAAACCAGATGCGCATCTAGGAGCTGACTTTCTTTCAAGAAGTACCGGACAGAACCGGCAGGCGGATATTTTGGATATTAATGCTTTTCGCATCTTTCGAAGATATGTCCCTCGAAACCCCATTTGTCTATACCACCGTCGCCAAACAGCGAATGTTTTCAACATTTAAGACTAAAGCTGGCGCCCCAAGGGCATCATGTCCTTCAAGCTGCCGAGTGGGACACATCTCTTTGGAGCTCGATCAACCTACGTCCGCCTTTTAAAGAACCGTTTGCCAACAGCGACTTAGGAAATCCTGAGAGGTCGTGTAGCGATACTAAGGGACCTTTGTTAAACCGTCTGGCCAGCATGACCCCACCTCCGAGACGAGACACTTCCTGTGCGATCTCATCCGCCCGCTTGGTCGAAGGGTTCATCCCTTTCGGAACACGGAAACAAGTAAGATCGAAACCATAGCTGACTTTCTGGTTTCTGACGCCAATCAATGTCCCAGTATCTGTGCGCACCTCATAGAGCTCATCCTCTCCTGCCATCGCCGAGGCGATCATGCCCGAGTCCGGTATCTTGTAAAGTGCGTTGGAAGGGTCACTATTGGGTCCGATCGGATCAGGGAGCTGCGCATCCAACGCGTAGAGAAAGTCCATATCAATCGCCCGGGAGATAATTGAAACCGGCTCCTTATGTTCGCCATCAGTGCCGGCGAGAACTGAAATTACGCCCTTCTCCTCGATTTTCACCAGATATTCGCGCCCGTTCCGGATGAAGTCCAGGACCAAACCGCCTGTTTTCGTGGCCGATACTGACATGCCAATCGAAAGATCGGGACGGCGTCCGAGAAAGTGCATAGCCTTGTCTCGCGCGCGCGCGGAAACAGGGTCAATGTTGCGCTTCGCATCATAGTCCATTTCGTTGAGCTCGGCGATGCGGTCAATAACCGCCCGATGGTGTCTGAAAGCGTAATACAAGATTTTCTCCGAGATCCATGGGTTTCAAAGGGTTAACACAGTCCGAAAATAGTGTTTTCCATCTGTTTTGAAGCCCTAACCGAGACCTTTCATAATTTCCAATGCGCGCGCTTTAAGCTGTATATATGTGGTTGCATTCTCCTCTAAGGATATAACGCCGCGCAGATGTTCTCTGTTCCGGGTGTTTCCTTTTATGCCGGAATCACGCTCACGTTGCGAAATATCCTTTAGGACCTGATCAACTAGGTCTTGGCGCATATCTGCCGTAGGCGGGAGAAACAAGATGTTTTCGCCATCAGATTCTAGGGCTTCACTGAGCGTGCGAAATCCAATGCTATGTCCATCAGCTGATGCACTGCTTTCGATGCAAAAGATGAGGGGTGAACGAATTACAATGCTCGACGCGGCGTTAGAAAGAGATTCCTTAATTTTGCTAGAGATTTCCTTACCCGCCCCCTGAATGGCGAGAATGGCATTGCTGTCCGCGTCAAGGGTCATGGCCACCCGCTTCCACAGCGCATCGAAAGCATCGGGATAGGTGTCGCTTAAACGCATGTGATGGACTCGTTTCTCATAGAAATTCGCCACCTGCTCTACAGCATATGTCTTGCCAAGGCCGCTTGGACCACAGAGCCGGATCACATCCCGGCTATCTGGATTGGCGCGGTGCGCACAGATCACCTCGGCCATCCGGCCGAGCGCAAGATCTTGCCCCTTCACCTTGCCCAACAGGTGACCAGACAGTCGTTCTTTCTCATCTGAAGCAATGGTGCGGGTGCCCATATGAAGATCGCCCCCCAGCCGCACGACAGCGTGGCGTAGGTTGGCCTCTGTGATCCGTTCAGCCCCGCTCAACCGGGCGGAAACCGCCGCCAGGTCCAGCAAGTCAAAGGATCGGTCAGGGTTGCGCCGATGTGATAGGTAGCGCTCACCAAAATCAAGCAGGCGGCTCCGCACCCGAGGTGTGATGCGGACCTTGTGCTTTGCCAGGAAGGGTTCGGCGGCGCCTTCGAGGATCTTTTCCATTTGCTTGCGGCCCGGTTCATCAATGTAGATGATCTCGAACCGGCGCATAAGGGCACGGTCTTCACGCAGGAGTAGAGCTTCGTCAGGAGTCGTGGCCCCGATCAGTGAGAGACCATCGCGCGCCAAAGCTGGCTTCAGGATGTTGGCACCATCCATACCGCCACGCGCGACAGCGCCTGAGCCCATCAGCATATGAATCTCGTCAATAAACAGGATCGCGCGATCTTTTTCGGAATCGCTGATTAACATCTGCATCCGAGATTCAAAATCCCCGCGGAAGCGCGAACCCGCGACCATGGATGTCAGGGAGACTTCACGTACAGCACGCTTTGCAAGATCTGCATCAGGACAGTCATCGGACACCAAACGCGCCGCGAGACCCTCCAGGAGAGCAGATTTACCCACCCCCGGCTCTGCAACGAGGATCACATTGGGTTTACGACGGCGCATCAAGACCTCGATCACATGATCGATCTCCTTCTCACGCCCGATGACCGCATCAAGTTCCCCTTTCCGCGCAAGCTCGGTGAGATCGCGCTGCGCCGCGCGCACCGCTGCGCGAGATTCCTCCATCTCCTTTGTGGTTTTCTGCGACGGAGGGGCCTCCCCCTTCGCCTCGTCCTTCTGTGGCTGATTGCGGTCCTGGAACGCACTGCGCATCGAGGCATTCGTATCATGGTCCGGCGTACCGGGTGATCTGCGGAAGCCATAGTCTGGATCAGCTTCGCTCCGCGCGAGCTCATCGTCAATAAGATCATCAAGATCAGGAAGATACTCTTCTTCAGCTGGTTTCAGATCAGTAAATTCGCGCTTCATGTCAGCCTCGAACAACGCCTTTTTCACAACGCTATCTTCGTTCTGATAAGCCTGGATAATCGTAAACACCGAATGGAGTCCGCTCTCGTAATCCCCCGCGTCCTGAGTGTTGAGGTAGCCCTGCGAGCACCGATCAAACAGATCAGAGGGTTCGGGCGTCCCATGGGTGTCGCGTACCGTCGTTGAGTAGGCTTTGAACTCACGGATCATAGCTGCGCGAAGAATGCAGGTATCATAGCCGCATTTCGAGATCACATCCCGCCCCGTTTCCACTGCCGTCATGGCGTGCAGTAGGTGTGCTGGGGTTATCAGTTTGTAGCGATAAAGGGAGGCCATTCTCCGTGACGCAATAATCAGATCCTGAATCATCTCTTAAACACCCTGCTCTCAACTGCCTTTTCCTTAAAAGGGTTTACTGGAGCAGAATTCGCAAGGCAAAACTCCATAAATCAGGGGATTTCATCATAAAAAATGCCCACCCGATGCGAAAAATCGGATGAGCTTGTTTTTCACAAATCGCACTCTTCCTAGTCCCCCCCGAGGGACCAGATTTACCGGTCCAGAGACTGCATGAGGTGAATCAATTGCACGGCCTCGTGACGATACCCGAAGGGATCATCCCCCATCGAGCTCGCAGCAAGGGCTGCCGCTTCAGCATATCCCCAATCCCCCATATAGCGGTCATCTTTCATCAACTGACCAAAGCCTGCGATTGCTGCGGCAAAGGACGCATCACGGTCAGGAGTAGTGGTGCTTGATGTGATAGGCGTGCCGATAAGCTTGCTCTTCGCCTCGCCGGGTTCCTTGTACCGCAGGTTTACATAGCCCAATTCTCCGGATTTGGCCCCCTGCCCCTGTGCGGCGTCCTCCCCATAGCGCAGCGGATTGACCTCCCGTGCATCCGAGCCGACCGGCGTGATCTCATAGAGAGCTGTCACCTGGTGCCCAGCGCCGATCTCACCCGCATCGATCTTGTCGTTGTTGAAGTCTTCCCGTTTGAGCGCCCGTGTCTCATAGCCGATCAAGCGGTACTCAGCCACGGTATCCGGATTGAACTCGACCTGGATCTTTACATCATTGGCGATCGGGAAAAGTGCCCCGGAAAGCTGCTCGACCAGAACTTTGCGCGCCTCCGAAAGCGTATCGATATAGGCGGCCTGGCCGTTGCCGTTCTGGGCAAGGGTCTGCATCAGAGCATCATTGTAATTGCCGCGTCCAAACCCCATCACCGAGAGGTATGCCCCCTCGTCGCGCTTATCTTCGATGAAGGTTTTCATCTCCTCCGTCGAGCTCATGCCGACATTGAAATCCCCATCAGTTGCGAGAATGACTCGTCCGATGCGACCTTCCTCGCTGGCATTGCCGATCAGATCGTAGGCAGCCCGCAGTCCGGCAGCACCAGCGGTGGAACCACCTGCCGAGAGGCGCTGCAACGCGTTTTCGATGTCATCCGCGTCAGAGGCGCCTGTCATCTCCAGCACCACACCGGCGGACCCGGCATAGGTCACGATACCCACGCGATCTTCAGGGCGCAGCTGGTCGAGCATCAGCATGAAGGATTGCTTGAGAAGGCCCAGCTTGTCGGGGCTGTTCATGGAGCCCGAAGTATCGATCAGGAAAACAAGATCCAGCGGCGGGCGGTCCTCCACGGCAGGCTCCTGCCCCTGGATGCCGATCCGAACCAGCTGCTTGCCTTCATTCCAGGGTGCGTCGAAGACAGATACATGAGTGGCAAAGGGATCCGCCGCATCATCAGAAGGCGCGATGTAGCCATAGTCGAAATAGTTCACCATCTCCTCTATGCGCACCATCTGGGGGCTTGGCTTCTGGCCACTTTGGATCATCCGGCGCGCGAAACTCCAGGAGGCTGTGTCCACGTCGATCGAGAATGTCGACACTGGTTCTTCAGATACGGATTTGACGCTGTTGAGATCCTTGCCGTCGAAGCGGTCGTTGTTCGCCACTTGAGGCGCGATGACATCCGGCGCAACCATGCCGCCTACGGGCGCAGCGAAGCTTTCGAACGGCTGAGAGGCAACCAGGCCAGAAGACATCGAGCGATCTGCCATCACCGCAGCTGGTGCAGATTTACTGGCATGCTGCGCGGCGTCGCGCTTGGCAATCAGTGGCGCAGGAGCAGGGGCAATCTCAGCCTGAGGTGCGGCGATGTCTACTTGAACATCGGCAGCTTCAGGTGCAATCCGCACAGTTTCCTGCTCTGAATGGAAACCGTCAGTGCTGATCGAAGTCTGGGGCTGCGTTAAAAATGCCGGCTGATTCACCACCAGAACCAAGGCGGCGAAACTGGTCACGAGAGCTGTCGATCCAGCGAGGAGGTATTTGGCTTTGCGCGTCATAAAGGCGATCCTTTCAGATACGGCCGAGCGGGATCGTTCGGCCTTCTTATCCTTAGGACGCAGCACCTCACCCGTTTCTTGGCGAGCTTGCGAAAAATTTTCCCGCGCGCGCTCAAGATTGGCCATCCGGCGCGCCGGATCGGGTTTTGGTGTTGTCTCGACAAGAGCTTCGGAAAGCATCTCGAAGATGTCTTCGCCCTGATCAGTCATGACATTCCTCTTTCGCGACTGCCTTTAGCCGTTTCTTGATTTCACTCATCCGCCAAGCGATGGTTCCTGGGGCAACATCCAATGCCTGCGCCGCCTCGGCTTGTGACATCTCCTGATCTACTAGGAGCGCTGCAGTCACACGAAGTTCCTCAGGTAGTGCTGACATCGCCTGTGAGAGCCACAGGCTGTCTTTGGTGCGCTTTTGCCCATCAGTGGCCGCCAGAGCCAGACTGTCTGCCCAGACCCCCTTGGAGCGCCCTGCGGCAGCATTCCTTCTCAGCATGTCGATCGCCGCATTAGAGACGATCCGGTAGAGCCAGGTGGTCGGGCTGCAATCGCCTCTGTAGCCGGCAAGCTTGCGTGGCAGTGCAAGGCAGACCTCCTGGGTAAGGTCTTCAGCGTCTGCATGATTGCCAAGCACCCGCCAGGCATAGGCGAAGATACGGTCGTAGTGCTCGGACAGGAACTGCTCGAAGGCTTCAGGGCTCGCGCAGAACCCCTCCCCTTCACGACAACAGTTCTCCTCAGATCGCGCATCTCGCATTATTCATCACTTGTACCGTTCATCTCTTAGACGAAACAGCACGTCCTTTTCTTGGTCCGGAAATTCTGAATTTTATAAACCCTTCAAATCACAGGATCATTCTCGACCTGCTTCGTGAAAAAAGTCTCAAGGCAGGCGATGACGCGGGGCAACACTTCCTCAGGTGTGCCGCTGCCATCGACGCGGCGGACCCGGTCCGGGTAGTCATGCTCCAGAGAACGGAAACCGTCATGGACCTTTTTCTGGAAACTAAGTCCAAAGCTTTCGAACCGCTCTTCAGCGCCAATGCGGGACAAGCCGCGGCGCAGACCTTCCTCAGGGTCGATGTCCATCAGTACGGTCAAGTCAGCCTCGACGCCAATCATCAAGGCATGCAGATCATCCACCATTTTACGCAGATCCCCGCGTGTGAGCCCCTGATAGACCCGGGAGGAATCCACAAAACGATCGCAGATAACGACTTTGCCCGCTTCCAGCGCGGGTCTGATTGTGCGTTCGATGTGATCCCGGCGCGCAGCATTGAAAAGCAAAAGCTCGGTTTCGGGCGACCACCGATCCGCATCCCCCGTCAGAATGAGGCTCCGGATCTCTTCGGCGCCGGGGCTGCCACCAGGCTCACGTGTATGAACCACGTCATAGCCTTTCTCTCGCAAGGCCTCGACCAGCAGTTTGGCCTGGGTACTCTTGCCGCAGCCGTCACAGCCTTCGAATGTGATGAATTTACCTTTGAAGTCCATGAGAGCCGTCCTCGTGATGTTTATGTATTAACCTACACAAGCCTATGCCCCGCGGTTATGCGATGCAGGGTCGGTTGCGCAAAGATATGTGGATAACCGCGTCTTTACGGCGTGGGCGTATCCGCGTTGAGAATTGGGCAGCTGTCAAAGGCTTCATCCGAAAGTTCCATTGCATGACCTTCCATATTGGTCACGACAACTTCCCCACCGGTATCGGGCTCTGTATCTCCAGAGACCATAATTTCTCCCAGCGCAGTCATCCCGCGCGTTTGGGCAACCTGCCGGCGCCAGCCTTCAGCGGTATGCATCATGACCTCGCCCAGCGCAGATGCGATACCTTTCTTGCGCTCCCCATCTGCCACGAAGACCCCGGAGACCCAAAGGTCCAGGTTCGTCTGAGAGTTACCCATAAGTTCAAACGACGCACTGATCTGTCCGATAGGCACGCCATCGCGCGTTGCAATCAATGTCAGCTCGTCTGAGCAGTTCGTTGGGGTCATGCCATAGGCCGGATGTATCGTATCGACAAACCTCTCCATTGGCAGGTCCGTGATCGCTTTGAGGTCCCGCTCGAATTCGACAACCCGAATACTTACGCCCTCAGGTGCCTCAACCTTTGAGATGGCGTTCTGAATCAGATCCAAGTTTTCATTGCCAAAAAAGACCGCTGTGCTCATGGGGTCACCTCAAGTTCTGTGTCATCGATATGGACCGGCAAGGGCTCACCGGACTCAGGATCTCGTGCCAGGCTTGGATCGAAGATATGCCATTCCATCTGACCGTGGGTTGCGCCCGAACCGCCAATGGCGACAGCGTCGTAACCTGCCGCCTGGATGGCATCGACCAGGGCGGGGACGCGCAGGGCGAGATGGGCATCCACCGGCGGGAGCTGGGAAAGCTCTTCAGGCCAGGCCGCCACCATTTCCCGGAGGCTTAACCCTGTCTCTTCGTGCAATTCCTCAAAAGCATTGCTGTTCGTGGCAGAGCTGCCCCATTCCGCGACCACCGCTTCCAGCACTTCGCGACCAAACTCATCGCCGATCACATGGAGATCGAAGAAGGGATCGCAGTCTGACAGAGCTGTACGGCAGTATACCTTGGTTGCCGCCAGGCGGGCTGTGAAGATTTTAGCCTGAAGGTCGTACCCCTTGGCCAGGCTGTGATTATTGGGCTCCCTAGCGTAGAGCTCGGCAGCTTGAAGAGTCCCAAAGGTCATTGCAGGTAGCTCACTGCGGAGCGCCCCGCCCCCACACCACTGGCCCCGGTAGACCAAGTTCTGCTTGAGCCACATGGTGGCCATGGACTCCCAGGCGGCCTTCATCTCAGCAAGGCTCCGGCGTGTCAGAAACCTCATGCACCGGCGCTTTCCAGCCAGTCTCCAGAACGACATCTGGGTCGACGGTCAGAGGCTCCGCGGAGAGCACATACTGATCTTTGCGCCACTTCGGGTAGTCGAGTTCATCCGCGCGGAACTTCTTCTTGAAACTGCCGGTGTGCAACCCGTGACCAGTAGGCGCATAGACATGCAGGCGATCCACATCCAGCTTGGTGATCGAGGCGCCATAGCTTTCCTCGACATATTCAAGCAAAGCGGCATCCGCAGTCTCGCGGCTCTCATACTCGCCCGAGTCCATCAGGATATCGACGATCACGGTGCGGTCCGCAAAGATATTGGCCCAAAGATCCGTGCAGGTGGTCCAGGCCTCACCCGGCATCACCTCGCCGTTGCGATTTCCGTCTTCACCGTAGAAATGGTCATCATCCACATAACCCATCCGCCAGACACCCGCGGTGTCGTCATAGGCGGTTGGGGAGGTATTCCCGACCTGAACGATCGCAAGGCCACCTTTCGTGAAATAGTCCTGCATGCGCTCATCGAGACCGACAGCACCATTGATGTCGTAAAAGTCATCACCACCGACGCGCGCCAGAAGACCTTCTTTGAAGCCTTTCATGCGCAACCAGTCCGTCATCACCAGTTCACCGGTGGGCATCGGGATTTCGAAGTGAAGAGCAGACTTCGGCGTCTCCACCACTGGAGCCACTTCCTCTTTGTAGTCATCAGTGAATTGGGTCAGGACGGGCGCAAAGACGGTGCCACCGATGCGCAAAAATTTACCAGTGACCTGACAGGTGGAAGTGTCACGCGACATCAGGACATCTGGCGTCTCTGAAATGAAGCCCGCGCGCGCTTTCTCGACAGTCATCGCAATCTCACGATCGATGTCCTCTTCGCTGAGGTCGAACTTCACGCGGTCATCATAGCTGATCTTCCCGTCCGGGCTCAGGGATTTTTCGATCTCCATCTCGACTTCCACACTCGCGGACGTCAGGCATTTTTGCAGCATGTCAAATCCCGGGGCACGTCCCAACGTCATCTTATCATAGACATTCAGCTCTTTTCCCGAGAGCCAGGCATCCCATTTCGTCATCTCGCGGATGGCGCGGGGTCCGTTGTTGGGGCATTTCGAGAGATACCCGGCTTCACGGTACGCCTCCATCAGCGCTTCGGATATGTCATTGATCGGGCTGCGGGTGTTGTAGACAATCTTGCGCCGGTGGTTGCTCAGGTCGTCCTTGGCCACCGGGTATTCGAGCCCCTCCTTGAGGAACTGCAGCTTGCTGACATCCACGATCGCGTCGAAGATGTTTCCAATATCTTCCTCACGGGCAAGCTGCGCCGCGGCCGCTTCCTGAGCAGCAGCAAGATGAGGCTTCCAACCATGGCTTGCGGGATCGATGTCGCGGATGAGTGCCATTTCGACTTCGGTGTATTGCATGATGACATCGCCTGCAGAGATACCGATCTCGCCCACGAAGGGCATAAGGTCGGTCATATCGCCTTCGCCAAGAGCCGCTTTGAGCCCCGCGGGTGCCTCATAAGACAGGCGCTTGAGCCTCATCTCCCCGTTCGGATAATTTACAACGTTGTCGTCCCCTTCAACGCCATGGAACCAGACCTGTCCCGCGTCGTCCTGGAATACGACACCCTTATGGATATTCGGGCCACTGACTGGTCGGCACTCCGCCATATCGTAAGATACACCCTCTTCGTCCAGGAAGGTCACAGAGGTGAGCATGTCGCGGCTAAAATGAAAATCAGCTGCTGCTTGAGCGTCTGCAGTATCCCAAGGTGTTTCGATTCGGATCTCAGAGAGATTTTTGATACGGCGCTCGGCTTTATGCGAGAACCGATTGAAGAGATCGAAAGCTTGCCGAGGGCGCCCACCGTCCTCTTGCTTGTGCCACATCTGAGCAAGGGCAACCTTGCGGTAGAATTCCTCTCCAAGGCCGTTTGCTTCTGCATGGGCTGCAAGGGCATCCGAGAGTGTGATCTTCGGAGCATCTGGAAGAGCGCCGCGCTTGAAAGTTGCCATCTGTTGTCTCGCTTGTAAATCTTGGTGTGGTTCGGTCACGAGGGTGGGCGTTTAAATACCCGCATCGACCGTCGCGTCGGCATCAAGGGCCGCAATGCGCTCGAGGATTTGATCGACCACCTCGCGCTCGCTTTCGCGGTACTTCAATTGCTCTGGCGTCGCTTGATCATCTGGGGCCGTATCCGCATAGGTCGACATCCATGGGATGCCTGTCACGACACCGTCGTCGCCTGCGGAGATATGGAATTCGCCCTCGACCGGCAGGCCTCCAGTGAAGTCACCATAGGAACGCGAAACCACTTCTGGCACCTCAAGCGACAGCTTGCGCAGCACCGGCGCGTCTGGGGCGGTCGTGATGTGATCATTCGTAGGCACTTCGTCATAGCCACAGAACCATCCCTGACCCGTCTCATCCTTGAGGATGATCCCGATATACCAATGGGATTTGATCTCACCCTTGGCGTGATTCATGCCAGTCATGGCGCCGGTATCGTCTTCGAGGTAGACATTGACGGGCGCGGAAAATCTGATGTCATCGACCCCATCGATCTTGGTGTCAGCTCCGTCCACATCGTCGAAGACCTTATACGTAAAATGGATCTTTGAAAGCTTGTGGCTCCCCCCCTGCGGATCAGTATAGCGCCCGTTGTGGTCGATATTCTTGTTGCCGTAGACCATGTTGCAAATGCGGTTCTTGCGATCCTCATCGATCCCGTCAATCTCGGTTACGACTTCAAACAGCGGTGCTTTCTCAGGGATGACATTCATCGCAATTACTCCAGGGATGTGTTCTTGATTTGAGCATAGGAATAGGGTGCGAAAACTCCAAGGAATGAAGAATTCGCTGCTGGGTCAGATGCCGATCTCTGGCATGTCTGTTTCCGGTTCACTGCGCTCAAACGGCTCTTTGACCTCCAGCAAAGCATCCCTTTGAGCTTTAATGATGCTCAGTGCTTTTTCGGCGCGCACCATCCGCGGGTTATTCCAATGGAGATTTGAGAGAACCTCCTCGGCCTCACCGCGCTTCATCAGCCAGACGCCCTCTGGATCACGATCCGTCCAGAAGCCGGATACCTTGAACCGCACCGGGGACATGCGTGCCAGAATGGTCTTATCGTAAGGCTGGTGGCTGTCGGTCATCACAGCATAGAGACGATTTTCTTTTTCCTCGGTCATGGCGATCTCATTTTCAGTTCGGTAATTCGGATTAATCTCTTTCATGAAGGTCACGAAAGCAGGGGTTTCTGGTTTAGCAAAGACATCCAGATCTGCTCCGTCATGGCGCACAGCTGGAATGGCCATCCAGGACAGTCGCTTGATCCCTTCCGGCAGAATGCCGAAGGCTTCATGGCCGACGTTGCCTTGACTATCTGACTGCAGGCAGTCTTCCATGCTGAAGCCATGCTGGCCGCTTTGAGAAAAGCTGTCGAAGTCGGCCACGCGGTTATGAGGCGCATAACCCTGGCCATCTTCGGACCACATGGCAGGCTTGAAGCAGAAATCTTCATTGGGGAGCGCAATGATCAACTGCCCGGGCAGGGTCCAGTCCGCCGGCATAATCTCCTCGCCGTCATCGCCATATCTAGTCGAGACGGTGTAGCAGCCTCGGTTATCGGGCTCATAGCCAAGACTGCGGATCATGTCGTCGAAGTCGCCTTCGGTCGGCCAATTGTCCGGAATAGTCCAGCTCCAAGCCTGCATCCCATTCCATGTCACATCGAGGTCTTCCATCGTAACGCCGGCGCGGTCGAGCGCCCAGCGCATCACAAAGCCGATATGCTTGCTGGGCCTCAGGCGATCACCCCGATCGCTCTCATGGGGTTCATGCAGCCAGGTGGTGCTGCCGGATCGCGGGATATAGGCCTGCGCAACGCTGGGCCGGTCCGCTGTCCAGAAGACACCGTCATAGCCACCGCCGTGCAGATCGCCCTCGATGTCTTCACAGGAGCCATGAAACAGGGCACCCAGCGCGCGCACCTCCTCAAAACTGTTGCAAGATGCCAGGGCCTTGCGGACCCGTTCTGCGTCACGGCCTTCTGCTAAAGTGATTTCATCGCGCATGGCTGTCTCCTTCATTGCACTGGAAGGTAAATGCTGAATGCGAAAAGGACGACCCTGACTTGATCTTCAGGGCTGTAGATCAAGCTCGGATGCCTTCAACTCGTAGACTTCAAGGTTCACCTTCGCCACCAGATCGCCACGCTCAAGGGCCCGCGCGCAGAGCGCGCGATGCGCCGACTTGCGACTGGCATAACCGCCTTCCGAGAAGTGCGTCGGCTTGAGGTTGATGCAGCGAGTCTCCTCAGCGCAGATATGGAGCGCCTGCGCGATCCCGCGGCCGCGGAACTCGGGGAAAACCGTCACCACACCCCGGGCAATTCCACCCAGCAACGTTTCTGTAGCGGCGTCTCGAACCAAGAGCGCATTGGGCGCCGAGATGAACTGCAACCCGTCTTCCTCATAAAGGTGTTCACAAGCTAAACCGGGAATGTCAGACGCGTCGAAGTCCAGCCGTAGATTTGCGACAACCAAAGCGTCTTCGCAATCCTCGATCCATCTACGCTCAGGAGCGCCAAAATACTCCTCCTTCAGAACATACGGATGGCTGTGGCCGATCCATTTGTTGAAGGGAAGCTCCGCTGCCGGGGGCCGGTCTTTACCCGCAAGTTTGACCTTCTCGGTATAGCCCGCTTCAGCGTTGCGCCGGCCCTTGTAGCACCCCAACTCGGTAAAGACGGGCTTGCCGCCATCTGCGCAGCGCCCGGTCGCATCAGGTAAGTTGAGAATGATGCAGCTGTCACGTGCTTCTGGAAATAATACTTTGAATTTCGCATCAGACATCGCGTCGATCTGCTCGTTGGTGAACTCGGCAAGCGCCTCCGCGAGGCTGCTGTCGCTGATGCCTTCATAGCGGTTCAGATAGACAATCGCATCTTTCCCCGCCCGGCGCGCCCGCGTGATCGAACTGCGCTTATCAGAACCTCGGTCTTTGACCCGGCCGACCTTGTCGAGATCGACAGCCATGAGATGGAAAAACCCATTCGGGTAGCGCATGGAAGCCTGATCGAGTGAACCAAGATGCAACGTATCAGGCTTGTCAGGCCCACCAAAGTCGAGGACAGGGTCTATTGAACCGTGCCAGAGGTGAATTTTCTTCATGGTTCAAATGCCGGGGTGGTATCTTTCTCGCGCGTTTCAATCTGCTCCGTGAGCGCAAAACCACCATGCTCTTTCACGAAGCCCAAGGTGGCAGCGCGAGGGTAGGTTTTACCCATATTCGTCAGGGCGTAGCGACGCGCTTCAGCGTAACCGTTATCTGCTGGGGTTTCCGTAAGAATGCCGGCATCGATCAACTCATCGAAGGCAGCGCGCGCTTGAACTGTGAAGCAGCGTTCCTGGTTGTCTAAAACCAATGAGGCCTTTGGAGACATGAAACGTGTGACGAGGATTAAACGCGCATCATCGCTGAGAATTGGCAGGGCGCGCACCTCGTAGATACGTTCCCGGCCGGCGCTGTCGGACCATTCAGTGGACTGCAGACCGTCGTCCCAGAAAGAGAACACATCATCCGCTGCCACGTCGAAATCCTGGATTGCGCGCTTGAAAGTGTCAGTGTCGGTCTCGCCATCGTTTTGCAGAATGGACTTCGCTTCCGGCCATCCGCGCGCGTGGATTTCAAATGTCTTACTCAAGGTTCAAGACCCTCATCTTCAGGTTCATCATCGAAGGTGAGTGCTTCGAGATGGTCAGCATACTCCCCTGAAAGGCCCTTGCTCTCGATGAATGCGCGAGATTGAGCCTCCAAACCCTCTGTGGTCAAACCTTTTTCGATCTGCGCGCGCAGGATGCGGCCAGCCGGGTCATCGTCGTCCAGATCAATATGCTCGCTCTCAGCGTTGCGAACGCGGATGCGGTAGTCGCTGTTTTGCATATACCACTGGTCGTATTCCTTCTCGGTCACCTCGAGAACCTGGACAAAATCTGACTTAGAGACCCCACGGCATGGCATCACCGGCGTACTCGATCGGTCACTCGTTGGGACGTTGTACATGACAACCTCATCGCCCCGGACACCACCATGCCAGACACCATTCATGACAAAAAAATCGAAGCCCTTCTCAGTCATGCTTTCGACGCTCACCATCAGGCCGGCGGCTTCGGAGAAAAGTGTCATCCCAACTTTGGGGGTAGCGAGATCGCGCGTTTTCATATTCTGCCCTTCATTGCTTTTCGCAAGAATAGGCTTCCCCCGTGAAAAGTAGAAAAGCTTACGTGGTTGAAGCCTCTAATCCGCTTCAGGTCCCACTGACGTGAAGCCTTGAGCGACACCAACCGATACATCCATCTCAACGCAGCTCCAGGCAACAATGGCGTTTCCACCTGAGGCCACCTGGATCGGTGCCGCCAGAATCTCCGCGCCGGTCTCACATTTGGCTTCCGTCTCTGCCCCGCCAAGCAGACTGGAGGTGATGACATCGCCCGGTACATAGGCGGGCTCCTGCCCGTCACCTGTTGCAGTGGTCGCGATGACGGTCATCAAAACAAACCAGAGAGTTTCCATAGCATCTCCTTGGCGTCGAGCGCCTGTTGTACGTTCTCAGATCAGCTGAAGCTGATCATTCTGAGGGATCGGTGGGACTGGATCACCCGCCGCAATGTCGCGCTGGATATGGCCATGACAGGCGTCCGGCGCGCACCAGCAAATCAAGTCCTTGCCGGCCAACTCGCGGCGGATGCGCTCGACAATATCCGGGTTCTCGTGCAGCCAGGCGATATATTTAGCGATCACCTCTTCGCGCGTCCCGTCTTTCCCGATGGAAAATGGGTTGCCGTAAGGTGAAGGGCGGCCAACATAAACCGCCCCTGCCCGGTGTTTGCCGACCTTACGTGCGTTGAGAACAACAGGCCGGTTCATTTCCCGGATGCAATCAAGGCTGCGCGGCCAGTATCGGTGATCCGCCACTTTGCGTTTTTCAACTGGTCCTTCTTCGTGCCCACAAGCTTGATCCAACCGCGGCGCTGACAAGCACCAATTGATTGCGGCGAGACACCAGTAAGGATCTGACCAGGTGTCTCCACAGCCTGCTTCAAGACCGCCACCTGCCCTGCAGTGGGTGCGGCCGCTGGGGGCGAGGTATCCAAATCATCCTGATTTTCAGTCGAATTGGCGCCGATCGTTTCGGGCATGGGCTTTGCGGGTTTCTCCTGAGCCTTTTCAGCCTCAGATACAGTGGGGGGTGTTTCCGAGGCCATCTTGTCGATCTCCATGCGGACCGCCTTCATCAGGCCCATGTAGCCCGCATCGAGAATATCGACCGGGTGAAGCTCGACAAAGCTCTTCTCAGAGGCAAGAGTTGCAGGAATCGCGACGATATAGGGCGTCAACTTCTCTGGCGCGACCGCGAAGAGATGCATGTCAAAACCATAGCGAGGGGAGAATTTGTCTTCACCATTGCAGGTGATCCGGTAGACCTCGGCCGTTGCGTCATCAGCGATGTCTTTGCGGTGACTGCGGTAAAGGCGTAGGCGATCCGTGTGCAACTGTCCCACAATGGAGAGCGCCTGCTTGCGCAGCACGTGGTTCAGGATGGCGCCGCGCTTATTCCAAAGCAGCAACTTTGCACCAATGCCTGCGGCAACAAGAGGAAGTAGAGGTCCAGCCATAAAATATCTCCAAGGTATGTCGTGGTCTGCCACGCTTTGTTGTTCGTGGTTAATATATGTCTTTCTGACTTCAATATAAGGTTGTCTTGATGTTTTTCGCAAAGCATTATGCGGTAAGAGCCAATCGCGGCATCTCGCCGATATGGCAGATTCCCGTACAAAAGCTCTGGCCTTCCCTGACCAAAGGGTTATGAGGCCCTAGCCAAAAGGAGATAATCAGATGCCAAACTTCACTCTGCAGATGGATGACATGGAAATCGTCATGTACTTAGGTATTCATGATTTTGAAAAGCAGACCCCTCAGCGTGTGATCATCTCTGCGACAATCGAAACACAAATCGAAAAATATGACGATCATGGTTTCTATGATTACGACGATCTGGCCGGGTTTGTTCGTGATTTTAACGGGGTCTATATCGACACTCAGGAAGAGCTTGTCGAGCGCATACATGGATTTATCACATCTTCGGATAAGGTGGTCTCAGCCATCGTTCACAGCCGCAAACCGGACGTCTACCCTGATGCTGAAGGGGTCGGTTTGGTCTATGGCCAGGCGCCAACTTCTCACGGCCGCGCACCGCATGTGGTTCAACTCGACAATCTGGCGATCGACATGCATCTCGGGGTCCACCCGCATGAGAAGGCCAAGGCACAACGTGTGCTTGTCTCGGCCACCATCGTGACACAGATCGACAGTTATGAAGACCGTGGCTTTTACGATTACGACGATCTCGTGGACTTTATCCGCGGCCTCAGCGGGACATCCATCGAAACCCAGGAAGAACTTCTGGTCCGGGTCCATGAATTCATCATGGCTTCGCCAAAGGTGTCAGACGCGATTGTGCATACCCGCAAACCTGACATCTATGATGATGCAAAGAGCATCGGAATTGTCTTCGGGGCCCTGCCCTTCCCGTATCAGCAGACAAAGCTGGGCGCAGGTCATACCGGGTCTCGCTTTGAGCGTCGCGAAGCTGCCTGACCCTTACATCTCGAGGACAGCCTCTTCCTCCGCCTGGAGTTCCTTCTCCGCGCGGAGGCGATCCGTTCCCGGCAAGCCGATGCCAAGTTGCAGCTCACTATACAGATCTTCATACGCCTCAACATATTCCGACAGACCAGGCCAAATCTCCTCGAGATCCTCATAGATCCAGTTGTCGAACCTGATCCTGCCAGCGCTCGGATGATCAAGATGCAAAAAGAGATCGCCATTGCCGGCAATGAAATCCGGGTTGCTCCCAGGCCAGCGCGCTTCGATTTCATTGACCCAATGCTGTGAAAGCGTGTTGAAACGATCCGAAAGCTGGTCCTCGATGCGCTCTACCTCCCGGTAAAGCCAAGCGCGAAGCTCCGCTGCTGTTTTAGTGCGGACCGGCTGCTCCCAATTTTTCCCGCCCGGGCCGTTCACTTCCACCGTCAGGCCGTAGTCGGTTTCGATTTTCATATCGAGATCGATCACCACATCATCTGTTGTGGCATAGATAAAGGCGGCGATGTTTTCCATGATCTTGGTGGCGGCACCCTGAAGGCTGTCATCATCAGCCCCATAACCATGAACACGCAAAGACGGTTGCTGCGCATCATCGATGTCGATCGAGATGGATGCGGGCACCGGACCAATTGAAAGAGCTGCGCCCGAGAGCACGGAACCTGTCCCGTTCAGAAAGCCCACCTCGGAGAGACCTGAGCCATCCGCACTGCTGTAGTTGGCTGCCGCATGCTGGAACCCGAAGCCCTTCATGCGCTCTTGTAGATCTGCCATCTGATCCAAGATCATACCCCAAGCTTCGCGTGCCACCTCACTGATGATAATCGGCGCCATCAGGAAGGAGCCCCGAGTTCTGCATCCGTTGAAGGCTCTGGCGTAATCGCCCCCATTTCAATCAAGGCTGCCTTCACTTCCGCCATCCCCTTGGCATCTACGGTCCAAGCGGGAACTCCGCCTTCAAGATTAAGACCCAAGCCCGCATCAAAAATATTCGAGCTCCAACCATCTTCTCCCGTGAGCGTTGAGAGATTGTACCGGCTCACATATTGGCCGAGCACCTCGCCCTCAGGGGATGTATCGAAGTCATATGTCGCGTCGTAAAACTCGACCATCGGGTCCGCATTCTCATGGGTCAGCTGCATCCCGAGACCATAGGCATCGCCTTGATTAACGAGACGCATGCGAAATTCGCGTCCCGTTTGGTGGTTTTTGATCAGTTGGGTGTTCATCACGGTCTCTTTCACATTGCCAGCTCGAGGGTATCTTCATCGAGTTCGAGGTCGTCGTCGTCTTCGACATCAAACGGGGAGAAGCCCACGAAATTGCTCAATTCTTCGCACAGAGGGCCCCAGACGTTGTCACGATAGTCAACGACACGTTCCGTAGGGCCGTATTGGATCATGTGGTGACAGTCATCGATCTGCATCGAATTTCGCATGGAGGAAACCAACATCGTGCAGGCAAGTTCGTCATTACCATCGTAATGCGCCATCGTACGCTTCAAGATATGGGTGAGACCCTCTACGGTTTCCTCTTCGAAGCCATAATTCGCATAGTCATGCATTTGCGTATACATGCAGGCGACCGTTTTCAGGAAGTCAGGCGTCCTGCCGGCATTCCCGAAAATCTTCCCCTCGATGTAGCCCCAGTCCAACTCGGAAAAGAACTCAATCGGCTCCGACCCTTCACCAATATTATTGAAATGGAGTGTATTGCATGTGCCATCGACCTCTTTAATCACGACCTTAAGCCGGGCTGTCTCTGCTTCATGAGAGAAGGTTGCGACAATGCCTCCTGTGGTGGTGAAGTCGTATTCTTTGATCTTTGACATTCAATCATCCTCGATGTGTCATTTGGCCTATCTGAAGGCTATGCGGATGTTGTGAAAACTCTAAGTGATGCCTATCAACAGAAGACTTCAGGGCTCCGGGTCAGGCTCCGCCAGCTTAGGGAGCTCCATCCCGAAGAAGCCCTCATACATCTCTTCCACCGAGTACCGCCGGATCTCCTGAACGCCCCCTGCATCAAAGACTGTTACCGTGCCATCGGCCTCAACCGTGACAGGCAACACATAGGCTTCGTCATCCGCATCCTGCAGGTCACCACGCGCAACCGCGTCAAGAACGACATCATGATCTTCCTGGGCCGCTTCCGTTGCAGTTTCAAGCGATGGGTAAAGCGAATAGGCCTCTGCAAATCCTTGCGCTGTGAAAGCTGCCACTTCATCGTCGGGCGCATTGTCAGGATGTGGCTCAGTCCCTTCGAATTCCGCTTTGAACAGCATAAAGCCTTTGACGGTCATGATCACATCTCCATTTCAATTGAGCTTTCCTCGTCGACCGCTACGGCCGCCTCGATCGAGACGTCGGTTTTGTAGGTGAAAGCATCATCTGCCACATCCAGCTGCTCGAGGCGGTGCTGGAAGAAGCTATGCATTTTCTCATGCAGATCCATTACCACGCCGACATGGCCAACGTTCTCGACAGCCATACGCGGGTCATCCCCCTGAACAGGGTCCTTTTCCGACCTGAGGTAGTCCATATAGGCGATCCCGATGGAGCGGCGCACATAGGCTTCTGCGTCACCACTGGCGATGCCCTCATCGAGAAGATAGGCGACAGCTGACTCCGCGACATTCACGAACCGTTCATCAAGGTCCATGACTTGTTGAGCATAGGCGTCCAACGACTGTACCGTCCAATTGCCATCGCGGGCCTCGACCTCCCCTTCCGATCGCGCCATCTCGAAAGCAAGCTGCATTTCCTCGTTGCCCTCATATTGCGCATATTTCATCTCGGAGATCTTGGTTGCAAAACGCACCCGCATGTCGGTGGCAGGCGACAGCACAGCCCCATTTTCTACCAGCACATCAGCGATACCCCGGATCTTCGAGAAATGCGCCATAGTCATCCCATCGCGAACTTCCTGGATCGACATTGGCGCAAACTGCGGCATCATCTCGAAATCAGTCCGGTCCCCATAGGCCCCGGCAATTGCCGCAAGCTTAAGGCCGCCCACGATGGCGATCACACCGTAGCTGGCATAGTTCTTCCAAGTTTTACGAGCCATGAATTTTCTCCGAGATGTGCGTTCTAAGAAAGCATAGGGCGCAGTTGCGAAAACAAGAATGCCAATACTAATTAGGGTTCATCATCCATATAGCTTGGCACCGCAAAGACTTCATCGAACACCTGAGGGCTAACCTCCTTCAGGAACTCTTTCGCCTGCTCTTCTTCGTCCACATACACAGAGAAGCCAACCATCTCACGTGTAGGGCTTTGAGGGCGGGCAGCGAGATAATTCGACAAGCGCAGCGCACTTGGATGTTTCTGCGCCTCAAGCGCATAGTAAATTGCATCAGCACCGTATCCAAAGCCCCAGTCATCTTTGACCAATTCAGCCACTGACGCGGCGCCAGCTTTAGCGAGCCATTCAGAAATATCGGCTTTGAAGACAACAATAAAGAGGTCATCCTTGATGGTGGCAAGGACCGGAGTTCCGTAAATGTCTTCTGGTTTTGACCAAATCACATCTACACCAACCTCCCCCATTTTTGCGGCCTCGGCTGAGGTAAAGGTATCCGCGGGATCAATATTATCACTGGCGACGGTGATCCAATCGCCATTGGCCTTTTGGATGCGGTTAGATTCAGAAATTGAGCGCATAACCCAGCGGTCTTCAGCCTCAGCCAGCCCGTAGTCTTTGAAGACATGTTTCAAAGTTTGCGGCTCGGCGCGCAGCTCGGCCGCCAAGGCTTCCAGCGCCAAAGCCGCTTTCTCCGCGGTCAAGTCGACACCGTCGGCATCGATAAGGCCGGGTACGTTCACCGTGACCTTATAAGGGACTTCATAGCTCATTTTTGGCTCCAGTTCACAATTCGAATATATCTTGAGTGTTAAGTTCTTCTTCAGTGTCGTAGGGCATACCGCTCAGAACCCCGTAGTCCCAGACGACATGGAAGGTTTCATCCCCTGAGGTGACCAGCCAGCCGCCGTTGTGCAGGCCAATGCAGGCATCGACATTACGCACATCTTCGTAGGCAGCCTCGATCTTCTCGCCTGCGATGGGAGTCCCCGCCGTATGATCACCCGGGCCCCATAGCCCTACGACCATTTCAGGGGTGATGCGGGTGGCGCCGCGCAGGACAACTTCCTGCTCGAGGCCTGCGTATTGGTGCCACGACGGGCCGTGCTCCTTCAGGCCCAGCTCCACGAAGAGCGCTTCGATGTCGATGCCTTGCTCTGCGGCCGTCACCTCTCGGCGCATAAGAAGCAGCTCCTCATCTGCTGACATGCCTATATGGCGGTGCCGCAGGATGCGCATGAGGGCCGCTTGGGCTTTTGACCAGCAGGAATAGGTCCGCGGGTCGAGATCAACCGCCCTACCCTCTCTCAGCGCCTGCGCCTTATCTTTATCGATCGTCACGACGCGCCAGAGGGCGCCACCCGCGAAGCGGCAGCCTTCAGGCAGGCTTTTATCGATCTCAGCAATGGCTGACATGTCCTTAGAGCCGAGCTTACCGACCCCCACATGAGCGGTCGCGAGCTCGCAAAGGCGAAGACCTGCTACTTTCATGGGGTCGGCATGTCTTCTGCGGCAGCCTCGGGCTCAACAACCTCAAAGCGATGTCCCTGCGCGCGCAGACCCTCACTGAAGATCCACTCCTCCTGTTTGGTGAGGTGGATATCCGGGCGTTGGCCTGTCGAGGTGATCATCGGCGCAAATGCCGAAAGGCTCTGCGACATAAAGCCTTTGCCCGGCAATATATCCGCACGCAGGACGTCAGAGCGGTTTACAGCAATAAGAGCGATGACGGTATCTGAGGGCATGAAGACGACCCGTTCAAAGTTCTCGTTGAACTGACGGTCCAGCTGGCGGGCGAAGTCATTAAGGCCCCAATTGCTGGGGGGATCCTGCTTCTCGAAATTAGCCTGCGAAATGACCTTGCCTGTGATCGTGGGCACATCGCCAATAGCCAGAGCGGACCAGTCCGGATCTGATGTTGCAAAGATACCCAGCGCCATTTTCTGGTTGCCCCAGGCCTCGCCCAGCCTCAACAGCTCACCCGGGACCAGATCTGGGACCGGATCGACCGGATCGAAATACCCAATATCGAGACCCTCGCCCCCGAAAAGCTCGAGGCCAGCCATGAAGTCTTTCTGGCGCACATAAATCGTTTTGCTGTCCGCGGCATCGTCGGGCATGGCAAAGGTCAGCTTGCGCACATCACCATCCGAGGTGAAGTCGCTTGAGACCAGACGGCGCGGATCATTCAGCGAGGCAATCAACTCCCGGGCTTCGCGGTTGAGGGCGGCTGCTTCTTTCTTCCAGGCCGAGATGCCGCGTTCACCGATGTCCATGCGGGCCCCGTGGACGGTCATCAAAGCACCGCGGTACCCGGTCATGTTGTAGTAGAGCTCATCGACCTTCGTGCCATTGACCTTCACATCATAGCGGGCTTCCCGCTCCATGATATGGCGGGATTTGCTTTCTTCGATGGTAAGCTTGAATGTCATGGTGGCCTCTCTTCGTATTGGATCTGTACAGCAGGACGCCGCTTGCGAAAACAAGCAGCATTTTATTTTTCGTGATCTACATATCCAGGCTGTCGAGCGCGGACATCTTCTCCTCGACCAAGTCTTCGGGGCGGTGACCGGCGCCAGTGGTATCCCAGATGGTTTCCAGAATGAATTCGAGTTTGGTCTTGCGCGCATGAGTCAGCTTCTGGCCCAGATCATATTGCATGGATGATGTAGTGCCATAGTTATCATAGGCGCCGGTCAGAACGGTCCGGCGGTCAACAGTGACGACAAAACTCCCACGGCCGAACTCTTCCTCTTGGCAGCTCTCAAACCCCAAACGATTGCCGTAGGAGTCCTGAAGCTCCTGCCGGATGAGTGCAGGGTCCTTGGCACAGATCGCAGCAATGGCTTGCGGGCTGTGGTCGTCGAGAGTGATGCCTGGGGTATCATCAAAGATATTCTCCACCGCTTCAGGCTCCGGATCGAGAGAGGCTTCCAGCTCGGCAGCCTGGCGCCGCAGATCGGCCGCCTTCAGGCGCGTAAGAGTATCTTCTACCGCATGGTAGTCTTCTTCTGTGACATTGATGGCTACATCTGCCCCAATACTCTGCAGGTCGCGGATCATCTCTTCTGAAACATAACAGATCTGCTCCGGATCACTGCCTTCCTTGACGAGATGCATCATGAAATTTCGGGTATTCATCTGTGGATCTGGTCGCGGCGAAACCGTAAGGCGGCCCGGTGCAGCCGAACTATCCAAGTCTCCATCGGTAAAATGACTATCGATTGCCAAGCCGCCATTGCGCCACTGAGTGCCCGCTAACACGGAAGCAGCCTGGTCCAGGCTGAGCCGCGCAACGCGTTCATAGTCTACCCCACCCATGTCATGGCTACGGATGCACAAAAGTGCCATTGCCTGTGATTGATATGTTTGGGGGCGAAGGGTGAGTGTGCGCATGGAAGCCTCTCAGATATCAAAGGATGCCTGCGCTCTGCGCACAGGCTCGGGGGTGAATGTTGTTACCTGCCGGCCGCAAAGAGTAAGCTCAGGAATTTTCGGCGCTGCGACCTCGAAGGGCGTAGTTGGATCGTGATCCGCCACCTCTTGGCGCAGCTCCATCCAGAGCCGGCCGAGAATGTTCTCGCCGCGCAGGATGCCATTCTCGTTGAAAGTTCCCCAGAAATTGTCCCGGCTGGATATCTCAACAATAGGCACTTCTTTTGTTTTCGCAAAGAGCTCCGACATCTCCTCCGGATGATGTCCATAGCGTAACCGTAGGGAGTGACGCATCAGCGAGACGTTCACATCATACCAATCGGCACGCGTCTCTTGGCTGCGCGTATAAGCAAGACGTTTTGCTTTGACAGGATGCGGCTCCGCCAAAATCTCCGCCTGAAACTTCGGAAGATGCGGAAAGCGCATGGCCTGGTAGTAGTTTTCTGTGGCCGGCACATGAAGATCGACGACACGCAGCGCAAATCCCGCGTGCATATTGCTGAAGGCTCCATAGGCGTCGGAAGTGCGCAAGAAAGCTGCGACCTCGTTCTGGATATAGGTCCGGCTCATGAACTGACCTCGGGCCCTGATAGATCATAATCAAAGAGGCTCTGATAAATAGGATCGGCTGTGGCGTGGGCGGTAACCCATTCCTGTAGCTTCTCGGTGTCGCCGTCGCCGGCCGCGGCGCCGACGATGGCCTCCACGGCGGCGGCCGGGTCCGCGCTGAGCACATAGCCGTTCATGCTGAGCACCATCGACATGGCCCCATAGGCCGCGCGTTTGTTTCCATCCGCGAAGCCATGCGCTTTGGCAATGGACATGCCCAGGGTTGCCGCAACCGCCGGGACGGTCATATCTGGCTCATAGAACTTGCGGCTTTCCGTGCGGCCCCATGCCCCGGCGATCGCATCAAGCGAGCGAATACCCGAGGCGCCACCGGTCTGCTCCACGACGTGGTCGTGAAGGCTGATGATCAATTCGACACTGGGGATCTGAATGGTAGACATGGGATTCTTTCAGTAGATTGAGCGTACCGCAAAACTAAGCGATCACCATGAAAATGGTAATGACGTTATTCGCACCTATAGGTCAAGCTCAGGTCACCGGTTGGCTGAGGTACAGGCACTTGGACCATCGACAAAGCAATACCACTGATTTCCACCTGCAGATCATCGCCGGCCCAAACAAATGACCCATCATCCGCCCGTGCGTAGGAGAAAACGGAATCCCCCACTGTCGCAGCAGGCAAAAGCACGCGCGATTGCGCTGGAACCCGCCTGGCAAGATCACGCCAGGTTTCGCCGTCGATATCCAACCAGAAAAGTCCCTGATGAATATCAACATCACAGGTGTTTGTGATATCGATGCCGGAGAATGTCACTGCGGGCATAGCATGCTCTTCAGCTTCGTCCAGCTCCATACCGTCGCGCGGGAAAAGGCTAAAAGTTGTGCCCCCTTGATCAACCGGATCCTGAACAACTCCGATCGGTGTGCCACCATACAAGAGCGGCGCTCCCCTGCCCATCTCAGGAAGAAGGCAATCGAGACGGCCTGTTGTCGCCTCTATTTCCGTGACCGTGCAGACCGTGAAAGCCTGGATCGGCTGGGCGCCACCGGCGTAATGGAGAACCTCGAGCGACTGACCCGGTTCTGGTTCAAGCCTGCGCGCCCCGACTGTCATATAGTTGGCAGGGTATGGCCGACCTTCAATCACGCCAAGGCGCATGAGGGAAATGGCATCCCCTTGCGGATAGGCGCTCACTGCGAACTCACGCGGGCCCGGCTTTGCCGCAAAAACACCCGCCTCTTCTGCTGCATTCACCCCAGGTAACGCGGATATCACACCAATAGGCGACCCCGATGAGTCAAACAGGCAAGCTTCAGAAGTAACGATGAGATCAGGTGATACCAGCATACCTGAGCAGTGGGGCAACTGACCGTCGGCCTGGAGTGCTACCAGCTCCATACGGCCTTTACCTAAAGCCTGCGCGGTTTCTGAATGTGCAAGGTGCGGTGCGATGGCGAGGACAAAGGCGAAGATAATCCGCATATCACGCAGCTGACCAGCGCCGGTAGTCCTGAACAAAGGCTTCCTGTAGATCATTCTCAATTGTGCCCGGGCGCTGCTTGCGGACCTCGGTGACGGCCATGTCAGGTGTCATACCCAAGTCTTGAAGCAACATTGCGGCCACTGTACCAGTGCGACCAAGACCTCCAAGACAATGGATCAAGACGCCCCCGAAGTTCCCGATATCGCGCTGGAGAGACTTTGACAGATCTCGCCATTCGGCAACCTGTTCACTGTTGGGTACATTGCCATCAATAATCGAAAAATGATGCCAGTCGAGATCGGCCTTAGGGGCCTCGAGCTTGATGTGCGGCATCTGATAATACCGCATTTCGTTCCACTCCATCAATGATACGATGGATTTGTAACCTGCGTCTGAAATCTCGCGAAGATCACAACCCAGATCTCGGTTCCAGGGCGAACCAGTTTGCGAAGGCCCCTTTTTGCCGGGACAAATGGTCATCCCAATGAACCCACGACCAACGCGAAGCCGCGCAATCCGTAAAGGATCTGTTTGGGACGTCCGCATCTCAGGCATCTGCCGGGGCCATCAGGCTCAAGGAGCTGTTCAGAAAAACGGTCACCTCATCGCGCTGCGGCATGCAGTCATCATTCCAGTCCGTCATGCCGGTGCGTGGGTCGGTAACGCTCAAACAGGTAATCTCGACGGTCCAATCAGTACCGTCGTCCGCGCGCTCATCCGACATCGCAGCGGCTTTATGCCAAGCGGCCGGAATATCGCCTACCAAAAGGTCCTGCTCGCCCTCACCTGAGACATAGCTCTCAAAGACCACATCTTCATGCCCTTCATCATTAGACAAGGTTATGCGGTAATCGAATTTGTATGGCGCGGTCATTCCAGAAAATCCCATGTTGCGAAAATCGTTATTCACAATTTCTGCGTAACCTGGCTCCTTTACAAGAGCAAATGGTTTTTAACCGCATTTTTCGCAGTTCTTGTGGATTTCATGACACCCGCACCGTGACGGGCCGATCGCGGATTAAAAGCCGCAGGAATAGTCCTCATCGTCAGGCTCTGCCTCTCTGGCAACAATCATCTTCCGGGCGCGCTCGATCTGTGTGACGCAGGCGCCGTGGTATTTTTCCAAAGCGCCAAGCTCCATTGCCTTATCGAAAGCCATTCCAGGCAGCCAAGACTGCATATCGTCTTTGAAAGTCTGGAAGTTCTCTGAGAGATCGGCCAGGTAGTCACGCTGCAGGCCATTGCTGATTGTGGTCATGCTGCTTCGATAGGATGCGCAGGCCACTTCGAGGCGCTTGTATAAGTCATCATCCGAGACCGCGTCCATGTGGTCCATGACGTACCCCATGTCGTATACGTCACGCCATTTCATCGCCGGCCGGGCCGACATCGCCATGATCTTATCTGCCCAGATTGTATCCAGGGTCGCTGCCGGAATGGGTTGATAGGTTTCGATACCAACTGCCTCACCAGTGGCGTCAAAGGTTCTGTACTGCGATGTGATATCGGGCTCGGCAATGTAGAATTCAGTTTTGATCTTAACGACACCAATCCTGCTGGGGTGTTCCCACCGCCCTGTCCATCGCATTACAGTCCCGGGATCGGCATCGCGCACTTTGCCGCGGGCCTTCCCTTTGTCGACAAGCTCAAACCTGGCGCCTGGGGTAACCTCATCGATACGCTCTGCCGCCTGGCGCTCCACCTCTTCCCGTACGGCATCAAGATCATTGGACATTGAAGGGCTTACGACAAAGTCGAGATCTTCCGACCAGCGCGGGGACCCGTGGATCGTTGAGATCGATGTCCCCCCGTGGAACATGATGCGCCCTTTCATATCACTCAGCGATCCGGCGATGCCGTCGAGCGTGAAAATCTGAAGGGTTTGCGAGATCATCGTCTTCTCGGCAGGGGTCAGATGACCGCGTTTGGAGAGGTCCATTGTTATTATTATCCTTGAGGGCGTTTTCCTTAATCTATTTCCCACCGGTGAAAGCCGAAAGACGGATTTCCTGTAACGCAGCCCTGTTACGCTCCAAGTTATTGAAAAACATAGGTAATTATATGACCTTACCCTGCATTTTAGGCCTAAAACAGACCCTGTTACAAGCATATTGAATGTTTTCAATGACTTAACAAGCGTAACGCGTAACGAAAACGTATGTCTTTATATGGGACGACATCTATGGGAGGGATGTCTGACTCCTATGTACACTTTTTCTATATTTCTGTTACAGACATATATATATCTATTAAGTACATAAAAATCAGATACTTGAGAGCGTAACTTAAAGTTTAATATCATGTAACAGTGTTACAGGACTGATACTAAACGATAATTCGGCCCAGACTTCTTGATTTATCAAAAATCCCGTTACAAATATGCTCTCCGACCTGATTCATATAAACGATCAAGGCCCCAATCACATATTTATTTTCCGGAGATCTTTCTGCTCAGGGAAAACTTTTAGGGAGGGAAATGCATCGGTTCTCATCGGCGCGTTTGTCCAATGTCAGGGCGCGAGACAGGGTTGGTGGTCCTCGGAGCTGGCCTGCAGGCGGGGCGTGACGGGTAGTGATCCGCCTCACCCCTGATCGTTATGTACCATCGTTTAATAAGGCGATGCACAGAACTCATAAAGATAAACGATGATCCCGTCAGGCTCGCACACCCTCACATCAAGATCATCAAACCAGCCTACGACATTCCTGAAACCATCAGAAATGTCGCGCCAATACAGTCCAGAAGGCCCTCTTCAACATAGAGACGCACCTCAAATGACCTGGCACACATGCAACACATTCGTGAAACTTATCTATTTTTCGCACCACCCTAACATCATGACCTGTGCTGCCCTATTTTAAGATCAAGGATAACTGATCGAAGTGAGATGAACGTGCAGACTAAGAAGTCCAGCAGCCCTAAAGGGCACATTCGCCCGAGACACATCAAGAAGAGCGCACCTTTGGCACAGCCTCCACGCGAAGCGGGTGAGGTTCACCCGCGCCGGTACCCCATGCACAAGGATCCTGCGAAGGGTCAGGTCTATGGTGGGGTTTGCAACACCACAGCCTGCCACGCGCGCCGCGCAGTCTGGCTCAACCGCGGGACCTTCGGCCTTTATTGCACGACCTGTGCGCATGGTCAGAACCGCTTTAATGAGGTGCCGATCTGCATTGGAGTCAAAAGCAAGCCGAGTATCGAAGAAATGGACGCCCATCACGCGGCAATGATGCAGGAAATGCGTGACCACAAGCTGCGCCAGAATGACGTGTCACCCTCCGCATAACGTCCTGCGAAAAACGTAGACCGGAAATAACGCCGATTCCCCTTTACCCTGGTTCTGGGGACCGGTATACCCAGCAGACATTCAGCGCCAAGCAAAAGAGCGCTCACCGTGCCAGACATGATTATGTCTGGCGTATCGACCTTAGGCCGAGCAGCCACGAGCCCGAAATAATGGGCCAGGTCAATAAGTTGATCACCTGAAGATACATACAGCCATCCGGAATTACCACGGAGGCAGCCGCGACAAGTCTACAACAACCCCCCTAAAAGGAGTATGTTCGTGTAGACTTAAAGGCGTGCGCGCTATGGCCTTTTGGCTAGGTAGGCAGTACATGCTGCGGTGAATCATCGAGGAAGCAGTAATGAACATCGCAACGCACATCCAGCACAGATCTGGTCATCAGGATCTGGAAGACGCTCTGGCTACGCTGCGCAACTGGGCAGACAATGCCAATGTCGAAGATATGGACGATCTGGATCCACTTCTGGCGCGCGTATTATCAAATCAAGACTACCCTGTACTGAACCGGGACTACCCGACAAATTTCACGGTAGGCGAGACATATAAGGCCACCCTGCCCGACCTTCAGAATGGCCCGTCCAGCCTGATCCGCGGCTCGAAACAGATGATCCAACACGTTGGTATCTCCAATTTTCGCTTGCCGATCGGCTTTCAGCTGCGCGACGGCGGTGCCATCACGCTGGAGACCTCCGTGACCGGTTCGGTTTCTCTCGACGCGGAAAAGAAGGGCATCAATATGTCCCGGATCATGCGCAGCTTCTATGAACATGCAGAAGAGACATTCAGCTTTGAAGTCATGGAGGCCGCGGTCGATCGATATAAGGCCGATCTTGAAAGCTTTGATGCGCGTATTCAGATGCGTTTCTCGTATCCCATGAAGATCAAGAGCCTGCGTTCGGGTCTTACCGGCTATCAGTTCTACGATATTGCCCTCGAGCTCGTCGAGCAAAACGGTGTGCGCAAGAAGATCATCCATCTTGATTACGTCTACTCCAGCACCTGCCCCTGCTCATTGGAGCTCAGCGAACATGCGCGTGAGACACGGGGACAGCTGGCCACACCCCACTCGCAACGCTCTGTTGCTCGGATATCTGCAGAATTGAACTGGGATGCAGATGTTCTGTGGTTCGAGGATCTGATCGAGATGTGCCGTAAAGCCGTACCCACTGAGACCCAGGTCATGGTGAAGCGGGAAGACGAACAAGCTTTCGCCGAGCTGAACGCAGCCAATCCGATCTTCGTGGAAGATGCCGCACGGCTCTTTTGTGAGCAGCTGCTCGCAGATGGGCGGGTCAATGATTTCCGCGTCATCGCCAGCCACCAGGAAAGCCTGCATAGTCATGATGCGATCAGCGTGTTGACCCAAGGGGATACTTTCGCGGCTGAGAGCATCGACCCGAAACTGTTCAGCACCCTGTTCCACGTCGGTTAAGGCAGGATCGCGCCACTCAGGCCCCGGCTGCGCAGCGGCCGGGGTCGGGATCTGTTATTCGGAGTCGTTGCTCGATTTTTCGCACGGCAATTCTTGTGCTTCTTTGTACATTCGCATGCATGATGCAACGAGGATGAGGACCACACCCGTCACAATCGCGATCAACGGTAGTGTCGGTGGTTCCATGTCATGCAGTCGCGAAGCCAGAAACACGCCTCCCCCGGCCAAAATCAAACCTGCGTAAGTCATACGCTTGGGGAGCGGACCTATACTGAGATGCGAAATACGGTTTTTCATAACGATTCTCTTATAAGATTCAGTGCTTCATAGTTTGTGAATATGGCGCAACTATGGTCTTTTAGAAAAGAAAAAGGCGATCTGCAAGATCGCCCGTGTCAGTACAACTTGCTGGTTGATGAACACCAGAAATATCAGACGGCCGTACCCTCAATTCCATATCGCATTGGTTTTCCACTCTTTGTTGTTGTGGCATCTTACGTTGGAAGAAAGCTGACCGCCCTCTTGCGCCGCAGCGCTGCATTCCTGCTGGGGTTGATTATGCGCGATCGCTGAGCATAAGTAAACTGTGTATTTTTCGCAAAGCGTCAGGATGTCTGTTCATGATACTGGGTATCGGTTCTGATCTGGTGAACCAGGATAGAATAGAAGCCTCCATCGAACGCCTTGGCATGCGTTTACTCACAAGGGTATTCACGAACAATGAGATCTCCGAAGCTGAAGCGGCGATGGACACCATAGGCTATTATGCAAGAGGCTGGGCTGCAAAAGAAGCAACGCTCAAAGCGATCGGGACCGGACTGCGCGCGGATATAGCATGGCGAGACATTGATACCTCCCACCTGATGGATGACAGGCCGCGGCTGCGACTTCTTAGGGGTGCGGCGGCATATGTCAGTGCTCGGTTCTGCCCTCTCCACCTGATTGAACTCAATCTGACATTCTCGGAGGCCGTGCCCTGGACGCAGGCCTTTGTGATCTTCCATGAACCCGACCCAGTCGACCGGTAGATTTCTGCGTGGAGTTTTCACGATATCGCGCAACCATGAATGCGTGGCCTAGCAAGCTGCGAAATTGCTCATATATGAAATTAAGATCAACGTGAAAATGAGGATGGACCGCCGAATGAAGAAGCGCAGGATGCAGCCACCAAGACCTAATTTGGTCTGTGCGGGTCATCTGGCGGATGTCTGCGGCGGGCACTGCGATCCCTTCATTTCCCCAGTAAATCGCACGGAGTAAGCGCATGACCCAGATCTCGATCACAGGAATTTTCGTCCTCGACCGTGATATCGAGAGGTTCAAGCCTGACTTCGTTCTGTCGATCACCGATTTGGATGGCTGTGATCAAGAGATTGCCCTGGATGTTCTGACAAAGGCAGCCGTTCCCTTTCATCACATGGGTTTCTACGATGTGCCGCGGCTCCTGAATGGTTGCGTGCCACCAAACCTGCCGGACATGACTGAAATGATGGCCGTCCTTGATTACGAGCTTCCCTTGGCGCCCGAACGCATCATGGTCCATTGCCACGCCGGCGTATCTCGATCCCCTGCTGTAGCGCTCATTGCACTTGCCCATCTTTCGGCCCGCGAGGGTAGGTCGTCACCAGAAGAGGGTCGGCGCATCGCACGGCAGGTATTTGATGCCCAGCCAATGTCTCAGCCTAACAAGCGTATTCTTGATCTTGCCCAGCAGCTCTTCGGTGAGATGGGCGAAGCCATGGTGCGTGAGGGTATCAGTCTCCGAGAGACATGCGACTACAGCAAGGTCGACGTGAATGACATCTGGTAAGCGCGTTGCGAATAACGGGAAGGCAGGACCAGAGGCTGAACGACGGAAGGCATTATCCACAGGTGCATGCGAATTTCGTGGAATTTCCTTTTGATCTGCGCATGGCTGACCTTATCATATGAGCTGTGCCGCGCATGGCCATTCCGATCCGGGCAGATGCCTCAGAAGAACATGCGCTCTTCGAACGCACCTCAGCGATCTCCTTTTCCCCGGGGTCCTGGCGGTCATGGATCGAGCTGCCGACTGTTGACCCCTTTTGAGAAGGATGCTTTCGCATGCCCAGTTCCACACCCGGTTTGCCGGATACTATCACTACCGCAAAAGCTCAGGCACGTCGCTTGAAGCAAGCCCTTGAGGGGCAGCTGAACCTGAAACACGGTCAGGCCCTCGAGCTTATCGCCAAGCTGCACGCGCAAGAGAGCTGGGGACATCTCCACAGCATGCTTGATGGAGCGCCACCCGCTGCAATCGTCGACATGCATCCTGCATCTGTCTCATGGTCAGGTCAGGTCATCGCCGAGCGCACGACCGTGGCCGCGCTCATGTCTGAGACCGACCATCTTTCGCAAAAACACCATGGCGGCCCTCTGCCGGAGATGCATCGAGGCTACCTATACACGATTTTGAGGTATTGTGCTGGAAGCCAGGACTGCGAATGGGTCGGCGACACTTCGCAAATTACCAACGAGGTTCTTCGATCCTATCTGTTCAGCGTCACAGATAAGGACCTCATCGATGCGACACAGCGGGCAAAAGTATTGGGCAAGTTCGGCTCAAACAAAATGGCTGATCATGTGCTTGAAGCGACGATCAGGATCCTGAAGGGAAGAGACCAGCCAAGTATGCTCGCACCCGGTGCTTGGGAGGGCCTTATCACGCGTGTTCAAGCGCCATATGAGGATCACAAGCCGCACCCTGTAACCAACATAAATCGTAGGGCGCTCTTTGATGGGCTGCATAGCATGGTTGTGGGCGAGGATATTACTCCCCTTCTCACTGCCTACCCGGAAATCGTAGATTTGTGCAGGTCAGGCGCCATCGAACCTGGGGGCCTAGCTCCCTTCCACGGTACCGCCTACCCCAAACCTGGGTTCAGCTCCGGAACGGTCGCGATGATGTTCCTGTCTGGCCTCAAAATGAGCATGGTGATCAACGACCCTTCCAGTTCGCCTCGTAGGCAAGATCGGGTTCCTGTCCTACTTCGGGTATCAGATATGGTCGCCTCTCCGAGCGCGGATGTTCTCATGGCGCAAGCACGCTCATTGGGAATTCACATTTTGGTTCACCTCGACAGGTTTGTGAAAGACGATCGGATTTTCAAATCTATCCAGAACAACACGTCAGGCCTTATCGAGATCAGCCGCGAAGGTCAGATGACGGTTAGGTCTCCAAATCTTCAGGAAGAAGTGCAGAGCCATAAGATGAGCCTTGCTCGGCGTCTGTTGCGACTCTAGGCGCGGTGGTCGACAGAAACTACATGTATTCATGTGGTTTCTGTCTAGCCGGTCAATCCTATGCGCGGCTGAAGGCTGCCTTGATCCATAGCGCTGCCAGGCCAAAGGACAGGAAGGCATTCCATGATGCCATGGAGAGCCCTGCCATCTGCCAGGCCACCTCATCACATTTGACAACCTTGGCCGCCATGATGATCTCCAAAGCCCGTTCAGGCGATACATTGGTGAGATCAACATTTCCCGAACAGGATTGCAGCCCCTTCCAGAAACCCCGCTCCACACCAGTGTGGAACACAGCAATAGCGCCTGATGTGGCGGCCGCCATTGCGCCAAGAATGTGGACCCAGGGCCGGCGAAGCCGAAGGCTTATCAGCCCCGAGATCACGGCCAGCATATGCGGCCAGCGTTGCCAGAGGCAGAACGTGCAGGGCGCGTAGCCTCCGATGTGCTCAAACCCGAGCGCCCCGAGCAGCAGTAATGCCGACCCAAGGCCCGCGAGCAATCCCAGGTTATTGCGAAAGGTCATGCCGGTATCACTCATGGGCCCTGGCGGCCTCGATCTGGCCGCGCAACGAAGACAATCCGGACCAGCCGCTGAACATACTGATGCGCTCAGGGTTCTGATCATTTGCCACAAAGAACATCGGGGTACCCTGCACGGGGAACGCCCGCATTGTGGACTGAATGCGGCTGGCGATGGCAGTCTCAGGTTCTGCGAGGATTGCATCCACATCTTCTGGAGTTAGGCCAAGAGTTCCGCCATACTTATGTGCGACATCATCCAGCAGCTGGCCGCGCCCCAGGTCCAGAGCAGCGGCATAGGCAGTCTTTAAAATTTCGGCAGGGGCCGCCGGAGCGTGAGAGAAGCCTCCCAGCAGACGTGTTGAAGCCAATGATCCCGCCGTTGTGCCAATAGGTGCATAGGTGAGGCCCAGGCCTTCGGATTGCGCATATGCGATGAGCCCATCAAGACCGTCCTCGACGAAAGCCCTACAATAGGTGCAGTCCGTCGTTCCGATCACAACAATGCTTTTCGCAGAAAGTTTGGGTGTCAGATTCAGAACATGTCGATCAAGACCTGCTTTAGACAGACGATCACTGATCGAGCCCTCCCCGGCCAACACCGGAAACGAGGGGTCTAGGAATGTTGCACCAACACCGGCCGCGGCCGCCGCCGCAAAGCAACCACCCCCGATGATCAGCATGCGCCGCATCTGCTTGGCTTCTTCGCGTTCTCGTACCGAGAGTTTTTTGCTCTGTTGTTCTCGCATGTCATTACATCCTTCATTTTTCGAGCAGATATGCGCCAGGGATCCAGATATAAGGTGTGAAAGCTCACTTTATGTTTATCAATAACATCACTTTAGCTTGTAAGGCGGCCCGGGTTGAGTTTTGCATTGGACATGGGCGCTGTTCCGTATAATGACGCAAACACGTCAATTACGGGCATCTAAAAATGCCTCGAATAGCTAGAGAGCGCCGAGTATGAGTACGCATATTGTAGATCATCACGTGGGTCAGAAGATCCGTGAGCACCGCAATCTTGCTGGCGTATCTCAGACAAAACTTGCCGAAAAACTTGGGCTGAGCTTTCAGCAGGTGCAGAAATACGAGATCGGGTCGAACCGTGTCTCCGCCTCGAAGCTCTTTGAAATCGCTCAGTTCTTCAATGCCCCCGTCGGGGCGTTCTTTCCCGATGGTGCCGATCTTGGGGAGCATAATGCCATCAGCTCGGAAGAAGCCGCGCTCGTAGCGGCCTATCGGGATGCATCCCCTCAGATCAGATCAGCTGTTCGCTCCCTTCTTCAATCGGTGGCACTCGATAAGCCTGTCGATTGAGGCGTGGAAGCTTCAGCCTCGGGGTAATGCCGGCCGATACTCTTGCTTGCGAAAAGTGGGACGACTATATGTTCGTAAATCGTATGGAAGGGGTGAGGCGACATGGCAGAGGTTATCACAGCTTGGGTTTATAACCCCACGAAGGCCCTTTTTGGCAAGAAAAGCGACCGGTCTGCACGTTATGAGGTGTCTTGCGAAAACCCTAATTCATGTGATCTCTTCGTACGTGAGAACAGCTGCCTTTTGACGGGCGCCTGCGCCAGCTGCAAGTTCGGCACCAAGACCGCCAAACAAGGCCCGACGGAGCGTGCCCGGAATTTTCATGACTGGATCAGCAAAGAAAAAGCCCATTGCGAGAACGTCAGTCGACCTATGAAGTCCTTGAAGGCGTACAATCGCATTTTCAAGACAAACGGCTATTACTACCTGCCCTACGGCGGGATGTCAGACGCGATCTTCTCTGATGGCGCGCCGCTGCGCAGCCAATGGGTGCCTGAGGCGGATATGACAGCCGAGCAGCTGGAGCGTATCTGTACAGCTCGGCCGCGCAACATCTATGGTGAAGCGATCCGCCGGTATCAGGAAGAACAGGTCCCGAAATTTCTGGCGGATCTGAAGATCTATTATCCGGACCTCTTTACCCTTCTCTCCGATGAGCAGCAGTCCCGGGTCGAGACCATCGATTACGTAGGTCGTAAAGCAGACCTGACGACGCTGGCGCCGGGGCCGATCGAGATCAACCGCGATATCTGGGAGTGGGATGGGGCGACACTTACCCGTAAGGGCGACATTCTACTTCAACCGGTTCCGGGGGAAGCCACTCAAAGCATCGTCCCCAAACCTGGCTCAGCCGTAAAGATCACTCGCAATGATCAGGTGACCGCCAAGACAGTCCTCTTGGATTGAGCTGCAAAAATTATAGGAAATATTGATGTCCGAACCAGCGTTTTTCCATGAGAAGTCCTTTTCCCGGTATCTGGGCAAAGCCCTCCTCACCTTCGCGCTCGTAGCGCCCCTTTCCTACTGCTCGATTGAAAACCGGCGTACAGATATGGAAGCAAAAAGCCGGGATCAGGAGACACTAGCCAGCCTACACCAGGTCTGTATCAAACAGAGGGGCAACTGGAATTCACTGCTCGGGGAGTGCCATTTCGATGACTGATCTTGATCCAAACAACTACGGGGAATGGAGCAGACTGGCACCTTGGGAAGTCTTCTACTCAGATCTGGTGATCACGATCCATCACACGCTCACCGAGCCCACCTGCCCTTCGGTCAAAATCTCCTTTGAGCTGCCCGAGCGTGCCGGAACAGATGTTGTGGCACATTGTTTCGGTGATACGATCGAAGAAGCCATCGCGCGCGCAACTGCTGTGGCAAAGGAGCGGCTTCCGGGGATCGCCGAAAAACGGCGTGCAGAAATCGCAATTCTGAAGAAGAATGAGGCATATGATGGCTGAGCAGAGTAAAAAAGATCAGGCAAATATGGGTATGGACCTGGTCTCCGAACTTCGGGACCTTGCGGCGCGAAGTGATCTGCGCGCGGATCAGGATATGCTGCGACGGGCGGCTGTCTATATTCAAGAGAATCTCAACGCTTCAGACCTCCCGGTGCCCGAATACGAGATATCGATGATCGGCGGTAACTGCCCCGTGCAAGCTGAAGGAACGATCGGCGGTAAGCCGTTTTATTTCCGGGCCCGCGGCTCGGGGTGGTCTGTTGGTGTCGGACACGAACCTGTCTGCCGGCCAGAATGGCGTCATGAGGATGTCTACGGTGCCAGTTTCGAAGCGGGCTGGATGGATGAAGACGAGGCCCGCGCGCTCATTGATCTTGCGCTTGCTTCCTATGCCGCCGGGCGTCCGGGTAAATCGCTCTAGGCATAGCTGATCGGCGGCTCAGGAGTCACCGCCGCAGGCTGTGACCGCACTTCTGAGCGCCTGTTCGACTTTTCCTGCATCCGTCCTGTAATCGAAAGGCAGAAGGTAGAAGATCGCATCTCGGCCGTTGTACGATTTGGTTTCGGGTATCGTGTAGAAATCGAACCCTTCAATGGTAGCTGCCCCCTCAAGGTATTGCGGATGTACGCTGGCGACCCAAACACCATCACCCTCACGATCGTGGTAGAGCACCATTCCCCGAACGCCGCCCGACCAGTCACGATACCCCTTCCAGGACCCCACCCTCTCCACAGTTCTCAGGTTGGCGTAAGAGATGATCTGATAGGGCTTGGGTCGTTGATTATAGGTAATAATGCCTTCGTAGATTGCCTTGATATCACACGGGTCCTGGCCAGCGGCGAGTGAAAACCGTTCTTTATGTGTCTCGATCCTCACGAGATCAGCCAAAGCCTCAACGGCCTCCGTCGGCGACATGTCAGGCTCTTTCGCCTGCTGGTAGGCTTCGTCGAAACACGCCAGTCTTGCGATGTCATTCTCCAGCGAGACACATTGCGAACCATCAGCATAGGACGCGCCGGCGTAGAGCCCCATAGCTCCGATCAAACAAAGTAATCTGGACATGTCAAACGTACCAATCTGTAAAGAAACACTGAAATAACGATTTGGATGACACAAGCATTGGTCAGGTTGAACGTTAAATCAATACTCATGGGGATCTTGTTGGTTCTATTCTCGTCGCTACGACGACAAAAGGCCGCCCCTGAGGGCGGCCAATTCACGTAGCATGTGCTGAACTGAAATCAGTTGGTCGCGGTCGACTTCAGGTGAAGGTTCACCGCGGCTGCCAGATCGGATCCGCTCAGCGGGATCATCACGCCGTCATCGGAAACCGAGAATGCGGATGCTGGCAAGGCGATACGCTCGGTCGGGGTGTCCAGAGAAGCTTCCATTTCGCTATCAAGATCGATGACAACGGCACCAGTCCGCGGGTCGACAGAGTCAACTGTACCAAGCGTTTCACCTGTTTTGGATTTCACGACGGCATCCGCTGTGAGTGCAGCATCAATCTGTGCGGCGGCATCACTCGCGGCCGAATAACCATCGCGCGCAATCTCCCCGGCCGCCTCGCCTGTCTTGCTCAGCGCTTCGGCTGTGGCAGTGCCGGCATTCTCAACAGCATCGCCGGTGGCGTCGCCGATGGCCTGCGCTGTATCAACAATTTCGCTCTCGACCGCGAGGCCCTGCGCGCTGGCCATACCTGCCATAAGTGCCAATGCTGCGGTGGTGGTCATGATGTGCTTGGTCATCTATCGTCTCCTTGTGCTCGATCCCCGTTAGGGGCTTCAGGCAGACAACAAGCGAGGGCTCGTGATGTTCCATTTTTTGCGAAAAACTTGAATCAGGGCGGAATTACGCTGATCTGTATCATAGACGGAAGTCAGATAGAAAAAGGCCGTACATAATGCAAAACCTCCCTGCTGAACCTGATTACTCCAAGGGATTTGTGAGCGTCCGTCGCCGCGCACGCGAAGATGGGCTACAGCACCTTGCCGCGCGCGAGAGCATCGCGAGCCGCTTGACCCTCGCACAGGTTGGCCTGATTGAGGGGAATGCGCCTTATGAATTGGCTGATCCCGAACACCCCGGCTTTGATCCGGAATAAGGCTTCACTGTATTTTGAATCGATCTTGCAGGTTGACCGTTGCTGCTCAGCAACCCGCTCGTCGGAATCGTTGCGAAAAATATTGTTATTGACCGCATCTCCGCATATCTGAATTTTGAACACGGAGGGACGAATGGCTGAGAATACGAACATCGAATGGGCGACCCACACTTTCAATCCCTGGATGGGGTGTCAGAAGGTCGGCCCTGGCTGCGATCACTGCTACGCCGAGGTTTGGGACGAGAAAGCTGGCGGCGAGAGCCGCTGGGGCCCGCATGCCGCGCGTACGCGCTCCAAGCAGGGCAACTGGGACCGTGTTGTGACCTGGAACAGCAAGGCACGCGATGCGGGCGTCCGCGAATCCGTCTTTGTGGCCTCTCTTGCCGATGTTTTCGACACACATAGCTCGATCTTGCCCGAATGGCGGGCTGATCTGGCCGCCCTGGTCAAGAAGTGCGAAAATCTCGACTTCATGTTTTTGACCAAACGTGCCGGAAACGTCGAGAAGCTGCTGGGTGAGATGTTCCCCGAAGGTGCCCCGGGCAATCTGTGGATCGGTGCGACCATCGTGAACCAAGAAGAGGCGAACCGCGATATCGTAAAGCTTCTTAAGGCCAAGTCGGCTTGCGGCTTCCCGGTGGCCTTCCTGTCGATGGAGCCCCTGCTGGGTCCGGTGGTGCTGACTGACCTGATCTACAAGGATCACGGTGAGACGATGCGCTTGAACGCTTTGACGGCCGAGATCTGGGCGGAGGAGTCTGAGAGTGCTGCGGGTTATGCCAATGAAGCAGACGGTGTGGCAAAGCTCGACTGGATCATCGTTGGCGGTGAGACCGGCGTCGAGGCGCGCCCCATGCATATCGATTGGGCACGTTCCCTGCGCGATCAGTGCGCCGCGGCGAGCACGCCCTTCCTCTTCAAACAGTGGGGGAACTGGTTCCCTTACGGCGAGATGGACGCCAGCGGTAAGATTATCTTTGACCGCGGCGATAAGTCGGGTGTCTGGCACGAGTGGGAGGGCGCAATGGGCTTCTCGGTCTATCTCGACAAGAAGATCGCCGGGCGTTTCCTCGATGAGCGTACCTGGGATGGCCTGCCGAAGGCCATGCGGGTGAACGCGTGATGGGCGGATACAGCTTCGCAGATCACATGTTTGCCTTGAACTGCGGTCTTCTCTCGGTCGTCCTCTCCATCCTCACCGGGGTGACGATCTTCATCGTCATCTCGGTGCTGTTCCTGGCGTCATATATCATCGCGTTAGGAGTTATGGGGTGGTTCCATTACCTCGATCGCAGGGCAGCCAGGCAGCACCCTCAAAAAGCACCAAAGGGCACATTGTGACCCAAAGCTGAATTTAGAGAGAGATGTGAAGATGTTCGATGCGAAAAGGAAGCTTCCCGCGTCCCCGGCGATCACCAACCAGACAATGGATAACCTTCTCCACGCACTTTGCTTTGGGTTTCTGTTTGTGGTCGTGCTCGGCGTGCTAACCGACATGAATCAGACTGCGGCTGTTGGCCATAAGTCGGTAGATCATCTCCAGCGGGCGGTCATCGCGGGTGATGTGTATACAGTCCCTTTGGAGCGCGCGCAGTACAGTGATTTCGCACCCCTCGCCCGCGACGGCTTCCTCGTCATGCAGACCCCGCGTGACGATACAAACGCTTTTCTGATCTGCCTCAAGCGAGCAGACGGTGTGATGAAGGCCTTCACGGGGAAATTTGATGCGCTCGGTTTTACACCTGAGGCTATTGAGCCAACAACATCACCCGCCTTGGTGGCGCGTTGCGAAAAGGGTAAAGGGTAACACCAATACCAGACGATTGGGACGGGCTCCGGAGCCCGCTGTGCGCTGCCATATCACACTCAATCGTTGAGCCCTGCGCTACCAATTCATAGGAAGAGCCTTAGATGAACACTGAAATCCCCTACGTATTTGATGCCTACGTCGCGGCTGAAGAGCGCGTCCAGGATGCGACGCTATATTACCACTTGGATCGGGCGCTAGAGGGCAGAATGGTGCCCTGCTCTTTTCAAACCGCACCCCCCTCCGGAATGACATGGGGTATGGATCGACCGGGCATCCTTCCTGGGCGCCGTGAGATGGCGCGTGCGGCCTATGAAAACGCGCATGTTCTGGAAGCTCTTGATGGCTCGATCATCCCTGCAGCCCTCGTGGCGCAGAAGATTGCCGAGAGCCCAGAGCAAGGTCTGACCATCCGAAACCTTAAGGATCCATTGGGGTCTCTGCGGCATATGCAGCCTGGCGATGATTGCTCTGCACACCTGCGTGCGATCGGCGTCAGTGAGGATAATCACGTTGTGATCCACCCTGATTTCGACCTTTGCCATAAACGCCGCTTTCTGGTCGTCGCAGGTCAGATTACCTGCGAGAGCCCAATGTTCTTCAAGCTGGACCTTGCGAACGCGCCTGGCGATAACTTTGAAGATCTGCAGGTTGATGCGTCAGGCAATGATTACATGGGCGCCGATCCCTCATGGCGAGACGCGCAGTACGTGGCGGTCAAGGCGCTCCTCGCAGCATACCCCCTGCCCTGCGGCGCCATTGATGTAGGACTCTATGAAGTTGGTGATGAGATGCGCGCGCGCATTGATTGCGTCATCGCGGCCCCGCCGGGCGGCGTCTTTCCTTATATGGCCGATATGGCGCGCCATTCTGCGAAGATCATCGAACATGTAGATGCGCTGGCACCCGCCCCATCCGCGGAAATGGCCCCCTGAGCCCAACTTTCATGAGCACGACCTAGTCTAGGTCTTGGACCACCTGTTTGGAGTATTATGATGAACCATACGATCCAAGGCACGATGATCGACGGCGAAACCCTGGCATTGGGCCCTAGCGCCTTGATCTGGGAAATTGCCGCGGTGCCATTCCGCATCAACATCACCGAGGATGGTGCTGACTGGGAAATGTCCAGCATGCCCTATCACGCGATCATCGATTATGCGGATATGTCGACCCGTGGCTTTGATATCGACATGCAGACGATTGCATGGACAGGCAAACAGCGCCGCGGGGATCCTGTCTGGGATTACTGGCGTGGGAAGCATTTCAATCCAGGCGCTGATCTGGCTGCCCTGCCCGACGCAGGGATCAAGCAGCACGACCCGGATATGGTTCTGTTCAATCTTTGGCGCATGGCTAAAGACAAGCCAGTCTGGTTTCGCAATGCGGCCTTCGATGTGCCTGCGATCGAGAATCTGGCGATCGCCTGCAAGAAGGATATGCCTTGGCACCGCCGGCAGCAGTCCGATCTCTACACCCAGATCAACATGATCAAGCAGTTCATGGATTTTGACGACAAGCTTCCCGCTTCAGCCGAGCACAGCGCTAAAGCGGATGCCATCGCGCAGATCGGGCAGCTCACGGATATCAGCGGCAAGCTCTATGCGCGAAGGGCCCCGAAGGCTGATCTTAGGGAAGCGACACCCTGAACGCATCATCACGAACTGCCAAAAAAAGAACACCTCGAATTAAGAAGGCTATACAAATGAAGGACATGAACAATCGGGGCCTGGCTTACAAGATCCAGCTCATTTCCTATTCCTGCACTGCAGCTTTCTATTGGGTTCTCGCCATTGTCACGATGGCACTTGGGGAGGTGCTGATTGCGGGTATCTCCACAGTGTTGGCCACTGTCTTGTCGTTGCGCTGCCGGCATCTCACGACGGTCGGTTTCGCTTCGGGACAAGATCATTTCGCCATGCTCTTTTATGCACCCATCGCGGGTATCCATTGGGTCTACCGCGGGTATGGCGTGCCAGAAGAATGGATAAATTACAGCACGATCGCCTGGCTCGTCACCTCTCTACCTCTTTGGTATGAGTTCATCAGGCATGTGATCGCAAACCGCCGCAATGAGGCCAGGCTTTGATCGCGCCAAGCTCTGCATCGCGCATCAGCCGCATCTCCGGAAGGACTTCAATCACTCTGCTGAACGCGGCCATCTTGGGGCTCTACTTTGTCAGCCTGATTTCCTGGCAGGAGCGGATCCATTCCCTGCAGCTTGTGACCTTCTTGGCCTATCTGTCCCTGGCGCTATACTGCGGCCGGGATCTCACGGACAAACGCTCTGATCCAGCCTTGCGGGTGAGCCGCGGTAGCCTGCTCGGGGCGCCGGTCTTTGGGTTTTGCGTTTACCTATTGAGCCTGCCTGATACCGCTCTTCTGGCTGCGCTGATGTCCACGCTCTCATTGTGCCTGTGGCTGGGGCTGCTCCATGCGCCCTATCCCACTTCTATGCTGAAAAGGCTGTGAACTTTCGCGCCCCACCTAGACATTAATTGAGACAGGAGACCACGGAGGGTCCCTCGCGCAAAAAAGGTATTCACATGCACTACGATCCCGAGAACATGCCCCGAACCCAGGCCGCGGCCTTCATGAAACGCCGGATGGCACATGCCAATCTGGCGATCATCCATGGAGCCATGGCGGAAGCTGGCGTCAAAAATGTCCGTGTCATTGGTCGTAGTTCAGATGCCGTCCTGAAGATCGATGAGGACTGTGAGTGGCAATATACGCGCGATCCGGAAGATGTCGGCAGCCCTGAGGTCACCCTGTTGGATTGGAGCCTTGGCAATCACCTATATGAAATGGAGCCTCGCTCTTTGCGCGACTCCGTGCGGGCATGTGCATTTGACGTCATGATTACCTTGGTGCCTGATTGGAATGAGGCTGAGGAGGCTTTGTTGGATCTGAAGTTCGCAGGCAATGGCGCGAGCCTTACAGGCTACATCGAAATCAATGGTGAGCGCCGTGAGGTAGCTGCGATTCTAAAGGCCTTCGATCCGATCGCCGCGCTTGGCGAGCCTATCCTGCAGTGCCAGCGAGGCACGTGGTATGAGATCACGGACGAAGATGCAGCCAAAGGAGCCAGTCAGCTGGGTCAAACCGGGGTCATCATCTTCTACGGTTCCGTTCAGAAAGGTGGGCCCTCCATTCAAAACCCCGCAAAAGATATTTCGTGGCTGACCTTTGTCGAACATGACGGCGCCGAAGGCCGTGCTGCGGTGACCATGGCCGCTCAAAAGCGCGCGACATACGACGCAAAAAAATGGCCACCTGCCAGCCATGTTACCGGGTTCATGAATGAGGATGCATATCATAGCTATGCGGAGGAGATCGAGGCGGTGTCAGAGCAGCTCGGTCTTCACGTCGAGCCCAACCACATGGGCCGTGAAATTCCGGAGCCTGGCGAAGACCTGGAGCCATGAATATAGGAACCGTACAGCTCATTGCTGACACGCCTTCGGCGGGATTTTGCAAAGGCGCCGAGATCCGACATTGACGGCAAAATACGACCTTTCGGGAATCTCTTTTCAGGGTGATGCTTTGCTTAGGTTCGGCATGGTGCCGGACCCTTTCAGAGTGAGTGTTGATAGATGGCTACTGCACCCAAACCACAGACGAAGAAGAACCCGTCGAAGCCTGGCGACAAGCCTCAGCAGAAGTAAGCACCATTTGAGCCCGCACGTCTGCCGTCCCTGAAAAGGGGCGGCAATTCTGTTTCGCACCCCAGCCCCGAGAATATGTCCATACAGCATTTTCGCAGTTCTGTTTTATCATGTGCATAACCAGTATATTGAAGGTGGAACAGATATGGAAAATGCGAAGATCTTTCTGGCCCCAGGCTTGTTTGCCTTAGGGCTATGGGGTGGTGGTGGCTTCTCTGACGAGGCCACCTTCAGCTACAAGGATGTCCTCCACGGCGCCCCGGCGTTCACCCAGGTTCATAACGAGGTCATGGCCTATGATTTCTTGCGAGTTCGGACGATCGGCTCCGAACTTGAAATCACCAACCCGGTTTTGGAAGACAAGCTCCGCCATATTGACGGACGTCTCGAAAAAATCCTGGAGGGTATGACCCAAAAGGAGCCGTGGCACTACGCCGACGCGATCGACAAGGTCCGCGCAGCAGCCAAACAAGAGGTCTTCAACGGCGAATGGTCCCAAGAGGGCCTTGAGGCCTATGCCGAGGCCGCCATCGAATTGGACCGCGGTATTGCAGAAATGGGCCAAAGCGCGATTGAGACCATCAAAATGGATCGCGGCGAGACCTTGCGAAGTGCCGATCGCATGGCATCGGTTACGCTCGGATACACCCTCGGGGATATCTATCATGCCTGGGAAGGTGATCTTGATGACGGGCTGCGCAGTTTCTCCGAAACATACGCGAATGAGTTCGCTGATCTGACGCACCAGCTCGACAAGGTGATGTCGACCAGTCAGGGCGTCGACACCACCGCGCGCTTTGTCAGTAATCCTTTCGATCTCCCGGCGAAAGAAGACGCTGACCTCCATCGCAGCAATGACACCCCGGATCTGTAAGGAGCGGCATCGATGCCCAAGGGAGTAAAGCCCTATTCAGTCAAATCACGCGGCGATGGCCTGACACTCAAGCAGCGCTATGAGCAGTTCAGGCAGGCTAAGGCTGATGCGGTGCTGGAGATTGAGCAACATGATCCGAAGATGGCAGCATCTGCACGCCGCTTGCTTTCCGTGTCGGCCGGCGCGCTATCCCGAGCCAAGCAGAGATCAACCAATAATAAACCAGAATATCCCGAGCAGGAGCACAAGATGTTCAAATCCGACCGAAGTAACCCTCATCGATCCAGTGAGGCCGATAGCAATACCCATGAGATAAAGGCCTGGAAGCCGATGGTCTTTGGGGTCGGTGTCTGGGCTATCACCGGGGCAATCAGTATGTCTTTTGCGCAGATGAGGGATCCAGATTTCAAAGATATGGCGCAGGACACCCCCTCCTTCCAGCAAATGCATAATGAGGCTGTGGCTTATGACTACATCCGCGTCGCTGAGATCGGTGCGAATATCGATATCAACGACGTGTTTCTGGACTCCAAGCTACAGAATATGCAGACACGCCTGAACTTCATGCTCGATGAGATGATCACGGATCACCCCGAGGTCTATGAGGATACGATCTTTGAGGTCATGCAAGAAGCCAGGAGAGAGGCGAAGTCCGGTTTGTGGTCTCAGCAGGCCCTCGATGCCTATGCGGATGCCACATTGCAGATGGACATCAGCATCTCGAACATGGGTCATGCAGCCATCGAAAACATCACAAAATCAGAGAATGTGACGCATTTTGAAGCAGATCGAATGGCCGCGGTAACCCTCGCCTATACTCTGGCTGATATGGCCGGCGATCCCAAGGACGAAATCCACGACGGCCTTCGCCAAATTGCAGAACGACACCAGGGCAATTTTGCAAGTTTGAGCACCCCTCTGAGTAAGGTGTTGTCCGTACAAGCACCTGATCAACCGACCGATGCGGTCATGGTCAGCAACCCCTTCTCGATGTCCGACGCTGAAAATGCGGTCTACCTGGAAGATGCACCGGATCACAGCTGACCCTTCCCCTCGGTGGTCAGTCCAGCGAGGGGAGATCACTTTCTATAACTACAGGAACCGTCTGATCGTCTTCCGTTTCTGGCTCGGCGAAATACGTCACATCCATCTCACGCACCCATTCAGGGGTGAAGGACGAAAAGTCAGTCCTCCGCGTCTGGGGGTTAGGTCTTTGATGCTTGCGCTCCCGTGCCACAGCGCCAGATTCATCCATGAACTTTGGTAGATGGTTCAGACAAGGGTTCGATCCGATATACTGAGCCAGGAACCCCGGTCGCATGTCTTCGAACTCCTCGACGCACATTCCAAGGATCTCCGCATCCAGTAGCGCGCCATGTAGTTTGCGATCTGGCGCCTCGATCCCCAGGCGTTGCACCAGAATATCCAGCTTGAACCGGCCGCCACTCAGCAGCTGCTTGGCCATAGGGATCGTGTCGTAGAACTCGAGCTTAGGCAGTTCCAGTCCGGTCACAGCAAATTCGTTGATCAGCACGTCCCGATCAAAGCGCGCGTTATGTGCTTTGCACGGTGCCCCATCGATGAAGTCGAGGATCTCTTCTGCTTTATCTTGGAAGAGCGGCTTGTCCTTCAAGAATTCGTTGGTGAGGCCATGAACGCGCAGTGCGCCAAAGTGGACCGGGTGGTTCGGATTGAAGTAGCTACTCCAGGTCCGCCCGGTGCGCCGGCCGCCGATCATCTCGACGAGGCCGATCTCACAGGCACGGTCTCCCAGGCGCGGGCTGCCACCGGTGGTTTCGCTATCTAGGGCAACGGTTCTCATATCAGGGCCTTATCCGGAGTTCAGGGCTCGGGCGCCTCATCGCGCTCGAAAGGGTATTCGCCCAGTTCATGCAGGTCGACATCATGCTCACTGCGATCCCGGTAATAGATATCGAAACCATCCAGATCGGCGATCGCCACATGGCGGTGAAACTGCAGAGATGTCGCAACGATGATCTCATCCCGCGTGGCCTCCTCTGGCACACTGGTAAGGTTGAGGCCATAGCTGCCATCTACCGTGCATTGGCCTTGCTCGTTACGATCATCGGGGTCCAGCTCATCGAAACCCACGAGACAGGCAACTTCGATTACCATTTTCTTTTGCATGATCAACTGTTCTCCATTTCTGCAATGTTTTCTTTTTCTGGCTCCCGGGCGCCGAAAGGATCGTCGATCGCAGCGCATTCCGCGCGCGAGATACCCTTTGTTTCGGCCACATAGTCCTGCATTTTTTCCAAGAGCATTTCACCCGTTGCGTTGGAGAGCTGCTGAACCTCATCCAGGGAGGCGTCCGGGTTTTCCGCGAACCAATCCACCACCTTCTGGTCGAAGGTTTTCATGATGTCATCGCGCACCTCAGAGGGCAATTCATCAGGGATATCGATGCGGAACCGGTGTTTCCAGGACATGCCCTGCTCGTATGGGATCTCGCCGACTTCTTTAAAGTGTTGCATTGCCTGCTCCTTTAAGGGCCCTCAGGACCTTCTTCTTGATTTTGATTACGCAGATGCCCGAAGGCTTCCGCCATCTCACGGTCCGCTGTGACGCGTTCCTCGAGCTTCATTTCCATCCAGTTGATTACAGATCCACCGCGGATCTGGCCTACATGTTTCATCGCCCAGCTGCCACGGAGTTTGTCAGCCTCTTGCGGGTCGATCACGCCTTGGAAGACATGCCAATAGTCCCCCTCTCGCTCCATCCAAGCCACCGCATGGCGCCGCATTGGGGTTTCACGAAGAAGGATCGGCCCTTCCCCGTCTATGTTGAGGTTGATCAGATTCTGACTGGGAAGGAAGCTGAGATCATCGGGCTCGACGCCGCAGCGTTCGGCAACGTCCCGGCGCAGTGCCTCATAGTCGACGGGCTCATCGGACACACGAGACCGCCCCTCTCCACGGTAGAGGCGGAACTGCCGGGGGTGGTTCGGGAGTGGGGTCACGCCGGCCGCCGTCATCTCGCGGTCCAGCCAATCCAGCAAGGGCAGTGGAATGCGCGTCGCATAGCCCTTTTCGCCGTAGCAGGTCACGCAGAGCCGGTCTGCATCATCAAATCCGATGATGTAATCTCCAGTGGGGTTCTGAGCGTGGCTTTGGACATGGCTGTCGATGACATGTGCCCATGTAGCACCCGACCAGCCGCGTGAGCGGGGGAATTCCTTGTCGCCGCGTGAGGGATGGGGGAATGCTGCCATAATCTGTTCCTTTGAAGTCCCCTCATTGTCCGCGAATGTCGTGAAAGTAAGAACATGGGTTCCTGATCCCCCCGAAAATGATTGGTTCCTAAAACCCCGAAGCAAAATGCGAAAAAGCCTCTTGCGATTTCAGCCTGACGCCTTAAATTGGCTGCATGCGATAATTTTTCCTCTTCAGCTTGACCCGAAAACCGTCACTTCCGGCGGCCGGTCAGCTATGGAGGACCTATCTTTGAAACATGACCACATCGGTGAGCGCGACGCGGCTCACAAGCGCGACCACGTCATCCGCACCGCGGAGTGGGTGCTTCGCAAGATCTACCGCAAGGCCACCGGGGCCGAAATCATCGCCAGCCGCAACCGCATTCTTGAGAGCATCCACCGCGAAGCCCGCCGCCGCAGCCGGTAAGAAACAGAAAACGCCGGGGCCATAGGTCCCGGCGTTTCACATAAACCTGATCACTCTTTGAGTGACGTTATGCCAATGAGATATTCGTTGCGCTTTCGCGACCGTCTCGCCCAGCTTCAACGTCGAACTCAACTTTCTGATTGTCGGCAAGGCCAGTTAGTCCGGCGCGTTCCACCGCTGAAATATGAACGAAAATATCTTTCCCACCACTATCAGGAGCGATGAATCCAAAGCCCTTCGTGGTGTTGAACCATTTTACAGTACCGGTCGCCATCGTATCGTCTCCGTATTTCCAAGACCCCAATATGTGGAGCCCATTGATACTGCTTGTCTTTATGCGATTCTGGCAACCCTTATCATAATTTTTGCTATCCAGACGCGTCCAGAAGCTGCTCCCAACTGGGTGGATTTCGCCAGTCGTGCTCCATCGGCTGGACGATATCCCTGAAGTCCTGCGGCTCGGTCAGCACTGAGAAAAACCGCCTGCTGGGGGTGATCGAAACCCGCCATAGATTGGCCCGATCCGCGTCCCAACAAGCGCCGATCGTGGGATCATCTGTTGTCTGCCCCTTCTCGTGAAACGCACAGGCTCTTTCAAGTTTGACAATCTGATCCCGGCGCAGGGTACGGCGCAGGGCGCGCGATTTTGCAGCCTCTGCGGCGGCTCTCTCGCCGTGCTCGGGATCATAGTCATCATCGAGCCGCTGGGAGTCGTGGAACATGGCGAAGGCCAGGACAACGTGCCGGTCGCACTGCGGAAAGGCATCACAGATGCGCATGCCGGCGAGAGCCACACCGCGCCAATGCCTGTCGCCGTGGATGGGACTATCCATCATCGTTGCGCGAGCCTGGACGCTGGATAGAAGGTCCCGCCAATCTCTCAGGTCTACTTTTCTCGGGGTATTCACGACACCTGTTCCGCTTATGCTTTGCCAGAATTGCCCTGCAAAGCTCTTCTTCTCAGGATCCAATGGTGACCTCGATAAGGGCGTGGTCATCGCCGCTAGACCGTATCTCGATCACCTCGATGACGAGATCAGTAATGCCGTGCCCCCAAATGCCGAATGCACCATCGGTATCAGGTCGGCTCAACAGAATCTGACCGCTGGGCGTTTCATGTGAGACCGGCTGCTCAACTCCGCCGGTCTCGATGCGGTAGATTTCCTGATAGGCTTCCCGGACCACACGGCAGATCAAAGCCGGTGTAATGACGCCCGAAGGCAGGTCCGTCACCAGCAACTGCGCAGGACGGTTCAACGGATACTCAAGGACGACCTCGAAACTCTTGGCATCCATGATCTCTTCGTCCATCTCGAAGTCGCCCCGGTACTCGGCGTAGTCACCATGGGGGCCGAGGCCTTCAATCTTCGGAGAAAGCATACGTACAGCCGCAGCTTCCGTGTCTTCCTCCTCCCCGTCCGGGGCCTGGGTCGACACAGGCTGGATTGGAAAAGCGATCCGCTCCTTAAACACCGTCGCGGAGGTCTTGAACCGCTTTTTGAAATCGGTGTCATTGTCGATGATATTCATCGTGATCTGCATTTCTTCTCCTTTATAATTGCGATCATGCCGCCGCGGTCAAAGCCACAGTGCTCGACCCGGCACCGCGACGGGTCACCCGAACCTGAACCGGAATACGGTCCTTCATGGCTTCTACATGCGAGATCACACCAATCGTGCGCCCCTGAGCCTGCAGGGTCTCCAGCGCATCCATTGCGATATCCAGGCTTTCGGCATCCAGAGAGCCGAAGCCCTCGTCGATGAACAATGTCGTGGCGAGGCCGCCATGGCCACCCATGCTCGACAGCGCCAAAGCTAGGGCGAGCGATACGAGGAAACGCTCACCACCCGAGAGTGACCGGGTCGAGCGCACCTCATCTCCCATGTCCTGATCCACGATGTGCAGGGCAAGATCGTCGCCGCCGGTCATGAGCTGATAGCGTGGCTTCAGATCGCAGAGGTGCTCATTAGCCCGATCGACCAGCATCGTGAGGGTGACGCTCTGGGCAATCTGCGCGAATTTTCCCCCAGAGCGCGACCCCACAGCCTCATTGACCGCGGCCCAGGTATCGCAGACCCCCTTTGCGGCTTTGATGTCCGCCTGAAGAGCTTTCAGGCTTTCGCGCACGACATCATCCGCCTGAAGGCGGCCGGTAATGGACCCAATGGCCTCGCGTTTGTCGTCACGCAGGACTTCATTCTCGGCCAATGCGTTGCGCAGATCTGCCTCCGGCTCTTCGGGCACGCCTTTCTCCATAAGCTCGGCATAGTCGGCCGTGCGGTTCTGCAGCGTAGACTTGGCTTCACCCAGCGCATCATCGACAGCTTTCAACTGCTCCTTCAACGCGGTCGCGCTCTCGGGGCCCTTGGCAATCAGATCGGCCAACGCGCTGCGCTCAAATCCATGTGGTGCCATCTTCTCGCTGAGGGCCCGGGCGGCCTCGGCCTGCTCTTCGCGCGCCGGCACGAGGTTATCCTGAATGAGTTTTAGGCGTTCATCCGCCCCGGTCTTGGCGCTGCGTGCATCAGCAAGCTTGGCTGTAGCCGCTTCCTTGGCCTGCCCTGCTTCCAAGCGCAGATTGTTGTGACGCGTGCGGTGCGCGTCGGTGTCTTCACCACCCAGAAGTGCGTCCCGCTTCTCTTTCAGGACTGTCAGCGCAGCGCTGCGGTCTTCCAGCGCCTTTACAGCGCCCTCGAGGTTCGACTTCAGCCCGCGCAGCTCTGCTTCAGCAGCACTGATCTTTGGGGCATTGGTCTCAAGGGTCTTTTGATGCGCCTGAAGCCGTTCCTTCTGCGCGCCCCACCAAATCACCACCTTGCTCAGCTTTTCACGTTTGGCGGCCCCCTCGGTATCGAGTGATGCAGGCGTCGTTGATACAGCCGCGAGCGCCGGCGCGATATCCCCGTCGATCGCAGTGATGCGTTCCTCGCATTGGCTGACCTGTTGCTGCCCCAGGGAGATCGCGTTTTCGATCTTCACCATGGCGGCCTGTTCTGTGTCGCGCGCCGTGCGGCGGTCTTCGATGATCTTGTTGAGCTTTGTCATCCGCATGCGCTTCTGCTCGACGCTCGTGGTGAGATCCGCCTGCTGTTTGATATCCGCTTCAATCTCGATACGGCGCGCGGCAATACGCGATTGCAAGTCTTCGAGGGTGGTAACTGCCCCCGCGGGCGCTTCCGGTAGCTTGCTGATCCCGGTCTCTAGGGCCGTCTTGCGCGCCTCCCCGAACTCTTCGATTGCAAGCTGCATGTCGCTGAGAGCCGTCTTAATGCTGTTATCGGCCTGCACGGCTGCCAGATCTGCAGCCTCCATGCTGCGCGATGCCGTTGTGCCGTTGCGACGGGCGTCTTCGAGCGCCTTGCGCTCAGCGTTGAGCCGCCCGCGCATGTCACGCGCAATTTCCGCCAGCGCCCCATCATCGTGGATGGGATGTTCCTTGGAGCCACAGACAGGACAATCAGAGCCGGGCTCGAGGTGCTGGCGCAGCTTTACCGCAAGATCAGAGACCGCAGCCTCGGCCCGATCCACCGGTGCCGCCAAGGCATCGGCAGCAGCGCCCGCACGTTTGATCTCTACTTCGGAGGCATCAAAGGCTGCCTTGGCTGTCGCATGGGCTTTCAGCTGTTTGGCATGCTCGCCTTTTGCCATTTCATGATTGGCTTGAGCCGTGTCGTGGACCCGCGCCGCGCGCAGCATGTCCTTGATGGCCGCGGCCCCTTCGCCGAGTTTGCGCAGACGGACGTGCGGATCGTTCTCACCAATCTTGCTCAACTGGGTTGAAAGGTCAGTGATGGACGCTTCGAGATCTGTGACTGTCTTTTTATCGGTCTCGTTGGACTTGTTGATTTGGCAAAGACGTTCCCTTGAAGCTTCAAGCTTCTCCTGATCCGAGGTGATCGCCGCCCGGGCCGCGCCCTGCTTGCTGCGCAGGGTGATGCGCTCGGCAATCTGAGTGTCGATATTGCTCCAGCGATCCGCCAGAAGATGGGTATCGGGCGCCTTAGCCATGGCCGTCTGCGCCGCCTCGAGCCCCTCTTGCGCGGTGCGAAGGCCCTCACGGAGCGTGATCAGTGTGGCTTCCGCCTCTGTCACCTTGCTATTGGCATCCCCCTGCCGGCTGCGGGCGGTTGCGACTTCCGTTTCTGCCCCTTGGCGCAGGCTGTCGAGATGGGTGGCTTCAGTCCAGATCGGCCCGAAAGATTTGAAGGTCTTCTCGGCTGTATCGAGAGCCGTTTGAGCCTCTTTCTCCACGATGATAGCCGCATCGAGCTTGCCTTGCAGTTCAGTGCAAGCGGTCTGTGCCAGGCGCGCGCTGGCTTCTTGCTTGGCCACAGCCTTATCGGCCGCCACTGAGCGGTCATACTCGCTTTTGAGGGTCAGCGCCGCTTCCAGGCGCCCAAGGGTCTCCCGCAGGGGTTTGCGCGCTTCTACAGCTGCCTGAGCCGCTGTGAGCTTGGTTTGGGCCGCCGCCATCCGGGCTTTGGCCGTGTTTAGGGCCTCATGGGCTGCGATCTTGTTTTTAAGAGTGACGAGCAATGTCGTGAGACCGGCGATCTCTTTGCCAAGAAGGTCCGCCTGCACCGCCATAGCGTCGCGCTCTTCATCTGTCAGAACTGGCGTGGCACCGCGGCGCGCTTCGAGATCCATGAGCTTCTGCTTGGCCTCCTCATGTAGAACGTAGATCCGCTTGGAGATTTCCCGGTAGACTTCTGTGCCTGTGACCTTCTCAAGCAGTGCAGCGCGATCGGCGGTATTGGCGCTTAGGAAGGCGTCAAAGTCTCCCTGGGCCAGCAGCACCGTGCGCCGGCATTCGTCATAGGTGAGACCGGTGATCTCTGTGACCTTGTCTTTCACCCGCGTGATCTGGCTTTCGAGGAGCTGATTGTCGTCGAGACGGGTCAGCGCCCGCTCTACAGCCTGCAGCTTGCCCTCGGCCCGGCCGCGGGCGCGCCGTGCGGTCCAATTGGCGCGGTAGGTAATACCGTCGGGGGCCTTAAAATCGACCTCGGCATAGCCGTGATGCGCGCCGCGGCGCAGGATGGCGCGCGGATCGCTGGACTTTATGGTCTCGCCGGTCACATCGGGCACATCATCGTTGACCCCTGCCCCGGAAAGCCGCGGACAGCTGCCGTAGAGCGCGAGACAAAGCGCGTCGAGGATCGTCGATTTCCCCGACCCGGTCTCGCCCGTGATCGCAAAGAGCCCTGCAGAGCGCAAAGGTTCCTGGGTCATGTCGATTTCAAAGCTGTCGGCAAGGCTGGCGAGATTGGCGCCACGGATACACAGGATCTGCATGCTTACTCTCCAACCATAGCTTCCCGGAAGGCAGCAATGTGATGCTCTTCCGGCTCAGTGACGTTTGCCTTTACGAAAGCCTGGCGAAACAGATCTTCAGGCGTGGTATCTCCCAAAGAGACCGGTGCAGGACGATCTTCTTCGGTCCCCACGCGGCGCACGCGCATGGCAGCCGGGCGCAGCGGCATGGCGTCCAGAAGCTTTTCAGCTTCCGCCAGCAGGACTGAGGCGGGTCCGGTGGCCTCCAAGCTCACATAGATGAAGGGCTGAAGGTTCTTTGGAAGATCCGGATCGAGATCCAGTTCACCAAGCTTTTCTTCGAAGACCTCAAGGCTCATCGGACCGGCGCCGGGTTCCGGCAGGCGCAGCACCGCGGCCGGGCGCGGGATTGGGTGATGGCGGTGGGTCAGACCCGTCTCATCCAGATCAATGATCGTCACACCATGTTCATAGGTCATCTCGGCCGCCGAGAGCGGGAAGCAGGAGCCGGAATAGCGGATCCGTCCGCCACCCAGGGTTTGCGGCCGGTGCAGATGGCCCAGCGCCACATAGTCGAAAGCCTCAGGGAAGACATCCTCGGGCAGCGCATGCTCACCGCCAATCAGGATGCGGCGTTCGGCACTGCCACTCTCATGGGTGCTCTCGGATGCCCCGTGGCAATGGAGATGGCCCATCGCAATGATCGGCAGATCTCCGGCGACCTCGCGCGCCCCGCGCGCCATGGCCAAATGGAAACGCCGGGCGGCTTCCACGATAGGTGAACCGCGGTTTTGGTCCGCCGCGAAGCTCAGTCCCGGAAGGTCGGCCGCACGCAGAAAAGGAATAGCGCAGACCCAGGCTGCAGTCTCCCCGCCTGCCCCGGGCAGCGGGATCATATGGCGGGCAGCATCGATCTCTTCGCCATCGCGGCGCACGGTTGCCACGACATGGACATCAAGGCTTTCAAGGATCGGGCTTGGGGCTTCCAAGCGCCCTGCCGGGTCATGGTTGCCGGATGTCTTGATGATGATCAGGCTTGGGCGGCGTTCCTTACAGCGGCGCAGAGCGCGGTAGAGGATGCGCTGGGACTCTCCTGAGGGATTGATGCCATCATAGATATCGCCTGCGACAATCATCACGTCGACATCTTGTTCGACGATGACATCGCTGAGATCTTCGAGCCATTGCTCATGCTCAGCTTCACGCGTCCAACCGTTCAATGTCTGGCCAATATGCCAGTCTGCCGTGTGTAAGATGCGCATAAAAAAACGACGACCTGTAAAAAATGAAGTATTGCCTTAAAGGGAATATGGGACAACAAAACAACTATTGGAAGAGATATCCCTTGTTATTTTATTTCTGATGGGCATTTTCGCATCATTGCCAAATGCGCTGATGCGGGAGAACCCATGACCTATCACGAGATTATTCAGAACCACATCCGCGACAGCATCGCCCGTCAGGGCATCGGGGATGTGCTGCATTTCACGCAGCTGAAGAACTTGCCCACAATCCTGCAGTACGGGCTCATGTCCTATACGGAATGTGATGCATTGAAAGAGATCGTTTACGCCAGCGATGCCGCTCGTTTTTGCGACCGTTCCGTCTCGGTAACTGTCAGCAGCTTCTACCCCAAAATGTTCGAGTTCAAACGCAAAAGAGAAGACGGCCCATGGGTCGTCCTTGCGTTGGAACCGCGGCTGCTCTGGGAGCTGGAGTGCAATTTCTATCCCCGTAACCTGGGCACCAAAGAGATGAAATACTGCCGAAAGAAGCCGAACAACGGCTATGCTTTCGATCGCATGTTCGAGGATTGCGCGCCCTGCGGTGTGCAGATCGGTGAAGGGTACCGCGAGAAGATCGGACTGCCCCGCCATTTGACCACCCACCCGGATGCGGAAATTCAGGTCATGGAAAAGATCCCAGCTGAGTGGATCACTGGCGCCTGGGTCGAGGATGAGAGCGATGCGCATGACATCCAAGCCTTGTTGGACAAGCTGCCCGGTTCAGAGCGTGATGTCATGCATCGAGCCTTTGAGCCGCGTTGGTGCTATGGCGGAAAGGAATGGGGGTGATAAAGCCGGAGGTTCAGAAGCGCCTCCTCCCCCTTCCACTGCCTGGCTTTATCAATGGACTTGAGGCCCACATAGATCGTGTCAGCGAGCCCGATATTGAACCGGATCATGTCGTAGTCGCAGAGATGACCCAGGTCTGACCATGACATGATTTTACCTTCCGAGATCGACCGTAACAGCTTCCCCACTTTCAGACGCCTGTGCGGGATCGGTATTGCCTTGGGTTCGGGGCGCAAGGAATTCTACGATATAGGCCTGCGCAATATTGAATGCCTGCAAACGCTACTCAGGGGGACGGAGCCTGCCTGAGGGGCGGTAGCACGCCGCTTTGGCGCGGGGCATCACATCGCTCACCTCTTCTTCGCCAGCAGTTGGCAGGACCCACTTTCGGCACAGCTCCAACGCATAGTGCAGCTCCAAGCCCATATCTCGGTATAAAGATCGCTGGGCGCCCTCGTAGCGCACGATGTCTGAGGCAATCTGTTTGGACATGTCGCGTGCAAAGGAGGTAGCCCACCGCGGCGTAACACGCGCCGCCTCATGCAGGGTGCAGGCACCGCCTGCCCAAGTAACAACTGCCTCATCTGGTGCATCCACCCCCGCGTGAAGGCTCTCGATTGCATTTCTTACACGAGAGGCCGTGGCGCAGGCGAGCATCTGTCTCATCGATCTCATAAAAGACCAAGCCCAATCTCAGGTGCCGGTTCAACCAAACTAACCTCCAAATTATCAGTCCGCCAAGCGCACCCCGATCCCACACCCCAATCCGTATCCAGCCAGTCGATCATTGGCCGCGCCTGATCCTCCAGAAGATCAGGGATCTCGATCCCATCCCAGCACCGCGCCACCGCGGGCCAGTCGATCAGAAGGGCCCGGGCCCGGCCGGGCATCATGGGGTCCTGGTCCGGGTCATAGTGGTCTCGCGTGCCCGGGCGCTGCCAGAAGAATCCATCTTTCGCGTGGGGCATTGGTTGGCCGAACTTGCATGAGAACTCCATTAAACCCTCGACGTCCTTAAGGACCAGGAGGTTAAAGGCCGGCAAGAGTTCAACCTTATAGTCGATCTCCCCTGTCCTGCGGCCATTAAGACCCGGCGCGGTGCCGCTGCGCAGCAAGTTATGCCATTGCTCATCTCGTGCCCACCAAAGCCCTATAGGTTTCCGTTCGAAGCTGCGCTGGGCGACATTGACAAGCCGATCTATAGGATTTGAAGTGTTGTGGATGCGCATACATTGGGCCTCGATCATGGGTAACGGCTTTCAACAAGAATTTATCATAGATGTGATGTTTTTCGCTACGCCCTTCTGGTAGATTATCGGTAATGCAACCTGCGCCGAAGGAAGCCTTATGCGCCCCACCACCCTCATTACTGCCGCCCTTCTGGTATTGGCCAGCACGGCATCCGCTGACCCACCTCTGGCAGATGAAGTTTTTGAGCCGCTGATCGCGTCGAAGCTGATCGAAAGCTTCGATACAGATGCAGGCTGGGAGATCATGGATGGTGGTGTCGAACGGTTCGACCACACCAGGATTGCAGGTGCCTCATGGCTGGTCGAGGCGCTGGCCATGCAAATTGAACCTGCCGAGGCGATGCCGGAGGTGTATCTTGAAAACCTGACCCTTACGACGGGCCAGAGAATGCTTGTGGAACTCGAAATTCTCGCTCTGTTTCTCGCAGAAGATCTGACTCGAGAGACACCCGACGGCCGCCCCGTGGGGCAGTCTTTGGTCGAAGCGTCGCCCGAAGGCATGCGACAGGCCTGCGCTCTTATCAGCGCGCCGGTCAGCGCCATGGGTGAAGGCGTCACATTCTTGATGGATGGATATCAGGTGGGGAGGATCGCGGGCTTTAAATCTCGGCTGCAGGTCATTCCGGGATCGGAATCCTGTATGCTGCGGACGATCTCCCAAGCCACTGATGTGACGCTTGAAACTCCTGACGGTCGCAAAACACAGATCGGGGTGATCTCGATTGTGAGCGAAGGACCGGCTTTGGACCTTGCCGCGCGCAGCACCTCGGTGACATTGGACAGAATGAGCCTTACGCGTGATGGTGAGACCGTAGAGGTCGCGGAGGTCACAGAGATCTTCAACGGCGCCATGCAGCTGTCGCTGAACGCCGCGCTTTACAATCTCGCTATGGGTGACGTCTCCGGCATCCATGATGCCACGGACCTCATTGCTGCCTTTGCAGATGGCGCCTTATGAGGCTGGCGGGCCTCTGTCTGGCTGCCCTGCTCTGCCCGGTTGTCCTGAAGGCCGAACCAGATCAGGTGGGCCAGCAAGACAGATGGGTTGCCCAGCATGATAGTCGTTCGGGCTCTACGCTCCATTACCGCTCCGGTAGCACTAAGGACCTGATCCGCTTCGACTGTGTCGGACCGAGCCTTGCAATGCCATTGATGGACATGAAGCGTCCTTTTAACCGGATACTCAGCATCAGAAGCGATCATGCCTATGACTGGGTGGCTGGGCGTGAGGTCTTTGCGATGGTACTTGGGATGGATGGGTGGCGCCGGGTTGATGTCATGGCACTGCAGGACCACCTCATTATCGGCCCGAAAGAGACCGAGCGCGGTGTGATCGCCATGCAGTTGACCGGAAAGCTGAAGGTGAAGATCTATGCCAATGCGCAGGCTGGGGTGGTTGAGCAGAATATCGAGATCACCAATACGGGGATGTCGGCCGCGGAAGAAGAACAGATGAATGGTTGTCGGAGGCACTTCTCCAGATAACGCTCAGGGTGGCGTGGTTTTCCACAGGAAAGCTTGATCGGCTTCCCGAAATCCTATTCTCGTAACAGGTTCTTCATGCAAACCTTGTTTGAGATACAAGGGAAGTTTAGATGGACAGCCTTCTTTTCGCAGCACGCAGCATTGTTCTCTCAGGTATCGAAGGCAGTGGCGTACCCTTATCACACACGCTCGAATTTCACCTTTCCTCTACCCTCGCGAAATTCATGGTCCAACCCATGGACGCTGAAGCTCTGACCTGGCGTTTGGCCAAAGCATCGGATGAGGATCCGCGCGGGGGGAAGGTGCGTGATGTGGCGGACGAATGTCTGATCTGCTGTGCCCTATTCCCACAGCGTCTCAGGCGCCACGGCTCCATCCGCTATTTCTCCGGGGTAGGGCAAACCGCCTATGATGCGATCGGTATGAGTGAGGTTGCGCTTGGTTTCCCTCATATGCTCGATGTGCTTTCCGAGTTTCGCCAAGAGAGCGGTGATGAGATGATCCTGGTCGATATGGCGCAGGCTGGGAGCACACGTGCCCGCAAGGAGCTCAAGGACAGTAACGTGCTTGTATTCAGGCCGAGATAGCTCGATCAGAACCCATAGTTTGCCGGTGGGATCTGAAGGAACTCGCAGTCCCAATGGGTCTCCCAATCGCCTTTTGCGGACCGCAACTGGCTGCTGAATATCTCAACCGCCTGTTCGGTCTTCTCTCTGCATTCCGCCTCTTCTTGAAAGGGCGTGATGATGGGCTGGAAGTCCCCCAAATTTGAAGTCATCGAGATAATGGACAGCCAAATGATGGATGGGGTCACGTGATAAATCTCCATACTGATTGAAGGGGCTGCTACACTGGGTCAGCGCTTGAGGAAAGCCGGTTTACTGATCCCGAACATATAGGTCCTCAGAATGGAAAAAGCGCCCCGAAAGGCGCTTTCTTTATGCTTTTCGCAAGATGCCCTGATTAGGGTGCAGGGGTCTCTTCGGCGTCCTTGGACTTTTCAGCCGCAGGCTCGAACTTGCCGGCGCCCGCAACGCGGTACATCTCGACCCATTTCTCTTCGCCTTTGACTTCACGCTTCTCGTGTGTCGCGCGTGCCGGAACGTCCATGCGGTCGCCTTCGGCGATGCCTTTCAGCGCCAGAGCGTCGTCGCCGAATGCGGCAACAGCGCGGAAGATCTTGGTATCGCCACGCTCAACACCAACCCAGGCGTTGACGTAAGGCTGCTTGCCGTCAGCTTCGAAGCTGTCGAAGTTGTCGCGGACTTTGGAAACAACACCGGCGATCTGCTCGGGGCCAGTCGCATAGATGCCCATGTGGGGGTTCTTGCCGCCGCCCAGCAGGGTGCCGCGGATGATCTGTTCGCCACCGGCGTTCACAGCATCTTCCAGGGTTTTCGCATTGTCGTTATAGCCTTTCACAGCTTTTTCGCTTGTCGCGCCATCAGGGCCAGCGGTGACGAAGGTTGCGGAAGCAACGCCTTTGTCGTCAACTTTGAAGCTGTCCGCTTTGAAGGTACCCACGTAGGAAGTGTGGATGTTCTTGCTCTTGGACTTCTTGTCTTTCTTGTCGTCAGCCATCGATTTTCTCCATTTTTCGAGTTTGCCGTTCTTCTATGATTCAAGGTATCCAGGGCTTGTGAAAAAGCGAAACAATTATTTTTTTAGGACACCTGATTTTTATATCCCCCTGCCCCGCCGGGCTTTTTTAGATCTCCGGCGTTGCTGCATTCATGTCGTCGTAAAAGACATGCAGAATTTCGTTCAGGTTATCTGCCATCTCGACGAGCTCGAAATCATCCGGATCGATGACATCAAGCGCCGCGATCCCCTGTTCCAGATCTTTCTTGGAAAACTCGAAGATCACCGTGCCCGGCTCCATGGTCGTATCGAGAACCCGCTGTGTCAGACCCTCGAGATGCTCGGCATCGTCAGGATCGTCAGGGCTGAGGATCTCAAGAGCGGAGTGCAAAATCTCGCGCTCCCCTTCCTGCAATTCAATGTAAGTCTTTTCGCTCATTTCGGTCTCCATTAACCCATCATATCCGGTTCTTCTTCACGCTCCGCAGCCGCCTCAGCCGCCTTGGCAGCTTCACGTTCAGCGCGCTGCCTGCGGGAGGTTTCGATCATAATTGCCGCGGCGCGGGGCGACATCGCGCCAACGAGCTCCTGTGCGCCTTTATCCGTGTAGATGACGGCAGGGTTCGCCGACTTCTGGATGCGGCCACCAAGCACCTCACCCCATTCGTTCCAATATGCCAGCCGTGCATCTTCGTTTTCCCAGTCGAGCTCGAGGACAGATTTCCAGGTCGTGGTCGGAGTGACATGGGCTGTTCGCGCGCCTTGACCGATCTCCTGCAGATGGGCCTTCCAAAGGCTGATCTCTTCCAGGTTCAATGGCTCTGCCCCTGACTTTACGGCTGCCACGAACTCTTTGACCGCTTTTTTGCAGTCATCGTTAGGGGTGATATTAGCATGTGCGCGGTGTTGAACAGTCCGCAGCGCATTTGCCGCGGCCATCGGATCATCCCCATCGATACCGGCGAATTCCACTGTTGAGAAACTTTTCTCCCCCGCTTCATCCTGGACGGAATAGATGTGACAATGCGCGCGGCGCGCGCTGGACTTATAGCCCCCGACGCAATGCCCGAGACGTTCTGACTCGAGGCTCAACGCTGCACCTGTTGGAAGCGGACGAACCACCAGCCCATTGGAGGCCAGGAACTCTTTGGTCATGAGCGGGAAGCCGTCTTCACCGTATTTCTTGAAGGCTTCGGAGGTGTTCAAAGACCGCGCCAACATCGACTTGCCTTCGATCTCCATCATGGCAGGGATGCGCGATGCGTAGCGCCGTGAGATCTCCATCATCAGCAACGGTACGTTTTTCGCCTTGCCGATAATGATGTTCGTTGCTGCCTCAAAGGCCGACAGAACATACTCGCGGCTGACCATAGGCTCAGGTTGTTCGGTTTCCTGGATCGATGCCAGGGCCTGAGGGAGTACGGCCGTGCGGCTGAAGTGCTCAATTGCTTCCATCGCATCGATGGTGGTCAGCGCCATGGTCCGGCGATCAAAATCCTTGGGATCAAAGTCCGCACCGCGGGCCAGGCTCTCATGGTATTTGACCCAGTTGCCTTTGGAGGATTCGAGAATATCCGCCACGGGAATGCCCGTCGCGTTGTGCAGCGGGATCGCGACTGCTGTTAGAATATCGTTGAACCTCAACCAGCTCTCATCATCTTGCGGCGTCCGATCGGGCGGCAGCTGCGATAGATAGCGCAGCGCCATATCGATGGGGACGGAGCCTGAAATCTGCGTGTGCCGCGCGCGGTTCACGCCCAGCGCATCTTCGCCTTCGACGCGCTCGCCGGCTTCGAAAATGCGGCCGACCGGTGCCGGTGTCGTGAGCTTGCCAATGCGTTTCACGCCTGCCTTGGCCAGACCTGTGGTCTCGATCAGGATTGGCTGGATTGGCTGCATTTGGTCCACAGCGCGCGACAGCGATACCCGATCTGCGATGAGACCTGCGAGAATTGGCATGGACTTTGCAGCCTGCATGCGGATATTCGCAACTTTGGAGTTGCGGACGCCGTACCAATTCACGGCCTGAGAACTCGGACGCTGGACGTGCTTCAAGGCCTCAGCGGCCTGTTCGATATCCGGATCCCCCATATCGCCGATCTTAAGCTTCTTCGGCATCCTGGCGGTATTGGCGATCTTGTAGGCTTCAAAGCCAGACATGCGCGCGCCGATCCGGAAGCTCCGGCCGCGGGTCATGCTGAGCGCACCACGGTCTCCCAACCGGACGAGCCCGGGCGACATGGGCATATCTTTGGGATAGGTGATGAACCGGGAAGACAGCAGGTCGTCGGAGACTTTATTCTTTGGACCATCATCGAAGGCACTCATGAAATCCTGCCAGGAGGACACCTGATTGGCTGTTTTGTCGCCGGCGAACTCTTCGCCCGACGTGATCAGTGTTTCCTTACCGATGTCTGCAAAGATCGCCATGGCGACGGTCTCATGGTACTGCGGTGCCGCCTGGACGTTCGCAAAATCATAAAGGAATGGCGTCACCTTCGGGATTGCGCCTTCGCATTTGGAGATATGAAACCCCCTCATCGCTCCGGTTGTGAAGTCGACCTGGTACCGCAGCCAGGTCGGGTCTTCCTCAGTTGTCCAGAGGTAGCCCGCAGCGCGGGCTTCCTCGTTTTGTACGTCGCGTGCAAGTCGGATGGCCATCAGAATTCTACCTCAAGGTCGCCGGCCCATTCGGCCGTTTCCTCATCATCGGTCGCAACGGCGAAAGTTTCACCGTCTTCTGCCGCTTCTTCACCTTCTTCAAAGAAATAGGTGATCGGACCATCCGCACCTTCGAGGCCGCGGGGCCCATCACGGTTGATGAGCTCCATGGTCTCGTTGGTCAGATCGCGGTGCGTGCCATCCGTCATCATGGGGATGTTCCCCAGAAGCGTCAGGATCGTGTAGAGGCGATCGCGACCGGCAGGCGTGTCGACCTTGAACTCCGACAGGTACTTGTGGTTCGTGCCGGGTTTGCGGAAAGCACGGGTCGGAATGGTCGCCGGGAACGGCTTGTTGTGGATTGCTTCATAGAGACCTGGGCGGGACTCGTAGAATTCCACATTGCCGCGCCGCAGAGGCTGCATGTCGATCTTCGCATTGCGCCCAGTAAGGCGAATGATGATATCGGCCATGTCACGTGGGCCGGGGCCGCGCGCGTCCTCTTCCATCGACCCCCAGATCCGCATGTAGCTCGAGGCGTCGCCGCGCACGAAGTCACCGGCGGCACGGGTGAACTGTGTGGCAACCTCCGAGGCAACCACTGCGTTGGGCAGCACAACCGGCAGCATGGTCATATCGATCTTGCTGTCGTGAACAACGATCCCGCGATGCACGGCACCATGGGTGTCGCGGTAAAGCGATACGGTCCCGAGGCTGTGCTCATTGGCGGTGGTGATCGCCTGAAGGATGTTGCCGCCGAGGATCTGCACCGGCATCTGCTGGCGCAGGTTTGCAGCTTCGGAGAATTCGCGCAGATAGGCATCGTTGAACCCGTCGGAGATGCCTGGACGGAAGCGAATGTCCTCCATCTTGTTGGCCATGATCCGCGAGACCGCGATGGTTTCAGGCTTGCTGTCGCCTGGGCAGATCGTTTTGATCTTATAGGCGCTTGGCATGTCGTAGTGGCTCGGATCCTTTGGCGGAACCAGATCGACCACAGTCCGGGACTTGAAGCCTTCCATGTCGGTCACCGAAGGGAAGCGCAGGCTGACGCCCGGCTGAAGGTTTTCGAGGACCCAGGCCAGATCAGTGATCTTGTGGTATTCACGGGCGAAGCGACCCGGGATAACCTCAGGGTTTGCCAGTGCGGCATCCATTTCGTGCCCGTTGGGCAGGTAAGGACGCATGAGACCAGCAAGGTTCTGATTGATCCGGTCGGCGTAGGGCTTGAGACCATCGGAGCCATGCATCGTGATAGCCCGCTCAACCATTGTCACCAGCCGTTCCGCCGCGACCGGGTCTTCACCCAGATCATGGTTACCTGTGGACATGTAGACCGGCGACAAGAACACAGAAGTGTCCAGATCGTCTTCTTCCAACTCTTGACCGGAGAAGATTGTGGTGGTGCGGATATCCACGGTACCGCCGAATTCCTTCGGACGAAGCGGGTTCGCGTTGCGGCTTTCCAGCTCCTCGATCAGTACGTCAAATTCCATGCGGATACGCTGGATCAAATCGTCCTGCTCATGTGCAGGCAGCATGATGGAGCGCGCCAGAACCTTGTTGGCCAGGCTTTCGAGACCTGACTTGGCCACACCGGAACCCTCATCGTTGCCATTGTCGACGTCTGCCACGTTGAGAACATCTTCCTCGGCGAACTTCGGGAAACCAAGGCGCCGGGCCAGGGCGGGCGAAGACAGCAGAACGTTGCGTGTGGCTTCATCGCCGACGCGGTTCAGCAGATCAGGCACATCATCCAAGAGCAGCGGGTGCGAGCGGTTGCCGTCAACAGAGGCCCCAAGCGAGCGCAACTTGCCGTTACGCTGCTGCAGGATACGCATCTCGGGCGTCAGACCGGTCATGACCGAAACCACCTTCGGCGAAGCCACCTGGTCGTAACGGTTGCCGCGCCCCTGGGCCTGGACATACTTGATGATGTCGATTGGCGCTTCGAACTCGATCAGCGAGCGTGGACGCTGGTCGGTAAAGGTGGCGCCGGCATGGTAGGACCCACCGGTTGCACCTGCTGAGTTGTAAAGCAGCGCGTCAAGATCGCCGCCGTTGAAGCTGTCGACGATCTCTTTGCGGTTACGGCCGCCCCTTTTTTGAATGCGGTTCTCACGGTAGCACAATGTCCGGCCGGAAATCTCTCCGGTACGGATGTTGTTGGCTTCCAGGCGCTCGATCAGCGCATCAACCGGGGAAACCGGCAAATCGGGGATCTCATTGATCAGCTGATCAATGCGCGCAAATGCATCGTTGATCGCATCATAATGCGCCCGATCTCCGCCCAGGGCGTCGATCTCGGTCTCGAAGACTGCAAGATCGTCCTTGATCTCGTCGTTCATCATCCGAGGCAAATCGATTTTACGGAAAGCTTCACTGATATCTGCGACCAGTTCACGGCGCGTGCCGGGATCTGTCGCGTTGCGGAAGGCCAGTACGATGCCTTCAAGCTCAGCTAGATGATCTTCTTCAAGCTCATCTGTGATACCGCGCAGTGCCGTCTCATAGGCGTCGAGAGTGACTTGGCATTCAGTCTCATCATAGTAGGAGATGCTGGAGAGCCTGGTATAGGCTTCCACGACTTCCCGAAGAGGTGTGTGGGGAACGATTTTCGCATCGACCTCCGCCACCCGTGCGGCCATGAGATCCCGCTCGCGGCCATCATCGATGGCGGCAATTGCGTCTTGCAGGCGCTGAGCAGCCGCGATCACGCCGCGGCCGTTGCCGTTGCGACCGCGTGCGGCGCGCGCAAACTGACGGAAGGCGCGCATGGCGTCAGAGTTGTTGGCACGCGGATCGAGTGTCTCTCCGTCGATCTTCATTTTATAAAGGCCATTGTGGATCCGGCGGATCTGATCGCGGATCGTCATCTCCGGCAGGTCCGCCAGCTCATCTTCGGTCAGACGGGTACCATCCTCATCACGGCTCATTTCGTTGAGCAGAGCCGCATTGGTCGAGTGGAAGGTGATCAGAGGCTTGCGACCTTGATCCATCTCGGCAATGGCGGCTTCAACTACCTGGTCCACTTTGATGGCGTTCATCATGATCCGCGCGAGGTTCGACAGCGGTCCACCGATTGCCAGGGAATACTGCGACAGCTCATTGGTGGCCGAACGCGCCTGACGCTCATCCATCCCAGCATTGACCATCTGACGGAATTGCACCGCCTGGGCGCGGCCGACGATCTCACCGATCTGCGTGGAGACATCGATCATGCCCTCCACGATCGGGGAGAACCGGTTCATCGTGTCCTGATATTCCAGCATTTTCTGGTCGTCTGGCAGGTTGACCACATAGTCGGTGGCCGAGAGGTCATGGTCGCGACGGATCATCACGCCATCCTCCGCCAGCATGGTGGCGAAGGCTTCCTGAGCCACCTCACCGCCCGATGCGATGTTCTCGAGGATGCCCGCAACATTGGAACCTTCCCCCTGCGGAAGCAGAGGCTCGTAAAGATCCATACCCTGCGGGTTGCGCGAGGGCGTACCGGTTGCGAAGGCCACATTTTCAGGCTTCAGACGCTTGATCGCCTTGCGGAAGTTGCGGCCGGTGTTGGAACGCGGGTTCAGCGCGTTATGTGCTTCGTCGAGGATGAACATTGTGTCCTCGCTCGCGATATTGGCCAACCATTCCGCCTGGGGCGCATCTTCTTTGACGTTGAATTGAGAATAGGTGGTGATGATCAAGTTGTAGCCTTCAGGCCAGACACCCCGTTCAAAGAGCTCACGGCGCTGTTTGGGTTTGATGGAGACCATCTCGCGGCGGATTTCTTCGCCGGTCACCGCATCGACGGTGATGTCCACGAACTCGGACCCGGAAGTCAGCAGTAGAACACGTGCTTCTTTAAGACCATCGACAGCCTTGGTGTCGCGCAGAACGTCAGGAACGTTGATCGCGGCAGACTCGGTCACATAGAGGCAGCGATTTTCGGGTTTGTCACGCAGGTGTGCCTTCATGATTGCGGCCATGGTGCGGCCTTTACCAACACCGGTCTGGTCCGCTTCAAGGAAGCCGCGGCCACGTTCAGCGGCATTCATGCGAAGAGCGACGGCATCCACCTGTTCAGGTGTCAGGATGTCACCAAGGTCCGCGACAGAGCGGCCAAGCGCCTGGGCTACCATAGCGTCGATCCCACCATAGGGTTCCGCATCACGGAAGCAGCGGTTCAGGGCTTTTGCCGTGGCGCCTTCAAGTGCGCGCGGGATCATGGTGAAGGGCTCCCCTACCCGGCTCAGCGGCTGGTAGGGGCGCTGACGCGTATTTTCTGCGCGCTCATCTTCAGCCTTCGCAGCATCGCTGACAGCTACTTCACCGCGGTTGAATTCACGGATTTTACCGCGCGAGCGGGTAATCTCGCGCTCCAGCGAAACCAGATCATCATCTGTGGCAACGGTGATCGAGCGCAGGGCTGCCTGGGGCAGCGCATCGAGGGCCTCAGGGCGGCGATCGCCGACGAAGAACATTTTGACTTCACGACCATCGCGAACACCGTCGGCAACACCTGGGGCGATCTCGGCGACAGCCTCAAGACCATAGGAGCGGCCGATTTCAGAACGCAGGCGCTCAAAGTTGTCTTCATCGATATCCGCAGGGACAATGAAGATCGAGTTGCCTTCAGCCGGACGACGCGAGAGCACGTTCATCGCATAGTCTGTCATGCCGGCCTCGGACACTTCCGAGAAATCCTGTACCTGCAGGCTTGCATCATTCGCGCTGAGACGGGGCAAAGCCACCCCAAGATCGCGGTCACCGCGGAAGTCGACACGGTCATGTCCGCGCGCTTGACGACGGATCAAGGAGAGCAGGGAAATACCAGGGCGCAGGTCTTCGCCCTTTTCGGTCGAGCGAGAAATAACGAAGCTCGAATTTGCCGAGATGCGCAGTGCCTGGATGAAGCTCGAACGCTCATTGTCGCCTTCGATCGCCAAAGCGGTGATCTGACGCAGCATCTGCTCACGCAGAAGGTCAAATGCTTCCTCCTGATCGATGACGATCTTGCCGGCTGGGCCCTCTTCCAGAGCGGCAGCCAGCACGCGGTCGAGATCGCGACGGTGCAATGTCCCCTTCCGGGCCATCCGAACGATGCCGGCCGCGACACCATTGAGGTCTTCGGGTTTACGGGCGCGCAGGAAGAGGGCCGGACGGCCGCCTTCGCTTTCATGAATGAAGTTGGTCGCACCCTCTGCATCGGTCACGCGGATAAAGCGGCCTTGACTGTCGCGCACGACTTCCTCGCCGCGCATGTTGAGGCCGATAACCTCTACGGTATCCGGATCGGGTACGAGCGCCTTGGGCGTATCATCGGTCTTGGGCTCTTCGCTCTCATTGGACACCTCAGCGGTACGGGGTGCCCGCTTGAAAAGGTTGATGATCATGTCACTCGACATCAGCCGCTCACGTGGCATGCGGCTGAGTTCGCCGCCGACCATCTCGGCAATATGGGACGTTTTGAAGGGAATGGGTTTGCCACGCTCAAAGATCATGGTCAGCATGTTGCCGCTGCTGCGCATCTTGAAACCCGACTCTTGCGCCTTTTTCGCAACTGCGGCGCCATCTTCATTATCGGCCACACGCAGGATCAGACCAGGATTGCCCTTGTCATCAATGAGACGCTTCAGCAGGGCCTGCTTCTTGGGAAAGGTTACCCAAGAGACCATCTGAACTGGAGTGTCTTTTGTATCGGTAGTGTCAGCCATGACTTTAAGTCCCCGTGTAGCCCGTAATTTCTACGATTGAATCTCTTGCCCTCAATGTCTGCCACAGTTGCGAAAAATCCAAGCTCTCAGAGAATATATATCCAACGCGACGACGGGGATGTGATGCTCGAGGGTCCACGGAGAATGGCTGCATATATGCAAAGACCCCGACAAATTGCCGGGGTCCATAGACTCGAGGGGGCTTGTCTGGAGGCTACTCTTTCATGCGGTTATGCACGCCCATAGTTTGGCTGATCTCCCGGGCAAAATCTTCCGGCACCTCAATTTTGTGCCCCTTCGTATAAAGATGTGCCAGGGGATCAGGCGTATCAGGGTTTTCAAGATACATTTCTCGTTCGTCACTCAGTGCATCTACTTCATCCCATACACGCCGGGCTTCCTCTTCAAGCTCCAGAATCTGAAACAGCATGCTGCGTTCAAGCATGAGATATCCCAGGTCTTCGGTCTCGACATAGATTGTATGGTCGGAGTGAAAATTAACGGTAAACACATCCATCTCGACATCCATGATATGCGCTTTGACTTCAGGATATCCTTCCTCTCCTGGAAGAACGATCAATTGGCCGGGAAGCTCGCCGCCGGTTTGAACCGCCGCAAACATATCTTCCGCATTGAGCTCCCCTCCCTCGACATAGTCCGAAGGCTCCACTCCAGAATCCAGAAGAGCTTGGCCGATGAGAGATTGAAAAAAACCAGCCAACAGAACCAAGTCGTATGTATCGGGATCTTCATCGGTCAGACGCTCAATCCCGCGACGATTGGGTACGATGATTGTGAATGGTGCCTTGGGCACAACTGACATCGCCTGAGACCATTCAGGATCGATACCGTACTCCACCCAACGATATTCCTTCGCTACTTCGATTGCGGTTTTGCAGGTTTTCTTCGCGGCCTCCTGATCGAGAGCCAAAAATACATGAAGATGTGCAGATACATCCTCGGAATTGGGTGCATCAAGGCGGGCTGAAAGGTACAACCCGTTCCCCTCGCGATGACCTGTGAGTGTGGCGCCCTGAATGAAGTCCAGTTCAATAGTTTTGGGCTTGGAGGCGCTCACGCTTGCGAGAACCCGCTTCAAGTTATCATGAAGATCTGAATGGGCCACATAATGACCTGGAGATGGGGCCTCATCGATCTTATAGGTGGTGATATTGAATATCACTTCACTCATTTCAGTTCCTTTCGCCGCGATACTATGCACCACGATTAACAGGTTAGACCCGGGTGAGAAGGGGATTCTGAAATGTTTTCGCACATATCCGGCACGGCAGGCGGATGAAATGCTGAGAGCGCATAGAGAAAGGGCCGGGAAAATCCCGGCCCTTCGCTGTTTTTCGCAATGGCGGTGATTAGCCGTCCAGCTGCATGTCATCGGAGACATCACCCAGCAGATCGTCGAGAGCATCGCCCTCATCTGCGGGCAGCTCGTCTTTCGGAGCTTCGGCGGACTTCTCTTCGACCTTCTTGCCAGCACCGGCCTCGACACGCAGACCAGCAACAGCGGCCTCACATGCTTCGGTCATTTCGGTGTAGTAGGCATTGCGCGCGTCGGCACAGGCCTCAACCGCCGGATAAGGCGATGTCGGCAGCTGCTGGAAGCCTTTGACCACGAAACCGCGGTCCATGCCATCCATACGGTCTTCGAGGAGCGTCATGGTGGTCCAACCGGTGCTGGGGTGCTCGCGCAGCGTGACGCCAACGGAAGCGAAGAACTTCTTCAGCGTGTCATCCGACAGGCCACGCCAGCCGTTGGATTCGAAGCTGGCCGCTTCGGATTTGTCAGCGTAGGATTTGAAGCCTTCCGCCAATTTCGCACCTGTGTCCGCGGGCAGTGCATTGTCACCGGTCATGTTCAGGGCGCGCTGAACGCGCATGCCGATGGTCGGGCAAATCCAGTTCTGCGGATCGATGGTGCTGATGCGGGCGCGGACGCCTTTCTCTTCAGCTTCCTTCATGGAAGTTTCGAGCATCTCAGCAGTGGTCGGACCCACCGAATAGCCACGTGTCGGAACGACCGAGAAGCCACCCTTGCCGAGGACATCTTCAACCTGGGAGATGCCGTCGCCGAAGGAGGCGATGGTTTCCGCAGCGCGCTCGGCTGCGTCGTTTGCCACCCATTTGCCGTCAACCATGGAACCCGAACGGAAGAACGGAGCCTGGATCACGTTGCCTTCGTCGTCCTGACCAAAGAGGGTCACGGCGCCTTCAGCAGCGAAGCCAGCTTCGATCGCGGCCTGCAGGTCTTCGACTGTGGTCACGTGCTTTTCGGCATCCAGCACCAGCTGGTTCACCTTCAGCTTGGGACGGTCTTCGCTGTCGCGGCGGCCGTTGTCGACATAGTTGCAGACGACGTCGGGAAGGACGGAGTGCTGGCCAACTTTCGGATTGCCATTGAAGGTGATCATCCAGCGGCTGTCGTAGACGCCGTCTTTGCCTTCCTGGACGTTCTCGATGCGCAGCGTGCCGCCGTTCTCGATGTTGACTTCGGATTTGCCGCGCTTCTTGGTGTAGTCTTTCTGGCCAAGAGTGCCGGAATACTTCACTTCGATCTCGGTGCCTGCGGCGGGACCGGATACCACTTCGCCGACAACGGTGTCAGCTTTGAATTCTTTTGCCTTCAGTACCAGGTTGCCACGGACGGTGGACGAAGCACCGCTCATTTTGCGGCGCGATGATGCGAAGAGTTTCTGGAGGTCACTCATGGTCGTTCCTTTTTTTTGCGTTCACGATATCCAACCCGGACCGGATTTGCGGTTTTCACCCGGGCGACATGACATAAATGGGCGCAATGTGAGAAAGTACCAAGTGCTATTTTTCGCAAATTGATAAATTATTTTTCGGACGCTCTCACGCACCCTACTGAAGACTGGTTCTGCCCTTGAATTGTTTGTAGAGCCTCATGCTGCAATGCAGCAAACGCAGAGCAGGCACCTGTTTCTGTCTGTGGTTCGCAGTACCGTGCAGATCTATATTGGTGCCAAGCGAAAAACGCGACGGGATCTCCCCGGCGCTGCACACAGCAAAGGCACATACCATGGCATCGACCACCACAAATATCCCCCGCACTCCCCTATTTGGCAAAATCAGGTTTCCAGAGGGTTTCAAGCAATTCACACATCGCTTCATGCTTGCCCGCGAGATCAGCGCCCTGCGTCAGGCGTCACACCACGTCTCAAAACCCGAGATTTTTGACGCGCGCATTGCCGAGATTTCCGCCGAACTGAGCGCGCTGCGCAAATCCTGAGAACACCGCAGCACCATCATGACAAAAGCCCCGACGATACTCTCGCCGGGGCTTTGTTTTATTCAGAAGCCAGGGTCTACTTGCCCTTGCCACCGCCAGGAGGATTGTTCCCACGGCCGCCGCCAGATGGGTTTCCTGTTTGGCTCGGGCCATTCGCTGGTGTGTTCTTACCCATAAAATCTCTCCTGTTTGAAATTGGAGATCGAAATATGGGGATTGGGGTAACGTATGGCAAGCGTTGCACCCGCCATACGTGTGAGTTTCGATCGCGTCTTACATGCCCGGGCTGGCGCTTTCGGACTTCTTACCCTTACCCATATGATCATCGATGAAGGCCGAACACTTCTTCATGTCATTCTTGATCGCATCTGTGAGCTCTTTGTCGTTCTCCTCGGCAAGCTTCTGGGCAAAGGCCAGCTGCTTTTCGGACGGCGGCCGTGGCGGTGCGGCTTTCATGGCCTTGTCGATCCAAGCGGACAGTTCCTTTGAGGACTTCATCGCATCCTCGGGGATATCCTTGCCAGACCGTTCGGCGAGGTTCTGAGCCAAGGTCATCTGCTTCTCTGAAGGCGGATATACGCCCTTCGAGCCATCAGCATTTTTCTTGGCCTGACCAAGATGCTCCTCAAGGAAAGCACGGCACTTCGTGCTGTCAGTGATCGTGCCCGCGGGGAGCTTGATCTTTTTACGCTCGGCAATGCTCTTTGCAGCCTTTACCATTTTCGGCGTGGGTTTGCCCTTGGCACCAATCTCGATCTGGACCGTTGCGGCGCGAATATTCGCAATTTCCTTCTCAGTGGTCGCGTTAATCTTTTCCAGCGCGTCCTGAGCGCTCATTTTTCCGCTCTCGACCATATCGAAGATCGTCTCCCATACCGCTGTGCGGCCCGGGTCGACCACGTTCGGACATGCTTGGAGAAGTGTTTCGTACAGCTTCAGGCCGCCAGGCGTCGGCTTGATCGACTTCCCAGCCATCATCAGCTGCTTCTGACGCAGAAGACCGGCTACGACTTCGCCGCGTGTTGCCGCGGTACCAATGCCGGTGGCTTCCTTTAACCGTGCTTTCTGCTTAGGATCATCCACGAGGCGCCATGCTTCCTTCATGACCTTCTGCAATGCACCTTCGGTATAACGCGATGGGGGGCGTGTCGTCACCGTGCGGATTTTCGCATCGGTGATCTTTGCGGTCTCACCATTGGTCATCTGCGGGAAATCATTCTCTTCGCCAGGCTTCGCTGGGGCGCTGCCGATGATCTCTTTCCAGCCCGGCACCAAAGGCACGCGACCGGAGTTCTTGAACGACCAATTATGCCCGCGCCATGGCACAGTCATATCGACGGTAGTCTGACGGTATTCAAAGTCCGGCGCCATGGCAGCCAAATACTGTTTAGACACCAGATCGAACATTTTCTTCTGATCTGACGACAGATTTGGCCAAACCTCGTGGAAGGCTTTCGGCGCGTTGATATTGGGGATGATCGCGTAGTGCGAGAAACCCTTGAGGCCCGCGTCTGAGAAGTGACCCGACTTGCCTTTGCGGACCTGCGGTTTGGCCAGAAGCTCATCATGCTTACTATAGGCAGGCATCCGCAGCAAACGCTTGACCATCTCGGGCACGTTCGGAATTTCGTTTTCTGGTAGGTACTGTGCTTCACCCCGGGGGTAGGTCAGGATGTGGTGCGGTGCAGCATAAAGTGACTGGGCTACGGCCAAAGTCTGATCACCACCCCAGCCAAAGCGGGAAGAACAGGCCGCTGAAAGGGCGGTCAAATCGAAGAGCTTGGGCGGTCCCTGGCGTTTCTTTTCGAACTTCGCGTTCAGAGGTCCCTCATGGCCCTTTGCTGCGGCCACCAGACCATCAGCGATGCGCTTGTCCATGATCTTGCCGCGCAGCGAGTCCATCTCCTGAAGAGCTTCTTCACCCTCAGCCAGATCATCCTCTTCGGCTTCCGCTTCTTCTTTCTCGAGCTCTTTGAGCACCGAGGCGGGCATCTTGGTGCAGCTCAACCTGAAAGTGCCGTTCTCGACTTCAGTGTCCGCGTCGACCTCGAACATGTCCTGCGGCTTGAAATTCATGATCTCGAGTTCGCGCTTGCACACGATCCCAAGGACCGGTGTCTTCACGCGGCCGATGCCGATGGCGCCAGCAGAGCCCGGCTTCTTCAGGGTTACCGTTGCGGTACGGGTCAATGACAGATTGGTGGTCTGATCGGCCTGCTCACGGGCCTGACCGGCCATATATCGGCCATGGTAGACAGAGTTATCTTCAAGATTATCGAATGCTTTGCGCAGGGAAACCGGATCCTGAGCGGTGAACATCGCCCGCTTTACCTTTCCGTTGAACCGGAGGTACTCGAGGATCTCGTCACCGATCAGTTGACCTTCACGGTCACAGTCGGTTGCGATGATCACTTCGTCAGCATCGGAGATGGCATTGCGAATGGCGCTGAGAAGAGACTGGGCATCTGCAACAGGCTTCTTGGGGTAGAACTGACCGGGCCACAGAAGGCCGGCGGACCAGCCACTTTTCTTTGTATTCCATTCATCGCGGACTTCATCGGGCTCCTTCAGCGTAAGGATGTGACCGCGGGCGGGCAGGATCTGCCCATACTTACTTCCAAGGGCGACCTTGAGGTCTTTAGCCTGACTTGATTTTTCGCAAATAACGACTGACTTGGGCATATTTTAAGGACCTCTGGTTATCTTTTGTTGTTCTTGGGCATGTGCCGGTCATCGGATGCTACCCTTGTCACATGTATACGTAACATTACTTTTCGCAAACACCTACATCGGAGACGGATCGTATTCTTCCTCGCGGGTGATCTCGTACTCGTCGAGTTCTGTGAACCAGTCCCGCTTGAACACGGGGTCAAACTCGAAAGGTGATACGTCACGCCCGATATGACGGCAGAGCTGTGCGTGGCGCAGCTCGATCAATGTATCATGCAAACCGGAACTGAGTGGAACGCCAGACCCAAAATGCAACAACAGAGCCCGATCGAGAAGATAGGGCACATCTAGGCGTGAGGCCGGTGAGATTGCCCCGCGGAGGTCCGACAATGGCCCCTGCCCTGCATTCGCAGGGCCGTCGCTCAGAAAGAACGCCTGGATGTCGAGGGCACCGCAAACGGTATCGATGAGCTGTGTGTCACATTTGAATGTGTAGCCTACCCGGTTCAAGAAATCCGCCGATCCCGGCTCATTCTCTTCAAAATACCTTGCCACAGCCTTGGCGAGGATCTCTACGCCTCTGTCGTAGCTATGGGTCACGCGCGCCAGATCACGGGCAGCGTAGTAAAGGAAATGGGCGTGTGCTCGACCGACTTCGGGGTCTGCGGGATTACGTGCGCTATATGTTTTTACGGCAGACTCTGGCAGAGCATAGAACTCAGATTGCATCTCGATCAGATCATCAAGATTGTCGCCGTCTTTAAGATCGAGCTTCAATGTGATGGCCAAAGGATTCCAGACATCCCCTTCAAGCCAAGCGCCATAGCTCTCAGGCGAGCCGTTGAGAGGCGGTGGCGGCAGAATGCCTGGCAACTTCATCAACTCACCGCTGGCGATGCGCTGCCTGCCCGAACCGGTACCGGGCCAATGAATGTCCCATACTGCGGCCCCGAGATCCTCCAGGGGATCAAATTCAGGCTCTGCTGTTTCATTTTCGGAAACAGTAGGCGCTGTTTGGGCGGAGATATCTGCGTGAGTTGCCGTGTTCCTCGATGATGTCGGGTCATTTTGACCAGAATGATCCTGAAGATTGTCAGCCTTTGTGGCGCTTTTGTCGCGGAAGTTCTCCACTTCTCCGTCCAGTGGGGCAAAGTCATCTCCGGCAAGCAATGAATCGAGTGCATCCATGCCCGCATCATCGCCGGTGGTAGGGGTTGAGGGGGCTAGGGCGTTATCTGTCGTTTCCTGAATAGTTCTATTTTTCGCAAGCGACCGATCGATAAAACCATGTTGATCGAGGAATTCCTCAAGAGCTTTCTCGTAGACCTGTGGCGTCTTACCTGTGGTGATCTCACCCAATACGTTACCGAGTAACAGGGCATAAGTATCGGCGGAAGAAAGGCTTGCGGCATCAGGTCCAGCATGGCTGCGCACCAATCCTGAAAGAACCGCCAAAGCTTTCTTGTCTTTATCTGCAACCTTCCGCAATTCCTTCTTCGCGGCGAACCCGTCGGACATGGCAGTATCCTGCCCTGTCACCAGGTCTACGAATTCGCGCGCGTTAGAAAAGCGGATGGACATATTCAGGCTACCTTGCGTTTCCGGAAAGCTTCGAGGCACAGAACATTACCACCAGAGTTTGCCGAAAGAAGCGAGAGCTCATGCTCCCTAACCTCGGAAATACTCATCACCTCGGTCATTGCGCCGCAGGGCCGCTGCACGAGCCGCTCTACATCACGGTAGATGATGTCACCCTTGCGCATGAACCTGGATGTCGTCTGGATGATATCACCCATGCCGTTCGGGTAGGAGCCTTCCACGGAAATGGTCTCGCCGTCGGTAAGGCAGCTGAGCAAAAACGCATCTGTGTCGCTGGTGGGCGCTTCATACCTGTCTTCATCCGTGAAGAAGCCCGTCACATCTTCCGAGATGGCGATGATGATCAAATCGCCATTGGCGTCACGCTTTGTCATCACTTCAGCCTCATCAGTAAAAGCGAATACACCATGATCACCCATTTTTCTCATTAGTGTATCACTGCAGTGCCTACGGATCGGCCCCATGCGAACATACCCTTCAGAGACTGCGTCGAAGTCTAGATCAAGTTCGTGCGTCATGTTGAGTTGCGGCATGGGTCGTTCTCCTGTCATTCAAAAAGTGGGAGCGCTGGTTGCGGTTCTCCCTGATTCTCCTCAGACTCAAGAACCGTTGGTATATCCGCTTGAACTCTTGAACCTGCGCTTTCGTCTATCTCCATACTAACCTTTTGGCTAGGGGCATTATGACGGAATGTAATAGAGTTGACGCTACGCTCGTCTGTTTCCATTTTATCAGCAATGGCCATGCCGATACGAGCATCCAATGTGCCTGCCACTGACATATATCCGATGTCGACGTTCTTCTCTTGGCCGATCCGCCAGATTCGGTCTTCGATCTGGATCATGTTCGAAGGCGACCAATCGGGTTCAACCACGCGCATACGGGCTGATTGCGTCAAAGTAATGCCCGAGTTACCCGCAAGGGAGATAATGAGGCCGCGGATTTTCTCGTCAGTCTGAAACCGATCGACGATATCTTGTTTCTTTTTCGCTGATCCCACCGAGCCGTCGTAAACCAAAAAGGCACCCTTCATGCGCTTCTCAGCTTCAGCATGGATGATCTTGATGACATCTTTGTGGTGCGCGAATACAACAGTCTTTGTACGATTTTCTGGTGCGAAGTCCTTTTCAGCCTCCAGCTCATCGATGATGAACTTAGCGCAGTGCGGCGCCTTAAGCATACCGAGGTTGCGGCGGACCCGCGCCATCTCATGGAATTGAGGCGTGTCGGGGTCCAGACGTGTGATCTGGTTGATTACTGCGCCCGCCTGAAGGGTCCTGCCCTCTTTGACTTCTACAGATCCCGTGCGCTCCATCAAGGCTGCCAGGTCGAACTCCACCGAACGAAGCTCTTCCTTTTCGGCCTTGGAGAGTTTGACCGGGATCTCCAGTGGCGTGCGGAATTTCGGCGGCAAGTCCGGATTGTCCCGCTTCATGCGGCGAATGAATGAGCCCGAGCCGCGCAGGCGCAGCTGAAGCTCCATCTCGCGGATCGGTTTTCCCGGCATCGGGATGATCATCTCGCGCGACTTGCCCCCTTTGAAGCGCGACTTCATCTCACGCTTGATCAGGATTGGCGGACAGTAGCGGTTCTTGAAGATCTGGAAGTCTTCCGGGCCAGAGCCCCAAATGTCAGGGCGCGTAGAAGAGATCAGGGGCCAAAGCTCATCAATCCGGTTCGGCTTGGGTGTCCCGGTAAGGTGGACGTATTTGCCGATGTCAGACAGCGGCAGCGCCTTACTGCCATCCATGTCGAGCAGATCGCCGAGCACCGCCTGGGTACGCTGTGCTTCCGGGTTCTTCATGTTGTGGGCTTCATCGCAAATGATCAGGTCCCATTTGATCGCGCGCATCGCATCGATGTTCTTTTGAAGAATATCGTAGTTGATGACGCAGACATTCGTTTCCGGGAAGGTCGAGCTTTCGGCCAAGCCGACGGTGAGCGCCGTATTGGTCTTCCACTTCTCGATCTCGCGGCCCCACTTGATACGCATGTTGGCCTGTGAGATGACCAAGATCTTCTCGGCCTTGGGGGTGGCATTGATGATGCCGATGCCCTGCATCGTTTTTCCAAGCCCCATGTCATCAGCGATTAGTGTGCCTCCCGGGGAGTTCACAGCCATGGTGATGCCACCCAACTGGAACGGGAAAAAGCCCAACCCTTCCGGTGCCGGCACTTCGATCGCTCCCTCTGCGGTATGGGATTTGCTGGCTTTGATGTTCTTGCCAGCAAAAGCCAGTTTCTCTTTCAGCAGGTTTTTCGCGCCAACGCTCATAAAGGGTTCAAGGTTCGACGCGATGAAGGGATCGCGTGTCCGATAGGGTTGTGTTCCAAGCTTTTGAGCGATCTTTGAGTTCATATTCTTGATCGGCAGCCACCCGGCCGCTTCAAGAAATTCGCGCCGCTCAGTATCACCCTCATCACAGTTAGCTGCAAAGTCGGTACTCGAGGCGATCACGTTGAGGGAAAGACGTCCCGCGGGCACAGCACCTGCCGACCCAAGGATGTGGTCGATACCATCGCGCGGGTCGCGCCTGTTTACGACCGACTGAGCCTGTTTTTTGCAATTGGGATGAATGACAGCCTTGTGCTTATAGGCAAGGAGATGTGCGAGGTAATAGGGTGCGCCACCAATCTGCGGCATGGAACTCCACACTACCAACCCATCTTCATCCATGAACGGGCCCATGCCGTTAAGCTCCAGAGACCGGCAAACTGCCGGGGTGAATGTCTCCCTTGGGCCGGAAACGACCACATTGTACTTTGGCTTGTCACCTTTGAACTTCGGGTCTTTTCGCTTCACGTTAACCTTGAGGGGCATTCTGATCTCCTGGGGCATTAGCCCGGCTTTTTCGTCATAGCCTAAAGTCTATGTTATTATAGCGAAAATACCTAAGTCCCCCCGGTGATTGCGTGTGGATAACTAGAAATCTTGTGTGCCTCACGTCCAAGTGAAACTACATATGGATTTTTCCAAATCCCTTTGTTTATTGAGCATTTATACAACAACAGGCAGAACAACCGGCAGAATTGGTAAAAACGCCTTGTTTCGCAGGCCTTTTTCCCTCCTGAGTTGTTTGACTTTACTATTCTTTTTCACATATGGTTTGGGCATCGGATGAGAGGCGCGAAAGCACTCCCTCCACACATTAAAACACCTCGCCTTCGGCTGCCCGAAGGCACTTAACCGAAAGAGGCTTGATATGTCGTCTGCCCAGAGAAAAAAACACAAGAACAAGCGCGAGAACAAACAGGAGAACCAAAGCACCAAGCTAGAGTTCTCGATTGAAACCATTACTCCCGACATCGCCGCCGAGTATCTGGCCACATCAAAAGCGCGCGAAGAGAAGCTCGCTACCCGCTCTTTCAAAAAGGGTGAGATGCAAGTCGTCAGCGATATGAAGACCATCAGCAACTACGCGAATATCATGAAGGCCGGCGGCTGGATCATGAACGCAATGCCGATCATCTTTGATACCGACGGCAGACTGATCGACGGCACAAGCCGTCTCGAAGCCTGCGTTTTATCCGGTGAGACTTTTCGCTCGGCAGTTGCACGCAACGTCAGAAGCGATGTGCTTCACACCATCGACCAGCATAAACGCAGGACCTATACAGGTGTTCTTGAAAGCCGTGGCGTGAATTATGCCGGTTCCCTTCAACGCACCATGACCAAGCTGATCCGAATAGAAAACGGCGTTCTGGGCAAAGACAATTCTAAGATTTCCTGGTCACGTTTTGATGGTGTTCTCGAAGGCAATCCAGAGCTGCTTGAAGCTACTTCTATTTCCGAGGGATCCAAAGGTTCTATCCTTCACTCGACACCGCGACCCGTTCTTTGCTTTATGGCGCTGAAGGCTGATAAACGAGAGCAGCTTCGCTTCTTCCTCGCAGGTCTGAAAGACATCGACACCTATCCACTTGGCAACCCAGTGCGGATGCTGGCCAACCAGCTTAAAGCCGAGCAGCGCCGAGAAAAAATGGCGCGAGAAAACGACCGCCAATTCGAAGGCATGTCGATCGACAATGTGCTGGCCATCGCGATCATGGCGTTCAATGATTTCTGCAACCAAAAGACTGTAGAAGAAGAATACTTCTGGTCCCCCGACTTCGGTAAGGCAAAGAGGAAGCGCGATGATAAGAAAGCTGTCATGGAGTTGGCGCCAGACAATCTCGGCCTGCCAATAGTTGAAGGCTATCCAGGCCTGGTTAACGGCGCCTATGAGACCGGCGATCCGGCAGATGTCTTCTCCGGCGAACTTGCGGAGTCCCTGATCCGTGCGAACAAGGAAAACTCCGGCGAAGAAGAAATCGTGATGCGGACCATCACACCAGCCAAAGCCAAAGAGTATCTTTTGCTGAACCGTGATAACCGGGCTCTTTCGGACGAGCACAAGCAGTCGATCGCCAAGGACATTCGGGCAGGTAACTGGATGCTCAATGCTCAGCCGATCTGTTTCACCGGCGATCCTGAGCAACCAGATGCCAAGAAGAACGGCGTTCGCCTTCTCAACGGTCAGCACCGTCTGCATGGCTGTATCGAAGCTGATATGCCTATCGAGGTCCCGATCGCCAAGAACATCGCCGAAGAGGCTTTTGCCACCTTCGACGCCCATACCAAAAAGATGCGTCTGAAAACAGACACCGAGGCAGATGACCGTGTGCTTGCAGCTGCGGCCCGGCTTCAGTGGAAGGAAGATAACGGAATCGAGATCTTCTCGACCGGCATCAACCCTACCGCATCGGAGATCAAAAGCACCATCGAAGCGCATCCTGGAATGGAAAAAGCCTACGCCAAGTCCCGGACGTTAAAGAATGTCGGATCGGCCGGTATCATGCTTTATTTGATCTATCACGTGCGCAACGATCGCCCTGATATTGCAGAAGATTTCCTGGAAGCCCTGCGCACAGGCGAGAACCTTCAAGCGCGTGACCCCGCTCTCGGCGCACGCACCAAGATCGTCGGGAACCGGACCGCTAAGAAGGATCAGCGCATCAAGATCCCACGCAAGGAAATCCTGAAAACCTTGATTACAAGCTGGCGCGATTACAAAGAGTATCGTGACGACATGGCTGAAGATGAATCCCAGCAGGAACTCATCTGATCAACCTTGATCAAGTCGACCATTCAGAGGGGCCTTCGGGCCCCTCTTTCTTTACCGGCTCCATGCATCGTAAGGATTTTCGGAACGCCACTGTATCCTCTCCAGATGGAAAGAGGATACGCCGATGCCTGCCAATGATTATCCACTGATATCGAATGCGCTCACTGTGCGGAAACAACAACAGTTTGCAGAAGCGCTAAGAGATCTCGAAGCGGGCCGTGATGCGGGAGAATTGCCGAACGCAGTCTATTCGCGCGCAAAGCAGACGATCTCTCGCTGCACGGAATATGCTTGGTCCGAACTGACGCGCAAACCTTACTCCTGGAACCGTGACTATATCAAAGCTGCCCCTGAAAAAGAGCGCGAGATGCTTCAAGACATCGCAGCCTATCCTCAGGTCGGCAATATCGCAAAGTTGGGCCGTCAGGCTGATGAGCTTGGCGATACCCAGGCCGGACATGCAATGCGTGAAGTCATGGAGGAAGTTCGCCCAATTTTTGAGCTCATCCGAACCTGCAAGGATCTTGCTGTGAAGAGAGGGCAGACACCGGCGGAGCCTTCAGTCGTGGAGCGTTACCAAGCTCCGGCAGCTTCTGGCACAGCCATGGCAGCAATCTTGTTGGAGCTTACCGACATCACGCGCGCCGCCCGCGATGGTATAGCGAATAGGCTGTCGGAGCGCCACGCAAAGACTGTAGAGACTTTCCTCGCAAGCCAGCAAGCACACCACGATTCAATCAAGAGCGATAGGCCGGCGCGGTTTGATATCTTCACCTACGCGAGACATCTCGGGCGGGGCAAGGCAGATGCGCAGCTGATGGACAGGCTGACAGTCGCGCTGGATGAAAACCGCGGCCCCAAGGGTGTGAAAACCTACGCTTTGAAGGCAGATGGTAAGCAGATCATCGCCCAGCGCAGCGCAAAGGAAGCTGAGAATATCTGTCAAAGATACATCGAAAAGAACATGTCCAAACTCGCACCCATCATTGAGGAACGCGGCGACTATGAAGGGATGCAGATCATCGGGCGTAATGTGAACCCTGGTGCCATGACCGGTCATCTGCGCATTTCATTCAAAGATGGCGCGCGCTTTGATGTACGCTCTCAGGCTGTGATGTCTTTTTCGATCTATGGCACACCCTTTATGCGGTTCCCCCTGACTTTTCACAATGTTCAGCTTGGTGATGGAAGCTTGATCAGCAGGCCCTCTGAGGAGAAGATGAACGAAGAATTCACCAAGGGCGTCGACGAGACCCCCGCACCATAGGCGGCGCCAGGGAGGTCAAACAATGAAAGCAGTCATTCACGCGCAGGCCGTCCGGGTTTTGGGAAGCCCTGAGGTCGCCGAGATCTGGATGCAGACCCCGGCGATGGCATTGGCCAATCTCAAGCCCGCGGAATTGTTGGCCACGCACGCGGGCGCAAGGCAGGTAGCTGACCACCTTACCCGGGTAGAGTACGGCGTTTATACCTGAGCACAGAGCTACTTCGCGAGATAGGCGTCGATCTCCCGGCCGATATCCTCGCGTTTCACAGCCACCTGCTGCTCTTGTGAAAGCCAGGCTGATCGATCAGCGGCGCGCTGCGAAATTTCCCGCCCGAGATCGAGGTATTTCACGACAACCTCTCCGGCCGCCCGCTCGCGCGCGCCTTCGATAATCGCCAGGGTGGCCCCGATCTTATCGGCGTATTTCATTTGCCGCCCAATATTTTTCGACGCGCCATACCAGACTTGTGCGGGCATCCCTTGAGCGCGCAGCTCACGCGCCATGCTCTGCGCGCGCATCATGCCATCCTCCTCGACCACACAAATGAGAATGGGCCGCAGTGGCCCTTTGGTTTGCGTTCCGCGCAGTGTCAGAGCCTGTGCCAAGCGGGTCACGCCAATCGAAAAACCAACGCAAGGAAGGTCACGGCCGGTGAAGCGGCGGATAAGACTATCGTATCGACCTCCCCCACCGATCGACCCGATCCGGCGCGGCGTGCCGTTCTCATCGAATGTGTCGCCCTGAAGGTCCATCTCAAAGACCGTACCGCTGTAATAGGACAGCCCCCGTACAATGGTGGGATCAAGCACGGCGGGCGCACCGGACGCACGCGCCAAAGTCAGACAGGCTTCGATTTCTCTCAGCCCTGCCGATCCGATCTCCGACATACCAATGGCGGTGGCGATCTTGTCGATGTCACGCGCCGCGGTGAACTGGAGTACAGTCTCGATCACCCGGTCAGACAACTTCAGCCCTTGGGTATAGGCCCCGCTTTCATCGCGGCGGCCGGGCCCGAGCAGCTCAGCCACCCCATTGGACCCCAGGCGATCAAGCTTGTCGATGCTTCGGCATATGTTGCGCTGTAGATCTTCGTCATTAATGCCAAGACCGCTAAGTAAACCGTCGAGGAGCTTCCGGTTGCTGAGCTTGATCGTGAAATCACCCACACCGGCATTTTGCAGGGCCTCATCCGCCATTGAGATCATCTCGGCATCCGCACCGATGGATGGCGCTCCTACCATGTCCGCATCGCATTGCCAGAATTCCCGATAGCGTCCGGCAGCTGACTTCTCGTTGCGCCACACCGGCCCAACGCTTGAGCGGCGCCATGGCTTGGTGAGCCCATCCCCCTGCCCGGCCACAAACCGCGCTAAGGGCGCAGTCATGTCATAGCGCAGGGTGAGGTCACCCTCATCGGTCTCAAATGAGAAAGCACCACCGTTCGGGCGGTCCGTATCCGGAAGAAACCCACCCAGGGCCCCGGTGGGTTCTACTGCGGGTGTCTCAAGCATTTCAAAACCGTAGCTTTTGTATGTCTTCAAGATTTTGTCTGTCAGATCAGCCCGCAGTTCCAGTTCAGGACCACGCAGATCGCGAAAGCCCTTCGCGCCATCACTTGGCACGCGCATATTTTTTTCTGTCATCAAATCACAACCGGCTCTCGCCGTTCCTTCATTCGTCATTCAGTTGGTCGCCGCACAGGCGACCGGGATCAAACCCTCGCGGGCGATTAGCTATGATGCGAATGAAGATGATGGAATTCGGTCAGCATCTTGGGGAACGTAAACATTCAGGCGCCCTCCTTCTGGACCAGTGTGTCACAGTCATAGAACAGCATAACGCGAAAAACAATAGGGTACTTATTTACCAAATTCGGCTTTCAGCATTATTCACATGTTTGTCCCAACCGGCTTCATCCGCTTTATGGGTAGCACGATCCCCCTTCTCCCTAGTTTAGCGGGCTGTTTGATTGGATGGATTGAGCTTCTGTAAAGCACTGGAGCTGCCTCCACCCTCTGGGGCCGGTACTTTGGGTGCCTGCGAAAAACAGAGTATAATAGAACCTCATTTTCCTTAGGCCAACAGAGAGCCATCATGAACACATCATACCTCACCATTCCCCTGTTGGTGCGCCGCAGGGCAATTAGCCTCATCGAGGGCGTACTTTATCTCGTCATTGCTCTTGCGGTTATCGTGGGCGGGATCGTCTTCTTCCAGCAGTCGCAGATGTCGGCCAATGTCACTGACACAGCCCGCACCATGTCGGCGATGTCTGCGCAAACCCGTGCCCTTTATATGAATCAAAGGACATTCGATGCGGACCTGATCACACCATCACTCGTCAAAGCCGGAGCAGTTCCTTCCACTTTCATTGGCGCTGACGGGGCACCTGAAGGCACACTTCGCCATCCGTTCAAGGGTGAGATTTCTGTCTATGGTAATGGCAATGACCGTTTCGTCATTACGTTGTCCAGCCTCCCGCGGGGAGCCTGTATGCGCCTTGGCGTCGTAGGACCCGATGGCTCAGGTCCTTTGGGTACAGGGATTGTAGCGATGATCGCCAATGATGATAGCACTGCGCTTTCCTACGACGGTGATCTGACCGATGAGCCGGGATACATTGAGCCACCCTTCGCACCCGATGCGATGGCTGATCTTTGTGACGATGATTGGGACCTGAGCGTCTACTACGCGCGATAATGCGAAAATAATTTTCACCACCGATGCACAATCTCGGCCGGAGCAACTTTCCGGCCGATTATTTTTGCCCGGCAGTTTCTTAAACCTCGACCGCAATAGGCCTGCTTTTCGCGAGCCCTGTTTAGTATCGGGTAATGGCCATTATCACATCAGCCCCCGGGAGCTTCCATGTCACACCTATACTACCGCCTTACACGAACCGAAGACCCCGAAGAGCGCCTGGAAGATGCGGTCCTCTATAAGGCGATGCATGACACCTTCGGGAAAGGTCTGACCATGGTCGACATGGATGACCCGGCACCAATGGATGGGTTGTTCCTCGGCCGCGGCAAGAACCGCGAACTGTGGCAAAAGAACATTTTAGGACAGCCCGGCTTGAAATATTGGGAAGACCCCGCCTTTCAGAACGGCATTACCCGCTCCTTCGTTGTGACGGATCTCAGCGGCGCTGAGGAAGAAATTAAACGCCTCCACTCAGAGGGCAAAGATGCCTTCTTAAAGTCGACCAAGCAAAAGCACTTCATCGGGCGCGTGGATCAGGGCGAGACCATCCATGAAGCTCTCGACGGTATGGTGTACTCCTTTATGGACATCGAAAATTGCTTGATGGTTCAAGAGGCTATGGAAATGTCCTATGAGCGCCGCTTCTTGGTGATGAACGGCAAAGTGGTCACACAGTCCACGGTGGCTTGGCATCTCACCCCGATGTCGCGCATCTGGATCCAGGAGGATACGGGCTTTTCTGCTGAAGACATGCATTACAAGACACCACAAAGCCGTGAGGCACGCTTTTCCCCGGAGGGCACTGCCCGCATGACGTCTTTTGCCCAGAAGATCGCGGACGCTTCCGACAATCCGCATCTCTGCATCGATCTCGCGATCATCGGAGATGACCCCGCCAAAGACCCCATTGAGCTCATCGAGTTCAATCCGATGCAGCCTGGCGCCGTCGGCCTTTATGCCTGTGACCCCAAGAAGGTGGCAGAGGCCGTCTGGGACGCCATGGAGCCGGAACTGCGTGAGATCGTGGCCGCGCGCAAGGATGGTGCTGTCGTTGAGGCTCCTGAACGCAAACTTAGCGGGGCAGAGATGGTCAAAAACCTTCCCGAAATGGCCAAAGCGATCTTCAGCAACAACCCCGAGGGCCTTCGCGATCTTGCCGAGGATTTTGACCGCCTGCATGGCAATGATGAAGACGCGCCCTTTGAGGACGATGTCGAGTTCGAAGATCTCGAATTTGAAGATGAGCCTGAAAAAGAAGATGCGCCCCAAACTGGACCGGAGTTCTAAACATGATCCTGAAATACATCGTCGCCATGTCCAAAGAAATGGGTTGCCCCGAAATCCTGCTGCTGGCTGATGACATCCTAACGCTCGAAGATGAGACTGACCGGGATCAGGCGCGGGACGATCTGATCATGCTGATTGGACAGGCTGCCGATCATCGTGACATGCGCAATGTCTTCCTCGACTGGGTGGAGGAAGGCGGCACCGTCACCCTCCGCGACCTCTTTGATTTCGACGGCATGCTCGGCGGGAAGCACTACTGGAATGATCCTGATCTGGCGCACCGGATCGACATATTGGATTCCGCAGGACTTCACATTCGAGATCGCATCATCCAGTTCAATGAGATGGAAGACATTTGTAAGCTTGCCATTGAGAATGGCGCCCGGTTTACCGAGATCGCAGAAGGCGGCGTGGAACGCGCCTTTTCCTTTATTGAAAGGCGAGAGCCCGATCTCGGAATGGCCGACCTGCGGCGTTATGATGTGGCGATGACCGTGCCAGCGGTAGAACATCTGGCGGAGCCGGGGTAAACTCCGCACCTCTCACATCGAAGTCGATTTCTTTCGCGGATACCGTGTCACCTGTGGCCAGCCTGTTCCACATTTGCAGACTGACCGGCGCTCAAACGCATGCTGGGTAATCCCGGGTGGCACCTCTTCAGGTCTGCGCATAACGGTATGTCCACAGTCCCAGCACTTCACTTCAATGTGGGTGATGCCGGGGGAGAATAGCTCATCTGTACTCATCAAAGACCCTCCTCATGTCCAGCCTTGCATATCTGCCATCCGGGGGAAGTTTTGCAATCTTACACGAAGTACCGCACGCTTGAACCTGTAGCTTCACCCGGTGTCATATAGCAGACCCGCAGTTTCGATTGTGTTGCGAAAAATAGAGTTATTCTGTAATCTTATTAAGCTATCCTCTAGGAGTTTGAGATGACCTTTTCACGTTCTTTTGGCCTTATTGCCACAGCTGCCTTGACCATTGCCGGCAGCGCCGCCCTCGCTCAGGAGGCAAACCCGTCATTGAAAGAGGCATTGGTCCCTCTTGTCGCCTCCGGTGGGAGTATTTCTGACTTTGCCGATTTTGATCAAGACGGTGAGCTTGAGGCTATCGTGACCTATGCCGAAGATTGCGGCCCCGGCGGCTGCCTTTTCTCGATTGTCGATCTGGACGCGGAGGGGAGCTATGGCGAGGTCGCCTACCAGTATGGCCAGACCCCGACTGTCGTCAGCGGGGGCACCGTAATTGACGCCAATGGCGTCTTCTGGACTTGGAGCGGACACTCCCTTCTGCCCTACTATGACTTCTTCGATACGCTCGAATTCTACCCGGGCACAGGTGCCGAGCAGGCGACACTGATGGAGCTTGAGCCCTGGCGTTCGGTTCTGCGCAACTACGACATCCAGATGGCCAACGTTGACCTCTTTGGGGATGGAACGCCTGAGCGTTTCGCCTGGCTGGAAGGCAGCGAATACAAGGTTGGCCAAGCCAGTCCCTATTTCATTTTCAGTGATACCGGGGAGGTTCTGATGAAAGGCACTTTCATCGATCGCCCGTATCTTTTCCACTTGAAAGACCGCAAAGCCACCGCTCTGATCGCTCATAATGGATCAGGCTTCACGACCACGATCCTTGAGTAACCCGATCGAATAAGGAACATCGCCATGTTTGCGAAAAAGACCGCTGCTGCATTTACCCTTTGGCTCCTGATACCAGCTCAAGTCCTGGCGCAATGCGCTTCGGATGGCGGGACAGGCGCTGATAGCAATGCCTACGTCGACATGGTTCTCGGGGGCGAAGGTGGCGGGGTTTGGAATATTACGAACATCTTGCAGGAATCCACTGCCAGTGGCGCCTTCCAGTTTACTTACGGGACCCTCCAGGATCTTGGTTATATTACACATGACTCCCGCGCTGTTGACCGTGACATGTATGGCCCAGGTGAATGGGAAGGTGATATCACCTGGACGGGTCTTGACGGGGTCAATTCGCGCATGGAGTTCCTGAACAACCAAGCTGCCCAAGTTGCTGCTCTGTCGCGCTTCACCGCGAATAACCTCGACATCATCAACCCAGATTACACGAGCAGTGCAAACGGCGTGCCGCTGACCCCTGGCGGTGTCGGTTACGCATCCCACTTCCTGGGAGCCGGTGGTTTCCAACAGTGGCGCTCCTGCGGCTACCAGCCCTCCTGCCTGCCTGATGCCGCACTAGGCGCGAACTCTTCATACTCGCCAGAGACCATGAATGAGATGTTGATGGGCCGAATGGCTGAAGGTGCCGGTGTCGATCCGAGCTGTATCAGCCTCGATGCCTATGAAGGTGAAATCCCTCCTTTCGTACTGATGCCTTGGAACATGATCTGACATAGGTCTGTGTCCGAAATACTCTGTCTATTTCGGACAGCCCTACCTGATCGGCAGCTTGCTTTTGCAAAGCACGCATAGAGCGCATATCTGAATTTTATGAGCAATGCGCCCTCCGAGCAGAATGTCCACGGCACGCCCCGTCGCATCATCCATGTCGACATGGATGCCTTCTTTGCGAGCGTTGAACAGCGGGATCATCCAGAGCTGCGCGGCAAGCCTGTGGCGGTCGGCCGCGATCAGCCCCGCGGCGTGGTGGCGGCCGCAAGCTATGAGGCGCGGGTCTTTGGGGTGCGCTCCGCCATGCCTTCGGTGACAGCACAGCGCCAGTGCCCGGACCTCATCTTCGCCCCGCCGCGATTTGACGTCTACCGCGCGGTCTCGGCGCAGATCCGTGAGGTCTTTGAGCGCTATACCGAGTTGATCGAGCCTCTCTCACTGGATGAGGCATACCTTGATGTGACGGAAGCCTGCCAAGGGGGGCTGACAGCCACAGAGATCGCCGAGGACATCCGCAAGGGCATCAAGGAGGAGACTGGCCTCACGGCCTCAGCTGGGGTCAGCTACAACAAATTCCTGGCTAAGCTCGCCTCGGATCAGGACAAGCCGAATGGTCTGACGGTAATCACCCCGCGCAAAGGTCCCGGCTTCGTAGCCTCCCTGCCCGTAGGCCGCTTCAATGGCGTGGGTCCGGTGACAGAGGCCAAGATGAAGAAGCTCGGCATCCTGACTGGTGCGGACCTGCGTGACAGGACCCTGACCTTTCTGGTGGAGCATTTTGGCTCCTCGGCCGAGCGTTACCATTCGATTGCGCGCGGTATTGATGATCGTCCGGTGCGGCCGAACCGGATCAGAAAGTCTGTAGGGGCCGAGAACACCTTTGCCGAGGATCTCACGGATCTCGATGAGGCCATCGCCCGTCTTGAGCCGATCATCGCCAAGGTGGTGACCCGGTGCGGGGAGAAGGATGTGGCGGGGCGTACGGTGACACTGAAGGTCAAGTTTGCCGACTTCGAGCAGATTACCCGGCGCGTCACCCTCAATGCGTCGATCCGGGAGCCGGAGCTCATCATGGCCCTTGCCAGTGATCTATTACGGGCAGAGCACCCTTTTCGGAAAGGCGTGCGGCTTTTGGGGGTCAGCATGTCGGGGTTCGAGGACAAAGAGCCGATGGATGACGCGCAGTTGAAGTTATTTTAGGTGGGACAACGAGCTGAACCGTATGTAGAAAAGTCCTGAACTCTCCTGAATCATACAGAGTTCGACGCCTGCCATTGGACTGGGAAAGCATCATGTTCTCGAAGATTTGGACATCATTTCCGCGGTGCATCGTGTTTGTCGCCGGTCTCCTCCCGCCGTCGTATGGCCTTGCCGAGACCTCATGGGAGAAAGCAATTGAGGCTGTAGAAAAGAAGAGCTCTGAATATTACGACTATGCAATGGACTTGGGATCAGGACATCCGGGTACTGCGCTCAACGGGCTTGGCCATGACCAGCACATCTGCGCAATAACAGGGCGCATGCTCGGGTTTCGCGAAGAGATCAAAGAAGCCGAAACGCTGGATGAACCACCCCTCAAGCCTGACACCGATCCTATGCAGGTCATGATCCACGCTGTAACGCTGGACGCTTGGGTTGCAGCGGCCCGCCGCGCAATAGAGTTGACCGAGAACCAAAGAAAGAGCCTCTGGAACCTGGAATGCGTTGGAAAGCACGGTATCCCGCGCTCAGCTTATCTCGACGACCCAAATCTAAAGGGAGATTTCTCGATCAACGGTGACACTTTGGTGGTCTACGGCGATATCGACAACGGATTTCATGACCGCTTTCAAGATGCTCTGGATGCAAATCCAGATGTTGTCCAGGTGGCTTTGGGCAGCGCCGGAGGCAGCGTATACGATGCTTTGCTGGCTGGCGTGTCGATCAGGGAGCGCGGCCTGAGCACAACGCTGCATGGCCCCTGTTTCTCGGCATGCCCTCTCGTTTTCATGGGCGGCGTAAAGCGTACGATCTGGATGGGGCCCGGACCTCATCTTGGTTTTCATCGGGTCTACAACGGCACTGGCGAGGTCCCGCTCAGCGATGACGTCTATATGCACATCACCGATTATCTGTTGCGGATGGATGTGAACCCGACCGCCGTTGTGGGGTGGATGATTAAGGCCGGCCAACATGAGATCTTCGAGCCCGATCTGGAAGACCTCTGCCCGCCGAAGGTTGCGACCTGGGTGCAAAGGATCTGCTACTGATTTAATTCAGGCAGTAAATCTGTCAGGCGCGTCTCTGGGTTCCAAAGAGCAAACCAAGGCACAAACACCTGGTGATCCGCGAGCGTGTTGCTCTCAACATAGCCAGCGAAGCTTTCATCTAAAGGCACATGAGCATCGGTCCAGAACGTCACTTGGAAGCTGGAGGTTGGGTCTTTCTGCTCCAGCGGCAAGGCGTTTTCCCTGTCCCAGGCATAGTGGCTCATTGAGACCATGCAGAAACTCTCGTTCACATGCGGAGCGGGATATCCCCTAATGACAAAATATGAAAAGCCTTGTGAGGTCCAACTCCAGACGCGATCCGCCAGGGCGATTGGATTACCAGATCCATCGGACCCTTGATCCGAAAAGACACTGAAGGCTTTCTCGGCGCTATCGACCCCGGCGAAGCGGTCATCGGTCATGACATAGGCCGTATCGCAGACATTGCGCATGGAGCCCCAGGTGATCTCTGGAACCGGCACAAGGGCGACGTCGACATGTGACAGGCTGGCCTTGCCGATCGTATCGATCTCGTACATCGCCTCTGGCGGTGTTGCGAGGGTTCTGCTGTACAGAAAGCTCGTCATGCCGCGCGCGCCATGCTCCACAATCTGGGTCAGATCAAAGAGGTGGGAGGCGCTCCGAAGCGCCAAGGCATAGGCATCCCCTACCTCTTTTGAGCTATGCGTGCTGCCATCCTCCAGTAGAAGGCTGGGAGCGTGAAAGCCGAGATGGGCGCCCGGTTCAATCACGGCATAGCGGGATCGGATGGCACCGGTGCCTACAACGAGCGATCCGCCGAGAAAGGCTATCGCGCAAGCGGAGTAGCACCCGTCGCCACTGCGGACATAGGTCGCCACGGAATCCTTGTTCCAGATCGTGTGGAACATGCGCAGCCCTTCGACAAAATTGCCGCCCGGGCTGTTGAGGCAGAGGCGTGATCCATCCGCGGTGGCTGGGATCATCGCGTCGATGCTCTGGGCATCACCCTCTTCGACCGGCCCTGTAAACATGTAGTCGCAGCCCGAGATCTCCGGGCTCGGTCTGAGGTCACCGGCATGGGCCATACCTGCTGCTCCGAAGAGCGTCAGCGCGGCAAGAACTGGTCCAAGTTTATCTTTGATGTTGGCTTGCACAGAGTTTCCAATTTTTTGCGCATGTTGGATTTCGCGGTCTATACGGCTGATCTTACCACCCGCAGGCTTCCCTTAGCGGCTTCAACGCAGCATCTACCCCTTTAATGTCGAAGGTCGATGTCTTTGGAATATCGTTATAGGGCGTATATTCCATGATTAGCTTCTCACCACCCAGGAGCTGTTTGATAAAGGGTGTAGACCGTCCGTATGACCACAGACCCAGCGCCATATTATCAGTGCGCTCAACGAAGTTTCGGCTGCGCATCGGACCGTCATCCACACGGTACCGGACTTTGCCGTATCCTTGGATGTCTGCCATAAAGCAGCTTGTCACCAGAAGCGCCGCCGTGGTGTTGTCCATGCAGCGTAAATAAAGCGTAGGCCGAGTGGTTTGATATCCACATTGCATGGTCTCTTTGGCATCGATCCCAATGTAGACATCCGTCCGATCCGTGAGCGCGTTCTTTTCGATATCGATGTCCCAGGCACCTGTGTCGGCTGCAGCCGGCTCAGGCTCACTACTGGCCGCAGATACTTCATGGGCGGTGTCAAAACAAGCGAGGCGCTCGGCACTTTCTGAGATCTCTGAGCAATCGCCATGGGCAAATGCAGAGCTGCCGATGAGAAGAAAGACGGAGGTGGTATAAGCGAGACGCATCATTCCATTTCCACCGCGCTCATCGCCCATTCGGGCATAAGGACCTGCGCGCTGAGCTGGGCTGCAAGACTGGTGTCGCCCAGAAGGCTGCCATTCCAAAGCGTACTCATGGGGCGCCCATCTTCATACCAGACCATGGCTTGGTAAAGCTCGCGCATCAATGCCAGCGGGTTCTGCCCGCCCTCGCGAGACCAGATGAACTGGCAGCCGATTTCCCGTAACTTTGACTCTGAAATCGCGAAAATAGGCTTACCATCATCTTCCAGCACCAGCCGCTCGAAATTCTCATCCATCAAGCGTCCGGCCATCATGAGGGCGCGTGTGCTGGCGATCGCTGAAGATGAGCCTGGAAATTTCTCGATATCCAGCCAGACATCTTTTCCCTTGCGGCGCGAGCTGAACACGACACCATCTGAATATTCCGAAGCGGTGAGGTGCTTTCCGATTTTCTTGGACGAGACTGATAGGGGTTCAAGGAATTCTTCTGTGCTTGAGAAGTAAGACCACTGTTCACAGGTGGTGGCCCCTGCCCCGGAGGCAATGCCAAGCGCCATTACAGCAGTGCAAAATTTGGAAAAGAAAGACATAATACCCTCAGAAAATCACTTTAAAGGACAAGTCTCGCAAGACATGGTCAGGAAATCCACCTCCCCCGATACGGGAAATGCTTAGGTTTCACTCGCGTGTCGTTTTAGACACATCCTATGCGCTCAAGCTGCACTCTCGATTTTTTCCACCCACCAAGGCGCGGTCATCGAAATAAAGAGGTTACGGTCAAACCGCGCAATGGCCTCTCGGTTTGACGTCGCAAATGCCTCCGCCATTGTCATTTCGCTGTCCGGGTAGCAGGTGATGATACAGCGATCCATGAAGTCGGCACCGTATTTAACTCTGCTGCTTAGGATCCGCTCAATCAAATGCGTCGTCTTGGCCTCGGAGGCCCTCAATCGTGCCAGTGTCGAGGTCAAACCCGCGCTGGGCAGCTCGTCTGGCAAGGCTGTGATGAAGTTCAACATGAGAGTATCAGATGCCAGTTGTGATCCAGTCAGCGCGGCCAAACTGAACCCATGCTGCAAATATTCGCGCAGCTCGGTGAGCACTTGGATCCGGCTCCGTACCAGAGCATTGAGCTCAAGGTTCTTCTGTGCGGATGGGCCATGAACTACTTCGTTAAGGTCACTATAAAGGCCCTGCTTGCTCACCAATCCGATGGCTGGTGATGCCAGAAATGCTTTTGCAATATCATTGGAGCCGTTCTCTTTGAGATATTGAAGAACCCCGGCTCTATGAGGCTCCAATCTCTCCATTGCGCTCCGCAATGCGTTTTCAATATTGCGCAGCTTTGCCGGACCAAGAACGTCAGGAAGATGCATGAAGGATTGATCGATACCTGTGGCATCGCTGTAGCTGAAACCTGCTTTGCTGAGCGCCGCAAGATCGGCATCTTCTGGCGTATTCAAGAAGTCCTGATCTAGCAGGTTCGTAATCCGGCTGAGCGCGGATTGCGCTGTATTATTGCCGGCCAGAGTGGTTGCCCGGGCGATATCCAGGGATGACGCGTCAGAAACTGGCGTATTGTGTAGAGACAAGAAAATTCCCAAGTCACCCACCTGATCATTCAGCTCACGCAGTTCGCTCCGAACATTGCCGATGGCGTGCCATCTTTCTTGCAACGTTTCCCATTTGGGCAAGTCCCGATAGTATCGATACGCAAGGAAGCCCGGATCCATATGGATAGCCCGAGCCATTATTTGCTTATCTTCAGATGTGAACTCAGGTTTCACAAGATGACGATTGGACGCTACTGCGTCATTGAAGCTTTCGACGCATGCCTCATCAGGGACACCTTCAAACCAAGGGGTGTATCCTTCCAACACCGTCGCGCGCCAGACTGCCGGAGGAACGTCGAAGGAGGTCGGCAATTCTGCGTCTTTCGCCAGATCGACACCTACCGCAGCCCAGTTGTCGATCTCAAGTGTGAGATTCTCGGGGATGTCGAGATCGGCGGGAGGTCGATGGAAAGCAGCAATCAAAGCTTCATAGCAGGCCGTTTCACGCGCCTCGCGCGCCTCGCGCTCTTGCTCTGAAGCCATGCGGCGCAGATGTTCAGCTGCCCGTGCCGCCCTCCGAAGCTCATCGGCTGCAGCAGCGCGTTCCGCACGAATTTTCTTTAGGCGCTCGACTTCGGGGTGATGCAACCAGCGTCGTGGTGCATCAGTCAAAATTTGCTGTTTGAGCTCGGACCAGGTCAAAGAGTGCGAAACGCCAGAAAGGTCAATCTCCAGTGCTGGGGCATCGCGCTCAGCGAGGACCTTGCGCTTCTCTTCCCCTACTGCATGGGTCACCAGGATCTCGATGACCATATACTCGCCAAAACCATCAGAAGGATCATTCCCTACGAGGTCTGGCCGGATGCCATTTTGATACTTTTCAACTTCGATTGAACTGAAACTGACCGATCGTCGGTCCCATTCGTTGATAAAGCCACAGATATCAAGACCGCCATTCTCTTCAATGATCTGTTTGGCATTGAAGTGTAGGGCCGTTTCACCAGGGTTTGCACAGTTCACGCCATTCGCAACATGTGAGAAATGCCAGATTTTTTCCGGTCCCTGCTTGGCGATCAGCTCCGTCTTGCAGTCAGGGCAGACGCAGTCACAAGCAAGGCCATTGGCGACCTTGCTGACATGGTACAATTTGCCGTCACGTTTTTTCCCGTAGAGTGTGCGAGGGGACTTTTTCGCGGGCGTGAAATGGAACTTGTCGCGATATGCGATTACTTTACTGAAATCGGGCATGACCTATGGTGCTCCCCTACACCCAGGCTCGCATGCGCCGACTATGTGGCACCGGGGCATTATCATTGTCGCGCTGCACCACTAGCCCATCCGGATCGCCGTTCTCGACCATCGCGTATTTCGGTTTGATCAAGGCAGGGGCAGACAAGGATCTATCAGACGCTGATAGATCCTTTGGCTTCAGCCCGAGAGACAATAGGAACTGCGCTTCGTTCATCAGAGCAACGTCTCCGCATGCTCGCGCACATCATCGATAATGATCTGCGCTGAACGGTCACCGCGGAACACATTCACATCCGGGGAGCCATAGACATCAATCTTGGTACCCACGGAGTTCTGCAGGAAGTCCCCGATACCGGTGCCCACCACACCCCAGATCAACCCATCGATCTTCCCGGCACCTGCGGCGATCACGACCTTCAGGTGTTTCTCTTTGAGGATCTTCACCTCGTTGACGACTGCGCCTTCCAGCACAACCCGCGGGCCGGGGTTCCCGTTGCCAAAGGGCTCCATGCGATGGAATGCATCAATCTGCTCAACGGTAAGCTGCGTCGGTGCCAGGAAAACGTCGACCTCGGTGCTGACGCCTTCGCGGTAGTAGTCCGACTTCTCGATCTCGGCATTCATGAAGGCCTCGAAGGCCGGCAGCTGCTCGGGTGTCAGTGTCAGACCACCAGCCATGCCGTGGCCGCCGCCGCGCAGGATCAGACCCTGATTGCGGGCAGCGATAATGCCATCACCAATATCGAAACCTTTGACGGAGCGCGCGGAGCCCTTGAGGTTGCCCTCATGGTCTTTGGCCAGAACAATCGCCGGGCAGTCATATGCTTCCTTCAGGCGACCCGCGGAGATGCCGACGACACCCTCATGGGCTTCCTCGACCACGGCAATAGCGATCTTGCGGTCAACACCAGGGGTGCGATCGGGGAACTGATCGATGGCCGGGCCGGTGACTTTTTCCTCGATCGCCTTGCGCTTGACGTTGATCTCGTTGAGCTGGCCGGCGAGCCGGGCCGCTTCCTCGGTATCATTGGTCAGTAGAAGTTCGACGCCGAGCATTGCATCATCAATACGGCCGGCGGCATTGATGCGTGGGCCGAGCTGCCAACCAAGGTCTTTCGAAGTCAGCTGTTCGTTGGGCTTTTTGCCTGCCGCCAGAGCCAAATGGCGCAGACCCGGGTTCACATGGGCGTTCAGGAACTCCAAACCGCGGGTAACGAAGGCCCGGTTGATAGTTGTCAGAACCATGACGTCGGCCACGGTGCCCAGCGCCACGATCGCCAAGAGCTCCATGATCTCTTTCTGTGGTGCGACATCAGGGCGACCATTCTGACCATCGAACCAGCCGCGGTTCTTCAACTCACGCGCCAGACCAACACAGAAGATGAACACCATGCCAGCAGCGCAGAGATGGCCAAAGCCCGGCTCTTCGTCGAGACGGTTGGCGTTGATGACGGCGACGGCGGGCGGAAGTTTCTCTTCGGCTGTGTGGTGGTCGATCACAACAACATTGAGGTCGACTTCCTTTGCGGCTTCGAGTGCCTCGAAGGCAACGATGCCCGCATCGAGGATCATCACGGTGTCAACGCCGGAAGCTTTGACCTCGCGCAGGCCTTTTGCGTTTGGGCCGTAGCCTTCCGTGATCCGGTCCGGAATACGGATGTCGATATCGCCATAGCCGACCATGCGGAAGAAGCGTTTCAGCGTGGCGGCCGAGGTCACCCCATCACAGTCATAGTCCGACCAAATGGAAATCGACTTACCGGCCTGCATTTGGTCGGCTATATGTTTGACGCCTTTGTCCATGTCCTTAAAGCGTGACGGATCGGGCAGCTCATCGCGGATCTTGGGTTCAAGATAGGCTGGCAGGTTGCTCGACGAAATGCCGCGGGCGGAGAGAATACTGGCAACAGAGGAGTTCATGCCGCTACGCTCGAGCTCCCGCTTGATGTGTGGCACGGGCTCTTGCAGTGCCCATATGCGCCCGAGGAATGATTTCTGGTCTGTGTTGTGCGAAAAGTCTTTCATAGCGGCATTCCTCTAAGCGGTAGACCTCGTCCGCCCCGAACCGGCGCTGATCTGGTCTTTCCTATTTCAGTTGAAATGAGATTAGGCACTGAGTTGCGAAAATGAAAGGTTTGAAGGCATTTTATCCGCAGGTGTTGCTTCCCCTGCCCTATTGAACCTGCGCACAAAAAAAGCCCCCGCATAGGCGGGGGCCTTCTTTCATTGCGAAGCTGATCTGCAGACAGATCAGAAGTTGAAGCCGAGGCCCACGCTCACAACGTCGACGTCAACGTCGAACTCTTCCATATTGCGTGCGAATTTCGCGTCGAGGTAGGTGTTGTTCACCAGGGTGTAGCGCGCGCCAAATTCGATCATCTCGCTGCGGGTGCCATGGCCGTCATAGGCGTTCTCGTACTCAGCCGAGAGCATAACGGCATCGGTCACATCGGCGCGGCCGCCAACTTTGATGCGGTAGGCTTCAGCGAATTCTTCCACATCGGTAACGACAGAACCAAAGGTCTCGACGGTGCCAAACTGTTTTTCAGCTGCGACGCCGACGCCCAGTGCGCCATCAGAGAAGTCGCCGTCGAACACATAGGCAGCTGCCGGACCAAAATCGCCCATCATATATGCCACGTCGAGCGCGCCAACTTCGGACTCAGCCAGACCGTCGATGTCCACGGTGGCAAAGTCGAGATCGTAGCGGAAACCGCTGTCATAGGAGCCGCGGCTTTCGATGCCGATCGCATCACCATTCAGCTCGCCAAAGCCAGGGATATTGACGCTGACATCGCCGTACCTGACAGACACTTCGTTTTCAGCCGATGCCATGCCTGCCAGGCCGGTGAAAGCCGTCGCGCCCATCGCGATGACCATAATAATCTTTGAAGCTTTACGCATTCGTATCTCCGTAAGGTTGTGAGTTCTGCTCATGCAGCTCTTCTGTAACCCTCAAATAGGATTGAGGTTCGTTTTTCGCAAATTCACTTCTCCAATATTTGCCCCGCAAGTGCAATATGTTGCGAAATAGTTACTTCGTATTTAACGCGTAAAGGCCAAATACCACTATATTCCTTGGTTTTGGGTGCCATGCAGTCCAAGCATTAACTCTGGGATTCATTAAATTTATTGCTGTACAATTGATTTTCGCAACTAATCCGCATACTATTAGAATACGTATCTCTTGAAGGTACCTTTAAGGAGTTCGAACAGTGAAGCATATGTCCCCGACCGATATCGGTGAGCTAAGCACCAATGGTGTGAATACGGATGCGCTCCAAGCGATGTTTGCCGAGGCAACGATTCAGCTCGAGGACGGGATGATGTTTGCCCCTTTCGCCCCTCACCCGGAGGCCTTCACGCTGGAGAATATCTCGACGGGGCTGTCGAACTGCTGTCGCTACGGCATGCAGATCAAGCCGTTCTATTCGGTCGCCCAGCATTCTGTGCTCGTTGCAGCGCTTTGTGATCGCGACATCAAGGTTCAAAAGTTCGCCTTGCTCCATGATGCAGAAGAAGGGTTTGGCCTTCCCGATATCCCGACACCGTTCAAGCCGTTCTTGAAAAGTCTGATCGACGCTCAGCACCATATGTCGCGGATGATCTTCAAACGGTATGGCCTGAGCCCCAGCCTTAAAAAGCGGGTGAAACCTCAAGACATCCTTGCCTTGGCCATGGAAAAGCGTGACCTGAAGAAGAACGCCGATGAGTATCTAACGGATCTTCCTGCGGCCCCCGAGGGGATTTTCATTCATTCACTCCAGCCGGCCGAAGCTGGCAAGCTGTTTGACAGCGCGGTGGAGCGGGTCTTTGTGAAAGACCTCCCTATCACCAAGGAGTGGATCCTGGCAGGACCAGGGTTCTCGACGGAGCCTATGCCCCTCGCCGCTTGAGTTCAGGCCCGCAGCGCTTCTTGCGCTGCGGAAATATCGGCCCGCTGTTCCTGAATGGTCTTTTCGTTGAAATGCTTGCGGGGGTTCCCGCAAGCAGCACAGGAACAGGCCTGCAGGTGATTGGCGCATTTACCATTCTTATCGTGGGGATAGATGAGACGTGCCCGGGACTTCATCCGGTTCAGATCCTGCCTCCGGCGTGCCCGCTTCATATTCTTGATGGATTGCATATGGCGCTCCATAGATTAGTCAGCAAGAGATTCTGCGGTCTCCTCAGGGATCTGGTTTGATGAAGATACCTCATCGGGCGTTGTATTTCCGGCACCAGTCGCGAGATACTCCTCGCACGACATCCGGTAGAGCTTCACATCGCCATCAGGATTACCAACCAGGCAGCTGCCATTTGCAGTATCCATCATCTCAGGTGTATCCGATTGCGCTACTGCGGGCCCAGTAATGCTCGCCGTGGCGACAGCGGCCGCAAACAAAAATTTCAACGTGTTGCTCATATCAGGTCTACCTCTACAATTCTCTAATGCAACTATATACATTTCTGCGTTTTTCGCAAAGGCAATATTTCAAGGCAACTCAAGTTTATGATACGTGCCATATGTCCCGATCGGAGTTTGTGCATCGATGGGTGGGGCAAATTAATGTGCAGGCTTCTGTTGCCCCAGGCTATGTGCGCCAGTACATGGCCGTCGAACAGCATCTACGTGATCAAGAGATCGCTGCTGTTGGGTGCCTGCGTATTTGGTGAAGTGGTGAATTTCTGTTGCTCGTATCCGGAAGGATACGCTCAACAGGAGCCTGTGCGTTAATTGTCCGGAGGAAATTAATGTGCAGGCTTCTGTTGCCAGGTGCCTGCGAACCCCGCCTCAGGCTGCTAAGCGTGAGGACTTCAGATTTCCGTTTGCACGGGCTGCTTAAGCAGCCAGAGCCATACGGGGAGCGTTGTTTGCGTTTGCATTTGCTCAGTTTGAACCGATAACGGTGGTATCTCACCGAAGTAACGCGGGCCCTTTTGAATGCCTGTCGATCCTATTTCAGCCCCATCAGATCCTGACCACCAACTCTCTGGCGAGAGCGTTTTGCGTTAGGGGATCCTTTACAGCGTGGGGTGTCTTACCGTTTACCCGTAGCCGACCCTTATGGTCAGGATGTGGTGGAGCTGCTGGGTACCGCCCCCAGGTCCAGAACATCTATTTTGAGTGCATTTATACTCATAGTCCCGAAGGACATCCCTCATATGGCATATGAATTTCGCAACCTCAAGACCTTTTTCGCAAATGTGCCGGATTTTTGTTACTGCCCTTTTTGTTCAATGTTCAATCGGTTTGGTTTGACCCTCTCGCTTCTGGCGATATGAAAGGTGGCAGATGAGGAGACGACCATGTCGGGCGATCAGCACAGGCGATCAATCAGCATGCGGAAGAGGAGCCTAAAAAGTAATGCGCGCCTACGGTGTTATCTCATCTGACCTTTCAGGCGAGACCTCTTGTACCTTCTCAAGCGTTCTAGACAGGTGATCTTTCAAAACGCGCTTAGCGATGCGCATGTCTCCCGGCGTCGGCGTCCCGAACGTCGCCGTCACCTCATCGATCTCAACCTCGGAAAACCGATGAGGACTATGTTCCAAGGCTGAGCCTTTGGAGATCTCCTCGAGCGGCATAGCGCCTCGAATGTCTACTGCCAGACCGCTGTCCGGATCGCGAACAAAGACATGCTCGATCTGCTCTTCTTTGTTCTTCATCGCCCAGAGGGGGAAGCCCGTGCTATTGCCGATCGCCCTGGCCAGTGTGTCGCATTGCCCAGCAAGGTAACGCCGCGCGATGTGTCGTGGGGCAGTGGAAGAGATGCGAACTGGCATTTTAGCCAATCTCAAATGCTGCAGGGCTGGGTGCGACCTTTGCGTAGCCTCCATCTCGCGCTTCCAGATAACCATGCCCCAAGGCCATATCGATCATCCGCTCAGCGATCTCGGTAATCTGTGCATCCGACCCTGCCCCGCGTGGCTGGTGCCATTCACGGATCTGGCCGACAAGACCATCGACGCCAGATGCAGGATCCCAGTCCCGGTATGCCGGCGCGGCGGCGCTGTTGGTAATGCAGAAGTCGCCCTGCGTATCTGCCTCGGTGCGCGGCGCGCGATGCGTGTAAAGCCGGCGCGGGTAGAACTCTTCCTGTGTGGGATCGTTGATTGGCATGCGGCAGTCCCTCTAAGCGCGTCTCTCTGGTGTAACTGCTCCAGGTGGGTCCCAGCCTATCCGCAGGATGGGCGTCGGTCCCCCAATTGGGGCAGCGTAGCTGCTCCAGGTGGGACTCAGCGTCTCATTCATGAGGCGCGTCAGTGCCGCCACACGGAGCAACAATGTTGCTCCAGGTGGGACCTGATCCCCACTTCAGTCTTACTGACCTACCGGACCTACGTCCTGCCTTTCCCGCCAACAAGCGGCTGGAGCAAGATCGACTATACCATTGAGTTCTAGCAAAATATAACGATGCTTTCCCTTTTTCGCAACAAACTGTGGATAGCCGCGAAAAAGGTTACACATCAGACATTCCATACGTCATAGGGAAGGCATAGCCTGACCAGAACATCGGCATGAAACGCTACGGGCGACTTTCGGCAACGATCGAAAGCTTATTGTGAAAAAAGAGGACAGTAACTATGGAAACCACCGACATCGCGCAGACGGGCCCCTATGCTCATACCCCGGAAAATATCACCGAAGTCAGGTTCGCTTCGCGCCACGATGTCGACCGCAGCTTTACCGTCCTCGTAGCCGATCATGCAATTGCAGACCCGGAAGACGAAGATAAAGCCGGGATTGCGGTACTGGACAATGACAATGCTCAGGTGGTTTTTGATGGACTTTGCGGCAGCAGTGGTGCGCGCGGCACCGCGATCATGTTCAGGTTCGCCCACCTGTGCTCGATGTCCTGGGAGGATTTCTCAGCGGCATGTCGTAATAACCCCAGGTATCGAGGCGACATTAATGACATCGACAGCGCGCAGAAGGAGCCCGATGCAGGCAATCTTGTAAGACAGGCTGCATTGGGATTGAGCGTCTCACCCGAAGCTGACAGTAGGTCAGACTTCATTCGCGCCCTCTCTGAAGACCCCGATGTGCCTTACAAGTTCCCGCCTTCGACCCGTGACAGCATGGTGGAAGAGATCTGCCGTCACTCCATGTTCATCGAAAGCAATGGGTTGAGCAGCCATATTGCCTGGGACATTCGAATGAACATGAATTGGAACCGCACCGGCCGTATCAAAGGTGAAGCACCGATGAACCCCGATCACGATTTCAATTGGCGCCACAATGTCGAGCAAGAGCCCGAGGTTATCCAGGCTGCGCTCTCCAATGCCATCTCGCCATACACCCAGCGTCCGAGTTACATCCTTGAGATGGAGCAGTTTCCGTGCGAATTTTCTCAAGTTGGAAAAAAGGGGGGTTTCCTCGTCCTCCGCAAGTTCTGCGATCTGCATATGTCAGCCACCCGTGATGTGAGCATGTTCGATCGCCTGATGCGCCTGAAAGATGACCAGCTCGAGTGGCTCTGGGTTACATGTCGTGTTCTTGATCAGGACCTGTCGCGTGAGGAGCGCATGCGGACCATGGAGTATGAAATGCACCTGCAGCGCAAAGAGTTTGAAGAAGGCGCCCGCAGTGATGCCCGCGCCATGTCCCATTCGTAAATTTTCGCTCATAAGGAAACACAGATGAGCAGCACGCTGACCAATAGGACCCGTCGCGAAATCAAGGATAAAATGCAGGCAGCGTTTCCTGCCTTTTTCGGATCATTGACCCACCCGCTCCCCGCCGACCTCAATATGCGACAGAGCTTCTTTGATGCCACATCCGGAATCCTGTCTGGCGATCAGGCAGGCGCGTTTTTGAACTATTGGTGCAACCGCCCTGAATACCTCACTGCACTGACGGTAAGGGCACGCAGGTTTAATCTTGAAGGTGAGCCCTGTGGCGTGATTTCGGCTGAGGAGCGCGAAGCTGGCGTCGAAAAGCTCGCAGATCTTCTGGCGACGCGCTGGATGTCTAAGAAAAAGCGCGTACGTAGGGTGGCAAGCAAGCGTATGCGGTATTTGGAACTGCCGGAAGATGTGTGTCGGCGCATTGAGGTGATCGTCGACAAGCACATGACCGACAAGAGCGCGCGCACCCTGCCCCGCTTTGGGTCGGACCGCCGCGATCAGACAAAAGGATGAAAGATATGACCGAGAAACCAGTGATCGGCTTCAAAAAGTTGCATGTTGATGCGGTGATCCCGCGGCTGGCCACACCGGGGTCAGCAGGTGCGGACTTACACGCCATGGTGCTGGATGCAGATGGTGAGGTGTCCAAGGAAGGTATCGTGATCATGCCTCTCGCGCGGGTATTGGTTCCAACCGGTTTGGCTATGGATATCCCTGAAGGGTATGAGGTTCAGCTTCGTCCTCGCTCGGGATTGGCGCTTAAACATGGTCTGACATTGGTAAACTCCCCGGCCACTCTCGATAGCGACTATTCCGGTCCAGTCGGCATGATCTTCACCGTGCTTGGCCATGAACCTTTCACGATGAACCACCTTGATCGTGTTGCACAGATGGTTGTGTCACCCGTTTGCGGCTTCACCGAAAAGCTCGTGACCCAGATCAGCGAGAGTGAGCGCGGCGCTGGCGGCTTCGGCAGCACCGGGATCTGAAAGACTTCGAGATGGCCCAAAGCACACAGGATATGTTCAACCAAGATATCCCCGCAGATGATCGTATCGACGTGCTGCGCGTGGTGCAGGGGTGTTTGTACGGTGGGGATGATCCGCGTGTCGTGTTGCGCAATGTGAGCCATTGCGATCACAAACAGCGTCGTGCGCAGGGCATTCTGCGCTGGCAGGATCGCGAGCATTTGTTCTGTGTCGAAAGCCAGCCCTCAGGCAAGCTGACCTTCATCTCTTGGAACAGTGATGCTGACTTCGCCGCATATCCCGATCCTGATTGGACCCTCGCCCCTTATGAAATGCTGATCCAGGAAGCGATCAACAAAGGTCGGCAGGCATTCTTGCTGGAGAAATGGGATAAACTTCTCCAGCGGGACGATGTCGCGCGTCTTCTCGGCCGGTTTACTTTTGACGTTCACAAAGACCCCCTCGGTCCGCGGCAGAGACTATGGCGTGAGAAGGTCGATCGGATTGGCTTTGATATCGTTTCAGCTTCTGAGGCGGAAAGGCTCCGCAGATCTCTCTTACCTGACCCAGTGGCTCTGCATCCAAGCTTCAGGTCACGGCGAGGGTCTTTGGCTGTACCGGCTTTGGCAATGTTTAAATCCCGTCGCGCGCCGGGTCCGCTCTCAAGTGACCCGGAGCAGAAATCATAGTTCTTCGGGTTATGCGAAAATTGCCTTACTGTGTATAATTGAAAGGGTCAGCATCTTTAACTGGACGCAATGCTGGAAACTGGAGGGTCAAATGAAGCACTTTTATAATGCTGCGAGCCAGCAAGACGAGAATATCATCAGGGACATGGTCCACCAAACCATCAATAGCCTGCGAGACTTTCCTGATCAGGCGGATACGGTTCGGCTCGGTATTGACGCCCAGTCAGCCCAGGTCCTTGCAAGCCTTATCGAAATTGGCATTGCCCCTGGCGGAAACAAGCTTCCCAATAGCATGAGGGAGCGGATCGCGCGCTATGGCAAGGTTCAACTTCAGATCACTCGAACCCATGCAAATGAGCTGGCAAGCCAAATCGAAATTGGCATGGCGCGGCATGAAAACGGGGTTGATGACCCCTCAACTTTCGTTCTCCACTGAACGACACCTACAGAGGAAACCAATGAAATGATTGGCACCTGGATCGACACGACCCTTGCTCCAAAGGACGGAACGCCGGTCCTGGTTGCTTTGCGAAAAGACTTGTCGCAAGGTAAAGGGAACAGCTACCTTAAAGAATGGGATGGCGCCCTGATCGTCATGCAATACGCGGGTTCGGCTGCCGATGGGGATCAGGCAGATTGGTCGGTTTCTCTTCCGGGTCAGATCACCACGGTGCCGGGTTCCTGGATCGAAGGCTGGAAGCCTCTCGACGACCATCCCGCAGATGCCGTAGCTGCAGCTCCTCTGTGGATGACTTACAAGAATTGGCGCGGCGAAGTTGCCACGCGAAAGATCCAGCCTCTGTCGTTGAGGTTTGGCAGCACCGAATGGCACCCTGAGCCCGGCTGGCTCCTGCTCGCGATGGACATGGAAAAGGGCGCGGAACGCGAATTCGCCTTGGCTGACTGTGATTTCCTTTCGATGGGTGCAGATTGAGATGCCGGTAACCTTCAGGCGCCCGGATATCCGGATCGGGCCAATCACCCTCATCATCGGCGACAGCACCAAGGTACTGGGCAGCTTCTCTGAGCGGGAGAAAGCCGACCTTGTGGTCACCGACCCGCCTTACAAGCTCACCAGCGGCGGCAAGAACAGCAAGGGCATGAGCGGCAAGTTCTCAGCCGAGCGGTATAACAACAACGGCAATCTCATGAAGATTACCCCCTGGTCGGCGATGCCCGGGCCCATCTTCGATGCCTGCAAGCCCGATTGCGACGCCTATGTCATGGGAGACAGCAAGAACATCTTTCTGGCACGCAATGCTTTCATCAAGGCTGGCTGGAAATTTCACGAACTCCTATATTGGAAAAAGCCCTCCCCTACCCGTTGCCGGTACTACATGAAAAACACCGAGTTCATCTTGTATCTCTGGAAAGGTAGAGCGCGCGACATCAACAATGGCGGCTCGACCCAATCCATGCCGCATGCGCGACCCAAGGACGCAATCCACCCCACGCAGAAACCCCTCGATATGCTGCGGGTATTGATCGAGAATTCCTCTCAACCGGGTGATTTGGTGCTCGACCCCTTCGCAGGTTCAGGCGCAACCCTGGTGGCCGCCATGCAGACTGGCCGGCGCGCGGTTGGGGTGGAGCTTTGCCCGGACCATGCGGCGCGCTCGGCGGCGTGGATGCGCTCGGAGTGGGATGCATACCGCAGGCGCCAAGACGCATTTGAAGAGGCTGTATTTGCTGGGGAACAGGCATTGCCCTTGGCAGGCATTCCGCATAGCTAAGTTTTGCGAAAAACGAAAAACTAAGGTTATCTGATATGCCATCCTATGTACCCGCCAAACATGATCAAGTAGATCAGACATGCCTTATCGTTCACGTAATCCCGAAGGTGACTATTGAAAGCCTAGATGAGCGGGACCTAGACGATGATGGAAACTGCATTGTGGCAGGCAGATACCTTATTGGTATCTGTAATGCTGCCACGAGCTCCCTACCGGTCCGTGATCAGGTACTTGAGATCTTCAACGCACTCGATGTGATTTCCGATATCGACGATTATCATCTACTGGTTTCGACTTATAACGCATCGATGGACAGCAGGTTGGTTGCTGATTTGGGTGTTTGGCTTGGGACATCAAAGCTGCCCCGCTGCTTTACGCATCTCGACCTCGAAAGCAGGTGCGCATGACAATCAAGCTCCTATCCGCATTGCTGGTGATCCTTCCTGCTATGTCACTCGCCCAGATGCCGCCATTCGATGAAAGCGAGTTGCTCCCCGGCGGTGAAGGTACAGTTGAGCCGATCTATGATATCGATGTCTTCGCCTTGCCCGCGAAGAACCTCGGCGTGATCCAGGAGCTCGACTTCCAGTTTGGCAGCGGCCTGTTCAGGAAGAGATGGCAGCCACTGGATGCGGGGAATTACCGGATGGACGGGCTTGGACCGCTGTACAACACGAACTCCTGCCTTTTTTGCCATATCAAGGATGGCCGTGGATATGCACCTGATGGGACATCTTTCGAGACAGCCTATGAGGTCGTCTCCATGGTTGGAAAACTTGGCGTTCCGCTGGAAGATGATGCCTATATGGATGAGGTGCAGGATTACCTGTCATCGATCGATCCAAACTTCGAGCCGATGCAGCCACATCCCATCTACGGCTACCAAATACAGGATCATGCAATCGAGGGGCATGTGCCTGAAGGGTCCATTTCTGTTATTTGGCATGCCGAAGAAGTGGTTCTCTCCGATGGTTATGTGGTCACACTTCGCCGCCCAGAGTTCAGTATCGAAGATCTCGCCTATGGTCCGCTCGGTAAGCATGCCTTCTCGCCCCGCATCACGCCACAGCTAACCGGCCTCGGTTTGCTGACTGCCATCCCCCAAGAGGCTGTCACAGCTCAAGCTGATCCCACGGACGCGGATGGGGACGGAATCTCAGGCCGGGCCCAGATCACCTGGTCACAGATCCTCGATCGCCCCGCGCTGGGGCGGTTTGGCTGGAAAGGGTCCGCGGCCACAGTGCGGGATCAAATTTCCATCGCCCTACGCAATGACATGGGCATTTCATCTGATTTACAGCCTGATGACGCCGGTGATTGCACCGAGGTTCAGCGCAGCTGCCTGGATGCCGATCACGGTCGCGGCGCGGACGAAAAGTTCGAGGCCCTGACAGCAAGCCTCAAAGGCCTGACGGTTTATGCGGAAAACATCGGCGTCCCCGCGCGGCGGAATGCCCGTGACCCGCAGGTACTGCAAGGGCGCAAAGTCTTTGGGGATGTCGGCTGCGCAGCCTGCCATACCCCAAGATGGCAAACAGGTGAGGTCGTTGGGCAGCCGCAAGTATCGAACCAGACAATCTGGCCCTATACTGACCTTTTACTGCATGACATGGGGCCGGCGCTCGCTGATGGCTTCCCTGAGATGCTCGCCAATGGCCAAGAGTGGCGCACGCCACCCCTTTGGGGGATCGGTCTGATCGACCTTACGAATGGGCGCGAAGATTATCTGCATGATGGCAGAGCGAGATCGCTGCTCGAGGCGATCTTGTGGCACGGGGGCGAGGGCCAGGCCTCGCGAGATGCAGTGATTGACCTAAACACTGCCGATCGCGAAGCGCTGCTCGCCTTTTTGAAAAGCCTGTAACCTCCGCTCACAGCAGTTGGGATTTTCATGCGGCACCACGATACTGCGAAAAGATCGGCCGCCTTCAGGTCTGATAATTCTGACCAAGAAACGGGGTGAGCCAATGAACAGCAAATCGATCTATGGTGTCCGTATGCCGGGAACCATGGGGGACGTGATCCACCAGCTCGACGGTTTGCGCCCACTAATTGCACAGAAGGCAGGGCAGCTCATCGCACGCGCCGTGTCAAGATTGGCCACAGACTATCACGATCGTGCATTTGTCTTCGGATCAGAAGACGCGGGAGACCATTTTGCCCATGCGCAGGCCGAAGTGCAGCGCCGCATATCAGAGATGGCCTCGACCAACGGACGTGACCCCGAGATCGATACACATTTCGAAGTCGTCATCTGCGGCGACGGTCACCATGCGGTTATGATCTCTTTCACCGAACACGAAGATTGGTTCACTGATCTGCTGTCGCTTCCCGGGGCCGCGGATTTTTCCTATTGGGACGGCGCTGGTCGTCCAGACAATGTCTCTTCTGAAGAATGGCTAAACCGCCGGCGCACCTATCAGCGCATTCTGTCCCGTGACCCGCACGGACGTCCTGCGGGATGCGGCGTGACGTTGGTTTTCCAAAAACCCCTGTCGGCCCCAAGTCTTGACGAGGTGCTGAAAGAGGTTCCTGACATACAAACCCGTGCGCGAAGGATGGCACGACAATCGCTGCTCGCAGAGTGGACCGGCACGCTCGACCCCACAAAGATCGACCCGGTCACCTATATGGAAAAGATGATGGGTTATGCCTCTAGGTTGAACACCCCGGAGATGGCCCCGGTCATATCCGAGCGGGCGAAGAGCTTTGCGGCATCACTGCCTGCTCTTGATGAAGAACGCCTTCTCGGCAGGGTCCCCTTCACCGAAGTACAGCAAGACAGCTTTTTTGCCGAACCGTGAATATTATTTGCGCCTAGACGTAGAATTACCGTTTTCGCAAACATACAATTCTAGTGCAGACATAAACTTGGAGGCCAAGATGGCAGACGAAAACGACAACGAAGATACCGGCACCACACGCATTGAGGGCCGTCAGCTGAAAGCGTTCATCGAACGCCGCGAGCGCCTGGCTCTTGAGAAGAAAGATGTCGCCGAACAGGAAAAAGAGCTGAACGCTGAGATTAAGAGCGCTGGCTACGACCTGAAGTACGTGAACCACTGTATCAAAGAGCGCGCAAAAGACCGCGACAAGCGTGACAACGAGCGCGCCGAGCGCGAAGCCTACGAAGAGGCTGTCGGTCTGTCGTAAAACTATACATCAATCGGGAGGATGTCTGATGTCGAAACGTTATATCGAAACCGGAAGGATCGCCACGGTCCAGCTCAGCAATCATATCAGTGCTCAGGGCACCTATTGCGGGCAGGATAAAGAAGGGCGCCACCGCGTTCAGGTGGGCGACGTCGTACACACAGGCCAGCTGGTTGGGGACGCACCCCAGGCTCTCGAACACTCCGCCGGCTGACATCATTTCGATTATGAACTTTCGCAAGGCAGTGTTGTAGTTGCCTTGCGAATAACGAAGAAGGTGCGGGAAAATGGCTGCCACGAAATCCGAAATCTATGTCCGCTTCGAGAGCGACAAGCATGGAAGTGGTATGTTCGAAAGCCCCTGCCATTCGATCGAGGAAGCTGCGGGTCAATTTGCCGAAGATCACGACAGCGTGTCTGCGACAGCCCATGAGTTCGATGCGGCTGGCCGAATGATTATGGCAATTGATGTGACTGAGAAGGTCATTGATCACCTTAAGGATATGATCCGGGACGACACCTGGACAACAAGCCCCCACCCAATGCTCAACGACTACTTCAGCGCATGGTCCGAAGAAGCCGAACGCGATCGTGCCGATCAAATGGACCACGAACGCCTGGAAAGTGCCATGCTCAACATCTGAGGAGATATCATCATGTTCAATACGACACAAAACGCCCCCGCCCCTGCCACGCATGCGCCCTGTGGGCGGCGTATCGAGGACGATGGATTTGTTACCGTTTACCCGGACACGCAAAGGCGCGAGGACACCACGCAAGATGTTGAGGATGAGCTGCCTTCTCCATGATAGACCACGCGGGTTTCGGGCTCTCAGCCTATAATCTGACGATTCCCTGAATTAACCGAGAATCGTGCTTCGATCTTATGAACCTGGGCGACAAATTAAGATTATGTTGGGCTTCCGTCGCTGTGGATAAACTGTGGACAAATGAAGTCGTATTTTTCTGCAATAGCTCCAGTTTAATGCAAAGCCTTAGCAGAGATGCTTAATCTATTGATATTTATAGTATATATTAAAGGGTATACAGCTCGTCAGCTTCGATCACCTCTCATCGAGGACGCAAAACTCATCAACTATCTATAGACCGCGCAGCTTTCGTTGATGTAGGTGTTGGAAAAAATAATGTGAGATCGAGCAATGACAGGATACATCGGCTCTGAGCTGCTGAACGAGCATAGCCATATCATTCGTGAAGGCATCAAGCGCGAGCAAGAGAAACTACTGGCGCCCAATAAGCGGAAATCAGACACTTCCCTGCGGCGGTTTACAGTGCGTGAGGCTTCGGAACACTTGAAGCTGAACTATAATACGCTGCGTCACCACCTAAAAAATATCGAAGGCATGCCTGCGGGTATTATGGAGCCGGGGAATCGTAGAACGTTCAGTGCAGAAGAGATGCACCAAATCCAAGATATTCTATTCAATTCTGGAAAAATCCCTTTAAATCAGTACCCTAAGAAGGGTGATGACGATCAGGCTGCGATCATCGCTGTCTATAATCTTAAAGGGGGTGTTGCAAAAACATCACTATGTGGCAATATTGCAACAGCCTTGGCGTTGAGGGGTTCTAGGGTGCTCGTCATAGACCTCGATCCGCAAGCGAGCATCTCGGATCTATTTGATATACAACCCGATTTGGATGGATTTCCATCCATCTATGACGTGCTGAAACATGATGATCCAGTCCCGATGTCCGAGGCGATCAGTGGGACATATTTTCCGAATATCGACTTCGTCGGCGGTTCTCTGAACATGACCGAATTCGAGTTTGAAATCTCTGCCACTTACATGTCGGGGCAAGAGCGCTCCACGCCTTGGCACCGCAAGATTTCATCTGCTTTACGACCTATTCAGCAGCACTATGATGTGATTCTCTTCGATACGCCGCCACACCTTTCTTTTGCAGTGATTGCGGCTGTCTTTGCTTCAAATGCCATGCTGATACCGGTTTCCACCGGCATGCTTGATATCGTCAGTCTTGAGAAGTTCCTCGATCTCGGGTCTAGCACTCTGGGTGTCGTCGAGCAACATGAGCCTGACAAGCGATACAACTTCATCAAATATGTCCTGACCAAATATTCACCGCATGATGCCTCTGAATTGCAGATCAGCTCCTTCCTGCGGTCTCAGCTCGGTCCGAACATGCTGCGGACAGACTTCATTAAATCTACTGCAGTAACGGATGCAGGGATCACCATGCAGCCTGTGCTTGAGGTTGGACCCTCGAACTTCAATAGAAAGACCTATGAACGGATTTATGAGTGCATCCGTGGCATTGCAGATGAAATTGAAGAGGAAATGATGAAGTCTTGGGGTCGTGAGCCCGTCAAGGGAGGTGTGTGATGGCACGAAAGCTTCTTGGGGTACATAACGAGCACGATCAAAAGCCTGTCTCCAGCGATGATACAGAGGAGAAAGAGGAAAGAGGCATCCGACGCCCTTCACGTATCATGCGCCCCCCGATCAAAGGGGGTGTTGCGGCTCCTCGCTATATCGAAGGTTCCACACAGTCCCTCGTCGAGCGGACCCACGAAGATATCAGTGTGAACCAAATCCAGGATTCCGCGATCCAGGACAGGATCGATCTCAGCTATGGGATCGAAGATCTGATGGCGTCGCTCGAGAAGGATGGGCAGAAAGTGCCTATCATTGTCCGGATAGTGAATGGGGATAAACCCTACGAGATCGTCGCTGGTAGGCGGCGCCTCGAAGCCACACGTCGCCTTGGGCGCAAAACTATCCGCGGCTTCATTCACACGATGTCGGACGTGGACGCTTTCCGGCTCCAGGGCATCGAGAACAACCAGCGCGTTGAAACAAGCTTCATCGAGCGCGCGCGTACGGCGCACCAAGCTAATGCAATTGGCATTGAGCAAACTGAAGTTGCTGAATTCCTGGGTGTCTCTCAGACGCTGGTGAGCTTCATGCGACGTATCTTCGAGAAAATTGGCGAAGACCTTGCCACATCCGTAGGCCCGGCACCTGGGGTGGGTCGGCGGAAATGGGAGGCTCTTATCGAAGCTGCCGATGACAAAGGTCTAACCCCTTCTGACCTCGTCGATATGGTCGACCCAAAGATTGAAGACAGCAGTGCGCGGTTTGAGACCTTAACCAACCGCGTGCTCGGTCACATCGAAGACAAAGCGCCCGAAGAGAAGCCTCAGAAGGCTGGCCCAAAATCTTTCCCCCCGAACGGCATTAAGACCCAGTACAAGATTCAGGGAGGAAGGTACTTCGCCGAACGCAAGCTGCGTGGCATTGCCATCAAAGCCGGCCGTGGCGCGACCACAGAGTTCATCGACTTCCTGGATGAAAAACTTCCCGGGCTTGTGGAGGAATTCATTTCAAAAACGGAGGACGACTCATGAAAGGACCGTAAGCCATTGTTTATAAATGAGAAAAACGAGCTAACAAGCGGAAATCCGCGGAACAACAACAACGAGATACACAGGTAAGGAGCAGACAGGCCAAAAAAAAGGCCCCCCGAAAATGAATCCCGGAGAGGCCCAATGTAGTCTTGTAGCAAAGCCTTCATAGCCTCTTTACGAATCACTTTCAACACCGGTTTTCCGGTGAACGGTCGATTTTTGCCTTCTGAAATGTAAATGACAGCAAAAATGCCCGCGATTAAGTCGCGTGGGCAAACGGGTTCCGTTTGTCCGAAAGTATCGGCCATGTCAGCGACATGGGACCGCTGGGAGGTCTTGAAACTTGTCCAAGACATAAAGCGAGTCATCGGTTTGAATGATCGAGACATCATGGTGCTGCGCGCGCATCTCACCGTGCTGCCTGCCGGCCCTTTACGACCCGATCAGCTCAACCTCTCCTTTATGAAGGTCAGCGAGATACTAAGCCGTGCCTGCGCCATGGAAGAGCGACGATTTCATCGCGGCGAGGTGCGCCTCGAGGCCGCCGGGCTTGTCCTGCGCCGGCTCAGCGCCAACGGGCGGCGCTTCCCAGAGCGTGACACCTCAGGCCAGATCATCGGAGGCTATGGGATTGACCTCAGGCCGCTCTTGTCTCGTCTCGACGAGCTGGCCGAAATCCGCGACCGGATCGAAGCAGAGAAATTGGCATTACGTCAGAAGCGCAACCATGTCTCCGCACGGTTCCAGAATATCCTGCGCGAACTCTATGCGACGGCCCGCGAACTGCCATACCATATTGCCGAGTTCAAAGAGCGCCTGCGCAATGCCCTGCGCCGGAAGACGACCACGCTGAAAGACCTGGAACTGCTTGAAGGCGAGGTCGCTGATCTTGAGAGTGCCCCCTTCCCTGCCGTTGGCGACACTGCGGTCGAGCAGCCAATCGCGGTCAAATCGGAATCCGCGGTTTCACACGAGGCCGAAGCAATTACCGAGGAGACTGCAAAAACAGAGGTCGATGCACGTCAAAATGTCCGGCAGATAGAGTCTAAACTAAAAGAAAAATATAAGGACCCTTCGCCTGATTTCAGCGTACCACGGATCTCCTGCCTGTGGCGTAGCACAAAGACGCTAAAATCCTTCTACCCCGAACCACCAGAACGTGAGCGTGAGGCTGCGAGGGTCTTATTTGAATTCTCTTCCTTTATTGGACTAGGACAGCAGGTCGTACTGAAAGCACTCTCTACCTTCGGCTGGGAGAACCTCTTTATTGTCGTTGACTATCTCGCTGAAAGAACTGAGCGCCTCAAGCACCCCGAGGGATATCTCTCAACGATGATCAAATGCTTTGAAAGAGGTGAGCCCGTTGCGGGCGGCAGCGTCCAGCCGTTGCCCTTGCCGCGGAATCACGCCGCAGTGTAGGGTGGATTCATGGAAAAGCCCCCTGCCCTTCTGAGAGCCTGTGAGCCGCGTGACGGTGCTTCTTTCCCAGAAGCCATCACACGTGTTCTCACGGTCGAGGATCACGCCACACTGGCGCATCTCCTGCGACGGGGTATTGGAGAGAACTCGCTGCGGGCTACGCGGTCGGATCTGGGATATCTCGAAGCCTGGTCCCTGGCCTGTAATGGCGAACCTCTGGTATGGCCACCAACGAAGGAGATCGTACTACGCTTCATTGCGCATCATCTTTGGGACCCGGATCAGCGAGCGATTGACCCAAACCACGGCATGCCAGGCTTCGTTCAGAATGCGTTGATCCGCAGCGGGTTCCTGCGTGTCGAAGGGCCGCATGCGCCCTCTACTGTTCAGCGTCGGATCTCGACCTGGAGATCGCTCTGCAAGTGGCGTGGCGTAGAGCATCCATTCTCAACACCCGAAGTCGGCAAGACTCTTCGCGCTGCCATTAGGGCTTCGACACGCCCTAAGCGCCGGAAGTCGAAGAGGGTCGTGGATATCACTTTGATCGAGGAGCTGCTGGACCGTCTCGATCTGCATATCGAGTCCGCGGTATCGAATGATGCCGAAGCTATGGCGCAGCGTCTTCAGGCATACCGCGATCGCGCGCTCTTAGCTGTCATGTTTGCGTCTGGTGGACGGCGCCGCTCGGAAATATCGAGTCTAATGTGGGGCCAGGTCTATGAACTAGAGCCGATCATCACCGAGGACCCAGAACACCTTGGCAGCATATCCAGTATGGGGCTCGACCTTGGGCGAACGAAGACCACAGATGTGGGTGAGATGGCGACGGTATTCTTATCTGGCCGCGCAGCCGTTGCATTGATGGAGTGGCAAACCGCGGTTTCGAAAGACACTGGGCCCGTCTTCCGTCGTATCACACGATGGGGCCACGTCCATGATAATGCGATTTCCGCACATTCAGTAAATGCGGTGTTGAAGAAGAGATTGGCTGAAATTGGATTGGATCCTGCTGATTTCTCAGCGCACGGGGTGCGCGCAGGTTACATCACTTCTGCGCTGAAGGCTGGGATACCTGCACCCGAGGTTATGGAGCAAACCCTCCATAAATCTCTTGAGACAGTAATCGGATATTTCTCGGACGAACAGCAGCGCCGCGGTAAGGCTGCAATGCTGCTCAAATAACATGACCTGAGCATTTCATTATTTGCCGCACGCTTAAGTGGCATCCCGAACAGTCACCCTGAACAGGGTCATATTACCGCGGTAATATAGCCATCTTAATCAAACGGCATCCTGAACAGTCACCCTGAACAGGGCCATATTACCGCGGTAATATAGCCACCTTAATCTGACGGCATCCCGGTTTCGACTTCCCTCGTGTTGAGTTTGCGGTCGCACTCTCATAGGCTGCAACTTCCGAAGGATTTTCGAGCATTAACAAACGGTGCCGTTTCATAGCATCGACCAGCTGTCTCCGGTTCACTTGAATCGCGCCTTTGGAAACAGCTCTCGCCCGGTACGATTGGGAGAGATCAAAGTGCGGATGGGACCACGGCTGGAAGTGTCGACGTGCAATCTTAATCTCGTCAGCCATCTCAAGTAGCTCGCCGATCGTGTCCGCAACCATATGACACATCAGCATGCGCCCGTAAGGATTCTTTGCGTTGTCGACATAGACCGGCATCAGAGATCACATCCAACTTCAGGAATCCGCGGACTCGGGCAGGGCATCCGTTTCTGAAAGTCTTTAGCCTTGCAGACATATTGCGCCGGGACGGGACATTGGAAATTCGACAGCGTGACGAGGAAACCTCTGTTACTTGGGGAAACCTCCACACCAGCTTGGAGGCTCATTCCATCACTGAAATCGACACTCTCTTTCAGTACCCAGTCATGGCGCTGGTAGGCGCGAAGCAAATAGGTCCATTCAAGGTCTTCGTAGCGCACCAACGGATCAAGCTTCGAGGCATGTTCTGGAAAATTCTTCCGCAACAGACGACGCGCGGTGAGGCTGCGCTCTTTGCCACCGATGTCGTTTGATGACCCGTAGTCGCGCAGAAGACGGCTAAGCCAATCCGCGGTGCATTCGTCTTTTTGCTTACCGAGAAAAGATTTGCCCAAAGAAAGGTTCTTTGTCAGCCGGCCCATCTTTGGCGCGCGGCGTTTCTCAGAATTGCGCTCCTTCAAGCTGACGATGCGGTCCAGGACCTCAACACGATAGGCCTGCAAATCAGCGCCGCGGTACACAGTCCGCCCATCACTCCAGACATCGCCGCAGCTGCGCAGCTGACGCAAGAGCAGCCGGGCTGCGTAGAGATGTGCTACACGTTGTCTCTCAAGAGCAAAACTCATGCCTGGGCCGGTGACGCTGGGATACCGCGGTTTGCGCGCGCCAGAGCATCATTGATCGAGATACCTGTCTGCTTGGATGTCCGCCATGCCGCCATCGCGGAGTAATAGCCATCCTTCAAGATCAGTAGGGTCTCGATGCGCTCGTCCCGTGATTTTAAATCATCCTCCAAAGATGCAATTGTCTCAGACTGGCGATCGATCAATTCGATCGCACCTTTGAGAGTTAATGAATCCGCGGAATCCGGCTTGGCGGAAATCAACATGTTGAGCTGCGAGATCAAATCACCATTATCCGACATATCGTTCTCCTCAAAAGGGTAGGGGGTAGCTTGCGAAAAAGGTAGTTCGTTTGTGCAACTACAACAAGGTATGTGCTGTGAATAACCACAAAATCGTGAGAAAAGGCATCTATCATGTGTTGCGAAAAACACTATATTGCCCGTTAACGCAGTAAGAAGGAAAAAACATGCGCAAACTTCTCGGCACGGCCGCCCTTTCAGTTGCTCTCATGGCAACCGCCCTCCAGGCGCAGACCGAAATCAGCGATGCCCAGTGGGGTGACGTCAGGGACTTCCTGGAACGCAATCCGGAGATTCACAGCCAGCTGGAACAGATGATGGATCGCGAGATCGGTCCTGAGCAGGTCGCGGCAGACGCGGCATATATTGCTGATAATTCCGCCGAAATCTTCGATGATCCGATGTCGCCGGTTTTGGGTAATCCAGAGGGCGACATTCTGGTGGCAGTCTATACCGATTTCCGTTGCCCGTATTGCAAGCGTACCAAGCCCGAACTGATGAAACTGGTCGAGTCCAATCCTCGGGTTAAACTGGTCATCAAAGAATGGCCCATTCTCGGTCCGGATTCCGCAGAAGCTGCAAAATTCGCACTTGCCGCCTATCAGGCCGGTGGTGCCGAAGCCTATGCGACAGTTCAGGCGGCACTCTTTGATGCCGGCGGCGCCCGCATGACGGGCTATTTCCTTGAGGAGCTGGCACAGGAAGCCGGGCTTGATCCGCGCTCGGTGATTGAAGCGATGGATAGCCCCGAGATTTCTGCCCAGATCGAGCAGAACAACCAGCAGGCCCGCGCACTGAAGATTACTGGCACACCGGCAATCATCATTGGCGATGTGGTTGCCCGCGGGGCCGTGCCCTATGATGCGCTCAAAGCCGGTGTGGCTGAGGTCTACGGGGCGGAGTAATCCATTCGCGTACGCAGGACTGGTAAAAACGAGCAGGGCGCCCTCTGGGCGCCCTTTTTCGTGTCTGAGGCTGTGGAGATCGTCAAACCGCCTCAGCGGCTTCCAGAGCGGCCTCAGGAGCGCGCAGTGCTTCATTCAGGGAGACACGCTCGCCAAAGGGGTAATCTGTCACATGCGCACGCTCTGCGAGCCGCACCATGGTGGTTGGTTGAGAGACACCGCTTCTTGTGAGCCGGTCGCTGTCTTGATTGGCGCTTTCGACCATAGCCGCAATCATTGCAGATGCCGGGGGCATCTCGGAGTGATCTTCCAGAACGATGCGCACATATGGTCGGTCGGTCCGAGCTGCGATCCAGACGTTGATCCGACCCGAGATACGCTCTACGCCCCATTCACGTCCGGGCGCATCAAACTCGATGAGGTTTAGCGCAGCTGTGAGGTCAGAGGTATAGGCGGGTACTGGGATCCCATTGGCCATAGGACCGCGTCCTGTCATGAGAACCGGAGCCACGAATACCTGATGCAACAGGGCGTCGATCTTACGGTCACGAAAGGGCAGGGGGCTGTCGGAGCGCTGAAACAAGTTGTCGTCTTTCTTTAGGCCGCCTCAGGCGGTATTTGCTTTCAAAAGGGCTGTCAGATCCGGCTCTTCGGTCGGAACACCTGACGCTTGAAGCACATCCAATGCGGCTTCCATCTTGCCAGCCTCTGGGCTCTTGTCATCTACGATATTGCCGCGCAATACACCGTATAGGTCGGATAAACCAAGGCGCTTGGCGGCAAGCACGAGCCCTTCAATGACCTCGTGCGATTGCGCAAGAAGGTCGAGCGCATCTTCACCGCCCATTCCTTCCGAGTCCCGAAGGGTTGTGATCGTGTCGCCTAGATCCGACGCTGATGAGAAACGCATATGAATACTCCTTTTCGCAACTTGTATCAGGGAGGATGCGTCACCGCATCCTGAAAATCATCTTACGCCTATATTCGGCGGGGAAGAGCGATCAGGCTGCGGTGAAACGGTCCATACGGTCATAGATCGAACCGCGGAGACCCTTTTTCAGCACATAGAACTGACGTATTTGCTCACCCCGCATCGATATCTGGTAGTCGCTGTTCCCATTGCTGCGACCTGCCTCTATCAGCTGCTCAGCGAACATCATATCGATCAGCTTTTGTGCAAACACGGTGCCATAGGTGATCTTCTCTGCAAGAATGGTGGAGGCGAACCGGCTCTGAAAGCCATGGCAATGGTTGACCACCATATTGCCAAGAGCCTTCAGGGACATGCCGCTCGGGTTCTGGCTCCATTGCAGGAACAGGTTCACCTGCTCGTCTTTGGTCAGGGTAACGTCGAAGAGGACAAGATCATCGAGGATGTCAAAGTCGGCTTCGGATACCGCAGCCTTGTTCAGCTTGGCATCAGTCTTGGCCTTGCGTTTGAAAATATTGAACATCTTGTACTCCTTTTCCGGTCTTACACTAAATGTGGGTCGTGAAATACTTTTTCGCAAGCAAATTTTTGAGCATTTAAGCACACACAGGCGGAATCCTTTCAGGATTCCGCCTGTGTGGTTTTTTCTGAATGGGTAGTTTTTACAGGAATTCTTGATCGTATGAGAACTTCTGAACCCGAATTTGGTATCACTTTAGGACGTATGGACACCAGAATCACCCCGGTTTTTCGTAGTATAACCCGGTTATGCCGCCGCAGCTTCCCCCTCAACGGGGATCCCGCGGAAGATCGCGCATTTGCGGAACAGATCACGGGACAACGGCTCATTTTTGGCATTTGCGACCCGCAGGGTGAGGCGCAGGAGCATCTTGATGTCGCGAGAGGAAATCATATTGAACGCCTCTACGAGCTCAGCAATCAGATCATCTGAAAGGCCAGCCTCGAAGTTGTCCGACATGACTTTCCAGATCCGCGACCGCAGTCCTGCATCTGGCAGTGAATAGGCAATAACAGCCGCGCATCGCGACACGATCGCATCATCGATATCGTCTGGCCGGTTGGTCGTCATGAACATCAAGGAGCGGAATGACTCCAGCGTGCGTAGAAATTCGGCCACGATCGCGTTTTGCTCTACATTGGTGCCGCGCTCTGCCACAAAGACATCCGCTTCATCAATCAACAGGATGCAATCCCAACGCTGGGCGCGCTGCAGCACTTCACGCAGGTTTTTTGCGATGGTTGAGGCAGTGGTACCCAGCACGCCGGCGTGAACCGAATAAAGAGGCTTTTCGCAGACCTCCGAATAAATCTCGGCCGTCAGCGTTTTGCCCACGCCAGGTTTGCCCTTACACAGGATGATATTGCCTGCAGCTTTGCCCTCTACGATGTCGCCGGTGAGCAGATCTGTGTCCGTTGTCAGAATATCCAGCAGATCAGCTTGCTCTTGGGGCAGGATCATCTTGTTTTTAAGCTCGGGCCGGTAAGCATAGGGCTCAATATTGTTCGTGGAAATCCAGAACTCCTCATGGGATGCCAGATCATAGACCAGCACATCATGATGCTGGGGCAGGTCGATGAAGCGACCTTCACCGGCGATATCAAATGCGGCCGTTTCGACCTCCTCAGAGAAGGCTTTGATCCGGTTATGATCCATATCCATGATCACCCGGTGCCCGAGAGGCTCCATTGGGTCCCGCCCGTTGTGACCCGGGTTGATGAATGCTCCTGTCACCCGGAACTGGTGCGCGAAACCCGTCGACAAGATGTCGGCGAAGGTCTCGTTGCTCTCACGATAGGCAGTCTTCAGATCATGGGTCTCACAGATCAATCCCGCGTTACTGAGGATTTTGGAGACGTGGCGCCGCGAAACGTCACTCGGCTCGAACGCCCATGTTTTGCTGATATTGGTCAGCATATTCGAGTTTTTCCCGTATGCGGCACCGATCATTTTCACGCTCGGGATCTCCCGATTGGAATACCCCCCTTTACCGGAATCCAGCGTGACTTTGACAATCGCCCAAGCACGCATTTCCCCATCATCGCCAGCCTCATAGATCCAACCATCGATGAAGTTCTCTTGAAGGTAGGCGGAGAGCAGGGCAGGAAAGGCAGCAAAACTCGGGACTTTGAAATCAGATGTACCGTTGCGCATGGCAATGATGGAATCCATCACACGGATATACTTGGTCAGCTTGTCCGCAGCGGCCAGTCCGCGGATTTCGGAGATATCAGCATCCGACATCCGATTGACGTCGTAGGAGGAAACATCCTCTGGTCCTGCTGACGTGCGAAGGCTGCGATCTACCTTGAAAGTGTCACTGGTTGTCTTGTGAATGAGAGTAATCGGAAGCTGAATCTTCAAAACGTAATCCTTTTCGCAATGCGACAAATATAACCCTCAGCGTAAGAGGGAACGACTGCTATGAATGGCGGTGCGCGTTTGCCCAATCGTCTACGGTGAGATCCTTGTCGATGATCTCTTGGACCCGGCGATTGCCGCAATTCATGCCCGGCTTGGCGTGTAGTTTCACCCAGTCGATACCAGTCTGCGCTATGCTGATTTGCCGCCGCAGTTCGCCTTTGGGTGGTTTTGACTTTGATGCGAGGTCTGAAACCGTGGCGAGCGTGCATTCGGTCAGATAGGCCAGTGCATCAAGTTCGCTGCGCAGATTGTCACGCGTCATACAGTAGTTCGTTTGGGTCAACATTTTATGGCTCCGGCTGCTCTGTATGAATGTTTTCGGCGACATATTCGAAGAAATCCTGGCCGCGGTCGGTCAGGGACCATTTTGCGGCCTTCACCTTGATTACACCTGCCTTGCGCAGCTTCTGGACAAGCGCGTCAGCACAGCGGTGGTAGGGGTAAGGGAAATCATGCGGCATAGGCGCATCATGATTCATGCGGGACGCGAAATCAGCATATCGAGACGGGATACCTGAGGCCATCCATTTTACGAAAGAACGTCGCTGAAGCGCGGCACTTGCTGTGCAACCGTCCCGCGTGATCTCTTTGAAGGTCTGATCGTTCAGCGTTTCATTGGTTTCAGGCATCATATCCTCGTTGATAACTTATCTACCATATAATTAGGAAATATTATATCACAACCACGTTTTTCGCAAATACCATCTGGTTGATGCCGCTTTGCATCACGTGTTTCGATAATTACTCTTGCATAGCCTTCTGCGCTGGCGCCGTCTGAAGAGGGGTCAGCTTATCAAGCGTTGGTTTGAGAACCTTGACTGTCAAACTATGACGGTTCAGCTCCAGGCTCCCGGTCTTTTCAAGATTGCGTTCGGCCATCTGACGCGCCTTGATTTTCAACCGTTTGAGGGGAATTTCCTGAATACGCCGGCGACAGCTGTTGGTTTCATAGTATTCAGCTTGGGTCGCAGCATAAAGAGGGCGTTCGTGAAGCATGGCCACATTCACAACGACAAACGGTTTGATGTGCCGGAACTCCAGCCAGGCATGGTAGATCGGCTCATCAATATCAGGATGATCGAACCGACCCGTGACCAGATAGGTATCATCGACAAGACCTTTGATAACAAGATCCATGGCAGCATGCATTGTGGAAAAAAAGCAGTTCCCCAGATCGTTGCCTGTGGCGGACCGCCATGAGGCCACACCAGGCAGATCACAGTTATCGATGATGGTGCGCAACGCGATCGAGCCATGCGCCCCCGCATGGTTCTGCACTCTGATATCGAATGAGGTTTGCTCAGGCACGGCCGCCTCGGGAGATTGCTGGTCCGACATTCATATAGCTCCGGTGTTATTCGCTAACCACAAACCTATGCCCGACCAAGCGACCTGTCTACGTATGTGGGTATCTCGATACACATGTTTTGCGCGTCGAAACTACTACTCTGGTCAGTCTCCAAGCGCACAGGTCTCGTTGAAGAACATCTCCGGGATACCGCGCTGGTACTGGGAAAAGAGGGCGTTCATTTCTTGTTTGAGCTCATCCCCTGTAAAGCTTGCTGCCATCAAGGTTTGCTGCGCACGCCACATGGCCAGGCTGCAGGCTGGCGAGATTGAAGACGTACGAATGGCACGCACAACATGATCACCATCAGCCAGGATGAAATTAAAGACCGCGTGATCGGTGGGCGAGGGGCGCTCCAGCGTCGGCTCTCCGTTTAGTCTGGCGATCAGCGGCGACCAGATGATGTCAAAACTGAATTCCGGAAAAGAGGGGCTGATCAAAAGGAAGCTCTTGCAGAGCGCTACCCGGAAGCGGGCAGGGGCCTCAAAGATTGTCTTGTCTGAAGGACGGTAATCCCCGAGCACCATTGTGATCGCTTGATGGGGCAGGCTGATCGCGCCGGATGTGCCCGTATTTTGAAAGACCTGGCGCATCTCTGGCGCCAGGCGGCTGCCGACAAACAAGATATCGGATTCAGACATCAGTAATCTCCATCATTTGGGGCTGACATGAAGTCAAACTTCTGGCTCCGCAACCTTATTGCTCTCAGCAACTGCATCCGCTGTCTTAGGTGCGTTGCATAAAGCACCGAGCGCGCCACTCAGCGCCCTGATTTTGCACGATCGCGTCCCGATTTTGGCCTGAATTCATGTTTCGTTCGCAGTCAGTTACGATAATAAAGGATTATCAAAACCTATTAAGCCATTCCGAGAAACTCCTAGTCAACCGCAAATACTCATAGATGACATGCGGTTACGGGTGTAAGGTAGCGGTAATCATTTAATAATGCTCTTGATGCAGGGAGATGCAGGTGAGTGCTGAACAGCTCATTTTCAGAGTGCTGGAGGTGGAAACACGGGCCGCACGTATTGAGGGCATATTTGCGGCCGACCCATCATTGGCCAGGATGTGGCGTGGACAGGTCGCGCTGACCGAAGCCTGTCGCTCTGTTGGGCTTGAGGACATTCATGTCTTTGAGGGCGACGTTATCCATCGCCACCTCGAAAATCGATTGACGGACGCCGAGGGCGCGCGCGGCGCTGTGAGCGTGGCAGAGCTGCTGCGTGTCATCGTGAGTCCTGGGGATCTGATCCGCGATACCGAGCGCGTGGTTGAGAGATGTAGGCGCGCCGCCGTCAGTATTGATGACGATGATGCCTTGGTGGATCTTGCGAAGGCGGTGCGTATCTTACCTGCCGAGTTGCAAAAGGCACCGACCCCGATGCTCGGCGCATTGCGCGCGGCCACGCTCTTTCGAGTTGAGACGCAAAGCAGCATGCCTTCAGCGGATCGACTGATCTTCATGGCGGCGGAACATACGCTGCGCGCCGGCGGGGCAGGGGCTGCTCTGGAAAGTCTGCGCCCCGAAGCTCTGTTGAGCCGCATCAATGCAAACTGGATTATCACCCCATCCATTGCGCTGACCCAGGGCAGGTTCCGCGCCTGGTCGCCAGGGACGGGCCAAGGCTTCAATGATCTCCTGGATGGCATCTCGGGTGACCTCGACAGGACATTGGGCGCGATGCCAATTCTGCGTCGTTGGCGTGAAGACGCACGGGCCACGGCTTCTGGTAAACATGGCAAGTCTCGACTGCGTGATCTTGTAGAGCTTGCGATGTATGAGCCGATACTGACATCGAAGCACGTGCGCGAAATGTTAGGGGTTTCGGAACGCGCTTCTCTTTATCTCATGCAGGAAGCTGAGGGCGCGGGCATCCTCAGTCTCATCACGCCGCGCAAAAGCTACCGGGTTTGGGCACAGCCTCAGATGGCGCAGCTGTTGCGCATGCGGGCGCAAAGGAGCGGGGCAACGCCGGGCTTCACGCCGCAAGATAACAAGGTTCAAGCTGAGGCAGGAGATATGGCGACAGAGGTGAAGCTGCAACGCCAGCTCGATCGTCGACAATCGGGTGACGCCTTCGCAGATCGGACTGCAGACGCACTATCTGAATTGGACGCGGCGATGGAGAAGGCGGATGCAATACTCGCGAAGTATCGACGTGGCGATCCAACCAAATAGACATTTGGGAGACGCATTCAGAACTTGGCAGGGTGTGCCGTTATACGATCAAGCGCTTCAATGATGACTGAAGATGGTATGAAGAAATTACCGTCTCGCGAACTGCTGTCGTTAAATTCGTCTATCGTACTGTCTAGACCCCCATAGTGCATGCCTACTGCCTGAGGCACGCCATCAGCATCAAGGTATGTCAGAAGCGAGCCCGATGTTCCCGGACCAGTATCACAGCTATGCTTTTTCAGGAGAGGAGAGAAATCCGTATCATTGATCAGACATCCATATTCGATTGACGCTACAGCAAACCCTAAGAAGTTCGCCCGTCGAGACGTTATGAAAATATTTTCCGACTTGGAGAAATCCGCAAGTTGGCTTGGGGGCGTGGGTGATAACTCGATGGCTTCCCGGGGCCGCCCAAACTGGTTTTGAAAGATCGAGCTATCGTGAATTTGTAGAACAGCGAGGTCATTTACTTTGAATGGATTGACCTTGCTCATCGTGAACTTCAAAGCGAGATCGTCATTGAGAGGTGGTAGGTGGAATGAATACAAGCGTCTGCGATCTATATCTTCCGTATCAAATAATTGCCCGTCCACACGAACCGAGTAATGCAGGTCAGGCGCAATATATCCGAAGGCCTCATCACATTTGAGCTTTCCTCCTTCATAAAACGAATGTGCGTTGCCTATGATGAAGTGCATGTTTTTGTGCTTGATCAGGCTCAGCGTACCGACACTTCGGCTACAGAAACGGCCGGTGCCGGATGCTTCGGATACTCTGGCTTCCAAGGATCGAGGGTCGGTTGAAACGATCCTCCCTGACTCTTCACCAACAAGGCCGACACTGATCAGTCGATCAGCACCGTTAAGCTCGGACCGATTTGGAAAATGCACACCATCAGAAATATCGTGAAGTGGTGCTAGAGATGTCAAAATGTGCAATATCAGGGAAGATGTGAAACTTAGTGTCATGGGGCACCATCCTTGTAATTTGAATGTTACGTCGAACCCTGACATTTTCTAACGCCCAGAATTCTCAGCTCCGGACGTTCATTCCAGCGGTCGTGTAATCCTGGCTATCTCTCGCCAGAAAATCTGGCTGAAGAATGATAAGCGTTAAGACAATGACCTTACAGCCGCGACAGCCGGTTCTCATCATCAACCACTGCAAGACTGCATCCGGCACCTGTCCACCGCCACAGCACAATGTTGAAATCATCTGCAGTAGAGCCCTTCGCATAGCTGCGCGTGAAAAGCCCCGCATAGCCTTCCGCAATCAACGCCTCGGCAAAATTCTGCGTTGGCACCGGTTGCCCTCCAAGCATTTTCGCGCGCCAACCAGGATCTGCAAGTTCCGCATCTGACATCCCGTATTTGGACAACACCCCTGTATCCAGGGTATCGAAGATGGGTCCAAGGTCGGCCTGGTAAGAGACCAGAATTGTCGGCTGCAGGCTACCTGCCTGATTACTTTCGCGTAAAGCGCCGGCGGGATCGAGAGCTGTGTAAAGTGCGGCCACTCCCTTCGCATTGAACCGGCCGCCGTAGAGTTCTGCGCCGCGGCCAGACAGTGGCTCGCGGGCATAGACAGGATTCAGCGCGCGATAGAGCGGCCCAGCATAGCGCGCGTTCGTTAGGTGCATCAGGCGAAGACACCCGCGTCGAGGGCGTCGAGATATTCGAGAACCTGCTGCGCCTGTCCTTGTTGTACAAGTTGCATCGCAGTTTGGCCATCAAACCCGGGGAGGGGCTCGGAGCGGTACCAGGCGTAGGCCATCAGTTCAGATCCGAAGCGCGGCTCAACCTTGTT